>Ga0099826_10000007_pt1 | contig 393518 bp, 360 predicted proteins | sample Mtrugardesep15_FD_76830 | JGI IMG/M metagenome (GOLD analysis project Ga0099826, IMG submission 76830) | Root nodule microbial communities of legume samples collected from California, USA - M. trunc garden sep15 | ecosystem: Host-associated > Plants > Roots > Nodule | place: USA: California... | reverse complement strand
GCATGAGGCGTATGACGCGCTGTCATGGATCAATCGCGGGGGCGGCGAAACGAGAATCTACGCGGACGGTGAGATTACCTCGTCCACGGCGATGGACTTTGAGCGGTTCGTCAAGGCAAACAATATAACCTCCGCGACCGTGCTGTTTAATTCCCCGGGCGGATCCCTGTTTGGTGGCATACAACTCGGCACCAAAATCCGCAGCCTCGGATTCGACACGGGCATCGCGACGTATTCGCAAGGCCAGATGGTTGAACGGGGATATTGTGCGAGCGCGTGCGCCTACGCGTTTGCGGGCGGTCGTGGGCGATACTTCTCAGGCAAGGAGACAAAGCTCGGGCTTCATCAATTTTCGGCCAAAAGCACAACGATAGACAATGGCACGAGCCAGGAAACGAGCGGTCTCATCGTGGCATATCTACAGAATATGGGCGTCGATGCCTTGGCATTTTCGGCGTCAGCCTCAGTGCGTCCTGAGGACATTCTTTGGTTGACCGCGCAAGATGCGGCGAAGCTGCGATTCTCGAATAACGGGACACAGCCGGCAACCGCGGAGCTGAAACAGGCGCAAGGTGCAACCTATTTGAAGGTGGAGCAGGAGTATACAAACTGGAGTGCCCGTTTCCTGTTCACGTGCTTTGATGGAAAAATGGGGTTGGGCGGTGGGCTGGTCACCACTGAAGCGGATGCCAAAGGTAAATTCGAGTGGGCCACAAACTCGTATTTTACGTTCGACGGAACAGAGATTCAGCCTCAGAGAAAGGGGGCCACTGCGCAGGGGCTCCAGCGCAGGGAGTCCGTCGTGTGGGTACATCGGGAATTGCCATCCGCCGAAATGCGGACCTTGTTGTCATCCAAGACCATTACCGCCTGGATTGCTGCGGACGGGGCCGTGGGATACACGGCCGCAGTCGACATCAGCGGCGTCAAGGGAAAGATTCAGGACTACGCGAAGAACTGCTACACCGCCAGGCGGTGAGTAGTGGAGGACTGGCGGCGAAGGGCTCACTGCTGCGCGATGGAACGCACGATCTCGCCAAGCGGCTTCGTCGCCAGGAGAGCTTCCGAAAGGAAGATGGGACTTTTCCTCCCTGTTCAGAAGCCTCTAGCAGTGGCCCGGCTTTCTTGTCGCAGGTCAGCACAACGTTACCGAAGGGGATGCCGCCGCCACGGCCGCGTCCGCCTGGTTGCCGGATAGAACGGCGCCGCCTTCTTCCCATCCACCTCAGCGAATTGCATCGCCGCCCCTCCCAGTCGATGGCTCAAACCAAGACCGCCGGGGCCTCGCTCCATAGCCTTTCAAGGTCAACGTCCTCGCTGGCAGGCTGCTTGTCGCTTGGCAAGCGCTCCACCTGGATAACCATCGGAAGTTCAAACGCGGTTCCAGTGACCACGCAACACCCCTGGGACAGCCCGGGAATGAGACTGCGCGACACGGCGTCCAGCGTGGAGATGGTGTTGTCGATGAGGAACAGGTCTCTGTCGTTCACCAAGCGATGGATAAAGAAGTTGTGCAACTGCGAGACGATGGTTGACGAGATGTCAGCCGGACGTTGACTGGAGATCGTTACGAAAATGCCGAACTTGCGGCCCTCCTTGATGATTTCCTCGAAGAGCTCGAGGCGATAGTCCTTCCAGCTCTCACTTTCCCGTGTTGACTGCTCAGAAAGGATGTTGTGCGCCTCATCGACTATGAGATGGACGGTCCGGTCTGGAGGGCTAGCCACTGTCGTCTTATGGGAATTGTAATAGTGCTTCGCGAACAGCAGCGGCAGAACCTTCTTGACCTCGTTGTTGCATCGGCGCAAGGAAAGCACGGTCAACACTCTCTCGTCTTCCGCAGCATCGGCGATGCGCAGCACCCGGCGCATGCTCTTTAGCGAGGACTCCACGCGCTTGAGCAGGGGTTGAATGTGCTCGAACTGAACATACCCAGCATTCAGGTCGGACATCAGCTGCAGGTTGATCCGGACGATCAACTGGTCGAAGTCGTCCAGACCAGATGTGTCCAGCGCGTCTACGGTAGGAGCGATATGGTGGTTATAGTTTTCACCTTCCGTATCGAAGAACACACCATTGCGGGTAAATCTACCGGCCCGCTGATGCCAATTCACCTGTCTGAGCAAATCATCCAAAGCCCGGTCGTTGATTCGCCGCGCCACGACCCGCATCAGGTCAAGCGTTGCAGGCCTGACTTCGCCCGCACAAAATGCCTGCCGGAACTTGCTCTTCGCGTATGTGTCAAGCGAACCTTCCTGAGCGTTGAATCGCGCCTTACCCGTAAGGACTCGGCTTAAAAACGGACGCTGGGTGTTCAGCGTGGCCTGGAACAAGAGCGAAAGGGTCTCAAGGTCCCAGAACTCGGTAGGTGCCAAGGGAAACTTGTCCCCAGCATTGGCGCCACCGGGCTGCTCTTGAGTCGACAGTTGATACACCTTCTTATGGGCCGCAGGTGCGAGTTGCTCGCCCCCGTACTCGCCGTTGAAGTCGAGGATGACGAAACGGCTCTTCCCCGCGATGAGCGACAGTTTCTGGTCGAACAGCACGGTGTAGAGCTTGGCGAGTGTGTTCGATTTCCCGCTGCCTGTGTTCCCAAATATGCCGATATGACTGTTGAACAGCCGCTTCCAAGGCAGCCCGACTGCAATCTCTTCCTTGAGCATCTGCCCGATCTTGAAGCTGCTGTCGGCCTTGCGGTCGAAGATGTACCGAATGCGCTCTTCGGGCAGGAGGTAGGCCGCATCTTGGATCATCGGCAGGAACTTTATGCCCTGCGTGAAGCCGCTACGGTCGAAGAAGCCGATAGGCCTGGCCTCCACCTTCCGAATGAAGGTTGCTTTGCCGTCCAGCGTTTCAACACGGCTCTCATCCAGGTACTCACCGTCGACCATGCAGATGATGTCGCGGAAGCCGCGCTGAATCGACAGATACTCTCGGATGGAGACGCCCTTGTACTTGTCGCCACCGTGGAAAAGAGTCTCTTTGCTGGACTGCTCGTCGATCTTCAGAACCACCTTGGTCCCTTGAACTGCAATGACCTCGCCAACACGGATGCTCATCAGACCAAGTCCTCAAGGTCATCGTACCCAGCAGGCTCAACGGGTGCCGCGGGAGGCGGCAGCTGCGACGCTGGCGTCGAGGAAACTGCCTCCGGCCAGACCAGAACTTTCTCATTGAAGGCAGTGAAGTCCATGTTCTCGCCGTCCAGAGCCAAACACTTGACGTTGCGGTGGCCCTTGAACTTTTCCTCCATGGCCGCGCGCTCCGAAACGTTGTAGCAACAAATGAAGACCTGCAGCCCTGGGTTGGAGAGGGACCGCAGGACGAGGTTGAGGATGTGCTCGTCTGCGAAGGAGAAGCCGAAGGTGATGAGCACAGCGTTTTGCTTCTCGAGCTCATAGCTGAGCAGGCGCAGCATCTGGTAATAGTGCTCCTCGTAAACCGTCTCGTGAAATTTCCACTTGGTCGGGTTAACAATGGGCATGCGCTCGTACTTCGCCCAGAACGCCTCCAGCACCTCGTTGTCGATTCCGGTGTCGGGCAACTGAGCGAGTTCGGCATCAGGGTTGTTCAGCGCGGCTGAGAACGGCTGCAGCAATTGAGCGGTGCCAGCGTCGAGCAGGTCATCACGGTCCTTCGTGTCGTAACTGACCTGGATCGCCGGCCCTGCCTTGCTCCAATACACCGACCCGTGGAGATGGATCAGGTTTACTTGGGGAATACTGCTTTGGTAGCGCCCTAAGACGCCGGCCTGGCACAGGTACGACCCAAAGTTGCGGGCTTGCAAGATGCGCTTGCTGAAACCGCGAGCACCGTCATTCAACACGAAGTCGGTGTGCCCTTTCTTGATAAGCTCGTCGGCCACCAGCGGGAAACACCCGTCGTAGTTTGTCGTAAAGAGATTGCAGCGCCGGTCCAGTGCTTTGCGGCGACTCGCCATCTCCAGTGCCGTGGTCAGGAAGGCCCGGTAGTTTTCGATGGTCTTGGCACCCGCGTCGGAGCTTACAGCGGCCTCGAGGGTGAGCCGTTCCGCAGGTCTGATGCAGGACAAGTAGTAGTGCATGAACAGCGGCACGAGGCGCCGACGGTCACCATCCTCCTGCTCGAACTTGGTCGCCAGTTCCTCAAGAGAGTACCGCGCATCGCCTACGCCTGTTCGCATCTGAAGCTGCAGCGTCGGCAGCAGGCCAATGGACGCTCCCGATCCGAAGAGGAAGTTGATATCCTTGTCGTAGATGTCCCCGATTGAAATCACTGGCCTCTCCTTGCCAATTTTGTTTGTGGCATGAATCCTGCCATGAAGCGAGGTTTTTGAGTACTGGCGGTTCGCAGGGTGCCTCGCACCCACCCAGCCGACAAGTCGCCTCATGCAACCAAGGTTGCATCGGTGATTCGACAGCAGTCTATGCTCGAAACGCAGCACGAGATGGCATGAGGTTCAGCGAACGGCTATTTCTTGCTGCGCCAGTTCATACGACAGACCGCGAATGTCTAAGATCAGTCAGAAGCAGCCCTCCCAGCGTTCGTGCTAATCGGCTGCTCATGGCCGAACCCGACCGTCCAAGGCTCGTCCGTCCATTACATAACGCTCACCACACTCCGACTCCCGGAAGTCACAACCGATTCCGCCGGTCTAACCACCGATGCAAAATCCAACAAAATTACCTTGAAATCGACGTCCTTCGACGTGTACCGCCTGATCGGAATCCCCGCCGATTCCAGCACCTGATTCTTCTGCCCATCCCGCTTCTTCGCCCGCGCGCTGCTATGCGAAGCGCCGTCAAGCTCGATCACATACAGCGGTCGCATTGTCCCGCGTTCACAAACGAGATAATCGACATACTTCTGCGAGAAAAGACTCCGAGCGCCGTACTCCTTCCCTTTGTGCTGCACGAAAGACGACATGGCCACCTGTGGAAACACATGCGCGTTTCGCAGGGCAATGACTAACCGCTCGTAGAGATGGATTTCGTCGTCGCGCATGAATGGTGCCTTGCGGGAAAACTGATAGCGCTGCGAAGACCCGTCCCCGCCACGCTTCGTCTTCATCGCGCCTAGCACGATAAAGACGAGCGCCATGAACAACGCCAGGCCGAACAATGCCTTCATATGACCCCTCGATATTTTTGCTCTGTGTGCCGCATTAGCTGGCGATATCGGTGCCCGGAGGCCCGACCGCCGATTATGGCGAGAGGACTATAACCTCGCATGCCCCAAACGGAGGGTTCCAGCCACACTTGCCAAAGCGATCACAGCACCGGAAGAGGCAATCTTCGCAGGAGGCCGGCGTTCGCTGCCGCAGGCAATCGCGGGCGTTGTCTCCGGATTGTGTGCAATCGAGGCGAGCATGTCGACCGGCGCCTTCTGGCCGGTCTCTGCCCTCGGCCTATCCGGGCAAGGGATCGCCGGCGCCAGAGGCGGCTACCGACTGAGGATTCAACCGGTCAACGCAACGGATTGATGGAATTATTCAGCCGGCCGGCTAGTTCAACTGGCCAGAGTCGGCTGCAAGCGCGTGGGTAGGCGCCGCCGCGCGAATGCTCATACGGCGCGGACTTTGATGTTGATCGAGCAATGCTTTGCCGCCGGTGACCGAATGAACGAGTCCAGTCCCGTTTGGCTAGACACGAGTTCAAGCCAGGGAACCGCATAGTCGTGCAGCGCCCTGAGCAGACTTGGCTGCGGTGGATGCAATGCATTGACTGATCTGATGTCGTCGAAAAGGCTTTCAGGCGCAATGCGCTCCAAACGCGCACGAATGTGACACCGGTACTCGGGCGGAAAAGTTTCTTCGCCTAGTGCCTTCAAATAGACGGCGACATTCACATAAACTTGCTCGCCAAACTGACTCTTTTGCAGATTGACGAGTTGGAATGCTTCCGCCGTTTCCCTTGTCCAGGTCCTGGCTTTTTTCTTGAACCCCAACGCCTTCAGGCCAGGGGCGAACTGAGCTTCAACAGGCAGCAATTTGGCACCTATCGGTCGGGTAAAGACTCAGCCCGACGAGGTTGCAGGGGCGATGAGCTCTCGTTGCAACGTAGTCGATGTCTGAACCATCTACGTATTGTGCGCAATGTAGTGATGCGTGTCGATTGGCAGCTTATGGCCGATGACCGACGGCTTGCACCGACGCAGGCGGCCTCTGACCCTCGGCGGTGGTAGGATCGCTAGTAGCTCATTCTCGGCAAAGGATGCATTTGAGTTGATCGTGTTGAGAATTCACCAGCCCAAAGAGCCAAGATTCGTTTTGCTCCTCGTTTTCTTCAAGCCATCGGTCCAACTGTTGCATCAGCACCGCGTCCTCCCAATGACGCATGCCGAACGAGTAATGCTGCGCGAGCGAATCAAAACCAAGGGCAACAAGGCTCGCACACATTGCTTCTTGCCGCAGCGAGGAAGTCGCTTCGAAGTAGCTCCATGCGCCGGATCGATCCGATTGTGCGAACCATGCCAGGGCTTCAACGAATACAAAGAGCTGTGCCTGCAATCCTCGCCTAGGTTCGCCGGGCGCTGTCGAAGCGGCTTCCACGTATGTGCTCAACATAACCAACGAGTCATAGGTTCGGCTACAAACTAATTGGTCGATATACGCCACGCTGTAGACGGCTTGCATCGGCTAGTTCATGAGAGTGAATGCCGTAGGATAACCGTCGAATGCGAGATTAGGGAGGGGCTCGAGAAAGCAATGCGAGTTGCTGGAATCCAACGGCCGCTTTTGGCCGACTGCGGAAGTTGTGCGCTCGCAAGGCCCGTCGCAAGCACGGATTTCCGGTCCCGACCCATTGCAGTCGCTCAAGTCACGGTGATTTACGACTGCTATGCAGCGGGCCGGGCAGCACGGCTACGAAATGTTGCATGTTAAGCTTTGTAGCTACCCGGATCGCAGGGGCCGCAGTTCTACCCATCATCAACAATTTGAATGACTCCCGCCCAATTCATCGCCCGCTGGCAAAACAACAAGCTCAACGAACGCGCCGGAGCGCAGGGCCATTTCGACGATTTGTGCGAATTGCTTGGCGTCGACAAGCCGCGTGATGCCGACAACTACTGCTTCGAGCGAGGCGCCAAGAAGTCCAGTGGACAGGATGGTTGGGCCGATGTGTGGAAGCGCGGCCACTTCGCATGGGAAAACAAAAAGCCGGGCCGCGACCTCGATAAGGCGCTCAAGCAACTGACCGACTACTCCCTCCAGCTCGATAGCCCGCCGCTGTTAGTCGTCTGCGACCGGGAACGCATCATTATCCACACCGCTTTCACCGGCTACCCAGACGAGCCGCGCGAAATCCGAATTGAAGATCTGGCGGATGACGGAAAGCGGCAGATTCTGAAATGGGTCTTTACGGAGCCGCTGAAGCTACGGCCCGAAAAATCCACCGCCGCCGTAACCGAGGAAGCCGCGCAACGCTATGCCGCACTGGCCGACACAATGCGCCAACGCGGACTGGACAGCAATCAGGTGGCGCACTTCCTTGTGCAGTGCTTATTTTGCATGTTCGCCGAAGACGAAGGCCTGTTGCCGGTGAAGATTTTCACGGGCCTCCTCGGCGCCGCCAAGAACGACGTAGCCAAGGCCGCAGACCGCATCACAAAGCTGTTTAAAGCTATGCAGGCACCGAAGGGCGCTTACGGCAACGACGACATCGCATGGTTCAACGGCGGCTTATTCAAGCACATCGCGATTCCAGCGCTTACAACCGACGACCTCGAAACGCTACGGTCCGCCTCAGCCGACATGGACTGGCGCGCGATTGATCCCACAATCTTTGGGACGCTGTTCGAACGTGGCCTGGGTAGCAGCCGCGCGGCTCTAGGCGCGCACTACACCGACACAGGCACCATAGCGAAGCTCGTGGAACCTCTCGTCCGCGATCCGCTTTTGCTTGAGTGGGAGGCCGTGCGAGAAAAAATCGCCAAGGTCGCACCCAAGTTCGGCATGGTGAAAGCTGGCAAAAAGTTCCGGCCGAATGCCGCCTTGCAAGAAGGCCTAGGGCTCTATCAGGGCTTCCTGCTTCGTCTGTCCGAATTTCGGGTTCTGGACCCGGCCTGCGGCAGCGGCAACTTTCTCTATTTGGCGCTTAAGGCCCTGCGCGATGTTGAAAAGCGGTCGCAGGTCGAAGCGCAGGAACTGGGGCTACAGGCCGAGGTAAGTTTGCAGACCGGCCCGCACAACATTTTGGGTCTGGAGATCAACGAGTTCGCAGCCGAACTTGCGCGGGTCACGGTGTGGATTGGCGACATCCAATGGTGCCGGCAAAATGGCTGGCAGCACGCGAGCGACCCAATTCTCCAGTCCCTGGACGGAATCGAGCATCGTGACGCACTGCTAAACGATGATGGCAGCGAAGCCGCGTGGCCCAAAGCAGATGTGATTGTTGGCAACCCTCCATTCATCGGCAATAAGAGGATGCGCGGCGAGTTGACTGGTGCCTACGTGGATGCATTGCGCCTAGCCTATCGAGACTACAACCTGGACGGCGTGGACTTGGTTTGCTTTTGGTTCGAAAAGGCGCGCGCGCAGATCGAAGCAGGCGACTTACACGCGGCAGGCTTGGTCTCCACGAACTCCATTCGAGGCGGTGCGAACCGCGCGGTTCTCAAACGCATCTTGGAGAAGTCGCACATCTTTCTTGCGTGGAGTGACGAAGAGTGGTGGGACAATGGCGCGGCTGTGCGTGTCTCCATGACCGGGTTCGGACAAAGCGCGATGAAGCCGCAGCTTGATGGCGTTGAAGTCACGGCCATTCATGCAGACCTCACCGCTGATATTGATGTGACGAAGGCGCCTAAGCTGCCCGAAAACTTGAGCCGGTCATTTCAGGGCGTGACGCCATCAGCATCGGTAAGGCGGGCGCTGCGGGAAAAGCTTGGGCTTGCCAAAGCCAGCTTTAACTTAGATGGAACCGCAGCGAGAAAAATGCTGCAAGAGCCCGCCACGATGAGCGGGGAGCCGATGGCCGCTGTTGTTCGTCCCTATTTGGGCGCGGACGACATCACGTCGCGCCCGCTCGATAGGTTCACCGTCAATTTCGTGGGCCGCGACGAAAAGTCTGCGGCCATGTTCGACAAGCCGTTTGCGGCCATCTCGAATGTTCGCTTGAATCGGCAGCATACTGATCGCTTCAACGACTTCCAGAAGTACCCGTGGTGGCAGTTCGGTTGGCCTCGACCAGAAATGTTCGCGGCGCTCAAACAACTTTCACGCTACATCTCCATTCCGCGCCACGCAAAGCATTACCTTTGTGCGTGGACTCACCCTGCCGTTACCCCCGGAGACGCGCTCGTTGTTATCGCTCGCGATGACGACACAAGCATCGGAATACTCCAGTCCCGCATTCACGAAGTCTGGGCGTTGAGGAGGGGTAGCAGCTTGGGAGTGGGCAATGACCCGCGCTACACACACACCACTTGTTTTGAAACCTTTCCGTTTCCCGAAGGCCTGACTCCGAACATCCCCGCTGCCGTATATGCAGGCGATCAAAGGGCGCAGGCAATCGCAACATCGGCACATGACCTATTTAAGCAGCGCGACCACTACCTAAACCCGCCCGAGTGGACCGATTGGGACCTCACCCCTGAAGAACAGGCCGCAGGGTTCCCGTCGCGACCTGTAGCCAAGCCGGGGCATGAAGACGATCTTAAGCAGCGGACCCTTACGAACCTCTACAACTCCAACCCTGCGTGGTTGACGTTGGCGCACGAAACGCTGGACAAGGCCGTTGCGGCGGCATACGGCTGGAACGACTATGTACCTGATTGGACCGACGCAGAAATTCTGCAGCGATTGCTCGCGCTGAATAAGCTGCGCAGCGCAACGCCTTGATCGCGTGCATTTCCGAGTGGAAACACCAACAGGCCTGTGATCAAGCCATTGTTGCTGCGGGGTACAGGTTGGGGTAGACAAGGTCTAAACGTCAGAATGTTCATTGGTCTGAGCCGCTTCGGTCCTGGATGACGGTTATCAGCATTAGACCTGTCGTTCACGGCCTCGCGCCCGACGACAGCTTATGGCCGGCAACTGCCCAACCTGCTCTGAGACGTCGGCGTCAGTGGGCAGAGGCCGGCTTGAACGAGCGCGCTACGTCGAGCAAAGAACCGTTGCCCTCGGGAGGGACGCACTGCTACTAGTCGGAGATAATGGCAGCCTTAATGTGCCGAGGCGCTCCCCATGAAACGCTTGTTCGAGATCGGATTTGCCCCAGCAGGGTACTGGCGACTGGAGGGCGATGTACTTCGCCTTGAGTTGACCAACATGATCGAGCACAGAAATGTTCTCTACGCCTTCATCAGCGACGATGATGTGTTGTACGTAGGGAAGACCACCAAAACGCTGCGCCGCCGCATGGCGAGCTACCTGAAGCCCGGTAGCACAACTCAGAGCACGAACATCCGAAACAACGCCGCAATCACAGGATTGCTTAGGGCCGGCAAGCCAGTCGAGATCCTCGCGCTGCCAGATCTGGGGCTTCATCGCCTCGGGGAATTTCGGATCAACTACGCCGCCGCGCTGGAGGACAGCATCATCCAGACGCTCGCGCCCCCTTGGAATGGCAGGAGGAGTCAGACTGAAAGCGTCCTGTGGGGTGGGACTGAGGAAGATGACGCGGCGGATGAGGAGTTGGAAGGCAATCCCGAGATCGCCCAAGTTGGCGACGCGCTGTCGGCATGTCCCCCCGCTTTCAGTTTCGTGTTGCAGCCGACATACTTAAAATCGGGATTCTTCAACGTCACGATGGAGAATCAGCACCTCTTCCCACAGGAATCCGGCAGTCTCGATATCTATTGCGGCCCCGAGCGGTATCTAGTCAAGGGCCGCTTTGATCGTACGGCAAATACCAACCGCACTCCTCGGGTCCACGGCTTCACCCCGCTCCGCGACTGGTTCCAGCGGAACTATGAATCCATGCAATCGGTCACGGTGACTGTTCTCGGATCATCTGCGATAGAGATTGGGCGTATGTAATCTATATCGGTCCTCGACACGCCGACGAGGAGGGCTTGCCGGCGTCAGAGGCAAGCTTCGACCCAACCTAGGCATTGGCCGAGGGATAACGGAACGGCCGCTCTGGTAGCATTAGTGGATGCGCGACCGTATCCCAACCGCCTTTATCTCCCACGCTGCTACCGAACTGACGGCAAATGGCCTCACGGGGTCGAAGCTGGTCGAGATCACGAGCGCCTACGCCGTTGACTTCGGCGTCGACATCCCGCACGCGCGCTACCCCTTCGATTGCCCAAACAAGCGCACGGCGCTGCTGGACAATCTGGTCGTCTTTGCGCCCAAGCAGCAGTATCAGATCATTCGCGAACTGTGCGACCGGCTGAATGCCGACGGCTCGAACACGGCGCTGACGCGGCTTAAGGTCAAGCTGATGACTGAGTATGTGGAGTTTGCGGACCAGGACCAGCAGACTGACATGCACCGCACGCTTGTCGTTGAGACGCGCCACTGGTTGACTGGTCACGATGCCGTGCGGAAGCTGTTCGACGAGGCGCTGCAGAAGCATGACCACGGCATCTTCCGACGTAACACGCTGGATGATCTGCGCTTGGCGCTGGAGTTGTTGCTTCGCGACATGTTTGGCAACGGCAAGTCGCTGGAGAACCAGGTGCCAGCGGTAGGCCAGTTCGTCCGCTCCAAGGGGGGCTCCAAGGAACTGGCCAACATGTTCCAGAAACTGGTGGACTACTACGCCGGCTACCAGAACACCTATGTCAAGCACGACGACGCCGTGATCACCTCGGAGATCGAGCTCATCTTCGAGCTGACGGCCTCCTTCATGAAGCACTTCCTGCGGTTGTCGGCCGCACCTGATCAACCATGAGTATCGCGAACGAGTTTGTGACAGTCGATCTTGTGGCAAACGCCGGTGTCGCAACGGGCGGCGTTGATGCGTTCGCACTCAGCGTCATCAAGGCCGAGCGGCAGATCCGTAGGCTCTTCACGCATATCGTGTTTCAGTGCCCGGCGTTCACGCCGGAGGACATCCCAGAACTGCGTATGGCGTTGTGGGAGCGCAGGCGGTGCTACTTCGAAGGCTTCGTGCGCGGTATCGATGGCATTCTGCCGATGTCGCTAGATCAACTAATTGGCGCGTCGTACCGGCCGCTTCGCCTCGGCATCGATAACGCCATCGAGGTCAGGAACAAGGTGTTCCATGGCCAGCTTACCGACCAAAGCCTCTGCGAGGCTGGTCTCCTTGCTCATGTTGGCAATGTCCGCGAGTGGTGCCAAGCCATCGCCAACGCTGGCATTCAGGCAGTGGGCTACGACGGCTTTCAACGCAACTCATTTCGCAAGGGCGGACCCGAGGTTGCTCAGACCTTCAAGAGGACGCTTCCCAACGTTGCGGAGTACCGGCGCTTCTTGGGCGACTGGGTGGTACGTCGTGAGGGCTGGCAACTGCCGGCAGATTGGTAGGCCACGCCGCACCTGTTTAAGACGCACCAGATCGACCTCGCCGCAAGCGGCAAGTAGAGGCACCAACCTCACTATGCCCGCTGTTTCATACGCTCCGCCGTTTGAATGACCTACTAGCGCAGAGAGCGACCGGCTGCAAATGGCCGATAGCTGCCCTCGAGGGCGGATCCGGGATTTCGATCAGGAACTGTGGGAACGCAATCAGGTGCATCACCATCGCCGCTTCGAGGATCTCGCCGTCGGCCGCAGCTTCCTGTCGCATGCCAAATCGACGCGACGCGGCGGCTGGGCCAAGGAGGCCGATTACTTCTATCGCAAGGCCACCCACGATGGCGCCGCGGTTCGCGTGCAGCAGAAGATCATCGAAGTCGACCCGCGCGCGCCACCCGAGGTGTGGGGATTGGGCCTGCGTCCCGACATCATCGCCAAGGGTGTCAAGGCAGTGCTAGCCGGGGCAAGGGATAGCTACGGCAGATCTTCCTCGCCTTCAGGCACCACGCTTCGGCCCGTTCTGCAAGCCTTGCTCCAACGGCCTGTCGAGATCTTCGAGACTCAGACCCAGCCTTCCGCAGTGCAACGCGACGCGCTGCCATCGCGCGTACCATTGCTGCTCCAGCCGCTCATATCGGCTGAGCTCCTCACGCAAGCGTACGATGGTGCGGTCCTGGAAGGCCAACTCCTCATCGAGCCCACGCGACCGGGACGGCCGGTCCGGGCATGCCAGCGCATGTTTGGCCGCCTGGAAGGCCCGCAGGATGTCGGGATGACGACTAAGTGCCTGCCGCGAGTATCCCGAGAAGGACTCGATACGCTCCCATGTCAGCTGACGGCCCAGTTCCCGATCCCGCCAGCGCTCCAGCTCGGCGAGGATGGTTGCCAATCTATCGGCGCTAACCTTCGCGTTTGCCCGGATCAGCTTTCCCATGTCGATCTCCTTCGTCGAGATAGGGGCGGAGGTCCGCCTCTCCCAGTCCCAGCGTGGCCAACTGCTGCATCAGCTGCGCGTAGCGATGCTTCAGGTGTCGGTACCAATCCGATCGCGCCGGCACACCCTTGCTCCGATCCACCGCCGTACGCAAGCTGACCTGCACGACCGCAGCCTGCCGCATGAGTTCATCTCGGCGCGCTTCGTCCCCGTTGATCCACAGGAAGTCCTCGCAGTTCGCCGTGCACTGCAGGTGACGCTCGCAGGGCGAGAGCTGGAAGTCGTGGATGCACATGCCCGGCCCCACGTCGTGGATGGCATGGATACGCGCAGCGAGGAACGTCCGCGTCATCTCCGCCGGAAGGGCCTTGATCTGTTCGGCAACTTGTCCTTGCATTCGGCCGCCCATGATCTCCTCGATTACCTTGGCAGACCGCTGGGCATAGGTCAGGTGCTGATAGGCCTTTGTGTCGGCCGCGTGCTTGCGTCCAAACCATTTCGTCTGCACCAGGTCCGGGGCACCCCCTTCATCCAATAGATGATTGAGGAAGTGACGCAGCCCGTGCGAACGGACCTGGAGTCGTTGCCCATCTTCCCCTTGAACACCGTAGCGATCGAAGACCGACGCACAACCGGTACGTCCCGCCAGGAAGTCCCCCATGTTTTGATCGGTGACGGGCTGCGCGGCGTAGGTTAGCGTCGAACGGGTACCGTGGTGCATCTGGTTCCGATACACGACGCACAGGGCTTCGTGCAATGCCAAGGCCTGCCCGGCCGACCCCGGAATGACTGGCGCATTCCAGTGATCGCGGGCAATACCCTCCAGCAGCGCGTCGCGTTTGACTCGCAGCCGCCGGTCGACCACCTCGTACGGAATCCGCCGGCTTTGAAGGAACAGTGGCACACTGGCGCTTTGGAGCCCCAGTGCAGTCCGGATGGCCGCGCTATCGAGTTCATCGGCGAGCACGACGTCGGACAGCAGCACACCGGTCTCGCTGTACCGTCGCCCCACACTGCGCGCGCCGGCCGTTGCCGTCCGCAGTTCAGCGACCACGTCCTGGACGAGCGCCTCCGTAGCAGACAGCAGTGTCTTGTGACACCATTCGACCGCGACGTCATCGCCCCCGCCCTTGAGCCGCGCGTAGCGCAGGCTTCGGCTGCCGTCTCGTGCCACAGAGATCGGTTGCTCGGGCAGCGTCAGCCCTTCGCCAACGCGCAGGCCTGTGCAGACCATGATGGTAGCGATCAGGATCAGGATCCGGTCCGCGCTGACCGGATCACCTGGTGGTGCGTTGCGGGGAATGATTTGATACAGGTGACCAATCGCCCGCATGGCCTCCTCTGTGGGCAGACGATCAGAGGTGCCCGCACCACCCAGGAAGCCATCCGTGGAACCCTCGATCATCGACTGGGGCCGCACCTTGTTGCGACAGCGCCAGTCGAGCCTGATCCGGCAGAGTCCATGGTGATCGAGGGCATCCGCAAGCTCTTCCATGTGACCGACGGCCTTGTAGGCGCTGGAGGCCATTTCTCGTGCAAACAACTGCGCGGCCGCGAGATCGAGATGGTCGGACCGGAGATCGGGAAGCGCCAGGCCAGTTGCGTCCAGTTGGTCGAATACATAGCGCGCCGCCCGAATGAACACCATATGGCTGCCAGCGGATTGACCACGCTGCTGGTGCCGCAGACACACCAGGGCCTTTAAGATGTCCGCGAACGGCCGATCCAAGGGGGGTGCTGCAACCCTAGCGGTCTCGCGATGCTGGGTGAACAGCAACCGCAATGCAGGCCGGCAAGCCTTATAGGCGCGCGTGCGGTGACGGTAGCTCGCCGACACGTCCCACACCGCATCACTCCATCGCACACCCGCGAACGGCAAGCTCGCTTTCGCGGTCGCAACAAGGCGCGATGCATTTTCGATCCAGTTCGCAGAGACGGCATTGCTGGAGCGCCCGACCGCCGCCATGGATTTACGTCTTATTGGTTCGTTTGCCATATCGCGCCACCTCCTGCACGACCTCACCAACCGCATAGATGACTTCATCCATCTGGATCGCCACACGTTCACCGTAACGCTCTCGGCGCTCTTCCCGGCTACGCAGCAATTCGGCCAGCACTGCCTCATGATCCGCCTCCACGTATGGCCGGAACTTCGGGCAGACATAACAGGAGAACGGCGGATCGAGATCGCAACGTTGCGACTTGCCGCAGGCACCAATCTCGACGTCCGGCACGGCGTGCATATCGCCCAGGAAGTGCACCCGCTTGTGGAGCGGTACCGAGCCCACTGAATCTTCCAAGGCTGGCTGGCCACGGAACAGCTTCAGGAGGGGACCCAGGCGCACCGCTGCGGCACGGTCGAGCATCGCCGTGAGACGCCGCCCCTTCAAGGCGTAATAGACGTGCACACTCTGCGTGTCGGAATGATCCAGCATAGCCGCCAGGACACGCCGGGAGACGCCAAGCTCCACCATCGTCGTCGCAAAGGTGTAGCGCAGCCGGCGGGACGACAGGTGCAACGGCGCCATCGTACGCGGCGAGAACACACGCATCCGCGTGCCGAATCCTCTAATGAGGGCGAGGAACTGTTTCGATGTGAGGTGATGCACGTACTCTCCCACCCCGGTGTTCTGCTTCCATGCATCAGGAGTGTGCCGTAAGAACAGCGCACGTGGGTGCTCTCCGCAATCGACGGAACAATTGACCTCCAGCAGCTCTCTGAGAACACGCGCCAGCTCGTCCCCGACGCGCTCGTCAATGAAGTCCTGCCGAGGGGCCCGCCCTCGCTTCTTGATCCGCGGAATGGAGAGCACCCAGTTCGGTGGAACCTCGAGGCCATCCAGGCTGTTCTTGAAGTCCGCTTCGCGAAGCAGGCAATAGTTGGCCGGATTACGTCCGTAGGCGAGGCTGAGCGCGACTGCAGCTCGCTCCATGACATGCTGCCTATCCGGCGAACGGTCTTCTTTCAACGCCCGGCGCAGTGCCATCAACTCTGTGTCCGAGAGCGGGCCGCAGTCTTCGTCATCCAACTCCACTGCAAGCCTGGAATATCGTGCGGGGATGCGGACCTCATCCAGCCGGAACGCAAACTCCTCGTCAAAGCCGAGGCACTCCAGCATCTCCGCGGACCATCGATACCAACTGCGCAGTGCATAGAATTGATCGAGTGCCTTGCGCTCCCGCAGAACCTGCACGCATCGGTCCACCAAGCTGCGCAGTGAGACGCGCAGGCTCGGAATACTGGAGAAGTGCGTGAGGATATGCCATCGCTGCTGGATGTCTTCCGCCATCGGCTCACCGCTGGACGCGCCGCCGCTCAACGCACTAAGCGCGTGTCGAAGGGCGTTACCTGCGCTGGCACTTGCGACCTGCGTCAGCAGCGAGATCGTCCAACGCCTTAATGCATAGGCGACGATGAAGTTCGATTGCGACCAACATGCCCAGTCGAACGCCTGATGGCCGGTCGGTACATTGAATTTCCACACCGATTGGGTCAGATCCATCACTCGACCGTCCCGATCAACCACATGGTCTGGCAACTCCGCCAGGTCGTGCTCTCGAAGTAGCGGCGCCATTTCGCGGTTGATTTCGGCATTCGTCATGAGCGACGAACGGTCCCAAGGAGTGAGGCCTGATAGCTCAGACTGATCTCGCTCGCCTCCTTTCGGATCGCATCGGCGATGTATGCCCTGATGGAAGTCGGCGAGCGCCATCCGAAGAAGTACATCATGTTCTTGTCGATCCGGTCTTCGTCGAGACCGCGGTTCACGCCTTGAGCTCGGAAGAGCGTCGCGCACGTTGTGCGCAGGGCGTGCGGATGCAGATCCCGGAACTGCGGATGTACGGCGCCAATCTGATCCAGGATGCCATTGACACGGAACAGACTCATCGGCTGCCCACTCCGCGCGAGGAACAGGAACGGCGTCCGATCGGATCCTGCAATCTCTCGGCGTCCGCTGCAGATGTAGTCATCGAGCAGCCGTGCGAGAGACATATCGCACGGCAGTATGCGCGACTCCGTCTTGACCTGCGGCTCGTCAAGCCGAGGGTCGTCTGGATCGTCAGGGGACCGCCGGATCTGCACCATTGGTACCGGTCGCGATAGCAAGCAGTCCCCCATGCGCAGCTTGAGCACCTCGCCTCGTCGCAGGCCAAGCGTCGCCATCAGCAACAAGATAAGGTAGTTTCGTGGCTGATAGGCTGGCTTCCACGGATTGCCGTCACTTCCCGGGCGACAGATCTCCACCAGAGACGCAAGCTCGTCGCTACTCAGCGCGGTCGCGTGTTCCTGCAGTTCGGTTCGAGCAATTCCCGTGGAAGCGAACGTCCGCTGCAGGACCTGAAGCTTGGCGCGGATCTGTCCGATCTCGGGGCTGCCGACCGGCCACTTAGCCATCGCGTTCTCGAGATGCCAGGTGATGAACTGCGATATGACCCGCATACGATAGGCCACCGTATTCGGTGAAACGACCAATTGCCTCACCGATCCGCGGCTTTGAAAGCTATGGCGCAGCCAGGGGTACAGCCGGCTGACGATCTCTTCGGGCGTAAGTCCATCCCCGCTTTCTAGCCGCTCTCTCACAGGAATGGTCTGCATGGAACACCATGCCCAGAACAGGCCGAGCACATACAGCGCCTTCTCCTGACTGCTGGATGCCAGCCGGGGCCGCAAGCGCAAGAGCAGGTACATGTTGATCCATGTGATCGGCTGGCGGTCCACGTCGAGCAGGATCGGTATCCGCTCACCGGTTTGGTGTCGGACCATGACGACGTGGAAGTGAGGAGTCATGGATCGCCCTCCGCAAGGAATCGAGACTCTGGCGGCGAGGCTCCGGTGGGCTCGCGCCTTTCACTGCATCGTCAAACCATAGACAACTGCACCGCTCAATGCCAACCCCGCTATGCGTTGCCTCCGCCGAAGTCGACATTCTCGCTTTGTGCTGTGATTCTCACTTTTCTTAGATGGATGGCCGCCAAATCTTTACACAGCACCACTGCCCATAAAGTACTGATTAAAAAGAAAAACCCCGCACAAAGGCGGGGTTGATGTTTACAGTTTTCCGTTACGCAATCTCAGAACGGAATATCGTCATCCATATCTTCAAAGCCGTTCGACGGGCTTTGCTGCGGGCGGCGCTGACCGCCGCCTTGTGCGCCGCCACCCTGGGCGCCGCCCTGGGCACGGCCGCCGCCGTAGCCGCCACCACCACCGCCTGCGCCAGCACCACCGGCGCCGCCCTGGGCCTCGCGGCTGTAGCCGCCGCCACCGCCGCCGAAGCTGCCTTCCTCACCGCCGCCCGCCGAGCGGCCGCCCAGCATCTGCATCTGGTCCGCGACGATTTCGGTGCTGTACTTGTCCTGGCCAGCCTGGTCCTGCCACTTGCGCGTGCGGATACGGCCTTCGATATAGACCGACGAGCCCTTCTTCAGGTACTGGCCGGCGATCTCCGCCAGCTTGCCGAAGAACGCGATGCGGTGCCACTCGGTGGCTTCCTTGAACTCGCCGGACTGCTTGTCCTTGTAGCGATCGGTCGTCGCCAGGCGAATGTTCGTCACGGCGTCGCCGCTGGGCATGTAGCGGGTTTCCGGGTCGGCGCCCAGGTTACCGACGAGAATGACTTTGTTGACCGATGCCATGTAAATGTTCTCCAAGAACCGCGCCCCGCTTCCCTGCGGCGGCACGGCATGACTGATTTGCTTGTGGGTCGTCCGTCACAGGACGTAAACGACAACACGGTAAACGACATCACGCGCCCCCGGATATCCGGTCGGGCGCGTGTAGATGCTAACCCCGTTAAGACGAAAAAGCGTTTCGGACTGCTACGGATATGACAACAAGTGTGTCTAACCCGCCACTGCCGACGCACCCTCCTGCCCGCGGGCCGGTGGCGCCTTCATGCTCCACGCGATTATAAGCCAGAGCACCAGCACGGCCGCGCAACCGAGGAATACCGCGCTGCGCCCCTCGTGCTTGAGCAGCCAGCCGCCCACCACACCGCCCAGGAACAGCCCCATCGCCTGGGTGGTGTTGTAAACCCCCAGCGCCGCGCCGCGCCCGGCCGCCGCGTAGCGCGACACCAGCGACGGCTGCATGGCCTCCAGCACGTTGAATGCAACAAAGAACAGCAGCAGTACACCCACTATCGGCCACAGGCCCTGCACCGCCGCGAACAGCAGTTGCACCACCGTCATCAGCGCCACCGAGGCCAGCAGCACCGGGCGCACCCGGCCATAGCGCTCGGCAGCCATCATCGGCCCCAGCATCAGCACGAAGGAGACCAGCACCACGGGCAGGTAGACCTTCCAATGCTGGTCCAGCGGCATACCGGCGTCGGCCAGCATGGCCGGCACGACCATGAACATCGCCACCTGGCTGGCGTGCAGCGCCAGCACGCCCACGTTCATGCGGATCAGGTCCGCATTCAGCAGCACCTGCCGGAACGGCATGCGCACCGGATGCGGCGGCGGCGGGGCCGGCACCAGGAACAGCGTCACGCCGATGGCCAGCACGCCCAGCACCGCCATCAGCCCGAAGATGCCGGACATGCCGATGCTCTTCAGCAGCGGCGAGGCAATCACCAGCGAGAGCGCGAAGGTCAGCCCGATGCTGCCGCCGACCATCGCCATGGCCTTGGTGCGATGGCGCTCGCGCGTCAGGTCGGCAATGCAGGCGGTGATGGCCGCCGAGATGGCGCCCATGCCCTGCATCGCCCGGCCGATGGTGATGCCAGCCAGGGTGTCCGAGAACGCAGCGACCAGCGCGCCGGCCACGAACAGCAGCAGCCCGGCCACCATGACCGGCTTGCGGCCGATGCGGTCGGACAGCCAGCCCAGCGGAATGTGGAGGAAGGCCTGCATCAGGCCATAGATGCCCATGGCCAGGCCGATGCGCTGGGCGTCCTGTCCGTCGGGCAGGCCGCGCGCGTACTCGGCGAACACCGGCAGGATCAGGAACAGGCCCAGCATGCGCAGCGCGAAGATGCTCGCCAGCGAGAGACTGGCACGCAACTCGCTTTTCGTCATGCGGTCGCGCGCGGGCGCCGTCTGGGCGGCCGGGTCGGCAAGATTGGCGGGCTGGGGAGAAGAAGGAATCGACGGCATTGCGCTCGTGAATGGAAATCTGACTCGGTCGATGCGAAGCACCCGGATGGTGGGCCATGTGGCGCCCGTCCGCATGCCGGATGGCCAACGGGCAACCCGGGAAACCGAAGTTCGGTATATTAGCAGGTTTGCTTCCCCGCGCTTTCCGGGTCACGCGGCGGCCGAACCGCCGCCTGGCGCCTGGGTCGGAGCGGCGCTTCAGGCGTTGTGCAAGGCACTTTGAACATTCCGTGAGACCGACCTGTCCGCCCCCGGCGGCAGCGGCGGCCTGGCTGGGCAACTAATCGGTATATGGAAGAAATCAAGATCCGTGGGGCGCGTACCCACAACCTGAAGAACATCAACCTCGACCTGCCGCGCAACAAGCTCATCGTGATCACGGGGCTGTCGGGGTCCGGCAAGTCGTCGCTGGCGTTCGACACGCTCTATGCCGAGGGCCAGCGCCGCTACGTCGAATCGCTGTCCGCCTACGCTCGCCAGTTCCTGCAGTTGATGGAGAAGCCCGATGTCGACCTGATCGAGGGCCTCTCCCCGGCCATCTCGATCGAGCAGAAGGCCACCAGCCACAACCCGCGCTCCACCGTGGGCACGGTCACCGAGATCCACGACTACCTGCGCCTGCTGTTCGCGCGCGCCGGCACGCCCTACTGCCCGGACCACCACATCGCGCTCCAGGCGCAGAGCGTCTCCCAGATGGTGGACGCCGCGCTGGCCCTGCCCGAGGACACCAAGCTGATGATCCTGGCGCCCGTGGTGGCGGACCGCAAGGGCGAGCATTCGGACTTGTTCGATACGATGCAGGCCCAGGGCTTCGTGCGTTTCCGCGTGCGCTCGGGCGGCGGCACGGCCCATGAGGCCGAGGCGAAGGTCTACGACATCGACTCGCTGCCCAAGCTCAAGAAGACCGAGAAGCACAGCATCGAGGTGGTGGTGGACCGCGTGAAGGTACGCGCCGACCTCAAGCAGCGCCTGGCCGAATCGTTCGAAACCGCGCTGCGGCTGGCCGACGGCCGTGCCATCGCGCTGGAGATGGATACCGGGCACGAGCACGTGTTCAGCTCGCGCTTCGCCTGCCCGATCTGCTCGTATTCCCTTCAGGAACTGGAGCCCCGGCTGTTCTCGTTCAACAACCCGATGGGCGCCTGCCAGAGCTGCGACGGGCTGGGCCAGATCACCTTCTTCGATCCGAAGCGCGTGGTGGCCTTCCCCAATCTCTCGCTGGCCTCGGGCGCCATCAAGGGCTGGGACCGCCGCAACCAGTTCTACTTCCAGATGCTGCAAAGCCTGGCGGCGTTCTACGACTTCGACACCGATACCGCGTTCGAGGACCTGCCCGCCAACGTCCAGCAGGTGGTGCTGCACGGCTCGGGCGAGGTAGAGATCCCGTTCACGTATATCAACGAGAAAGGCCGCACCACGGTGCGCGCCCACGTGTTCGAGGGGATCATCCCGAACCTGGAGCGCCGCTACCGCGAGACCGATTCGGCGGCCGTGCGCGAGGAACTCGCCAAGTACCAGAACAACCAGCCCTGCCCGTCCTGCGAAGGCACCCGGCTGCGCACCGAGGCGCGCCACGTGAAGGTGGGCGAGGACGACCAGGCGCGGGCCATCTACGAGGTCAACGGCTGGCCGCTGCGCGACGCGCTGACGTGGTTCCTGACCCTGAACCTGCACGGCGCCAAGCGCGAGATTGCCGACAAGATCGTCAAGGAAATCACTGCGCGGCTGAACTTCCTGAACAACGTGGGGCTGGACTACCTGTCGCTGGAGCGCAGCGCCGACACGCTCTCGGGCGGCGAGGCCCAGCGCATCCGGCTGGCCTCCCAGATCGGCTCCGGGCTGACCGGCGTGATGTATGTGCTCGATGAGCCATCCATCGGCCTGCACCAACGCGACAACGACCGCCTGATCGGCACGCTCAAGCATCTGCGCGACATCGGCAACTCGGTGCTGGTGGTGGAGCACGACGAGGACATGATCCGCGCCTGCGACTACGTGGTGGACATCGGCCCCGGTGCCGGGGTGCATGGCGGGATGATCGTGGCCGAGGGCACGCCGCCGCAGATCGAGGAGGCGCCGGGCTCGCTGACGGGCCAGTACCTGTCCGGCAAGCGCCGCATCGAGGTGCCCAAGACGCGCGCCAATCCGGACGAGGAGCGGCTGCTGCGCATCGTCAACGCCACCGGCAACAACCTGCGCAACGTGACCGCCGAGATTCCGGTGGGGCTGCTGACCTGCATCACCGGGGTGTCCGGCTCGGGCAAGTCCACGCTGATCAACGACACGCTCTACCACGCCGTGGCGCGCCACCTGTACGGCAGCACGGCCGAGCCGGCCGCGCACGACCATATCGAAGGGCTGGAGCACTTCGACAAGGTCATCAACGTCGACCAGAGCCCGATCGGCCGCACGCCGCGCTCGAACCCCGCCACCTACACCGGCCTGTTCACGCCGATCCGCGAGCTGTTCGCGGGCGTGCCGTCGGCCAAGGAGCGCGGCTACGATCCGGGCCGGTTCTCGTTCAATGTGAAGGGGGGCCGCTGCGAGTCCTGCCAGGGCGACGGCGTGATCAAGGTGGAGATGCACTTCCTGCCCGACGTCTACGTGCCGTGCGATGTCTGCCACGGCCAGCGCTACAACCGCGAGACGCTGGAAGTCCTCTACAAGGGCAAGAGCATTTCCGAGGTGCTGGACCTGACCGTGGAGCAGGCCCACGAGTTCTTCAGCGCCGTGCCTGTGGTGCGCCGCAAGCTGCAGACACTGCTGGATGTGGGGCTGGGCTATATCCGGCTGGGCCAGTCGGCCACCACGCTGTCTGGCGGGGAGGCGCAGCGGGTGAAGCTGTCGCTCGAACTGTCCAAGCGCGACACCGGCCGCACGCTCTACATCCTCGACGAGCCGACCACGGGCCTGCACTTCCATGACATCGAGCTGCTGCTCAAGGTCATCCACAAGCTGCGCGACCAGGGCAACACGGTGGTGATCATCGAACACAACCTGGATGTCATCAAGACCGCCGACTGGCTGCTGGACATGGGCCCCGAAGGCGGCGCCGGCGGCGGGCAGGTGATCGCCAAGGGCACGCCCGAGACCGTGGCCAAGAGCCGCGCCAGCTTCACTGGCAAGTACCTCGCCCCGCTGCTCAAGCGGGGATAAGACCGCACCCCGGGCGCGCTACCGCGTCTGGGCTTCCGGCACACCGGTCACGCCGGCGGGCGGGTCTTCCTTCATCCGGCTGCGGTTCATCAGCCCGGCCTGCTCCAGCACCGGGTAGGCCGTGGCGCAGAACAGCGAGTTGAGTCGCTTCATTTCGCTGATGACGTCCAGGTGGAGCGAGCTGGTCTCGATGCTCTCCGTCGTCTGCACCGCCACGCGCTGCAAATGCGTCCGCGCGTACTTCCGCTCCAGTTCGCGGAAGTTGGCCTTCTCGCCCATCAGCTGCTGGGCGCTGCGGATATCCCCGTTCAGGAACACCGACAAACCCAGGCGCAGGTTGGCCACCAGCCGGCCATGCATCTCGGTGATCTCCTGCATGCCGGCCTCGGAGAACGCCAGGTTGTGGGCGATCTTCTTGTCCTTGGCGTCCAGGATCACCCGTTCGATCAGGTCGCCCGCATGTTCGAGGTTGATGGTCAGCGAGATGATTTCCGTCCAGCGCTGGCCGTCGTGCTCGTCCAGCGCCTCGGTGCTGATCTGGGTCAGGTACAGCTTGATGGCCGTGTAGAGGTCGTCCACCTCGTTGTCGATGCGGCAGGTGGCCGTGGCGAGCTTGGCGTCGTTGGTGCGCAGCACGCGCAGCATGTTGTCCAGCATCTGCTCGATGCGGTCGCCGATGCGGAGCACCTCGCGCGCGGCATTGGACAGCGCCAGCGTGGGCGTGGGCAGCGCGGCGGGGTCGAGGTGACGCGGCGTGACCTGGCTGTCGCCGGTGTTGCGGCCGGGCAGGATGGCCTCGCAGATCCGCGCCAGGGGCGCCGTGGCGCCCAGCAGCAGCGCGGCCAGCGCCAGGTTGAACAGCAGGTGGAAATTGACGATGAGCCGCTGCGGGTCGGTGCTGACCAGCGCCAGCAGTTCCTCGGCCTGGTTCAGCAGCGGCAGCGCGATCACGCACCCGAGCAGCCGCGACAGCAGGTTGCCCAGCGTCACGCGCTTGCCCGGCTGGTTGTTGCCCGAGGTGGTCAGCAGCGCCGAGATCCCCGACCCCAGGTTGGCGCCGAGCACCAGCGCCAGCGCCACATGGATCGACACCACGCCCGCCGACGCCAGCGCGCCGCAGAACAGCACCACGGCCAGGCTCGAATAGCAGAGGATGGTCAGCACCGCGCCAATCAGCATGTCGAGCGCGGCATCGCCGGTCAGCGTGCTGAACAGCACCTTCACGCCGGCCGCCTGCACCACGGGGCGCGTGGCGATCGAGATCAGCTCCAGCGCGAGCGTAATCAGCCCGAGCCCGATCAGCACCCGGCCCACGTGCCCGGGGCGGCTGCCCTTCCAGCTCAGGTGGAGAATCACGCCGACGAAGATCAGCAGCGGCGAGAGCCACGACAGGTCCATCGAGAAGACCTGCACCATCAGCGCGGTGCCGACGTTGGCGCCGAGCATGATGGCGAGCGCGGGCGCCACGGCGATCAGGCCCTGTCCCACGAACGAACTGACGATGACGGCGGTGGCGTTGCTGCTCTGCACAAGCCCGGTCACGCCGAGCCCGGCCGCGAAAGCCGTGAAGCGGTTCGACACGCTGACTGACAGCACATGGCGCAGATTGGCGCCATACACGCGCAGGATGCCGACCTTGACGATGTTGGTGCCCCAGACCAGGAGCGCCACGCCAGATAGAAGATGGAGAAGTACGCCCATTGCGCGTCCTTATTCCTTCGTGACCGGTGCCGATGTCAGCAATCGAGGCTCCGCCCGGTCATCATGTTGTTGTCAAGGGGGCATTATGCGCCGCGCCCCCGGACCCGGCAATGGAGGGGAAAACAACGGCGGGCGCGGGCGCAGGGCTCAGTGGCCCTCGAAATTGCAGACCGTGAACAGCGGCAGGCCGCTCTTGTGCAACAGCTTCGAGCCGCCGAGTTCAGGCAGGTCGACGATCGCCGCGCCCTCCACCACGGTCGCACCCAGACGCTCCAGCAGCTTGCGGCCGGCCATCATGGTGCCGCCGGTGGCGATCAGGTCGTCGACCAGCAGCACGCGATCACCGGGCTTGCAGGCATCGGCGTGGATCTCCACGGTGGCGCTGCCGTACTCGAGCTCGTACTCCTCGGCCACGGTCTGGAACGGCAGCTTGCCCTTCTTGCGGATCGGCACGAAGCCGAGGTTCAGCTCGTACGCGATGATCGAGCCGAGGATGAAGCCGCGCGCGTCGATGCCGGCCACGAGGTCCAGCTCCTGGTCCATGTAGCGGTGCACGAATACGTCGATCAGCACGCGCAGGGTCTTGGGGTTCTGCAGCAGCGGGGTGATGTCGCGGAACATCACGCCGGGCTGGGGCCAGTCCGGCACGGTGCGGATGCGGTCACGCAGGTAACCGGTGACGTCGCCGAGGTCGGGGGACTGGATGAGGGAATCTGCCATGGGATTTGCGTCGAAATGGAAATCGCGTGCCGCCTGCGGTAACGGGCTACCACCCGCCCCGCGCAGGGCCGCCGCACAATGGCCCGGCCGGCCTGGACCGGCTCCGGACACCCGTAACCATACAGGAGACTGCAATGGCCAAGAAAATTCTGATGCTGGTTGGCGACTTCGCCGAAGACTACGAAACGATGGTGCCCTTCCAGGCACTCCAGATGGTGGGCCACGTGGTCCACGCCGTCTGCCCGGACAAGAAGGCCGGCGACCACTGCGCCACGGCCATCCACGACTTCGAGGGCGACCAGACCTACACCGAGAAGCGCGGCCACAATTTCACGCTGAACGCGACGTTTGCCGATGTCGATCCGGCTGCGTATGACGCAATCGTCATTCCGGGCGGCCGCGCCCCCGAATACCTCCGCCTGAACGACCGCGTGCTGGAGATCGTGCGCCACTTCGCCACGGCGAACAAGCCGATCGCGGCGGTCTGCCACGGCGCCCAGTTGCTGGCCGCGGCCGGCGTGCTCGAAGGCCGCACCTGCTCCGCCTACCCGGCCTGCGCGCCGGAAGTCCGGCTGGCGGGCGGCAAGTACGCCGATATTCCGGTCGATCAGGCCCATACCGACGGCAACCTCGTCACCGCGCCCGCGTGGCCGGCCCACCCGGCATGGCTGGCCCAGTTCCTGACCGTGCTCGGGACCCGGATCACCCAGTAGTCATCCAGTCGACGTACAGTAGAGCCTTCCGAACGCGGCGCCAGCCCCCGGCGCCGCCGTCGCAGGAGGCATGCCGATGTGCGAGATCTTCGTCCGGGCCAATCCCGATTCCTACCAGACCCAGTCCCGCTCGCTGCGGCTGCACGGCGTGGCCACGAGCATCCGCCTGGAAAACCTGTTCTGGGAAGTGCTGGAGGAACTGGCGCAGCGCGACGCGATGACGGTCAACCAGTTGCTGACCCGGCTCCATGACGAACTGGCCGAGCATCGCGGCGAAGTGTCGCTGTCGGCCAATTTCGCGTCATTCCTGCGTGTGTGCTGTTTGCGTTACCTGATGCTGCAGGGCGAAGGGCGGATTCCAGCCGATAGTCACGTGCCGATCCGATCACTTGACGCCCACGCGGTGCTGGACGGCCTGCCGCCGTCCTGGGGCGCCGAAGGCTCCTCCCTCAATTCCTGAGCCGCTCTCTATATATAGAGGCGCTCAATCCCGCAGCAGCCGTTCCTCGGCGGACTCCAGTGCCTCCGGCGTGCCGCGCAGCACCACGATATCGCCCGGTTCCAGCACGGTCTCCGGCTGCGGATCGAAGGCGCGGATGCCGCGCCGGCGCACCGCCGTCACCTCCGCCCCGATCCGCTCCAGCCCCAGCGCGCCCAGCCGGCGGCCCACGGCCGTGTGCTCGGCGCCGAGCGAGACCGAATGGAGCCGCACGGTGTCGCGCTCGATCATGTCCTCTTCGTCGTCCCGACCGTGGAAGTAGCCGCGCAGCAGGCTGTAGCGCGCGTCACGGGCCTGCTGCACGCCGCGCACCACGCGGCGCATCGGCACACCCAGCAGCACCAGCGCGTGCGAGGCCAGCATCAGGCTGCCCTCGATGATCTCGGGCACCACCTCGGTGGCGCCCGCCTTCTGGAGCGTGTCCAGCTCGGAATCGTCCACGGTCCGCACGATCACGGGCAGCGCCGGCGCCAGCTCCTGCACGTGGTGCAGCACCCGCAGCGCCGACGGCGTGTTGGCATAGGTCACAATCAGCGCGGCGGCGCGATGGATACCGGCGGCGATCAGCGCCTCGCGGCGGCCGGCATCGCCATAGACCACGGTGTCACCGGCCCCGGCGGCCTCGCGCACGCGGTCCGGGTCGAGGTCGAGCGCCACGTAGTTGATGCCCTCGCGCTCGAGCATATGCGCCAGGTTCTGCCCGCTGCGGCCAAATCCGCAGATGATCGCGTGCTTCTCGGTCTGCAGGCTCTGGGCGGCGATGCGGGTCATGTTCAGCGACTGCATCAGCCATTCGTTGGCGGCAAAGCGCAGCACGATGGTGTCGCTGTACTGGATCAGGAACGGCGCCGCCAGCATCGACAGCAGCATCGAGGCCAGGATGACCTGGATCAGCACCGGATCGACCAACCCGATACCATCGATCTGGTTCAGCAGCACGAAGCCGAACTCCCCCGCCTGCGCCAGCCCCAGCCCGGTACGGATGGCCACGCCCTGCCGGGAGCCGAACAGCCGCGCCAGCACCGTGATCAGCACCAGCTTGAACAGGATCGGCACGAACAGCAGGCCCAGCACCAGCCAGATGTGGTCGATCACCACATTGATGTTCAACAGCATGCCGATGGTGACGAAGAACAGCCCCAGCAACACGTCGCGGAACGGCTTGATGTCCTCCTCCACCTGGTGCCGGTAAGGCGTTTCCGAGATCAGCATGCCGGCCATGAACGCCCCGAGCGCCATCGACAAACCCAGCCGCTCGGTCAGCGCGGCCATGCCGAGCGTGACCAGCAGCAGGTTCAGCATGAACAGTTCCTGCGAGCGCCGCGCCGCCACCACGTGGAACCAGCGGCTCATCACCCGCTGGCCGAGGAAGAAGATCAGGCCCAGGGCCACCACGATCTTGACCGTGGCCACCCCCAGCGCCGCCGCCAGCTCGCCGGGGTCGCGCGAGAGCGCCGGGATGACGATCAGCAGCGGCACCACGGCCAGATCCTGGAACAGCAGCACGCTGATGATGTTGCGGCCGTGCTCCGCCTCCAGCTCCATGCGCTCGGAAAGCATCTTGGAGACGATGGCCGTCGAGGACATGGCCAGCGCCCCGCCCAGCGCCACCGAGGCCTGCCAGGTCAGCCCGATCCAGGCCGAGAGCGCCCATCCGGCCGCTACCACGAGCAGCATCGTCAGCACCACCTGGGAGCCGCCCAGCCCGAATACGAGCCGTTTCATCGAGCGGAGCTTGCCCAGGTTGAACTCGAGCCCGATCGAGAACATCAGGAAGACCACGCCGAATTCGGCCAGGTACTTGGTCTGGGCGGAATCGTTGGCCAGCGCGAGCGCGTGGGGACCGATCAGGATGCCCACCGCCAGGTAGCCCAGCATGGGTGGCAGTTGCAGCATGCGGAAGGCCACCACGCCAAGAACGGCGGCGGCCAGCAGCACGAGGGTCAGTTCCAGCGGAGAATGCATTCGGCGGGCTTCGGGGAAGACTTGGGGCTTGACCTGGAACGAGCCGGCCGGGCACGCGCGCCGTCCCGGCATCGGTGCCTCGCCGGGGAAACACGGCAAGCGGCGGTCGCCCGGACCCCATGGCAGAAAAGCCGGGCCGGTCGCCATCGCATTCGTTGGTATACTTCGTCGCCATGATAGCCAATTTCGATGCGGAACGAGCACTTAAGCTCGCTCGCCACACCCTCCAGATCGAAGCCGACGCCGTTTCCGCGCTGGCTGACCGACTGACGCCCGCGTTTACCAAGGCGGTCCAGATGATCCTGGGCTGCACCGGACGCGTGGTCGTGTCCGGCATCGGCAAGTCCGGCCATATCGGCCGCAAAGTGGCGGCCACGCTGGCTTCCACGGGTACGCCGTCGTTCTTCGTGCACCCGGCCGAGGCCAGCCACGGCGACCTGGGCATGATCACCCGCGACGACGTGCTGATTGCGTTCTCCAATTCCGGCGAGACGGCCGAGCTGCTGTCGATCGTCCCGATCGTCAAGCGCATCGGCGCCGGGCTGATCTCGGTCACCGGGAACCCGGAATCGAACCTCGCCAAGCTGTCCGATGCCCATCTGGACGGCGCCGTGGCCCAGGAGGCCTGCCCGCTGAACCTGGCCCCGACGGCCAGCACCACGGCGGCGCTGGCGCTGGGCGACGCCCTGGCCGTGGCCGTGCTGGACGCGCGCGGCTTTGGCGAGGAAGACTTCGCCCGTTCGCACCCGGGCGGCGCGCTGGGCCGCAAGCTGCTGACCCACGTGCGCGACGTCATGCGCACCGGCAACGGCGTGCCCGAGGTGCGTGAAAACACCCCGCTGGCCCAGGCACTGATGGAAATCACCCGCAAGGGCCTGGCCATGACGGCCGTGGTGGACCCGGACGGCCACGCCATCGGCGTGTTCACCGACGGCGACCTGCGCCGCCTGCTGGAAACCCCGCGCGACTGGCGCACCGTGCCCATCGGCGAGGTCATGCACCGTAACCCCCACGTGGTGAACCAGGACCAGCTGGCCGTGGAAGCCGTGCAGATCATGGAAGCGAACCGCATCAACCAGCTGCTGGTGGTCGATGGCGACGGCAAGCTCGTGGGCGCGCTCCACATCCATGACCTGACCCGCGCCAAGGTCATCTGAGCGGGGCCGGCGATGCGCGACTTCTTCGGCAGGATCTCCGGTCTGGTCATGCGGCTGCTGCCGCTGCTGCTGATGGCGATGGTCGCCGGCAGCACGTTCTGGCTGGTGCAGATCAACTCGCCCCATGAGGACGAGGCCGCCCAGAACCGCGCCAAGCGCCATGAGGCGGACTACTACATGGACCGCTTCTCGGCCACGGAACTGGACACGACCGGCGCCACCAAGATGCGCTTCACCGGCGTGAAGATGATCCATTTCGAGGACGACCAGACCTACGAGGTGACCACGCCGGCCATGCGCGCCTACCAGCCGGACCGCCCCCCGGTCACGGTCAACGCGGACCGGGGCGTGATGAACTCGGAGGGCTCGGTCATCGACCTGTACGGCAATGCCTTCCTGGTACGGCAACCCGGCGTGGATCCGTCGAAGGACCCGCGCATGACCGCTGCATCGCAATATTTCCAGTTGCTGGTCAATGACGACATCGTCAAGACCGATAAAGCGGTACAACTCACGCGCGGCCCGTCGGTGATGACGGCCAACGGACTGGTCTTCAACAATGTCACGCGCGAAGTACAATTGCTCGGCAACGTACGCGGCACCATCGTCATGAATCCGCCGTCGGGGCAGGCCCGGACCACGCAGTAAGCACAACAACAAGCACGCCAGGCGCCGGCAACGGATCGCCCGTCATTCTCTCAGCTGACCAACATGACCCCATCCCTGACGACGTTGTCCTGTCGCCGCATCGTGCCCGCCCTGGCGGTGGCAATCGCCGCGCTCGGCGCGACCCTGGCCCAGCCGGCCCTGGCGGAGCGTGCCGACAAGGACAAGCCGCTGGTGCTGGAGGCCAACAACGCCAGCTATGACGACGTGAAGCAGATCTACACGCTGACCGGCAACGTCGTGCTGACCAAGGGCACGATGGTGCTGAAGTCGGACGCCGCGCAGATCCGCACCGACCCCGAGGGCTACCAGTACGCGGTGGCCACGGCCAATCCGGGCCGCCAGGCGTATATCCGCCAGAAGCGCGACGGCGTGGACGAATACATCGACGGCTGGGGCGACCGCATCGAGTACGACGGCAAGCAGGAAATGTCGAAGCTGATCGGTCATGCCCGCGCAGCGCGCATCGCCGGTGCCAAGACCCTCGACGAGATCCGCGGCGCCGTGATCACCTACGACAGCCGCAACGAGTACTACACGGCTGCCGGCGGCGACAACAATACCTCCGCCGGCAACCCGTCCGGCCGCGTGCGCGCCGTGCTCTCGCCGCGCGCGGACCCGGCCAGCGGCGCCGCCGCGCCGCCACCGCCGCTGGAACTGAAGCCGGCGCCCGCGCCCGGCAAGCCCTGAACCCCGGACGCGCCCGCCGCGTCACGCATGCATTGACCTGATGAACGACTCCGCCACGCTCGCCCCGAACGCCTCCGCAGCCCCGTCGGCCGCCCGTACCGACAGCAGCACGCTGGTCGTGCGCCACCTGAAGAAGCGCTACGGTTCGCGCACCGTGGTCAAGGACGTCTCGCTGGACGTGAAGAGCGGCGAGGTGGTCGGCCTGCTCGGTCCGAACGGCGCCGGCAAGACCACGTCGTTCTACATGATCGTGGGCCTGGTGGCACTGGATGAGGGCGACATCGTGCTGGACGACCAGCACATCAGCGGCCTGCCGATCCACGAGCGCGCCCGCATGGGCCTGTCCTACCTGCCGCAGGAGGCCTCGGTCTTCCGCAAGCTCAACGTCGAGGAAAACATCCGCGCCGTGCTCGAGTTGCAATTGGAGAAGGGCAAGCCGCTGCCGAAGGCCGAGATCGAACGCCGCCTGGATTCGCTGCTGGACGACCTGCAGATCGCCCATCTGCGCAACAACCCGGCGCTGTCGCTCTCCGGCGGCGAGCGCCGCCGCGTGGAAATTGCCCGGGCGCTGGCCTCCGCGCCGCGCTTCATCCTGCTGGACGAGCCGTTCGCCGGCGTGGACCCCATCGCCGTGGGCGAAATCCAGCGCATCGTGAGCTTCCTGAAGGCGCGCAACATCGGCGTGCTGATCACCGACCACAACGTGCGCGAGACGCTCGGCATCTGCGACCACGCCTACATCATCAGCGAAGGCACGGTGCTGGCCGCCGGCCAGCCTGAGGAAATCATCGCCAACGAGTCCGTGCGACGCGTGTACCTGGGCGAAAATTTCCGCATGTGACCCATCGGCCGCCGCGTGCGGCCGCGCTTCTCCCGGCCTCCACGGCGACAGCCGGGGTCGATCAGGAAGTCAGAGCGATAGGCGATAGCAATTTCCGTTCCATAGTCGGAAGGATGCGCATAGAATAGGTCGCATGAAACCGTCGCTTCAGCTTCGTCTCTCGCAACATCTGGCATTGACCCCGCAGCTGCAACAGTCGATTCGATTGTTGCAGCTCTCGACGCTTGAACTCCAGCAGGAAGTGGAACAGGCGCTGACCGAAAATCCCCTGCTCGAACGCGAAAACGACTGGATCGAAAGCCCGCTGCGGGTAGCCGCCGATGGCTCGGTCAACCTCCAGAGCGCCCCCGCGCCGGCCTCCTCCGAGCCACAGCCCAACGGCGATGCGCGCACCGACGGCGCGTCCGGCGGTGAGGACGATAACTACAACGACAACGGCAGCGAGGACTACGGCAGCGACTGGAGCCTCGACGACTTCGCCCGCCGCCCCCAGGGCGACGAGGACGAAAAGTCGCCGATGCAGTTGCGCGATGCCGAACCCACGCTGCGCGAGCACCTGATGGGGCAGTTGGCCCCGCTGAAGATCTCGGTGCGCGACAAGGGCCTGGCCATCTTCCTGATCGAATCGCTCGACGATGACGGCTACCTGAGCGCCTCGCTCGAGGAAATCTGCACCGAACTGCCCGAGGAACTCGAATTCGAGATCGACGAAGTCCACGCGATCCTGACCCTGCTGCAGAGCTTCGACCCGCCCGGCGTGGGCGCGCGCAATGCCGCGGAGTGCCTCAGCCTGCAATTGCGTCGCCTGAAGCACTCGCATCGTGAGCTGGCGCTGACCATCGTCAATCATCATCTGGAACTGCTGGCCGTGCGCGACTACACGCGGCTAAAGAAAGCGCTCCAGGTGGACGAAATAGCACTGAAGGCGGCACACGAACTGATTCGCTCGCTGGCGCCGTATCCGGGGCACGCGTTCAACCGTCCCGAGGCCGACTTCGTGGTGCCCGACGTGTTCGTGCGCAAGAGCGGCAGCGGGTGGATCGCGGCGCTCAATCCGGATGTCATGCCACGGCTGCGCATCAACGACATGTATGCGCAGATCCTGCGCGGCGCGAAGGGCGAAACGGGGACGGCAGGCCTGCAGCAGAAGCTTCAGGAGGCGCGGTGGCTTATCAAGAACATCCAGCAACGATTCGATACGATCCTGCGTGTTTCGCAGGCAATTGTGGAACGTCAAAAGAACTTTTTCACGCATGGCGAAATCGCGATGCGCCCCTTGGTTTTGCGGGAAATAGCCGATACACTCGGTTTACATGAGTCGACCATTTCCCGGGTCACCACGAATAAGTACATGGCCACGCCCATGGGTACTTTCGAGTTGAAGTACTTCTTTGGGAGCCACGTCTCTACGGAGACTGGCGGCGCGGCCTCCTCCACGGCAATCCGCGCGCTGATCAAGCAACTGATAGGAGCCGAAGACCCCAGGAATCCTCTTTCCGACAGCCGGATCGCCGAACTGCTGGGTGAGCAAGGCTTCGTGGTCGCACGCCGCACGGTGGCGAAATACCGCGAAGCGCTCAAGATCCCCGCAGTCAATCTCCGCAAGACTTTGTAGCCGAGCCGCAACCGCCTGCCTGGTGCGGCTCTTTCAGAAGGAGAAGCGCTATGAACTTCAAGATCAGTGGACACCACCTCGACATCACGCCCCCGCTGCGTGAGTATGTGGAAACGAAACTGGAGCGAATTGTCAGGCATTTCGATCAGGTCATCGGCGTGAGCGTGCTGCTATCGGTGGACAACCACAAGGAGAAGGACCGGCGCCAGTACGCGGAAATCAATCTGCATCTGAAGGGGAAGGACATCTTCGTCGAAGCGCATCATGAAGATCTGTATGCGGCGATCGACTGTCTGGTCGACAAGCTCGACCGCCAGGTCATCCGCTACAAGGACCGCGTACAGGGCCACGATCGCGAGGCGGTGAAGTACCAGATGGCCGCCCAGCAACTGACGCAGCAGTAGACACCTGCAGGCAACCGAAAACAGAGCGGTTGCCGACCCTGCAGAGGACTGAAAAGAAGAGCTCAAGCCGCGCAATCAGCGCGGCTTTTTTGATGGGCGCGCGCCATGGCAGTGACGGTGCGGGCACCTGGAATGTTTCGTTACCTTATTGCCACGCCGGAGGGCGACCCGGGGCACCCGGGAGCGGTCAAAATGGGAACAAGTGTTCGCAAGCCGCCCGCCTCGGTGTATGCTCCGCCATACAAATAACGACAGGACGGCCCCGGGACACCCCGGGTGGGCAAGCCGGCCGGCACGTCGTGGCACCGCCGCGACCCCGGCGCTGCATCGCAAAATCGCGGTGGAGCCCTGCTCTATAATGGCCGGACGCTCCAATGCGGGCGTCCCAGACAAGATCTCGGTACCAAAGTTTCGCCCCGAATCCGGCGGGACGGCCTTCGCGCCCCGGCCCGCTAACCTGACTTCTCGCGCATCGCCCATGAATCGTTTGGCCAAATTGCTGCCACCCGGCAACATCCATCTCGACGTCACCGTCACCAGCAAGAAGCGGGTGTTCGAGCAAGCCGGGCTCCTGTTCGAGAACAACCATGGCGTGGCGCGTGCTACCGTGACCGATAACCTGTTCGCGCGCGAATCGCTGGGTTCCACGGGTCTGGGTGCCGGCGTGGCCATTCCGCATGGCCGCATCAAGGGTCTCAAGCAGCCGCTGGCCGGCTTCATGCGCCTGGCCGAGCCCATTCCGTTCGAATCGCCGGACGGCAAGCCGGTGTCGCTGTTGATCTTCCTGCTCGTGCCGGAACAGGCCACGCAACAACATCTGGAAATCCTGTCGGAAATCGCCCAACTGCTCTCGGACCGCGAGATGCGCGAGGGCCTCGCCACACTGCCCACGTCGGAAGCGGTGCATGATCTGCTGACGCAGTGGCACCCCTGACTCCCGCCCCAACGGCCGCCTGAAACGGCCTGTCCGCCCCCGAAAGTCATACGCGCATGGAACTCACCGGCGTCACCTCGCAGTCGATCTTCGACGACAACGCAGCCGATATCAAGCTCTCGTGGGTCGCTGGCCTGGAAGGGGCCGACCGGGCCTTCGACGTGGAATTCGCCCGCGAAGCCACCTCGGCGGCGGACCTCGTCGGCCACTTGAACCTGATCCACCCGAACCGGATCCAGGTGCTCGGCAAGCCGGAAATCCTGTACTACCAGCGCCTCGACGACGAGCCGCGCAAGCGCCAGATGGGCGAGCTGATCCTGCTCGAGCCGCCGTTCCTCGTCGTGGCGGACGGCATGGAGCCGCCGCCAGACCTGGAGCTGCGCTGCACGCGCTCGTCCACGCCGCTGTTCACCACGCCGGTGTCGTCGGCGGCTGTGATCGACCACCTGCGGCTCTACCTGTCGCGCATCTCCGCCCCGCGCGTGACGATGCACGGCGTGTTCCTCGACATCCTCGGCATGGGCGTGCTGATCATGGGCGAGTCCGGCCTGGGCAAGAGCGAACTGGGCCTGGAACTGATCTCGCGCGGCCACGGTCTCGTGGCCGACGATGCGGTGGATTTCGTGCGACTCGGACCCGACTTCATCGAGGGCCGCTGCCCGCCGCTGCTGCAGAACCTGCTGGAAGTGCGCGGCCTGGGCCTGCTCGACATCAAGACGATCTTCGGCGAGACGGCCGTGCGCCGGAAGATGAAGCTCAAGCTCGTGGTGCAGCTCGTGCGCCGCAACGACGGCGAGTTCGAGCGCCTGCCGCTGGACTCGCAATACCTCGATGTCCTGGGCCTGCCAATCCACATGGTGAAGATCCAGGTGGCAGCCGGCCGCAACCTGGCCGTGCTGGTCGAGGCTGCGGTGCGCAACACGATACTGCGCCTGCGCGGCATCGACACCCTGCGCGATTTCATGGACCGCCAGCGCGCCGCCATGCAGGCGGACGTGGTCTCGCGCGGCCAGGGCCGCCTGCTCTGACGCGGGGGCGCGTCAACGCGCCCCGGCACTCCATCGTTTGTGCTGTAATGGGCATCGAGCCAATGGATCGGACCCATTCGTAGTGTTTCCACAGCCAAGGAGAGAAGCATGAAGAAGCTGATCGCGATGTGTTTGCTGGTGACCCCGCTGCTGGCCACGGGCGCGTTTGCCCAGAGTGCCTCGGCCCCCGCCGCCTCTGGCGCCAAGGCCCCCAACGCCCAACAGGACAAGATGAAGGCCTGCAACGCCCAGGCCACCGGCAAGAAGGGCGACGAGCGCAACAAGTTCATGAGCGACTGCCTCTCCAACAAGCCCGCCGCCGCCGCCGAACCCAAGACCCAGCAGGACAAGATGACCGCCTGCAGCAAGCAGGGCAAGGGCAAGAAGGGCGACGACTACAAGAAGTTCATGAGCGATTGCCTGTCCAAGCCTGCGGCCTGATCGTCACTTTCGTGCGCCGGGTGTCATGACGCAGCCATCACCCGGTGCTATCCTTGCAGGGCTATGCGGATCCTCCTCATCACCGGAATCTCCGGCTCCGGCAAGTCTGTCGCCCTCAATGTCCTGGAAGATGCAGGCTACTACTGCGTCGACAACCTCCCGGCACAATTCCTGCCCGAGCTGACCAGCTACCTGGCCGAGCAGGGCTATACCCACCTGGGCGTGGCCACCGACATTCGCAGCCGCGAGTCGCTGGCGCGGCTGCCGGACACCGTGCGCCAACTGGCCGCCGCCGGCCATCAGGTGCAGGTGCTGTTCCTGACCGCCAACACCGACGCGCTGGTGCAGCGCTACTCCGAAACACGCCGCCGCCACCCGTTGTCCGGGCGCGTGGCCGAGGTACCCGCCCTGCCGGGCAGCGCCAATGCCGATGCGGCACCGCACGATACCTCGCTGATCGAAGCCATCGAGATGGAGCGCGAGCTGCTGAGCCCGCTGGCCGAATCGGCGCACCGTATCGACACCAGCAACGTCCGCACCAACACGCTGCGCAGCTGGATCAAAGAGTTGATCCGGGGCGAGGACAGCCAGCAGCTCACGCTGCTGTTCGAATCGTTCGGCTTCAAGCATGGCGTGCCGAGTGACGCGGACATGGTCTTCGACGTGCGCTCGCTGCCCAACCCCTACTACGACCTCGCGCTGCGCCCCCTCACGGGCCGCGATGTGCCGGTGATCGACTTCCTGCAAAGCCAGCCGATGGTGCTGGCGATGGCCGAGGACATCCGCGCCTACGTGGAGAAGTGGCTGCCGAGTTTCATTGCCGATAACCGCAGCTACCTGACCGTGGCGATCGGCTGCACGGGCGGCCAGCACCGCTCGGTGTTTATCGCGGAAAGACTTGCCAACTACTTCCGGGCACATGGTAATGTGCTGGTCAGACACCGCGAGCTTGCCCCGGCAGGCTGACGCGCCAACGTCCCTCCCTGGCAGTGGAACCGGAACCGGCATCGCATGTCGTCACATCCACCAGACACTGGTCATTCGACGCATCCCGCGCCTGATCTGGACGCGCTGCCCCTGTTTCCGCTCCACACGGTACTGTTTCCCGATGGCCGCCTGCCGCTGCGCGTGTTCGAGGCGCGCTACGTGGACATGGTGCGCAACTGCATGCGCGACCACACGCCGTTCGGCGTCTGCCTGATCGCGAGTGGCAACGAGGTGGCGCAGCAGGACCAGCCCACCGTGCCCGAAGACGTGGGCTGCCTGGCCGATATCGTCGACTGCAATATGGAGCAACTGGGCGTGCTGCTGATCGAGGCGCGCGGCCGGCAACGCTTCCAGGTCCTTTCCCACAGCACGCGTGATGACGGCCTGATCGTGGCCCGGGTGGAGTTGCTGCCGCCCGACGAGATCGACTGCAAGCTCGAATTGCTCGGCGAATGCCTGTCGGCGCTGCGGCGCATCGTCAGCGCCATCCATGCCGAGCAGGCCGACAAGTCGCGCCTGCCCTTCAACGAGCCATATCACTGGGACGACCCGAGCTGGGTCGCCAACCGGCTCTGCGAATTGCTGCCCGTGCCGCTCAAGGCCAAGCAAATGCTGATGGCGCTACCCGATGCCGGCATGCGCATCGAGATCGTCCACCGCTACATGCGTCAGCATCACATCGTCTGACGCCCCTCGCCGTTTCCTGAGTCTTCCCTAGAACAAACCGCCGCGCGCCTGATCTTCGAGCAGCCGCCGCACCGGTGCGGGCGTGCCGAGCGCATCGAGATCGTCGAGCGACAGCCAGCGCCAGCTGACGCCATCGTCCGCGCCGCCGCGCAGCGCCAGCGCGCCCAGGTCCACCCGCACCGCGCGGATCAACAGGCGGAAGTGCGTGAACACGTGCGTCAGCTCCCCGGCCAGCGTCGCGGAGGTCGGCTCGCCGAATTGCCGGGCGACCTCGCGCGCGGCGTCCTCGGCTGCGTCTGCATCGAAGGGCACCGTGTCGACGGGCATCTCGGGCAGGCTCCACAGGCCGCCCCAGATACCGCTGTCGGGTCGTAGATTGACGAGAACGTCGCGGCCGTGGCGGATGATCAGCATGACGGTGCTGCGCTCGGGAATCGCGGCACGCGGCTTGGGCGTCGGCAGCGTGCCGGTCAGGTTCTCGCGGCGCGCCACACATTCGTCGGACAGCGGGCAGGCCGCCGCATCGACCAGACAGGCCGGCTTGCCGCGCGAGCAGATCGTCGCGCCCAGGTCCATCAACCCTTGCGTGTAGGCCACCATGTCTTCGGCCTGATGCGGGCCGGCGGGCGGCAAGGCGCGCTCGGCCAGCGCCCACATCCGCATCTCGATGGCCCGCTCGCCCGGATAGCCGTGGATGCCGAACACGCGCGCGAACACGCGCTTCACGTTGCCGTCGAGGATGGGCGAGCGCACGCCGGCGCTGAACGCGGCGATGGCAGCCGCCGTCGAGCGGCCGATGCCGGGCAGCGTGACCAGCACGGCCGGATCGGTCGGGAACTCGCCGCCGTGGTCGTCCATGACCGTTTTCGCGCAGCGGTGCAGGTTGCGCGCGCGCGAGTAGTAGCCCAGGCCGGCCCAGAGCGCCATGACGGCGTCGGCCGGCGCGGCGGCCAGCGCGGCCACGGTGGGCAGCGCGGTCACGAAGCGCTGGAAGTACTCGATCACCGCCGCCACCTGGGTCTGCTGGAGCATGATCTCGGACAGCCAGATCCGGTACGGGTCGCGCGTGTTCTGCCACGGCAGGTCGTGCCGGCCATGCGTGCGCTGCCACGTCACCACGCGGGCGCCGAAGTCGTCGGGCACGGCAATGTCGGGGCTGGCTGGGAGGGTGGGGGCGGCGGCTGACTTGCGGGGCATTGCGGGGCGGTGGGGAAAAGAAAAGCGCCGCTCTAAGGCGGCGCCACATGATACCGCGATGCGGTGCCCGGTCAGGCCGCGCGCGCGCCGTGCTCGACTGCCGGTTCGACGAGAACCTTGGCAAACCCCTCGATCTTGGTGCTGCGCTCGTCCAGGCCGTTAAGCACCTGTTCGAGTTCGGCGATGCGGCTTTCCAGCGTGTCGGTGGCCTCGTGGATGCGTTCGATCGAATCCACCCGACGGCGCAGCTGCTTCTGATGCTCGCGCACCTGCGCCTCGAGCGGCGTCATCACGGACTTCAGCCAGATCTCGATATCGCGGTTCAGGTCTCGGAAATTCTCCAGAACCCGGCTCGCCATCGTCGCGAACGCGTTCTGCACCAACTGCGGCCGCGAACGGGTCAGCATGTTCACCGTGCCGAAGTGGTTGTTCACCAGTTGCAGCGTTTCCTGCAGCTCCACCGCGTAGCGCGAGGTGACGAACTGCATCGGCGCCGGCAGCGTGAAACCGTGCTCGGCGTTGAAGCGGCGATACATGCTGTCCACCAGTTGATGCAGGCCGGCGATCTTCTGGTCGGCATCGTGGATCAGGCCGGTCAACTGGCCGAACAGCGCTTCCATGTCCTCGCGCAGGCCGCGCGAGAAAAATCGCTCCTTCATCTGCTCGCGGGCGTCACGCATGGTGCGGCGCACGTCGCGCAATTGCAGGCTCTTGATGATGTCCGCGCTGTGGCGGCCGAAGACCAGGCGCAGCGCCTGGAACTTCGTGATGCTCTGTTCGAATTCCTCTTTCTCGCCCTGCACGCGCAGCAGCATGTGCTTGACCATCGCGTGGTTCTTGCCGCGCAGGCCGCGCAGCTCGAACAACTGCTCGACGATGTCCCGGCGGCGGCTTTGCAGCAGTTGCTGAGCGCCGCGCGACATGTCCTGCACCAGGCGCTGAACCTGATCGGACACGATCTCGCGCCGCTGCGGAATCAGCTGGTCGGACAGCACGTGCTCGAATTGCGGCAGGTTGCTGCGTACCAGCATCGGCTGGTCATGGGTGACCTTGGCGACCAGGCCCTTCTGCGCCGACACCGGGTAGACGCGGCGCTCCTCGATGCCGAGGATCTGGGCCGTCGAGCGAACCTGCCGCGAAATCTCCGAGGCAATCTCCGGCGACGACTTGAGCGGGTCCCACAGCCCGTCGATCTTGTTCAGCACGGCCAGGCAGCCCCGGCGATGGCCGGCGCCCACGTGGCTGCGCCACAGTTCGAGGTCGCTCTTGGTCACGCCGGCGTCGGCGGCCAGCACGAAGACCACCACGTGCGCATCGGGGATCAGCCGCAGCGTCAGTTCCGGCTCGGTACCGATCGCGTTCAGGCCCGGCGTGTCGAGGATGACCAGGCCCTGGCGCAGCAGCGGGTGCGGGAAGTTGATCACCGCATGGCGCCAGCGCGAGATCTCGACCATGCCATCGGCATCGACCGACCACGCGGCGTCCGGGTCGTTCTCGTTATAGAGGCCGAGCGATTCGGCCACGGCCGGCGTCACGCGCGTGGTTTCCACCACGTGCTGGAACGCGGCCAGCATGCCCTCGGGCGACGACGGATCCAGCGGCACCGTGGTCCAATGCGAATTGGACGAGCCGGGCTCCATGAAATCGGCCGTGGAGGCGTCGTGCAGGCGCGTCTCGATCGGCAGCAGGCGAATGCTCGGCTGCTCGTTCTCGTCGTAGCGCAGCTCGGTCGGACACATCGTGGTCCGGCCCGCCGACGACGGCAGGATGCGCCGGCCGTAGTCGGCAAAGAAAATCGCGTTGATCAGTTCGCTCTTGCCGCGCGAGAACTCGGCGATGAACGCCACCTTGAGGCGGTCGCTCTTGAGAACGTTCTGAATGCGCTGGACGCGGTCATCCGCGGTAGCGTCATAGAGGTCGTACTGTTGCAGCCACGACTGGAATTCGGCGAGAGACTGAAGGACCCCGGTTCTCCAGGCGCCATATTGTTCGAATTGATGGGCGAGGCTCGTCATGGAGTTGTGCGCGTTCGCTGTTTCGGCTCGGATTTATTGGTTCGAACTCGTACGACCCGCCTCGCGCAAGGCTACCCGTTGACCCTCGGACCCCGCCACGAGACGCGCACCGGATCAATGCCACATTAGTGGGAGATTCGGCGCTTTTTGTAACTTTTTATGTCTGCGCACACGATACATGGTTTGTGTCGGATTTTGTGGAATTCACGCCCCTTGCGCGCGCCGCCGTCACAGAGTGTTGCGCGGAGCCATCGGCAATGCCGGACGACAATGTATGGACATTGGATCGTCACGCGCACCAAGCCGCCGAGACCCCCGTCAATGCTGGCAATGCGGGCAATAGAAGGTGGAACGCTGGCCCTGCACGATCTGGCGGATCGGGGTGCCGCAAACGCGACACGGCTCGCCGGCCCGGTCATAAACGAAGCAATCCAGCTGGAAGTAGCCGCTGCTGCCGTCGCTGCCGACGAAGTCGCGGAGCGTGCTGCCGCCCCGGGCGATGGCCTCGGCCAGCGTCTCGCGCACGGCCACGGCCAGCTTGTCGCAGCGCGCGAGGCTGAGCCGGCCCGCCGCCGTGGTCGGCCGGATGCCGGCCCGGAACAGGCTTTCCGAACAATAGATATTGCCCACGCCCACCACGATCTCGCCGGCCAGCAGCGCGGTCTTGATCGCCACGGACCGACCCCGCGTATGGCGATGGAGCCAGGCGCCGTCGAAGCGCGGATCGAACGGCTCGAGGCCGAGCTTGCGCAGCAACGGATGCTCGCCGAGGTCCGCCTCTGGCAAGGGGCTCCAGATAATCGCCCCGAAACGGCGCGGGTCGCGGAAGCGCAGGGTCACCGGACGGGAATCGGGGGAATTCGGGGCTTCAGGGACATTGGGGGCATCAGGGGGGGCGTCGGGCGCGGCCAGGACGAGGTCGAGGTGATCGTGGGTGCCCGGGGATGGTGCATCGGGATAGACCCGCAGCGTGCCGGTCATGCCGAGGTGAATCAGCAGCCAGCCGGTGTCGGTGTCACCTTCCAGGCCCTCCGCGCCACATCCGGTGCCGGCCGCCGGCAGGCATTCGATCAGCAGGTACTTGCCGCGCCGCTCGACGCGCCCGATCACGCGCCCGGCCAGCCGCGCCTCCAGTTCCGGCTCCACCGGCCAGCGCAGGCCGCGGTGACGCACCGTCACGTCGACAATACGCCGCCCCACCACGTGCGGCAGCAGTCCGCGCCGCGTGACTTCCACTTCCGGCAATTCCGGCATCGCCCCAGGACCTCCTTCTCGACTTCCGTCGGCCTTCCCATCAGAACCTCTTGCCCGGTTTGGCGCTCCAACCTCGCAGGAACCAGCGGCGCGCGCGGCGCGCTGTGCGGGTTCCCAAACGCATTGGCCCCTCGCGGCAAGCAGGGCATTGTAGCGGCAGGCTACAATGCCTCTCATCCATTCCTACGCCCCCGCGCGCCCGGAGCATCGATTTCATGCCGGACTTCCGTTCGTCCCTTCAGGCCATGCGCCCGGACCTCATTCCGATGACAGCATTTCCCGCCGCGCCCGCCGGCCCCGCCAGCGGCTTGCGCCGCCATGCGCGTGCGCTGGCCGTCTCCGCCTGCCTAGCATTCGGCGCGTTCGCCACGGTGGCGCACGCCGCGCCACCCCGGGTGGCGCAGGGCGACGAAGAAGCCATCGACGTGCCGCCGCCGGCCTCCGTGACCAAGCCCCGGGCGCCGCGCACGCCGCTGCCGAATGTGTCGCTGACGCCGGACATCCTCTATCGGGTGCTGGCCGCCGAGATCTCGCTCCAGCGTGGCCTGGTCGGCACCGCCTACCGCACCTACCTGGACCTCGCGCGCCAGACGCGTGACCCGCGCCTGGCCCAGCGCGCCACGGAAATCGCGTTCAACGCGCGGATTTCGCAGCAGGCGCTGGACGCCGCCCGGCTCTGGACCGAACTGGCGCCTACCTCGCCCGCCGCGCGGCAAGTGCTTTCCACCCTGCTGGTGCTGAACGGCCGCTGGGACGAGGCCGAGCCGCTGCTGGTGCAGCAGCTGGCCAGCTCGCCGCCGGGCCATCGCCCGGAAGCCATCCTGCAGATGCAGCAGCAGATCTCGCGCACCAGCGATCCGGCCGGCGCCGTGGCCGTGCTCCAGCGCGTGACCGCCAACGACACCAAGTTCGCCGAGACGCATCTGGCCATTGCCCGCGCCAAGGAAGCGGCCGGCGACAACGCCGGCGCGCTGGCCGAGCTGGACGAGGCGCTGCGCATCAAGCCTGACCTCGAGCCCGCCGCGCTGATGGCCGCCGAACTCCAGGCCGAGAGCGCGCCGGACAAGTCCATCGCCCTGCTCAAGCGCTTCCTGGCCAAGGCACCGGCCTCGGTCAACGGCCACATCACGCTGGCCCGCCTGTACCTGCAGAAGAACGACATGGAAGCCGCGCGCGCCGAGTTCGAGGCGCTGCGCAAGGTCGCCCCGAACGACCCGCGCGTGCCGCTGGCGCTGGGCCTGACCAGCCTCCAGGCGCGCAGCTACGACGACGCCGAGCGCTACCTGCAGGAATACCTGCGCATGGCCGAGAAATCCCCGGCCGCCAATCCGGACGTAGCCTTCCAGTACCTGGCGCAGATCGCCGAGGAAAAGAAGGATTACGCGCAGGCCATCCAGTGGCTCGACCGGATCGAAGACAGCCGCCTCGCACCGGCAGCCCAGGCCAAGCGCGCGCAGCTGCTGGCGCGCATGGGCAAGCTCGACGACGCCCAGGCCGTGTTCAGCGACATGCTGGCCGATGCCGAGGACATCGCCGACCCCGGCCAGCGCGGCCAGCGCATGGCGGCGATCCGCCAGGCAGAAGTGGCCACGCTGATCGACGCCAAGGCCTACGACCGCGCGCGCAAGTCACTGGAGGAACGCGTGCGCGTGGAGCCGGACAATGCCGACTGGGTCTACGAACTGGCGATGCTCGACGAGCGCGAGAAGCGCTACGACAGCATGGAACGCGGCCTGCGCAAGGTCATCGCCATGCAGCCGGAGCAGAAGCAGGGCTACAACGCGCTCGGCTACTCACTGGCCGACCGCAACGAGCGGCTGGCCGAGGCCCGGAAGCTTCTCGAACGCGCGTCCGAGCTTGGCCCGGACGATCCCTACATCATGGACAGCCTGGGCTGGGTGAAGTATCGCCAGGGCGAACTGCAACCGGCCGCCGAACTGCTGCGCAACGCCTACTCGAAGGCGCCCGAGGCTGAAATCGGCGCGCATCTGGGCGAGGTGCTCTGGCAACTGGGCCAGCATGACGAAGCACGCCGCACCTGGACCGAGGCCGCCAAGGCGGAGCCCGAGAACCAGACCCTGATCGACACGCTGCGCCGTTACAACCAGAACGTGCTGCTGTCCAAGTAAGCTGCCAACCGGCCCGGGCGGCCCGCCATCCGATGCAATACCGTGCGATGGAGGGCGCCGGGGCGCTGTTGTGCGATGGTCGCCCTGGCGGCCATCGCCACCTCGTCATACATCCCGATTTTTCCGACCGACGACTCATGACCATGCTCCGATCCCGTCGCCTGGCCCTGTTCTGCCTTGCCGCCCCGCTCTGGCTGGCCGGCTGCGCCAGCGTGGCGCCCTCGCGCGGCTTCGACGCCGGCGAGACCGCCCGCAGCGAGCACTACTCGGGCCGCTTCGCCGCCAACTACACCCGCTATGGCCGCAACGAAGGCGTGCAGGGCAGCTTCCGCTGGGAGGAACAGGGGCGCAACGTGCGACTGGACCTCGTTTCGCCGCTGGGCCAGACGCTGGCCGTGGTGACGTCCACGCCCTCGGGCGCCACGCTCGACCTGCCCAATGAGCCGCCGCGCAACGCGCCCGAGGTGGACGCGCTGATGGAACAGGCGCTGGGCTTCTCGCTGCCCGTCTCGGGCATGCGCGACTGGCTGCACGGCCGCCCCGCGCCGGGCGCGCCGGCCAACGCCACGCGCGACGTGCGCGGCCGCCTCGACACCCTCACGCAGGCCGGCTGGACCGTGCGCTATGTGGATTGGCAGGAGCCGCCGGAAGGTGCCACCGTGGCCACCGCCCGGCCGCGTCGCATCGACATGGCGCGCGACGGCGGCCCGTCGCCGATGACCGTGCGGCTCGTGATCGACCCGGAGGCCCGCCAATGACCGCCGCCATGACCACCGATACCTCCCTGCCGCCCCCCGACCTGCGCGACTGCCCGGCGCCGGCCAAGCTCAACCTGTTCCTGCACGTGACCGGGCGCCGCCCGGACGGCTACCACACGCTCCAGACCGTATTCCAGCTAGTCGACTGGTCGGACACCCTGCACTTTCACCGCCGCGACGATGGGGTGATCGCCCGCACCACCGACATCCCCGGTGTGCCGGCGGACACCGACCTCGTGGTGCGCGCGGCGCGTGCCCTGCAGCAGGCCAGCGGCACCCGCTTCGGCGCGGACATCGCCATCGAGAAGCGGCTGCCGATGGGCGGCGGCATCGGCGGCGGATCGTCCGATGCGGCCACCACGCTACTGGCGCTGAATCACCTCTGGGGCGTGCGGCTGCCGCGCGACGAACTGATGCGGATCGGCCTCTCGCTGGGCGCCGATGTGCCGGTGTTCGTCTTCGGCCAGAACGCCTTCGCGGAAGGGGTGGGCGAGGAACTGACGCCCGTGGATTTGCCGTCCAGTTGGTTCGTCGTCATCCACCCGCGCCAGCACGTGCCCACCGCTGCAATATTTTCGGACGAACGCTTGACAAGGGATACGCCCATCTCCATAATTACCGACTTCGCTGCTTGCACAAACAAATTCGCTTTCGGTCGCAACGACCTGCAAGCGATAGCAACAGCGAAATTCGGCGAAGTTGCCCGAGCCCTTGAATGGCTGAGACAATACAGTCCCCATGCAAGGATGACCGGTTCCGGAGCCTGCGTGTTTGCCCGTTTCGACGATCAGCAAACTGCGCAGCAGGTTGTGGAACAGGTGCCATCGGAATGGGATGGCAGGTGTGTGAGTAGTTTGTCGCATCACCCGCTCGCAACATTCGCATAGCAAGTTTTCGTCTGGCGAGGTGCTTCAGTTTGGCGCCGCGACAGTCGATAAAGGTTGTGTAGGGGAGTCGCCAAGTTGGTCAAGGCACCGGATTTTGATTCCGGCATGCGAGGGTTCGAATCCTTCCTCCCCTGCCATTACTTCCTATAGTGTTCTGACGAACACTCGCAGAATCGGCTGCCGGCAATGGCCGGCGGTCACAAAATCTCCCCCAGCAGCAAGACAGGTGCCCCGAATGAGCAGCGAAGGCTTGATGGTATTTACCGGCAACGCCAACCCCAAACTCGCGGAGGCTGTCGTACAGCACCTCGGCATTCCCCTGGGCAAGGCACTGGTAGGCCGTTTCTCCGACGGCGAAGTCCAGGTCGAAATCCAGGAAAACGTTCGCGGCAAGCACGTCATCGTGCTGCAGTCCACCTGCGCGCCGACCAACGACAACCTGATGGAACTGATGGTGATGGTCGATGCCCTCAAGCGCGCCTCGGCCCGCAGCATCACCGCCGCCATGCCCTACTTCGGCTATGCCCGCCAGGATCGCCGCCCGCGTTCGGCGCGCGTGGCCATCTCGGCCAAGATCGTGGCCAACATGCTTGAAGTGGCCGGTGTAGAGCGCGTCCTGACGATGGACCTGCACGCCGACCAGATCCAGGGCTTCTTCGATATTCCCGTCGACAACATCTATGCGTCGCCCGTGCTGCTCGGCGACCTGCGCGAGAAGAACTACGGCGACCTGCTCGTCGTCTCGCCCGATGTTGGCGGCGTGGTCCGCGCCCGTGCGCTGGCCAAGCAACTGAACTGCGACCTCGCGATCATCGACAAGCGTCGTCCCAAGGCCAATGTGGCCGAGGTGATGAACATCATCGGTGAAGTGGCAGGCCGCAACTGCGTGATCATGGATGACATGATCGACACCGGCGGCACGCTGTGCAAGGCCGCCCAGGTGCTCAAGGAGCGCGGCGCGCTGAAGGTTTTCGCCTACTGTACCCATCCGGTGCTGTCGGGCGGTGCCGCAGCCCGCATCGCGGCGTCCGAGCTGGACGAAGTGGTGGTGTGCGACACCATCCCGCTGTCCGACGAGGCCCGCCAGTCCGGCAAGATCCGCCAGGTCTCCACCGCCCCGCTGCTGGCCGAGACCTTCACCCGGATCGTGAAGGGCGACTCGATCATGTCGCTGTTTGCCGACCACTGATGCGCGCTGGGTAGCCGCTGCATAGCGATACCTGCTAGAATTTTGGGCTTTACCGCATTGGCTGCCAGGTTTGGCGGCCAATGTGCTTCAAGCGGCACTACATTCTCGTCGTGCCGCTTCAGTCGAGGCTGTCTGGTCGCGGACAGCCTTCTTACTATTTGGAGTACACCATGAAAGTCATCGCTTTCGAGCGTAGCGTACAGGGAACGGGTGCGAGCCGCCGCCTGCGCAATTCCGGCAAGACCCCCGGCATCATCTATGGCGGCGCCGCCGAGCCCAAGATGATCGAACTGGATCACAACGCGCTGTGGCACGCCCTGAAGAAGGAAGCGTTCCACTCGTCGATCCTGGACCTGGAAGTGGGTGGCGCGTCCGAGAAGGCGCTGCTGCGCGCGTTCCAGATGCACCCGTTCAAGCCGCTGGTGCTGCACGTTGATTTCCAACGCGTGTCGGCCACCGACAAGATCCACGTCAAAGTGCCCCTGCACTTCATGAACCAGGAATCCGCTCCTGGCGTGAAGCTGGGCCACGGCATCGTGAACCACATCCTGAACGACCTGGAAGTGTCGTGCCTGCCGGCCGACCTGCCCGAGTTCATCGAAGTGGATCTGGGCCAGGCCGAACTGGGCCAGACCCTGCACCTGTCGGACGTGAAGCTGCCGAAGGGCGTGACCGCCATCACCCACGGTGACGACAACCCCGCAGTTGCCAGCATCTCGCTGCCGGCCGGTGGTGTGTCCGAAGCTGCTGAAGGTGGCGAAGCCGCTGGCGAAACGCCGGCTGCCTAAGCCTTCTCGCGCATCGAAGAAACCGCCGGTTCGCCGGCGGTTTTTTTTCGCGCGGGATTTTCGCCAGCGTTTTGACGTATGCTGTCTCGCGCCAGACTCTCCCGACCTTCCCGATTCATCGCATGATCAAGCTCATCGTCGGCCTCGGCAATCCCGGGGCGGAATACGAGGCCACGCGGCATAACGCCGGCTTCTGGCTCGTCGACCAACTCGCCCGCATGGGCAGCACAACGCTGCGCGTGGAGGGCCGCTTCCACGGCCTGGCCGGCCGCGCCCGGCTCTGGGACCAGGACATCTGGCTGCTCAAGCCGTCCACGTTCATGAACCGCTCCGGGCTCGCCGTGGTGTCGCTGGCGCGCTTCTACAAGATCCTGCCGGACGAGATCCTGGTCGCGCACGACGAGATGGACCTGCCTGCGGGCGCGGTCAAGCTCAAGCGCGGCGGCGGCGCAGGCGGGCACAACGGGCTCAAGGACATTGCCGCGCACCTGACCACCCAGGAGTACTGGCGCCTGCGGCTCGGCGTGGGCCATCCGCGCAATGCGCCGGGCGGCGCCGGGGCGGGCCGCGAGGATGTGGTCAACTATGTGCTCAAGCCGCCACGCAAGGAAGAGCAGGAAGCCATCGACACGGCGATCGACTGCAGCATCGGCCCGCTGGGGCTGCTGGCGCGTGGCGAGAACGAGCGCGCGATGATGGAGCTGCACACGGGCAAGTGAAGGGTATCTTCCGGCCCAGTGTCAGCAGGCAATAAAAAACCCCGCAATGCGGGGTTTTTTATATGCCGGACAACCCGGAACGGGTACGGCCCGAGTGCTGAATAATGCTCAAGCCGCATGCCGCGCGGCGGTCAGCAGCCGGTAGCGCTGCATCAGCACCTCCTGGGACTCCACGCGGTTCGGGTCCTTCGGAATGCAAGCCACCGGGCATACCTGCTGGCATTGCGGTTCGTCGAAGTGGCCGACGCACTCGGTGCACTTGTTGGGGTCGATCTCGTAGATCTCGGGCCCCATCGAAATTGCTTCGTTCGGGCACTCGGGCTCACAAACGTCGCAGTTGATGCAGTCGTCAGTGATCAATAGCGCCATGATATTTCCTTCCTGCGACCCGCCCGCGCCCGACTGGCCGCGTCGGCGGGTTCGAAGGCTCCATTCTATTCCGCTTTGCCGATCTTCTCTTGCAGCCAGCGCTCCACCGAGGGGAATACGAACTTGCTGACATCGCCGCCCAGCACGGCAATCTCGCGCACGAAGGTGCCCGAGATGAACTGGTACTGGTCCGAGGGGGTCAGGAACATCGTTTCCACGTCCGGCAGCAGGTAGCGGTTCATGCCGGCCATCTGGAACTCGTACTCGAAATCCGACACCGCGCGCAGGCCGCGCACGATCACGCGCGCATTGTTCTTGCGCACGAAGTCCTTGAGCAGGCCCGAGAAGCCTTCCACGCGCACGTTGGGATAGTGCCCGAGCACTTCCTTCGCGATACCGATGCGCTCCTCCAGCGAGAAGAACGGGCGCTTGTTGGGGCTGTGCGCCACGCCGACCACCAGCTCGTCGAAGATATTCGACGCGCGACGGACGAGATCCTCGTGTCCCCGGGTCATGGGATCGAATGTACCGGGATAGACCGCGACGACCATATTTCCTCCTTTGGGGTGCCCGCTGCCGGCCTTGTGGCCGATCGATGGATTCTGGCTGCGTGACGAGCGTTGAACAAACAACAGCGGCGTAGTGTAACGCCAAATGCGGCATTTGGAAGTCCATCCACAGGCTTTCTGCGGCGTTGCAGCACGCCCGCAAACGCTTGCCCGGCGCGGCAACTCGTCGTACGACTACCCTGCTTCGCCCTGCCCCGGCACCTTGTGCTGGAGCAGGTGGAAGTGCACCGCGCCCGCGCGGGCCTGCCGCACGATCTCGAGCGAGGCCGGCACCGGCGCATCGGGCCCGATCAGCGCGTGGTCGGTCTCCACATAGACCGCCCCACCCGGCCGCGACAGCCGTGCCGCGTGCTCGAGCGCCGGCCCGAGCCAGTCCTCGGCGAACGGCGGGTCCAGGAAGATCACGTCGAAGCTGGCGCCCGGCATCTGCGCGGCCACGGCGAAGGCGTCGCCGTGGATCACCTTGACCTGCTCGGCGTCGAACCGGCACTGATTGTCGCGCAACTGGCGCGCCACACGCGGGTTGGCCTCCACCAGCGTGACGGCCGCCGCGCCACGGGACGCCGCCTCGAAGCCAAGTGCGCCGGAGCCGGCAAACAGGTCGAGGCAGGTCATCCCGGACATGTCCTGGCCGAGCCAGTTGAACAGGGTTTCCCGAACGCGGTCAGGCGTGGGCCGCAGCCCTTCGGCCTCGAGGACCGGCAGCAGCGAGCGCTTCCAGCGCCCGCCAATAATGCGGACCTGCGCCGGCGCCTGGCGAGGGGAGGGAGAAGCAGATCGCCCGCGCGGTGCGGGCGACGGTTTGGTGCGCGAATTCATGCCGTGATTGTAGAGCCTGCCGCGCCCCGCCACACCCTCTGGCGGCTGCGCGGCTTCACAATCAGAATCGTCTCAACGATCGATGCTGCGCCAACCCGGCGCCAAGTTAGCGCCAACTCAGGGTTGCGCCGGGCCGCCCACGATGACCGTGGCCATGGCATCCGGATGCACGTGCTTCTGGAAAGCCGCCCGCACCTGCTCGCGCGTGACCTTGCCGATCTGCGCCGTCCAGGTGTCGAGATAGTCGAGCGGCAGGCCGTACCAGCCGATGTTCGCCACGTTGGTCAGCAGCTTGCGGTTGCTGTCGATGCGTAGCGGGAAGCCATTGACGAGGTTGTCCTTGGCGGCGCGCAGTTCGGCGTCGGTCGGGCCGGTCTGCACGTACTGCTTCAGGATCTCGCGCACCAGCCGCAGCGCCTCGTCGGTGTTCTCCTTCTTGGTCTGGAGCGTGATGCCGAACGGCCCGGGCTGCTTCGCCGGCGCGAAATAGCTGTCCACGCCGTAGGTCAGCCCGCGCTTCTCGCGCACCTGGTCAGTCAACCGCGAACTGAACCCGCCGCCGCCGAGCACGTAGTTGCCCACCAGCAGGGCGAAGTAGTCGGGGTCGCCGCGCGCGATGGCCGGCTGGCCCATCGCCACGCTGGCCTGCTGCGCCGGATGGGGGATGCGCTTCTCGCTGCCCGGAATCGTCATCTGCACGTCCGGCACCTTGGGCGCGGCCACGCCGTCGGGGAGGCCGCGCGTCAGGTCTTCGGCGATCTGCTCGGCCTGCTTGCGGTCGATGGCGCCGATCAGCGTGACCACGGCGCGCTTGGCGGTGTAGTTGTCGCGCCAGAACTTCAGCAGGTCATCACGCGAGATGGCGGCCACCGATTCCGGCGTGGCCGACACTCCGTACGGATGGTTCGGATACACGGCCTTCGACAGCGTCTTGTCGGCGATCACGCCGGGACGCGAGTCGCCCTCGCGGATCGCGGTAATCAGGCGCTGCTTCTCGCGCTCGACCACGGCCGCCGGATAGGTCGGCGCCTTGATCAGCTGCCCGGCCAACCGTAGTGACTGCTCACGTTCGGGCGAGGCGGTCAGCGTGCGCAGGCCGATGCCGCCACGGTCGCCGCCAGCCGCGCCGCCAAAATCGGCACCCGTATCGGCGAAGGCATCGGCTACCTGGGCTTCATTGCGCGCGGGCTGGCCGTCCTGGGCGGCCGCGCCCTTGTCGAGCAGCGCGGCGGTCAGCGTGGCCAATCCGGCCTTGCCGGGCGGGTCGTAGCGGCCGCCGGCGTCGAAATCGATATTGACATCGAGCATCGGAATCGACGGACTCGGCACGAAGAACACCTTCGCGCCGGTGGAGGCCGTCCAGTTCTCGATGGGCAGCGCGGCCTGGGCCACGGAGCCGGCCAGGAGGGCAATCGCCCCGCAGGCCACCCCGGCCAGCCGGCGCACCATCCGTGGCGAGGCAATCGTCATGACGGACAAGGACATCGTGGCTCCTCAGTGACGCAGCCCTTCCGGGGCGGCAGTCTTGGGCTTGTTGGGGTCGATCGGCTGCGGCACCAGCGTGGCCACGGTCAGGTTGTCATCGTTGAAATACTTTGCCGCCACGGCTTGCACCTGGGCTGGCGTGACTTCCTTGATCTTGTCGAGCATGCGGTCGATCTGGCGCCACGAGATGCCGGAGATCTCAGCCGTGCCGATCTCCATGCCCTGGCCGAATACCGAGTCGCGCTTGTAGATCTGGCCCGCCACCACCTGCGCCTTGACGCGCTTCAGCTCTTCCTCGGACACGCCGTTCTTCGCGATGCGCTGGATTTCCTCGCGCAGGGCCTTTTCGATCTCGTCCGTGGTGTGGCCGTTGGCCGGGGTGCCGTCGAGCACGAACAGCGATTCGCCGCGATTGATGCTGTCGTAGCCCACGTTCACGTCGTCGGCCAGGCGCTGCTCGCGCACCAGTTCGCGGGTCAGGCGGGCGTTGTCGTAGCCGTTCAGCACGGCGGACAGCACCTCCAGCGCGTACGGATCGACATCCTTCTCCACGTCATGCAGGCGCGGCACCTTGTAGGCCATGACCATGTACGGGTTCTCGGCCGGCGCCTTGACCCAGATGCGCTTGATGCCCTTCTGGGTAGCCTCGAGCTGGGTCTTGCGCAGCGGCAGCGCGCGCGGCTTGAGCTTGCCGTAGTAGCGTTCGGCCAGCGCGCGCACCTCGTCCGGCTTGACGTCGCCGGTCACCACCAGCAGCGCGTTGTTCGGCACGTACCAGGCCTTGTACCAGGCCTGCACGTCCTCCACGCGCATGTTGACGAGGTCGTCCATCCAGCCGATCACCGGATGCCGGTAGGCGGCGGCGGTGTAGACCGTTGCCAGTAGCTGCTCGTAGACGGTGCCGCGCGGGGAGTCGTCGGTGCGCAGGCGGCGCTCCTCCATCACGACTTTCATCTCGCGGTCGAATTCGTCCTTCTTGATGATGAGGTTGGCCATGCGGTCGGCCTCCAGCTCCATCATCCTCGGCAGGTACTGCTTGGCGATCTGCTGGTAGTAGAGCGTGAAATCGCGGTTGGTCATGGCGTTCTCGCGACCGCCGAGCATGGCGATCTGGCGCGAGAACTCGCCCACCGGCACCTTCGGCGTGCCCTTGAACATCATGTGTTCGAGCATGTGGGCCACGCCCGTGGTGCCGCTCACCTCGTCGATGCCGCCCGTGCGGTACCAGATCTGGTGCGCCACGGTGGGCGCGCGATGGTCTTCCTTGACGATCACGCGCATGCCGTTGGAGAGCTGGAATTCGGTGGTGCCCGCCTGGGGCTGGCCCACCGCGGAAGCGGTCCGCGCTCCGGAAGGCGGGCCCTGCGGCGTGGGCGCGGTGGTCTGGGCCATCGCCGCGCCACTAAATCCGGCGAATCCGCCAAATCCGGGCAATCCTGACAGGCCGGAGAAGGCGAAAGCAGCAACCAGTGTGGGAAGGACGCGCCGCGAGAGGCGGGCGGTGGGCATTGATCGGATTCGGGCGGCGCCCGCTCCGGACAAGACAGCGCAATGGTTCATGCGACCCCGTCTGCTAGAATTTTGGCGATTGATTCTACCGGGGTATTGACCCCTTTCCCTAATGTTTAGTTTCTGGAAGAAGCGCAAGGCCGAGCCGGCCCCTGCGCCCGCCGAGCCGCCGGCTGCCGAGCCGGCGCCGGCCATCACGCCGGCACCGGTGGCCTCGCCCACCGCTGCCCCCCAACCCCAGCCGTCGCCCAGCCCGGCGCCGGCGCCCTTGCCTGTCCCCGCTCCAGCTCCAACGCCTGCCCCGGTTCCGGTTCCGGTCCCCGTGCCGGTGCCTGTTCCTGTTCCGGTGCCTGTCCCCGTCCCGGTTCCGGCCCCCGCACCTGCCCCGGTTCCCGCTCCGGTGCCTGCCCCGGTGCCCGAGCCCGTGCCGGTCCCGGTTCCCGCCCAAGTGCCGCCTCCGCCGCCGGCGCCGGTCGCCTATGAGCCGCCGGTTGTCGAGGAACTCGAACTAACGCCGCCGCCAACCCAGACCGCCGAGGCCAAGCGTGGCTGGATGACGCGCCTGCGTGCCGGGCTGTCGAAGACGAGCCGAAACCTCGGCACGCTGTTCGTCGGCGTGAAGGTGGACGAGGCCCTGTTCGAGGAACTCGAAACCGCGCTGCTGATGGCCGACGCCGGCGTCGAAGCCACCGAGTTCCTGCTCGGCGAACTGCGCCGCCGCGTAAAGAACGAGCGCCTCGAGACCGCCGAAGCCGTGAAGATCGCCCTGCGCGAGCTGCTGACCGACCTGCTGCGCCCGCTCGAGAAGACCATGGAACTGGGCCGCGAGCAGCCGCTGGTGATGATGATCGCGGGCGTGAACGGCGCCGGCAAGACCACCAGCATCGGCAAGCTGTGCAAGCACTTCCAGGCCTACCACCAGTCGGTGCTGCTGGCGGCCGGCGACACCTTCCGCGCCGCCGCGCGCGAGCAACTGACGATCTGGGGCGAGCGCAACAACGTCACCGTGGTCGCCCAGGAAGGCGGCGACGCGGCGGCAGTGATCTTCGACGCCGTGAACGCGGCGCGCGCGCGCAAGATCGACATCGTGATGGCGGACACCGCTGGGCGCCTGCCCACGCAGCTGCATCTGATGGAAGAACTGAAGAAGGTGAAGCGCGTGATCGGCAAGTCGATGCCGACGGCCCCGCACGAGGTGCTGCTGGTGATCGACGCCAACACCGGGCAGAACGCCCTGTCCCAAACCCGCGCCTTCGACGACGCGCTGGGCCTGACCGGCCTGATCGTGACCAAGCTGGATGGCACGGCCAAGGGCGGCATCCTCGCCGCCATCGCCCGGCAGCGCCCGGTGCCGGTGTACTTCATCGGCGTGGGCGAGAAGGTGGAAGATCTTCAGCCATTCAAGGCGGACGAATTCGCTGAAGCACTGCTCGGTTGAGCACGGCTGGCTTTGGCCAGCTTCCCCTGCAAAACCAGCATGGCGAGCCCCCGGGCTCGCCATTTTCGTTTTATCGCTAGCGCCTCGCTGCGACTTGCCCCTCCGGCAGGCCCGTTTGGCTGCCGGAAGGGGCCGGACTAGCTGCGTGGCCAACGTTGACTGACATCAACCGTCGTCCCAGGATGGCTGCTGCAATGGCTCGCCCCCCGGCATTCTTCACCTGAGGACGAGAACCATGAATGGAACGTTGAAGCCACGCAGGATGCGCGCCTGGCTCGGATCGCTTTGCGTCGCCACGCTGATGGCGGCGTGCGGCGGCGATGACAATGGCGGCGGAGGCGGAGGCACCGGCAAGGTCGATCCGCCGCCCGTGCCGCGCCAGACCATCGCCCTGTCGGGCCAAGTCTACCAGGCAGCCGGCGGGGGCAATCCCCATGGCCTTGCCGCCGATGTCACCGTCAAGGTGTTCGGCGCCGATGGCAAGGCCGTGGTCGCGCAGGGCGCCACTTCGGCCAGCGGCGACTTCGCCGCGCTCGCGGTGCCCACCGGAGATGCCGTGGTGCGGCTGTCGAAGCCCGGCTACGTGGCGCAGGTCGTGCCGGTGAACGCCGCGCGCGACGCGCGCATCGCGGCCACGCTGCTGCCTGTCGGCACGACCCTCTCCGCGCCGGGCTTCGAGTCCGGCGGCACCTTTGCCGGCGGCGACGGCGCCAGCGTCACCGTGGCCCCCGGATCGTTCGTGACCGCTGACGGCAAGCCGGTCAGCGGCATCGTGCAGATCGACATCACGCCCTACAGCGCGGCCGCCAATCCGGAAGGGTTCCCGGGCACACCGTACCTGCGCCAGGCGGGCCTGGACGGCATCATGGTCAGCATGGGCATGGCCGATTTCTCGTTCTCGCAGAACGGCCAGCCGCTAAAGCTCGCGCCCGGCAAGACCGCGCGGATCTCCGTGCCGCTCTATGCCGCCACCACGCCTGACGGCAAGCTGCTCCGCCCCGGCGATACCGTGCCGGTCTGGAGCATGGACGACAGCACCGGCCAGTGGCGGCAGGCCACCGGCATCGCGGGCACTGTGGTGACATCGCCCGACAGTCCCACCGGCCTGGCGATGCAGGCCGACGTGGATCACTTCAGTTGGTGGAATTGCGACTACTTCCGGACCACCCGCGCCATGCGGATCAAAGTGCTCGATGCAGCCGGCGCGCCCTACTCTGGACCGGCGTACCTGACCGCCACGTTCACCGAGTCGCCCGGGGGCTATGCCACCAGCGGCCACGCCGCGATCACGCTGGACGCGGGTATCACGTCCGTGTCCGTGCCGGACGATGCGGTCGATGGCAGGTTCTCGGTGCGCGTCGGCAATCTCGGCGGCGGCGCCAGCGTGAACAAGCTGCAATGGAGCACGACCGACGAAGTGATGGTGCGCCTGTCCGGGCTGCCACAGATCGACCTGACGCCCGGTACCGCCTCGCTGGTGTTCTTCGATGCCGACAAGGCCGCCGGCAAGACCATCCAGTTCGCGCTCGCCACGCGCAACCTTGGTACGACGCCCCTGGAATGGCTGGTCGATGGTGTGCCCGGCGGCAACCCGGCAGTCGGCACGATTTCGGCCAGCGGGCGCTACCGCTCTCCGCGCGGCGCCGATCTGGACGCTGTACTGAACGCCGGCGGCCGGCAGGTCTCGATCACCGTGCGCAGCACGGCCGACCATCTGGTCATGCGCCAGGCATCGGTGACGCTGGAGGCGCCGACGATCGTCATCGTCGGGCGACGCTATGGCGCAGGCGGCCGCACCACCGACGACATGACCACCTACACCGATGACAGCGGCTTGCACAGCCTGCCGACCTACCCGGTCCACAACCTGCACGACGACACCTTCCAGGCCTACTTCGGCAATGCAGGCCATCCGTTGCGGTCGGTGCAGTGGGAGCTCTCGTGCGGCATGGACATCAACTACGGCGTCAGCGACTGTGCCCCATGGGCGCCGGGCGCCGCCATGGCGGCCGATGGCAAGCTGGCCATGCCCGATGTGCCGCCCATCATCCCGCCCACGGACACGCTGGACCTCGTCGTCGGCGCAAGCTACGGCGTGCCGTCGCTCTGGCTGCGCGCAACCTCGCCGGACAAGCCCGGGCTTCGCGGCGTGATGCGTCTCAAGGTGGTGCCGGTGGAAGACCCGGTGGGCGACAAGGTGGAAATCGTCTTGCCGGTGGGTCTGTCCACGCCAGGCACGGTGGCGTCCGGCGTGGATGTTCCCAACAATGGCCAGTACGTGGTCACCGACGGCCAGCTTGCGGTCCGCAGCACCGCCCCTGCGCTGGATGTCAAAGCGCCGGTCACCTGGAGCCTGGTGTGCCTGACGAGAAGTGGCGCATCCTGCGCCTCCACCGGGTGGCGACCCACGCTCACGCCGGACGGACGCCTGTCAGGCATGGCGGGCCAGCCTGGTTGGTGGAACGGTAACTATCACTACGTGATGGCCGAATGGACAGCCGGCGGCGTCAGCAATCGGCTCACGCGCTGCATCGTCGGACAGGGTGATACGGCCTGCAAGCCGTTGGCCCAGTAACCGCTAATCGGCAATAAAAAGGCCCGGCATCGCTGCCGGGCCTCCAACTCTATCGGAACCATCCGATAAAAGCGGACTACTCGCTATCCGGCTGCGCTGCCGGCGCGGCCTTCTGGAAGGCTTCCAGCTCCATGCAGGCCGCGTGAGTGCGCGCGATCTGTGGGAATCGGTCCAGATCGACGTTGAACCGGTGCGCGTTGAATACCTGCGGCACCAGGCACAGGTCGATCAGCGTCGGCGTGTCGCCAAACGCGTACCGACCCACGCGGCCGATCTGCTGGAGGTTGCCTTCGAGCGAGGCAAAGCCCTGCTCGATCCAGTGCCGGTACCACGCGTCCTTCGCCTCCTCCGCCACGCCCAGCGTGTGCTTGAGGTACTTCAGCACGCGCAGGTTGTTCAGCGGATGGATCTCGCAGGCGATTTCCTGCGCCAGTCCGCGCACGATGGCGCGGTCCAGCGGGTTGGCCGGCAGCAGCGGCGGCTCGGGGTGCGTTTCATCCAGGTATTCGATGATCGCCATCGACTGGATCAGCGGCTTGCCGTCGGCCACGAGCGTCGGCACCACGCCATCGGCGTTGAGCGCGCGATACTCGGGCTTGAGCTGCATGCCGCCTTCCTTGAGCAGGTGCACTCCCGCGTACTCGTACGGCAGGCCCTTCAGTTCCAGCGCGATACGCACGCGGAACGAAGCCGAGCTGCGGAAGTAGCTGTAGAGCTTCAGCATCGGCTCAGGCCACCTTGACGGTCAACTCGCCCACACCCTCGATGCGGCACAGCATGACGTCGCCCTTCACCACCGGGCCCACGCCTTCGGGCGTGCCGCTGTAGATCAGGTCGCCGGGCTGCAATTCGAACAATTTCGAGAGGTACGACACCATCTCGGGCACCGACCAGATCAGGTCCGACAGATCGCCGCGCTGCTTCTCCACGCCGTTCACCGCCAGCGTGACCGCGCCCTTCTGCGGATGGCCGATCTCGGACACCGGCAGGATCGGGCCGATCGGCGCCGATTTGTCGAATGCCTTGCCGGTCTCCCAGGGGCGGCCGGTCTTCTTCGATTCGTTCTGGAGGTCGCGGCGCGTCATGTCCAGGCCGAGGGCGTAGCCGTAGACGTGGCTGGCGGCCTGCTCGACCGGGATATCCTTGCCACCCTTGCCGATGGCCACCACCAGCTCCACTTCATAGTGGCAATTGCTGGTGCCCGGCGGGTACGGGAAGGTGCCTTCGGTGCCGTCGGCCACGTAGCTCACCGCGTCGGACGGCTTGCAGAAGAAGAACGGCGGTTCACGATCCGGGTCCGAGCCCATTTCGCGCGCATGGGCGGCATAGTTGCGGCCCACGCAATAAACCCGGCGCACGGGAAAGCTTGCGCGGCTACCGCGCACGGGGACGCCAACGGGGGCTTGCGGCTCGAAAACGAACTCGGTCATCCAAACTCTCCAGACTGTTTTTCTGAGGGAATCCGCGCCGGCGCGGCGCGGTAGGCCAAAAGCATACACCCATGCGTACGGCCGCATACAGTGGCGAATGAGCACCCTCCCCGCCCGCACGCAGCTGGTGCGTTGCACAACTCTGGCGCTGCGGGCCGGGCCGGCCCGCACTAGTTCGCGCAGTCCATTACCCGCCCATCCATCCGCCGTGCCCCGCCACGGCCCACCGTCCGCACCGACCCCGGGCGGACCCGCCCCGCGCTGCCTCCAGATCGGGATTTCCGGCAGGTTTTCCGCGCGCTTGTGCGCCGCAACGACGCTGGCACGTGGCTTGCGTTATCGCCTGCACGGCCAACGACGGCCGCGTGGTACCGAAGCACGAAGCTCGAAGCACCCGAACTCACAACCTGAACAACGCGTCCGCGCTGTCCACCATGGCACGCGCGGCGGGACAACGGCGTCCTGAACTGCAAGCTGGCGAAGGCGGGCTGCGGGTCGGGACGCCTTTTTCTTTTTTCGGAGCCATCGCCATGCCCTCTCGCCTCAAAGACGCCAAGCCCCTGCCCGCCGCCGTGGTCCCTGCCACTCCCGACGCAGCCCCAGCCAGCCAGAGCCGGCGCCGCGTGCTGGCCACCATCGCCGGGGCCGGCGTGATGACGCTGGTGGATCCGCTGGTGCGCAGCGGCGCCTGGGCGGCCGGCTCCGACGCCCCGGAAAAATCCGAAGTCCGCATCGGCTTCATCCCGCTGACGGACTGCGCCTCGGTGGTCATGGCGTCCACGCTCGGCCTGGACAAGAAGTACGGCATCAAGATCACGCCAAGCAAGGAAGCCAACTGGGCCAGCGTGCGCGACAAGCTCGTCAACGGCGAACTCGACGCCGCCCACGTGCTCTATGGCCTGATCTATGGCGTGCAGCTCGGCATCGGCGGCCCGAAGAAGGACATGGCCGTGCTGATGAACCTGAACCACAACGGCCAGGCCATCACGCTGTCATCGAAACTCGCCGAAAAAGGCGCGAAGGACGGCGCCAGCCTGAAGGCACTGATGATGAAGGAGCGGCGCGACTACGTGTTCGCCCAGACCTTCCCCACCGGCACCCACGCGATGTGGCTCTACTACTGGCTGGCCGCCAACGGCATCAATCCGATGCAGGATGCCAAGGCCATCACCGTCCCGCCGCCGCAGATGGTGGCCAACATGCGCGTGGGCAATATGGACGGCTTCTGCGTGGGCGAGCCGTGGGGCGCGCGCGCCATCGCCGACAAGATCGGATTTACCGTGGAAACCACCCAGGCGATCTGGAAGGACCACCCCGAGAAGACGCTCGGCACCACGGCGGAATTCGTCCAGAAGAACCCCAACACCGCACGGGCGATGGTCGCCGCCATCCTCGAAGCCTCGAAGTTTATCGACGCCTCGACCTCGAACCGCCGCAAGACCGCCGAGACCATCGCCGCCAAGTCCTATGTGAATACCGACATGGACATCATCCTGGACCGCATGTTGGGCCGCTACAGCAACGGCCTGGGCAAGACCTGGGACGACCCCGATTCGATGAAGTTCTACCAGGACGGCGCGGCCAACTACCCGTTCCTGTCCGACGGCATGTGGTTCCTCACGCAGCACAAGCGCTGGGGCCTGCTCAAGGAGCACCCGGACTACCTGGCCGTGGCCAAGCAGGTGAACCGGATCGATATTTTCAAGCAGGCCGCCGCCGCCGCGCAGGTGGCCGTGCCCAAGAGCGATTTCCGCACCGCCAAGCTGATCGACGGCGTGACCTGGGATGCCACCAAGGACCCCAAGGCCTATGCCGATGGATTCAAGATCAAAGCCTGACCTCGTCGTTTCCTTGATGTCCCGCTGCCCTCACCTCAGGAGCCAGACGTGAATGCCATTGCCCACCCCGCCCCGGAAGGCACACCCGCCATGACTTCGGACCTTGTCGACACCGACACCAAGGAGCAAACCCGCCGCCGGGCGGCGCAACTGGCCGCGCAAGAGCGGATGGCCGCCCGCCGCGAGGCGCTTGGCGCCGTCGTGCGCAAGACGGTGCCGCCGCTGGTCGGCTTCGTCCTGTTCCTGCTGGTCTGGCACGGCATTGCCACGATGATTCCGGCGATTCCCACGCCGGGCGCCACGTGGAACGCGGCTGTGCCGCTCTTCTCCGATCCGTTCTATCGCAACGGGCCGAACGACCAGGGCATCGGCTGGAACATCCTGGCCTCGCTGGCGCGCGTGGCGGCGGGCTTCGGGCTGGCGGCGGTGGTCGGCATTCCGGCCGGCTTCCTGCTGGGCCGCTTCGCCTTCCTGAATGCGATGGCGGCGCCGGTGATCAGCCTGCTGCGCCCGGTTTCGCCGCTGGCGTGGCTGCCGATCGGGCTGCTGCTGTTCAAGGCGGCCAACCCGGCCGCCATCTGGGCCATCTTCATCTGCTCGATCTGGCCGATGATCATCAACACGGCCGTCGGCGTGACGCGCGTGCCGCAGGACTACCTGAACGTGGCGCGCGTGCTCGATCTCTCCGAATGGAAGGTGTTCCGCAAGGTGCTGTTCCCGGCCGTGCTGCCCTACATGCTGACCGGCGTGCGGCTCTCGATCGGCACCGCGTGGCTGGTGATCGTGGCGGCCGAGATGCTCACGGGCGGCACCGGCATCGGCTTCTGGCTCTGGGACGAGTGGAACAACCTCAAGGTGGAGCACATCGTCATCGCCATCTTCATCATCGGCGTGGTGGGCCTGATCCTCGAGCACCTGCTGCTCGCGCTGGCCCGCCGCTTCAGCTACGGCAACAACTGACCGCCCCCCGAAGGAGCCATCGCCATGGAAAAGTTTGTCAGCATCGAGAACGTGGGCCAGACCTTCAAGACGCGCAAGGGGCCGTTCGTGGCCCTGCGCGACATCAACCTGGGCATTGCCGAGGGCGAGTTCATCACGCTGATCGGGCATTCGGGCTGCGGCAAGTCCACGCTGCTGAACCTGATTGCCGGCCTGACCACGCCCACCACGGGCGCGCTGATCTGCGCCGGGCGCGAGATTGCCGGACCGGGGCCGGAGCGCGCCGTGGTGTTCCAGAATCACTCGCTGCTGCCGTGGATGACGTGCTTCGAGAACGTCTACCTGGGCGTGGAGCGCGTGTTCGCCGCCACGGAGAGCCGCGCCCAGCTCAAGGCGCGCACCCAGGACACCCTGGCGCTGGTCGGCCTCACGCACGCCGAGAGCAAGTATCCGCACGAGATTTCGGGCGGGATGAAGCAGCGCGTGGGCATCGCCCGGGCGCTGGCCATGTCGCCGAAGGTGTTGCTGATGGATGAGCCGTTCGGCGCGCTGGACGCGCTGACCCGCGCCCACCTGCAGGACGAACTCATCAAGATCGTCGCCCGCACCCAAAGCACCGTGGTCATGGTCACGCACGATGTGGACGAAGCGGTGCTGCTGGCGGACCGCATCGTCATGATGACGAACGGTCCGGCGGCCACGGTGGGCGAGATCCTGAAGGTGGACCTCCCCCGCCCGCGCGACCGCGTGGCGCTGGCCGACGACAAGGGCTACCACGCCTGCCGCACCGCCGTGCTGGACTTCCTCTACCGCAAGCAGCGCAACCCGGCGCTGCGCGAGGCAGCCTGACCCCGGCGGGGATGCGTGGGATGGCGGGCGTGGGCGAAGCCGCCCTGCTCCGCTATCATGAACGGCAGAACGATCCACATATCCCCTCCCGCCATGACATCTGCCGCCCCGACCCTTCCGCCGTTTTCGGCCAGCAAGTACATCAAGGAGATTGGCCGCGGGGTCAATGGCGCCCGGGCGCTGCCCCGCGAGGACGCCCAGGTGCTGTTCGATGCGATGCTGGCCGGCCGCGTCTCCGACATCGAACTGGGCGCCGTGCTGATGGCCTACCGGATCAAGGGCGAGGCGCCGCACGAGCTGGCCGGCATGCTCGAGGCCGCCCACGGACACTGCGCCGCGCTGGCGCCGCCGCCGGACAAGCCCGTGGTCGTCATCCCCAGCTACAACGGCGCGCGCAAGCAGCCGAACCTGGTACCGCTGCTGGCGCTGCTGCTGGCGCGCGAAGGCGTGCCGACGCTGGTGCACGGCTCGCGCGAGTTCAACGGCCGGGTGACGAGCATGCAGCTGTTCGAGGCGCTCGGCGTGCCGCTCTGCGCCACCACGCAGGCCGCGCAGGACCAGTTGCGCGACGCCGCTAATCCGCTGGCCGTACTGCCTATCGATGTGCTGTCTCCAGCGCTTTCGCGCCTGCTCGACAAGCGTCCAATCATCGGCCTGCGCAATTCCTCGCACACCATCGTCAAGATGCTGCAACCGGTGGGCAGCCACACGCCGGCCGAGGCGTTGCGGCTCTATAGCTACACCCATCCGGAATACCGCGAGACGCTGACCGATTACTTCTCCCACGAGCCCGCCAACGTGCTGCTGGCGCGTGGTACCGAAGGGGAAGTGGTGGCGGATGCCCGCCGCAGCGGCCGCATCGACTGGCTGCACGACGGCCATCAGCGGACGTTGGTCGATCCGGTAGGCGGGTCGATTGGCGACGTGCCCGAACTGCCGCCGGGCACCGACGTCGGCCTGACGGCCGCCTGGATCCGCAAGGTGCTCGATGGGAACGCGCCGGTGCCGGCGCCCATCGCCACGCAGGTAGCGACCATCCAGGACTGCCTGAAGCAGGCCACGCGCGTGGCCTGGGCAAGCCCGGTCTGACGATTACGGACGATTACGGACGATTAGAGCCGATTAAGGCCGGCGCGGAGGCAGCGGAATCCGCTCGGTCTCGCCCGGCACGTGCGGGAACTCGTCGTTCTCCCAGCGGCGCGCGGCGTCGTCGATGTCTTCCTTGGTGCTCGCCACGAAGTTCCAGTAGATGAAGCGATGGCCGTCGGTCGGATCGCCGCCCAGCAGCATCACGCGCGCGGCGGTGGTCGCGGTCAGCGTGGCCGGCTCGCCCGGCACCAGCACGGCGAGGTGTTCCCCCGCCAGCGCCTCGCCATCGATCGTCACATCGCCTTCCACCGGATAGAGCCCGCGCTGCACGTGCTCGGGCGGAATCACCAGCGTCGCGCCGGCTTCCATGTCGATGGCCACGTAAAGCGTGCGGCTGTACACGCGGACCGGGGATTCCGCGCCGAAGGCGTCGCCGGCAATCACGATCATCCGCACGCCGGGAAGCTCCAGCTTGGGCAACGTGGCGCCCGGGTGGTGGTGGAACGACGGCGGATCCTTCTCATGCGCCTTCGGCAGCGCCACCCAGGTCTGGATGCCATGCAGCAGCGGACCGGCCTGGCGCGCGGCGTCTGGCGAACGCTCCGAGTGCGTGATGCCGATGCCGGCGGTCATCCAGTTCACGTCGCCAGGGCGAATCACCTGCTCGCTGCCGAGGCTGTCACGGTGCATGATCTCGCCTTCGAACAGATACGTCACGGTCGCGAGGCCGATATGTGGATGTGGGCGCACATCCATGCCATTACCCGGCGGCATCGACACAGGACCGAGGTGATCGAAGAAGATGAAGGGGCCCACGGTCTGCGTGGCGGCGGCGGGCAGCAGGCGGCGGACCGTGAACTCGCCGATGTCCCGCACATGGGGCTTGAGCAAGTGTTCGATGGCAGACATGACAGGACTCCTGGCAATGGGATAACAACGGGAAAACAGCGGAAAGCCGGCCGCCAGTGTAGCGAAATGCGCAATACAGCATCCCGAAATCACGATGAAACCGATCGGGGCGAGTTCCCTCTAATCATGGTACGCGACGCTGGCGGCCCGCCAGCCCTTGCCAGACAAGGCGCGGACGCCGCACCGAGGCCCATTAAACTATCCCAACAACGACATTCATTGTCCGGAACTATCAACCCTATAGAAGCTCTAACTTAGCACTCGCCGAACCTGAGTGCTAATATGCGTTGCAGTGCAGTGACTCTTCCGATTCTGGAATCGAGGCACGCCGGCAACCTACCGCCGGATGCGAAAGGAGCAATAAGCGTGACCGCAGTTCTGTCTGCCGACCCAACCAAGATTTCTGGCCGTCTGCCGATGGCCCCCAAGAATGCCGCCGCTGGCAGCCTCGCGCTCGCCTTCCCGGCCGCGGTGGGCAATCTGGATAGCTACATCCAGGCTATCCACCGGATTCCGCTGCTGACCGCCGAGGAAGAGCAGCGCCTCGCGCGCGACCTGCGCGACCATGAATCCGTCGATGCCGCCCGCCGGCTGGTGATGTCCCACCTGCGTCTGGTGGTGTCCATCGCCCGCCAGTACCTGGGCTACGGCCTGCCGCATGCGGACCTGATCCAGGAAGGCAACATCGGCCTGATGAAGGCCGTGAAGCGCTTCGACCCGGATCAGGGCGTGCGTCTGGTGTCGTACGCGATGCACTGGATCAAGGCCGAAATCCACGAATACGTGCTGAAGAACTGGCGCATGGTCAAGGTGGCGACCACCAAGGCCCAGCGCAAGCTGTTCTTCAACCTGCGCAGCCACAAGACCGGCGCACACACGTTCACGCCCGAGCAGGTGGAAGCCGTGGCGCGCGAACTGAACGTGAAGCCCGAAGAAGTGATGGAGATGGAGACCCGCCTGTCGGGCGGCGACCTGGCGCTGGAAGGCCAGATCGACGACGGCGAGGAGGAATTCGCCCCCATCGCGTATCTGGCGGACAACCACAACGAGCCGACCCGCGTGCTCGAAGCCAAGCGCCAGGACCGCATGCAGGTCGAAGGGCTGGTCGAGGCGCTGGAGCGTCTGGATGCCCGCAGCCGCCGCATTATCGAGGCACGCTGGCTGGACGTGAACGACGACGGCTCGGGCGGCGCCACGCTGCATGAGCTGGCCGACGAGTTTGGCGTCTCCGCCGAGCGCATCCGCCAGATCGAGGCGGCCGCGATGAAGAAGATGAAGGGTGCGCTGGCGGCTTTCGCCTGATCCTGCGCTCCCCGCAATGCAGAAGGGCCGGTCTTGCGACCGGCCCTTTTTTTGTCTTGCCTTCGCCTTACGACAGCAGCTGCTTCAAATCATGCGCGATCGGGTCCGGCCCCTGGCCGTGGCGCAGGAACAGGCGCAGCTGGCCGTTGGTATCGAACACATAGCTGCCGGCCGAGTGATCCACGGTGTAGTTGTTCGGCGAGGTGCCCGGCACCTTGGCGTAGAAGACCTTGAAGTCCTTGGTCACCTTCTTCAGCGCCGCCTCGTCGGCCGGGCGCAGGCCCAGGAAGCGGGCGTCGAAGGCGGGCACGTACTGGCCGAGCAGCGCGCCCGTGTCGCGTTCCGGGTCCACGGTCACGAACAGCACCTGGACCTTGTCGGCGTCCGGGCCGAGCTTGTCCATCACCGCCTTCAGCTCGGCCATCGTGGTCGGGCAGACGTCCGGGCAGTGCGTGTAGCCGAAGAACATCACCACGGCCTTGCCCTTGAAGTCAGCCATCGTCCGGGTCTTGCCGCTCGGGTCCAGCAGCGCGAAGTCCTTGCCGAACTCGGTGGCGCCCGAGATATCCACGTTCTTGAACGAGGGCTTGGGCTGCCCGCAGGCGGCCAGCAGAGCCGTGCAGAGTGCCAGCAGGCAGAGGCGGCGGAACTGGACAAGGAGGGACGGAGAGCCGGGGAGAGTCATCGGGATACGCGGTGGTCGGGAGAGGTGCCCGGAAGTATCGCCGATCACATCGGCGCTGGCCTCCGGGCGCGGCAAGATGCCGCAGGCGGGCCATCAGACCTGCGGCACGAACTTGAAGTAGTGATCCACCAGCAACGCCGCGAACAGCAGCGAGAGGTACAGGATCGAATAGCGGAAGGTGCGTTGCGCTAGCGCGTCCGAGTAGTTGCGGAACAGCTTCCAGGCGTAGCCGAGGAACACCAGCCCCAGGCCCAGCGCGGCGGCGAGGTAGATATAGCCGCTCATGCCGTAGACGAACGGCAGCAGCGTGGCGGCGATCATCACCAGCGTGTACAGCAAAATGTGAAGCAGCGTGTACTTTTCGCCATGGGTGATCGGCAGCATCGGCAGGCCGGACTTGGCGTAGTCGGCGCGGCGATACAGGGCCAGCGCCCAGAAGTGCGGCGGGGTCCACGTGAAGATGATCAGCACCAGGAACCACGCCTCGGCCGGCACCGTGCCGGCCACGGCGGCCCAGCCCAGCGCAGGCGGCATGGCGCCCGACAGCCCGCCGATGACGATGTTCTGCGGCGTGGCCGGCTTGAGCAGGATCGTGTAGACCACGGCGTAGCCGAGGAAGGTGGCGAAGGTCAGCCACATCGTCAGGTCATTGGCGAACACGTGCAGCAGCCACATGCCGGCGCCGCCGAGGATGGCCGAGAACACCAGCGTCTGCGCGCTGGAGATCTCACCGGTGGCGGAAGGCCGCCACGCGGTGCGGCGCATCAGCGCATCGACTTTCTGCTCGACCAGGCAGTTGATGGCGAACGCGGCACCGGCCAGCAGCCAGATGCCAGCGGCACCGCCGAGCAGCACCGACCAGGGCACCATGCCGGGCGTCGACAGGAACATGCCGATGACGGCACAGAACACGGCCAGTTGCGTGACGCGCGGCTTGGTCAGCGCGGCATATTGGCGAGCCAGGTGCCGAATTCGGCCCACGGAGGAATGAGGTTGGGTAGCGGAGACCACGGGGGGCATCTTGTCCTTCATGTGGCGCGCGCGGCTGAGGCGGATTGAGCAGCGGCGCCGGCATAACGTGTCGCGAGGGTCGCGAGGCCGATATTGTAGTGGAGACGGAGCAACAGCATCAGCAACAGGGCCGCGCCGCCGTTGTGCGCCACCGCCGCGCCAAGCGGCCAGTCGAACACGATATTGGACATGCCGGTGGCCAGTTGCAGCGCCAGCACGGCCAGCAGCCATGTGGCGTGGCGCGTCAGGCCCTCCATCCGGCGCGCGCGCAGGCCGAACCAGGCCAGGAAGCCGAGCACCACGAAGGCGAAGCCGCGATGCACCCAGTGGATGGCCACCAGCGCCGCGTGCGGGATGTAATCGCCATCGGCCGTCATGCCGAGCTGGCGCCAGAGCGTGAAGCCGTGGCGGAAGTCCATCTCGGGCACCAGCTGGCCGTTGCAGAGCGGGAAATCGGTGCAGGCCAGCACCGCGTAGTTGGTGCTGACCCAGCCGCCGAGGAAGATCTGGAGCACCAGCAAGCCCAGCGCCACCCACGCCGCCCAGCGCAGCGAGGCCGCCTGCGGCGCCACCGGGTGCGGCGGGTCATTGCGGGAGCCGAGCACGATCAGCGACGACAGCAGCGCCATCGCCAGCAGCAGGTGGGTGACGACGATGATCGGCTGGAGCTTCATCGTCACGGTGAGCGCGCCGAACAAGCCCTGCACGCAGACCAGCACGAACACCCCCGTGGCGAACCACGGCGACTGCTTCAGCTCGCGCCGCTTGACCCACGCCAGCACCATCAACGAGATGATCAGCACACCCACCGCCATGGCGAAATAGCGATGGATCATCTCGATCCACGCCTTGGCCAGCGTGACCGGGCCGCTCGGCAGCGCGGTCTCGGCGGCGCGGATCGGCTCCATGGCCGCGTGCGGGTTCGAGTGGCCGTAGCAGCCGGGCCAGTCCGGGCAGCCGAGGCCGGAATCGGTCAGTCGGGTGAAGCTGCCGAACATGATCAGGTCCAGCGTGAGGAAGGCGGTGACCCAGACCAGCTTGCGATACTTGTCGCGGCTGCCCCGCACCAGCACGTACGAGAGCGGCAGCAGGGCAATCAGGATGCCAATGATGGCGAGTTGGAGCAGCATCGCAAATCAGCCAATTCGGGAAAATTTGAGCAGCTTCTTCAGGTCGCTGCTGATCTGTTTCGGGTCGGGTTCCTTCGGCCAGCGCAGCATCAGGTTGCCGAGCGGGTCGATCAGGTACACGGTGTCTTCAGCCCTGGCGCCCGGTTCGGCCGGCAGCCACTGGCGCAGCGCGGCGCCGTCCATGCGCAGGAAGCGCACGCCCGCATAGGGTTCGTTGTAGGCGCTGGACAGCCGTTCGTCCACGGTGCCCGTATCGGAAATCAGCCAGACCGGGGTAATGCGCTCGCGGTCCTGGCCCTGCCCCGCGCGGATCTGGCGCATCGTGAACAGCCGCTTGGCGCACGCTTCGTCGCAGGCGGACGCGGCGGTCATCACCATCAGCCACTTGCCCCGGAAGGACGACAGCGGCACGGCCTCGCCGCGCTCGTCGGTCACGTTGAGCGGCGGCATCGGGCGCAGCGGATCGACCAGCGTGCCGTAGTTGGTGCTGGCGCCGCTCGGCTTGACCACGTAATAGGTGAAATACGAGAAGATGACCGGCGACGCGCAGACCAGCAGCAGCATCAGCATCTGCAGGCGGCCACGGCGCGTGCGCGCATCGATGCGGGAGTCCGGCGTGGCCGTGGGGTCTTGCGATGGCATGGAGTTCGTCTGTACGTTCATCGTTCGGTTATCGGTTCGGCAGGGCGGTGTCCCGGCGCGCACGGCGCCAGCCCAGCACGGCCACCAGCACCACGGTCAGCGCGGCCAGGCCGAACCACTGGGCGGCGTAGCCATAGTGGCGGTCCGCGCCGAGGTCGGCGGCCGCCCAGTCGCGCGCGAGGCCATCGCCGGTATCGGTGGCCTGCTGCATCACCAACGGCAGTAGCGGCGCCCCGGTTTCCCGGGCGAACGCCGCCAAGTCTACATTCTGGCGGATCTTCTGCCCTGCTTCGGCCGACGCGTCTTGCCCGAGGCCGTAGACGCGCGGCGCCGTGGCCACCGCCGTGCCGTCCACCGTGACGTCGCCATCGGGCGTGGGGAACGGGGCGATCCGCGTGCGGTCCTGGGCGTCGCGCGGCAGCCATCCGCGCAGCACCAGCACGCTGGCGCCGCCATCGGCCAGCTTCAGCGGCGTCAGCACCAGGAAGCCGGCGCGGCCGTCCGAGCCGTTGCCGTGCGGGCGGTTGTCCAACAACACGGTGCGGGCGGCGTCGAAGCGGCCCCGGGCGCGTACGCGGCGGTCGACCACCTGCGTGGCGTCGATGCGGGCCGTGTTCAGGTCCACCGGCGCCTGCGCCGCCAGCGCGGCCAGCCGCGCGGCGCGGTCCACCTTCTCGTGGGCCCGGCGCAATTGCCAGTTGCCGAGCGCGCAGGTCACGACGACCACGGTCAGTGCCGCCACCAGCGGCACCGTCCCCGGCGGGCGCCACAGGCTCCCCCGATTGCGGGTCGTCACGAATGGCCTCGCGAGGCCACGGTGCCATAATGGCCACTTTCGTGACCCGCGGCCTCCCTTCGCTCCAGCATGCGCTTCGTCATCATCGTCGCCTTCATTCTGATCATCGGCAGCCTGGCCTCCGCGCTGTTCTTCATGATGCGCGACCGTGGCCGCACCCCCAACATGATGCGCTCGTTGATGCTGCGCGTCGGCTTCTCGGTGGCGCTGTTCCTGTTCATCCTGTTCGCCAACTGGATGGGATGGATCCACAGCACCGGCATCCATATGTCGCCCTGAGCGGCTGCCAGTCCCCAAAACAAAAAGCGCCGCGCGAGGATCGTCCTCCGCGGCGCTTCGTCTTGTACCGCAGGACCGCCGCAGCGGCCCGTTCCTGTCTTTACAGCCAGTACACCACCACGTAGAGGCCGAGCCAGACCACGTCAACGAAGTGCCAATACCAGGCGGCGCCTTCGAACGCGAAGTGGTGCTGCGGCGTGAAGTGTCCGCGCAGCACGCGGCCCAGCACCACCGCCAGCATGATCGCGCCCATCGTCACGTGGAAGCCGTGGAAGCCGGTCAGCAGGAAGAACGTCGAACCATAGACCCCGGAGGTCAGCTTCAGGTTCAGTTCCGAGTAGGCGTGCATGTACTCGTAGACCTGCAGGCACATGAAGAGCGCGCCGAGCAGGATGGTCAGCACCAGGCCCTGGATCAGCTGGCTGCGCTTGCCGGCCAGCAGCGCGTGGTGCGCCCAGGTCAGCGTGACGCCGGAGGTCAGCAGCAGCGCCGTGTTGATCGTGGGGATCGGCCACGGACCCATGGTCTGGAAGCTCTCCACCGTGCCCGCCGGGCCGAGGTTGGGCCACACGGCCGCGAAGTCCGGCCAGATGATCTTGTTGTTCAGGTCGCCCAGCCACGGCATGGCGATGGTGCGGGCGTAGAACAACGCGCCGAAGAAGGCCGCGAAGAACATCACCTCGGAGAAGATGAACCAGCCCATCGACCAGCGGAACGAGACGTCGATGTTCTTGCCGTACAGGCCGCCTTCCGACTCGCGGATGGCGTCGCCGAACCAGCTCTTGAGCACGAACAGGAACCACAGCAGGCCGAAGCCGCACAGGAACGGGGCCCACGACTGGCCGTTGACCCAACCCGCGGCGCCGGCGCCGGTCATCAGCAAGCCGAAGGCCGCCGTGATGGGGTGGCGCGACGGGCCCGGTACGAAGTAGTACGGAGCATTTGCGCGATTCGCACTCATTCTTCTATCTCCAGCTCAGTGTCTCTGATTCGTTGTAGTTCCGCACCGCCGGCCGACCTCCCTGCCGGTGGTGTGCTCGTACTTCTCTTATTTTTTCGGGGACAGCTTCATCCCACCACGGTCTTCACGATGCCGATCAAAATCGCCACGAACAGCGCCGCGGCAATCAGGCCGGCGATGATCACGTGCACCGGGTTCAGCCGCGCCATGTCGGTCTCGTGCTCCGACCCCTTGCGCAGGCCGATGAACGACCACAGCACCGCGCGCACCGTCTGCGCGAACGACGCCTTGCGCTGAAGCGGATCCTGCGGGTCTGGCGTCACACCCATCTCAGCTTCCCTGCCCCGCCGGCGCCGCCGTCTGCGCCACCGGCGTGCCGATCTCGAAGAAGGTGTACGACAGCGTGATCGTCTTCACATCCTTGGGCAGGTTCGGATCGATCACGAACACCACCGGCATCTCGCGCGCCTCGCTGGCCTTGAGCGTCTGCTGCTTGAAGCAGAAGCACTCCACCTTCTTGAAGTACTCGGTGGCCTGCTTGGGCGCGTAGCTCGGGATGGCCTGCGCGGAAATATCGCGCGACTGCCCGTTGGCCACTTCGTAGACGATGGTCGTCAGCTCGCCCGGATGCACTTCCATCGAGGACTTCACCGGGCGGAACGCGAACGGCCCGCGCGCGTTGGAGTCGAACTCCACCGTGATCGTGCGGCTCTTGTCCACCTGGGTGTTCTTCTTCAGCGATCCGCCGTACAGATCGCGCGTGGTCACCACGTTGATGCCGGTGACCTCGCAGATCTTCTTGTACAGCGGCACCAGCGCATAGCCGAAGCTGAACATCAGGCCCACCACCACCAGCAGCCGCAGCAGCATGCCGCGGTTGAAGCGTCGCTCGATTGCCCGGTCTTCCGCCTTCTGCTGCGCGTCCACGTCTATCTCCGCTCAACCGCCAAGGAACACCATCTTGGCGAAGAATCCCAGGAAGAACACCACCACGATGGACAGCAGGATCAGGCCCAGCCGCCGGTTGGCGGCCCGTTGGGTGGCCTGGCGGCCCTGGCTGTCCGTGCGCGACGGGGTTTCCGGCTTCATGGCGTCAATCACTCAGCGCACCTGTGGCGGCTCTTCGAAGGTGTGGAACGGCGCCGGCGACGGCACGGTCCATTCCAGGCCCTCGGCGCCATCCCACGGCTTGTCGCCGGCAGCCTGGCCGCCCCGGTAGGACGGCAGCACCACGAAGAAGAAGAAATACACCTGCATCAGGCCGAAGCCCAGCGCGCCGATCGACGCAACCGCGTTGAAGTCCGTGAACTGGACCGCGTAGTCCGCGTAGCGACGCGGCATGCCGGCCAGGCCCAGGAAGTGCATCGGGAAGAAGGTCACGTTGAAGAAGATCAGCGAGCCCCAGAAGTGGATCTGGCCGCGCGTCTCGTTGTACATGAACCCGCTCCACTTCGGCCCCCAGTAGTAGAAGCCGGCGAACAGCGCGAACAGCGAACCGGCCACCAGCACATAGTGGAAGTGCGCCACGATGAAGTAGGTGTCCTGGATCTGGATGTCGATCGGGGCCACGGCAGGGATCAGGCCGGTGAAGCCGCCGATCGTGAACACGAAGATGAAGCCGATGGCGAACAGCATCGGCGTCTCGAAGGTCATCGAGCCGCGCCACATCGTGGCGATCCAGTTGAAGATCTTCACGGCCGTCGGCACCGCGATCAGCATCGTCGCGTACATGAAGAACAGCTGGCCGGTCACCGGCATGCCGGTGGTGAACATGTGGTGCGCCCAGACGATGAACGACAGGATGGCGATGGACGCCGTGGCGTACACCATCGAGCTGTAGCCGAACAGGCGCTTGCGCGCGAACGCCGGCACCACGTGCGAGATGATCCCGAACGCGGGCAGGATCATGATGTACACCTCGGGGTGGCCGAAGAACCAGAAGATGTGCTGGTACATCACCGGGTCACCACCGCCGGCGGCCGAGAAAAAGCTCGTGCCGAAGTGGCGGTCGGTCAGCACCATGGTGATGGCGCCAGCCAGCACCGGCATCACGGCGATCAGCAGGTAGGCGGTGATCAGCCAGGTCCAGCAGAACATCGGCATCTTCATCAGCGTCATGCCGGGCGCGCGCATGTTGAGGATGGTGACGATGATGTTGATCGAGCCCATGATCGACGAGGCGCCCATGATGTGCATGGCGAAGATGGCCATGTCCATGCCGGGGCCCATCTGCACCGAGAGCGGCGCGTAGAGCGTCCAGCCGGCGGCGGTGGCGCCGCCCGGGGCGAAGAACGAGCCGGCCAGCAGCAGCGCCGCCGGGGGCATCAGCCAGAAGCTGAAGTTGTTCATCCGCGCGAAGGCCATGTCCGAGGCGCCGATCTGGAGCGGAATCATCCAGTTCGCGAAGCCGACGAACGCTGGCATGATCGCGCCGAACACCATGATCAGGCCGTGCATCGTGGTGAACTGGTTGAACAGCTCGGGGCGGAAGAACTGCAGGCCCGGCTCGAACAGCTCCAGGCGGATCAGCAGTGCCAGCACGCCGCCGGACAGCAGCATCGTGAACGAGAACAGCAGGTACAGCGTACCGATGTCCTTGTGGTTGGTGGCGAACAGCCAGCGGCGCCAGCCATGGGGGTGATCGTGCGCATGATCGTCATGGCCGTGGCCATGTCCATGATCATGGGCGTGGTCGTGCGGATGACCCAGCGTCTCCGGGGTAGCGGTACTCATCGCGTTGACTCCTGAATTCCTGTATGCGGTGCGGCTGCGGGTCAGCCTGCGACGCGGTTGCCCGCGAGGCTGGCCTGCTTGTCGGGGGAGGTTGCCGGGGCCGGATCGGCCTTGGCCTTCGGCGCCGCCTCGGCGGTACCCGCCGTCGGTGCGCCACCGCCTTCGGGGAACTTGCCCGCGCGGGCGTTCACGAAGTCGGCCGGCTGGATTACCTCGCCAGTCCGATTGCCCCACGCATTCCGGGTGTAGGTCATGGCCGCGGCCAGTTCCGTGTCGGACAGCTGCTTCCAGGACGGCATGCCGCCGCGTCCTTCCAGCAGGATGTGCATCTGGCCGGCCTTCGGACCGTTCACCACCTTGGAGCCGTCCAGCGCCGGGAACGCGCCGGCGCCCTTGCCGTTCGGCTGGTGGCAGACCGCGCAGTTCGACGCGTAGACCTTCTCCCCACGCACCTTCATCTCATCGAGCGTCCAGGTCTTGTTGGGATCATCCGCCGCAGCGGCCAGCGCCTTCTTCTTCTCGTCGACCCACTTGGTGTAGTCGGCGTCCGAGACCACGCGCACGACGATCGGCATGAACGCGTGTTCCTTGCCGCACAGCTCGGCGCACTGGCCACGGTAGACGCCGATCTTCTCGGCGCGGAACCAGGTGTCGCGCACGAAGCCGGGAATCGCATCCTGCTTCACGCCGAAGGCCGGGATCATCCACGCGTGGATCACGTCGTTGGCCGTCGTGACGATGCGGATCTTCTTGTTGACCGGCACCACCAGCTCGTTGTCCACCTCCATCAGGTAGGTGTTCGACTTCGGCTGCTCGTTGTTGATCTGCTCGCGCGGCGTGGTCAGGGTGGAGACGAACGAGATGCCTTCGCCCTGTCCCTTCAGGTAGTCGTAACCCCACTTCCACTGGTAGCCGGTGGCCTTGATGGTGATGTCGGAGTTGGTGGTGTCCTTCATCGCGACCACGGTCTTGGTGGCGGGAAGCGCCATCGCGATCACGATCAGGAACGGGACGATGGTCCACACCACTTCCACGGTAATGCTTTCGTGGAACGCGGCCGACTTGGCACCACGGCTCTTGCGGTGCGTGAAGATGGAATAGAACATCACGCCGAACACGGCGATGAAAATCACCGTGCAGATGATGAGCATCATCCAGTTCAGCCAGTGAATCTGTTCGGCGATCTTTGTAACGGGTTCGGTCAGGTTCAGCTGTCGGACGGCCGGGCCGCCTGGCATATCACTGACCGCGGAGGCCGCCTGGCTGGCAAGCAGGGACGCACCTGCCAGACATGCTGCGGATGCCTTCTTCCACATTTTCATTGTTTATCTACCCAATTTACAGATTCAAATCTGTCCCCGCCGTGCCCTGCCTCCCTTCCTCTCAGAAGCAATGCAGGACTGCCGCGAGTTCCTGCGCGAACTTGCGCCGCCGTATCGGGTCCAGATGACACCCCACCCGCACGACGCGCTTGTCCGACCGCAGAACCACGAGCGCCCGGAACGATTCACCCAGTTCCACCCGCACCCATCGCGGGTTGAATACCTCACGCGTGACCCGACTGGCGCTGGCTGTCTCCACGACCAGCATACCGGCGGTCACACTCACGCGTTCATAATCCGTCGCATGGCGTGCGTACGCCAGCAGGGCAATCCCCAGCCCGAGCAGCTCGAGCCCCGCGAAAGGCAGCACGAGCCAGGCCCCATGCCACGCGGCAAGGAACACCGCGATGGCAGTGGAAATACATACGATGGAGAAGTAGAACCAGCCGACCTGGCGTGGGGAGAGCGAGCAATTCCGCTTCATCAGCCAGTCGTTGCTCGGCAAGGGGGGACGTCCGTCGTGATTACCGCCGGAGTCAACTCCTGCCGTCTGGAATGCGATACCCAAGTCTTGCATCGCCCAACCACTTTGCATCGGATGCACACCCGGGACGAATGGCGCGCCCGGGCACGTGCGGAGTGCATTCCGGGGGCGTTCTTGTGCCAGGGGACCACTGCGACAAACTGGCGCATTATATGGCGCTTCGCATACTCGAACAAGGGAGGATTTGACCGGAGGGCTTGCCTAGTTCAAGTTTTTGTGCATGGCTGCAACAGCCCCGATAGTCAACACAATCGGTGTGTGCGCAATGTTGCGCGACGGTCCGGGCGACCGTCCGCACGGTGTGTCAGCGGCGTGGCGAAGCCCGTCCGATCTTGTCGATCGGCACCACCGCGCGGCCCTGATCGTCGGTGGCCTGCCGGCCACGCGGCGCCAGCTTCCACGCATGGCCGTAGACAATCTCGAAGGTCAGCGGGATCACCCCATCGCTGTTGCGCTGGCGCTCCAGTGCGTCCAGCACGGCGCGATGCCAGCGGCGCCCGCGCAGCCCGGCCGGGCCGGGGCGCCGGAAGCCGCCGAAGGACTGCACCTCGCGCAGCAGCGTCTCGGGGGACTCGTAGGTGATGGTCAGCGTCTCCATGTCCATCACGGGCGTGGACCAGCCGCTGTGGACCAGCATGTCGCCAATGTCATGCATGTCGACGAAACGGAGCGTGTGCGCATCGAGGTCGACCTCGCCGAACGCCGTGCGCAGCTCGCGCAGCGTGTCCGGGCCGAACAGCGAGAACAGCACCAGCCCCTCGTCGGCCGTCACACGATGCCACTCGGGGAACACGCGGTGCGGCTCGGGATGCCAGTGGAGCGCGAGGTTGGACCAGAGCAGATCGAAGCTGGCGCCATCAAACGGCAGTGTGGCAAGATCGCCCTGCACCAGGTCGAACATCGGACGCTTGCCGAGCATGCGGCCGATCCACCCCGGGCGGCGCTGCGGATCGCGCTGGCCGGCTTCGTGCAGCATCGCGCCGGAAATATCGAGGCCGGCGATCTGCGCATCGGGAAACCGCGCGCGCAAACCCGCCAGGCCCTGGCCATGGCCGCAGCCGATATCGAGCGCGCGCCGTGGCGCGAGCCGGATCACCTCCATGCGCTCCTGCATGCGCCGGCCGATCTCGCCGAGCAGGAAATCCAGCTTGCCGAAGGCGGCGCTGCGGCGGTCGAAGGCAAGCCGGGTCAGCCGCGCGGGCGGCAACCAGGCATCGGGAGAATCAGCGGCATGCAAGGACACGGACAATCGGAACCAGTGGGGAGCGGTCGGACGGGACCGCGAGGATCGCAAGTATACGCGCGCGCCGCCGGGGCTGCCGGGCGCTGCGTCGCTGGGCTGCTGCCGTCCCTGCTCCCGTCCTTGCTCCCCTCCGCCTGTGCGATTTGCGGCGATGTGCAGCGCGATGTGGTCTGCGCCGCCTGCGCCGGATCGCTACTGGCGGCGCGGCCCCGCTGCCCGCGCTGTGCCAGTCCGGGCGGGAGCCATTGTCAGTCCTGCGTGGCCGACGATCCGCTCGACGCCACCGTGACGCTGGCCGACTACGCCGAGCCACTCGATCGCCTGATCCTGCGGCTCAAGTTCGGCGCCGCGCTGCCCGTCGCCGGCTGGATCGCCGCGGAGCTTGCCGAAAGCCTGCGCGCCCTGCCCGATCTTCCCAATCTTCCCGATCTCATCGTCCCCGTGCCGCTTGCGCCGCAACGGCTGGCCGCGCGCGGTTTCAACCAGGCGTGGGAGATTGCCCGCCCGCTGGCCCGGCGGCTCGGCGTGCGCGCCGATGCGACCCTGCTCACCCGCCGGCGCGACACCGCCACCCAGCTCACGCTGGACCTGCCCGCCCGCCAGGCCAATCTGCGCGATGCCTTCGCACTGGCCCGCCCCATGTGCCTCGACGGCCGCCACATCGCCGTGGTCGATGATGTGATGACCACCGGCGCCACGCTGCGCGCCGCTGCCGCCGTCCTCAAGGCCCATGGCGCCCGGCGCGTCACCGCCCTGCCCGCGCTGCGCACCCCGTAAAAATGCGACGGGATGACAGCCACCCCCTGCCGCGGTAAGCTCGGGGCCGATTTTCCAGCCATCGCGCCATGTTCAACGTCGTCCTCGTCGAGCCCGAAATTCCGCCGAATACCGGCAATGTGATCCGCCTGTGCGCCAACACGGGGGCGCAGCTGCACCTCGTCAAGCCGCTCGGATTTCCGCTCGAGGACGCCCGCATGCGCCGCGCGGGCCTGGACTATCACGAATTCGCGACGATGCGCGTGCACGAGAGCTGGAACGCCCTGATGGCGGCCGAGCAGCCTGATCCGGCCCGTATGTTCGCCCTGACCACGCACGGCTCCACGCCGTTCGGGCAAGTCAGTTTCCGTCCCGGGGACTGGTTGGTGTTCGGATCGGAGACCCGCGGCCTGGCGCCCGAGCGGCGCGAGTGGTTCCCGGCCACGCAGCGCATCCGGCTGCCGATGCGGCCGGACAACCGCAGCCTGAATCTCTCCAATACTGTGGCCGTGGTGGTGTTCGAGGCCTGGCGCCAGAACGGCTTCGCCGGCGGCGCCTGACAGGAGAGGAGCGCCTGACGGCCTGGGCGACGCCTAGCCCTCGGGCTGCACGCCCGCCGCGCGGATCACCTTGGCCCAGCGGGCCGTCTCGGTGGCCATGGTCTGGCGCAGCGAGGCCGGCGCGGTACCAGCCGGCACGAAATACTGGGCGCGCATCTTCTCGCGCACGTCGGCGCTGCCGATGATCGTCACGAGTTCCCGGTACAGGCGGTCGATCACCGGCGCCGGCGTCCCGGCTGGCGCCAGCACGGCCTGCCACGAGATGGCCTCGAAGCCCGGATAGCCCGATTCCGCCACGGTCGGCACCTGCGGCAGCAGCCCGGTACGCCCCGTGGAGGTCACGGCGAGCAGGCGCAGCTTCCCGGCCGCCACCATCGGCATGGCAATCGCGGGCACCATGAAACCGGCCTGCACCTGCCCGCCGACGATCGCGGTGGTGATCTGCGGAAACCCCTGATACGGCACGTGCTGGAGATCGATGCCAGCCATGGCCTTGAGCTGCTCCATGGCCAGGTGCGCCGCACTCCCGTTGCCCACCGACCCATAGTTCAGCGCGCCCGGCCGGGCCTTGGCCAGCGCGACGAAGTCGGCCAGCGTGTGCACCGGCAGCCGCGCATCGACCACCAGCACATTCGGCGAGGTGGCCACCAGCGTCACCGGCGCCAGTTGGCGCACCGGGTCATAACCAAGATGGCGATAGAGCGCAGGCGCCGTGACAAGCGGGCCGTTGATCGTAAATAGCAGCGTATTGCCGTCCGGCACGGCCTTGGCGACCATGCCGGTGCCGATATTGCCGCCTGCACCGGGCCGGTTCTCCACCACCACCGGCTGGCCCAGCGCCACGGCCAGCTTCTCGGTGACGATCCGGGCGATCAGGTCTGGCGAGGAGCCCGCCGGGAACGGCACGATCATGCGGATGGGGCGCGACGGCCACGTCTCCGCCAGCGCCGGCGCGGCGCCCAGGCACAGCGTGGAAAGCGTGGCGATCATCGCCCCGAGGGCTTGGCGGCGGCTAGGCATTTAATCTTGGGGGATTTGCAGTTGTTTGCGGTGATTTGCGGTTATTCGTCCCGCGCGTCGCGCTGGAGCAGTTGCGCCACGGCGTCGGCAGCGGACAGGCCCTCGAACAGCACTGCGCAGACCGCGCGCGTGATCGGCATCTCCACGCCATGCCGGGCGGCCAGCGCCGCCACCGCCTGGGCGCATCGCACCCCCTCGGCCACGTGGCCGAGGTCGGCGAGCACCTGTTCGAGCGTCTTGCCGCCCGCCAATTGCTGTCCGACCTTGCGGTTGCGCGAGAGGTCGCCGGTGGCGGTCAGGATCAGGTCGCCCATCCCGGCGAGGCCCATGAAGGTTTCCACGCGGCCGCCGAGCGCCAGCCCGAACCGGGTCATCTCGGCCAGCCCGCGCGTGACCAGCGCCGCGCGCGCGTTGAGGCCCAGGCCCAGACCATCGCTGGCGCCGGTGGCAATCGCCAGCACGTTCTTGACCGCGCCGCCCACCTCCACGCCGATCAGGTCATCGCTGCCATAGATCCGCATGGCATGGTGATGGAACGCCACCTGCGCGCGGTCCGCCAGCGCATGGGACGTGCCCGCCACGGTCAGCGCGCACGGCAGCCCCTGAGCCACTTCCTTGGCGAAGCTGGGCCCGGTCAGCACGCCATATTCGATCTGGCCCGGCGTCACGCCGAGCGCATCGAGTTCCTCGCGCACCATCTGGTGCGGCATGGCGTGGGTGTCGGCCTCGAAGCCCTTGCAGAGCCAGAGCATGGCCAGCGGCGCAGGCCGTCCGGCATGGCGCGCGGCCAGCCGGCGCGTCATCTCGCGCAGGCCGGAAACCGGCGTGGCCACCACCAGGAGCCCGTCCGGGTCAGCCAGCGCATGATCCACGGCGGCATCGAAATCGGCTTCGCAGGCCAGTCGGGGGGATAACGCCACCCCGGGCAGGTAGGCCGCGTTCATGCCGGTTTGCGCGATATCGGCCAGTTGCGCGGCATCGCGGCCCCAGAGCACCACATCGTGCACGGTGGCCGCGTGGCTGGCCAGGGCAGTGCCCCAGGCCCCGGCGCCGAGGAAGGTCAGTTTCATGGCGATTCTGGCGGAATGGCGGATAACGTCAGTATGGCGGGGGGAAATCAAAACGGGGCCGAAGCCCCGTTTTAAGTCGCCCGTTCTGCCTGGCACCCTGAGGCGCCGGCAAAACGAAGCGAAGCGGTTCTGGCTAGGCGCGCGGCCGCAGACAGTACAAGTGGTACGGCAAGGCCGCGCAACGACGCCAGAATCGTTTTGCCGGTGCCTCAGTGGCGCGCCTGGCTGCCGTCGGGCATCACGATGCCCGACTCGCCGCCCTGCTGGCCAGCTTCTTCCATGGCCTGCTGCAGGCGTTGCTCGTACAGTGCCTGGAAGTTGATTTCCGACAGGTGAATCGCCTGGAAGCCGGCACGCGTGATCACGTCGGCCACGTTGCCGCGCAGGTACGGGTACAGGATGGTCGGGCAGGCGATGCCCAGCAGCGGGTCCAGCTGCTCCACCGGCACGTTGCGGATGTCGAAGATGCCGGCCTGATGGGCTTCCACCAGGAATGCTACCTTGTCCTGCACCTTGGTGGTCACCGTGCCGGTCACCACGACTTCGAAAATGCCTTCCTGCAGTTGCGCGGCGGCCACGTTGACCTGCACTTCCACGGCCGGCGCTTCCGACTCGAGGAAGATGGCCGGCGAGTTCGGCTGCTCCAGCGACATGTCCTTCAGGTACACGCGCTGGATGTTGAAGAAGGGCTGATCGTCCTGCTGGGTGGCTTGTTGCTCGTCGCTCATGAAAGGCTTCCCGGTTGAATCGGATTGGAATCGATTTTTGGTCTCTGCCGGGCGCGGGGCCCGGCTGGAAAGCGCATATGGTACATGACGCCGATGGCGATTTCACCCGCTCGCCGCCGAATCAGAATCGTCTCAGATATCCGATGGGCGGCGGGCTACCGGAGACCCGGCAGGTCAGGCGGCCAGCAGCGGCACCAGGCCGCCCTGGCGGTCCAGCGCGGAGAGGTCGTCGAAGCCACCCACATGGGTCTCGTCGATATAGATCTGTGGCACGGTGCGGCGGCCGGTGCGCGACATCATTTCCTCGCGCTTTCCCGGTTCGCGGTCGATCAGGATCTTTTCGACCGCTTCGACGCCCCGTTGCTTCAGCAGCCGTTCGGCCATCTGGCAATAGGGGCACACCACCGTGCTGTACATGACGACGCGGGCCATGCGGAATCTCCTTGTCTTCAAAATGCGGCGGCGCGGTCCGCCCCGGGCGGAACCGCGCCGCTTCGCTGCTGTAAATGGGGCTGTCGCGCTTACTTGACGACCGGCAGGCCGGCCTGTTGCCAGGCTGTCATGCCGCCTTCGAGCGCGTAGACCTCACTGTACCCGGCTTCCTTCAACGCTGCTTGGGCCTTGCCCGAGCGCTGGCCGGTCTGGCAGATCACGATGATGGGGACGGATTTGTCGCGGGCCAGGCCGCTGGCGCGCGACGGCAGGTCGGCAAGTGGCGCACTCTTCGCTTGCGGCATGTGGCCCTTGGCGAATTCGGCGGCGTCGCGGATGTCCACGACCACCGCGTTGCGCCGGTTGATCATCTGGGTGGCGGCCGCCGTATTGAGGCGCTTGCCGCCCGTGCCGCTCTTGATCTGGGGCCACGCCAGCAGGCCGCCGGAGACCACGGCGATGGCGATCAGGGCCAGGTTGTTGTAATCGGCGAAGAAATTCACAATGGCATTCCGTTGGGTTGGGTCGGCGGCATTATAAAATACGCGGTTTCGCGCCCCCGTCATTATTTGCGGGCGAGCGCCGCAGGTCACTTACTACCCTGGAAGCAGCATGTACAAGCTCGTTCTCATCCGCCACGGCGAATCCACGTGGAATCTCGAAAACCGCTTCACCGGCTGGGTCGATGTCGACCTCACCGACACCGGCGCCGCCCAGGCCAAGCAGGCCGGCAAGCTGCTCAAGGAAGCGGGCTATGGCTTCGACATCGCCTACACCTCGGTCCTCAAGCGCGCCATCCGCACGCTCTGGTACGTGCAGGACGAAATGGACGAAATGTGGATTCCGGTGCGCAACGAATGGCGCCTGAACGAACGCCACTACGGCGCGCTGTCGGGCCTGAACAAGGCCGAGACCGCCGCCAAGTACGGCGACGACCAGGTGCTGGTCTGGCGCCGCAGCTACGACACCCCGCCGCCCGCGCTGCAGCCGGACGATGAACGCGCCGCGTTCAACGACCCGCGTTACGCCAACGTGCCGCGCGACCAGGTGCCGCTGACCGAGTGCCTCAAGGACACGGTGGCCCGCGTGATGCCGCTGTGGAACGAATCGATCGCTCCGGACATCCAATCGGGCAAGCGCGTGGTGATTGCCGCCCATGGCAACAGCATCCGCGCGCTGGTGAAATACCTCGATCAGATTTCGGATGACGACATCGTCGGCCTCAACATTCCCAATGGCATCCCGCTCGTCTATGAACTGGACGCCAACCTGCGCCCGCTGCGCCATTACTACCTGGGCGACCAGGAAGCCCTGGCTGCCTCGCTGGCGGCCGTGGCCAACCAGGGCAAGGCCCGCTGACGACAGGCCGCAGCCCGCGCCCGCCCCGGTCTGGACCGGGTAGGCGCGGGCAGCTTGCCCGCGGCCATGTGTGACCGCGCCCACCCGGCGCGCAAGCCCCCGCAGGCCTTTTTCTGCGCACCCTCTTATACTGTCGGACAAATCCGGCGCCGCCGGCCTTAAGGCCGGGCACCCGGATCGCCCCCTAGCCAATCCTCATACTGTTCAGGCTGCCCCACATGCGTAAGACGCTCAAGAACATTAGCCTAGTCTCGGTCGGCGTCGTTGCCGGCGTGCTCGCGACGCTGCAGATCTCGGCGACGGCCCAGAACTCGTCCGGGCCCCTGCCGCTCGACCAGCTCCGGCTGATGTCCGACATCTTCGGCCAGATCAAGCGTGAGTACGTGGAGCCGGTGGATGACAAGAAGCTGCTGACCGAAGCCATCAAGGGCATGGTCGCCAGCCTCGACCCGCACTCGGCCTATCTGGACGAGAAGGACTTCAAGGAACTGCAGGAAGGCACGCGCGGCCGCTTCGCCGGCCTGGGCATCGAGATCTCGCAGGAAGAAGGCCTGGTCAAGGTCATCAACCCGATCGAGGACACGCCCGCCTTCCGCGCCGGCATCCAGCCGGGCGACCTGATCACGCGCATCGACGACAAGCCCGTGCGCGGCCTGCCGCTGGAGCAGGCGGTCAAGCGCATGCGCGGCGAGCCCGGCACCAAGGTCACGCTGACGATCTACCGCAAGAGCGAGGAACGCACGTTCCCGGTCTCGATCACGCGCGCGGAGATCCGCGTGCAGTCGGTCAAGACCAAGATGCTGGACAACAACACCATCGGCTGGATCCGCCTGACGAGCTTCCAGGAGCGCACGGTGTCCGACCTGGGCCGCCGCCTGCGCGAGATGGCCGAGAAGAACCCGGGCCTCAAGGGCGTGATCCTGGACCTGCGCAACAACGGCGGCGGCGTGCTGCAGGGCGCGGTCGGCGTGGCCGCGGCGTTCCTGCCCGACGATGCCACCGTGGTTTCCACAAACGGCCAGGTGCCGGACGCCAAGCGCGTCTACAAGGCTACCTTCAACAACTACCGCCTCTCGTCGCTCGAGGACGATCCGCTCAAGGACCTGCCGCCGCTGTTCAAGAAGATTCCGATGATCGTGCTGACGAACGCCTACTCGGCCTCGGCATCGGAAATCGTGGCCGGCGCGCTCCAGGATCACCATCGCGCCACGCTGATGGGCAAGACCACGTTCGGCAAGGGTTCGGTGCAGACCGTGCGGCCGCTGACCAATGACACCGGCATCAAGCTGACCATCGCGTACTACTACACGCCGACGGGCAAGTCGATCCAGGCCAAGGGCATCCGCCCGGACATCCCGGTCGACCAGAACCCCGAGGGCGATCCGGACGACGCGCTGATCACGCGCGAAATCGACACCGAACGCCACCTGCACAACAAGCAGGAGTCGGAAGAGCCGGAAATGAATGCGCGCGAGCAGCGCCGGGTGGACGAACTGCGCCGTCTCGAGGAAGAAAACGCCAAGAAGACGCCGGAAGAGCGCGAGAAGGATCGCCGCAAGAAGCCGGTGGAATTCGGCACGGCCGACGACTTCATGCTCCAGCAGGCTATCGCGCAGCTCAACGGCAAGCCGGTGCAGCGTTCGAAGTCGCGGCTCGAGGCCTCGCAGGCCGCTGGCAAGCCGGACACCGATGCGGACAAGGGCAAGGCCAAGCCGGCCGCCGACAAGGCCCCGGCGAAGCCCGCCTCCAAGCCGGCAGCGAAACCCGCCAGCCAGCCGCCGGCCAGCGCGCCGATGGGCGACCCGCTGGGCACGCCGACCGGCAAGAATCGCTGACGGCGCGCGCCCGGGCTTGGCTCCGGGCGCATCCTGAGGATTGCGACGGCCCGCGGTGTTCACCGGCGGGCCGTTCTTGTTTCTAGCGGATGCTTTCGCACATGAACGACGACCAACTGCTGCGCTACTCGCGCCATATCCTGCTGGACGAACTCGGCATCGAGGGCCAGGAACGGCTGCTGGCGGGCCATGCGCTGGTGATCGGCGCGGGCGGGCTCGGGGCGGCCGCGCTGCCCTACCTGGCCTCGGCCGGCGTGGGGCGCATCACCATCGTCGACGATGACGACGTGGACCTGACCAACCTCCAGCGCCAGATCCTGCACACCACGGCCAACGTGGGCCGGCCCAAGGTGGAGTCGGCGCGGGAAGGGCTGCTGCGGATCAATCCTGATGTCGATGTGCGGCTCGTGGCCCAGCGCGTGGGCGATGCCGAACTGGATGCGCTGGTGGCGGACGCCGATGTCGTGCTCGATTGTTGTGACAATTTCGCCACACGCCACGCGGTGAACCGCGCCTGCCTCGCCCATCGCAAGCCGCTGGTGTCGGGCGCCGCGCTCCGCTTCGACGGCCAGGTCAGCGTGTTCGACCTGCGCGATGCCGATGCCCCGTGCTACGGCTGCCTGTTCCCGCCCTCGGAACCCGCGCCCGAAGCCGCCTGCGCGACGATGGGCGTGTTCGCCCCGCTGGTCGGCATGGTCGGCACAGTGCAGGCGGCGGAGGCGCTCAAGCTGCTGACGGGCGTCGGCCAGACGCTGGCAGGCCGGCTGCTGATGGTCAATGCAATGTCGATGGAGTGGACCACGATGCGGCTGGCGCGCACGCCGGCCTGCGAGGTCTGCGGCGGGCACCACTAACGAAAGCGCTAGCGGGCCATCGACCCGGCGATCCCGGCGGTGGAGCCCCCTCCCCGCCGGTTCGCCTGATTGGCGCGATGTGCTGCCGGAAATGCTGGATGAAGAAAAGAATCCGAATGAGAACGGTTAATAACCCGTCCCGCACGGATGCGCGATGCCGCCAGGCACCGCGCGGTGGGCCGGCGGCTTACTGCTCGCCCGGCTCCATCTGCGACTGCAGATAGTTCTGCAGGCCAACCTTGTCGATCAGGTCGAGCTGCGTCTCCAGGTATTCGATGTGTTCCTCGGTGTCCGTGAGGATGTCCACGAGGATCTCGCGGCTCACGTAATCGCCCACCGACTCGCAGTACGCAACGCCTTCCTTGACGGTGGCGTGCGCGGTCTGCTCGAGCTTCAGGTCGCACTTGAGCATTTCGGGCGTGTCTTCGCCGAGCAGCAGCTTGTGCAGGTCCTGGAGGTTCGGCAGGCCGTCGAGCATCAGGATGCGGTCGATCAGGCGGTCGGCGTGCTTCATTTCGCCGATCGATTCCTTGTACTCGACATCACCGAGCTTCTTCAGGCCCCAGTGCCGATACATGCGGGCGTGGAGGAAATACTGGTTGATCGCGGTCAGCTCGTTCTTGAGCTGGGCGTTCAAATGCTGGATGACCTTCTTGTCACCTTTCATAGGGGGCTCCTGTCATGACAACCGGACCCGCGCAAAAGCACGAAGGGGCGCCAAGTGGCGCCCCATTGCAGTCGGAACCGCGGTAAAGCCTGAATCGATCAGGCCACCAGCGCGGTACGCTGATCGTTCGCGACTGCCGGGTCACGAGCGTCCATTATCGCACGTGACGTAGTCGTGGAACAGGAAGAAATCTCGACGACCTGAATGGTCGATAGCGAGGAGGCACGCATCGTCTGCACGGCGGCCACGCCTTCGCACAGCACTTGCTTCGCGCAGTCGCGGCAACGGCCGCAGCAGGTGCCCACGCCGAGGGTCTCGGCGAGTTCGTCCATGGTCGAGACGCCAAGGTGAACGGCGCCATGAATCTCGTGGTCGGTAACCTGGTTGCAGATGCAAACGTACACAAATACCTCCTGGGGGCGGTGTCGGCACCGGCATGCCGAACAGCGATGGAGGCCAGAATATCAGAGAAGCAGAATGATAACAATTCCCATTAATCGCTTTGGGGGTATGGCGTCACACAGGCGATACGCATGGATTTTCGGGGTCACTTTTCCGACAGGAAAGTGACCCCGGCTTCGCCAACATTGCAGACAAAAACCCTAAGAATCAGAGGGTTGTATGAGACTTGGGAGGATGTGCCTCAGGGCGCGATCTGCTTCAGCGCCGCCGCCAGTTCCTCGGGCTCGTAGCAGTTGAGCACGCGGTCCACCAGCGGCCCCAGACTCTCGCAGTCAGCATGGATCACTTCCTGCTTCACGCGCAGCAACTGCGCCGGGTGCATGGAGAACTCGCGCAGGCCCATGCCCAGCAGCAGCCGCGTCATGGCCGGGTCGCCCGCCATCTCGCCGCACACGGCCACGGGCACGCCGGCCCGGTTGGCTTCCTGGATGGTGCGGGCAATCAGTTGCAGCACGGCCGGGTGGAGCGGGTCATAGAGGTGGGCCACGGCGTTGTCGGCGCGGTCGATGGCCAGCGTGTACTGGATCAGGTCGTTCGTGCCGATCGACAGGAAGTCCATCCGCTTGAGGAACAGCGGCAACAGCAGGACGGCAGCCGGGATCTCGATCATCGCCCCGACCTTCATGCTCGGGTCGTATGGCTGGCCGCGCTCGTCGAGTTGGCGCCGCGCCTGGGCGATCAGGTCCAGCGTCTGGTCGATCTCGCTCGCGTGGGCCAGCATCGGAATCAGCAGCCGCACCGGGCCGAACGCCGAGGCGCGCAGCAGCGCGCGGAGCTGGGTCAGGAACATCCCCGGCTCGGACAGCGACCAGCGGATCGCGCGCAGCCCGAGCGCCGGGTTCAGTGCGGTCTCGAAGTCGTCGCCACGCAGGTCCAGCGGCTTGTCGGCGCCGACGTCGATGGTGCGGATGGTCACGGGGAGGCCGTGCATCGCCTCCACCGCGCGACGGTAGGCGGCAAACTGCTCCTCCTCGTCGGGCATGGCGTCGCGCCGGTTCATGAACAGGAATTCGGAGCGGAACAGCCCCACGCCGACTGCGCCGGCGGCCAGCGCGGCGGTGGCGTCCTCGGCCAGTTCGATGTTGGCCAGCAGCTCGATCTCAAGCCCGTCCAGCGTCACGGACGGCGTGTGGCGCAGCCGCTGCAGGCGCTTCTTCTCCAGCGCGCGTTCGCTCTGGCGGTGGCGGTATTCCTCGAGGATGATCGCCGACGGATCGACGATGACCAGCCCCGCGTCGCCATCGATGATGATCCAGTCGTCCTGACGGATCAGCTCGCTGGCGCTTTTCACGCCCACGGCGGCCGGGATGTCCAGGCTGCGCGCGACGATGGCCGTGTGCGAGGTTCGCCCGCCCAGGTCGGTCACGAAGCCATGGAACACGGTCTGGCGGAACTGGAGCATGTCCGCCGGGCCGATATCGTGCGCCACGACGATCACGCCCGGCGCGGGCTCGCCGTCCGGGGCCAGGGCCGGCACGGGCGCCGGCGCCAGCACCGGCGCGCCGGCCAGCACCTTCAGGATCCGCTCCACCACCTGCTGGATGTCGGCCTTGCGCTCGCGCAGGTACTCGTCCTCGATCTCGTCGAACTGACGCATCAGTTCCTCGAGGCGGGTGGTGAGCGCCCACTCGGCGTTGTAGCGCCGCTGGCGGATCAGGGCCTCGGGCTCGCGCGAGAGCGCCTCGTCGTCGAGGATCATCGCGTGCACGTCCAGGAACGCGCCCATTTCCTCGGGCGCGTCGCGCGGCAGGTCACGCTTGAGCGTCACCAGTTCCGCGCGCACGGCGGCGCGCGCCGAGCGTAATCGCTCCACCTCCGCATCGAGCCGGTCTTCATCGACCAGATAGTGCGAAACGTCGAGCGCAGCCGGTGCGAGGATGTGGGCCCGCCCGATGGCGACCCCACGCGAAACCGGAATGCCGTGCAAGGCAAAAGGCATGAACCGCTCCGTCAGGAACGTTTAGGAATTCGGTATTGTGCGTCGATACTCACTCGCCCTCGCCGAACCGGTTGGCGATCAGCGCCAGCAGCGCGTCCATCGCCTCGTTCTCGTCGGGGCCATCGGTCTCGATCGTGACCGTCGAACCAATGCCCGCCGCAAGCATCATGACGCCCATGATGCTTTTGGCATCGACCTGGCGACCGTTGCGGGACATTTTGACCTGGCTGGCGAAACTCCCCGCCAGTTGCGTCAGTTTGGCGGAGGCGCGGGCATGGAGCCCGAGCTTATTGATGATGGTTGTGTCCCTCAGCAGCATATTTGTCGGGATGATTGGCGGTTTGGTTCTGGACAGTGGTGTTGCCGACCTGCAGCACGCCCTGCGCGCCGCCGGCCAGCGCCTTGGTGGCAAGCTGGTCGAGCACCTCGGTGCGGTAGCAGATCGCGCGCACGAGCATGGGAAGATTGACGCCGGCAAGCACCTTGACCTTGCCGGGATCGGCCAGGCGCGCGGCGATATTGGCCGGCGTGGCCCCGAAAATATCGGTGAGCACCAGGGCGCCGTTGACCTCGGAGACCGCGGCCAGGCGGCGCCGGGCTTCGGCGAGCACCACGGCAGGGTCGGCGTCGGGAAGGACGTCGATGGCCTCCACGCGCGGCGGTTGGCCGCAATAGACGTGGGCAGCGCAATCCCGCAGCGCCGAAGCCAGCGGCGCGTGCGCGATGATCAGAATTCCGGCCATGATGTGAATCCGTTGGACTGCCCGAATTGTAGCAGGCGGCCTCGCGGCCAAATCCCGCGATACCGCCCGGCGTCCCCGGAGTGTGGTGCCTTAGCGTCGCCCGGTTGTCTTATTTGTTGTTGACGGCAGCTTCCAGCGCATCGACAAACATCGCGGCCACGTTGAAGCCGGTCTGCTGCGTGATTTCCTGGAAACAGGTCGGGCTCGTCACATTGACTTCGGTCAGGCAGTCGCCGATCACGTCGAGGCCCACCAGCAGCAGGCCCTGCTTGAACAGGCCCGGCGCCAGCGTCTCGGCGATCTCGCGGTCGCGCGCGCTCAGTTCCTGGGCGCGCCCCAGCCCGCCGGCCGCCAGGTTGCCCCGGATCTCGGTGCCCTGCGGAATCCGCGCCAGCGAGTACGGCACCGCCTTGCCGCCGATCAGCAGGATGCGCTTGTCGCCTTCCTTGATGGCCGGGATGTAGCGCTGGATCATCAGCGTGCGGGCGCCGTTGTCGCCCAGCGTCTCGACGATCGCGCCAAGATTCATCGCATCGGGCCCCACGCGGAAGATGCCCATGCCACCCATGCCGTCCAGCGGCTTGACGATGATGTCCTGGTGCTCGGCATGGAAGGCGCGGATGCGGTCCGCATCGCGCGTGACCAGCGTCGGCGTGACGAACTGCGGGTAGCGGGCGATGGCCAGCTTCTCCGAGTGGTCGCGAATCGCCTGCGGCTTGTTGAAGATGCGGGCGCCCTGCGCCTCCGCCAACTCCAAAAGCCACGTGCTCGTCACATACTCCATGTCGAACGGCGGATCCTTGCGCATCAGCACCGCGTCGAACGTGGCCAGCGGGGTCAGCACCGGCTCGCCGAGGCGGAACCAGTCGGTGGCATCGTCCGTGACGCGCAGCGGCTGCGTCACCGCCTCCACCACGTTATTGGCCAGCGACAGCCGCGACTGGAGGCAGAACGACAGCTCGTGCCCCCGCGCCGCCGCTTCCTTCATCATGGCGTAGGTGGAGTCCTTGTACGTCTTGAAGGTCTCCAGCGGGTCGGTAATGAACAGGATGCGCATGGTGGGATCTGGGTTCCTGGCTCAGATGATCGGGTTCGGATCGGTCTTCTCGAGTTCCAGCGAGGCCGCCAGCAGCGCCAGCCGCGCCACCACGCCATACATATAGAAGCGGTTCGGCACGGCCGCGCCCGGCTTGGCGTGGCTGTCCGGAATGCCGTTCGGGGCAAACGCCAGCGGCACGAAGTGCATGCCCGGCGCGTTCAGGTTCTCGTCGTTGCCGCGGCCCGTGTGGACGCGGTAGAAGCCGCCCACCACGTAGCGGTCGATCATATAGACCACCGGCTCGGCCACCGCCTCGTTCACCTTCTCGAAGGTGTGCACGCCTTCCTGGATGATGACGTCGGAGACTTCCAGCCCCTCCTTCACCACGCTCATCTTGTTGCGTTCCTTGCGGTTCAGGCCCTTGACCTCGGACGGGTCCCGCACGGTCATGATACCCATGCCATAGGTACCGGCATCGGCCTTCACCACCACGTAAGGCGTTTCCTTGATGCCGTACTCGCGGTATTTCTTGGCGATCTTCTTCAGCACGCCTTCCACGGCATCGGCCAGCTCCTCCTCGCCCACGCGCTCGTGGAAGTCCACGCCGGTGGTCCGGGCGAAGTAGGGATTGACCATCCACGGGTCGATATCGATCAGCTTGGCGAACTTCTTGGCCACCTCGTCGTAGGCGGCGAAGTGGCTGCTCTTGCGGCGCGTGGACCAGCCCGCGTGCAGCGGCGGCAGCAGATATTGTTCGTTGATGTTCTCGAGCACGGGCGGAATGCCGGCCGAGAGGTCATTGTTGAGCAGGATCGAACAGGGGTCGAAGTCCTTCAGCCCCAGCCGGCGGCCCTTGGTGCCCAGCCGCGCGAGCGGCTCCACCACCAGCGTCTGGCCGTCGGGCAGCTCGATCGGGGTGGGTTCGGTGATGTCCTCGGACAGCGACCCCAGGCGCACATTCAGGCCCGCCTGGCGCATGATCAGCGACAGCCGCGCCACGTTCTGCAGATAGAACATGTTGCGGGTGTGCCGCTCGGGGATCAGCAGCAGGTTCTTGGCGTCCGGGCAGATCTTCTCGATCGCGGCCATGGCGGCCTGGACGGCCAGCGGCAGCATTTCCGGGGCGAGGTTGTTGAACCCGCCCGGGAACAGGTTGGTATCCACCGGCGCCAGCTTGAACCCGGCATTGCGCAGGTCCACGGAACAGTAGAACGGCGGCGTATGCTCCTGCCATTCCAGCCTGAACCAGCGCTCGATGGACGGCGTCGCGTCCAGGATCTTCTTTTCGAGTTCGAGCAGCGGACCGTTCAGCGCGGTGATGAGATGCGGGACCATATCCATCCTAATTGATCGTCTTTATTGTCCGCCCCGATTGTAGAGGAACGGCCAATAGGCTGCTGACGCCCGCCGCATAACCATATGCGGGGGTCAGCATAATAATCCGGGATGTGGGGGCGGTCGGGCAAAAAAAAAGCGCGGCGTGTGCCGCGCTTTCAAATGGCCTGACAGATACGGGGAGCGTTCTGCAGGTGGAGGAAACTGCCTCACTCGCACTGTATGTGCGGCTCCCCTTAAAGACAATTGAGACTTTTTAAGATCCGATTTAAGCACTCTGCGAATACCCCGCGAGGCCTTGTCGGGGCTGGCCCTGCGCCCGTTCGGGCGGCTTTCGGGCAGAAAAAAGCCCGGCACGAGGCCGGGCGAAACTCCTGAGAGAAGATTCCCAATCAGCTCTCCAGCACAACTCTGTCGTGGATATCAGACCTCGTAGGCGGTTTCGCCGTGGGAGGTGATGTCCAGGCCTTCGCGCTCTTCCTCTTCCGGAACGCGCAGGCCAATCAGCATGTCGACCAGCTTGTAGGCCACCAGGGCCACCACGCCCGACCACACGATGGTGGTCAGCACGCCTTCGAACTGGATCCAAACCTGGCCGGCGATCGAGTAATCGTCCGCCACCTTGTTGGCCACGTAGTCGTAGATGCCCGTGCCGCCCAGGCTGGGCGCGGCGAACACGCCGGTCAGCAGCGCACCCAGGATGCCGCCCACGCCGTGCACGCCGAAGACGTCCAGCGAGTCGTCCATGCCGAGCAGGCGCTTCAGGCCGGTCACACCCCACAGGCACAGCAGGCCAGCCAGCAGGCCGATCACGATGGCGCCCATCGGGCCGACGAAGCCGGCTGCCGGGGTGATCGCCACGAGGCCGGCGACGGCGCCCGAGGCACCACCCAGCATCGACGGCTTGCCCTTGCCGATCCACTCGCCGAAGGTCCACGACAGCACGGCGGCGGCGGTAGCCAGCAGCGTGTTGACAAAGGCCAGGGCGGCGCCGCCGTTGGCTTCCAGGCCCGAGCCGGCGTTGAAGCCGAACCAGCCGAACCACAGCAGCGAGGCACCGACCATGGTAAAGGTCAGGCTGTGCGGACGGATCGCTTCGCGGCCGAAGCCGATGCGCTTGCCGTACATGAAGGCACCCACCAGGCCCGCGACAGCGGCGTTGATGTGCACCACGGTACCGCCGGCGTAGTCCAGCGCGCCCTTCTGGAACAGCCAGCCCGACTTGGCCGTGGCGGCGGTGCCGGCAGCGGCGTCGGTGTAGGCGTCCGGACCCGGCCAGAACCAGACCATGTGGGCCATCGGGATGTAGGCGAAGGTGAACCAGAGCACCACGAACACCAGCACGGCCGAGAACTTGGCGCGCTCGGCGAAGGCGCCGATGATCAGGCTGCAGGTGATGGCGGCGAAGGCGCACTGGAAGGCGAAGAACACCAGTTCCGGCACGACCACGCCCTTGCTGAACGTGGCGGCCACGGCGTCCACCGTCAGGCCCTTCATGAACAGCCGGTCCGTGCCGCCGAAGAACGCGTTGCCTTCGGTGAAGGCGAAGCTGTAGCCGTAGACGGCCCACAGGATCGACACCACCGAGAAGATCACCAGGCACTGCATCAGCACCGAGAGCATGTTCTTGGAGCGGACCAGGCCGCCGTAGAACAGGGCCAGGCCGGGCAGCGTCATCAGGATGACGAAGGCCGTGCAGACCAGCAGCCAGGCGGTATCGCCCTTGTTCGGCACGGGCGCGGCGGCGGGGGCAGCCTCGGCCGGCGCAGCAGCGGCGGCGGCAGGGGCCGCGGCAGCCGGGGCGGCGGCAGCGGCGGTGGCCGCTGCCGGGGCCGAAGCCTCGGCGGCGGGCTTGTCCTGCGCCACGGCATGGGTGGACAGGCCGAGGCCGGCCGTGCCGAGCGCCAGCGACATCGCGCCGGCCGTCAGGATTCGCTTGAACCAGGTTGTCATGAGCTTAACCTCTTGTCTCGTGTCTTTTATCTCGTGTCAGAGCGCGTCGCCGCCGGTCTCGCCGGTGCGGATGCGAATGACTTGTTCGATCGGCGCGATAAAGATCTTGCCGTCGCCAATCTTGCCGGTGCGGGCCGACTTCTCGATGGCCTCGATGGCGCGTTCCACCACGTCGTCCGGCACCGCCACCTCGATCTTCACCTTGGGCAGGAAGTCCACGATGTACTCGGCGCCCCGGTACAGCTCGGTATGGCCCTTCTGGCGGCCAAACCCCTTGACTTCGGTCACGGTGATACCGGACACGCCGACGTCCGAGAGCGCCTCGCGCACCTCGTCCAGCTTGAACGGCTTGATGACTGCAATGATGAGTTTCATCCCATTTCTCCTCGGGGCGACCCGGTCTGGCAGGCCGCCCGCCTCGATGCACTAATTAGAAAGTCTTGGTGAGCGACGCCCAGAACGTCGACTTGCCCAGGTAGCGTCCGCGCGTGTTGGTGTACACGGCCTTGTCGGCGTTGGTGTCCACGTACGCAATCGCCACCGCGAAACCCTTGCCCAGGTCCTTGGTCAGACCGACCTTCCAGTCGGTGTACGACGCATCGCTGAAGTTCTTCACGCCCTGGTAGCCCACGTGGGCGTTGAAGGTCAGGTCCCAGAAATTCAGCGGCACGTTGGCCGTCAGGTCGATGTAGTAGCTGTTCTTCGAGTCGTTGAACCCGAACAGGTTGGTCAGCGAGTGCGAATACTTCAGGAAGACCGGGCCCCAGCCAATGCCGGCGTACAGCTCGGTGGTGTAGGGGCGCGGGGTGTTGTAGCCGCCCGGGTAGTAGTACTCGAGCACGCCCACGTCATAGTTGAAATCGGCGCCGCCGGCGCTGAAGGTGTTCTTGAAGCCGCCGTAGAAGTCCATTTCCACGGGCGCCGAGACCGTCGAGTCGGCGTCTTCGAGCCAACTGATGCTCGAGTTCCAGTTGCCGACATAGAAGCCGCTCGAATGCGCGTAATCGAACCCACCCTGAATGGCCGGACGGCGGTTGGTCTGGCTGATACCGCGATAGCGGTAGTCGCTGACCAGCGAGACGTTCGCCGTGAAGGTATGCGGCGATGCTTCCTCGGCGGGGGCTGCAGCCGGGGCGGCGGCCGGGGCCGGCTCGGCCGGGGCGGTCTGCGCCATGACCGGGGCGGCTGCCAGCAGAAGTGCGGCGGCGCTGGCGCTGACTGCGAGGCTGAACGTCTTCATCGGGGTTTCTCCTTTTCCTTGTGGTCTTCGCGGGCTCGATTTGAGGTGTCTGCTACCTTTGTTTGTGCCCGGGCGGCTTTTTCCGCAGCCTCGGGCAGTGACGCTCCTGAGCCGATTACTGCAACAGCCGTGCCAGCCCGATTCCCCGCCTGCGGTGCATCGTCCTGGGGGGCTTCCGGATCGTTCGCGGGCGCCCGACACACCACTTTGTCGACGATCGAAGCAGACATTTCGCCCCCGCCAAATCCGTTAAAAGATGTGTCCGGGCCTTGCCGGCGCTTTCATGGCGGGCGCCGAGGGGTCATAATCCGCCCATACAGGTCAAGTGCTGCGCGCTTGGCGCGATCCCCCAGGCGCGAAGGCGGCCGGCGGACGCATGACGGACACAAGATGGGTGCCAGGACGCACCGCGCCCCAGTCGGGTGCACCGGCATGCGTCGATCCCGGCGCTCGCCGGGTCCGTCAGCACCATTCCGGTGCGGGAGTGCGGATAGCAGCGCAGCGGACCCCGAATCCATTGCATTGGTCACCACGAGGAGTTCCACCATGAAACCGACCGATCTGTTCAACGACCTGCAGCAGAAGGTCAGTGAGGCGCTGCGCAACTCGCCGGCCAAGGACATCGAGAAAAACGTGCGCAGCATGATGACGCAGGGCTTTGCGCGCCTGGACCTGGTCACGCGCGAGGAATTCGACGTGCAGTCGCAGGTGCTGGCCCGCACGCGCGCCCGGCTCGAGGAGCTGGAAGCCCGCGTGACCGAGCTTGAGCGCCGCGCCACGCCGGGGGCAGCGCCCCAGGGCGGCGCGCCGACGGCAGGGGTATGACGCCCCGGCGCCGATCCAGCGCCACCTCAGCAGGCCAGAAAGGCCGCCGGACTCCGGCGGCCTTTTTCGTTAACACTTTCGCAAATCGGGAGCGGCCCGCACCATGAGTCTCGCCGTGCTGCGCAGCCGGGCGCTGACCGGGGTGGAGGCGCCGCCGGTGGCCGTGGAGATCCACATCGCCAACGGACTGCCCGCGTTCAATATCGTCGGACTAGCCGACACCGAGGTGCGCGAGAGCCGCGAGCGCGTGCGTGCCGCCTTGCTCAACAGCGCCTACGAGTTTCCAGCCCGGCGCATCACCGTCAACCTCGCCCCGGCCGATCTGCCCAAGGAGTCCGGTCGCTTCGATCTGGCCATCGCGCTGGGCATCCTCGTGGCGAGCGGCCAGCTGCCGGGGGACGGGCTCGATGCCTGCGAATTTGCGGGCGAGCTGTCGCTGGCCGGCGACCTGCGCCCGGTGCGCGGCGCGCTGGTCATGGCGATGGGGCTCGCCCGCGACAACGCCCGCCGCACCGCCCAGGGCCAGCCGGCGCGCGCCTTTATCGTCGCCGACGGCAACGGCCCCGAAGCCGCGCTGGTCGATGGCCTGACCGTCCACGCGGGCGCCACCCTGCGCGATGTCTGCGACCACCTCGGCCCCCTGCCCGACCGGCGCCTGCCGCGCGCCGAGCCGCCGGGGCTGGCCGCATGGCCCGATGGCGTCAATATCGGTCCGGACATGCGCGACGTGCGCGGCCAGCTACAGGCGCGGCGGGCGATGGAGATCGCGGCGGCGGGCCAGCATTCCGCCCTGCTGGTGGGGCCGCCCGGCACCGGCAAGTCGATGCTCGCGCAACGATTCGCCGGATTGCTACCGCCGATGACGGCTGCCGAGGCGCTCGAAGCCGCCGCCGTGCTGAGCCTGACGCCGGGCGGCTTCCAGCCGGCGCAATGGGGCCGGCGCCCGTTCCGCAGCCCGCACCACACGGCCAGCGCGCCGGCACTGGTCGGCGGCGGCGGCAATCCGCGTCCCGGGGAGATCTCGCTGGCCCATCACGGCGTGCTGTTTCTCGACGAATTGCCAGAGTTCGAGCGCCGCGTGCTCGAAGTCCTGCGCGAGCCGCTGGAGACCGGCCACATCACCATTTCGCGCGCGGCGGGCCAGTCGGACTTCCCCGCGCGCTTCCAGTTCGTGGCGGCGATGAACCCGTGCCCGTGCGGCTACCTCGGCCACCCGTCGCGGCCCTGCCGTTGCACGCCGGACCAGATCCAGCGTTACCAGTCGAAGGTGTCCGGGCCCCTGCTGGACCGCGTGGACCTGCAGATCGAGGTGCCGGCGCAAAGCCAGCAGGAGATTTTCGATGGCCCGCCCGGCGAGGGCAGCGCGGCGGTACGCGCACGGGCCGTGGCAGCGCGGGCGCGGCAGTTGGGGCGGCAAGGCATGCCGAATGGGGAGTTGTCCGGGCGCGCCATCGACGATCACTGCCCGCTGGCCGCCGACGCGCAGGCGTTGCTGCGCGGGGCGATGCAGAAGCTGGGCTGGTCGGCGCGGGCGTATTTCCGGGTGCTGAAGGTGGCCCGGACGATCGCGGACCTGGAAGACGCGGCGGTACTGACCGCCGCGCATGTGGCGGAAGCCATCCAGTACCGGCGCGCGTTGCGTGCGGGTTAGACCGGGGGTTCCACCGGCGGGGGCGGCGGCTCCTCGATCGGCGGCAGGTCAGGCGGGTGGCCGGGCGGCGGAGGCTCGGGAGGTGGCTCCCGGTGCGCGGCAGTCAGGGCGCTCAGGGCGCTCTGGGCGATCAGGGCAGAACGCAGTACAGCAGGCATCGGGGATCTCCGGCAACGGTCTCTCCCCATTGAAGCAAACCCGGCCGGCAGGCGCCAGCCGGATCGTGACCATCTTGCAGTGACTTCAGGCCGGATGCCGGCGCACGAAGAACAGCGCCGTGCCCACGGCCACCAGCACGCCGCCGAAGAAGCGGTTCTGCCAGCGCACCGCGCGGGCGTTGCGGAACAGGCCCTGCATGCGCGAGGCCAACAGCGCGTAGCCGTGCATGACGACCAGATCCACGCCGCACATCGTCGCGGCCAGGATGGCGAGCTGCGGGCCGAGCGGATGGGTCGGGTCGATGAACTGCGGCAGCACGGCCACCATGAAGATGATCCCCTTTGGGTTCGTCACGTTGGTCAGCAGACCCGTGGCGAACCGGCGGCGGCGGCTCATCACGGCGACGCGCGCGCGGCCCGGGGCGCCCTCGCCATCAACATTGCCTTCCCCCTGCGACTCGACCTTGGCCCGCCATTGCTGGATGCCAAGGTAGATCAGGTAGGCCGCGCCGATGGTCTTGACCACCACGAACGCCTCTTCGGAGGCCAGCAGCAGCGCGCCCAGCCCGCCGCCCGCGATCAGCAGGATGATCACCAGGCCCGTTTGCAGGCCCATGATCGTCGTCGTTGTCTTCTTCAGCCCGTACGAGAGCCCGTGGCTCATCGACAGCACGGCGCCCGACCCCGGCGAAATCGCGATCACCCAGCACGCGGCGAAATACGCCAGCCACACTTCCCAACGCATCTTGTTCTCCTTGGAACGTCAGTCAACTCACAGAAATCGGTCAGAACGGATGGAATCCGGTCAGGAACTGCTCCACCTGCTCGGCCTGCCGCGCGTCACGGGCGGCGTCGCCCGACTCGAGCACGACGGCCTGATACGCGCGCGTGCCGGACGCCACCAGCCGCGCGGTAAGCCGGCGCGGCGATTTGTCCTGCGGCGAGACGCCGGTTACGGTCAGCTCCACGCCCTCCAGCGCCATGGGCGGCTTGGCGGCCGACGTCACCGTGATCGCGCGCGTGCGCGCCGGGGCCTCGGGATGGGCGCCGAGGTTGGCCACGAGGCCGGCCTGCATCGACGCCAGCGCCTCGCGGCGGAGCGCGGCGTCATCGGCGGGCAGCGTGACCACGCCCACGGCGAACAGCGTGTCGTCGATGCGGGACGCTTCCATCGTCATCGGCAGCTTGCGCCCGGCAATCGCCACGTCACGCGCGGCGCTGGTCGGCTTGCCGGGATAGAGCGCGGCGTACTGGCCATCGTCGGACAGGATGGTGCGCCAGTCATAGCGCGGCGAGCAGCCGGCCAGCGCCGCCAGCAGCACGAGGACAAGGGACGGCAGGATGGCGTGGGGAAGCGAACGGAGCGGTCGGCGGGGTTGGCGGAGCATGGAGAACATTCTTATCAGGCGACGGGGCTGACGGGTGCGTCTTTGACCACTCGCACGCCCGCTGGCGCAAGCCGGTATTATCCGGGAAGCCGCGCGCGACCGCTCGTCGCCGCATCGATTTTCTGCGAGTTTCGCCCCGAGTTTGGCCCCGTCTTCTATGCGTCCACGCCTGTCCACCCTTCGTGCCCTGCCCTGGCTCGCGGCCCTGCTGCTGGCCAGCGGCGCCGCCAACGCGGCGGGCCACCTGCCTGCCGTGACCGACGTGGCCGCCCAGACCGCCGCCGCCGCCAAGGCCGGCGAGCCGCTGGTGGTGCTGGTCAGCCTGCCCGGCTGCAGCTACTGCGAGACGGTGCGCCGCAACTACCTCGCGCCGCAGGCCGCCGCCGGCGAGATCGCCGCGCGGGAAGTGGACATGACCGCCGACACGCCGATGCGCGACATCGACGGCACCATGACCACCGCCAAGAAGTGGGCGCGTGCTCACAATGTGTCCGTGGCACCGACCGTGCTGTTCCTCGACGCCAACGGCCAGCCCGTGGCCAACGCGCTGCTGGGCTTGCAGGGCGATTTCTACGGCGCCTACCTGGAGCAGGCGCTGGACACCGCGCGCGCCAAGATCGCCCGGAAGTAGAATAGCGACGTTCTTCGACGATTTTCCGCCGATCCATCTCACGGGACTGCCTCCCATGTCTGACTCCACCGTCTCCACCGCACCGAAGCGCCGCCCGATCGTGCCGATCGCCGTCGCCGTGGTCATCCTCGCCGTGCTCGGCTTTTTCGGCTTCCGCGCGCTGGCGCCGGCCAGCACCGTACCCGCCGCCACCTTCACGCTGCTCTCGGGCGAAAAGGTCAGCACGGCCGACCTCAAGGGCAAGGTCTACCTGATCAACTTCTGGGCCACGAGCTGCACCACGTGCGTCAAGGAAATGCCCGACATGATCAAGACCTACCAGCAGTTCAAGGACAAGGGCCTGGACTTCGTGGCCGTGGCGATGAACTACGACCCGCCGATGTACGTCGCCAACTTCGCCAAGACCCGCGACCTGCCGTTCAAGGTGGCAATGGACTCCGACGGCACGGCCGCCAAGGCCTTCGGTGACGTGCAACTCACCCCGACGACCTTCGTGGTCGACAAGAACGGGAAGATTCTCAAGCGCTACGTCGGCGAGCCCGAATGGGAGTCGCTCCACAAGCTGCTCGACGGCGCGCTGGCCAGCGCGGCCTGAAGCGCCCAAACGTCCGCCGTCGGCGGACATCGCTGACTGACAGAAGGCACCCCATGTGGGTGCCTTTCTTTTTTTGCGATCGGCATGGCAGAGGACGACTTCACGGCAGCCGAAGCGGCGGAATATCTTGAGATCTCGATGGCCACCTTCCGCCGCTTCGTGCGCGATAGGAAGCTGACTTCGCATGCAACGGTCGGCCGTAGCCAGTTATTTTCCGTAGCGGATCTGAAGGCATTCAAGCGGCAACGCAAGGCGATCAAGGGCTGATTCCCCAGGGCGCCGGCGAATTGCGCCCAGCACCGCACTCTTGTGTTGTGGGGCCCTCACGACCCGCTTGCCTCCCCAGGCTGTATGGATATACAGTGAGCGCCAGAATTTTCTCAGCCGCCCCTGCCCCTGCCCGTGTCCCCGGATCCTGTTCTCGAAGCCGACGCCCCCGACGTCCCTGCTGACGTCCCTGCCTACCTGACCCGCCTGAACCCGGAGCAGCGTGCGGCGGCGTCGCATGCCGGGGATGCGCCGCTGCTGATCATTGCCGGCGCCGGCTCGGGCAAGACCAATACGCTGGCGCATCGCGTGGCGCACCTCGTGCTGGGCGGGGCCGATCCGCGGCGCATCCTGCTGCTCACGTTCTCGCGCCGGGCTGCCGCCGAGATGGGTCGCCGTGTGGAGCGCATCGTCGATCAGGCGCTGGGCACCAGTACCGGGGCGGGCCGGGCCGCGCTGCAATGGTCGGGCACCTTCCACGCCATCGGCGCGCGGCTGCTGCGCGAGTACGCCGAAACGCTGGGGCTGGCGCCCACCTTCACCATCAGCGACCGGAGCGACTCGGCCGACCTAATGCACGTGGTGCGGCACGACCTCGGCCTCTCCGAGCAGGCCTCGCGCTTCCCGCGCAAGGAAACCTGCCTCGCGATCTATTCGCGCGTGGTCAACACCCAGCTCCCGCTGGAAGTGATCCTCAAGACGCAATTTCCCCGCTATGCGATGTGGGCGGACGCGCTCAAGGCCCTGTTCGCCGGCTACGTGGCCGCCAAGCAGAAGCAGCAGGTGCTCGACTACGACGACCTGCTGCTCTACTGGGCGCAGGCGCTGATCGAGCCGTCGCTGGCGCAGGACATGGGCGCGCGCTTCGACCACGTGCTGGTGGATGAATACCAGGACACCAATGCCTTGCAGGCGTCGATCCTGCTCGCGCTGAAGCCGGACGGGCGCGGCCTGACCGTGGTCGGCGACGACGCCCAGTCGATCTACGCGTTCCGGGGCGCCACCGTCCGCAACATCCTCGATTTTCCGCAGCATTTCTCGCCGCCCGCGCATCAGGTAACGCTGGCGCAGAACTATCGCTCCACCCAGTCGATCCTGGCCGCCGCCAACGCTGTGATCGGGCTGGCCGCAGAGCGGTTCACCAAGGATTTGTGGTCGCTGCGCGAGTCGGCCGAGAAGCCGGGCGTGGTGGTGGTCAACGATGAAGCCGATCAGGCGCGCTACGTGGTGGAGCAGGTGCTGGCGCGGCGCGAGGCCGGGCTGACGCTGATGGCGCAGGCCGTGCTGTTCCGCGCGGCCGACCACAGCGCGCAGGTCGAGATCGAACTGGCCCGCCGCAACATCCCGTTCGTGAAGTTCGGCGGCCTGAAATTCCTGGAATCGACCCACGTCAAGGACGTGATGGCCGTGGTGCGATGGCTGGAGAATCCGCGCGACCGCATGGCCGGCTTCCGCACCCTGCAGTTGCTGCCCGGCGTGGGCCCGAAAACCGCCGCGCGCGTGCTGGAGGGGCTGGAAGCGGCCACCGAGCCACTGCTGGCGCTGGAGGCCTTCGAGCCGCCGCCCGCCGCCGCGCCGGCCTGGGCCGAGCTGATCGCGCTGGCGCGCGGGCTGATGGCGCCCACCTCGCCGTGGCCGTCGGAGTTCGAGCAGGTGGTGGCGTGGTACCTGCCCCATCTGGAGCGGATTCACGACGATGCCGCCGCGCGGCAGGCCGATCTCCAGCAAATCGAGCGGATTGCGGCCACCTATGCCTCGCGCGAGCGCTTCCTGACCGAGCTGACGCTCGATCCGCCGAGCGCGTCCAGCGATGAATCCGGCGTGCCGTCGCGCGACGAGGACTACCTGATCCTGTCCACGATCCATTCGGCCAAGGGCCAGGAGTGGAAGGCGGTCTACGTGCTCAATGCGGTGGATGGCTGCATGCCGTCCGACCTCGCCACGGGCACCACGGAAGAAATCGAGGAAGAACGCCGGCTGCTCTATGTGGCGATGACGCGCGCCAAGGACCACCTCGACATCGTGGTGCCGCAGCGCTTCTACGTCCATCAGCAGGTGGGATTTGGCGACCGCCACGTCTACGCGTCGCGCACGCGCTTCCTGCCGAACCGGGTGATGCCGAACTTCTACAGCCGGTCCTGGCCGCCCCCGCCGATGCCCGGCGACGCGCCGGCCAAGGCCCCCCTGCCCCAGGTGGACCTGGCCAGCCGCATGCGCGATATGTGGAAGTAGCCAGCCGGGATCAGACGAGTTCGATGCCGGCCTGCCGCACCACGTCCAGCAAGGCGCCGTCGCGCAGCAGCGCGGCCACGGCCTCGATGTCATCGGTCATATAGCGATCCATCGCCAGGAACGGCACGCGTGTCCGCACGAAGTGGAACACGGCGCGGCCCGCCGGCGCCAGTTGCTCCACAGCGCCGGCCAGTTCGGCGGCCTGGCACGCGGCCAGCAGCTCGATGGCGAGGATGTACTGGTTGTTATCGAGGATGCGGCGCGCGTTGCGGGCCGCGATCAGCCCCATGCTCACCACGTCCTGATTGTCGCCATTGGACGGCACGCTCTGGATGCTGGCCGGGCTGCAGATCGTCCGGTTCTCGGCGATCAGCGCCGTCGCCGGGTACTGCGCGCCGGCAAACCCGCACGACAGCCCCTCGTTGGCGGCCGCCAGGAAGGCCGGCAGGCGGTTGTTCAGGTGCGGGCTCAGCAGCCGGTTCAGGCGGCGCTCGGACACCACGCCCAGCTGCGTCGCGGCGATGGCGAGGAAGTCCATCGCGAACGCCACCTGCTGGCCGTGGAAGTTGCCGCCGTGGAACAGCGCGCCATCATCGAAAAACAGCGGGTTGTCGTTCGACGAATTGAGTTCACGCTCGACCACCGTGGCGCAATGGTCCAACGTGTCACGCACGGCGCCGAGCACCTGCGGGATGCAGCGCAGCGTGTAGGCCTTCTGGATAAAGACGCCGGTGCCGGTGTTCTTCTCGTCGCCGGCGCGCGTCTTCATCTCGGCGGACAGCTCGCCATGACCGGCCAGCCGGTCGGAATCGGCCAGCAGCGCGCGCATATTGGCGGCGGAGCGGATCTGGCCCGGGTGCGGCTTGGCGATGTCGTGGCCGTGGGCCATGAAGGCATCGGCGGAAGCGGACAAGCCCTCCAGCGCCAGCGCGGCGATGATCTCGGCCTGCGTGATCTGGGCGCGCAGCGTCTCCAGCAGCAGGCAGGACACGCCGGTCATGGCCGAGGTGCCGTTGATCAGCGCCAGCCCTTCCTTGTAGGCCAGCGCGATCGGGGCGATGCCATGCTCGCGCAGCACCTCGGCAGTGGGCGCGGTGCCGCCATCGGCGGTCAGGACCTTGCCTTCGCCGATCAGCGTGATCGCCACGTGCGAGAGCGGCGCGAGATCGCCACTGGCGCCGAGCGAGCCCACCTGCGGCACGGCCGGCGTGATGCCGGCGTCCAGATACTTCAGCAGTTGTTCGATGACCAGCGGGCGCACGGCCGAGTAGCCGCGCGAGAGCGCGTTGGCGCGCGCCACCATCATCGCCCGCACTTCGTCGCGCGAGAACAGCGGGCCGACGCCGGCGCAGTGGCTGCGCAGCAGGTTTTCCTGCAGCGCGCGGCCGTGCTCGATATCGACCCAGTTATGGACCAGCTCGCCGAAGCCGGTGGAGACGCCGTAGATCGGCACATTGGCCGACGCTACCTGCTCGAAGCGAGCGCGGGCTTCGCCCACCTTGTCGAGCACGGCGCCCGGCACTCGACCGGGGCGGCGGCCACGCGCCACGTCGACAACGGCGGGCGCGGTAAGGTGATGGCCGTCGATGTCGGCGGCAGGCAAGGCGGAGCGGGTGACTTCGGACATGGGGCGGATCAGCAATCACAGGGGCGCACGAGGCGAAGGGCCCCGAGTGTACCAAGCCCGTTACAGTCCGTAGCGCTTGATCTTGTCGTACAACGTGGCCTTGCCGACCTGCAGCAGATCCGCCGCCTGGCTCACCGCGCCGCCGGTGCGCGCGAGCGTATCGGCGATCACGGCGCGCTCGTAGTGCTCCATGCGCTCGCGCAGCGGTGCGGAGTCGTCCGCGACGTCCGGCTTGCCGCTCACGCCTTCGGGCACGCCCAGCACCAGCCGGTCCGCCGCGTTGCGCAACTCGCGCACATTGCCGGGCCACGGGCGCTGCATCAGTGACTGGCGCTGCATCTCCGAGAGGATCGGCGCGGGGCGCTGGTAGCGCACGGCCGCCACCAGCATGAAGTGCTCGAACAGCGGCACGATGTCCTCGCGGCGGTCGCGCAGCGGCGGCAGCGGAATCGTCACCACGTTGAGCCGGTAGAGCAGATCCTGGCGGAAGGCGCCCTGCGCTACCAGCCCCTCCATGTCGCCCTTGGCCGCCGCCACGATGCGCACGTCGATCGGCACCGAGGTGTTCGACCCCAGCCGCTCCAGCGTGCCCTCCTGCAACACCCGCAGCAGCTTCACCTGGAGCGCCAGCGGCATGCTCTCGATCTCGTCCAGGAACAGCGTGCCGCCCGACGCATGCTCCAACTTGCCCACGCGGCGCTTGCCCGCGCCGGTGAAGGCGCCGGCCTCGTGGCCGAACATCTCGCTCTCGAAGATCGCCTCGGGCACCGCGCCGCAATTCAGGGCGATGAAGGGCGCGTCGCGCCGGGTGGACAGCGCGTGGAGGCTGCGCGCCACCAGTTCCTTGCCGGTGCCGGTTTCGCCGTTGATCATCACCGGCACATCGGTGGGCGCCACGTTGGCGATCAGGTCGCGCACGCGCGCCATCGCCGCCGAGCGGCCGATGATGCGCGTGCCCGCCGCCGGGCCCGCCAGCTGGCGGCGCAGCGCCACGTTCTCCAGTTCCAGCGCGCGGCGTTCGAGGGCACGGCGCACGGTGTCGGTCAGGCGGTCAGCCCCGAACGGCTTCTCGATGAAGTCGTAGGCGCCTTCGCGCATGGCCTGCACGGCCATCGTGATGTCGCCGTGGCCGGTGACGAGGATCACCGGCACGCCGGGCGCGGCGTTGCGGCAGTGGTGCAGCAGGTCGAGCCCGCTCGCGCCGCCCAGCCGCACATCGGTCACCAGCACGCCGGGAAAGTCGGCGCTGAGGTGCGGCATGGCCGCCTCCGCCGAGGGCAGCGCCAGTACCGCGAACCCGGCCAGTTCCAGGCTCTGCGCCGTGGCCTGCCGCACCAGCGGCTCATCCTCCACAAACAGCACGCGCAATCCGTCTTGCATCGCCATCCCTTATTCCTGCTCGCCTTCTCAGGCAGTGGTGGCGGGCTGGTACGCCCGCCGCAAAGTCACCACGAATTCAGCGCCGCCGCCATCCGCGTTCTGCGCCGCCAGCTGGCCGCCGAACTCGCGCACGATCGACGAGGAAATCGCCAGCCCCAGCCCGAGCCCCTGGCCGATCTCCTTGGTAGTGAAGAATGGCTCGAACAGGCGCGGCAGCACATCGGGCGCAATGCCGGGGCCATTGTCGCGCACGGACACGCTCACCGCCTCGGGGGCGACGTACACCGTAATGTCGATGTGGCCGGCCTGCCGCGCTTCCGGTCCCTCGCCGGCAATCGCGTCCAGCGCATTGCCGACCAGATTCAGCAGCACCTGCTCCAGCTTCAGTTCGTCCGCCCAGACGGCGATCTCGGCGCCGTCGGCCCCTTCGGTCTCATCGCCCTCCAGCCCGCGCACGGTCAGCCCCACGCCGGCCAGGCGCGGCGCCATCAGTTGCAGCACGTGGTCGATGGCCGCGCGCACGCGCACGGCGTGGCGCCGGGGCCGCGCCTTGCCGGCGAACAGCTTGAGCTGGCCGGTGATCTTGCCCATGCGGGTGGTGAGATCGGCGATGGCGCCGAGGTTGCCGGTGGCGGCGTCCAGCTGGCCGCGCTCCAGCAGCACGCGGGTGTTGTCCGAGAACGTGCGCAGCGCGGCCAGCGGCTGGTTCAGCTCGTGCGTGATGCCGGCGGCCATCTGCCCCAGCGCGGCGAGCTTGCTGGCCTGCACGAGTTCGTCCTGCGTGGCGCGCAGCTCGCCTTCGGCGCGGGTACGCTCGGCCACCTCGGCTTCGAGCTGTTCGTTGATCGCCATCAGGTCGGCCGTGCGGGCCTCAACGCGGCGTTCGAGTTCGTCATAGGCCGCTTCGAGCATGCGGCGGCTGTATTGCATGTCGCGCGCGCGCTGGCGGCGCTGGCGCAGGTTCACCAGCAGCAGGCCGACGCAGGCGTAGGCCAGCGCCGCGCCCACGGTGGCACCGCGCGCGCTGGCCAGCACCGGGTCCAGCGGCGCCATGACCTGCATGGTCCAGCCGGCCGGACCGACATCGCGGCTGATCTCCAGATAGCGGTCGCCCCGGTCGGCGGTGAGCCCGATGCCGCCGGCCGGGCTGCCGGCCTCGCCATCGGCGCCCAGCCGCACCAGCCGCGCGTTCTCGCCCAGCACGGTGTCGCCGAGCCAGCGCGTGACCGGCGAATCCAGCGCCAGCAGCGGCAGCGGCGTGACCGCCTGGTCGTGATACTGGCGGGTGTTGTGCAACTCGGCCTGGAGTTCGGGCGGCAGCGTGCGCAGCGTGCGGTACTGCCAGGCCGGCACGGATGAGAGGAAGATCACGCCGTGGTCGTCGGCCACCATCAGCGGCTCCGCCCGGCCCGCGCCGGCGCGCTGGAACCACTCCAGGTTCAGCTTGACCACCGTCACGCCGATGACCTTGCCGCCCGACTCGATCGGCTGGGCGATGTAGTAGCCCGGTTCGTCGCTGGTGATGCCGATGGCGTAGAAGCGGCCCACCTCGCCCCGCGCCGCGCGCTGGAAGTACGGCCGGAAGCGGTAGTCGGTGCCGACGAAGCTGCCCGGCTCGCCGTGGTTGCTGGCAGCCAGCGCCATGCCATTGGCGGCAATCACATAGGTGGCGGAGGCGCGCGCTCGCCGGTTCACATCGACGAGATAGTCATTGACCGCGGCAATCCGTGCGGGGTCCTGGGGGGCGGCCAGCAGCGCGCGCACCGAGGGGTGCAGGGAAACCAGCGCGGGGAGGAATTCGTAGCGGTCGAGCGTGGACTCGAGCGTGGCGGCGTAGCGCTCGGCGCGCATGGCCGTGGATTGCTGCAGCGCGGAGATCCCGCGCTGCACCGACAGCAGCCAGGTCAGCCCGCAGAGCAGCAGCAGGCCGGCCAGCAGGGCGCCGGCAAAGCCATACCAGCGCGGGCCGGGTCCGGGCGCATGCACGGAACCCGGCGCCGCAGGGTCATGTACGGCTAGAAAATCGTCGGAATGAGGCATCGGCGCGCACGAAGGGTCTCGCGCCGATGATACCCGTTGCCGGGACAGGTCAGCGGGCCGCGTCGGCCAGTCCGACGGTGTCATCTTCGCCACGCAGCACGCGGTTCAGGCGGGCACGGTCCAGTTCCTTTTCCCAGGCCGAGACCACCACGGTGGCCACGCCGTTGCCGATGATGTTGGTCAGCGCGCGGCATTCGCTCATGAAGCGGTCGATGCCGAGGATCAGCACCATGCCGGCCACCGGGATGGTCGGCACCACGGCCAGCGTCGCCGCCAGCGTGATGAAGCCCGAGCCGGTCACGCCGCTGGCGCCCTTGGACGTCACCATGGCCACGGCCAGGATCGTCAGCTGCTGGAGCAGCGTCAGCTCGATGCCGGTCGCCTGGGCGATGAAGACCACCGCCATCGTCATATAGATATTGGTGCCATCCAGGTTGAACGAGTAGCCCGTGGGCACCACCAGCCCCACCACCGATTTCGAGCAGCCCAGGCGCTCCATCTTCTCCATCAGGTGCGGCAGCGCGGCCTCGGAGGAGCTGGTGCCCAGCACGATCAGCAGTTCTTCCTTGATATAGGCGACGAAGCGGATGATCGAGAAGCCCGTGAACTTGGCCACGGTGCCCAGCACCACCAGCACGAACACGATGGCCGTGAAGTAGAACGTGCCGATCAGCTTCAGCAGCGGCACCAGCGAGCCCAGGCCGTACTTGCCGATGGTGAACGCCATGGCGCCGAACGCGCCGATCGGGGCCACCTTGGTGATCACGTGGACGATGTGGAAGAACACCTTCGAGACCTGGTCCACCATCTCATGCACGATCTTGGCGCGGTCGCCCAGCACCGCCAGGGCCGAGCCGAAGAACAGCGAGACCAGCAGGATCTGCAGGATGTCGCCATTGGCGAACGCGCTGAAGACCGTGTCCGGGATGATGTGCATGAAGAACTCGGTCGTGCTCTGGCCGTGGGCCTTGGACACGTATTGCGAGATCGACTTGGTGTCCAGCGTGGCCGGATCGATGTTGAAGCCCACGCCCGGCTTGAGCGCGTGCGAGGCCAGCAGGCCGATCAGCAGCGCGAAGGTCGAGACGATCTCGAAATACAGCAGCGCCTTGCCGCCCACGCGGCCTACCTTCTTCATGTCGCGCATGCCGGCGATGCCGGACACCACGGTACAGAAGATGATCGGGCCGATGATCATCTTGATCAGCTTGATGAAGGCGTCGCCCAGCGGCTTCATCTCCACGCCTGTGTCGGGCCAGAAATGGCCCAGCAGGATGCCCACGGCAATCGCGAACAGCACCTGCACGTACAGGATCTTGTAGAAGGGTTTCCTCATGATGTCGTCCTCGGTGTTTTTTGACCGGTGCCGGGCGCTCGGGGCGCCCGCTATGCACGCCTGGCGGATTGCGGCGCGTCTGAAGGTAACTATTTGCAACAGACGTGCCACCGAGGCACTTGTCCGCAAGCCATTGATTTGGAATGACTTTCGATTTTCCGGACGGCCGACGGGTCCGACTTTCCGGAATTCCGGACTGGGCCGCTCCGGGTTTCCGGAAGCCGATGCGGCGCGGGGATCGCCTTGCAAGGGCATATCGCGTCACATTTAGCCGGATTGCCCGATGCAGCAGGGCCCGATCGCCCGCCCCATTCCGGAAATCCGGGCAGCCCCGCATGGCGGAACGCGGAGTCTGACGACGTATAATTCCGTGCTTCCCTAACGCCATCGACGCATCCGCCCCCGCGAGCGCGCCCGAGCATGAGCAGCTACTACCAACACCACGTCTTCTTTTGCCTGAACGAGCGCGACGACGGCAAAGCCTGCTGCACCGACCACAATGCCAAGGCGATGCAGGAATACGCGAAGAAGCGTTGCAAGCAGCTTGGCATTTCCGGCGCCGAAGGCCGCGTGCGGATCAACAAGGCCGGCTGCCTGAACCGGTGTGAACTCGGGCCCGTGCTGGTGGTCTACCCCGAGGCCGTCTGGTACACCTTCGTCGACGAACAGGACATCGACGAGATCATCGACAGCCATCTGGTGAACGGCAAGCCGGTCGAACGCCTGATGCTCGACCGCTGATCCGCCTCCGCCGTGCCCGCCGGGTCCGCCCGGTTTTTTTGTTGCCCGTCTTCGTCCCGCTTTCACTCCTGCTCCTGCCACCATGAACGCGCATACCCAGGTCACCACGATTCCCGGCCCCGTCGGCACCATCGATATCTCGATCGACCTGCCGCAGGGCGTGCCCGTGCGCGGCCTGGCGCTGGTGGCGCACCCGCACCCGCTGTTCGCCGGCACCAAGGACAACAAGGTGGCGCAGACGCTGGCGCGCACCTTCGTCGCCCTCGGCTACGCCACGGTGCGGCCGAACTTCCGCGGCGTGGGCAACTCGGCGGGCGAGCATGACCAGGGCATCGGCGAGCAGGACGACCTGCTGGCCGTGGTGGACTGGATGCGCACCCAGACCGCGTGGTCCCCGGACGCCGCCACGCTGCCGCTGGCGCTGGGCGGGTTCTCGTTCGGCAGCTTCGTGCAGACGCACGTGGCGCGGCGGCTGGCCGAGGCCGGCACGCCGGCGCAGCGCCTGGTGCTGGTGGGAACCGCCACCAGCCGCTGGGACGTGGCGCCGGTGCCGGCCGACACCATCGTCATCCATGGCGAGCAGGACGAGACCGTGCCGCTGGCCAGCGTGCTGGACTGGGTCCGGCCGCAGGAACTCCCGATCATCGTCATTCCTGGCGCCGACCATTTTTTTCATCGCAAGCTGCATCTGATCAAGCAGCTTGTCGTCAACGCGTGGGACCGGTGATCCGTCCCGTCCGCGCAACCCTCATCCGTTGGAATTCGCACCTATGAACAGAGCCACGCCGCGCTTCGCGTCCGCCCTTGCCCCCGTCGCTATTGCCGTTACTGTCGCGCTCGCCGCCCCTGCCGCCGTGCTGGCGCAGGGCGTGCCGACCCCGCAGGTCGCCGCCAAGTCCTGGATGCTGTACGACGTGACGAGCGGCCAGGCGCTGGCCTCGCAGAACGCGGACCTGCGCATCGAGCCGGCCTCGCTGACCAAGATCATGACCGCCTACCTGGCCTTCCAGGCGGTCAAGGAAAAGCGCCTGACGATGGACCAGACCGTGGTGCCGACCAACGTCGTGCTGAAGGTGAAAAGCGACGAATCGCGCATGTTCATCGAGCCGAACAAGCCGGTCAGCGTGCAGGACCTGCTGATGGGCCTGATCGTCCAGTCCGGCAACGACGCCGCGCTGGCGCTGGCCGAGGCCGTGGGCGGTTCCGAGGAAGGCTTCGTGGCGATGATGAACCGCGAGGCCCAGCGCATGGGCCTCAAGGGCACGCACTTCACGAACACGGACGGCATTCCCGACCCGGAGCACTACACCACGGCGGTGGACCTGGCCACGATGACCACGCGCCTGATCAAGGACTTCCCCGAGTACTACGGCATGTACTCGCAAAAGGAGTTCACCTATAACAAGATCAAGCAGCCGAACCGCAACCGCCTGCTGTACATCGACCCCACCGTGGACGGCGTGAAGACGGGCCACACCAAGTCGGCCGGCTACTGCCTGATCTCGTCGGCGCAGCGCCCGCTCGCCAACGTGCCGAACGGCAACCGCCGCCTGGTGTCGATCGTGATCGGCACCACCAGCGAGCAGGTGCGCACGCAGGAAAGCCTGAAGATCCTGAACTACGGCTTCCAGTTCTTCGACACCCTGCGCCTGTACGACAAGGGCCAGGTCCTGGCCACGCCCGAGATCTACAAGGGCGCCGCCGGCACGGTCAAGATCGGCGTGTCCAACGAGACCTTCGTCACGGTGCCCAAGGGCACGGGCAGCCGCCTGAAGCCGGTGCTGGAGCGCCAGGAACTGCTGCTGGCCCCGATCGCGGTCGGCCAGCAGGTCGGCACGGTCAAGCTGATGGACGGCACCACGAAGGTGGGCGAGTTCCCGGTGGTGGCGCTCGAGGACGTGCCCGAGGCCGGCTTCTTCGGCCGCCTGTGGGACACCATCCGCCTCTGGTTCAAGCGCAAGTAATCCGCACACACGCGAGAGCACGAACATGACGACCGATTCGAACGATGGTCAGCAGCCCGGCGGCATTCCGCCGCAGGCCTCGCTGATCGAGTACCCGAGCGACTTCCCCATCAAGGTCATGGGCGCGATGCAGGACGGCTTTGCCGAGGCGATCGTGACCCTGGTGCAGGACTTCGACCCGAACTTCCACGCCGGCAAGATGGAGATGCGTCCGTCGCGCAACGGCAATTATCTGGGCCTGACCGTGACGGTCTGGGTGACCAGCCGGGAACAGCTCGACGACCTGTACCGCGCGCTGACGTCGCATCCGATGGTGAAGGTGGTGCTGTAAGCGCATGAACGCCATCACGCTCAAACCGGGCAAGGAAAAGTCCCTGCTCCGCCGCCACCCCTGGGTGTACGCCACCGGCATCGCCTCGACCGAGGGCCGGCTGGAGTCCGGCACCACGGTGGTCATCCGCGCCGCGGACGGCCGTTTCCTGGCACGCGGCGCCTACAGCCCCGAGTCGCAGATCCGCGCACGGGTGTGGACGTTCGACGAGAACGAGCCGGTCGACCACGCGCTGTTCAAGCGCCGCGTGGCCGCCGCGGTGGCCCATCGGCGCCAGTGGGTGCGCGATACCGACGCGGTACGGCTGATCTTCGGCGAGGCGGACCGCCTGCCCGGGCTGGTTGTCGACTATTACGGCAGCGGCGACAAGGGCCAGCTGGTCTGCCAGTTCAATTCGGCCGGCGTGGAGCAGTGGAAGGAGGCGCTGGTGCAGGCGCTGGTCAAGGAGACCGGCTGCCCGAATGTCTACGAGCGCTCCGACGCCGCCGTGCGCCAGCGCGAGGGCCTGCCGCTGGTGACCGGCGTGCTGGCTGGCGCCGAGCCGGACCCGGAGCTGTCCGTGACCGAACACGGCGTGCGCTACTACGTGGACGTGCGCAACGGCCACAAGACCGGCTTCTACGTCGACCAGCGCGACAACCGCAAGCTCGTCGGCGATCTGGCCGAAGGGCGCGAGGTGCTGAACTGCTTCTGCTACACGGGCGGCTTCTCGCTGGCCGCGCTGCGGGGCGGCGCCACGGCGGTGACGTCGATCGACTCGTCGGGCGAGGCGCTCAAGATCGCCGCGAACAACGTCACGCTGAACGGCTTCGACGCTGAACGGGCGACCTGGCTCGACGCCGACGTGTTCAAGACGCTGCGCGAGTTCCGCGCCGAGGGCCGCCAGTTCGACCTGATCGTGCTGGACCCGCCCAAGTTCGCCCCGTCGGCGCAGCACATCGACCGCGCCGCGCGCGCCTACAAGGAAATCAACCTCGTCGGCATGCAGCTGCTGCGGCCGGGCGGCCTGCTGTTCACGTACTCGTGCTCGGGCGCCATCAGCATGGAGCTGTTCCAGAAGATCGTGGCTGGCGCGGCCACCGATGCCCGCTGCGACGCGCGCATCCTGCGCCGGCTCTCGGCGGGCACCGACCATCCGATGTCGGCGGCCTTCCCGGAAGGGGAATACCTGAAGGGCCTGCTGCTCGAGAAGGTGTGAGAGGGGCCGAGGGCGCCCGGGCACCCCGGTATAAACCCTCGGTTTTGACTTCTGACGGTCATATTCACCGTCTATGCTTCGTCTCGCGGTGAGGCATTGGCAGGTGTCTCACTGCCTCTTCTTATCAGTCTTCGTGGTAATTGCCCCGCCTACCCGGCGGGGCATTTTTTTGTCCGTCTCTCCTGGCGGAATGGAAGCGGGCCTCTAGGCCGGGCGACGGTCCGGGCGGCGCCATCCGGAGCGAAAGTCCCTATAATCGAACGATCGTTCAATTTGCGACCCGATCAGAGGAGACCCCATGCCCGCCGCCACGACCTTGCCGCCGATCCTGCAGAACCTGGCCCTGCCCGTCATCGCCTCGCCGATGTTTATCGTCAGCTATCCGGAACTGGTGCTGGCGCAGTGCAAGGCCGGCATCGTCGGCTCCTTCCCCGCGCTCAACGCACGCCCGGCGGAGCTGCTCGACGAATGGCTCACGCAGATGCAGGAGGACCTGGCCGCGTTCCAGGCCGCAAACCCGGGCAAGCGCATCGGCCCGATCGCCGTGAACCAGATCGTCCATGCGTCCAACGCGCGGCTGGAGCACGACGTGAAGGTCTGCGTCGACCACAAGGTACCCATCTTCATCACCTCGCTGCGCGCGCCGGTCAAGGAAATGATCGATGCCGTGCACAGCTATGGTGGCATCGTGCTGCACGACGTGATCAGCCTGCGCCACGCCGAGAAGGCCATCGAGGCGGGCGTGGACGGCCTGATCCTGGTGGCGGCTGGCGCCGGCGGCCATGCCGGCATGCTGTCGCCGTTCGCGCTGGTGGGCGAGGTGCGCAAGATCTTCGACGGTCCCATCGCGCTGTCCGGCTCCATCGCCACCGGCGACGCCGTGCTGGCCGCCCAGGCCATGGGCGCCGATTTCGCCTACGTGGGCACGCGCTTCATCGCCTCGCAGGAAGCCCACGCGAGCGCGGAGTACAAGCAGTCGATCACCAGCGCGGCGGCCTCGGACATCGTCTACACGAACCTGTTCACGGGCGTGCACGGCAACTACATCCGCGAGAGCATCAGCAATTCGGGGCTCGACCCGGACAACCTGCCCGTGGCGGACAAGACCAAGATGGACTTCTCGAGCGGCAGCTCCAAGACCAAGGCGTGGAAGGACATCTGGGGCGCTGGCCAGGGGGTGGGCCAGATCGAGGACATTGCCACGGCCGGCGAGATCATCGCGCGCATGAAGGAAGAGTACGACGCCGCGCGCGCTCGGCTCGGACTGGTACGATAGGGGCGTTTTTTCGCCCCCTTCGTCCCTTTTGGTCTTCCTTTGCACCCGACCGACTCCGAACGCCCCGCCGGCGACACCCGCCGGCCCCGCTCCCCAGGCAACGCCAGCGACGCGCTCACGCACCGTGAGCGCGTGATCCGGGCATTCTGGGTCACCTGCGGCGTCGTGTCGCTGGTGCTCGGCTTCATCGGCATTTTCCTGCCGCTGCTGCCCACCACCCCGTTTGTCCTGCTGGCGGCCGCCTGCTTCGCGCGCGGCTCGGAGCGCTTCCACGACTGGCTGATCTCGCACCCGCGCTTCGGCCCGCTGGTGCGGGACTGGCAGGCGCATCGCAGCATTCCGCTGCGCGCCAAGTGCCTGGCGCTGTCGATGATGTGGATTTCGATGGGGACCACCGCCTGGCTGCTGCGCGGGCGGCCGGTGTCCTCGCTGACGCTGCTGGCGGTGGGCGCCGCCGTGACCATCTGGATGGTGCGGCTGCCGACCCGGCCCCGGGGTGGGTATGGTGAGGCGGCGGAGCCGCCCCAATCCCCTCAGTCGTAACTGCGCGCGTCCTCGATCACCTTGCCATCCTGCGGCAGCGACCCTGCCGCCACGAAGCGCACCTCGCCACGCAAGCGCATGACGTCGCGGATCGAATCGGCAATGGCGTGCGCCAGGCCGTCGTCCTCGCGCGTGGCGTCGCAGTGCAGCGTCATGGTGTCCGCGCCGACCATGCCGGTCACCACCAGCCTTGCGGCGCGGATCTCGGGATGGCGGCGCACCACATCCGCCACCTGCCCGGGATGGACGAACATCCCCTTGACCTTGGTGGTCTGGTCCGCGCGCCCCAGCCAGCCCTTGAGCCGGATATTGGTGCGCCCGCATGGGCTGGCGCGGTGCGAGGAGTCGCTGACGATGGCCGACAGGTCTCCCGTGCCGAAACGGATCAGCGGATAGTCGCCGTTGCCGAGCACCGTCACCACGACCTCGCCGGTCTCGCCCTCGGGCATCGGCTGCGTGCCGCCCGGCTCGACGATCTCCACCAGCACACCTTCATCGACCACCCAGCCGTCGCCGCCCTCGGTTTCGTAGGCGATCAGCCCCACGTCGGCGGTGCCGTACATCTGGCGCACGGTCACGCCATGGTCCTGCAGCCACGCGCGCAGCGGCGGCGGGCAGGCTTCGCCGGTGACTAGCGCCTTCGACAGGCTCGCGCACGGCATTCCCAGCTCGGCGCCCCGCTCGATCAGCAGCTTCAGGAACGATGGCGTGCCCGCATAGGCGGACGGCTGCAGCGCCGCCATGGCCTGCACCTGCGATTCGGTCTGGCCGACGCCCGCCGGGAACACGCAGCAGCCCAGCCGGTGCGCGCCCGATTCCATCATCATGCCGGCCGGCGTGAAGTGGTACGAAAAGGTGTTGTAGACCAGCTCGCCGGCGCGGAAGCCGGCCGCGAACATGGCGCGCGCGATGCGCCACCAGTCATCGGCATGGCCGTCCGGCTCATGGATCGGTCCCGGCGACTGGAACACATGCCGCAGCCCGCCGATGGGCGTAGCGTTGAGGCCACCCAGCGGCGGCGCGGTGCGCTGGCGGGCGGTCAACTCCGACTTGCGCGTCACCGGCAGCGCCGCCAGCGCGGCGCGGGAGGTGAGGTCGCGCGGGTCCACATCGCACAGCACCTCGGCGAAGTAAGGCGCGTGGGCCTGCGCGTGCGCCACCTGGCGCGCGAGGGCGGCCAGCAGCGCGGCCTCGCGCTCGGCCGGCGTGCGCGTTTCCAGCGAATCGAAATAGTCAGCCATGGTGCGGGAGGGGTAGGAATTCAGGCCAGCCAGCGCTTGCGGCGCCGATAGCTCTTCACATCGCGGAACGACTTGCGCGCGGCACCATCGGCATCGTTGGCGGCCACGCCCAGGTAGAACTCCTTGACGTCCTCGTTGGTGCGCAGCGATTCGGCCTCGCCGTCCATGACCACGCGGCCGTTCTCGAGGATGTAGCCGTAGTCGGCGTAGCGCAGCGCCACCATCGTGTTCTGCTCGGCCAGCAGGAAGCTGACCTTCTCGCGCGTGTTCAGGTCGCGCACGATTTCGAAGATCTCCTCGACGATCTGCGGGGCCAGGCCCATGGACGGCTCGTCGAGCAGGATCATCGCCGGCTTGGCCATCATCGCCCGCCCGATCGCGCACATCTGCTGCTCGCCGCCCGAGGTGTAGCCGGCCTGGGACTTGCGCCGCGTCTGCAGGCGCGGGAAGTAGGTGTAGATCTTCTCCAGCTCGTGGCGCGTGTCTGCGCGCGACAGCCCGCGCGTGTAGGCGCCGGTGAGCAGGTTTTCCTCGATGGTCAGGTGGGCGAAGCAATGGCGCCCCTCCATGACCTGGATCACCCCGCGCTTGACGAGGTCGTTGGGCGTGAGCTGGTCCACGCGATTACCGCGATATTCGATGGAGCCCTTGGTCACGTCGCCGCGCTCGGCGTGGAGCAGGTTCGAGATCGCCTTGAGCGTGGTGGTCTTGCCGGCCCCGTTGGCGCCGAGCAGCGCCACGATGCGGCCTTCGGGCACCTCCAGCGAGACCCCCTTGAGCACCAGGATCACGTGGTCGTAGATGACTTCGATGTTGTTGACGGATAGCAGGGACATGGATGGACACCTCAAATGCCGCTGGTTTTGCGCTCCCCTCTCCCGCTTGCGGAAGAGGGGAGACAACCGCAGGCCGCGCTTACGACTTCGCGCAGGCCGGCGTAATGCCCTTCTCCTTCGCGTACTGCGCCGCGTTGGCCTTGAACAGCGGGTGGATCAGCGCCTTGTTGCCCTCGATCCAGTCAGACACCACCACCCACTTGGCGCCATCCCACTGCTGGATCTTCACCTTGCCGGAGCCCTCGTGGTTGTCGCAGCTGGTCTTGATCTCGGGCAGCAGGCCGGTGGCACCCAGCTGCTGCAGGCGCGCGTTGGTCACGTTCAGGTTCTCGAAGGCCCAGCGCATCTGGTCGCCGGACATCATCTTGCCCTTGCCGAACTTGTCCTGCGCCACGCGGATCGCCTCCACCGTCACCACGGCCGCCGAAACGCCGCGGTTATAGAGCACCGAGCCGACCTTGTTGCGGTCCTGCATATTGCCCTTGCCGGCGCCGTACACCACCTTGTCGATGTCGGCGATTAGCGGCACGTTGCGGCCCGCCACGTTCCACGTCGCGCTCATGTAGCCCTTGGCGGCGTCGCCGGCCGGCACGGTGTCTTCCTCGGAACCAGCCCACCAGGAGCCGATCATCTTGTCGCGCGGGAAGCCCACCTTCTGCGCCGCCTTCAGCGCGGTCTGGTTCATCACGCCCCAGCCCCAGAAGATCACGTAGTCGGGATTCTCCTGGCGGATCTTGAGCCACTGGGCGCCCTGCTCGTTGCCGGGGTGCGCCACCGGAATCTCCACCAGGTTGAACTTGTTCAGCCGCGCCTCCGCCTGCAGGGCGACGATCGGCTCCTTGCCGTAGGCCGAGTCGTGGTACAGGTAGACGATCTTCTTGCCGTTCAGCGACCCGCCGCTCTTGGTGGCCAGGTACTTGACGATGGCCGACACCTGCATCTGGTACGTGGTGACCAGCGGGAAGGCGTACGGGAACACCGAGCCGTCCACGGCATCCGTGCGGCCGTAGCCCATCATCACCAGCGGCACCTTGTCGGCGGCGGTCTTGTCGACCAGTGCGTAGGAGATGCCGGTGGACATCGAGTGGTACGCGGTGCCCTTGGTCGTCGCGTTCTTCGACTTGAGCCGCTCGTAGCACTCCACGCCCTTGGCGTTGTTGTACTCGGTCTCGCACTCTTCCCAGCTCAGCTTCACGCCGTTGATGCCGCCATCCTTGAGGTTGACGTAGTTCAGGTAGTCGATGAAGCCGCCGTAGAACGACTGGCCGTTGGCGCCGTAGGGCCCCACGCGGTAGCTCGGCAACGCCACGAACTGCTCGTTGGCCTGCGCCAGCGCCGGCAGCGACGGCGCCAGCAGCGCCGCCGCCACGCCAACCACCAGGGCGGCGCGCTGCACATTGCGAATCAGGGTTGTCATGACAGTCTCCTTGACCTTTCGCCTCGTAGACGGGCGTTGTTATGGGCTACGACGATGAATCAATGCGGGAACGGCCAGAGCCGCAGCTTCTCCTTGGCGATCTGCCACAGCCGCGCCAGCCCGTGCGGCTCCACGATCAGGAAGAAGATGATCAGCGCGCCGAACACCATCAGCTGGATGTGCGACACCGTGGCGTTCGTGAACGGCAGGTGCAGCAGCGCGGCCAGGCCGGGCAGCACGTTGTCGAGGAAGATCGGCAGCAGCAGGATGAACGCGGCGCCGAGGAAGGAGCCGAGGATGCTGCCTACCCCGCCGATGATGATCATGAACAGGATGCGGAACGAGAGGTCGAGCGAGAAGCCGTCCGGCTCCACCGAGCCGAGGTAGCAGAACGCATAGAGCGCGCCGGCCACGCCGCAGTAGAACGAGCTGACCGCGAAGGCGAGCAGCTTGGTGCGCATCAGCGGAATGCCGATGACCTCGGCGGCCACGTCCATGTCCCGCACGGCCATCCAGGCGCGGCCGGTGGCCGAGCGCACCAGGTTCTTGGCGACGAAGGCCAGCACCGTGACGAAGGCGAGCACGAACAGGTACTTGCGCACCGGGGTGTCGATGGTGAAGCCGAACAGGTCCAGCCGCTGCGCCGTGATCACGCCCGACGAGCTGTTGTTCGACAGCCAGGGAAACTTGGTCAGCGCCCAGACCACGAAGAACTGCGCCGCCAGCGTGGCCACGGCGAGATAGAAGCCCTTGATCCGCAGCGAGGGCAGCCCGAACGCCACGCCCACCAGTGCCGCCGACAGCCCGGCCAGGAGGAAGGTGGCCAGCACCGGGATGCCTTCGATCCGCAACTGGAAGTTGTACGCCGCGTACGCGCCCACGGCCATGAAGGCCGCCGTGCCCAGCGAGAGCTGGCCGGCGTAGCCGGTCAGGATATTCAGCCCCAGCGCCGCGAGCGAGAAGATCAGGAACGGGATCAGGATCGCGTTGAACCAGTATTCCGAGGCGGTGAACGGCACCGCGACGAAGGCCACTGCCATCAGCACGGCAAAACCGATACGGTCCTGGCGGATCGGGAAGATCTGGCTGTCGGCGATGTAGCTGGTCTTGAACTGCCCGGCTTCACGATAGAGCATGGTGTCGGTCTCCGGACGGGTTACACGCGGTCGATGTGCTTCTCGCCGAACAGCCCTTCGGGCCGCACCAGCAGGAACAGCAACGCGAATACATAGGGGAACCAGCCTTCGATGCCGCCGAAGTTGCCGCCGAACATCGCCTGGAACACGGGCGGGATGTAGATCTCGGCCAGCTTCTCGGAGGCGCCGATGATCAGCCCGCCGACGATGGCCCCCGGCACCGAGGTGAAGCCGCCCAGGATCAGCACCGGCAGCGCCTTGAGCGCGGTCAGCGTCAACGCGAACTGCACGCCGTTGCGCGAGCCCCAGAGCATGCCCGCCACCAGCGCCACAAAGCCGGCCACGCCCCAGACGATCGCCCAGATGTGCTGGAGCGGAATGCCGAGCGAGAGCGCCGCCTGGTGGTCATCCGCCACCGCGCGCAGCGCCCGCCCCACCTTGGTGTACTGGAAGAACAGCGCCAGCGCGGCCACCAGCACGGCGGCAATCGCGGCGGCGGCCAGGTCGAACTTCGAGATGACGATGTTGAAGCGGGTGAGGATGGCCTCGATCGGCTCGTCCACGATGCCGAGGTTGATCGGCCGCACCTCGTTACCGAACAGCAGCGGCCCGAGCCCCTCCAGGAAGAACGACAGCCCGATGGTCGCCATGAACAGCGTGATCGGTGGCTGGTTGACCAGCTTGCGCAGCACCAGCCGCTCGGTGCTGATGCCCACGATGATCATGACCACGAAGGCGCCGATGAACGCCGCCCACATCGGCATGCCCTTGTCCATCAGCCCCACCACGGCCAGCGCGGCGAAGTAGACCATCGCCCCCTGCGCGAAGTTGAACACGCCGGACGCCTTGTAGATCAGCACGAAGCCCAACGCCACGAGCGAGTACATCAGCCCGGAGAGCAGCCCGCCGATCAGGATTTCGAAGAAGAAGGTCATGGTGGGGTCCGATGCTCAGTGCGAGGTGCCGAGGTAGGCGCGAATCACGTCGGGGTTGGCCTTGACCTCCTCGGGCGTGCCGTCGCCGATCTTCTTGCCGTAGTCGAGCACGACCACGCGGTCGGAGATGTCCATGACCACGCCCATGTCGTGCTCGATCAGCACGATGGTGGTGCCGAACTGCTGGTTCACGTCGAGGATGAAGCGGCACATGTCCTGCTTCTCTTCCACGTTCATGCCGGCCATGGGCTCGTCCAGCAGCAGCATCGACGGCTCCGCCGCCAGCGCGCGCGCCAGCTCCACGCGCTTCTGCAGGCCGTACGGCAGGCGCCCCACCGGGGTCTTGCGGATGGCCTGGATCTCGAGGAAGTCGATCACCTCCTCCACCTTGTGCCGGTGCCGGATCTCCTCGGCGCGCGCCGGGCCCCACCACAGCGCGTGCGCGAACAGGCCGGTGCGGAACTGGGTGTTGCGGCCGGTCATGATGTTGTCCAGCACGGTCATGCCCTTGAACAGCGCGATGTTCTGGAACGTGCGCGCGATGCCCTGCCGCGCGGCGGCGGTCGGATGCATCTGGCGCCGCTCCTCGCCCCGGAACACGATGCGGCCCTGCTGGGGGTGATAGACGCCGTTGATCACGTTCAGCATCGAACTCTTGCCGGCGCCGTTCGGGCCGATGATCGCGCGGATCTCGTGCTCGCAGACATCGAACGAGATGTCGGTCAGCGCCTTCACGCCGCCGAACGCGAGCGAGATGTTCTGGAGGTCCAGGATCACGTCGCCGCGCGTGCGGGTGTGCAGGGTGGAGTCCGGCTCCAGCGCGTCGCCGGTGCGGAGCCCCTCGTGCTGCACGCCATCGGCGTGCCCCGGCGCGGTGATCGTGCCTGCCGGCGCCATCGTGCCCGTGGCGTCCACGCGCCATGCCATCTGCGTCATGCCATTCCCCTGTTCATGCCGCGCGCGCGCCGCCCGTGGGCGGGAAACGCTTGACGTCCACCAGCTTCAGCGTGGCCGAGACACTGCCCTCGCGACCATCCTCGAACTTCACGCGCGTCTCGATGAACTGCTCGGGCTTGCCCGCGTACAGCGCCTCGACCAGCACCGCGTATTTCTCGGCGATAAAGCCGCGCCGCACCTTGCGCGTGCGCGTCAGTTCGTCGTCGTCCGGGTCCAGTTCCTTGTGCAGGATCAGGAAGCGCGCCACCTGCGAGCCGGCCAGCATGGCGTCCGCCGCCAGGTCGGCGTTCACCTGTTCCACGCATTCGGCGATCATCGCGATCACTTCCGGCTGGGCGGCCAGGTCCACGTAGCCGGCATAGGCCAGGTGGCGGCGTTCGGCCCAGTTGCCCACCGCATCGAAATCGATGTTGATGAAGGCGCAGACCGATTCGCGGTGCGTGCCGAAGGCCACCGCCTCCTTGATGTACGGGAAGAACTTGAGCTTGTTCTCGATGTACTTCGGCGCGAACATCGACCCGTCGGCCAGCTTGCCGACGTCCTTGGCGCGGTCGATGATCTTGAGGTGGCCGTCGGCGTCGATCACGCCGGCGTCGCCGGTCATGAAATAGCCCTCGTCGTTGATGGCTTCCCGCGTGGCGTCGTCGCGCTTGTAGTAGGACTTCAGCAGCCCTACGCCGCGCACCAGCACCTCGCCGTTCTCGGCGATGCGGATCTCCATGCCCGGCGCGGCCGGGCCGACCGAGTCGAACTTGACCTGCCCGTCCGGCTGCAGGCACACGTAGGCGCAAGTCTCGGTCTGGCCGTAGAACTGCTTCAGGTTCACGCCGATGGAGCGATAGAAGCGGAACAGGTCCGGGCCGATCGCCTCGCCAGCGGTGTAGCCCACGCGGATGCGGCTCATGCCGAGCACGTTGCGCAGCGGGCCGTAGATCACCCATTCGCCCAGCGCGTAGCGCAGCCGGTCCGCCAGTGGCACCGGGCGCTTGTCGAGGATGTCCGCGCCGCAGCGGCGCGCCACGCCCATCGCCCAGTCGTACAGGCGGCGCTTGACCCAGCCAGCGTCCTCCATGCGGATCATCACCTGCGTCAGCAGCCCTTCATAGATGCGCGGCGGGGCGAAGTAGTAGGTGGGGCCGATCTCGCGCAGGTCCGTCATCACGGTCTCCCGCGACTCCGGGCAGTTCACCGTGAAGCCCGCGACCAGCGCCTGCGCGTACGAGAACAGGTTGTCGCCCACCCAGGCCATCGGCAGGTAGGAGAGCACGTCGTCGGCGGGGCCGAGCTTGTCGAACTGGCAGCCGTTGCGCGCCGCGCCGATCAGGCCGCCGTGCGAATGGCAGACCCCCTTGGGCTTGCCGGTGGTGCCGGAGGTGTAGAGGATGATCGCGGTGTCGTCGGGCTGGCCGGCCTGCACCTGCTCATCGAAGAATCCGGGGTGCGCGGCATCGTACTCGCGGCCGATCTCCTGGAGGCGTTCGTAGGAGAGCAGCGAGGGATGGTCGTAGTCGCGCAGGCCGCGCGGGTCTTCGTAGATCAGATGACGCACGGCGCGGCCGCGCGCGGCGAGCTGGGCCTCCACCTCGAGCAGTTTGTCCACCTGCTCCTGGTCCTCGACCACGGCGAATTCGATCTCGGCGTCTTCCAGCACATAGACCATCTCGTTGGCGATGGCGTCCTGGTAGAGCGGCACCGGCACGCCGCCGAGCGCCTGCGCGGCGGTCATCGCCCAATAGAGACGCGGGCGGTTGTCACCCACCACGGCCAGGTTCATGCCCCGCCGGAACCCAAGCGCGGCCAGCCCGCAGGCGAGCGCGCGGACCTCGCGCGCGGCTTGCGACCAGCTATATGTCTGCCAGATGCCGAGATCCTTCTCGCGATGGGCCGGATGGTCCGGCCGCTGCGTGGCGTGCGCCAGCAGGCATCGCGGGAAGGTCGTTGCCGACGATTCCTGCATCGCTGTCTCCTCTCCCCCAGGGGGCGTAGGGGCCACGCCGGGTATCAAGCCGCCGGACCGGTCGCTATACTGGGCGCCAAGCGGCGCTTCTCGCACCGCATCATGCCGCCAGGCCTTGTGACATCAGGCCGGGCCGGTTCCGTAGTGATCGTAAGATAGCCGATGCCATCCCCCCGGGTTGTCACGCCGATGACAATTCCGGGTTAATCCCTACGGGAGCACCGAGTGGCGATTTCCCATGATTTCATCGACCGTTGCGCCTGGGCCGTGGACCTCAGCCCGGCCCAGCGCGAGCGTGTCAAACGCGTGACTACCGTGCGCGAGTACAGCCAGGGCGACTATGTCTGCCACAAGGGCGACCTGGCCGAACACTGGCTGGGGGTGGTGGAAGGCATCATCAAGATCACCACGGTGTCGCCCTCGGGCAAGTCGGTGACCTTCACCGGCGTGCCGACCGGCGGCTGGTTCGGCGAAGGCGCGGTGCTGAAGTCGGAAATCCGCAAATACGACGTGATGGCGCTGCGCCGCTCGCGCATCGCGTTCATCCCGCGCGAGACTTTTCAGTGGCTGCTGGATACCAGCCTGCCGTTCACGCGCTTCCTGCTGATGCAGTTCAACGAGCGGCTCGGGCAGTTCATTGCGGCGGTGGAGTACGAACGGCTGCTGGACATCGATTCGCGCGTGGCGCGCGCGGTGTCGTCGCTGTTCAACGAACACCTGTATCCGGGGCTGGGGAATACGCTGGAGATCTCGCAGGAAGAGATCGGCCTGCTCGCCGGCATCTCGCGGCAGCGCGCCAACCAGGCGCTGAAGGTGCTGGAACAGCAGGGGCTGGTGAGGGTGGACTACGGGGTGATCGAGGTGCTCGACCTGGAGGGACTGCGGCAGTACGGGGAGTGAGTCCCCCTCCCGCCCGGAGACGGCGAGAGGGGGCAAGGCAATCGGCTTACTTGCTGTACACGTAAACCCCACGCCCGGTCTTGCGGCCGAGGTAGCCCGCCGCGACCATCTCGCGCATCAGCATCGCCGGACGGTACTTCGGATCGGCGAACTCGGTGTAGAGCACTTCCATCACCGCCAGCATCGTATCCAGGCCGATCATGTCCGCCAGCGCCAGCGGCCCGATCGGATGATTGCAGCCCAGCTTCATCCCCTCGTCGATTTCCTCCGGCGACGCCAGGCCCTCGCCCAACACGCAGAACGCCTCGTTGATCATCGGGCAGAGAATGCGGTTCACCACGAAGCCCGGGCTGTTCTTCACCGTGATCGGATACTTGCCCAGCCGCTTGGCCAGCTCTTCGACGTCCGCATGCGTGGCATCGCTGGTCTGCAGGCCGCGAATCAGTTCCACCAGCGCCATCATCGGCACCGGGTTGAAGAAGTGCATGCCGATGAAGTGGTCCGGGCGCGAGATCGCCGCGGCCAGCTTGGTGATCGAGATCGACGAGGTGTTCGACGCCACGATCACGTGCGCGCCGACGATGCTGTCGATCTGCTTGAGGATCTTGAGCTTCAGCTCATGGTTCTCGGTGGCGGCCTCGATGACGATATCGGCCTTCTTGAGGTCGTCGTAGGCGGTGCTGCCGTGGATGCGCGCCAGCGCTGCCGCCTTGTCGGCCTCGGTCGCCTTCTCCTTCTTGATCAACCGGTCCACGCTGCCGGCCACCGTGGCGATGCCCTTCTGCACGGCGGCGTCGCTGATATCGACCATCACCACGTCCAGGCCAGCCACCGCGCAAGCCTGGGCGATGCCGTTGCCCATCGTGCCGGCACCGACGATGCCTACTGTCTTGATTGCCATGTCGAACTTCCTTGTGTCGTTACGTGTATCCGGGAATGAAATCGGGACCGATCAGGCCGGCAGCTTCGCCAGCGCCGCGATCACGCGCTCGGCGTGCTCCTTGAGCACGGCCATGTCCTGCTGCTCGCGCGCATGGCCGCGAATCGGCTGGTCCGCGTAGCGCGGCACGATGTGGAAATGGATGTGCGGCACGGTCTGTCCCGCCGCCACGCCGTTGAACTGGGTGATGACCATGCCGTCCGGCTGGAAGGCCTCGCGCACGGCACGCGCCACGCGCTGCGTGGACTTGATCGCCGCCGCCGCACCGGCCTCGGACAGGCCGAACAGGTCCACTGCCTGCTCCTTCGGCACGACCAGCGCGTGGCCGTCGGTCTGCGGCATGATGTCCATGAACGCGATGGTGTCAGCGTCCTCGTAGATCTTGAAGCACGGGAGTTCGCCGCGCAGGATGCGGGCGAAGATGTTCTGGTTGTCGTACATGGGATCAGGGCCCTCCTTCTGCGTGGCTTGGACCCGCGCAAGGATGGCGCGCGGCAACCTTCGAGTGTAGCGCAGCGCGCGCCTACACAACGTCTCCATCAATGGGAATCGTAGTTCGATGAAATCAACGTCCTTGCTGATCTCCCGCAGCAAGTGAACGTTCACGCATTTTCAGTGCCCCGGTCAGCGTTTAAGGTGCAATGCCATGGCAACCGAGGGATTCATCGATGGCACACGCAATCGGCCGTACTGCAGGGTGGAAGGGAACGCTTCGTCTGGCGCTGCTGGCGGGGCTGTGCCTGCCGCTGACAGGATGCACCGAAGACCAGATGGGACTGGACATTCTTGGATACAACCATACCGACCGCAGCATCTACAGCTTCGGCTGTCAATGAGTATGGCGGCGGCTACTTGGGAGCACACACCGGTGGTGGAAAATTTACGTGTTGCATGAGCATTCCGCGTGCCTACAAGCCAGGCACGACGGTAACCGTCTGGTGGAGCGATTGGGGTGGGGAAAACGCCATGGAGCGCGTCGTGGAAGTGCCACGGTATGGCCCGGATGAAGGCGGACATTTTGCCGTGCATTTCCTGCGTGGCGGCGAGGTCAAGGTGTTCGTCACCATGATGGGCCTCGGGCATCCGGACTATCCGCTCAAGGGTGAGGATGCCGAACTGTGACAAAGACTCTATCCATGCCTGCCAATACGCGTCATCGCCGCGAAACGAAATGGTTCCCCTCAGTCTGGCGTCTTTGCCTATTGGCCGGGCTGTGCTTGCCACTGACAGGATGCACCGAAGACCGGATGACGTTGAATCTGGTGGGCTACAACCATACCGACAGGAGCATCCACCGCTATGGCGTCAATGAGTATGGCGGCGGCCACCTGCAGGCACACCGCGGCGGCGGGGGTTTCACGTGCTGCATCAGCATTCCACGCGCCTACAAGCCCGGTATGACTGTAACGGTCTGGGGGAGTGATTGGGATGGGAAGAACGCCATAAAGCGCGTCGTGGAAGTGCCACGGTATGGCCCCGACGAGGGCGGCCGGTTCGCTGTCCATTTCCTGCGCGCCGGCGAGGTCAAGGTGTTCGTCACCATGATGGGCCTCGGGCATCCGGACTATCCGCTCAAGGGTGAGGATGCCGAACTGTGACAAAGACTTCGTCCATGCCTGCCAATACGCGTCATCGCCGCGAAACGAAATGGTTCCCCTCAGTCTGGCGTCTTTGCCTATTGGCCGGGCTGTGCCTGCCACTGACCGGATGCACCGAAGACCAGATGACGTTGAGTCTGGTGGGCTACAACCACACCGACAGGAGCATCTACCGCTTTGGGGTCAACGAGTATGGCGGCGCGTACTTGGGAGCACATCGTGGCGGCGGAAAATTCACCTGTTGTACAAGCATTCCACGCGCTTACAAGCCGGGTATGACGGTAAAGGTCTGGTGGAGCGATTGGGGTGGAGAAAACGCCATGGAGCGCGACGTGGAAGTGCCACAGTATGGCCCCGACGAGGGCGGCCGGTTCGCTGTCCATTTCCTGCGCGGCGGCGAGGTTAAGGTGTTCGTCACCATGATGGACCTCAGTCATCCCGACTATCCGCTTAAAGGCGACGAAGCCAAATTGTGAAGTACATCCGAGCCTGAGCAATATGCCATACAACCTTACGATACCTGCACCGATGCCTGCGAATGGACAGCGCGAACTTTCGCCACGAGAAACGATGCAGCGAGCGCGGGTAATGGCCTGTGTTTACAAGCGCGACCCGGCGCAGTGCCAGGGCCAGGTGTTTGTCAGTCTGTTCTTCGATGGCACGGGCAACAACAAGGATTGGAACGAGCCTGGGCTTGGCTGCACACAAGCGGAGGCGAATAAGCACAGCAATGTCGCGCGCCTGTATGACGCGTGCATAGACAAGCGGGAAGAGGGCATCTTCGCCCATTACATTCCGGGCGTTGGCACGCCATTCAAGGAAATTGGCGACTATGGCGGTCCGCTAGGGCTGGGGGCCGGATTTCGCGGTGCCAATCGCATTCACTGGGCGATTCTCAGCGTATTGAATTCGGTGCACGTCTATCTGACACAGGTCGACATGCTCCCAGATCACGTGATGAGAGCCGTCGTATCAGGCATGAGCTATGACCCGAATGATCCCATGCGCAAGCTCGCGTTCAAGACCTGGGAGAACAAACTGGCGAAAGTGGTGGCAGACCGCGAGCGCAAGGTCACGCGGATCAATGTCGCGGTGTTCGGCTTCTCTCGCGGTGCCGCCGCAGCCCGCGCATTCGCCCATTGGCTGTTCGAATTTCTTGCGCAGAAGGATGGCGTTCATCGGCTGGCTGGCATACCGATTCGCATCCACTTCATGGGCCTGTTCGATACGGTCGCTGCAGTCGGCATCCCCGACGGCATCCCGGGCGCCGACGGCCATGGTTCCTGGGGCGCCCATATGGCCATCCACCCCGCCATCGAACAATGCGTGCATTTCATTGCCCTGCACGAACAGCGCGGCAGCTTTCCGCTGGAAATGGCGCGTGGCAAGCAGGTGGCTTACCCCGGCATGCATTCAGACGTGGGGGGCGGCTACCGGCCCGGTGATCAAGGCAAGGCGATGCCGGATTGGGGATTGTCACCGCAGTTATCGCAGATACCGCTGATCGACATGCACCACGCGGCGCTCGTCGGCGGTGTGCCGCTGTTGTCATCCGATGAAATCCAGGAGGACCCCGGCCTCGCCAGGGCCTTCCATTGCTCCCCGGACCTGATCGCCACCGTCAATGACTTCTATGCGACCTGTGGCATCGCGCCAAGTGCCACCGGCAAGCCGGCAACGCAAGCCTTCCTCGAGGCGCATACCCATCAGTACCTGCAATGGCGCAGCGGCCTGCACTTGCCGGGCCAGGCGCTGGAGCGACGCCGCTTCTACCAGCGGGCGAGAAAGGACCCCGACCAGATCGACCTGCGTGAAGGCGCCGAGGACTTTGCCACCCACCACCGAAGCTTGCGCGTGGCGATGCGTCCGCCTATTCCCGCAGGAGGCCGCGTAGGCCCAAGCATCGCCATCGCGCCGCGCGTGGATGCCGCCACGGCTCGCCTGCTGGCAGCACTGGAAGCGCCGGGCGCTCTGCCACCAAGCGTGCACAAGCTCATGGACGACTACATCCACGACTCGCGGTGCGCGTTCCGACCCACCGGAAAGATGGAGTCCACGGCGCGGACAAACGGCTACTTCCGCTACCGCACCTTCTTCTAGCGTTGCGTCGGCTGCCCGCATCCGCTCCTACATGTTGCGCCGATACTGCCCGCCAACCTCGAACAGCGTGTGCGTGATCTGCCCTAACGAGCACACGCGCACGGCGTCCATCAGCACTGCGAACACGTTCTGGTTGGCGATCACGGCCTGGCGCAGCCGCTCCAGCATCGCCGGGGCGTCCGCCGTGTGGCCCTGCTGGAATTCCGCCAGGCGGTTCAGCTGGCTCTGCTTCTCGTCCTCGCTCGAACGCGCCAGCTCCAGCTTCTGCGGCGTCGGGTCCCCTTCCGGATTGCGGAACGTGTTCACGCCGATGATCGGCAGCGTGCCGTCGTGCTTCAGCTGCTCGTAGTACATCGACTCCTCCTGGATCTTGCCGCGCTGGTAGCCGGTTTCCATCGCCCCGAGCACGCCGCCACGCTCGGCGATGCGCTCGAACTCCTGCAGCACGGCCTCTTCCACGAGGTCGGTCAACTCCTCGATCAGGAAGCTGCCCTGATTCGGGTTCTCGCACTTCGCCACGCCCCATTCGCGGTTGATGATGAGCTGGATGGCCAGCGCGCGGCGCACCGATTCGCCGGTCGGCGTGGTGATCGCCTCGTCATAGGCGTTGGTATGCAGCGAGTTGCAGTTGTCGTAGATGGCGATCAGCGCCTGCAGCGTGGTGCGGATGTCGTTGAAGTCGATTTCCTGCGCGTGCAGCGAGCGTCCCGACGTCTGGATGTGGTACTTGAGCTTCTGGCTGCGGTCGTTGGCGCCGTACTTGTCGCGCATCGTCACGGCCCAGATGCGGCGCGCCACGCGGCCCAGCACGCTGTACTCGGGGTCCATGCCGTTCGAGAAGAAGAACGACAGGTTCGGCGCGAAGTCGTCGATATGCATGCCGCGCGCGAGGTAGGCCTCCACGTAGGTGAAGCCGTTCGAGAGCGTGAACGCGAGCTGGGAGATCGGGTTCGCGCCGGCCTCGGCGATGTGATAGCCCGAGATCGACACCGAGTAGAAATTGCGCACCTGATGGTGGACGAAGTACTCCTGGATGTCCCCCATCACCTTCAGCGAGAACTCGGTGGAGAAGATGCACGTGTTCTGGCCCTGATCCTCCTTGAGGATGTCTGCCTGCACCGTGCCGCGCACGTTCTGGAGCACCCAGGCGCGGATCTTCGATTCCTCGTCGGCGGTCGGCTCGCGGCCGTTGTCGACGCGGAACTTGTCCAGCTTCTGGTCGATGGCGGTGTTCATGAACATCGCCAGGATGGTCGGCGCGGGTCCGTTGATCGTCATCGACACGGACGTGCTCGGACTGGTCAGGTCGAAGCCGTCGTAGAGCACCTTCATGTCGTCGAGCGTGGCGATGCTGACGCCCGAGTTGCCGACCTTGCCGTAGATGTCCGGGCGCAGGTGCGGGTCTTCGCCGTAGAGCGTGACCGAGTCGAACGCGGTGGAAAGGCGCTTGGCGTCCATCCCTTCCGACACCAGCTTGAAACGGCGATTTGTGCGGAATGCATCACCCTCGCCAGCGAACATGCGGGTGGGGTCCTCGCCCTCGCGCTTGAACGCGAACACGCCGGCCGTGTACGGGAAGCTGCCCGGCACGTTCTCGCGCATCAGCCATTTCAGGATCTCGCCGTCGTCCTCGAAGCGCGGCAGCACCACCTTGCGGATCTTGGTGCCGGAGAGCGTGGTGGTCACCAGCCCCGTGCGGATCTCCTTGTCGCGGATCTTCACCACGTATTCGTCGCCGCTGTATGCCTGCTGCATCTGCGGCCACATCGCCAGCAGCTTGCGCTCCACGGCGCCGAGCGCGGCGTCACGGTCGGCGGCCAGCGTGTCCAGCGCGGCGGTATCGCCGCTGGTGTCGGACTGCTTCAGCATCGCCCCGGCGGCGCGCAGTTGCTGGCGCTCGCGCGCCAGCCGGCTCTGCTCGGCCACGCGGCGATGGTAGGCGCGCACGGTGTCGGCCAGCTCGGCCAGATAGCGGCTGCGCGCCGGCGGCACGATCACGTTCTGGCCAGTCGAGATCCGCCCGCTGGTGGCCGGCAGCACGCCGGGCTTCAGCGCCAGGCCACGCTCGGCCAGGGCGGCGGCCAGCCCCTGATAGAGCATCGTCACGCCGTCGTCATTGAAGCGCGACGCCTGCGTGCCATAGACCGGCATCTCGTCGGGCTTGCTGTGCCACTGCTCGCGGTTGCGCTGCACCTGCTTGGCCACGTCGCGCCAGGCATCCTGCGCGCCCTTGCGGTCGAACTTGTTGATGGCGACGAAATCGGCGAAGTCGAGCATGTCGATCTTCTCGAGCTGGCTCGCCGCGCCGAACTCGGGCGTCATCACATAGAGCGACAGGTCCACGTGCGGCACGATGGCCGCATCGCCCTGCCCGATCCCGGACGTCTCCACGATCACCAGATCGAAGCGCGCCGCCTTGCAGGCGGCAATCACGTCCGGCAGCGCCTGGGAAATCTCCGAGCCGGCCTCGCGCGTGGCCAGCGAGCGCATGAAAACGTGCGGATGGTTGATCGCGTTCATGCGGATGCGGTCGCCCAGCAGCGCGCCGCCGGACTTGCGCCGCGACGGGTCGATCGAGATCACCGCGACCGACAGCGCGTCCTGCTGGTCCAGCCGGAAACGGCGGATCAGCTCGTCCGTCAGCGACGACTTGCCGGCACCGCCCGTCCCCGTAATGCCGAGTACCGGCGTGGTGGCGGTCTTCGCCTGGGCATGGAGGGTCTCGACCAGCGCCGGGTCGGCGCGGCCGTTCTCGAGCGCGGTCATCAGCTGGGCCAGCGCGCGGCGGTCGCCGCCGGCCACGGCATCAAGCGAGGTGGGCGCGTAGCGGGTCAGGTCGATGTCGCAGCGCTGCACCATGTCGGCGATCATGCCGGCCAGGCCCATGCGCTGGCCGTCCTCGGGACTGTAGATGCGCGCCACGCCGTAGGCCTGCAGTTCGCGGATCTCGTCCGGCACGATCACGCCGCCGCCGCCGCCGAACACCTGGATGTGCTCGCCGCCGTGCTCGCGCAGCAGATCGATCATGTATTTGAAGTATTCGACGTGCCCGCCCTGATAGCTGGAGATGGCGATGCCCTGGGCGTCTTCCTGCAGCGCGGCGGTCACCACCTCGTGCACGGAGCGGTTGTGCCCCAGGTGGATCACCTCGCAGCCGTGGGACTGGAGGATGCGCCGCATGATGTTGATCGAGGCGTCGTGGCCATCGAACAATGACGCGGCGGTCACAAACCGCACCTTGTTGGTCGGCGAGGCGGGCGTGCTCGGCGTAGTGGCGCCCTTGCCCGTGGCTGCGCGCGCCTTGGGCGCCGCGGTCCTGCTCACATCGGAAAGATCAGTCATTGTCTCCACCGCTGGGATATGTGGCTGGCGTGCCACGCGCCGGCGGTTCTGACGACCGCACTGACGGGGCCGGACGATTATATGACGTTTACGTTAACGTAAGGCAAGGCGGGCAGGAAGGCTGCGCGCCAAGGGTCATGGCGGCATCCTCGCATGCCGGGAGGGATTGGACTAGCGGGGTTGGCCCGGATGGATCGCGGCAGGCACTTGCCCGCCGCGCGGCGTTGCGGAGGCTCAGGCGCTGATCTGCGGGCAGTCGCCGAAGGCGTCCGTCTTGCGGGCGCGCCAGCGGCGCAGCAGTTGCCGGGCGATGGCGGCGGCACGTTGGAGCGAGAGCGGCGCGGGGGTCTCGGCCAGTTGGAAGCGGGCCAGCAGCGACTCGCCCGACAGCCAGACCTGCGCGCCCTCGGGTAGCGCGAAGATGTCGCCCGGCCGCAGCCAGATATCGGCGGCCTGCCCTTCGATGGTCAGCCACAGCCGGCCTTCGAGCACGGCAACGCTCTGGCCATGCCGGACGCGCCAGCTCACGGGCTTGCCCGGTTCATCGAGTTCAAAGGTCCTGAGTTCACGCATGGGGGTCTCCTTGTTCTGCCCGGCGGAGCGGCGTCGAAGGACAACGCGGACGCCTCCGCCACGCTTCCATTATTCATGGCGAGGATTACAATCCCATGCACAGTTCCGAACAGTTTTCGATGAACTGTTCAGTAGTTTTTGCTGACAGTTCGCCGCCACGCCCCGCCGCCCCCGCCATGAAGCTCGTCCTCGACCCCTCCACCGGTGTACCGCTGACCGAGCAGATCGTGCTCGCCGTCAAAGCCTGGATCAGCTCGCGCGAGGCACTGCCCGGCGCCCGCCTGCCATCGATCCGCCAGCTGGCCGCCGAGCACAACATCAGCCGCTTCCCGGTCATCGAGGCCTACGACCGACTGGTCTCGCAGGGCCTGCTCGATTCCCGGCAGGGCTCGGGCTTCTATGTGGCGGACAGCACGCTGGCCGGCCGCAGCGGCCGGGGCTGGTCCGACCCGAGCCTGGCCGAAGACCTGTCGGTCCATATCATCGACCAGTTCCACCACCCCAGCGGCGCGCTGAAGCTGGCTGGCGGCTTCGTGCCCGAGGAATGGCGCGATGTGGAGGGGCTGACGCAGGCCATCCGCCATATCACCCGGCATGACATCGACAGTGTGATCCACTACGCCACGCCGCTCGGCCACCCGGAGCTGCGCAAGCAAGTGCTCACGCGCGTGCGGCAGGTGGGCGTGCAGGCCGAGCTGTCGCAGGTGCTGATCACCACTGGGGCCAGCCAGGCGCTCGACCTCGTCGTGCGGCACCTGCTCAAGCCTGGCGACACCGTGTTCGTCGAAGACCCCGGCTACTACAACCTGTTCGGCCTGCTGCGGCTGCACGGTGTGCAGCTGGTGGGCGTGCCGCACACTCCGAACGGCCCCGATCCGGAAGCCTGCGAGCGCCTGCTGCGCGACCACAAGCCCAAGCTGTTCTTCACCAACAGCATTCTCCAGAACCCCACTGGCTCCACGCTGACGCCGCCGGTGGCGTTCCGCCTGCTCGAACTGGCGCGCAAGCACAACTTCCGCTTCGTCGAGGACGACATCTTCTCGGACTTCCAGCTCACGTTCACCGACCGGCTGGCCACGCTCGATCAGCTCGAGCACGTCATCTATATAGGCGGATTCTCAAAGACCGTGTCGGCGGCGCTGCGCGTGGGCTACCTCGTGGCCGACAAGGCGCTGGTCAAGGACCTGATCGACGTGAAGGTGTTGACCAGCGTGGCCGGCTCGCATTTCGCCGAAGCCGTGACGGCGACGATGCTGGAACGCGGCGCCTATCGCAAATATGTGGAGCGGCTGCGCGTGCGCACCCGCGAGGTGACCGCCGACGCGGTGAAGATCCTCGGCGAGAGCAACTGGGACGTGTTCTGCGAGCCGGCGGGCGGCAACTTCCTGTGGGCCCGGCCGCGCGGCATGGCCGACTCGCGCGACCTCGTCACGCTCGGCGAGCAGTACGGGATCGCGCTGGCGCCGGGGCACTTCTTCCGCCCGGCCGGCGAGACCACGCCCTGGGTGCGCATCAACTCGGCCTATGCCGGCGAGGCGCGCTCGCGGGCGTTCCTGGCCGATGCCGGGTCGAGGGACGCGTAACCTCCAGTCGCTAGCCCTCCGCGTCGCCGCCGTGGTTGTGCAGCACGGCGTTGCGGCGCGAGTAGGCGAAGTAGACCACCAGCCCGAGCGCGAGCCAGCACAGGAAGGCGACCCACGTCAGCCATTGCAGGTGCGCCATCAGGAACAGGCAGAACCCCACCGCCAGCAGCGGCACCACCGGCACGCCGGGGCAGTGGAAGCCGCGCGGCAGGTCCGGCCGGGTGCGGCGCAGCACCAGGATGGCAATCGAGATCAGCGTGAAGGCCGCCAGCGTGCCGATATTGATCAGCTCGGCCAGCACGTTCAGCGGCACAAAGCCGGCGATGGCGGCGAAGATCAGCCCGACCGTCCAGGTGGCGACGAACGGCGTGGCGTGCACGGGATGGACGGCCGAGAGCGCCTCGGGCAGCAGCCCATCGCGCGACATCGCAAAGATGATCCGCGTCTGCCCGTAGGTCATGACGAGGATCACCGTGGTCATGCCGAGGATGGCGCCGAGATCGACAAACCCCGCCACCCAGTTCTGCCCGGCGTACTGGAGCGCCAGCGACACCGGGTGATCGACCCCCGCGAACTTCGCGTACGGCACGATGCCGGTCATGATGGCGGCCACCACCACATAGAGAATGGTGCAGACCGCCAGCGAGCCGATGATGCCGATCGGCAGGTCCCGGCGCGGGTTGCGCACCTCCTCCGCCGCCGAAGTCACCGCGTCGAAGCCGATGAACGCGAAGAACACCAGCGCGGCGGCGTTGAAGATGCCGGTCATGCCGAACGGCGCGAACGGCTCCCAGTTGACCGGCCGCACATGCCACACGCCGACGACGATGAACAGCAGCACCACGCTGACCTTGATCGCCACCATCACGTTATTGAGCCGCGCCGACTCGCGCACGCCGTAAGACACCACCCAGGTAATCGCCAGCATGATCAGCACGGCCGGCAGGTTCAGCACGGTCTCCACGCCGGGCACCGCCCCCGGCGCCGCCGTGAGCGCCACGGGTAGCCGAATCCCGAATCCGGCCACCAGCGACTGGAAGTACCCCGACCACCCCACCGACACCGCCGACGTGGCCAGCCCATATTCGAGCAGCAGATCCCACCCGATCATCCACGCCACGATCTCCCCCAGCGTGGCGTAGCTATAGGTATAGATCGACCCCGACACCGGGATGGCCGACGCAAACTCCGCATAGCAGAGCGCCGCAAACCCGCACGCCATCGCCGCGATCACGAACGACACCGTCAACGCCGGCCCCGCCGTGAGCGCCCCGGTCCCCGTCAACACGAAGATCCCGGTGCCGATGATGGCGCCAATCCCCATCATCACCAGATCCACAGGCCCGAGCACCTTGCGCAACCCGTCGTGCGCGCTGACCTCGAGCATGGCATCGATGTTCTTGGTGCGAAACAGACTCATGGCGAGGGCTCCGACGGGGGTGGGTCAGATCATTGTTGTGCTTGGGGACGGTTTGGGGAAGGGGAATGTCGGCTGGGTCTCTCGCACGCATTGACTCCCTCTGATGACATTTTCAACATTTCAGTGCGTTGCGCTATGTACTATTGGCCCATGCTGACCCTTGACACAGACGACTTCAAGCTTCAAATCAGGCCGGTTTCCGCGCGGCGTGAAGAGCCGGGAGGCCCCTATCTCGAATGGATCGATGTCCGGATCGACTTGACTGCCCCGGGCATTCGCGCCGAGGGGGCATGGAGTGTCATGCCTGGGGAATTGCGGCAGTTTCAACAACAGCTGGAGACCATGCAAACCCAACTCCAGGTGGGACAAACAGCCGAGTTGGCAGGTGTTGAAGCTGGCTTTTCGCTGATATTGCGAACGCTTGATCAAGGGCAGATCATTGGCGACTGGCGGTTTCAGCCAGCACCACCCGTTGGCGCATGGATTACAGGGCAATGTGGGCTGGATCAGTCCTTCCTAGGCGAACTTCTGCGGGGCGTCGATGCTCTGCTGTCATTTGCTGGTTAAGCGAACGTCAAAAGAGACTAGCCCCCAAGAATAAAAAACGGCAGGGTCAAAACCCTGCCGTTTCGCACTTCTACGACCTTTCCCTACACCCTCACTTCGCCACCGGCATCGTGAATTCGGCCCCCTTGCCGATACTGTCGGGCCAGCGCTGCATGATGCTCTTGTAGCGCGTGTAGAAGCGCACGCCTTCCTCGCCGTAGGCATGGTGGTCGCCGAACAGGGAGCGCTTCCAGCCGCCGAACGAGTGCCAGGCCATCGGCACGGGAATCGGCACGTTGATGCCCACCATGCCGACCTGGATCTGGCGCGAGAATGCCCGGGCGATGCCACCGTCGCTGGTGTAGCACGACACGCCGTTGCCGAATTCGTGGCGGTTGATCAGGTCCACCGCTTCGGCGAAGTCGTGCACGCGCACCACGGACAGCACCGGGCCGAAGATCTCTTCCTTGTAGATCGTCATGTCCGGCTTCACGTTGTCGAACAGCGTGCCGCCGACGAAGAAGCCGCCGTCGTGGCCGTCCACCTTGTGGCCGCGCCCGTCCGTGACCAGCGTGGCGCCTTCGGCCTCGCCCTTGGCGATGTAGCCCTCGACCTTGGCCTTGTGCACGCCAGTCACCAGCGGGCCCATTTCGGCGTCGGCGTCCATGCCGTTGCGGATCTTCAGCGCGCGGGCGCGTTCGGCCAGGCGCGGCACGAGCTTGTCGGCCACGTCGCCCACCGCCACCGCGACCGAGATCGCCATGCAGCGCTCGCCGGCGGAGCCGTAGGCGGCACCGATCAGCGCGTCCACGGCCTGGTCCAGGTCCGCGTCCGGCATCACCACGAGGTGGTTCTTGGCGCCGCCCAGCGCCTGCACGCGCTTGCCGTGCCTGGTGCCTTCCGTGTAGATGTACTCGGCGATCGGCGTGGAGCCGACGAACGACAGCGCCTGCACGTCCGGGTGGGCCAGCAGCGCGTCCACGGCGGTCTTGTCGCCCTGCACCACGTTGAACACGCCATCGGGCAGGCCGGCCTGCTTGAGCAGGTCGGCGATCAGCAGGCTTGGCGAGGGGTCGCGCTCGGACGGCTTGAGCACGAAGGTGTTGCCGCACGCCAGCGCCACCGGGAACATCCACATCGGCACCATCACCGGGAAGTTGAACGGCGTGATGCCGGCCACCACGCCCAGCGGCTGGCGCAGGTTCCAGTTGTCGATGCCGCCGCCGATGTTGTCGGTGAAGTCGGTCTTGAGCAGGTTGGGGATGCCGCAGGCGAACTCCACTACCTCGATACCGCGCGTGACCTCGCCCTTGGCGTCCGAAAACACCTTGCCGTGCTCGCGCGTGATCAGCGCGGCCAGGTCGTCATGATGTTTGTCCAGCAGTTCCTTGAACTTGAACAGGATGCGCGCGCGGCGCAGCGGGGCCAGTTCGGACCATGCCGGAAACGCTGCCTTGGCGGCGGCCACGGCGGCACCGACGTCTTCGGCGCTGCCCAGCGCCACGCGCGCAGCCACCTCGCCGGTGGCGGGGTTGAATACTTCGGCGAAACGGCCGGTACCCTCGGCGGCGGCGCGGCGGACGCTACCGCCGATGTAGTGATGGATTTCGGCGATCTGCCGGTTTTCAGCGATGTTCACTGCGTCTTCCTCTCAGTCTGTCTTGGCGAGCCCCTGTACGGGCTTATTGCACGTCGTTCAGCACTTGCCTGACGGTATCGAACAACTGGTCGATCTCCGCCTCGGAAATGATCAGCGGCGGCGAGAACGCCAGGATGTCGCCGGTGTAGCGCACCAGCACGCCGCGCTCGAGGCATTTCAGGAAGGCCTCGTAGGCGCGCGCGCCCGGTGGGCCGGGGCGCGACTCCAGCTCCACGCCGGCCACCAGCCCCAGGTTGCGGATGTCCTTCACATGCGGCGCACCGCGCAGGCCATGCACGGCCGACTCGAACTTCGGCGCCAGTTCGGCGGCACGGCCGAACAGGTTGTCACGCTGGTACAGGTCCAGCGTGGCGATGGCCGCCGCGCACGCCAGCGGATGGCCGGAATAGGTATAGCCGTGCAGCAACTCGATGCCGTTCGGCGCGCCGGCGTTGACCACGGTGTCGTGCACGTCGCGGCGCACAGCCACGGCGCCCATCGGCACAGCGGCGTTGTTGATGGCTTTCGCCATCGTGATCAGGTCCGGCGTCACGTTGAAGCGCTCGGCGGCGGTGGCGGTGCCAAGGCGGCCGAACGCCGTGATGACCTCATCGAAAATCAGCAAAATGCCATGCTTGCTCGTGATCTCGCGCAGCTTCTCGAGATAGCCGACCGGCGGCACCAACACGCCTGCCGAACCCGCCAGCGGCTCGACAATCACTGCGGCCACGTTCGAGGCATCGTGCAGCGCGATGATGCGCTCGAGTTCATCGGCCAGGTGGGCGCCCCACTGCGGCTGGCCCTTCGAGTACGCAGCCTCGGCGATGTTCAGCGTGGCCGGCAGGTGGTCCGTGCCCGGCATCAGGTTGGCCGACCAGGTCTTGCGATTCGGGCCGATGCCGCCCACGGCCATACCGCCGAAGCCCACGCCGTGGTACCCGCGCTCGCGCCCGATGATGCGCGTGCGCTGGCCCTCGCCCCGCGCGCGGTGGTAGGCCAGGGCGATCTTCAGCGCCGTATCGACCGACTCCGAACCCGAGTTCGTGAAGAAAATGCGATCCAGCGTCTTCGGCATGATCGCGGCCAGCTTGGTGGCGGCCTCGAACGAGAGCGGATGGCCCATCTGGAACGGCGGCGCGTAGTCCAGCGTGGCGGCCTGCCGGGCGATGGCATCGACGATTTCCTTGCGGCCATGGCCGGCGGCCACGCACCAGAGGCCGGCACAGCCGTCCAGGACCTTGCGGCCGTCGTGGGTGGTGTAGTACATGCCGCTGGCCGAGGCCAGCAGGCGCGGGGCGGCCTTGTACTGGCGATTGGCGGTGAACGGCATCCACAGGGCATCCATATCGGGGATCACGGTCTTGGCGGCGTCCATACTTTCTCCTCAGCAATCAGGGGTAGGGGGCGCGGAGCGAAGCGCCCCGGCACGGATTCCGGCAACTCTACCGGCGCGGTCGGGCCGCACGAATATACGGTCGGGAGATCGCTGCCTTACCGTACAGTGTAGACAGCCTCGACTGTACAGATAGCGGATTGGGGCGCGAAGTCACGCGGCGGCCCGGATCGACGGTGATACGGCGCTTCACCGCTGCACCGCACCAATGGGAGAGGTGCCCGGTCGCGCGGCGCGGTAGCCAGTACACTGTACAGGTTTCGCGCCCTGTCGAGTGCCTGATGCTTAACCTGAACCTCGTCCGCAGCCGCCGTGGCGGCGACACCCTGACCGAACAGATCGTGGCCGGCATCGCCGCGCTGGTGGACCGCCGCGCGCTGCGTGCCGGCACCCCCCTGCCCTCGGTGCGCCGCTTTGCGCAGCAGCACAACGTCAGCACGTTCACGGTGGCGGAAGCCTACGGCCGGCTGACCGCGCTGGGCTACCTCGCGGCGCGCCCCGGCTCCGGCTACACGGTGGCGCACCGCCACGCGCCGGCCGGCCATGCCCGCGCGCCCCACTGGGAGGCGCCGGGGCTCAACGCCGCCTGGCTGCTTTCCGATGTGTTCGCCGACCATTCCGTGCCGATCAAGGCCGGCGCGGGCTGGCTGCCGGGCGACTGGCTCAACGAGGAAGGGCTGCACCAGGCCATGCGCAGCGCCGCGCGCGTGCCGGCCGCGCAGGTCTCGGGCTACGGCCATCCCTATGGCTTCGCGCCGCTGCGCGAGCACATCGCGGCGCATATGAGCCAGTACGGCATGCCGGTGCAGGCGCAGCAGGTGGTGCTGACCCAGGGCGCCACGCAGGCGCTGGACCTCGTGGTGCGCACGCTGCTGCGCCCTGGGGACACGGTCCTCGTGGAAGCGCCCTGCTATTGCAATCTATTGCAGATCCTGCGGCTGGCCGGGTTGCGCGTAGTGGGCGTGCCGCGCACGGCGGCCGGGCTCGATACCGACGCGCTCGAAGACGCCATCCGCCAGCACACCCCGCGCGCGCTGTTCGTCAACACGGTGTTGCAGAACCCCACCGGCGCCAGCCTGACGAGCATGAACGCCTTCCGCGTGCTGCAACTGGCCGAACAGCACCGGCTGCTGGTGGTGGAGGACGATATCTACCGCGAACTGGCTCCGGCCGGCTCGCCGATGCTGGCGGCGATGGACGGCCTCTCGCAGGTGGTCTACGTGAACGGATTTTCGAAGACCATCACGCCGTCGCTGCGCGTGGGCTACCTCGCGGCGAGCCCGGATCTGGCGAAGGCTTTCGCGCGGACCAAGATGGCGGTGGGACTGACCTCGTCCGAGGTCACGGAGCGACTGGTGTATTCCGTACTGACCAGCGGCCACTATGGCCGCCACGTGGCGGCTTTGGCCGAACGGCTACGCGCGCAACAGGATCGCGTGACGGAAAAGATGGAAGCGCACGGGCTGGAGGTGCTGCTGCGGCCCGAAGGGGGGATGTTCGCCTGGGCGCGGCTGCGGGGCGACGACGCGCCGCCCGCAAGCCGCCTCGCCACGCTGGCGCTGGACCACGGCATCTGGCTGGCACCGGGCTCGTACTTCGAGCCCGACGAGACCGATTCCCCGTGGATCCGCTTCAACGTGGCGACGAGCGACGCCCCGGCATTGTGGACATTCTTCGAGGCCTGCCGCGCCGGCCAACTGCCGCGCGCGGCCTAGCCCGAGACGCCTCAGAAGCGGTAACGCACGTACCCGGTGTAGAAGTTGCTGCCCGGGTTCGGCCCCTTGATGCTGGCGTTGGAGATATGCTGGAAGCGGAAGCCCGCTTCCGTGTTGGCATTCTTCCCGAAGCCCACGCCGATACCGACCATGTCGGAGAACTGGAACGCCGTGCCCGAACGGTGTTCGTCGGACGTGCCGGTGTGGGACTGCACGCGCAGCCCCACCGACGCCTCGGCGAACGGCACGAAATAGCCACCGCGCTTTTCCACGCGCAGGATCGGCGATACGCCAAACTCGAACAGGTTCTGCTGGTTGGTGCCGCTACGTGCATCCCATCCGGCGACGTTGAATTCGCCCTGCAGGCGGAACAGCCAGCCTTGCGGATTGCCGTACTGGATCGGGGTGTTGAAGTTCAGCCCGAGTTCGTATTTGTTGATGTTATGGCCGGGATCACGGCCATAGGCCACGTGCACGGCGGGATGGCTCCAGCCAACCAGTTCCTCGGCGCTGGCGGCCGACGTGGCGCCCGCGGCCAGCGCGGCAACGGCAAGAGTCCGGGTGATAAACAGGGTACGAGCGGAGAGGGCGGAATGCATGCGGCGTTCTTGTTGTTCTGTCTTCATGAGGAGGACTACGAAGAGAGATGGCTCGACAACACAACTCGGCGCGATTGACGGGCCCTGCCCGCTCCCGAGAAGGAACGCGGGCGATCAGGCCCAGAGTCGCTCGACCAACCAGCTCGCGGCAACGCAAATTCCGAGCCAGACGGCGAGGCAACCTGCAATAAATCGGTACGTCATTGTGGAAAGGGACTTCTGAGGGGGTCTTGGAATGGAAATGTGCGCGGATTATACATCCATCCGTGAATGTATGTTTGCCCCGAACTCTGCCGAGTCAAACACTGCGCAGTCAGACCATGCCAAAAGTCCTCAGTTCGCCATAATGCCAGTGAGCGGCGAACCGTGCACTGTGCCGAGCGCGGCGGATCGTACAACACACTGTTCCCCCGACGCACACAATCTGTGCCGATAACGACGCCCGTCAGCCGCGCAGGAACGGCAGCACTTCCGCAAGTAGCTGTTCCGGCACTTCCTCCGCAATATAGTGACCGCTCGGCAAGGCATGACCCGTCACCCGGCGGGCCACCTTGCGCCACTCCTCCAGCGGCTGGAAGCACTTGCCGACCGCGCCGTCGGCGCCCCACAGGGCCAGCATTTCGCACTCCACCTGGCGTCCGGCCTCGGCGTCGGCGCGATCATGCTCCAGGTCGATGCCGGCGCTGGCGCGATAGTCCTCGCACAGGCCGTGGGCGGCGCCGGGCAGCTTCAGGCAGCGCAGGTACTCGGCCAGCGCGGCCTCGGTGAACGGGGCGAGGCCGGCGCTGCGCGAGCCCATGGTCTGGCGCAGGTAGAGGTCGGGGTCGGCCTCGATCAGCGTTTCGGGGAACGGGGTGGGCCGGATCAGGAAGAACCAGTGCCAGTAGGCGCGCGCGAAGGCTTCCGAGGTCTGGGCATACATCGCCAGCGTCGGGGCGATGTCCAGCGTGACGAGCTTTTCCACGGCCTGCGGGTGGTCGAGCGCCAGCCGGTGCGCCACGCGTGCCCCGCGATCATGGGCCAGCACGCGGAACCGCTCGAAGCCGAGCGCCCGCATCACCGCCATCTGGTCGGCCGCCATGGTCCGCTTGCTGTAGTTCGCGTGATCCGGCAGGCCGACGGGCTTGCCGCTGTCGCCATAGCCACGCAGGTCCGTGGCCACCACCGTGAAATGCCGGGCCAGCTCGCCAGCCACCTTGTGCCAGATCACATGCGTTTGCGGATGGCCATGCAGCAGCAGCAGCGGCGGGCCCTCCCCGCCGACCACGGCGTGAATCGCCACGCCCTGGCTGTCGATCCGGTGTGTTCTGAATCCTTCAAACATCGGCTGTCTCCTTGGTCCTTGATGCGTCGATGCGTCGATGTGGCAAGCCGTGCCATGGTAGTCGCCGCCCATGGGATGCGCATCGGCGGGCAGTGTAATCGCGGAATCCATCGCTATAATTGCGCGAACCGAACTTCATTCGTGCGCTCGATTCACGAATTGCCGCCACCCATGGACGCCTTCTCGGATCTCGCCTTCTTCGTCCTGCTGGTCAAGCGCGGCAGCCTAGCCGGCGCGGCGCAGCAGCTTGGCGTCACGCCCTCGGCCGCCAGCAAGCGGCTGGCGGCGCTGGAGGCGCGGCTGGGCGTGCGACTGCTCAACCGCACCACGCGCCGGCTGTCGGTCACGCCCGAGGGCGAGTCCTACCTGGCCCAGGGCGGGCGCATCCTGGCCGAGCTGGAGGAACTCGAACAGGGCCTCGGCGGCAGCCGGGTGGCGCCGCGCGGGCTGCTACGGGTGAACGCGACGCTCGGATTCGGCAGGCGCCACATCGCCCCGCTGGTCAGCGACTTCCTGCAGGTCTATCCCGATGTCGAAGTCCAACTGCAACTGACCGACCGGGCGATGAACCTTGCCGAGGAAGGCTACGACGTCGGCATCCTCCTCGGCGACCTGCCCGATGCGCGGCTCAACGCCCGCCTGCTCGCGCCGAACCGCCGGCTGCTGTGCGCGTCGCCGGCCTACCTCGCGCGGCACGGCGAGCCGGCCTCGCCGCGCGCATTGCAACAGCATCGTTGCATTGTGATCCGCGAGAGCGAATCGGCCTACGGTACGTGGCATCTCCAGTCGGCCGGCCGGCAGGAGACCGTGAAGGTGCGCGGCCATGCCGCGACCAACGATGGCGAGGCGGCGGCGAACTGGGCGCTCCAGGGGCATGGCATCGTGCTGCGTTCGGAGTGGGAGGTGGCGCCGCTGCTGCGCTCGGGCCGGCTGCGGCAGGTGCTGGCCGACTGGGCCTCGCCGCCGGCGGACATCTACGCCGTGTATCTCACGCGCGACAAACTTTCGGCCCGCGTGCGTGCCTTTGTCGACTTTCTGGCCGAACGGCTCGGCGCGTACGAGCAGACCGCGCCCTATCACGGCTGGTAGCCGGCGCGGCTACCCCTGCCGGCGGCAGGGTGGCGGGTGACCGGGCGCGCCATGACTGGTACGCTTGGACAGCGCCCCCCAAACCACTCCAGACTCCCTCCCGACATGCACACGCACGATCTGTCCGCGTGGACCCATTCCCACGTCTTCAATGCCGGCAATCCGGCAGCCGAGCGCAGCACGCGCCTGGTCATGTGGATCACGCTCGCCACCATGGTGGTGGAGATTGCCGCCGGCCTCTGGTTCAACTCGATGGCCCTGCTGGCGGACGGCTGGCACATGAGTTCCCACGCGCTGGCGATCGGCCTCTCGGCCTTCGCCTACGCCGCCGCGCGCCGGCTGGCCAACGATGCCCGCTTCACCTTCGGCACGTGGAAGATCGAGGTGCTGGCGGCCTTCGCCAGTTCCATCGTCCTGCTGGGCGTGGCCGCGCTGATGATCGCCGGCTCGGTCGAACGGCTATTCACCCCGCAGGCCATCCACTACCAGGAGGCGATGGCCGTCACCGCCATCGGCCTGCTCGTGAACCTGGGCTGCGCGTTCATCCTCGGCGGCGCGCACCATCACGGGCACGATCATGGCCATGCGCATGCGCACGATCACCACGGACATGCCGATCACCATCATCACGACATCAACCTGCGTTCGGCCTATATCCACGTGATTGCCGATGCGGCCACCTCAGTGCTGGCCATCGTGGCGCTGGCCGGCGGCTGGTGGCTGGGCTGGAGCTGGCTCGATCCGGTGATGGGGCTGGTGGGCGCGGCGCTGGTCGGTCGCTGGGCGATCGGGCTGATGCGGCAGAGCGGCACGGTGCTGCTGGACCGCGAGATGGACCACCCGGTTGTGGACGAAGTGCGAGAGGTGCTGGCCGAGTTCCAGCACGGAGAAGACGGCACGCGCGTGACCGACCTGCACGTCTGGCGCGTGGGCCGCGAGCAGTTCGCCTGCATCGCCAGCCTGGTCACGCACGACGCCACGCTCACGCCGCAGCGCGTGCGGCAGGCGCTATCGATCCATGAGGAGCTGGCCCACGTGAGCGTGGAGATCAGCCTGTGCGATGACGGGGCACCGCGCCGGGCGGCCCGTCATCGTCATCCGCACTAGTCGAAACCCGTCGAATTACGGCAGCAGCAGGATGGCGCCGGTGGTCTCGCGGCGCTCGGCGGCCTCGTGCGCGCGGGCGACCTCGGCCAGGGGGAAGCGGGCGCCGATCTCCACCTTCACCTGGCCGGCGGCGATGGCATCGAACAGGTCCTTCGCATTGGCGCGGAAGCGGGCCGGGTCCGCGTTGTGCGGGAACACCGAGGGCCGGGTCAGGAACAGGCAGCCCTTCTTGTTCAGGATTTCCGGCTCGATGGCCGGCGCCGGGCCGGACGCCCCGCCGTACAGCACCACCAGTCCGAAGGTCTGGGCGCAATCGAGCGAGCCCATGAAGGTGTCCTTGCCCACGGCGTCGTAGACCACGGTCACGCCCTGGCCGCCGGTGGCGTCGCGCACCTGCTTGACCCAATCCGCCTGCTTGTAGTCGATGGCGATGTCGCAACCCGCCGCGCGGGCGCGCTCGCACTTGGCCGGGCCGCCGGCCGTGCCGATCACGCGCGCGCCGAGCGCCTTGGCCCAGCCGGCCAGGATCTGGCCCACGGCACCGGCGGCGGCGTGGACCAGGACCGTGTCACCGGGCTTCACGGCGTGCGTATGGCGCACCAGATATTGGGCGGTCATGCCCTTGAAGATCACGGCGGCAGCCTGCTCGTCGCTGAGGTTGTCGGGCAGCTTGACCAGCTTGTCCGCAGGTACGTTGCGCGCTTCGGCGTAGGCGCCGAGGCCGGCGTTCATGTACGCCACGCGATCGCCCACGGCGATGTCCGTCACGCCCGCCCCCACCGCCTCCACCACGCCGGCCGCCTCGTGGCCGAGCCCCGTGCCCACCGGCAGCGGATAGGTGCCGCGGCGCTGGTACACATCGATGAAGTTGAAGCCGATGGCGGTATGCCGCACGCGCGCCTCGCCGGCCGCCGGCGCCGGCAGCTCGACCGGCGTGAGCTGCATCACTTCGGGCGCGCCGAATTCCTGGAGGCGGATGGCACGGACAGTGGTCGTCATGGGGTCTCCCTGGTCAGGCTTGCAGAATTGGAGCCCCGATTATTGTCGCTTTTGTAAAACCTTGCCGAAGGCGGGCCAATCAAGGAAAACCATCAGGTCAGCACCGCGCACATGCACAACGCGCTGGTGTTGCGCAGGCGCTGGAATTCCTCACTCTCGAGGACTTCTGGGGGCAGCTTGGAGGCGTGGATCAGCGAGAAACCGTAGCGGGCGAAGTAGCTCGGGCAACTCGAGGTCAGGAGCACCGCGCGGCGCGTGCCGTTGGCGCGGGCACGCATCATCACCGCGTTGACGAGGTGGCTGGCCACGCCCTGGTCGCGCCATTCGCGCAGCACGGCCACCGAGCGGACGATGGCCGTATCGCCGAAGCGCTCGGCGCAGGCGCAGCCGACCAGCTCTGACTCCATCAGGGCCACGTGGAACTCGCCCACCAGACGCGGCAGTTCGTCCACCGGCAGGTTGCAGCGCTCGAGCACTGCCGCGATGGCAGGCATATCCGACGGCTGCGCCGCACGCACTCGCAGATCTTTAATCATCGGGAGCCTCTGTTTCTCTCATCGTCTGGGGACGGAAACGCCATGGAAGCCCTGCATGGTGAACCCTGCCTCACGTGCTGACACTTGGTGCACGCGCGGCAAAACATTATCGCAATCGGGGCGCTATATCCACAGGGAAACTCCGCGTTGCGGCGTACTCAACGCTTGCGGCGTATCTGCCTGCGGAACGAGCATGAAATGCGCCAGCGGCTCGGCGTTATCTGCCAAATGCCCGGCAGAAGATGATAGTCCTTCCAGATGACAGATTGGTCAGATCCGGCGAAGGCAATGAACGAGGGAGAACAGGAGGGAAAGCAGGAGGGAAAACAGGAGGAAGGAGATGGAGGCGGGGATACGGAATCGAACCGTCGTAAACGGCTTTGCAGGCCGTCGCATCACCACTCTGCCACCCCGCCCCGGAGTCTGAACGCCCTGGCGGGCGCCTTGCATTCAGTGTGCGGGGCGCAGTGTAGCCGAAGATCTGGAACTCTGCAGAGCGCCTGCCTGCCTGCCGACTAGGCGTCGGACTCGCCCAGCTCGCCCATCGCGGATTGCAGGTAGTTCTGCACGCCGACCTTGCGCACGAGTTCCAGCTGCGTCTCGATCCACTCGATGTGGTCCTCGGTGTCCGAGAGGATATCGGTCACCACATCGCGCGACACATAGTCGCTAATCGACTCGAAGTACTTGATCGCATCCTTGCAGCTCGTCTGGGACAGCAACTCCACCTTCAGGTCGCCGCCGAGCATCTCCTCGACGTTCTCCCCGATGAGCAATTTGTCCAGATCCTGGAGGTTGGGCAGGCCGTCGAGCATCAGGATGCGCTCGATCAACTTGTCCGCGTGCTTCATCTCCTCGATGGACTCCTCGTACTCATGCTTGCCCAGCGCGCTCAACCCCCAGTGCCGGTACATGCGCGCGTGCAGGAAATACTGGTTGATCGCGGTCAGCTCGTGACGCAGCTGGCCGTTCAGTAACTGGATGGCTTTCTTGTCGCCTTTCATGACATTGACCCCAAAACGCCTGCACACCACGGTGGACGATTTTCATGTTAATAGCCGAGGCCAGAAGATCAAGCATACATAGGGAAAATCGCGTTAATAAATCCCTTGCCAGACGGGGCTTTACGACACGATGCGGATGATTTTGCGGATGATTGCGATTCCGATTCAGCTACCTTTCGGCACGCGCGAACATAATCCTCAATGCAAAAGGCGCCTCCCTAGGGAAGCGCCTTCGTGCCGATCCGGAAGCGGTTATTCGCCGCTCGCGCGATAGCGGTTACGCAGATCGCGGATCAGGTCGTGGTTACGCAGCACCCCCTGGTACTGGCGCTCGATCAGCGCGCGGATGTCGAAGCTCAGGTCGGTTTCCTGGAGCGCATCGCCATACTTCTTCTTGGCGACGTCTTCGCCCTTCTCGGTTTCCTCGAGGATGGCGAGGTCCGTGCGGTCGGCCACCGCGCTGCGCAGGCTCACCCAGCCGCGATGCAGCGCACCGGCCACGCTGCCGTGGTCCTCGGGCTTGCCGCCGAGGGCCATCACCTGGCTCTGCAACTCGCGCACCGCCGCGCCGCACTCGGTGGCACGGCTTGAGAACAGCGTCTTCAGTTCCGGATTCTTGGCGTCCTCGGCCGCCTTGCGGAAGCCCTCCTCGCCATCGCGCGAGACTTCGATCAAATCGTTCAGTACGGAAACGTTGTTGTCAGCCATTGTTGGACTCCTCTCACATCGGAGGCGCGCCGTGAGGCCACGGCGGCACATCGCGTGGAACATCCCGCGCCATGCCGAGCATGGCGCGGACCTTATATCCACGATAGGAGAGTGGCCCCGGACAAGCTGTCGGGAGGCTGCGCAAGCGGTTGTCGGCCTTCGCCTACACCCGCTGAATCAGTCCAGCAGGTGACCCATGCGGGACCGCTTGGTGGCGAGGTATTTCTCGTTTTCGGCGTTGGCGGGCACGATGTGACGCATCTGCTCCGTCACGGCCAGGCCGGCGTCTTCGAGCGCCCGGATCTTGATCGGGTTGTTGCTCATCAGGCGGACCGACTTCACACCCCACTGGCGCAGCATGTCCGCCGCGAACGCGTAGGTGCGGCCGTCGATGGCCTGGCCGAGCGCGAGGTTGGCGTCGACCGTGTCCAGCCCGCCGTCCTGCAGCGCATAGGCGCGGATCTTGTTCGAGAGGCCGATGCCCCGGCCTTCGTGGCCGCGCAGGTAGAGCAGGATGCCGCGGCCTTCCTCGGCAATCTTCTGCATGGCGAGGTCGAGCTGCTCGCCGCAGTCGCAGCGGCACGAGCCGAAGACGTCGCCGGTCAGGCATTCGGAATGCAGGCGGACGAGAACGTTCTCGCCCGAGATGTCTCCCATGGAGAGCGCCAGGTGTTCGGTGCGGCTGTCCACGCCCTGGAAGGCATGGGCGGTGAATTCGCCGTAGCGGGTCGGCAGCCGTGCGGAGCCGATCAGCTCACTTTCTAGGTCTTTCATATTCCTGTGATCGCGGGGGGCGCCGTGGGGCCCGGGCGCGCATGATGCGGGCCGGGACAGGCGCACTGCGCGCCACCCTGAGGAGGCTGTGGCGCGCGGCATGCCGGCAAGGATACCGCGAAACGCCTCTCGCTATAGGTATCGCTGCAGGTACCCCTATGCCGAGCGGGCACTCTCGGGCGACGGCGGGGTCGCCTGACGAGTGCCCCTTAGGACGCTTTCGCGCCGCCTGCGCTCAGGCTGGAATGCGCATCGCGTCCGGCCGTTGCCACCAGCGATGCTGGCCCACGGCATCGAGGAATTCCCGATGCCGCGCCGGGTCCTCGGTCTTGGCGATCACCACGCCCGGCCCCGCGAAGCCGCCGGCCAGCCCCGCGCAGCGCGCGGCCTCGGCCACCATCACGGCGCCCGAGCCGCCCGCGCCCACGGCCTTGCAGTGCTTGTAGGCCTCCTTGATAAACAGCAGCGCGTCCGGATCCGGCTCGGCGGGGGGCTTGGCCACGTCGGGCACGTACACCGCATCGAACAGCACCGAGCCGACCGACGACAGCGCATGGTCCACCGGCAGCGCCGCGCCCTTGGCCGTGGTCACGCTCGCCGCGCGCGGGCCGATGACCTTGAGATTGGCGCGCGCCGCCTCGGCCAGCTTCCTGAGCGAGGCGATGGCCGCGTCGTCCACACCATCGTTGACCAGCACGGCGATGTTGCGGCCCGTGATGTCGCCCTTCGGCTGGGCGTCCAGGCTCAGCGCGGGCGAGGCCGGTACGCCGTAGTCGTTGATCTGCACGTTCGGCCCGACCGGCTCGACGGGAATCCCGAGCTTCTGCGCCACGCGCTCCGCCAGTTCCACGGCGATATGGTGGATCTGCCCCACCACGCGCGCCCGGATGGCGGGGTCGAAGACCTTGGAGAGTTCGAACGCGTACGCATCGACGATCTGCCTTTTTTCGACGTCGGACTGGCTGCGCCAGAAGAGATTGGCCTGCGAGAAATGATCGGCGAAGGTCTGTGCGCGCATGCGCACCTTCACCGCGCCGTCCTCGGCGGCGGCAGCGAAATGCCGGTAGGCGTCGGCATCGCCGGCCAGGAACGGGCAGCCGCCGCTGACCGAGTTCGGCTGGTAGCTCTCCTTACCCTGCACCACGGTCTGCCGGCCGAAGCCATCTCGCTGGTTGTTATGCACCGGGCAGAGCGGCCGATTGATCGGAATTTCATGAAAATTCGGCCCGCCGAGCCGCGTGAGCTGGGTATCGGTGTACGAGAACAGCCGCGCCTGCAGCAAGGGATCGTTGGTGAAATCCATGCCCGGCAGGATGTGGCCCGGGTGGAACGCCACCTGCTCGGTTTCGGCGAAGAAGTTGTCCGGGTTGCGGTTCAGCACCATCCGCCCCACGCGCCGCACCGGCGCCAGTTCCTCCGGAATGAGCTTGGTCGGGTCCTGGAGATCGAAGCCGAACTTGAGCATGTCGGTCTCCGGCACCAGCTGCACGCCGAACCCGTATTCGGGAAACTGGCCCGCCTCGATCGAATCGTAGAGGTCGCGCCGGTGGAAATCGGGGTCCTTGCCGTTGATCTTGACCGCCTCGTCCCAGACCAGCGAATGCGCGCCGCCCACCGGCTTCCAGTGGAATTTGACCAGCGTGCCCTGCCCCTCTGCATCGACAAAGCGGAACGTATGCACGCCAAACCCCTCCATCGTTCGGAAACTGCGCGGGATGGCGCGGCCGGACATGGTCCACAGCACCATGTGCATCGACTCGGGCTGGAGGGACACGAAATCCCAGAACGTGTCATGCGCCGACGCGGCCTGCGGGATCTCGTTGTGCGGTTCCGGCTTCACGGAATGGACGAAATCCGGGAACTTGATGCCGTCCTGGATAAAGAACACCGGGATGTTATTGCCGACCAGGTCGAAGTTGCCCTGCCGCGTATAGAACTTGGTGGCGAAGCCGCGCACATCGCGCGCCAGATCGGCGGAGCCGCGCGAGCCGGCCACGGTCGAAAATCGCACGAACACTGGGGTCTTCTGGCCAACCTCGGTGAACAGCGCGGCGGTGGTCACGTCAGCCAGCGACTCGGTCAGCTCGAAATAGCCATGGGCAGCCGCGCCGCGCGCGTGGACTACGCGCTCGGGAATGCGCTCGTGGTCGAAGTGCGTGATCTTCTCGCGCAGGTGGAAGTCCTCGAGCAGCGTGGGGCCGCGCAGGCCGAGCTTGAGCGAGTCGTCGTCCTGCGGAATCTGGAGGCCCTGGTTCGTGGTCAGCGTGCGGTCACGGTTCGAGACGAGATTGCCGACCGAGTCCGAACCCAGCTGCTTTGGCCGCTCGGCCAGCCGGTCCGCCACGGCGCGCTCGTAGCTGCCGTCGTTGTTGTTGCCGATGCCTTGTGGCTTGGGCGGCGTGGTGTCGCCTTTCTTGCCGGGTGGCTGGGCGGCGGTCGGTGCGGTCTTTTTCGTCATGTGGGGTCCCTCGGTGGCGTTCGGTGGCTGGGTATCGCGGATTGGAGCCGATTGGAGCCTATGGCTTCCGCAGATACCGTGCCACCGGGGGCTCGGCGCGCACCGGCTCCCCGCCAGGCCGCGCCACGTCTGGCAAGCCGGGATTGGGGGCGACAAAAAAAAAGCCACGGTGCGTGCACACCGTGGCTTCCTTTTACATCCGGCTTGTAAAACCGCTTGCCGTGTCTTGCTCTCCGGCCGGCGGCCCCGCCTTATTCCACCGTCACCGACTTAGCCAGATTCCGAGGCTTGTCCACGTCCGTCCCGCGTGCGCAGGCCGTGTGGTAGGCCAGCAGTTGCAGCGGCACCGTGTGCAGGATCGGCGACAGCGCGCCGTAGTGCTCGGGCAGGCGGATCACCTGGATGCCATCGGACGACTGGATATGCGTGTCGGCATCGGCAAACACGTAGAGCCGGCCGCCGCGCGCGCGCACTTCCTGGATGTTGGACTTCAGCTTCTCCAGCAGCGCGTCGTTCGGCGCCACGGTCACCACCGGCATCGCCTCGGTGACCAGCGCCAGCGGGCCGTGCTTCAGCTCGCCGGCCGGGTAGGCTTCCGCGTGGATATATGAGATTTCCTTGAGTTTCAGCGCGCCTTCGAGGGCGATCGGGTAGTGCAGGCCCCGGCCCAGGAACAGCGCGTTCTCGCGGCGCGCGAAGTCTTCCGACCAGGCGATGATCTGCGGCTCCAGCGCCAGCACGCCATGCAGCGCCACGGGCAGGTGGCGCAGGTTGGTCAGCGCGGCGGCCTCTTCTTCCTCGGTCAGCCGGCCGCGTACCTTGGCCAGCGCCAGCGTCAGCATGTACAGCGCGGCGAGCTGGGTCGTAAACGCCTTGGTCGAGGCCACGCCGATCTCGGTGCCGGCGCGCGTCAGGAAGCGCATTTCGGTCTCGCGCACCATCGCGCTGGTCGCCACGTTGCAGATGGCCAGCGTGTGGGTGTGGCCGAGGTCGCGGGCATGGCGCAGGGCGGCCATGGTGTCGGCGGTCTCGCCCGACTGGGAGATCACCACCACCAGCGCGCGCGGGTTCGGCACGGTGTCGCGGTAGCGGTATTCGCTGGCCACTTCCACCTGGGTCGGGATCTTCGCCACGGACTCGAGCCAGTACTTGGCCGTGCAGCCCGAGTAGTAGCTGGTGCCGCAGGCCAGGATCAGGATATTGTCGATGTCGGGAAATACCGCGGCCGCCTTCTCGCCGAACAGTTCGGGCGCGATGGCGACGATGCCTTCCAGCGTGTCGCCCAGCGCGCGCGGTTGCTCGAAGATTTCCTTCTGCATGAAGTGGCGGTACGGGCCCAGCTCGACGGCTGCCGCGTGGGCTTCCACCACGCGCTCCTCGCGCACGACTTCCACGTCGTTCACGTCGCGGATGGTGGCGCCGGCACGGGTCAGCTCCACCACATCGCCCTCTTCCAGATAGACGATGCGGTTGGCGGTGCCGGCCACGGCCAGCGCGTCGGAGGCCAGGAACGATTCGTTCTCGCCCAGCGCGACCACCAGCGGCGAGCCGGCGCGCGCGCCCACCACCACGTCCGGGTTGTCCTTGGCCACCACGGCAATCGCGTAGGCGCCGTGCAGGCGCTTGGTCACCACGCGCACCGAGCCGAACAGGTTGCCGCGCGTGGCGCTGCTCGGGTAGGTGTAGGCCTGGTGGATCAGGTGGGCGACCACCTCGGTGTCGGTCTGCGACTCGAAGCCGTAGCCCACGGCGCGCAGTTCGTCGCGCAGCGGCTCGTAGTTCTCGATGATGCCGTTGTGCACCAGCGCGATGGTCTCGTCCGAGAAATGCGGGTGGGCGTTGACCGTATCGGGCTTGCCGTGCGTGGCCCAGCGCGTGTGGGCGATGCCCAGCGTGCCGGCCAACCCGGACGACTGCGTCTGCGTGTCCAGATCGGCCACGCGCGACACGGTGCGCGCGCGCTCGAGCATCTCGTCGCGCACGATGGCCACGCCGCACGAGTCATAGCCGCGGTACTCCAGGCGACGCAGGCCTTCGATCAGGACCGGAACGATATTGCGCGTGGAAACCGCGCCGACGATGCCACACATCTTGTGAACCCCCCGTTTGGGTTGCCTCGCGCCGCGCGCCGCAACCCGCTGAATGATGATGGCCGGCCCTCCCCGGGCCCGGCCTGACTGACGTTGACTGACTTAGCTTACTGCTTCGGCTGCTTCACCGGGCGCTGCCATGCGTCCAGCGTCATCTGCTTGGCCCGCGAGAGCGTGAGCTTGCCGGCTGGCGCGTCCTTGGTCAGCGTGGTGCCCGCGCCGATCGTGGCGCCACGGCCCACCGTCACCGGCGCCACCAGCTGCGTGTCCGAGCCGATGAACGCGTCGTCCTCGATCACCGTGCGGCTCTTGTTCACGCCATCGTAGTTGCAGGTAATGGTACCCGCGCCGATGTTGACGCGCTGGCCCACCGTGCTATCGCCCACATAGGCCAGATGGTTGGCCTTGCTGTGATCCCCGACCTGGCTGTTCTTCACCTCGACGAAGTTGCCGATATGCACATCCTCGCCCAGCTCGGTGCCGGGGCGCAGCCGCGCGTACGGCCCGATCCGGCCCGCCGGCCCGATCTTTGCTTCCTCGATGTGACAGAACGGTTGCACGCGTGCGCCGGCGCCGATGGTGGCATTCCGGATCACGCAATGCGCGCCGATGTGCACGCCATCGTCCAGATGCACGCGGCCTTCGAACACGCAGCCGACGTCGATGGTCACGTCGCGTCCGCACGTAAGCTGGCCGCGCACATCGATGCGCGCGGGGTCCAGCAGCGTCACGCCGGCCTCGAGCAGGCGCTGTGCGAGGTTGCGCTGGTGAATGCGCTCCACCTCGGCCAGCTGGACCTTGCTGTTGACGCCCAGCGTCTCCCACAGGGCCGCCGGCTGGGCGGAGACGATCTCCACGCCCTCGGTGGCGGCGCGCTCGATGGTGTCCGTGAGGTAGTACTCACCTTGCGCGTTGTTGTTGCCCAGCGTGGCAAGCCAGCGGCGCAGGTGGCCGGTCGGGCAGACGATGATGCCGGTGTTGATCTCGCGAATGGCGCGGATCTCGTCGCTGGCATCCTTCTGTTCGACGATGCGCACGATGTTGCCGGCGGCGTCACGTACGATGCGGCCGTATCCGGTAGGATCGGACATCTCGACGGTGAGCACGCCCATGCGCTCGGCGCCGGCCGCATGGACCAGGGCCTCGAGCGTGGCGGCGGTGGTCAGCGGCACGTCGCCATAGAGCACCAGCGTGGGCTGGTTGTCATCGAGCATCGGCAGCGCCTGCATCACGGCGTGGCCGGTGCCAAGTTGCTGGGTCTGGTCGGCAAACGCCACGTCCGGCGCAGCCACGGCCTCGCGCACGTGCTCCGCACCGTGGCCAACCACCACGACGAGGCGCGACGGCGAAAGCGTGCGCGCGGTGTCGAGCACATGGGCGAGCATCGGCCGCCCGGCAACCGGGTGCAGGACCTTGGGCAGGGCGGAATTCATCCGTTTTCCCATCCCTGCGGCAAGAATGACGATATTCACAAGGAGGTCCCTAAGTGAGTGTGTCTGATAATAAGCGCGAAAACCCGTACCAAGCGATCTCTTCAATCCCTCCAAACCCTTGTCAGGACTGGGCTGGCGGGCGATCTGCGAGGCGGGAAAACATGCGCGGCGATTTTAGCATGGCGCCTTGCGCCCGACCGCCGGTGGTTTCCGTTTTTCACATTTGGCGACGGCGCATTTTTGCAGGATTTGCAGCATTTACCGTCGTCCTGGCGCTGGGTGGCTGTAACGCCATGAAACTCGGCTATCAGCAGGGTGACCGGCTCGCCTACTGGTGGGTAGACCGCTACGTGGATGTGACGGACGACCAGGAGCCGCCCACCCGCGAGGCCATCGCCCGGTTCTTCTCCTGGCACCGCCGCGCCCAGCTCCCCGAGATCGCCAACGTGCTGACGCGGGTCAAGAGCGAGGTGGCCGGCCCGGTGGACGCGTCGATGGTGCGCCACGCGCGCGAGGACACCCAGCGGCTGGGCCGCCAGGCCTTCGAGAACGCCATACCCGACCTGGCCGACCTGATGCTGACGCTGACGCCGGAGCAGATCCAGCGCATGGAATCGAAATTCAACGAAAGCAACGCCAAATATCGCAAGGAATTCCTGAAATCGGACCCGCAGGCTCGCTCGAACGCCCGTTTCGACAAGGTCATGGACTACGCCAAGCTGGTCTACGGCAAGTTCTCGGACGATCAGGCGCAGAAGATCCGCGCCGCGATGGGGCCGTACATGCAGGGCGCCGACGCCCGCTATGCGGAGCGCGTGAAGCGGCAGCAGGAATGGCTGGGGATTGCCCGGGAGGTCTCGACGACCCATCCGCCCAAGTCGCAGGTGGAGGACATGCTGCGCAAGTACGCCGACCACTGGCAGCGCCCGGCGGCCGAGCGCGCGCAGATCCGGCAGGCCAACGAGGCCGGGGTGGACCTGACCGTGACCATCGCCAACCTGACCACGCCGGAACAAAAGGCCCACGCGGTGGACCGCTTCCAGAAATGGATCGACGATACCCGCTCGCTGATGCGCGAGGCGGGTCCGTCGCAGGCGTCTAAATAAGAGGGGTGGCCGGGGTATCGGCGCTGGGTGCCTTCTCGGCCAGCTTGTCGAAGCGGACGAACTCCATCCGGTTCGGCTCGGCGCTGCCGGTGAAGGTCAGCGCCTGCTGGGTGAAGGTGGTCTCGCCGAACAGCGAGGCCTCGTCCACCTTGGCCAGGCCGGTGGCCAGCCCGGTGAACGGGAACAGGTCGGTATCGGCCAGGTGGGACGGCACCACGTTGCGCAGCGACGCGAAGATATTGTCGATGCGGCCCGGGTTCTCGCGCTCCCAACCCTGCAGCATCTCGCTGACCTTCTTGCGCTGCAGGTTCTCCTGCGAGCCGCACAGGTTGCAGGGGATGATCGGGTAGGCCATCGCCCGCGCGTAGGACGCAATGTCCTTTTCCGCGCAATACGCCAGCGGCCGGATCACGATGTGCTGGCCGTCATCGGTCGACAGCTTGGGCGGCATCGCCTTCATCTTCCCGCCGAAGAACATGTTCAGGAAGAAGGTCTGGACGATGTCGTCCCGATGGTGCCCCAGCGCAATCTTGTTGGCGCCCAGCTCCTTGGCCGTGCGGTAGATCACGCCCCGGCGCAGCCGCGAGCACAGCGAGCAGGTGGTCTTGCCCTCGGGCACCTTCTCCTTGACGATCGAATACGTATCCGCCTCGACGATCACATATTCCACGCCGGTGGACTTCAGGTACGCGGGCAGGATGTGTTCCGGGAAACCCGGCTGCTTCTGGTCCAGGTTCATCGCGATCAGCTTGAAGTTGATGGGCGCGCGCTTCTGGAGCGCCATCAGGACCGACAGCATGGTGTACGAGTCCTTCCCGCCACTCATGCAGACCAGCACAGTGTCGCCGTCCTCGATCATGCCGAAGTCGCCGATGGCTTTGCCGGCCAGCGACTGAAGGCGGGTTTCGAGGCGATAGAAGTTAGCGGAGTGACTCATAAGACATACCTGATGCGGGGCGCGGGCCTTGGGAAGCCCGTCGGATGGCCCTGTCGGACGGGCCCGTATTCTACTTGACGTGGAACACCTCGACGCCGACCGAATCGCAGTCCGGGTAGACATCGGGCTTTTCCGTGGAAACGCGCACCGCGCGCACCTTCGGATGCTTCAGCATGGCACGTGCCACGTCATCGCACAGGGTTTCCTGCAGGTGGATGTGGCCCTGGGCCATGCGCGCGGCCACGGTACTGCGCATGAAGTCGTAGTCCACCACTTCCTCGAGCTTGTCGGCCTGCGGCGTGCTCTGGTCCAGCGGCACGAACAGGTCGATATTGACCAGCACGCGCTGCTCGCCCTTCTTCTCGAATTCGTGCACGCCGATATTGATCTGCACTTCATAGTTGCGCAGGAACATGCGGCGGCAGCCTTGCAGGCTGGGGTGGGAAAGCGCGGCGAAGGTCATGGTGGGGCGTCGGGCAGGTGCTGCGGTAAATCGGAAAATGCTTAAAAACGACCGAAGATCGGGATCACTCGGTCAGGAACATCACGTCGCGGGCCAGCGGCATCAGGTGCTGGCCGCCATCGACATACAGGGTGGTACCGGTCACGGCGTGGGCGCCAGCGAGGTAGGCCACGGCCTGGGCGATGTCGTCCGGCGTGGACGACTTGCCCAGCGGCGTCATGCCGTGCGCGCGGACGAAGCCGGGGTCGGACTGGTCGCCGGACACCAGCGTGATGCCGGGCGCCACGCCCACCACCCGCAGCCGGGGCGCCAGCGCCTGGGCCAGTTGCACCGTGGCGGTCTGCAGCGCGGCCTTGGACAGCGTGTACGACAGGAAGTCCGGATTCAGGTTGTTGAGCTTCTGGTCGAGCAGGTTGATCACCACGCCGCGCTGGGCGGTCTGGTTGCCATCGGCACCAAGCGCCTTGTGCATCTCACGCGCCAGCAGCAGCGGCGCGGCCACGTTGGTGCGCATATGGGTGTCGAGCGAGGCGTAGGAGAAGCTCGTCGCCACGTCGTACTGGAACAGCGAGGCGTTGTTGACCAGGCAGGTCGGCACGCCCAGCGCGTCGGCGCAGGCCGCGACCAGCTTGCTGGTAGCGGCTTCGTCGGACAGGTCGGCCTGCAGCACGGCGGCGCGGCGGCCCAGGCCGCGGATCTGCGTGGCGAGGGTCTCGGCTTCGTCGCGCGAGCGATTGCAGTGGATCGCCACGTCCCAGCCTCGCGTGGCAAGTTCCAGCGCGATGGCACGGCCCAGGCGGCGCGCGCCGCCGGTCACGAGGGCGACGCCGCGCGCGGCGGCAGGGTGGGCGCCGGAGGCGCCAGCAGTCAGGGAATCTGGCATTGCTACAATTCGCGGTATGCAGAAAGTCGCTAGTCTACCCCTTCCCCCCGCCGACGCGCTGGACGCCTCCGCGGCCCTGACCACCTGTATTGGCGACGCCATCGAGGCCGCCGGCGGCTGGATTGGCTTCGATCGCTACATGGCGCTGGCGCTCTACGCCCCCCGGCTCGGCTATTACAGTGGCGGCGCCGCCAAGTTCGGCCGCGATGCCCGGGACGGCAGCGACTTCATCACCGCCCCCGAGTTGACCCCCTTCTTCGCCCGCACGCTGGCCCGCCAGTTCGCACCGCTGATCGCCCTGGACCTGCCGCGCGTGCTCGAATTCGGCGCCGGCACGGGCCGCCTCGCGGCGGACCTGCTGCTCGCCCTGGAAACCGAAGGTGCGCTGCCCGAGACCTACCAGATCCTCGAATTGTCGGGCGAGCTGCGCGTACGCCAGCAGGAAACGCTGGCCGCCCGCGCGCCGCACCTGGCTAGTCGCGTGCAGTGGCTGGACGAGCTTCCCGCGCAGTTCGAAGGGGTCATCGTCGGCAACGAGGTGCTGGACGCCATGCCAGTGCGCCTGTTCGCGCGCCTGGACGGCCGCTGGCACGAGCGCGGCGTGGCGCTGGCCGACGGGAAGTTCACGTTCGAGGACCGTCCGCTGGCAGACAACGCCTTCCCCGACGCGCTACGCGCGCTGCCGGGCGACCACGACATGGTCACCGAGACCCATGCCGAGGCCGAAGGCTTCACGCGGGCGGTGGGCGCCATGCTGACGCGCGGCGCGGCGTTCTTCATCGATTATGGCTTCCCGGCGGCCGAGTACTACCATCCGCAGCGCGCCGACGGCACGCTGATGTGCCACTACCGCCACCACGCGCACCCCGATCCGTTCCTGTATCCCGGGCTGCAGGACATCACCGCGCACGTCAATTTCACCGGCATCGCCGAGGCGGCGGTGGACGCCGGGCTGTCCGTGGCCGGGTTCGCCTCGCAGGCGCGCTTCCTGATGAACGCCGGGATCACCGAGTTGCTGATGGAGCTGGACCCGACCGACGCCCGCGCCTTCCTGCCCCATGCCAACGCGGTGCAGAAGCTGCTGTCCGAGGCCGAGATGGGCGAGCTGTTCAAGGTGATCGTGCTGACGCGCGGTCTGGACGACGCGCTGCCGCTGGCAGGCTTCGCACGCGGCGACCGCGTTCACGCACTCTGAGGAACAGCCGCCATGCTGCGCTGGACATTCACCATCTTCCTCTGCGTGATCGTGCTGTCGGCCTCGCTGCCGTGGCTGCAGAAGATCGGCCTGGGCAGGCTGCCCGGCGACGTGCGCTTCCGGCTGTTCAAGCGCGAGTACGTGCTGCCGTTCGCCTCGACCATCCTGCTGTCGCTGATCGCGCTGGCGATTGGGAAGCTGCTGTAGGCGTAGCCCTTCAGTCGGGCTCCGCGCCCAGCCCCAGCTTCTCCGCCACCGCCGCGATGCGGGACTTGTGCACGCGTTCCTTGATCAGGTCCGGCCGGTCCGCGCAGGCCTTGGCGATGGCGCCGGCATCGACCGAGGCCGCCGCTGCCCGTGCCGCCATCAGGCGTTCGGTCTGCGGATAATCCCGATCCTCGAAACCTAGCCGACCACGCGCGTCGGCCTCGCAGGCCGTCAGGGCCTCCGCGAAGCGGTCCGGCTTGCGCAGCGCGTCGCAGCGCTCCACCAGCCGGGTCAGCGCGGCGGCGCCGAATTCCATCGATCGATGGATGTTGCCGTGCTCGCGCGCCACCAGCACCGCCAGGTCGCGGCAGTCGTTCGGCACGCGCAGCCGCTCGCAGACCGCTTCGAGCAGCTTCACGCTGCGCTGTTCATGGCCGATGTGGCGCGGCAGCACGTCTGCCGGCGTGGTGCCCTTGCCGAGGTCGTGGACCAGTGCCGCGAAGCGGATCGGCAGCGACGCGCCGGTCGCGGCTGCATGATCGACCACCATCATCACGTGCACGCCCGTATCCACCTCGGGGTGATACTCGGCGCGCTGCGGCACGCCCCAGAGCCGGTCCAGCTCGGGCAGCAGCCGCGCCAGCGCGCCACATTCGCGCAGCACGTCGAACATCCGCGACGGCTTCGCCTCCATCAGCCCGCGCGCCAGTTCCTGCCACACCCGCTCCGGCACCAGCGCGTCGACCTCGCCCGCCTCGACCATCGCGCGCATCAGCGCCACGGTCTCGGGCGCCACGGAGAAGTCATGGAAGCGCGCCGCGAAACGCGCCGCGCGCAGGATGCGCACCGGGTCTTCGGCGAAGGCATCGGAGACATGACGGAACAGCCGCGCGTCCAGATCGCGCTGGCCGCCGTACGGGTCGATGATCGGCCCGACGAGCTGGCCGGCATCGTCCACGGCCTGCGCCATCGCGTTGACGGTCAGGTCGCGCCGGACCAGATCATCCTCGAGCGTGACGTCGGGCGCGCAGTAGAACGCGAAGCCCTTGTAGCCCGCCGCCGTCTTGCGTTCGGTACGCGCGAGGGCGTACTCCTCCTTGGTGCGCGGATGCAGGAAGACCGGGAAGTCCTTGCCCACGGGCTTGTAGCCGGCCGCTTCCATCTCGGCCGGCGTGGCGCCGACGACCACGTAGTCGCGGTCCTGGCTCGGCTTGCCCAGCAACTGGTCGCGGATGGCGCCGCCCACGGCATAGACCTGCATGAAATTCCTAGTGATGGATGATGATGGCGTCCGGATGGTCCGGCACGGTGCGGTACGGCTCGTCGTCGGCCAGGAAATCGCGTTCCTCGCGCGCGGCGGCGATCCATTCTTGCATGGCCGGCAGCGCGAGGATGAAATCGGCGTATTGCTTGGCCGTCTCGGGCAGGTGGATGCCGTAGGTGGCGAAGCGCGAGACCACGGGCGCGTAGAACGCGTCCGCCACCGAGAAGGTGCCGAACAGGAACGGTCCCTCGGCGCCGAAGCGTGTGCGCAGGTCGGTCCAGATCGCGGCGATGCGCTCCACCTCGCGCTGCACGGCCACGTTCCAGCCGCAGCCGGGCAGCACGGCGGTCACGTTCATCGGCAACTGGTTGCGCACGTTGGCGAAGCCCGAATGCATCTCGGCGCAGACCGAACGTGCCAGCGCGCGCGCGGCGGGGTCAGCCGGCCAGAGCGCCTTCTCGGGGAAGCGTTCGGCCAGGTATTCCGAGATCGACAGCGAATCCCAGACCGTGACGTCGCCATCCACCAGCGTCGGCACCTTGCCGGCCGGCGAGTACTGGGCGATCTGCGCCGCGAAGCCGGGCGTGCCCAGCCGCACGGGAATCTCCTCGAACGCGATGCCAGCCTGGCGCAGCAGCAGCCAGGGGCGCAGCGACCAGGACGAGTAGTTCTTGTTGCCGATGACGAGTTTCATCGCGATTCCTTGGGGGGCGGGGGGAGGGAAAATGGCCTGAACCGATGATTCTAGCGAGTGGGCCGCGCCGCCTCCAAATGAATTGCGCTCGCAAGGCTGTGAGCGCAAGTCACATCGGCGTCAGAGGGAGCGATGTTGGGGGTCAGCGGTGCACGCTCTCCCGCATGGCCTGGAGCGCCGCCTCGCGGTTGCGGCCACCCAGCACATCGGTCATCACGGACTCCAGGCTGGCCGGTTCCAGGCCGAGTTCAGCCGACATCGGCGCGTGCAGCACGTTGTCCAGGCGCATCGAGTCGAGGTTGTCGCGCGACATGACCGGGCCGCCGGGCATGTGTTCCAGCACGGCCGCCTGCACGCGCGCCAGCGCATCGGGCAGCGCGATGACCGGGCGCGGATGGCCCGACGCCCGCCCGGCGAAGCGCACCAGTTCCTCGAGCGTGTAGACCTGCGGCCCACCCACCTCGTAGACCTGGCCGACCGTAGCCGGGTTGACCATCGCGCGCAGGAAGGCCTCCACCACGTCCATCACGAACACGGGCTGGAAGCGCGCCTGGGCGCAGGCCAGCGGCACCACGGGGGCCATCTGCTGCATCTGGGCGAACAGGTTCAGGAAGTGGTCGTCCGGGCCGAACACGACCGACGGCCGCATGACGGTCCAGTCGAGCCCGCTCTCGCGCACCATGCGCTCGCCCTCGCCCTTGCTGCGCAGGTACATCGACGGCCCCTGCGCGTCCGCGCCGAGCGCGCTCATATGGATCAGCCGGCGAACGCCGGTGCGCTGGCAGGAGGCCACGATCTGGCGCGGCAGGTCTACGTGCGCGGCGGCGAACTGGGGGCCATATGGGTCGCCCCGGTCGCCATGCAGTACGCCGACGAGATTGACGACGATGCCGTCCACGCCGACCGAGCCAATGGCGTCGTCCAGCGCGGCGGCGTCGGCCAGGCCCAGTTCGCAGACTTCCACGCGCGGCAGCAGCAACAGGTGCTGGGCGTGCTCGGCACGACGCGAGCCCACCAGGATGCGCTCTGGCGCGATGGGACTGTCGGGATTGGTGGCGGGATTGCGCGGCACCCCTGAGGCGGAGGCCGCGCCGGCAAGGCGGGAGACGAGGTGGCTGCCGATGAATCCGGCGCCACCGATCACGAGGACATTACTGGTCAGCATGGTGGGCTCCGTGACGGTCACGTAACGCTGGCATCTCTCGATGCGCGCCCGGAGTCACGGCGCCTCCTGCTGGCCCCGCTACATCAAGGCAGGCTGGTGGTCGTGACCGAGGACGGCGCGACCGTTCCCAGGCGGTCTTTGAGAGACTGGGGCCGGCCGCTCATCAATGCAGCATAGTACGTAGCGTTGGAAAGCACATTCTTGACATAAGTTCGCGTTTCCGTGAACGGAATCGTCTCTGCAAAGATCGCGCCTTCTACCGGCCGGGAGAGGCTGCTGCGCCAGCTCTTGGGCCGTCCCGGGCCAGCGTTGTAGCCCGCCGAGGCAAGCGTCCACGAGCTGTCCAGGTCCGTCAGCACCATGCTCATGTAATTTGTACCGAGCAGGATGTTGATATTGGGGTCACTCATCATCGACGGCGAGAAGTCGGTCATGCCGATCTTGCGCGCCACGAACTTGGCCGTGGCCGGCATCACCTGCATCAGGCCATGCGCGCCGGCCGACGAGCGCGCGTTCATGATGAAACGCGATTCCTGGCGGATCAGGCCATAGGCCCAGGCCATGTCCAGGCCCACATCGTCGGTGGCCCGCTGCATGATGTCCCGGTACGGCATGACGAAACGCAGCGAGAAATCGTGCTCCGCCTTGGTGCGGTCGGCCGTGTTGACGGTGCGGTCGAGCAGTTCGATCTTGCGCGCGTACTCGGCGGCGGCCAGCAGTTCGCGGTCGCTCATGCTGCGCAGCTCCCAGTTCCACTCGCGATTGCCTTCGAAGCGCAGGTTCAGGTCATAGAACTTCTGCGCGCGCACGAAGCCGGGCCGCGTGCGCATGGCCATCGCCTCGGCATCGGAGACCGTGGTGCGCGGCGGCAGCGTGATGCGGTTGCCGAGTTCCTCGGTGGCAAGCTGGCCGTAGAAGTTGAACTGGCCAGCGATGGTCTGGAACTGCGTCTGCGCGTCCGCGGTGCGGCCATCGGCCTTGAGCGCGCGGGCGTACCAGTAGATCCACGCCGGGTCCTTGGCGCGCATCTCGGGGCGCATCAGCTCCACAGCCTGGCGCACCTGCTTCCAGTCGCCCTGGCGCAGCGCGGCGCGCACGCGCCATTCCTGCGATTCATCGGACAGCCACTGGTTGCCGCCCAGCGTCATCTGGTTCTTGTAGTAGCCGGCGGCCTCGGGCATCAGCTTCTTGGCCGCGTACTGGCCGATCACGCCCCAGCCGGCGCCCTGCTCGTCGCGCGACAGCGTGCCGCCCGAGGCGGTCAGGTAGGCCGCAGCCTGGGCCGGATCGTTGCGGGCCATCTTGACGACGGTGGCCAGCGTGTCGCTGTCCACGCGTGCGTCGGGCACGGTCGCAGCGATCCTTGCCGCCAGCGTCGTGAAATTCAGTTCGAGCGCCTGGCGTGCCTGGAACGCCACGTCGCTGCGCTGGATCTGCTGGCTCTGCGCCAGATAGCTGATCAGGTCGACGCAGCCCTCGCCGTAATAGCGCGGGTCCGCCAGCACAGCGCGCGAATCGGCGGCCACGTTCTTGCCCTTGAGCGCACTCGACAGCAGCGCGTAGCACTCCACCTGCGTGTCGTCCTTCAGCACGAACTGCGGGTATTCGACGTCGAAGTTGGCCCAGTCGCGCTTCTTGCCCAGCACCAGCAGCCAGTCATTGCGCATGCGGTCGGCAATCGCCTCGCCCTGGTAGCGCTTCAGGAACACGCGCACCTGCTCGTCGGGCGCGTCGATGCGGGCCAGGCCGCTGGCATCGAACAGCTGCGGCTTGATGCGGAAATACTCCACATACGACGGAATCGGATAGTCGACCAGCGTGGCCGAGATGGCGGCCGTGCGGTCCACATCGTTCTTGCGGGCAGCCTCGCGCAGCGCGACAAAGGCATCGTCCGGATTGCTGGGGATGGTCAGCGCGGCCGGCTGCGGCGCCGGGCGCTTCTGGGCGTAGGCCGGCGTGGCCAGCAATGCACCTGTCAACGCCCCCAGTCCTGCCAGCCACGCGGCGCGTTGCGCACGGCGCAGATATACTCCCTTCGGCATTCTTGCTATCCCTTGTTGGTCCGCGCGCGGCGCCGGGGTACCCGGTCGCGCCCCGCGCGTGTTGGTATTCGGATGTCGATCCATCGATCGATTGCGGTGCCGGCCATTATTGCACGCCATGCAGCCTGAACAGGCCCCAGACAACGGGGCAGAAAACCTGCCATTCCTCGAAGAGCGCCGCGCGCTGCGCCGGCGACTGCTCGCGCTGCGCGCCGGCCTGCCGGATCGCGCCGAGGCCGACGCGCGCATCGGGGCCGCGCTGGCGCCCCTGCTCGAACGCCTGGGCGCGCGACGCGTGGGCTTCTATTGGCCGATCCAGGGCGAATTCGACGCACGCGCCGTCATCGTGCAATGGCTGGCCGGCATGCCGGGCCGCCAGGCCGCGCTGCCGGTGGTCACCCGCCCCGGCACGCCGCTGGACTTCCACGTCTGGACGCCCGAGACGACAATGCGCGCCGGCCACTACGACATTCCCGTGCCCGATGGCACCGAGGCCGTGTTGCCCGACGCGCTGCTCATTCCCTGTGTCGGTTTCAGCCGCGATAAGTTCCGCCTCGGCTACGGCGGCGGCTTCTACGACCGCACGCTGGCGGCCCTCGCAGAAACGCCGGTGTCGATCGGCATCGGCTTCGCGGCCTGCGAGATTCCCTTGCAGGCGCAGCCACACGACCTGCCGATGGACTGGATCGTCACCGAAGGCGGCGCGTTCTAAGCGTTCTCCTCGGCTAGCAATTCGTCCACCAGCGCACGCATCTTGCGCCAGTGCGACCCCTCCCAGAACACCCGCCGGCAGTGCAGGCAGGTGACAAAGCGCGTGTGCCGCGCCAGCACGCCCTCGGGTACGCGGCCGTCCACTTCCGACTTGTCGATCCGATGCAGTGGCACATTGCAGTCCAGACACAGCGAGAACGGACGCGCACTGCGGGCCAGGTCGAGCCGCCGGAAGACCTCGCGCACCTGGAGCGCCGACTTGATCGCCCGTACATAGCAGCCGTGCGTCACGCCGCGCCGCTTGAGCAGTTCGCGGTCGCGCGTGAGCACGATGCGGCCCTCCTCGGCGGCAATCCGCGCGATCTCGCTGTCTTCGAAATGGTTGTCGTAGAGGGTATCGAAGCCGGTCATGCGCAGCAGGTGCGCCAGGCCGCCCAGATGGGCATCGGCAACGAAACGGGTCTCGCGCAGTGGCTGATCGCGCACGCGGAGCAGGGGCGAGATGTCGAAGGCTTCGAAGGTGGGATAGACGGCCACGCGGTCGCCGTCCTGCACGGGGCGGTCGAATGCCACCGATTCGCCGTTGACCAGGATCAACTCCACCTCGGTGTGCGGCACGCCGAGCGCCTCGATCATGTGCTTGACCGTGGCCGCGCGGGCGCAGGGCACGACGATGTCCTGGTGGCGTCGGGTGCGCGCCAGGAAATCGTTCAGCTCCTCGTAGAAGCGGAATGTGGCGGTGACGGTGGCGGGAACCATGGGGCGCAGTATGCCCCCATGACCCCGTCCGATGGAAGTTACAGCTTCAGCCGTTCCCAGACCGCCTTGGTGGCGCCGGCGGCGTTGAGCGTGTAGAAGTGCAGGCCCGGCACGCCGGCGGCCAGCAGGCGGTCGCAGAGCCCGGTCACCACGTCCAGGCCGAACGCGCGGATGGACTCCCGGTCGTCGCCGAACGACTCCAGCCGCTTGGCCACCCAGCGCGGCACTTCGGCACCGCACATTTCCGAAAAACGCATCAGCTGAGAGTAGTTCGTGATCGGCATGATGCCCGGCACGATCGGTACGTCCACGCCCAGCGCGCGCACTTCGTCGACGAAACGGAAGTAGGCGTCGGCGTTGTAAAAGTACTGCGTGATCGCCGAATCGGCGCCCGCGCGGACCTTGCGGACGAAATTATCGAGGTCGTGGCGCGGCGACTTCGCCTGCGGGTGGTACTCGGGGTACGCCGCCACCTCGATGTGGAACCAGTCGCCGGTCTCGGCGCGGATGAATTCCACGAGTTCGTTGGCGTATCGGAATTCGCCGATTTCGCCCATGCCGGACGGCATGTCGCCCCGCAGCGCCACGACATGGCGGATGCCGCCGTCGCGGTACGTCTTCAGGATCTGGCGGATGCTGTCGCGCGTGGAACCCACGCACGAAAGGTGCGGCGCGGCCTCGATGCCATCACGCTGGATCTCCAGCACGGCGTCCAGCGTGCCCTGCTGCGTGGTGCCGCCGGCGCCGAACGTCACCGAGATGTACTTGGGTTGCAGCGGAGCCAGCTGCGCGCGCGTGTTGCGCAGTTTCTCCGTGCCTTCCGCCGTCTTCGGCGGGAAGAATTCGAAGCTGTAGTAGCGGTCTGTCATGCGAATAAAGTCTCAGTCGCGGTCGCCGAGCAACAGGCTCGACAGCACCCACGAGATCACGCTGTACAGGATGGAGCCCAGCAGCGCGGCGCCGAAGCCCTGCACCACGAAGCCCGACAGCAGGTTGCCGACGAACAGGAACAGCAGCGCGTTGATGACGAAGATGAACAGGCCCAGCGTCAGCAGCGTGACCGGCAGCGTCAGAATGACCAGGATGGGCCGGATCAGCGTGTTGACGAGGCCCAGCACCAGCGCGGCGATCATCGCCGCGCCGAACCCGCCCAGCGAGATGCCGGAGATGACACTTCCGACCAGGAACAGCGAGGCGGCATTGATGATCCAAACGGCCAACAGTCTCATTGCGACTCCTTTTCCAGGTTGCCTGTCGATTTCCCCCCTCCCCCGCGAACGGGAGAGGGGGGGACACCTCCCGCCGATCAATAGCGGTAGTGGTCAGCCTTGTACGGACCTTGCTTCTGCACGCCGATGTAAGCGGCCTGCTGCTCGGTCAGCTCGGTCAGTTGCGCGTTCAGCTTCTTCAGTTGCAGGCGCGCGACCTTCTCGTCCAGGTGCTTCGGCAGGGTGTACACGCCCACCGGGTACTTGCCGGTGTCACGCTCGGCCCACAGTTCGATCTGGGCGATGGTCTGGTTGGCGAACGAGCTGCTCATCACGTACGACGGGTGGCCCGTGGCGCAGCCCAGGTTCACCAGGCGGCCCTTGGCCAGCAGGATGATCTTCTTGCCGTCCGGGAACACCACGTGGTCCACCTGCGGCTTGATCTCGTCCCACTGGTACTTTTCCACCGAGGCGATGTCGATCTCGTTGTCGAAGTGACCGATGTTGCAGACGATGGCCTGGTCCTTCATCTTGGCCATGTGGTCGTGCGTGATGACGTGGTAGTTGCCGGTGCAGGTGACGAAGATGTCGCCGTGCTCGGCGGCGTAGTCCATGGTCACCACGCGGTAGCCTTCCATGGCAGCCTGGAGCGCGCAGATCGGGTCGATCTCGGTCACCCAGACCTGGGCCGACAGCGCGCGCAGGGCCTGGGCGCTGCCCTTGCCCACGTCACCGTAGCCAGCCACCACGGCCACCTTGCCGGCGATCATCACGTCCGTGGCACGCTTGATGCCGTCCACGAGCGATTCCCGGCAACCGTACAGGTTGTCGAACTTGCTCTTGGTCACCGAGTCGTTCACGTTGATGGCCGGGAACTTCAGTTCGCCTCGCTGTGCCATCTGGTACAGGCGGTGCACGCCGGTGGTGGTTTCCTCGGTCACGCCACGGATGGCGGCCAGGTTACGGCTGTACCAGCTCGGGTCCTTGGCCAGCTTTTCCTTGATGGCGGCGAACAGGTAGGTTTCTTCCTCGCTGGTCGGCTTGGCGATCAGCGACGCGTCCTTCTCGGCACGGGCGCCCAGGTGCAGCAGCAGCGTGGCGTCGCCGCCGTCGTCCAGGATCATGTTCGGCGTGCTGCCGTCGGTCCAGTCGAAGATGCGGTGCGTGAAGTCCCAGTATTCCTTGAGCGACTCGCCCTTGAACGCGAAAACCGGCACGCCGGACGCGGCGATGGCGGCGGCGGCGTGGTCCTGCGTCGAGAAGATGTTGCACGAGGCCCAGCGCACGTCGGCGCCCAGTGCCACCAGCGTCTCGATCAGCACGGCGGTCTGGATGGTCATGTGCAGCGAACCGGCGATGCGGGCGCCCTTGAGCGGCTGCGCGGCGGCGAATTCGTCACGGATAGCCATCAGACCCGGCATTTCGGTCTCGGCGATGGCGATTTCCTTGCGGCCCCAGCCGGCCAGGCCGATATCGGCCACGAGGTAGTCTTGCTTGAGTTCGGTCACAGCGTTCATGTTTCACTCCGGTGAAGAGTGGCACGCAGGTGACGAGGGGGGACAACGACCGCATCCCGCGCGAATTGCGGAACGGGCGGATAGGTCGACTCGCCTCCGTGCGGACCACGGATCAGCGAGCGCCGTTGAAACATTCCGAGCCTGGCGGATGAGGGCCATCCGTTGCAACGCTCCTCGGAGTGGCGGTATTGTAGCGTGCCTGTCCGCGCCTGCGGCGCGAGAAACGGACTTTTTTCCCGTCTATTCCCCTTCCAGCCTCCCTGCCATCCTGCCCGCCCACATGCTTTCCACGCCACCCCGCACGCTGACCATCGCCGGTTCCGACTCCGGCGGCGGTGCCGGCATCCAGGCCGACCTGAAGACTTTCAGCGCACTCGACTGCTTCGGCATGAGCGCGATTACCGCCATCACGGCGCAGAACACGCTCGGCGTGACCGGCGTGCACGCCATTCCGGCCGACATGGTGGCCGCCCAGATCGATGCCGTCGCCACGGACATCGGCGTGGACGCGGCCAAGACCGGCATGCTCGGCACGGCCGCCATCGTCGAGGCCGTGGCCGATGCGGTGGACCGCCACGGCATCCGCCAGCTGGTGGTGGACCCGGTGATGATTTCCACGTCTGGCGCCACGCTCTCGGACGACGCCACCAGCCAGGCCATGGTGCGGCTGCTGTTCCCGCGCGCGCTGGTGGTCACGCCCAACCTGCCGGAAGCCTCGTACCTGCTCGGCCGCCGCATCGCGCGCCGCGCGGACATGGAGACCGCTGCCGCCGACCTGCTCGCGCTAGGCTGCCAGGCCGTGCTGCTCAAGGGCGGCCATCTGGAAGATGATCGGAACGATGGCCCGCACGGCCGGGGGCTCGACGACCTGCTGATGCTGGCCGATGGCACGGTGCGCGTGTTCACCCATCCGCGCATCGACACGCCGAACCTGCACGGCACCGGCTGCACGCTGGCGGCCGCCATCGCCGCGCAACTGGCCCGTGGCGATGCGCTGGCCGACGCCATCAGCACCGCGCTGGACTACGTGGCGCAGGCCATCGCCGCCGGGGCCCGGCTGCGCATCGGGGCCGGGAACGGCCCGCTGAACCATGCCTTCGCGCCGCGCGCGCTGGGTTGAGGACCGACCATGCAGACATTGAGCGATATCGACCTGCGCACCGATCCGGCCGCGGCCCGCTATATCAAGGAGGAAGTCGTCCAGGTGACGTTTGCCGCAGAGCCCGGCGAGCTGGTGAGCCGGGAAGGCCCCAACCGCTACCAGCCCGGCGACGCCATCGTGACCGGCGCCACGGGCGACCGCTGGGTGGTCTCGCGCGACCGCTTCGACGCGCGCTACCTGCCGGTGGACGGCGGTGGCTGGCGCAACCGGCCGGTGCCGGTGCTGGCGAAGGAGATGACGGTGCCGTTCGCCATCGCGCGCTCGGCCGGCGGCGATGTGCTGACCGGCAAGGCCGGCGACTGGCTGATGCAATACGCGCCCGGCGACTATGGCATCACCGAGCGCGCGCGCTTCCTGGCGGTGTACCGCCGGATGGAGGATTAGTTGCCGCCGGCCAGCTGCACGAGCTTGAACGCGGCGCGGGCCACGCACACCACGGTGCCGGCCGCGTCACGCGCCTCGCCTTCGCAGAAGGCGATCTTGGCGCCGCGCCGGATGCAGCGCGACTCGAAGGTCAGTTCACCGCGCGCGGCGGCCAGGAAGTGCGTGGACATGTCGATGGTGATCACGCCCACGTCGAGCGGCGAGTAGGACCGCGCCGCGCCGCTGAGCGTGAAATCGAGCACGGCCATCAGCGTGCCCCCGTGCACATCGCCCCGGCTGTTCACGAGCGCCGGGTTGGCCGGCAGGCGCGTGCGGCACTTCCCCTCTTCCATATGTTCCGGCTGCAGGCCCAGATGCCGCATCAGCGGAATGTCGATGCCGAAATACGGCTTTTCCGGTGTGCCAGGGGCGACGGGCTTGATCTCGTTCACGGCTGTTTCCTCTCTGCTCCGGGTTCCGTATGGCGGAACCTCGATCCATTGTGTTCGGTGGAGCGGAGAGGATATGCGGATTTCAGGGGCCGTGCCAGCCGGCTGGGCGGTCAGCGCCCAAACAATGCGGTGAGCGAGGCCACCGCCGCCGGCACGTCGCTGGCCTCGGTCACCGCGCGCACCACGGCGGCGCTGCCGACGCCCACGTCGAGCACTTCGCGCAGATTGCTCCCGTTCACTCCGCCGATGCCCACCAGCGCGGACACCACCGGCTGCATCAGCGCCACATAGGCCCGGAAGCGGCCCATGCCCTGCGGCGCGGTCGGCATGACCTTGGTCGTGGTCGGGAAGATCGCCCCGAGCGCCAGATAGCTGGGGCCGATCGCGGCCACACGCAGCATCTCGGCGTAGCCGTGGGTGGACACGCCCAGACGCAGCCCGGAGGCGCGAATCGCCTCGAGATCGGCCTCGTCGAGGTCTTCCTGACCCAGGTGGATGCCGTAGATGCCGCTGTCGCCACCCATCGCCGCATGGTGGTCGAGCGCCACGCGCCAGTGATCGTTGATGAACAGGCGCGATGCCTGCCCCTTGGCGGCCTTGGCGGCGCGGGCCACTTCGGCCTTGACCGCCGCCGCGTCGTCCGACTTGAAACGCAACTGCACGGTCGGCACGGCCAGCGGCACCAGCCGCTCGATCCACTCCGCGCTCGGCACTACCGCGTACAGGCCGAGGTCCGGCGGGCACGGCGCGAAGGGCTTGGGCGATGCGTTGGGCGATGCGTTGGGCGATGCGTCGGGCGAGGCCAGCGCGGCGTGGCGCACGCGTGGGAAGCGGGCGAAATCGGTCGGCCAGTCCTGGCGGCCCGGCTGCCACGCGCGGGCGATGCACAGCGCGTCGTGGGCCGGGAAGTGCAGCGCCAGCGCCGCCAGCAGCACGGCCACGAAGGCTGGCGGGTGCGGCGTGTCGCCATCGTTGTCATCGGCCTGGGCGGGGGCATCCAGCACCCAGGTGCCCATCGGCGAACGCACGGTGTCGATCCAGCGGCCGCCCTCGCGGTCGGTCTCGATCAGCACCGCGCCGGCTGCGGTCAATTCGGCGATGGCGTCCGCCGTGGCTTCGCCATCGGCCAGCACGACGTCGTGGCGGCGCGGCGCGGCCGGGGCGTTGGCCAGTGGCCATGCACGCCACGGGGCGTCGTCATGGCCGAAGGTGGCGCCAAAGCGGGAAATCAGGGTGTCGAACAGCGCGGAGTCGATGGCCGCGGCCACGCCGGGGCGCGTCATGCGCGGTCCTCCGCGCCTTCGGCGTGCCAGAACGGCATGCCGACCACCGGCGTGCTGGCCTGCGCCACGTCGCGCTCGGGCATCGGCCCGGCCAGATAGGCGGTACGGCCGGCCTCCACGGCCAGCGCGAACGCGCGGGCCATGTTCACCGGGTAAGCGGACTGTGCGACGGCGGTGTTCAGCAGCACGCCGTCATAGCCCCACTCCAGCACCTGCGCCGCATGCGACGGCAGGCCCAGCCCGGCATCGACGATCAGCGGCGTGTCCGGCAGGCGGTCGCGCAGCGTGCGCATGGCCAGCGGATTGGCGGCGCCCCGGCCCGTGCCGATCGGCGCAGCCCACGGCATCAGCGCCTGGCAGCCCACGTCCAGCAGGCGGCGGCACAGCACCAGATCCTCGGTGCAGTACGGCAGCACCTTGAAACCTTCCTTGATCAGCGTCTCGGCCACGGCGGGCATGTTCAGCGTGTCCGGCTGAAGCGTGTAGTCGTCGCCGATCAGTTCCAGCTTGATCCAGTCGGTCTCGAAGACCTCGCGCGCCATCATCGCCGTGGTGATGACTTCCTGCGCCGTGAAGCAGCCGGCGGTGTTCGGCAGCACCGGCACGCCCAGATCGCGCAGCATCTGCCAGAACGCCTGGCCGCCGAGCGTCTGGCCATCACCGCCGCCCACCGCGCTCTGGCGGCGCAGCGCCACGGTGATCATGGCGGGACGGCTGGCTTCCACGGCCGCCTGCAGCGTGGCCGGCGACGGATAACGCGCGGTGCCGAGCAGCAGGCGCGAGGCGAAGGATTCGCCATAGAGCACGAACGGGTCGCGCAGGGTTTCAGCGGGTTCGAAAGTCATGATGGATCAGCCTCCCGTCACGGGTTGCACGAGGTCGATGTGGTCGCCCGCCGCAAGCGGCGTGGCGGCATGGGCGGTGCGCGGCACGAACTGGCCGTTGACCGCCGCGGCGAACGGGGGCGCGATGGCAGCCGCTGTCACCGCGTCCGCCAGCGTGGCGGCCTCGGGCAGGTTCAGCAGCTTGCCGTTGAGCATAATTTCCATGATCTGGGCGGGTTCTGGGCGTGTTCCTAATGCAGCAGGCTGCCCAATCCGGGCACCGCCGTGCCGCGCACGTGGGCGGGCTCCTCGACGGACTGGATCAGGCCCGGCCAGCGCAGCGACGCCGGCACCGCGTGCGCGGCGGGGTCGCCGGCCAGCAACGCGCGCACCACGGCGCAGGCGGCCTCGGTCACGGCCGGCGCAATCAGCCAGCCATGCCGGTACAAGCCATTCACACGCACCACGCGCGCCTGCTGGTCCACGCGGATCGCCGGCAGGTGGTCCGGCCGCGTGGGCCGGCGCTGCACGTTCAGCTCCAGCACGCGGGCCTCGCCGAACGCGGGGTGCAGCGAGTGCGCCGCCGAGAGCAGTTCCAGCGCAGAACGCACGCTCATCGGCGAGTCGTCCTCGCTCTCGATTTCGGTCGCGCCGATCACGTACAGGTCGTTCGGCTTGGGCGCGATATAGATGGGGTAGCGCGGATGCAGCAGGCGGATGGGCCGATGCAGCTTCACGTCGGGCGCGTGCACGCGCACCACCTCGCCGCGCAGGCCGCGCAGGCCGGGCTTGACCACGCCGGGCTCGGCCGTGGGATCGCACCACGCGTCTCGCGCGCCCAGGCCGCGGCAGTCCAGCACCACGTTGGCGCGGATGTCGAACTGGGGCAGCAGGTCGATATCGACATCGCCAGCCTCCCAGATGCAATGCACGCCTTCCTTGACCGCGCAGTCGAGCAGCGCGCGCAGCGCGCCACGGTTGTCCAGCTGGCCTTCGCCCTTGAGCAGCAGGCCCTGCGGGAAGCGCCCGGCCAGCTCCGGCTCCACGGCAGCCACGCCGGCGCCGTCGAGCACGGCCAGCCGCTCCCGCACCAGTTCCGGCGGCGCCACAGCGCGCATACGGCCCGTGAACAGCGACACCTCGCTGCGGTCCCGCGCGTGCCAGACCACCAGCGTGCCGTCTTCCTGGAAGAACACGGGCTCGGGCAATTCCTGGATCCAGGCACGCCACAGGTCAACGCTGGCCATGCCGAGATCGACGATACGCCGCTCCGCGATGGCCGACTCGGCCAGCGGGGCAAGCATGGCGGCGGCCACATGGGCGGCCGCGCCGGTGCCGTCGGGGCCGCCACGCTCGACCAGCGCCACGCGGGCACCGGCACGCACCAGCAGCCAGGCGCACAAACGCCCGGCCAGGCCGGCGCCAAGAATGGCGACATCGAAGGACTTTACTGCTGTCATGGGTGTATTCGCCGCGGGCGCCCGGGTGGGGGTGGCGCCGCGCGGTCTCCAGTTGAATTACGAGTAAATCTTCGAGCCGGACTTCACGAACTCGATCGATTTCTCCTCCATGCCGCGCTCGGCTGCGGGCAGCGATGCCGCGTAGTCGCGCACTTCCTGGGTGATCTTCATCGAGCAGAACTTCGGGCCGCACATCGAGCAGAAATGCGCGATCTTGGCGCCCTCGGCCGGCAGCGTGGCATCGTGGAACGAGCGCGCGCGCTCCGGGTCGAGGCCCAGGTTGAACTGGTCTTCCCAGCGGAACTCGAAGCGGGCCTTGGACAGCGCATTATCGCGCAGCTGCGCGCCCGGCCAGCCCTTGGCGAGGTCGGCGGCGTGGGCGGCAATCTTGTACGTGATGATGCCCTCGCGCACGTCTTCCTTGTCCGGCAACCCCAGGTGCTCCTTGGGCGTGACGTAGCACAGCATGGCCGTGCCCATCCAGCCGATATTGGCCGCACCGATGCCGCTGGTGATGTGGTCGTAGCCGGGGGCGATGTCCGTCACCAGCGGTCCGAGCGTGTAGAACGGGGCCTCGTAGCAGTGCTTGAGTTCCTCGTCCATATTGGCCTGGATGCGCTGGAGCGGCACGTGGCCCGGGCCCTCGATCATCACCTGCACGTCATGCTCCCACGCCTTGGCGGTCAGCTCGCCCAGGGTGCGCAGTTCGCCGAACTGGGCGTCGTCGTTGGAGTCCGCGATGCAACCCGGACGCAGGCCGTCGCCGAGGCTGAACGACACGTCGTAGGCCTTCATGATTTCGCAGATCTCATCGAAGTGCGTGTACAGGAAGTTTTCCTTGTGGTGCGCCAGGCACCACTTGGCCATGATCGAGCCGCCGCGCGAGACGATGCCCGTCACGCGGTCGGCCGTCATCGGCACGTAGCGCAGCAGCACGCCGGCGTGGATCGTGAAGTAGTCCACGCCCTGCTCGGCCTGCTCGATCAGCGTGTCGCGGAACATCTCCCAGGTCAGGTCCTCGGCGATGCCGCCGGTCTTGTCCAGCGCCTGGTAGATCGGCACCGTGCCGATGGGCACCGGCGAGTTGCGCAGGATCCACTCGCGCGTCTCGTGGATGTGCTTGCCGGTGGAGAGATCCATGATGGTGTCGGCGCCCCAGCGGATCGACCAGACCATCTTTTCCACTTCCTCGGCCAGCGAGGAGGTCACGGCCGAATTGCCGAGGTTGCCGTTGATCTTGACGCGGAAGTTGCGGCCGATGGCCATCGGCTCCAGTTCCGTGTGGTTGATGTTGGCGGGGATGATGGCGCGGCCGGCGGCGATTTCCTTGCGCACGAACTCCGGGGTCATGTCCTCGGGGCGCAGCGGCAGGTTCGCGCCGAGCGCGTTGCCCGGATGCTGGCGCAGCAGGGCCTTGTACTCGGGCTTGTCGTAGAGCGCCTGGAGGTTCAGCGACTCGCGCAGCGCCACGTATTCCATTTCCGCCGTGATGATGCCCTGGCGCGCGTAGTGCATCTGCGACACATTGGCGCCCGCCTTGGCACGGCGCGGGTTGGTCAGCTGGGCAAAGCGCAGGTGCGCCGTGGCCGGATCATTGGCGCGGTCGCGGCCATATTCGGACGACAGGCCCGACAGCACCTCGGTGTCGCCGCGCTCCTCGATCCAGCGGGTGCGCACGCCGGGCAGGCCGGACTTCAGGTCGATATGGATGTCCGGGTCGCTGTACGGGCCCGAAGTGTCGTAGACGGGGATCGGCGGATTCGCCATCTCGCCCTTGTCGGTGCGCGTGGACGTCTGCAGGATCGTGCGCAGCGGCACGCGCAGGTCCGGACGGCTGCCGGTCAGGTAGGTCTTGCTGGAAGCCGGGTAGGCGAATTTCTGGTCGAGATCGCTCTCGAGCGATTCAAACGATGCGGCGGGGGCAGTGCGGGCCATGGGTGTCGTCCTCTCTCTTGCGGGGGATGGACGAAACCAGGAGCCCTGTGAGCCCGCTGCGCGGCAGAGCCGGCGGCGAGGTCCCGTTGCGGGACAGGAGCTGTTCGGTATTCAGTGAAACTTCCCACGCCGGTACTAGCCGGATCGGGTTCGAAGGGACTCTCTCAGCCGCACGGCCCATCCGTACGGCACCCCTGTTTCATCCAACGGGGTGAATTTAAGCACAAGCCCCCGCCCGGCGCCACCCGGAATTTCGTTGCGACTGCCGTGCATGATGGTATCGACTGGGTATCGACTGACCAATGCTGCGCTGCACGATGGCCGACGATGTGGACGTCCCAGCGCATTTGCCCGGGGAATGCGCGCGTTTCCCGAACGCGGCAGTTGCCGTACCATCGGCCGTACCATCGACGCAGCCCGCCCCATCTCCAGGAGCCGCCATGTCCGATTCCAGCGCAGCGACCCACGCCGTGTTCAATCAGGTGCCGGACCTCGCCGGCTACAACCTGTTCGAGACCGACCCCGGCCTGCGGGCCGCGCTGGAACGGCTCGGTGGCGGATGGCACGCCGGCGCGCTCGGGGCTTTCGGCGCCCGGCTTGGCGAACCCGAGGTGCAGGCCTGGGCCGCCGACGCCAACCGCCTGACGCCGGAACTCCACACCCACAGCCGCACCGGCGAGCGCATCGACGCGGTGACCTTCCACCCGTCCTGGCACGCCCTGCTCGGGCTGCTGCGCGGCCAGCAGTTGCAGGCGCTGCCCTTCGCCCAGCCGCGCCCCGGCGCCTGGGCCGCGCGCACGGCCGGCTACTTCCTCCAGGCCCAGGTGGAGTCGGGCTCGCTATGCCCCACCACCATGACGCTGGCCAGCATTCCGGTGCTGCGCAAGGAACCCGCGCTGTTCCGCGACCTCGAACCCCGGCTCTACGCCGCCGAGCACGACGCCCGCGACCTGCCCTGGCGCGACAAGACCGCCGTGATGATCGGCATGGGCATGACCGAGAAGCAGGGCGGCTCCGACGTACGCGCCAACACCACCGTCGCCCTGCCCATGCGCGGCGAGGGCCGGGGCGCCGAATACGCGCTGACGGGCCACAAGTGGTTTTTCTCCGCGCCGATGTGCGACGCCCATCTGGTCGTGGCGCGCATGGGTGGCCCCGAGGGGCCGCTCTCGTGCTTCTTCGTGCCACGCTTCCGTGACGATGGCAGCAAGAACCCGATCGAAATCCAGCGCCTCAAGGACAAGCTCGGCAACCGCTCCAACGCGAGCAGCGAGGTCGAGTTCCGGGGCGCCACGGGCATCCTGATCGGCGAGGAAGGCCGCGGCATCCCCACCATCATCGAGATGGCCACCAACACCCGGCTCGACTGCGTGATCGGCAGCGCGGCCCTGCTGCGCGCGGCGCTGGTGCAGTCGCTCCATCACGCGCGCCACCGCATGGCGTTCGGCAAGCTGCTGGCCGACCAGCCGCTGATGCGCAACGTGCTGGCCGACCTCGCCCTGGAGTCCGAGGCCGCCACGCAGATGATGATGGCCCTCGCCCATGCCTTCGAGCATGCCGAAGACGACCCGCTCGCCGCCGCGTGGAAGCGCGTGGTCACGCCGGCCGCCAAGTTCTGGATCTGCAAACGTGCGCTGGAAGCCACTGGTGAGGCCATGGAGGTCTGGGGCGGCAACGGCTATGTCGAGGAAGGCCCGATGGCGCGGCTCTACCGCGAGGCGCCGGTCAATTCGATCTGGGAAGGCTCGGGCAACGTGATGTGCCTGGACGTGCTGCGCGCCCTGCAACGCAATCCCGACGATGGCGCGCGCGTGCTGCAGGACCTCGCCCGCCTCTCCCATGGCCATGCGGCGGTGCGTGCCGAGTTGGCCTCGCTGCAGGGCATGCTGCGCGAGCCTGCCGATCAACTCGAAGCGAGCGCGCGCCGCTTCGCACAGGGGCTGGTGCTGACCGCGCAGGCGGCGCTGATGATCGCCCATGCGGACCCGGAATCGGCCGAACTGTTCGTCGCCAGCCGGCTCGGGCGGCAGCACGGGCGCGTGTTCGGCACGTTGGATGCCGATCCCGTCACATTGCAGCGCGTGGCGGATCGGGCGCGGCCGGCTTGATGGCGGAGCTGCCCGTTTTTGTCCGGAAATCGCACTAGAAAATGGCGCAGCGCATCAAAAGCCGCTTCAGGGGTAGCGAGGGGCGCCGTAAACGTTGAGGCGACGGGCTACGAGCCTGCCTGCATTCCAGTCGCCACTCCGAGCACTGCGACAAAGCATGTGCCGTCCACACCCCATGAATATCAGTCAACGCCTGCTTCTCACGCTGTCCCTCGCCGTGTTCGCCCTTATATCTGTCGGCTTCGGCGGCATCTGGCAACTCAACCGATCCGAAGACCGCCTCGAATATTTCAACGACAACACGCTCGCCAGCGTACGGCACCTGAACGGCGTCTATGACGCCGTGGCGTCGATGCGCGTGTTGCTGCATCGCCACGCGATGACCGACGACAACGTCGCCAAGCAAGAGGCCGAGGTCTCGCTCGACAAGGCCAGCAAACGTTTCGACGAACTCATCGCCACCTATGAGCGCGAAGACATCTCCGACGACGCCGACCGCAAGCTGCTGGAGGCGGACCGCGAGGCCGCGAAACAGTATCGTGCCGAATTCGCCACTTTCCTCGATCGCTCCAATAACAACGACTACGCGGCCACGCAGAAGATGCTGACCGACGGCACGCTGAATGCGTCGTATCGGGCACTTCGCAAGGCTATCGACACGCACGTCGAATACAACACCAAGATGGGCGACGCCGCCGTGGCCGAGAACAAGGCCCAGCACACCCACGTGGTGCGGCTGTTCCTGCTCGTCATCGCGCTCGTGGTGGGCATCATCGTCTTCATGGCCGTGTCGCTCTATCGGCGCATCAAGCACAGCCTGGCCGACATCCAGGGCACGCTCGAGCATGTGAGCCAGACGCTGGACCTCGACCATCGCGCGCCGGTGGCGCGGATGGACGAGATCGGCCAGACCGCGCACGCCTTCAACGCGCTGATCGAGCGCGTGGCGCAGACCCTGCGCGAGGTGCGCCAGTCCACCGATTCGGTCGGCGTGGCCGCCGGGCAGATCGCGGCCGGCAATGTGGACCTGTCGTCGCGCACCGAGCAGCAGGCGGCGTCGCTCGAGGAAACCGCGTCGAGCATGGAAGAACTGACCACCACCGTGCGCCAGAACGCTGAAAACGCGCGCCAGGCCAGCTCGCTGGCGGCCAACGCCGCCGAGGTGGCCGACGCCGGCAACCAGGCCGTGCAGCAGATGGTGGACACGATGGGCGCCATCAGCGGCAGCTCCGAGCGCATCGCCGAGATCACCAACCTGATCGAAGGCATCGCCTTCCAGACCAACATCCTCGCGCTGAACGCCGCCGTGGAAGCCGCCCGCGCCGGCGAGCAGGGCCGTGGCTTCGCGGTCGTGGCCGGCGAGGTGCGCAGCCTGGCGCAGCGCTCGTCCAGCGCCGCCAAGGAAATCAAGGAGTTGATCGAGGCCTCGGTGAACACCGTGCGCACCGGCTCGACCCAGGCCCACGGCGTGGGCGGCACGATGACCGAGATCCGCCAGGCCGTGAAGCGCGTGTCGGACATCATCTCGGAGATCGCCGCTGCCTCGCAGGAGCAGAGCGCCGGCATCGAACAGGTCGGCCACGCGGTGGGCCAGATGGATCAGGTCACGCAGCAGAACGCCGCGCTGGTCGAGGAAGCCGCCGCCGCCGCCCAGTCCCTGGACGAGCAGGCCGGCAAGCTGCGCGACTGCGTGGGGCAGTTCCGGATGGCCGGCTGAAGTTCGACCGGCTTCAGTCCGCCGCCACGCCAGCGACCGACTCGCGGATACGCAGCGTCACGCGCGGCGCGTAGCGGATCAGGTCGTGCGCGCGCTCGCCGATCATGATGGCGGGCGCGTTGGTATTACCGCCGACCAGCGTCGGCATGATCGACGCATCGACCACGCGCAGCCCCTCCACGCCGCGCACCCGTAGCTGCGGGTCCACCACCGCCAGCGGGTCCATGCCCATGCGGCAGGTGCCCACGGGGTGGTAGATCGTGTCCGCCTGGCGGCGGATCAGCGCGCGCACGGCGTCATCGTCGCTGCCATCGAGCCGCAGGTCCGCCGAATACAGCTCCCGGCCGCCAAACGCGGCCAGCGGGGGCTGGTCGAAAATGGCGCGCACGATGCGCAGCCCGGTGACCATCCCTTCCATGTCTTGTGGATCGGACAAGTAGCGCGGATCGATGGCCGGCGCCTCGCGCATATCCGCCGACACCAGCCGCACCACGCCCCGGCTGCGCGGGCGCAGCAGGCAGACATGGCAGGAATAGCCATGCCCACGATTGACGCGGCGCATGTGGTTGTCCGCCATCCCCACCACGAAATGCAGTTGCAGGTCCGGCTCGTCGAGGTCCGGGCGGCTGCGCACGAAGGCGCCCGCCTCGGCGAAATTCGACGTCATCATGCCGGCGTTCTCGCGGCGGTAGCGCCGCATCTCGGCCAGCAGCCGCCAGGCCCCGGCCAGCGAGATCCCGAACAGCGCCGTGGCCGCCACGCGCTTGTGCAGGATGATGTCGAGATGGTCCTGGAGGTTCTCGCCCACGCCGGGCAGGTCGTGCACCACGGCCACGCCGTGCCCGCGCAGGTGCGCCGCCGGGCCGATGCCGGACGCCATCAGCAACTGCGGCGAGCCGAACGTGCCGGCGCTGACGATGACCTCGCGGCGCGCGCGCAGCACCACTTCCACCCCATCGCGCCGGGCCAGCACGCCCACCGCGCGGCGCCCTTCGAACAGGATCCGCAGCACCTGCGTGCCGGTCAGCACATGCAGGTGCGAGCGCCCGCCGTTGCAGGCGCGGTCGCGCACGTTGCCGCCGTGCAGGTAGGCGCGCGCGGCGTTCCAGCGCTCGCCGTTGTGCTGGGTCACCTGGTACCAGCCGGCGCCCTCCTGCTCGTCGCCATTGAAATCGTCGTTGCGGGGCAGGCCGGCCAGTTCGGCGGCATCGAGGAAATGCTGGCCGAACGGGTTGGGCGAACAGAGGTCGCTGACGTGCAGGGGGCCGGTGCCGCCGTGCAGTGGATCGTCGTCGTGGCCGGCCACGCGGGCGTTGCATTCGGCGCGGCGGAAAACGGGCAGGACGTCGTCCCACGACCAGCCGTCGCACCCGGCGGCGGCCCAGCCGTCGTAGTCAGCCGGGCGGCCCCGCATATAGATCATGGCGTTGATCGACGATGACCCACCCAGGCCCCGGCCGCGTGGCTGGTAGCCGCACCGGCCGTCCAGCGCGGCCTGCGGCACGGTCTCGTAGCCGTAGTTGCGGCGGCCGGCGCGCGGCAGCATCGCACCGCAGCCGGCGGGTGTGCGCACCAGCACATGGTGATCGTGGCCGCCGGTTTCGATCAGGCCGATGGAGTCGGTGCCGCTGTCGGCCAGCCGGCCGGCGAGCGCGCAGCCGGCCGAGCCGGCCCCCACGACGAGATAGTCAAAGATCGCTTCCATCTGTCTCCTCGCCTGCCTGTGTCCCCGGGCCACCGCGAAAATCCAGTGTAGGCGCTGGGGCCGGCGGAATGAAGCCGGGCGACTACCGGCAAAAGACCGCGGCCGGTGCACGCTGCGTTTGGGGGCCGTCCTCCATTGCGGGAACGGGGCGGCTGGCTTATGGTGCGCGATGGTGCGCGGGCCTTGCGCCCTTCCCATGCAGCCCCCTCGGACAGCCAGGAGACCGCCAGATGAGAGAAGTTCCCGCCATGTCATCGGTGTTCGACGCCATGCGCGCGGCGTCGCGGCACGACCAGACCCCGCCGTGGGATATCCGCGCGGACCGCCTGCGCCGGCTGCGGCAGCTGGTGAAGACCCACCACGACGCCATCGCCGCCGCCATCAGCGCCGACTTCACCAACCGGCCGCCGCAGGAAACCGCGCTGCTGGAGGTGTTCCCGAGCCTGGCGGGTATCGATGACGCACTGCGGCACGGCCGGCGCTGGATGCGCGAGCGCCGCGCCCGCACCGGCCTGTGGTTCCTGCCGGGGCGCTCGCGCCTGATGCCGCAGCCGCTGGGCGTGGTGGGCGTGGTGGTGCCGTGGAACTATCCGCTCTACCTGACCGTGGGGCCGCTCACCGGCGCGCTGGTGGCCGGCAACCGGGCCATGGTCAAGCTGTCCGAATACACGCCGCGGTTCTCGGCCCTGTTCGCCCAACTGGTGCAGGCCACCTTCGCGCCGGATGAGGTGTCGGTCATCAACGGCGATGCCGAGGTAGCCGCCACCTTCAGCGCCCTGCCGTTCGACCACCTGCTGTTCACCGGCTCGACCCACGTCGGCCATCACGTGATGCGCGCCGCCGCCGCCAACCTGACGCCGGTGACGCTGGAGCTGGGCGGGAAGTCGCCGGCCATCATCGGCCCCCATGCCGATTTCGACCACGCCGTGGAGCGCATCGTGGTGGGCAAGCTGCTCAACGCCGGCCAGACCTGCATCGCCCCGGACTACGTGCTGGTGCCCGAGGACCAGCGCGACCGCTTTGCCGAGGCCGCGCGCCGCTGCGTGAACCGCCTCTATCCGGACCTCGCCCGCAACCCCGACTACACCAGCATCATCAGCCCGCGCCACTTTGGCCGGCTGGTGTCGATGATCGACGCCGCGCGCGCGGCTGGCGCCGGCGTGGTGCCGCTGACCGATGCCACGCCGGACGCCGACGCGCGCCGCCTGCCGCCCGTGCTGCTGACGGACGTGCCCGGCGATGTGATGGCGATGCAGGAGGAGATTTTCGGGCCGGTGCTGCCCGTGGTGACCTATCGCACCGTGGACGAGGCCATCGGCTTCGTCAATGCGCGGCCCCGGCCGCTGGCGCTCTATCTGTTCGACCGTCGCCGCGACGTGGTGGACCACGTGATGCGCCAGACCGTGGCCGGCGGCGTCACCATTAACGACACCCTGTTCCACATCGCCCAGGACGACCTGCCCTTCGGCGGCGTGGGCCCGAGCGGCATGGGCGTGTACCACGGCCGGGCCGGCTTCGAGACGTTCTCCAAGCTCAAGCCGGTGTTCCATCAGGCCGGGCTGAACGGTGCCGGCCTGCTGCGGCCGCCTTACGGCAAGCGTTTCGCGTCGATGCTGAAGCTGTTGCTGCGCTGAATCGGGTCCGCTCGGGGACGATCGGCGGCGCTCAGGCCGCCAGCATCGGCTTGCCGAGCATGCGCGACAGCACCGCCTCGGGCGAGTGGGTGTGGTCGCTGATGGCTGCCGGGTCGAGGTAGATGGTCTGCTCCATCATCGCCCGGCCGCGCATGGCGGCGTGGAGCAGCTGGTCGCTGAACACGATCCAGGTCGCACCGGGCGGGAACTGGAACTCCTGCTGCGGCACGGTCTTCTGGTAGTCCAGGTCGGCCTTGGCCAGGTCGTGCAGCTGGAGCATGCGGTGGTCGTACTCGGACCGCGTGCGCTTGGTGATGTGAAGCTGCTTCATCAGCCACGCCTGCCCCGGCCACATGCCATGCGTTTTCGGCACGAAGCGGGCGGCGAAATCCGCGAACGGCTCGCCCACGCGCCACACACGCGGCGCGGCGGGGTCGATGTTGTGGAACACGCGCAGCAGGCGCTTGCCCAGCATCGGATTGGACGGAAACGAGTCCACGTGCAGGCGGGTGTCGTCCTTGCGCCAGCTCACCGGGCGGCCGGCGATCTCGCTGGGCCGCAGCGACGTGCCTGCGCGCGTCATATGCGTCACATATTCGGGGAACAGCGTGTGGATCAGCGTCTCGCTGGAATCCGCATAGCGGCGGATCAGCGCGTAGAGATCGGCCAGATCCTGCTCACTGCCCGCGGCGCCGCGCACGCCGCGGTCATCGGCGCGGAGGTTGATGTTCTTCGACTTGCCATCGGACCAGCGGGCATCCAGGAAGCGCTCCTCGCCCGGCTGGAAGCGGAAATTCAGGTTCGGGAAGTACAGCACGGCGCCCTGCTCGAGCTGGCGGCGCAGGTCGGCGCGCACCTCGGGGGTGACGTCGGGCGCCCATTCGGTATAGGGCTGCGTGCGGATCAGGTTCAGCGGCGTCGTCATGGTCTTGGCGTGGAGGTCCGGTTGAGCGGGATTCTACTCCGCGCCGCAGCGGGTGCCACGTGGCGCCCAGATAACAAAAAACCCCGCGGGTCCCGAAGGACCGGCGGGGTTCCTGACTGCCGGACGGCCGATTACAGGCCGGCGGCGGCGCGCAGCACGGCGGCCTTGTCGGTGGCTTCCCACGAGAACTCCGGCTCCTCGCGGCCAAAGTGGCCGTAGGCGGCGCTCTTCTCGTAGATCGGGCGCAGCAGGTCCAGCATCTGGACGATGCCCTTCGGGCGCAGGTCGAAATGCTCCTGCACCAGTTCGGCGATCTTCTCGTCCGAGATCTTGCCGGTGCCTTCCGTGTACACGGTCACGTTGATCGGGCGGGCCACGCCGATGGCGTAACTGACCTGCACCTGGCACTGGCGCGCCAGGCCGGCGGCGACCACGTTCTTGGCCACGTAGCGGGCGGCGTAGGCGGCCGAGCGGTCCACCTTCGACGGGTCCTTGCCCGAGAACGCGCCGCCACCGTGCGGCGAGGCGCCGCCGTAGGTGTCGACGATGATCTTGCGGCCGGTCAGGCCGCAGTCGCCCTGCGGGCCGCCAATCACGAAGCGGCCGGTCGGGTTGACCAGGTACTTGGTGTCCTTGAGCATCGCGGCCGGCAGCACCGGCTTGATGATTTCCTCGATCACGGCTTCGCGGATCTGGGCCTGGGTGATGTCCGGGGCGTGCTGGGTGGACAGCACGACGGTATCCACGCTGTGCGGGCGGCCGTCGAGGTAGCGCACGGTGACCTGCGACTTGGCGTCCGGGCGCAGCCAGGACAGGCGGCCGTCACGGCGCAGCTGCGACTGGCGCTCCACCAGACGGTGTGCGTAGTAGATCGGGAACGGCATCAGTTCGGGCGTCTCATCGCACGCGTAGCCGAACATCAGGCCCTGGTCGCCAGCACCCTGGTTCAGGTAGTCGTCCGAGGCGCGGTCCACGCCCTGGGCGATGTCCGGCGACTGCTTGTCGTACGCCACCAGCACGGCACAACCCTTGTAGTCGATGCCGTAGTCGGTGTTGTCGTAGCCGATGCGCTTGATGGTGTCGCGGGCGACCTGGATGTAGTCCACGTTGGCCGTGGTGGTAATTTCACCGGCCAGCACCACCAGACCGGTGTTGCAGAGCGTCTCGGCCGCCACGCGGGCGTACTTGTCCTGGGCCAGGATGGCGTCCAGGACGGCGTCCGAGATCTGGTCAGCAACTTTATCGGGATGGCCTTCGGAGACAGATTCCGAAGTGAACAGGAAGTCGTTTGCCACGAGCTTGTTTCTCCAAGGTTTGCCAATATTGGCTGTGAGTTGGCTATTGCGTGCCACCCTCGGGAAACGATGCGGCGACGCTTTAGCGGTATTTTCAGACCGCTCTGGAGAGAGCGGCATCGCCCCGCAAGTTGTCAGTTAACTCGGCGATACAGGCTATTATACGCGCCTGCCGCGTGCGCTGCAGTACTCCGGCGCGGCGCGCCGCACAGTGCACCGCGCGCACGGAGGCAGCAGGACGTGTAGCCGGTACGATACCGTGCCTGCCTCGCGCGCGATTCCCCGTCGACAAGCCTTTTTTGCCCGTATTTCCACGTTTGGCCCCATGACCTTTATCTTCTGGCTCATCTCCCTCCTGCCCCTGCGCGTGCTGCACGCCATCGGCGGCGCGCTGGGCCTGCTCGCGGCGCGGCTCCCGGGCCGCTATGGCCAGCGCCTGACCGAGAACTTCCGCCACGCCTACCCGGACGTCACCGACGCCATGCTGGCCGAGGCCGCGCGCGCCACGGGCCGCCTGATCCTGGAAATGCCGTACTTCTGGAGCCGCAAGACGCTGGACGCCGCGCTCTACAACTTCGACGACTCGCTCTGGCCCACGCTGAACCGGCTCCAGATGCAGGCCAACGGCATCATCATCCTGACCCCGCACCTGGGCTGCTTCGAAGTGCTGCCGCAGTCGCACGCGGTGCATCGGCCCGTAACCGTGCTGTTCAAGCCGCCGCACCAGCAGTGGCTGCGCGACTTCGTCGAACGGATGCGAAGCCGGCCGGGCATCTCGATGGCGCCTGCCACGCCGCGCGGTGTGCGGATGCTGGTCAAGGCGCTCAAGCGCGGCGAGGCCGTCGGCATCCTGCCCGATCAGGTGCCAAGTGCCGGAGACGGCGCCTGGGCGCCGTTCTTCGGCAAGCCGGCCTATTCGATGACGCTGGTGCACCGCCTGCACCGCCTGACCAACGCACCGGTGGTGATGATGTTCGCCGAGCGCCTGCCCAAGGGCGCCGGCTATGTCGGCCATATGCGCCTGGTGGGCTGTGGCGGCGTGCTGGCCGCCGAGGTGGAGGCCGCCGCCGCCCAGATCAACCGCGCGGTCGAGGAGTCGATTGCGATGGTGCCCACCCAATACCTCTGGGGCTACAACCGCTACAAGCAGCCCACCGGCGCCCCGCCGCCCCCCGACCTGACCAGCCAGCCGCAGGCGGCCCCCCAAGACATCATCCAATGAGCCGAATCTTTACCTGGCTCGGCATCGGCCTGCTGACCGTGCTGGGCAAGTTGCCGTATCCGTTCGTCGCGCGCTTCGGCGAAGGGCTGGGCGGCCTGCTTTACCGGATTCCGAACGGCCGCCGCGAGGTGGTGCGCGCCAACCTGCGGCTCTGTTTCCCGGAAAAATCCGAGGCCGAGATCGACGAGATGTCGCGCGAGACCTTCCGCCACATCTTCCGCAGCTTTGCCGAGCGCGGCATCTTCTGGACCGGCAGCGAGGCGCAGATGCGCCGCTGGGTGCAGATCGACGACCAGGCCAACCTTGTGGCGCTGGACGGCAAGCCCCATATCCTCGTGACCATGCACCTCTCGGGCGTGGAGGCGGGCGCGATCCGGCTGACCATCCACCTGCGCGACCACGTGGGCCGCTCCGGGGCTTCGCTGTATACAAAGCAGAAGAACGCGCTGTTCGACGATTTCCTGAAGCACGCGCGCGGCCGCTTCGGCGCGAACATGATTTCGCGCAACGACAGCGCGCGGAACATCCTGCGCTGCCTGAAGAAGGGCGAGGCGCTGCAACTGATCGCCGACATGGACTTCGGCGAGCGCGACTCGGAATTCGTGCCGTTTTTCGGCGTGGAGGCGCTCACGCTGACCTCCGTGTCGCGGCTGGCGCGGCTGACCGGCGCCAAGGTCGTGCCGATCTATACCGAGATGCTGCCCGACTACAAGGGCTATGTGCTGCACATCCTGCCCGCCTGGGACGACTACCCCGGCGACAGCGTGACCGACGACACGCGGCGCATGAACGCCTTCTTCGAGGACGCCATCCGCCCGCGCGTGACCGAGTACTACTGGGTGCACAAGCGCTTCAAGCATCGGCCACCCGGCGAGCCAGAGATTTACTAGCTACAATCCGAGCCATGAAACTCCAGTTCACCAAGATGCACGGCGCCGGCAACGACTTCGTCGTGCTGGACGGCATCCACCAGACGCTCGACCTGACCGAGGCCCAGTGGCGCGCGCTCGCCAGCCGGCACTTTGGCGTGGGCGCGGACCAGATCCTGATCGTCGAGAAATCGACGCGCCCGGACGTGGACTTCCGCTACCGGATCTTCAATGCCGATGGCGGCGAGGTGGAGCATTGCGGCAACGGCGCGCGCTGTTTCGTGCGCTTTGTCACGGACAAGGGCATGACCGACAAGCGCTCGGTGCGCGTTGAGGTGATGAACGGCGTGATCACGCTGACCCTGCAGGACGACGGCCAGGTCACGGTGGACATGGGCGCGCCCGAGCTGACGCCGGCGCGCGTGCCGTTCCTCGCCGAGGGCCTGCCGACACGCCGCGAGGGCGACGACACGCTCTATGGCCTCGAAGTGAACGGCCGCACGGCGTGGATCACGCCGGTGTCGATGGGCAATCCGCACGCGGTGCAGGTCGTGGACGATACCGAGCAGTTCCCGGTGCTCCAGGACGGCCCGGTGATCGAACACCATCAGACGTTTCCGAAGCGGGTGAACGCCGGCTTCATGCAGATCGTGGACCGCAGCACCGTGCGGCTGCGCGTGTTCGAGCGCGGCGCCGGCGAGACGCTGGCCTGCGGCACGGGCGCCTGCGCGGCCGTGGTGGCCGGCATCCGGCGCGGTCTGCTGGACTCGCCGGTCAAGGTCCACACCCATGGCGGCGACCTGACCATCGCCTGGAACGGCGCGGGCCAGCCCGTGCAGATGACCGGCCCGGCGACCACCGTGTTCGAAGGCACTATTGACCTCGCCGCACTGAACGCGTGACTATGGGGGCTCCGCAGGCCACGCCACCGGAGACCCCATGACGCTGGACGATTTCCGCATCACCAGTAGTAAAAAATTCAATCTGGCCGATTTCGACCCGCACAGCAAACCGCTGTCGCAGGGCGACAAGGCCGCCGACCTCGCGCGGCTGGAGGCCCTCTCGGGCGAACTCGACGCGCTCCAGGACATCTTCTACGCCGAGCACCGCCGCAAGGTGCTGGTCATCCTGCAAGGCATGGATACCAGCGGCAAGGACGGCACGGTGCGCTCGGTCTTCCGCAGCTTCGATCCGCTTGGCATCCGCGTGGTGAGCTTCAAGGCCCCTACCGCCGAGGAACTGGCGCGCGACTACCTGTGGCGCGTGCACGCGCAGGTGCCCCGCGCCGGCGAGATCGCGCTGTTCAATCGCAGCCACTACGAGGACGTGCTGATCACGCGCGTGCATGGCTGGATCGATGAGGCCGAGTGCGAGCGCCGCTACAAGCAGATCCGCGCGTTCGAGTCCCTGCTGACCGATACCGGCACGACCATCGTGAAGTGCTTCCTCCATATTTCGAAGGACGAGCAGAAGGAACGGCTCGAGGCGCGTATCGCCGATCCGCAGAAACACTGGAAGTTCGACACGCAGGACCTGGCCGAGCGCAAGTTCTGGAAGGAATACCAGGACGCCTACGCCGCTGCCATCGCCGCCACGGCCACGCCGAGTTGCCCGTGGTATGTCGTGCCGGCCGACTCGAAGACCCACCGCAACCTGATGGTGGGCGAGATTGTGGCGGCCGTGTTCCGGCAGCTCAAGCCGGCATACCCGCCGCCGAAGCCGGAACTGGCGAAGCTAAAGGTGGAGTAGGCGCCGGGGGTCAGTCGCTGCCGTTGCCGCGATGCACGTCGTGGGTGACGAACGGCCGCTCCGGGCCGGGCATCGCCAGCCATTTGGGGTGCTTGAGCGTGTCGCGGATATCGTCGAGCCCGCTCGCCCAGTGCTCGTGCATCGTCAGCAGGCCGAACTGGTAGTCCTTGGCGCTGCCCTCGAACGACTTGTCGCGGTAGATCAGCTGGATCACGTTACGGCGCGCGTCGCAGGCATGGTCGGCGGCGCGCTTGTACCAGGGGTCGTCGCGCTTGGAAGCCGGCACCAGTGCCATCAGCTCGCTCAGCATGCGGCGATAGTTCTGCTGCTCGCGCATCACGTCCGTGATGGCGCGCGTGCGGCTGGAATACTGGATGTCCTTCTGGCGCTCGGCCACGTCGAGCAGATTGTGCGGCAGCTTGCCGCGCGCGCTCCAAAGGTCCACCTGGAAGATCAGGGCGTCCCGGCGCGGCTGGGCGGTCAGCACCTCCTGTAGCGGCGTGTTCGAGACCAGGCCGCCGTCCCAGTAATACTCGCCATCGATCTCCACGGCCGGGAACCCGGGCGGCAGCGCGCCGGACGCCATGAAGTGCTCGGCGCGCAGCCGCTGGCGCGTGTTGTCGAAATACGCGAAATTACCCGTGCGCACGTTCACGGCACCCACCGAGACGCGCATCTCCTTCGGATGGTTGATGCGGTCGAAATCGGCAAAACGCTCCAGCGTGGCCTTCAGCGGCCCAGTGTCGTAATAGCTGGCGCGGCCCGGGTCTTCACCGCGGCCCCAGAGATCGGTGATAGCGCGTGGCGAGAAGAAGCCGCGCTGGCCTTCGATCATCGCGCGGGCGGCGTTGAGGCTGTCGAACCAGATCCGCATCGGCTCCGGCCACGTGGGCGCGGTCTCGGTCAGCAGCTCCAGCGGCAGGCCGGGCAGCCACGGCTGGGCGCAGATGTATTCCCAGAACGCGCGCAACTGCGTCACGCGGGTTTCAGGCGGATTGCCGGCGATGACCGCCGCGTTGAGCGCGCCGATCGAGATACCCGCGATCCAGTTCGGATGAATGCCGCCTTCGGCCAGGCCCTGGTAGACACCGGCCTGGTAGGCACCGAGCGCGCCGCCGCCTTGCAGCACCAGCGCGCGGATCGCATAGGCTTCGTGGGCGGGGCCGTCGCCCGGCAGCGCATCAGGGGCGCAGTGGTCGCTCACTGCGGCGCGCTTGGGCGCCTTGGTGCGCTTCGCCCGGGCCGGCGTGGCCGTCGACGCGGAGTCTTGCGGCGGCGCGCCCTGTTCGCCCAGTTCGCGCCCGATTGCCTGCTTGGTCGCCTGTTTTACCTGCTGTTGCCGCTTGCCCGCCACGCCATGCTCCCTCGAAGTTGAGCCTGGGCGCCCCATGGCGCCCGCTCCGGCGCGTCAGACGCCGTACGTCTGACGATAGGCCGCCACGGCCGCCCGGGAGTTCCCGAGCGCGGGGTCGTTCGACGCGTCGAGGTAGGCCAGCAGGTCCTTGAGGCTGGCGATCGAGATCACGGGCACGCCGTATTCGCGCTGCACGTCCTGCACGGCCGAATGCGTGCCGATCTTGTCGGCGGTGCCGCTTTTCTCCATGCGGTCCAGCGCGATCAGCACGGCGGCCGGCTCGGCGCCAGCGGCGCGAATCAGCTGCATCGACTCCCGCACGGAGGTGCCGGCCGAGATCACGTCATCGATGATCACTACCTTGCCCTGCAGCTTGGCGCCGACCAGCGTGCCGCCTTCGCCATGGTCCTTGGCTTCCTTGCGGTTGTAGGCAAACCCCACGTCCCGGCCCATGCCGGCCAGCGCCACGGCCGTGGCCGAGGCCAGCGTGATGCCCTTGTAGGCCGGCCCGAACAGCACGTCGAACTCGAGGCCCGAGTTGAGCAGGGTTTTCGCATAGAATTGCGCCACCTGACCCAGCATCGCGCCCTGGTTGAACAGGCCGGCGTTGAAGAAGTAAGGCGACTTGCGGCCCGCCTTGGTCACGAACTCGCCAAAGGACAGCACGCCCGCATCGAGCGCGAAGCGGATAAAGGTCTGGCTGAGGTCGTCCGGCGTGGTCTGCTGCGTCATCTTTTCTCTCTGAATTTCAAAATTTCCCGAGATGTTACGGATTATCAGCGCCAACCTCAACGGCATCCGCTCCGCGGCCAAGAAGGGCTTTTTCGAGTGGATGGGCAAGCAGGACGCGGACATGATCTGCGTGCAGGAACTGAAAGCCCAGGAAGCCGACATGACCGAGGCGTTCCTGGCGCCACATGGCTACCACGGCTTTTTCCACTATGCCGAGAAGAAAGGCTACAGCGGCGTGGGCCTGTACACGCGCCACAAGCCCGAGCGGGTGGTCACCGGCTTCGGTGTGCCCGAGTTCGACGCCGAGGGCCGCTACGTGGAAGTGCAGTATCCGCACCTTGCGGTGATCTCGGTCTACGTGCCGTCCGGCTCCAGCGGGGAAGAACGTCAGCAGGCCAAGTTCCGCTTCATGGAAGCCTTCCTCCCCCACCTGCTGCAACTGAAGGCCAGCGGGCGCGAGGTCGTTTTGTGCGGTGACGTCAACATCGCCCACAAGGAAATCGACATCAAGAACTGGAAGGGCAATCTCAAGAACTCCGGTTTCCTGCCCGAGGAGCGCGCCTGGATTGGTGAACTGTTCGATAACCACGGCTATGTGGACGTCTTCCGCCAGCTCGACCAACGCCCGGACCAGTACACCTGGTGGAGCAACCGCGGCCAGGCCTACGCGAAGAACGTCGGCTGGCGCATCGACTACCACCTGACCACCGACAAGATCGCCGCCACGGCCCGCGCCTGCGCCATCTACAAGGACGAGAAGTTCAGCGACCACGCCCCGCTGTCGATCGACTACGATTTTCCACTGTAGGCGGGGCGCCCGGGTAAATGCGCCTTGTACCGCATGCGGCAGCCGGTAGCCGGGTTTCCGCCTCTCCCGCGTAAACCCTGCGCCCGCCCCCTAACCTCGCTACAATGCAGGTTCGCTGCCCCGTTGGGCAGGCGACTTTTCGCATTTTCAGAGTGAGTCAGCCATGGTTTTCAAAGTGTTCGTCGATGGTCAGGAAGGCACCACCGGTCTCCGGCTGCTGGACTACCTCTCGGGTCGCTCCGATGTGGAGCTGCTGCGCATTGCCGATGACAAGCGCAAGGACCCGCAAGAGCGAGCACGCTTCCTGAATGCATCGGATGTCTCGTTCCTGTGCCTGCCGGACGTGGCCTCGCGTGAGGCCGTGTCGCTGGTGACCAATCCCAATACCTGCGTGATCGACGCCAGCACGGCGTTCCGCACCACGGACTCGTGGGCCTATGGCCTGCCCGAGCTGAACCGTGGCCAGCGCGAGAAGGTGCGCGCCAGCAAGCGCATCGCGGTGCCGGGCTGCCACGCCAGCGCCTTCGTGCTGGCCGTGCGTCCGCTCGTGGAAGCGGGCCTGATGCCGGCCGACTACCCGATTTCGGCGTTCTCGCTGACCGGCTACAGCGGCGGCGGCAAGAAGATGATTGCCGAGTTCGAGGCGGGCGGGAATCCGCGTCTCGATAGCCCGCGCCCCTACGCGCTGAGCCTCGAGCACAAGCACCTGCCCGAGATGCGCGTGCAGGCCGGCCTGGCCCAGGCGCCGATCTTCAACCCGATCGTCGGCAACTTCCTGAAGGGTCTGGCCGTGACGGTGCCGGTGTTCCCGGCGCTGCTGTCGCGCAAGGCCGATGCCGAGGCCATCCTCGACATCTACCGCAAGCATTACGAGGGCGAGCAGTTCGTGCGCGTGCATCCGTTCAATAGCGATGCCAACCTCGACGGCGGCTTCTTCGACGTCCAGGCCAGCAACGACACCAATCGCGTGGACCTGTTCGTGTTCGGCAATGGCGAGCGCCTGAATCTGGTCGCACGCCTGGACAACCTCGGCAAGGGCGCCGCCGGCGCGGCCGTGCAATGCATGAACGTGCATGTGGGCGCCGACGAGGCGACCGGGCTGACCGCCTGACGCGTCACCAACCCGTCGCACAATAAGAAAAGCCGGCTTCGCGCCGGCTTTTCGCTTTCCTGGGATCCGGCTGGCCTAGCTGCCGGTCTTGACCAGCGTCGCCTTCAGCGCCACGCCGATATACGCCGCGCCCTTGGCGCAGACGTAGGTGGTATCGCTGGAGGTCTCGTCGTCCTTCCAGTTGCTGCGGATCTCCATCACCGCATTGCTGCCGCCCTGGGCCGCGCGCTGCTGGAGGTCCTGCACAGCCTGCACGAACACCGTTTCGCACAGCTGGGCATCCGTCAGCACCGGGCCCTCCTGCACCTTGTTCACCGGCCGGCGCACGCGCTTCACCGTCTTGTACAAGGTGGGATCCGTGGCGCCCTCAAGCCGGTTGAAGCCGAACAGCAGCTTCGTGTTCGGGTCGATGCGTTCCTTGGCGGCCTGGCTAGCCAGTGCCTGGTCGATCGGCATCGTCAGCAGCGTGTCGGCGGCGCTGGCCACGCCCGACGCGCCCGCAGCCACCAGCGCGGCCGCTACCAGGCCGCAGCGCAATCCAGTCCTCATGGTCTTTCTCCCTGATCAAGGTTGAGAATCTCAGCGCGCCAAAGCCTGTTGCAGGGGCGTTGGCGCCACTTTTCCATCCTACAGGAATCGCCGATAACCTGAGTCGACGGCCGTCTTTACTTTTTTAGTGGACGCTGGCTGTCGTCGTCGCCGGCATCGACCGGGGCACCGCCCAGGTTAGCCATATTGGGCGTGTGGGCGGGCAGCTTCTCCATCGGCATGTTCATGGCGCGGGCGTAGAGCGGCATCACCTCGGCCATGTGCGCCTCAAGCACCGCGATGCGGCTGCGGCCGGACGGGTGCGTGGACTTGAACTCGTCGCCCATCTCCAGCACCGTGCCCATCTTGCGCCACAGCGTGACGGCGGCGCGCGGGTCGTAGCCGGCGCGGGCGGCGATGTCCATGCCAATCAGGTCCGCCTCGGTTTCCTCAAGCCGCGAAAACCGCAGCGACACGAGCCGGGCATTGTTGCCGATATCGAAATTGCCGAGATTGCCGAAGCCGGTCAGCTGGGACACCACGTTGGCGCCAAGATTCGAGATCTCGGACTGCGCCGCGCGCTGCCGGGCGTGTTCCTCCAGCGCGTGGGCGATCTCGTGGCCCATCACCATGGCCACTTCGTCGTCGGTGAGCTTGAGCTGGTCGAGCAGGCCGGAGTAGACCGCCATCTTGCCGCCGGGCATGCAGAACGCGTTGACCAGCTTCGACTCGATCAGGTTGATCTCCCACGCCCAGCGGCCGGCGCGTGGGTTCCACAGCACGGTCTCGGGCAGCAGCCGGATGCCGATCTCGCGCAGGCGCTTCACCTGCGGGTTGTCGTCGCCGGCCAGCGTGTGCTTGGCGATGGCTTCCTGCTTGATCTGTTCGTACTCGCGGGCAGCCTGCTGGTCGATGACTTCCATCGGCACGATCGTGCGCACGCGCGAGTAGCGGCGCTCCACGCGCACGCCGTCGTCGGGCGCGGCTACCAGGGCCACTTCCTGCGCGATGGCCGGCACGGTTGCGCACGCGGCGCAGGACCAAGCCAGCCAGGTCAGCCATCCCGGGCGCCGGGGCGTGCGGCACGGTGGCAACGGCGATTCGTTCGACGCGATCAGGGTCACGGCAGGGCTCGGCGCGATAAGGGTCGACAAACGGCGTCGAATCGATGAGTGGGGACGCAAACGGTGATGCAATAATACATCCATGACGTTCCAAGACTACCTCGACATTTTCCGCAATCGCCGCATCGGCGCCATGCTGACGCTGGGCTTCGCGTCCGGGCTGCCGCTCGCGCTGACCTCGGGCACGCTCCAGGCCTGGATGACCGTGGAGGGGCTCGACATCAAGACCATCGGCTTCTTCTCGCTGGTCGGGCAGGCGTACATCTTCAAGTTCCTGTGGGCGCCGCTGATGGACCGCTACACGCCGCCCCTGCTGGGCCGGCGGCGCGGCTGGCTGCTGGTGACGCAGCTCGGGCTGGTGGCCAGCATCGCCGCCATGGCGTTCTGCCCGCCGCGCGAGGCGCTCTGGGCGCTGGCGGCGCTGGCCACGCTGGTGGCGTTCCTGTCGGCGTCGCAGGACATTGTGTTCGATGCCTACAGCACCGACGTGCTGCGCCCGGCCGAGCGCGGCGCCGGCGCGGCGGTCAAGGTGCTCGGCTACCGGCTGGCGATGCTGGTCTCGGGCGGGCTGGCGCTGTACCTGGCGGACCGCGTGCTGGGCTGGTCCAGCATGTACCTGCTGATGGCGGCGCTGATGTCGGTAGGGCTGCTGACGCTGCTCTGGGCGCCCGAACCGGACGTGCCGGCGCGCCAGCCGCGCACGCTGGAGGAGGCCGTGGTCGGCCCGCTGCGCGACTTCTTCGGGCGCCAGGGCGCGTGGTGGCTGCTGCTGCTGATCGTGCTCTACAAGCTGGGCGATGCCTTCGCCGGCAGCCTGTCCACCACGTTCCTGATCCGGGGCCTGGGCTTCGATCCGGGCGAGGTGGGCATCGTCAACAAGACGCTGGGCCTCGCGGCGACGATCATCGGCGCGCTGTTCGGTGGGTCGCTGATGGTGCGGCTCGGGCTGTACCGGTCGCTGATGCTGTTCGGCATCCTGCAGGCGGTGTCGAACCTCGGCTACTGGGTGCTCTCGGTCACACCGCCCCATATCTGGAGCATGGGTGCGACCATCGCCATCGAGAATATCTGCGGCGGCATGGGCACGGCGGCCTTCGTGGCGCTGCTGATGACGCTCTGCAACCGCTCGTTCTCGGCCACGCAGTACGCGTTGCTGTCGGCGCTGGCGTCGATCGGCCGGGTCTACGTGGGGCCGACCTCGGGCTATATGGTCGAAGCCTGGGGCTGGGCGCCCTTCTACCTTGGCACCGTGGTGGCAGCCGTGCCCGGCGTGGCCCTGCTCTGGGCGATGCGCGGCACGGTCCACCGCTACGAGGCCCAGGCGCGCGAGCCGGCCAAGGAGCCGGGCGTCCCTCGTCCGGCCTGATCGGCCTTATTCCTTGTAGTAGACGATCTGGTGCGACGAGGCCAGCAGCACGCCGCTGGCGCTCCAGATCTGCGCGCTCTGGTCGAAGAAGCCCTGGCGGAACACCTGCGCCCGCGCGCTGCCGAGCACGTGGCTGTCGCCCAGCGCGGCCAGCGTGGCTGCATCGGCATGGAAATAGGTCGTGATCGACACCGTGCCGGCCGGCACGAAGCCGGCGCGCTTGAGGAAAATGCGCGGATAGAAGGCGTCGCACCAGGCCGCCACGGCGGCGTAGTCGGGCGTGCGGGCCGGTTCGTCACGCAGCCAGAACTGGGTCAGGCTGTCCGGATGCTCGGTGCCGACGGCGGTTGAGGGCTTGGCGCCGCGCACCGCGCGCATGTCGTAGCTGCCGATCCAGCGCACCGGCGCGAAGCCGCCCATGCCGGGCAGGGTGTCAGCGGGCGGCACATCGGGCATGACGGCTTCGCCGCTGCCCCAGGTCTCGCGCCGCACGGCGAAGACCGCGCTGCCGGTGGTCGTCACCTCGCCGTTCTGGCGCAATTCCAGATGCCAGTGCTGGGTGGACCGGTTGGTCCGCGACGGACGCGCCTCGATCTCGAACGGCCCTTCGGCAATCGGCCCGGCGAAGTTCACCGTCAGCGCAATCGGATCGCCCAGCCGCTCGGGATGGCTCAACGCCGCCTGGAGGAGCGTGGCCGCCGTCATCCCGCCGAACGGGCCAATCATGTTCCAGTAGGCCTGGCTGGTATGACCCAGGAAACGGTGCTCGCCGGCTGGCTCCAGCGCCAGGGCGAGGTCAAACGGATGTTGCGAGTCGGTGTGGGGCGCTTGGGTCATGGCAAAAATAGTACGATCGTTCGGTAATCGTCGTACGGTATGCCGACCCGGCCCCCGCGTCAAGCCGGGTTCACACCGCGCAAACCCGGTACACCGCCAGGCTGCCGCGCCAGTTCTCGCCCCAGTTCACGGTCACGCCCTCGTGCATCACCACGCGGTCCAGCACGCGCAGGCCCACCTTGGGCGCCAGCCCCTCGAAGTCGCTGATGGTCAGCACACGCACGTTCGGCGTGTTGTACCACTGGTACGGCAGCGCTTCCGACACCGGCATGCGGCCCCGGAACACCGATAGCCGGTGCGGCCAGTAGCCGAAGTTCGGGAACGAGACGATGCACTCGCGTCCCACCCGCAGGGTGTCGCGCAGCACCTGGGCCGTGTTGTGGATGGTCTGGAGCGTCTGGGACAGGATCACCGTGTCGAAGCTCCGGTCCTCGAACAGCGCCAGCCCGCCCTCCAGGTCCTGCTGGATCACGTGCACGCCCTTCTGGGCGCAGGCCAGCACGCCTTCGTCGCGGATTTCGATGCCATACGCCTGCACGTCCAGTTCGTCCTGGAGCACGCGCAGCAGGCTGCCATCGCCGCAGCCGGCGTCCAGCACCGTGGAGTTGGGCTCGATCCAGCGCGCAATCGCGCGGAAGTCGGGCCGCAGCGCGAGGATATTGGGGTTGGCGGAGGCGTTCATGCGCCGATCTCCTCGGCAATGCGTTCGTAGTAGGCGCGCATCAGGTTGTGGTAGCGCGGATCGTCGAGCAGGAAGGCGTCGTGGCCGTGCGGGGCGTCGATCTCGGCGTACGAAACCGGCCGCTTGTTGTCGAGCAGCGCCTTGACCAGCTCCCGGCTGCGGTTCGGCGCGAAGCGCCAGTCGGTCGTGAAGCTCGCTACCAGGAAGCTGGCCTGGGTGTGGGAGATCGCGCGCTTCAGGTCGCCGCCGTAGGCCAGCGCCGGGTCGAAGTAATCGAGCGCGCGGGTGATCAGCAGGTAGGTGTTGGCGTCGAAGTACTCCGCGAACTTGTCGCCCTGGTAACGCAGGTAGCTTTCCACCTGGAACTCGACGTCGAACGAGAAGCGGATGTCCTCGGACTTCAGCGAGCGGCCGAATTTCTCGGCCATGTCCTCGTCGGACAGGTAAGTGATATGGCCGATCATGCGCGCCACGCGCAGGCCGCGCTTCGGCTTGACGTTGTGCGCGTAGTAGTTGCCGCCGTGGAAGTCCGGGTCCGACAGGATGGCGCTGCGCGCCACCTCGTTGAAGGCGATGTTCTGCGCTGACAGCTTGGGCGTGGACGCCACCACGATGCAGTGGCGCAGCCGGTCCGGGTACATCAGGCTCCAGGCCAGCGCCTGCATGCCGCCGAGGCTGCCGCCCATCACCGCGGCGAACTGCGTGATGCCGAACGCGTCGGCCACGCGCGCCTGGGCGTTGACCCAGTCCTCCACGGTCACCACCGGGAACAGCGCGCCATAGGGCTGGCCGGTGGCCGGGTTGGTGCTCATCGGCCCGGTCGAGCCGAAGCAGGAACCAAGGTTGTTCACGCCGATGACGAAGAAGCGGTCGGTATCGAGCGGCTTGCCGGGGCCGACCATGTTGTCCCACCAGCCGATGTCGCGCGGATTGTCCGCCGCGATGCCGGCCACGTGGTGCGAGGCGTTGAGCGCGTGGCACACCAGCACGGCATTCGATGCCGCCGCGTTGAGCGTGCCGTAGGTTTCCACCATCAGGTCATAGCCGGCCAGCTGGCTGCCGTTGCGCAGCGGGAGCGGCTCGGCGAAGTGCATGCGCCGGGGCGTGACAACGCCGACGGAGCCGGCGGCGAGGTCGGCCTCCGGTACGGCGGCAGGAATAGCAACATCTGTCATGGAGGGGGCCCGCGGCGAGCGGGCATAAAAAAACCCGACTGGCAGTTGCGTGTGTCGCAGCCAAGTCGGGCATGTCGCGGTGTCCCGCGCGTCGGCGCCATATCGTGGATTGCTCCCGCGAGGCACCGACCCAACCTCTTTAGCCGCATTTATAGTGGCAGCCGGCGGTCATCCTGAGATCCCCGTTGGCTGCCGCGCGCCCGCAAGCCAGTCATCAAATCGGCGCGACGCGGCCATTATAGTGCAGTTCCCGGGTGCGCTGCTGGCCGCGTATGACGCGCCCCCGGTCCTCCCGCTGGTTCAGCCCAGCAGGATCCGCAACTGGGCGTCGATGTTCTCGCCCGGCGCCTTGCGGAAGCCGCTCTTCACGTAGCGGTGCCACTGGCCCTGCACGGCCGCCGTGATCAGCGCCACACGCACCGGGATGTCGGCGTCGGCCGGGAAGGCGGCCTGCGTGACGGCCACCTTCAGGCACTGGCGCAGCGACGCCTCGATCCGGTCCACCATCTGGTTGATGCGTTCCTGCAGCCGTTCGTGCTCGCCCACCAGCGCCTCGCCGGTCAGCACGCGCGTCATGCCGGGGTTCTTCTCGGCAAACGACAGCAGCATCCGCACGATGGCCTGCACCTGGCGCAGGCCATGCTCCTCCTGCGTGGTGATCTGGTTGATCAGCCCGAACACGGTCTGCTCGATAAAGCCGATCAGGCCCTCGAACATCTGCGCCTTGCTGGCGAAATGGCGATAGAGCGCGGCTTCCGAGACTGACAGCCTGGCGGCCAGCGCCGCCGTGGTGATCTTTTCCCCGCGCGGATGCTCGAGCATGCCGGCCAGCGTCTGGAGGATCTGGATGCGCCGCTCGCCAGGGCGCGGGCGCTTGCGCGCGGGCCCTTCGGCGGTCTGGATGGCGGTGGCGGCCATCAGCGGCGGCGCCTCCGGCTGGCTTTCAATGGTTTGCGTCATGACCCGGTTCTCCGTATTCGTCGTAGGAGTTGATGCATCGATTGTACTTTTATGTCCACATAGCCGGGCCGATTCACCACGCGCGCCCGTACGCGCGGGGCATGGTCGGGCAACTGCTGCGGCGCCGTGCCGTATTGTGCGCCATCCGCGCCAGGTGGCGGAAGCTGCGCTTCGGCGGCCATCATCGTGACCGATCTTTCCTGGGCGCCGTGGCCCACGTGCTGGCGGTCCTCGGCGGCCAGCGCGGTGCGCGTGGCAGCATCGGCCACCGCGCCCGGCACGGCGGCATCGACCGGGACTGGCGCGGCCGCCGGCACCGGCTGGGGCCGCGACGGCGCCAGCGTGCGCAGGTAGCCCGTCACCCAGGCGGTGCGGATCCCCGTGCCCGCATAGTGTTTCAGATGCGACAGCGTGTCTTCCACCAGCACCGCGCGATGGGGCGCCACGCCGGTACGCGCCAGCAGCCGGCGCAGCATGCGGCGGTCAGGCTTGGGCCGCAGATGGCCGTGCACCCACATATCCTCGATGGCCACCACGCGCTCGAAGCAGCGTTCGATGCCGGCAATCGCCATGACCGCCCGGGCGTAGTCGCGCGGCGCGTTGGTGACCAGGATTTTGCGCCCGGGCAGCCGGCGCAGCGCGGCGGCCAGCCCGCGCCGCACGCGCACCATCTCGGCCAGGGCCGGGAAGTCGTGGGCTTCGTGCAGGAAATCGGCCGCATCCACGCCATGGTGGCGGATCATGCCGAGCAGGGTGGCGCCGTAGCGCTGCCAGTACTCCACCCGCACGCGGCTGGCGGTGGCCTCGTCGCTCCCGAGCACGCGCGCCACGTAGGCGGTCATGCGCCGGTTGATGGCCGGGAAGATCGCGTGGGAGGCGTCGTGCAGGGTGTTGTCGAGATCGAACAGCCAGACGATATCGCCCGACTGGTCGCCCGCTGGCCGGCGCACCCGAGGATGCCGGGGGCGTTGCCGCGCGGCGGGAGTCGATGCCTCCGACGGGCGCGCGTGCGCCACGCCGCGGCGCTGGTGAGGTTGTCTGAGGAACACGCCGGGCTGCAGGGGGATGACTGGTGGGAGGGGTGCGGGCGCGGCGGCGTCAATCCGCCCCTGCGCCCGCAAATCCGGCTCAGTGCGAGCGGATCATCGTGCCGAACGCCTGCTCGGTCAGGATTTCCAGCAGCAGCGAGTGCTCGATACGGCCGTCGATGATGTGGACCGAGTGCACGCCGCTCTTGGCGGCATCCAGCGCGGACGAGATCTTCGGCAGCATGCCGCCCGAGATCGTGCCATCGGCGAACAGTTCCTCGATCTCGCGCGCGGACAGGTCGGTCAGCAGGTTGCCCTTCTTGTCCATCACGCCCGGGATGTTGGTCATCATCACCAGCTTCTCGGCCTTGAGGATCTCGGCCATCTTGCCGGCGACCACGTCGGCGTTGATGTTGTACGCCTGGCCGTCGTCGGAGAAGCCGATCGGGGAGATCACCGGGATGAACGCGTCATCCTGCAGCGCCTTGACCACGGCCGGGTTGATCGCCTCGATATCGCCCACGTAGCCGATGTCGATGAAGGTGCCGGGCTTTTCGCGGTCCGGCATCTGCAGGCGCTTGGCGCGGATCAGGCCGCCGTCCTTGCCGGTCAGGCCCACAGCCTGGCCGCCGTACTGGTTGATCAGCATGACGATGTCCTGCTGCACCTCGCCGCCGAGCACCCACTCCACCACTTCCATGGTTTCTTCGTCGGTGACGCGCATGCCCTGGATGAACGTGCCGACCTTGCCCACCTTCTTCAGGGCTTCGTCGATCTGCGGCCCGCCGCCGTGCACCACCACCGGGTTCATGCCCACCAGCTTCAGCAGGATCACGTCGCGCGCGAAGCCGTGCTTGAGCTTCTCCTCCGTCATCGCATTGCCGCCGTACTTGACCACGATGGTCTTGCCGTGGAACTTGCGGATATAGGGGAGCGCCTCGGCGAGGATCTCGGCCTTGAGGGAGGGGGCGATGGCGGCAACCGTGGTGGTGGCCGGCCCAGGATTGTCGGCGTTCATGGCAAGGGACATCCGTTGGAATCAGCAGGTATCATGGCGAATCCGTCCGCCGGACTGGCTTTGACGGGCAGGCGCCGATTTTACAAGAAACCGCGCGGCACGCGCGAAGACGACAAGAACCTGATCCCCGGCACGCCCGATGCCGCCCCCGCAATGAGCCTCGATCCCGCCGAATTGCAGGCCGTGCGGCCCTATCTGCTGCGCTTTGCCCGGTTGCAGCTGCGCGACGAAGCGCTCGCCGAAGACGCCGTTTCCGAGACCCTTTTGGCCGCGCTGGAGCATCCGGAGCGCTTTGCAGGCCAGTCAGCGCTGCGCACGTGGCTGGTCGGCATTCTCAAGCACAAGATCGTCGATATCCTGCGCAGCGGCAAGCGCGAGGTGCGCCTGGCGCTGGCCACCGGCGACGATGGCGAGCCGCAATCCGAGCAGGACGCCTTCGACGCGCTGTTCACGCGCAACGGCCACTACCAGCATCCGCCCTCCGACTGGGGCGACCCCGACCGCACTTTCGAGCGCCGCGAGTTCTTCGAAGTGCTGCAAATCTGCGTCGACCGCCTGCCCGCCAAGTCCGCGCGGATTTTCATGATGCGGGAATGGCTCGAACTGGAGACCGAAGAAATCTGTCAGGCCTTGCAGATCAGCGCGACCAACGCATGGGTGATGCTGTACCGCGCCCGCATGCGGCTGCGCGAATGCCTGGAAGTGAAATGGTTCGGCAACCGTGGTGCGAATACAACAGCCGCCCCCGCCGCGCCGTCGCGCTGACCCCACCCCTCTATATAGATAGGCCGAATTCGTCTCATGTCCGAACCCCGCTGCCGCCTGCTGCCGAACTGCGAGGAAATCCATCACCTGACCATGAAGGGCATGGACCAGCCCCTGACGTGGGGGGAGCGGCTGCGCCTGCGCGGCCATCTGGCCATCTGTGCCACGTGTACCCACTTCAGCGGGCAGATGCGGATGATGCGCGAGGCGATGCGGCGGCTTGGGCAGGATGGTGGCGACGGACCCGGCCCGAGGCCATGACCGATCCATCGACCATCCAGACCGGCCAGCTACGCCCCGTGGAGCGGTGCAGCCGCTGCGGCGCGGCCTTCGTCTGCGGCTACGTGGCCGGACTGCCGGAATGCTGGTGCGCCAGCCAGCCGCTGCTGCCTGCGCGGCAGATCGTGGCAGGCCAGCACTGCCTGTGCCCGGATTGCCTGAAGGCCCGGCGGGACGCCTCGCAAAACACTTGAAGCCCTAAAAATTCCGCTCGACGAATGGCATAACCGGACGCATCCGGTTTAATATTCGCCACATGAATAGCCTACGCGGAATCGACCTCAATCTGCTCGTGGTGCTCGAAGCACTGTTTGCCGAGCGCCATATCTCGCGGGCCGCACTGCGGCTGCAACTGAGCCAGCCGGCGGTCAGCCATTCGCTGGCGCGGCTGCGGCAACTGCTCGACGACCCTCTGCTCGTGCGCGGCCAGGGCGGGCTCGTGCTGACGCCCCGCGCGCATGAACTGACTGCCCCGCTGGCCGAGGCGCTGGCGCAGGTGCGTATCCTGCTCGGCCCGGGCGGCTTCCAGCCGTCCATGGCGCGCCGCACCTTCCGCGTGGCGATGTCCGATTACGGCGCACTGGTGGTGCTGCCCCGGCTGCTGCGCACGGTGCGCAAGGCCGCGCCGAACATCGACCTCGTGGTCACGCAAGCCAGCCGCGAGACCATGACGGCGCAGGTGGCCGACGGCGAACTCGACATTGCTTTGGGCGCCTTCACCTACCAGCCGGAAGGCGTGCGCACGGCGGTGCTGTTCGACGATGATTTTGCGTGTGCGGTGGATGCGGCCACGGTGCGCGACACCGGCCGGCTCGATCACGTGGCCTATCTGGCGCGCTCCCACGTGCTGGTGAGCGCGGCGAGCGAGCGCGGGGAGCTGATCGACGCTACCGTGGCGCGCCTGGGCGGTCGCCGCAAGATTGCGTGCACGGTACCGCACTGGAGCGTGGCGCCGGCACTGATCGCCGGGACCAATATGGTCCTGACGGCAGCGCGGCGTACGCTGGCGGCGCTGGAAGATCCGCGCCTGACCATTTTCGAGGCGCCGTTCTCGATTCCCGGCTTCAGCTACAGCATGATCTGGCCCGAGCGGGCCGAGGCCGATCCGGGCCACACCTGGCTGCGTGAGCGGGTGCTGCAGGCGGCGGCAGCGCCGGAATCGGAAGCGGAGGCGGCGATCAGCCTGCGCGGCTGATCCGCGTCTTAGTGCTTGTGATCGCCGTGGCCGGCGGCGCCTGCCGTCGGCGCGCCGGCGGTCAGGTCGCGCACCTGCGCCTTGACCTGCTGCTCGACGATCTTGCCGTTCTGCTCGATCTTCAGCGTCAGCGGCACGGTATCCCCGGCCTTGAGCTGGGACTTCAGCCCCATCAGCATGATGTGATAGCCGCCCGGCTTGAGTTCCACGTCCTGCATCTGCGGCAGGTCCAGCGACGGCACCTGGCGCATGCGCATCACGTTGTTCTCCATCTTCATCTCATGCAGCTCGGCAGCAGCCACGGGCGACGACACGCCCACCAGCTTTGCGGAGGCATGCGCGTGCAGCGTCATGAACGCGCCGGACGCCGACTGCGCCGGCACCGTGCCGCGCACCCAGGCATTGCTCACGTCGACCTGCGCCAACGCGTGTGCGCTGCCCAGCAGGCCGGCCAGGGCCAGGGTGACGATCGAGGCGGCGCGCGGCGCGCGAAAACGGGCTTGCATCGGTAACATCTCCACGAAGTCGACGGAATCGACGGGATCAACGAAATTCAACGAAAGGCGGCTATTAGACCATGGCGCCCCAGAACCTGCCGGGCATGGCAACCGCCTAGTCTGGCAGCGCCGCGGGCCGGCCTGAATGCGGCAAGGTGTCGCACGCCGGGTCGCCGCCGCCGCGCGGCATGGCGGCATTGCTACACTGCCGGCATGCCGCCCTCCCCGCCCCTTACCGCACCGCCGACTCCCGCTGCCTCCGTCGCGCCGGCTCCCGCCCCAGCCATGCCGGGCGGGGCGCCCCAGCGCCACGGCCTGGTGAGCCTGCGCCGCCTGTGCTGGCTGCGCTGGGCGCTGCTGGCGGGGCAGGCGCTGCTGCTGGTGTCGTGCGAGTCGGTGGCCGGCATCCACCTGCCCTACAAGCCGCTGCTTTACCTGTTCGCCGCGCAGGCCATCTTCAATGTGCTGACGGTGGTCCGCCTGCACTGGCACGGGCAGCAGAACACGGTCCCGTCGGACGCCGAACTGATGGCGCAGATGATCGTGGACCTGACCGCGCTGTCGGCCATCCTGTTCTACACCGGCGGCGCCACCAATCCGTTCGTCTCGTTCTACCTGCCCGGGCTGGCCATCGCATCGGCCATCCTGCCGTGGCGCTTCGTCTCGGCGCTCGCGCTCTATGCGCTGGCGTGCTATTCGCTGCTGCTGCTCGAATACGTGCCGCTGCACCTGCACAACCCGGACAACGCGGTGAACTACCACCTGGCCGGCATGTGGCTGAACTTCGTGGCCAGCGCGGTGATGATCGCCTTCTTCGTGGCGCGGCTGTCGGGCGTGCTGCGCCAGCGCGATGCCCAGTTGAACCTCGCCCGCGAGCAACTGCTGCGGGAGTCGCGTGCCGAGGCGTTGAACGACCAGGCGGCGGCTGTCGCGCATGAGATCGGCACGCCGCTGGCCACGCTGGCGGTGATCGCCGGCGAGTTGCGTGGGGATGCCTCCGACGCAGCGCGTGCGAACACGCCACTCGCCGACTACCTCCCCGATTTCCGCACGATGGAGCAGCAGCTGGACCTGTGCCGCTCGATCCTGGCCCGCCTGCGCGCGGACCGCGAACCGCTGGCGCCGCAGCCGCTCGACACCTGGCTCGCGCCGTTCGTCGAACGCTGGCAATTGCGCCATCCGCAGGCCAGCCTGCAATCGACGCTGGCGCCGGACGCGGCTACCCACCCCGTGGACGCCGCGCGTGTGAGCCAGATCCTGACCATCCTGCTGGACAACGCCGCGCGCAGCCAGCAGGCCATGGGCCATGCGATGCGCCAGACGCCGCCGCTGCGGCTGGATATCACCGGCGATGGCCACGCGCTGCGCTTCGCCGTCACCGACCACGGCGGCGGCATCCCCCCGGCGCTGCGCGCGCAACTGGGCGAGGCGCCCGTCGCCAGCACGCACGGCGGCCAGGGCATCGGCCTCTACCTCGCGCAAAGCGCCGCGCGCCAGCTTGGCGGCAGCCTGTCCTGGCAGGACCACCGCGGCGGTGGCACCGTGGCCGTGCTGCGCCTGCCGCTGGCCGGCGCCACCCCGCTCAACCTCACTTCCTCCGACTTCCAACCGTGATGACAGACGCCTCCGCGCCCACCGACGCAACGCCCTTCCTGGTGATCGATGACGACGAGGTCTTCTCGGGCACGCTCGCGCGGGCGCTGACGCGGCGCGGCTATGCGGTGCAGGTGGCCCACCACGGCAGCGCGGCGCTGGCGCTGGCTGCGCGCACGCCGTTTGCCTACGTCACGCTGGATCTGCATCTGGGGCCGCCCGCCGAGGCCAGCGGCACGGCGCAGGCGGAATCGGGCCTGCATCTGGTGGCGCCGCTGCGCGCCGCGCTGCCGGACGCGCGCATCCTCGTGCTGACCGGCTACGCGAGCATTGCCACAGCCGTGGCGGCGGTCAAGCAGGGGGCGGACGAATACCTGGCCAAGCCGGCCAATGTCGATTCGATCCTGACGGCACTGATGGCGGGGATTTCGGAAGAGGCGGCCGAGGCGGCGCTGGAGGAGCCGACGCCGCTATCGGTGGCGCGACTCGAATGGGAGCATATCCAGCGCGTGCTCACCGAGCACGGCGGCAATATCTCGGCCACGGCACGGGCGCTGAACATGCATCGGCGCACCTTGCAGCGCAAGCTCGGCAAGCGGCCGGTGTCGCGATAGTCGCGATAGTCGCGATAGTCGCGATAGTCGCGATAGTCGCGATAGTCGCGCTAGGCGCGTCGGGCGAAGCGAAATAACTTACAGACGAAGCTGGACGTAGTCCCAGCCAAGATCATCGGCGGACGATTCATGGTCCACGCCGGCCATGCGCACGGCGTCATTGGCGTGGCGGTCGGCCAGGGTGACCAGCTCGCCCGAGGCGATGGCCAGCGCCGTGGCGGCAGCCTGGCCACCGTGCGCGGCCTGCCGCTCGGGCTGGTCCGCGTGGACCGAGGCCGAAGCCGGGATCGGCAGCGCGGCGGCGGCGGCCGGGGTCACGGCGGGCCGGACGCACAGGAAGACGGTGGCGGCGGTGATGCTCGCCACCACGCTCGCGGTGGCGATGGCAACGCGGCGCTTGCGCACCTGGTTGCGTTTGAAAAAAAGTGTGCGCGAAGGTTGGCGCGACATAGGCAGACTCCCGGCAGGTGTTTGAAGTGAAATGCGGTGGCTCCCGCTCCGGTCCATCGACCAGCAAGGTGCGCAAGGGTCGCATTTCGACGAGGTCCGGCGCCAGCATGCTTACCAATGCTTACGGTCGTTACTGGCGGGAGGCATCCGCGCGGGCCGCTGACACATGCCGGTCAAGACCCCAAAACAAAACGAGCCAGACATCGGTCTGGCTCGTTGTTCCTTCAAACCCGCCGGGGCGGCTTACAGCACGTAGCGCGACAGGTCCTCGTTGCCGGCCAGGTCGGCCAGGCGCTCATCGACATACTTGCCGTCGATGGTCACCGTCTCGCCCGAGGAGCGGGTGGCGTGGAACGACAGGTCTTCCAGCAGCCGCTCCATCACCGTGTACAGCCGGCGCGCGCCGATGTTCTCGACCTTCTCGTTCACCGAGAACGCGATCTCGGCCAGCCGGCGGATGCCGTCCTGCGCGAACTGCAGGTCCACCTCTTCCGTCTTCAGCAGCGCCTGGTACTGCTTGGTCAGGCTGGCGTCGGTCTGGGTGAGGATGGCCTCGAAGTCCTGCACGGACAGCGACTCCAGTTCCACGCGGATCGGGAAACGGCCCTGCAGTTCGGGAATCAGGTCGCTCGGCTTGCTCAGGTGGAACGCGCCCGAGGCGATGAACAGGATGTGGTCGGTCTTGATCATCCCGTACTTGGTGTTCACCGTGGTGCCTTCCACCAGCGGCAGCAGGTCGCGCTGCACGCCCTGGCGCGACACCTCGCCGCCGCCCACATCGCTGCGGCTGGCGATCTTGTCGATCTCGTCCAGGAACACGATGCCGTTCTGCTCGACGTTGGCGATGGCCTTGTGCTTCAGCTCCTCCTCGTTGACGAGCTTGGCGGCCTCTTCGTCGATCAGCAGCTTGAACGCTTCCTTGACCTTCATCTTGCGGCGATGCTTCTTGCCCTGGCCCAGCCCGGCGAACATCGTGCGGATCTGCTCGGTCATGTCCTCCATGCCCGGCGGGCCCATGATGTCCATGCTCGGCTGGCCGGCGGCCACTTCCAGCTCGATATCCTTGTCATCGAGCTGGCCCTCGCGCAGCTTCTTGCGGAAGGCCTGGCGCGTGTTCGAGTCCTTGTCCTCGGTCTGGGCGAAGCCGATGTCGCGCGGCGGCGGCAGCAGCACGTCCAGCATGCGGTCCTCGGCGGCGTCCTCGGCCTTGGTGCGCACCTTCTTCATTTCCGATTCGCGCGTCTGCTTGATGGCCATCTCGGCCAGGTCGCGCACGATGGTGTCCACGTCGCGGCCCACGTAGCCCACTTCGGTGAACTTGGTGGCCTCGATCTTGATGAACGGCGCATCGGCCAGCTTGGCCAGCCGGCGCGCGATCTCGGTCTTGCCCACGCCGGTGGGCCCGATCATCAGGATGTTCTTCGGGGTGATTTCCTGGCGCAGCGGGTCTTCCACCTGCTGGCGGCGCCAGCGGTTGCGCAGCGCCACGGCCACGGCCTTCTTGGCCTTGTTCTGGCCGATGATGTGCTTGTCGAGTTCGGAAACGATTTCCGACGGGGTCATGGTTTGCGACATGGTATCCGGGGGTTCAGTGCGGTGCGGTGCAGCGCCAGCGGGCGACGCTTATTCCAGCGTCTCGATGACGAAGTTCGTGTTCGTGTAGATGCAGAGCTCGCCGGCGATGGTCAGCGCCTTCTCGACCACGTCCTGGGGAGCCAGCTCGGTGTTCTCGATCAGCGCCTTGGCCGCCGACTGCGCGTACGCACCGCCCGAGCCGATGGCCGCGATGCCGCCCTCGGGGTCCAGCACGTCGCCGTTGCCGGTAATGACCAGTGTGGTGTCGCGGTCGGCCGTGATCAGCATGGCCTCGAGCCGGCGCAGCGCGCGGTCCGAGCGCCAGTCCTTGGCCAGGTCCACCGCGGCGCGGGTCAGGTTGCCCTGGTACTTCTCGAGCTTGGCCTCGAAGCGGTCGAGCAGCGAGAAGGCGTCGGCCGTGCTGCCGGCAAACCCGACCAGCACCTTGCCGTTGTAGATGCGGCGCACCTTGCGCGCCGTACCCTTCATCACGATATTGCCGAGAGTGACCTGGCCGTCACCGCCGAGCGCAACCTGGTTGCCGCGTCGGACGCTGACGATGGTAGTGCCGTGATACTGTTCCATGGTGCCTTCGTGGTCCTTCTGTGATCTGTGGAGTGTGTCAGGGGGTAGGTGGCGACACGCGGCGCGCTTTCAAGAGCCGCACGCATCACAGGCGCCCGCCACGGGCAATCCCCACAATATAGAAGGCGCCGGGCGGGCGCCAAAACAAAAAGGCCACGCATCGCTGCGTGGCCTTCTGCCTTCCGGGCTGGCGCGGGGGTTAGTCCGTGCTTAGTCCGCGTACACCCCGGCCTTCTTGATCACCGGCGTCCACTTGTTGATTTCCGCCGTCAGGAACGTGCGCAGCGACTCCGGCGTGGCGCGCTGGGCCGGCACGGCCTCGGCGCCGAGTTCCGCCATCTTGGCGCGGAACGTCGGGTCAGCCACGGCCTTCTGCAGCGCGGCGGAGAGCTTGTCGATCACCGGCTTCGGCGTGCCCTTCGGCGCGTACATGGCGTGCCAGATCTTCACTTCCACGCCCGGCAGGCCCTGCTCGGCCGCGGTCGGGATGTCCTTGAACGCCTCCACGCGGCGCGACTGCATGGCCGCGTACGGCTTCAGCGCGCCAGCCTTCAGCTGGCCGGCGATGTTGGTGGTCTGGTCGCACATCAGGTTGACCTGGCCGCCCAGGATGTCCGTCAGCGCCGGCGCCGTGCCCTTGTACGGCACGGTGGTCAGCTCGGTCTGGATCGCGCTCTGGAACAGCAGGCCGCACAGGTGCGAGGCCGAGCCGATGCCGGCGTTGGCCATCGACAGCTTGCTGGCATTGGCCTTGATGTACGGCAGCAGGTCCTTGAAGGTGGCCGGCGGCAGTTGCTTGTTGCCGACCAGCACCATCGGCACGTCGGCCACTTCACCGACCATCTCGAAGTCCTTCAGCGGGTCGAAGCCCAGGTTCCGGTACAGCGCCGGGGCCGTGGACATGCCGATGTGGTGGATCAGGATGGTGTAGCCATCGCCCTTGGACTGGGCCACCTTCTTGGCACCGATGGTGCCGCCGGCACCGCCGAGGTTCTCGATCACGATGGTGGTGCCCAGGTGCTTGGACATGACCATGGTCAGCTCGCGCGCCACCTTGTCGGTCGGGCCGCCAGCCGCGAACGGCACCACGGCCTGGACCGGCTTGTTGCCCGGATATTCCTGAGCCTGCGCCCCCGTGAAAACGCCCACGCCGGCAACAGCCAGCGCGGCCGCGAAATGCATTGCAACTCGTTTCATTACTGTCTCTCCTGGATACCCTGCTTTTCCCGTTCTCACCGTCCGCCTTGCCTCCTCCTCTTTACACCCCTTGCCGCCGGCCGGGCCGCCCGGGAGGCGGCGCCGCCGGTCGCGGTCCATATTGGAAACACGCGGTGACCATCGGCTCAATGTATGGGAAGCGAACAGCAACTGACCCCGCTGACAGGCGGAGCCGGAGGTGGATGTTAGCAACCTGAAAGATTAGCGAGGTATAGGGGCTAACCCGCGAGAAAGCGGCGTTTTCGGCGGATTCGCCACGCTTGCGCCGCGCTCGTGCCGCGCAGCCGCTTACGCAACTGAATTGCATCGACCCGGGCGCTATGGTTAAATGGCCCGCATGACACGCACCATCCCGCATCCGGCCGCCCAGGCAGCCGGGCCGCTCCCCGACGCCACGCTGGACGCTGCGCAGGCGCGCCTGCGCCAGCTTGGCGCGCGCGTGACGCAGCCGCGCGTGGCCATCCTCGCCTGCCTGATCGACGCCGAGGACCCGCTCACGCACCAGGCCGTGATCGACCGCCTGCCGGCCGATGGCGACGTGGACCGCGTCACGGTCTACCGCGTGCTCGACTGGCTGGTCGAGCAGGGGCTGGCGCAGAAGCGCGCGGGCCATGACCGCGTGTTCCGCTTCACGCTGGTGGAGCACGAGGCCGCGCGCGCCGAAGTCCATCGCCAGCACAGCCATTTCCACTGCACCCGCTGCGACCGCACGTTCTGCCTCGAGGCGGCCGGCGTGCCCGCGCCGTCGGTAGCGCCCAAGGTGCCGCGCGGCTTTGCCGTCGAGCACGTGGAGCTGACCGTCAACGGCGTGTGCGCCGAATGCGGCCGCACGCGCGGCGCCGGCGACGCCCACTAGGCGCCGCAAACCTTTCCCGGAGTTCCAAGACATGTCCAAACTGATCCCGGTCACGATCCTGACGGGCTTCCTCGGCAGCGGCAAGACCACGCTGCTCAAGCGCATCCTCACCGAGCAGCACGGCATGAAAATCGCCGTCATCGAGAACGAGTTCGGCGAGGAGAACATCGACAACGAGATCCTGGTGCAGGACGGCCGCGAGCAGATCGTCCAGATGAGCAACGGCTGCATCTGCTGCACGATCCGGGGCGACCTGGTGCAGGCGCTGTCCGACCTGATCACCCAGCGCGACGAAGGCAAGCTCGATTTCGACCGCGTGGTGATCGAGACCACCGGCGTGGCCAACCCGGGCCCGGTGGCGCAGACCTTCTTCATGGACGAGGAAATCGCCGCGCGCTACCTGCTGGACGCCGTGATCACGCTGGTGGACGCCAAGCACGGCAACCTCCAGCTGGACAAGCAGGAGGAAGCGCAGCGCCAGGTGGGCTTTGCCGACGCCATCTTCATCACCAAGTCCGACCTGGTGCCCGAGGCCGAGGTGGCCGACCTGCGCCATCGCCTGCTGCACATGAACCCGCGCGCGCCGATCCGCACCGCCAACTTCGGCGAGACCCCGATCGACACGATTTTCGACCTGCGCGGCTTCAACCTGAACGAGAAGCTCGAGATCGACCCCGATTTCCTGCGCGCCGAGGCCCATGAGCACGATGAGCACGACCATGACCACGATCATGGCCACGTGCACGACGAGCACTGCGGCCACGACCACGATGACCACGACCACGGTCACGGGCATGGCGTGCACGACCACCACCACCATCACCACCACACGGACCACATCGCCTCGTTCGTCTTCCGCAGCGACAAGCCGTTCCACTACGGCAAGCTCGAGGAATTCCTGTCGGGCATCCTGTCGGTCTATGGCGAGAAGCTGCTGCGCTACAAGGGCGTGCTCTATATGGAAGGCGTGGACCGCAAGGTGGTGTTCCAGGGCGTGCACCAGCTGATGGGCAGCGACATCGGCGCCAAGTGGGAAGACGAGACCCCGGTCACCAAGATGGTTTTCATCGGCGTGGACCTGCCGCGCGATGCCATCCTCAAGGGACTGGCCGCCTGCCTGGCCTGAGCCCCTCCCACCCGATGTGAAGCAACCGCCGCATCCTGTGGCGGTTGCCGCCGGACCGGTTTTCCGCCCACCCTTCCCCTCCTTTGGGCGGGGTACCGGGAAAACTCCTGTCTCTTGTCCGGCTTTCTCCCATATCTACGAAAAACTTGTTCAAGTACAATAGGCCGGATTTGATACGGGCGACGCACGTTTGAGCGGCGCCGGTATTGGCAGGGCGGCGGTCGTCGTCAGCATGAGGCGGGCCGCCGGCAGGCGCGGTCGCAGTGCTTCATGCGGAGACCGCCCTCCGCTTGGGGTACCTTGGCAACAGCGCCGTCACTCGTCGACGCGTAGAGAGAGGTGTCCCCATGACAGCCGCAACGAAGACCAAAGAAAGCCGCAGCAAGACAGGCACCGCTGCGGCGGAGACGCCAGACGCGCAGCCAGCAGTGAAGGCAGCGCCAGCTCCCCGCGGCAGTACGGCGCACGCCGATGCGGGCGAGGCCAAGGGAGGCACGCGAAGCAGCAAGACTGCAGCCAGCCAGAGTGAACCGACCGCACCGCGCAAGCGGGCGGCCACTGCACCCGAGCGGACCAAGACGCCGCCGGTCGCATCAACAAGAGAATCAGCAGCAACCATGAGCAGCAACAAACTTCTGACTGAAGCTGAAATCCTGAAGATGAGCGACAAGGATTACATGAACGAGGCGCAACTGGCCTTCTTCAAGAATCGCCTTGAGCAGCTTCGCGACGAAATCCTCAAGAATGCGGACCAGACCACGGAACACCTGCGCGAGACGGTGATCGTGCCGGACCCGGCCGACCGCGCCACCATCGAGGAAGAACACGCCCTCGAGCTGCGCACCCGCGACCGCGAGCGCAAGCTGCTGAAGAAGGTGGAGCAGTCGCTGCAGCGCATCGAGTCCGGCGACTACGGCTGGTGCGAGGAAACCGGCGAGCCGATCGGCGTGCCCCGCCTGCTGGCCCGCCCCACGGCCACGCTGTCGCTGGAAGCCCAGCAGCGCCGCGAACTGCGCCAGAAGCTGTTCGGGGACTGATCTCCCGCCCCGCTCCGACAAACACGGCCCGGTCATCCGGGCCGTTTTGTTTGGTGACACATTGATGACGCGCCGGTGCCGGGCGGTTTGTCTCACGGCGGCCACGGCACTACCATTGGCAGGACACCTACCCACCTGGCCGGGCTGTCGTCCGGAGCGGCTTTCTGCTACAGTCGCAACCTTGTTGCAATAACACCTTGCGCGCCGCTTTGGCGCGCCCATCGCCGAAATCGCCCGTTCCATGGCTCCTCGTCTGCCCGTCACCGTACTGTCCGGCTTCTCCGGCGCCGGCAAGACCACCGTGCTGCAACACCTGCTCGCGCAGGGCGGCGCGCGCGTGGCCGTGGCCGCGAGCCAGGGCGACCTGCTGGCCGAGGTGGACCGTCTGGCGCAGGCCGGCCAGCACGACTACGTGGTGGTGGAGGCCCAGGCCACCGAAGAGCCGCTCGGCATTGCCGAGGGCTTCGCCTTCGAGGACGCCCACGGCGACGCCCCGGCGGGCGTGGCGCATCTGGACACCCTGGTCACGGTGGTCGATGCCGAGCGCTTCCTGCGCGACTATCACGACGCCCATTTCCTGTCCGAGCGCGGCCTGGCCGCCCATGACGACGACGACCGTACCGTCGTGGACGTGCTGATCGACCAGATCGAAGTCGCCGACGTCATCGTCATCAACAAGATCGACCTGGTCGATGCCGGCCAGCTCGGCCGCCTGCACGCCGTGCTGCACGCGCTGAACCCGCGCGCGGACCTCGTCGATGCGAGCCACGGCAAGGTGCCGGCCGGGCGCGTGCTCGGCACGGGCCGCTTCGACCCGGACGCCACCCCGAATGCCGCCGGCTGGCAGGTGGCGCTGCAGGGCGAGCCGGTGCCGGCCGCCGCTGGCATGGGGGCCCTGCTGTACCGCCGGCGCCGCCCGTTCCATCCGCAGCGTTTCGCGGACCTGATTCATACCGAATGGATGCGCGAGCATGGCGACGTGCTGCGCTCCCGGGGCATCTTCTGGCTGGCCAGCCGCATGGACATTGCCGGCGACTGGCATCAGGCAGGCGGCGTGTGCCGCCCCGGTGCCGCCGGCGCCTGGTGGGCCGCGATCGACGCCGAGGAATGGCCGGCTGACGCCGCCTCGCGCGCCGGTATCGAGGCCGATATGGTCGATGACGGCCTGCCCGCCGAGTACGGCGACCGCCGCCAGGAACTCGTGCTGATCGGCGAGAATCTCGACGCCCCGGGGCTCGAGGCCCGGCTGGACACCTGCCTGCTGACCGACGCCGAACTCGCGGCGGGCCCCGAAGCATGGGCGGCCTACCCCGACCCGTTCCCCGACTGGGGCGACGCCTTCGGCGACGATCACGACCACGATCATGACCACGCGCACGACCATGACCACGATCATGGCGATGACGCGTGCGATTGCGGCCATGCGCACTGAAGCCACCTTTCTCGCCGACCGCATCGGCGGCCGGATGGCCCGCTGGCGTGCCCACGGCCCCGGCCTCTGGACCGCGCTGTGCCTCGTGCTGTGCCTGCTGCTGGCCCAGCACGCGGGCCTGATCCACCGCGTGATGCACGGCGGCCTGCCGGGCATGACGGCCCCTGTGACGGCTGAAGCCGCCACTGACAGCACCGACACCCATACCGACACCTTCGCGCTCAAGCTCGGCCTGCACTCGTGCGTGCTGTTCGATGGCGCGACGCTGGCTGACAGCCACCACGGCAGCGTCGACCTGCCGGTGCTGGCCTTCGGCAAGCCGGTCAAGCCGGCCAGCCTCGCCTGGCGTTGGCCCGACCTGCCCGCCGCCCGGCCCTTCCACTCTCGCGCCCCGCCTGCCTCGCCCGTCTTCGCCTGATCGCGCGGCTGCGGTGTGAACCGCCGCCCGCGCTTCGTCATCGAATTCGAATCGCGAGCCATGTCCTCCCCTATTCACTTCTCCTCGGCGGTGCGCCGCACCCCGCTGGCGGCCGTTGCCGCCTTTCTCGTCACCGCCGGCTTCACCGCTGGCGCCTCGGCTCAGGAAGCCGCGACTCCGGTTGCCCCTCAGGCCGCCCCGCAAACCCTCAAGGAAGTGGTGGTCACCGCCAATCCGCTCGGCAGCGACCTCAACGACATGGTCGCGCCGGTCTCCTCGCTCGGCGGGGACGCCTTGGCCGTGCGCCAGGCCAGCACACTCGGCGAGACGCTGAACAGCCTGCCCGGTGTGACGTCGACCTATTTCGGCCCGAACTCGAGCCGGCCGATCATCCGGGGGCTCGATGGCGACCGCATCAAGGTGCTCCAGAACGGCGGTTCCACGCTGGACGCCTCCACGCTGTCCTATGACCACGCGGTGCCCATCGACCCGCTGGTGGCCGAGAAGATCGAAGTGGTACGCGGCCCGGCCGCGCTGATGTACGGCGGCAGCGCCATCGGCGGCGTGGTGAATGTGATCGATAACCGCATCCCGCGCGACCCGATTACCGGCGTGAGCGGCGCGGCGGACGTGAGCGGCACCATCGGCGGCGACAAGGGCCGCAACGCCAGCGGCCTGATCGAGGCCGGCAATGGCCAGTTCGCCGTGCACGCCGACGCCTTCGTGCGCCAGACCAGCGACCTGAAGATCCCCGGCTACGCACGCAGCGGCAACCTGCGCGCCACCCAGCCGCTGCCCGAGGGCGAGAGCGAGGCCTACGGCAAAATCCCGAACACCAACGCGCACCAGGAAGGCGGCGCGATGGGCGGCGCCTACACCTGGAACGACGGCTTCGTCGGCGCCAACTTCTCGACCTATCGCAACGACTACGGCACCCCGGCCGAAGCCGACGCGCGCATCAAGATGCGCCAGGACCGCTACGCGGTGGAGGGCGAGGCGCGCAATTTGTCGAACAACACCGGTGGCTTTATCGAGGCGGTGAAGGGCAAGTTCAGCTACACCGACTACGAACACCGCGAGATCGAGGACGGCGAGACCGGCACGATCTTCAAGAACCACGGCTGGGACGCCCGCCTGGAAGCCACGCACGGCAAGATCGGCAACATGACCGGGGTGATCGGCACGCAGTTCGGCCACACCAACTTCTCCGCGCTGGGCGAGGAGGCGTTCGTGCCGAGCACCGCCACGGACAACGCCGCCATCTTCGTGTTCGAGGAAATGCCGCTGGTGGCCTCGGGCGACCTGAAGCTGAACCTCGGCGGCCGGCTGGACCACAGCAGCGTCAAGGCCAGCGCCAACGGCAACGACCGCTTTACCGATGCGAACCGCAGCTTCAACGCGGGCAGCGCTTCGGCCGGGCTGCTGTGGAAGCTGGACCCGGTGTGGTCGGTGACCACGAACCTGTCCTACACCGAGCGCGCGCCCACGTTCTACGAGCTGTACGCCAACGGCCCCCACCTGGCCACCGGCTCTTACGAGGTAGGCGACCCCAACGCGAACAAGGAGCGCGCCACCTCGCTGGACCTGGGCGTGCGCTTCAAGCAGGGCGCGCATAGCGGCTCGCTCTCGGGCTACTACAGCCGATTCCAGAACTACCTGGCGCTGGTGAATTCGGGCAGCTTCCGCGACGCGGAAGGCAATGTGGTGGCCGCCGGCAGTGACGGCGCGCTGCCGGAGCTGCAATACCTCGGCGTGCCGGCCACGCTGTATGGCTTCGAGGCCGAAGGCAAGACGCGGCTGCTGCAGAAGATGCTGACGACCAGCGACACGCTGGACTTCGAAGCCCGCGCCGACTACGTCCACGGCGAGAACCGCAACACCGGCGAGGCCCTGCCGCGCCTGTCCCCGCTGCGGCTGGGCGGCGCGCTGGTCTACGGCGCCGGCCCGTGGGGCGCGCGCATGGACGTGAACTGGAACGCGCGCCAGAGCCGCGTGCCGAGCGGCGACACGCCCACCGACGCGTACACCACGCTGGGCGTGGCGCTGACGTACAAGCTCAAGGTATCGGGCGTGCAGACGCTGTTCTACGTGCGCGGCGACAACCTCACCAACGAGGAAGCCCGCAGCGCCACGTCGATCCTGCGCGACATCGCCCCGCTGCCGGGCCGCAGCGTCAAGATCGGCATGCGGACGTCGTTCTAAGGGTCAGCCCCCCGAGAACCACTCCGGCACCAGCGAGTACACCGCCGCCGCAACCGGCCTGCCGCGCAGGATCAGCCGGTTGCGGGCGATGCATTCGAGCGTGGCGCCGATCTTCACCGCCACGGCGCGGCTCGCCACGTTGGCCTCGGCCGCCACGATCTCGATGCGGGTCAGGCCGAGCCCGTGGAAGCCATGGCAGGCCATCATCGTGGCCGCGCCCGCCGCCAGCCCCTGCCGCTGGCGGCTCTCCCGAATCCAGTAGCCCAGATTGCCGAGGTTGTCCTCCGGCCGGATCTGGTTGATCGCCACGCCGCCGTAAAGCTCTCGGCCATCGGGCGAGAACACGCCGATGTCGAACGCGGAGCCATCCGCCATATTGGTGTCGCAGCGCGCGAACCACTCCTGGGCGTCCAGCGTGTTGTAGTCGTGCCGCGCCCACGGCATCCAGGCGCCGACGGTGGCCATCGACTCCCGCACGGCCGCCGCGAACGGCTGCACGTCAGCCGCACGGAAGGGCCGCAGCATGAAGTCCTTGCCCCGCAGCGGCGGCATCATGGCCCGGGCGCCTCAGTCGCGGTTGTGGACGGTCTCGCCGTCCAGCGCCAGCGCGCCCACCGCCGCCAGCCCGCGCAGGGTCTGGGCGAAGACCGTTTCGAACGGCGTCTCGGCCATGAAGCGCGCGTGGATGCGCTGCATCAGCGGCGTGCCGTGCATCCACGCCAGCAGCGCGGTGCGCGACATCGACTGCTGCTCCAGCAGCTTGAACTTCACCAGCACCTTTACCGCGTGGCTGGCGTTGCGCAGCGGGTCGCCGCGCAGGTGGGCCAGCCGGCCCTGCGCGCGCGCCACCGCCTCGGACACATCGCCGAACACGCGGCCATGGCCGGGGATGACGAGGCGGGCGTCGAGTTCGGCGATGCGCGCCAGCACGGCGGCCTGCTCCGCGAAGCCGCTTTCGCCGTCGAGTTCGGGAAAGATCACGCCGAAGCCGTTTTCCCAGAGCGCGTCGCCCGAGATCAGGATGCGCGGCCCGGGGGCGAACAGCATGACTGCGTGCGGGTCGTGGCCCGGCGCGGCCACCACGTGCCAGTCCAGGCCGCCCAGGCGCAGGTGGTCGCCGTCGTGCAGCAGCGCGTCGAAGGTGAAGCGCTGGCACTGCTGGCCGGTGGCCACGAAGCTCAGGGCGTCGTCATCCCACGCGGACACCGCCGCCGCCTCGGCGGCCGGGATCGACGTGCGCGGTTGCCAGCGCGCCTGCAGCGCGGCGTTGCCGCCGCAATGGTCCGAATGGAGATGGGTGTTGATGACCTGCCGCAAGGGCCGGCCATCGAGCGCCGATGCGACCAGCGCCTCGGTCTGGGCGGCGTGGGTCAGGTAGCCGGTATCGACGAGCGCCGTGTCGCCAGTCTCGTCATCGACCAGCAGCACGTTGTTGGCCGACAGCCAGCCGCGCTCGAACACGCGGACGGACGGCGGCAAAGAGGCGGAAAAGGAAAGCGGCGCGTTCATGCCCCGTCTCCGCCCAGCCACGCCACGCGCGCAGGCAGCAGCGCCCAGACGCGCCGGCGCTCGGCATCATCGGCCTGGGACCAGCCGGCGATTTCCTCGATGGTGCGCAGGCAGCCTTCGCAATAGCCGGTCACCGGGTCCATCTTGCAGACGTTGCGGCACGGGGACGCCACCGGCGACGTCCCCAACGCGGCAGCGGCGCCGCGCGTGAGGTCGGCTTGCAGGCGGCGCGCGGCGGGCGGGAGCACGGCGGACATCGCGCGGGTCAGTTAGCCACCGGCGCCACCTGCGCCGCAACGTCGGCAACTTCGGCGCCGGTCATGGCCTGGAGCTGGTGCGGCGTGAGGTTGAACACCGCGTGCGGATGGCCGGCGGCGGCCCACAGGCTCTCGTAGCGGAACAGGTCCTGGTCGAGCAGCATCACGGGCGGCACGGCGTGGCCGATGGGGCAGACGCCGCCAATCGCATAGCCGGTCTTCTCGCGCACGAACTTCGCATCGGCCTTGCCCAGCGGGCCCACGCGGGCGGCCACCTTGGCCTCGTCCACGCGGTTGCTGCCGCTGGCGATAACCAGCACCGGGGCGTCGTCCGCCACGCGCCGGAAAATGATCGACTTGGCGATCTCCGCCACGCTGCAACCGAGCCCGGCGGCAGCCTCAGCCGAGGTCTTGCCGGTGGCCGGCAGCATCACCACCGGGCGGTCATGGCCGATGCCGGCCAGCAGGTCGGCCACGCGCTGCGCGGCGTCGGGCAGTTCGCCGGGTGGGTTCGGCTCATTGGATGCGGGGGACGCGCTCATCGATCGGTTCTCGTTATCTGTCTATATATATAGGGGCGGCTCAGGCTCAGACGCAGACCGCCGCGTCGTCCGCCGCCGCCCACTTGGTCAGCAGGGCGCGGCCCACGCGCGAGTTGTTCGGGCGGCCGATGGCCTGCGAGATGTAGTCGCCGGTGCGCACCACCGCCTCCAGGTCGATGCCGGTGTGCAGCCCCATGCCGTGGAGCATGTAGAGCACGTCCTCGGTGGCCACGTTGCCGGTGGCGCCCTTGGCGTACGGGCAGCCGCCCAGCCCCGCCACGGACGCGTGGAAGATGCCGATGCCCACTTCCAGGCTGGCGAGGATGTTGGACAACGCCTGCCCGTAGGTATCGTGGAAGTGGCCCGAGAGCCGGTCGATTGCAAACTCCATCGACGCCGCCCGCATCACTTCCTGCACCCGCGCCGGCGTGCCGACGCCGATGGTATCGGCGATGTCGATCTCGTCGCAGCCCAGGTCGCGCATGCGGCGCACCACGTCCACCACGTCGTGGACGGACACCTCGCCCTGGTAGGGGCAGCCCAGCGTGCACGAGATGCTGCCGCGCAGCCGCACGCCGGCTTCCTTGGCGGCGGCCGCCACCGGCTCGAAGCGGGCGATCGACTCGGCGATCGAGCAGTTGATGTTCTTCTGCGAGAACGCCTCGCTGGCCGCGCCGAAGATCACCACCTCGTCGGCCCCGGCCGCCACGGCGCCCTCGAAGCCCTTCAGGTTCGGCGTCAGGGCCGAATACAGCGTGCCGGGGCGGCGCTGGATGCGCGCCATGACCTCGGCACCGTCCGCCATCTGCGGCACCCACTTGGGCGAGACGAACGACGCGGCCTCGATATTGACGAAGCCCGCGTCGGTGAGCTGGTTGATCAGCGTCACCTTGACGTCGGCGGGCACCATCGCTTTTTCGTTCTGGAGCCCGTCGCGCGGGCCCACTTCGACGATCTTCACGTACTGGGGCATGGTCATGGCTGTCTCCTCGGTTCCTTGTCTGGACGTGCCGGCTCGGCTCAGTAGCCGCGCTGCAGGTCCACCACGCCGGCAATCGGCTTGCCTTCGGCCAGCGCGCGGATCTTGCCGGCGATCTGGGCGATGCTGTCCTCGCGCAGCGTCAGCGCCGAGATATGCGGCGTGATGGTGATGCGCGACTCCTGCCAGAACGGATGGTCGGCCGGCAGCGGTTCGGTGCGGAATACGTCCAGCGTGGCGCCGGCGATCTGCCCTTCGCGCACGGCGGCCAGCAGGTCGTCTTCCACCAGGTGCGGGCCGCGCGCCACGTTGATCACATAGGCGCCACGGGCCAGGCGGTAGAGCAGGCCGGTGTCGATGATGTCCTCGGTCTCGGTGGTCAGCGGCAGCACGTTCACCAGCACGCGCAGGCCGTCGAGGAAGGCGCGCTGGCCGTCCTCGCCGTGGAACGATTCCACGCCCTCCACGGCCTTGGCGGAGCGGCTCCAGCCGCGCACCGGGAAGCCGAAGCCGGCCAGCGTGCGGGCGATGTGGGCGCCCAGCGTGCCGATGCCCATCACGCCGATGGTGAAGTCGGCGCGGCGATGGGGCTTGAGGAATTTCCACGTGCCGGCGCGTTCCTGGGCGTCGTAGGCGTCGAGCTTGCGGAAGTAGCGCAGCACGGCGGCGGTGACGTATTCGGCCATCTGGGCGGCCATGCCGGCGTCATCGAGGCGCACGATGGGCACGCCGGCCGGCAGCGCCTCGGGGTCTTCGTCGCGCAGACGCAGGATGCCGTCCACGCCGGCACCGAGGTTGAACACGGCGCGCAGGTCCTGGCGGCCACGCAGCATGGCCACGGGCGGACGCCAGACCACGGCGTAGTCGGCGGCCTCGCCCTGGCTTTCCTCCCACTTCAGGCATTGCGCCTCGGGCAGCGCCTCGGCAAAGCCTTCGATCCAGGGTTCATAGCGGCCATCCGGCACGTACAACTGCAACTTCATCTCGACTCCAGTTCTTTTCGGGGGTGTTGTGGGGGCATTTTGGCACGGCAGACCCTGCTTTGCTCCCCTCTCCCTCTGGGAGAGGGGAGCAAACCGTCAGGCAGCCGTTGGCTCCGCCACCGCAAACGCCAGCAGTTGCGCGCCTTCCGCCACCTGCTCGCCCACGCCGTAGAGCACCTCGCTGACCACGCCGTCGGCGGGCGCGCTGATGGTGTGTTCCATCTTCATGGCTTCCATCACCAGCAGCGGCGTGCCGCGCGTGACGGTGCTGCCGGGCGTCACCATCACGGCGATGACCTTGCCCGGCATCGGGGCGGTGAGCTTGCCGCCCTCGCTCTCGGCCTCGCCGGCGTGGCCCAGCGGGTCCAGCCACGCCAGTTCCGTGTGCCGGCCGGCGGTGAAGACGTGGAACATGTCGCCCTCCACGTGCACCTGGCCGTGGGTGCGGCGGGTGCCCAGGTCCACGCGGATGTCGTCGGCCTTGAACACGTAGGCGAACGGCGCCGCCTGATCGGCATAGATCAGCGTGCTGCGGCGCGGGTCGGCGCGCAGCACCACTTCCACCTTGTTGCCGCGATGCGAGAAGTACAGCGTACGGGACTCCCGGCCGTTCAGGCGCCACGGGCCGGCGTGGGTCCACGGCGAGTGCCGGTCGGCCTCGTCGATGCGGCGCGTGCGGGTCTCGCGCTCGAGCAGCGCAGCCACGGCCAGCGCGATGGCCTCCATGCCGGCCGCCTTGGGCGGCGGGAACAGCACCGCCTGGTTGCGTTCGATCAGGCCGGTGTCGAGGTCTGCCGTGCGGAACGCCTCGGATTTGACCAGCCGCTGCAGGAAGGCGACGTTGGTTTGCAGCCCCACCACGTGGTAGCCGGCCAGCGCCTGCTCCATGCGCGCCAGCGCCGCGTCGCGGTTGGGGCCCCAGACGATCAGCTTGGCGATCATCGGGTCATAGAACGGGCTGATGGTGTCGCCCTCGCGCACGCCGGCATCGATCCGCACGCCTGCCGGGCCGTGGGAGTCCCCGCCAAGCATGAACTGCACCGCCGGCGGCGTGCGCAGGAAGCGCAGCGTGCCCGTGGACGGCAGGAACTGGTTGTCGGGGTTCTCGGCGTAGATGCGCGCTTCCAGCGCGTGGCCGTCGATGCGGAGCTGGTCCTGCGTCAGCGGCAGCGGCTCGCCGGCCGCCACGCGCAACTGCCACTCCACCAGATCCTGGCCGGTAATCATCTCCGTGACCGGATGCTCCACCTGGAGGCGGGTGTTCATCTCCATGAAGTAGAACGAGCCGTCCTGATTGGCGATGAACTCGACCGTGCCGGCGCCGACGTAGCCCACGGCCTTGGCCGCCGCCACCGCCGCCTCGCCCATCGCGCGGCGCCGTTCCTCGGTCATGCCGGGCGCGGGGGCCTCCTCCAGCACCTTCTGATGGCGCCGCTGCACCGAGCAGTCGCGCTCGAACAGGTAGACGCAGTTGCCGTGGGTGTCGGCAAAAACCTGAATCTCGATATGGCGCGGGCGGGTCAGGTATTTCTCGACCAGCACCTTGTCGTCGCCGAAGCTGGCCGATGCCTCGCGCTTGACCGAGGCCAGCGCGGCCTCGAAGCCCTCGCCCGCCTCCACCACGCGCATGCCCTTGCCGCCGCCGCCCGCGCTGGCCTTGATCAGCACCGGGTAGCCGATGCGGTCCGCCTCGCGGCGCAGCAGCGCCGGGTCCTGATCCTCGCCGTGGTAGCCGGGCACCAGCGGCACGGACGCGCTTTCCATCAGCTGCTTGGCCGCGCTCTTGCTGCCCATGGCGTGGATGGCCGAGGCCGGCGGGCCGATGAAGACCAGCCCTTCGGCGGCGCACGCCTGCGCGAACGCCTCGTTCTCGGACAAGAAGCCGTAGCCCGGGTGGATGGCCTGGGCGCCGGTTTCCTTCGCCATCTCGATGATGTGGTCCGCGCGCAGGTAGCTGTCGCGCGCGGCCGGGCCGCCGATATGCACGGCTTCGTCGCAGAACGCCACATGGCGCGCGTTCGCGTCCGCATCGGAGTAGACGGCCACCGTGCGGATGCCCAGCCGGCGGCACGTGGCCGCCACACGGCAGGCAATCTCGCCACGGTTGGCGATCAGGATCTTGTTGAACATGGCTCCTCCTTTGTTTCCCTTGTTATCCGGGGGGGCGGCCAGTTGCTTACCTCACGGCAGGGCCGTCATCCCGCGTAGCCTTCCGCGCGGATGTCGAGCCGGGCCAGCAGCGCGCGGTCGCGCTCGGCCTGCGGATTGCCGGTGGTCAGCAGCTTTTCGCCATAGAAAATCGAATTGGCGCCGGCCATAAAGCACAGCGCCTGCAACGCTTCGTCCATGGCCTCGCGGCCGGCGGACAGGCGCACCATCGCGCGCGGCATGGTGATGCGTGCCACGGCAATCGTGCGGACGAACTCGAACGGGTCCAGCGCTTCGGTGCCCGCCAGCGGCGTGCCCTCCACCTGCACCAGGTTGTTGATGGGGACCGACTCGGGGTACGGGTCCAGGTTGGCGAGCTGGGCGATCAGGCCGGCGCGCGCCTCGCGGGCCTCGCCCATGCCGACGATGCCGCCGCAGCAGACGTTGATGCCGGCGCCGCGCACGTGGCCGATGGTGTCCAGGCGGTCCTGGTAGGTGCGCGTGCCGATGATCTTGCCGTAGAACTCGGGCGAGGTATCGAGGTTGTGGTTGTAGTAGTCCAGGCCGGCGTCAGCCAGGCGCTGCGCCTGCTCGGCCTTGAGCATGCCCAGCGTCACGCAGGTCTCCAGGCCCATCGCCTTGACCTCGCGCACCATGTCGATCACCGGCTCCAGATGGCGGTCCTTCGGGCTGCGCCAGGCGGCGCCCATGCAGAAGCGCGTGGCGCCGTTGGCCTTGGCGTTGCGGGCGGCCTCCAGCACGGCGTCCAGTTCCATCAGCTTCTCGGCCTTCACGCCGGCGTCGTGGTGCGCGCTCTGCGGGCAGTAGCCGCAATCCTCCTCGCAGCCGCCGGTCTTGATCGACAGCAGCGTGGAAAGCTGCACCGTGTTGGCGTCGAAGTGTTCCCGATGCACCTGCTGCGCGCGGAACAGCAGGTCGTTGAACGGCAGCGCGAACAGCGCGGCGACGTCATCGACCCGCCATGCGGCGTTTTCATCACGCTCGGCGGCGGCTTGCAGGTTGCGGGCGGACTGGCGCAGGGCGTCGGCGGAAATCGTGGCGACGGTCTGGGCGGAGGTCTGTTGGGATTGTTGGGCTTGTTGGGCTTGTTGGGTCATGGTCTTTTGCGGATTCTGTGTAGTCGGGGCTCAGTCAGCGAACTGGGCCACGGCGGTGTATCGGATATGCGGCGGCATGCTGGCCAGCAGCGGGGCGAGGTCGAGTTCCGTCGCCGCCACAGCGGGGGCCACCTGCCAGGGCAGCTCGCCCAGGCAGGGCGCGCCGAGCGCGTCGTGCAGCGTGGCGATGTTCTCGTGCGGCAGCAGCATGTCGGGGTCGATGCGGTTGGCGATCCAGCCGGCCAGCGTGAGCCCGCGCGCCCGCACCGCGTCGGCGGTCAGCATCGCGTGGTTCAGGCAGCCAAGCCGGACGCCCACCACCATCACCACGGGCACGTTGAGCATTTCGGCCAGGTCGGCGGTGTTCCAGCGCGCGGCGCCCACGTCGAGCGGCACCTGGAAGCCGCCCACGCCCTCCACCACCACGGCTTCGGCGCGATGGCGCAGCGACGCGAACGCGGCCTGAATCGGCTCGCGCGTGATGCGCAGCCCTTCCATGGCCGCCGCCAGGTGCGGAGAAACCGGCGTGCGCATCAGGAACGGGCACATCTCCTCCTGCGGCACGATCACCGAGCCGGCGGCGCGCAACTGCTCCACGTCGTCGTTCTGCCAGCGCTCGTCCAGCCACTCGCCGCCACTCGCCACCGGCTTCATGCCGACAGTGGTGTAGCCCGCCGCGTGCAGCGCGTGCAGCAGCGTGGCCGTGGCGTGAGTCTTGCCGACGCCCGTATCGGTGCCGGTGACGAAGCAGGCCACGCGGCCGGGCTTCTTCTGCTCCTTGTCGATATCCTTCATGCGGCCTCCCGGTGCGGGATGGCCCGCGCGATGGCATCGAGCAGCCGCTGCACGTCCTGCGCGGTGTGCGAGGCGGACAGCGTGATGCGCAGCCGCGCGGTGCCGGCCGGCACGGTCGGCGGCCGGATGGCGCCCACGCGGATGCCCTCGGCCTCCAGCGCGGCAGACAGCGCCAGCGCGGCGGCGTTGTCACTGACGATCAGCGGCTGGATCGCCGTGTCGCTTTCGCCCAGCGTCCAGCCGGCCTGCGCGGCCAGCCGGGCCAGTCCGTCGCGCAGCGTGGCAATCAGCCCGCCAAGCTGCGCGCGGCGTTGGCGCCCTTCCTCACCGGCGATGATCGCCAGGCTGGTCAGCAGCGCGTGCGCCACGGCCGGCGGCGCCGCCGTCGTATAGATATAGGGGCGCGCGGTGTTCACCAGATGCTCGATGATCGTGGCGTGCGCCGCCACGAACGCCCCGGCCACGCCGGCGGCCTTGCCCAGCGTGCCGATATAGATCAGCCGTTCCGAGCGCAGGCCGAGGTGCTCCAGCACGCCCCGCCCGTTCTCGCCCAGCGCGCCGAAGCCGTGGGCATCGTCGACGATGATCCACGCATCGTGGCGTTCGGCCAGCGCCAGCAGGCCAGCCAGCGGCGCGATATCGCCATCCATGCTGAACACGCTGTCGGTCACGATCAGCTTCAGGCCGCCGGTGTGGGCGGCGAGCTGGGCGTCCAGCGCGGCGAGATCGCCATGCGGATAACGCTGCACATCGGCACGGGCCAGCCGGGCGCCGTCGATCAACGAGGCATGGTTCAGCGTCTCGCAGAACAGCGTCGCGCCGGCGGTGCCGAGCGAGGTCAGCACGGCAAGGTTCGCCATGTAGCCAGTGCAGAAGTACAGCGCCTGCGCCTGCGGGATATGCGGCGCCAGCCACCGCGCCAGTTCCTGTTCGAGCTGGGCGTGCGCAATCGAATGGCCGCTGACGAGGTGGGAAGCCCCGCTGCCGGCGCCATAGCGACGCGCGCCATCGGCCAGCGCCTCGGCAATCGCCGGATGGTTGGCCAGCCCGAGGTAGTCATTGCTGCTGAAGGTCAGCAGCGGCACCGGCCTGGCGTCGATGGCGCCGACCGACTGGTGCGGCGCGCAGGCCGTGTGGGCGATGCGGCGCCGGCGCGTGAGCGCCTGGGCTTCGCGGTCGGCGGCGGCGCGGGTCAGTTGCTCAAGCAGCATGGCGCACCTCCGGCATCGGTCCCGCCACCGCGTGCAGCGTGGTGAGCAGCTGCTCGCCCAGCCATTCGGCGAGTTGCTGGTCGAACACGTACGGCGGCATCAGATAGAGGGTGTTGCCGATGGGGCGCGCCAGCACGCCCTGTTCGCGCGCGGCCAGATGGAAGCGCGACGCGAAATCGGCGCCGGCGACCTCCGGGTCCACATCGGCAGCCCAGATCATGCCGCGCTGGCGCACGTTGACCAGGCGCGGGTCGGCGGCCAGCGGCGCCATGGCGTCGGCCAGCCAGCGGGCGCGGGCGCGGTTGCGGGCGAGCACGTCTTCCGCGTCGAACAGGTCGAGCGTGGCCAGCGCGGCGCGGCAGGCCAGCGGGTTGCCGGTGTACGAGTGCGAATGGAGGAAGCTGCGCGCGATGTCGTCGGCGACGAAGGCGCGCTGGATCTCCGGCCGCGACAGCACCAGCGAGAGCGGCAGGTAGCCGCCGCTGATGCCCTTCGACAGGCACAGAAAGTCTGGCCACGCGTGGGCGGGCAAGGCTTCACCCTCCTGACGCTCGCGCGCCTGCTCCCAGGCGAAGAACGTGCCGGTACGGCCGCAGCCCACGGCAATCTCGTCGGCAATCAGGTGCACGCGATAGCGGTCGCACAGCGCCCGGGCGCCTTCCAGATAGGACGGGTCATACATCGCCATGCCGGCGGCGCCCTGCACCAGCGGCTCGACGATCAGCGCGGCGATCTGGCCGGCGCGTTCGCGCAGCAGCGCTTCCAGGTCGGCCAGCGCGCGGGTGGCGACATCGGCGGCGCTCTCGCCGGGATTGGCCTGGCGGGCGTCCGGCGACATCACCACATGGGCGCGGCGCGTGAGCGGGGCGTAGGCGTCGCGGAAGATCTCCACATCGGTCACGGCCAGCGCGCCCACCGTCTCGCCGTGGTAGCCGTGGCGCAGGCACACGAACTCGCGCTTGGCCGGCAGGCCGGTGTTGTGCCAGTAGTGGAAGCTCATCTTGAGCGCGATCTCCACCGCCGACGCGCCATCGGACGCATAGAAGGTGTTGCCGAGCGCCCCGCCGGTGAGCGCGGACAGCCGCTCGGCCAGCGCCACGGCCGGCGCGTGCGTGCAGCCGGCCAGCATCACGTGTTCGAGCGTCTGCATCTGGTCCGCCAGCGCGGCGTTGATGACCGGGTTGGCGTGGCCGAACAGGTTGACCCACCACGAACTGATGGCGTCGAAGTAGCGGCGGCCGTCGGTGTCGATCAGCCACGGGCCTTCGCCACGTGCGATGGCCAGCGGCGGCTCGTTGGCGCCCGCGTCGGGCCGCAGGCGCGTGCACGGGTGCCACACGGCGCGCTGGCTGCGCGCGGCGAGTGATCCGTCAGCCGCTGGGGAAGAAAGGTGTTCCGGATGTTCCAAGGGAAGCCTCCTTTGTTGTCCGTCCACGCCGGCGCCACGCCGGACGAGGCCGGGGCGCGCTGGCAAGCAGGACGGAATGGGGAGGCTCATGGTAGGAAGGTCCTTGGGGACTTGGCAAACCGGGCTGCCCCGGCACGTTAGCGGCAACTTAGCCGAGGTTGCGCGATGTTGGCGGATGCGGTGACGCGCGCACCGCCCCATTCGGGCTTCCAGCCGCTAACGTCCGGCATCGTCCCGAAACAAATCGGCAGAAAAATCATTGCGGACGCCATGCCGGCGCGCGTTTTTCGAGGAAAGACCGCACGCCCTCGCGCCCTTCCTCGGACGCGCGGATCGCCGCGATGCGGTTCGCGGTGTCGGCCAGCAGGTCGTTGTCGATGGCCCGCCCCGCCACTTCCTGCACCAGCCGCTTGCTCTCGCGCACGGCGTTGGGGCTGTTGGCGACCAGCGCGGCGGCCACCTCGGCCACCTTGGTGTCCAGTTGTGCGGCCGGCACCACGGCATGGACGAAGCCGAGCCGCAGCGCCTCGGCGGCGTCGAACCGCTCCGCCGTGATGAAGTAGCGCCGCGCGGCCTGCTCGCCCATTGCCCGGATCACATAGGGGCTGATGGTGGCCGGCAGCAGGCCGAGCTTGGCCTCGGACAGGCAGAAGTTGACCGGCTCGGCAGCCACGGCGATGTCGCACGCGGCCACCAGGCCCACGCCACCCGCGTAGGTGTCGCCGTGGATGCGGGCGATCACCGGCTTGGGGCAGGCCCAGATGGTGTGGAGCATCTGGGCCAGCGTCAGGGCATCGGCACGGTTTTCATCGTCCGTGTAGCCGGCCATCTTCTTCATCCAGTTCAGGTCTGCACCGGCGCAGAAGGCCGGGCCGGTGCCTGCCAGCACGATGGCGCGCACGTCGGGGGTATCGCCCAGCGCGCGGAACGCGCCGGTCACCTCGGCAATCACGGTTTCGTTGAACGCGTTGCGCACGTCCGGGCGGTTCAGCGTGACCGTGGCAACGTGGTGCGCGGCGGTCACGTTCAGCGTGGTGAAGTGCATGGTCTCTGTCTCCGGGGCATCGATGGGGGTGTCAGGAGGCGCGCTCGGTGGCGCCGGCTGGCTTGGGCGGGTCTTCCGGCGCGTCGTCGAACGGCATGCCGATATGGTGGAAGAAGGCGTCCACCTCGGGCAGCCACAGCGCGATGCCGTGGCGGCTGCTGAACAGCTTGTGGGAGTCGCCTTCGAACTCACCCACGTCGACGAAGCGCGCGTCGGCGGCCGGGCCGCTCGCGGTCGCCTTGTAGTTGTTGTACAGCCGCTCGGGCAGCGGCCAGGGCCAGAAGCTGTCGTTGTCGCCGTAGAACCAGAGCGACGGGTAGCGCGCCGTGCGGCCGTAGTCGCCGAACGCATCGATCAGGTTGTTCTCCCAGCCGGCGCACGCGGCATTGCGCAGGCCGCCGGCGAAGTTGACCACGCCGCGCACGCCCGGATAGCCGATGGCGGACAGCGCCATGGTCGAGAGCCCGCCATGTGACTGGCCGATCACCACGATGCGGGTCGGGTCCACATAGGGCTGCTGCACGAGGTAGTCGAGCGCGGCGATGACATCCTCGGCCTGCGCCATGCCGTTGGCGCTGATGTTGCAGCTACCGCCCACGTAGGCGCCGCCGGACTTCGAGAAGCCCTGCCGCATCGGCAGCGCCACCACGTAGCCGCGCCGAACGAACTCCGCGCTCTGCGCGGCAAAGCGCGCGCGGCCCTGGTAGGCGGGCTTGCCGGGCGCCTTGCCGTGGTTGATCACCACCAGCGGGTAGCGGCCATCGGCGGCGGGCCGGAAGATGGTGGTCTCCAGGTCCACGTTGGCGTCCGCGCCGGCCTTGGGCACCATCACCACGCGCTCGATCGTGCGCGGCGGCAGCGCGGCCAGTGCCGACTGGGCGACGGCCGCCCCGCACAGCGTGACGCAGGCCAGCGCGACGGCAACGCCGCGAACGAGGGGGGCAAGGCGCAACATGGTCAAACCAGAAAAAATGCGGTGAGGGAAAGGTCGAAACGGGTACGGCAAAAACGTGGCTGACTGGCGGGCCTACATCCGGAACACGCCGAACTTCATGTCGCCGATGGGCGCGTTGAGGCTGGCGGACAGGCCCAGGCCGAGCACGGTGCGCGTCTGCGCCGGGTCGATGACACCATCGTCCCAGAGCCGCGCGCTGGCGTAGTACGGATGGCCCTGATGCTCGTACTGGTCGCGGATGGGCTGCTTGAACGCCTCTTCCTCATCGGCGCTCCACTTGCCGCCGCGCCCCTCGATGCCGTCGCGCCGCACCGTGGCCAGCACGCTGGCCGCCTGCTCGCCGCCCATCACCGAAATCCGCGCGTTCGGCCACATCCACAGGAAGCGCGGCGAGTAGGCCCGGCCGCACATGCCGTAGTTGCCGGCGCCGAACGAGCCGCCGATGATGACCGTGAACTTCGGCACCTGCGCCGTGGCCACGGCGGTCACCATCTTGGCGCCATTGCGCGCAATGCCTTCGTTCTCGTACTTGCGGCCGACCATGAAGCCGGTGATGTTCTGCAGGAACACCAGCGGGATCTTGCGCTGGCAGCACAGCTCGATGAAGTGCGCGCCCTTGAGCGCCGACTCCGAGAACAGGATGCCGTTGTTGGCGATGATGCCGACCGGGTAGCCCCAGATCCGCGCAAAGCCGCAGACCAGCGTGGTGCCGTAGCGTGCCTTGAATTCGTCGAATTCCGAGCCATCGACGAGGCGGGCGATGACCTCGCGCACGTCGTAGGGCTTGCGCGTGTCGGTGGGGATCACGCCGTAGAGTTCTTCGGTGGGATACAGCGGCGGCGCCGGCTCGTGCAGGCGGATCTGGTCCGGCTTGCGCCGGTTCAGGTGCTGGACGATGTTGCGCGCCAGGGACAGCGCGTGGTGGTCGTTCTGGGCGAAGTAGTCGGCCACGCCGGACAGCCGGGTGTGGACGTCCGCGCCGCCCAGGTCCTCGGCGCTGACTTCCTCGCCGGTGGCCGCCTTCACCAGCGGCGGGCCGCCCAGGAAGATCGTGCCCTGGTCCTTGACGATAATCGACTCGTCGCTCATCGCCGGCACGTAGGCGCCGCCGGCCGTGCAGGAACCCATCACCACGGCGATCTGCGGGATGCCCTTGGCGGACAGGTTGGCCTGGTTGTAGAAGATGCGGCCGAAGTGGTCGCGGTCCGGGAAGACATCGTCCTGATTGGGCAGGTTGGCGCCGCCCGAATCGACCAGATAGATGCACGGCAGGTTGTTCTCTTCGGCGATTTCCTGCGCGCGCACGTGCTTCTTGACCGTGATCGGGTAGTAGGTGCCGCCCTTGACCGTGGCGTCGTTGCAGACGATCACGCACTCCTGCCCGGCCACCCGGCCGATGCCGGTGATGATGCCGGCGCCGGGCGCGGCGTCGTCGTACATCTCGTACGCGGCCAGTTGCGACAGCTCCAGGAACGGGGTGCCCGGATCGAGCAGTTGCTGCACGCGGTCGCGCGGCAGCAGCTTGCCGCGACCCAGGTGCTTGGCGCGGGCGGCTTCGCCGCCGCCTTCGGCCAGTTTGGCGATGCGGGCCTTGAGGTCCGCCACCAGCGCCTGCATGGCCTCGGCGTTGGCCTTGAAGGCTTCCGAGCGTGCGTTCAGTTTGGTTTCCAGCGTGGGCATGTCTCGTCCTGTTCTTTGTCTCGTTCCCGCTTACCGCTTCCCTGCCAATCCCTACCCCTGATCCTGCCCGAGCATCTCGCCATCGACATAGAGCCAGCGCGGCGTCTCCCCGGCCTCGCGCGGCTCGAACACAAAGCGGCTGCGCTCATGCAGCCGCCACGCGCGGCCACCCACCTTGTAGCGGGCGACGAATTCGACGATGGCGTGGGTGTCGTCCTGCTGGGCGTGGGCCTTGACCGTCAGCCCGAGCCAGCGCGTCTCGCGCTCCGGGGCCAGGTCGTTCGGGCAGGTGGTGGCGTGCCAGGTCTGGCGCAGCCAGTCCACCAGCCCCTTGACGTAGGCGCTGTAGCGCGAGCGCATCAGCGCCTCGGCGTTCGGCGGCAGCGCCTCGCCGCGATGAAAGCGCCCGCAGCACGCGGCGTAGTCGGCATGGCCGCACGGGCAAGGCTCGGGACCGGCGCGCTGAGGGCGGCTTGGACTCATCCGATCAGCTCCGGCAGTTGGCGCATGTCCGTGAAGATGGCGCTTGCGCCGGCTTCGCGCAGCTCGCGGGCATCGTTCAGCGCGGCGTAGCCGAGCACGGTCATGCCCGCCGCCACGCCGGCCGTCACGCCGGTGGGGCTGTCTTCCACCACCACGCAGCGCGACGGATCGACACTCATCGTGCGCGCGGCCAGCAGGTAGACGTCCGGCGCCGGCTTGCTGCGCTCGACCTCGGTGGAGGAGAAGATGTGCTCGCGCGTGTCCTGCTGGAACAGCTCGACCAGCCCGGTGCGCGTCAGTTGCAGCTTCACCTTGATGCGGTCCGCGCCGGAAGCCACGCACACGGGCAGGCCGCGCGCGGTGATGGCCTCGATGGCCTCGCGCACGTGCGGCACGGCCACCACCTCGGCCTCCAGCACCTGGTTGCGGCGCGCGAGCCACGTCGACAGCCAGTTGTCGGGCAGCGGCTTGCCCAGCCGGCGTTCGATATTGCCCAGCTCGTCGCGCACGGCGCGGCCGAGGAACCAGCGCTTCGACTCCTCCAGCGAGATGGCGATGCCCAGCTCGTTGAGCATCTCGTTGAGCACGCGGTGGACGATGGGCTCGCTGTCGACGAGCACGCCGTCACAGTCGAAGATCACGCAATCGAAGGCGGAGGGCTGCACGGGGGCCTGGGTTGCTGCGGTCATGCGGGTTTCTTTTCCTTGGTGATGTCATTGCCGCCGACGGCGCGCAGCGGGGTCTGTGCCGTCTGCCGCCGGCTCTTGAGGTAGGACTCCACCTGCTCGAAGCGGTCGAAGCCCCAGAACGGCTCCCCGTCGATGATCACGAACGGCGAGCCGAACACGCCCTTGGCCATCGCCACCTCGATCTCGGCCTTGAGCTGGTCCTTGATCTGGTAGCTGGTGGCGCCCTCGTTCATGGCGATGGGGTCGACGCCCAGCGGCTCGGCCAGCTTGGCCAGCTCCGCCGGCTCGGCGATATTGAGGTCATCGACGAACAGCGCCCGGTACACGGCCTTGGCGAACGCCGTGGCCACATCGGCGCCATGGTGGTTCTGCAGCCACAGCACCGCGCGCGCGGCGTGCTGGGTGGGCAGCGGGAAGTGGGTCGGGCGCTTGTAGTCGATGTTGTGGAATTCGGCGGTGCGCTCGAAGTCGCGCCAGCAGTATTCGCCCTTGAGCGGGATGCTCGGCAGCGGCGACGAGCCCGTCGTCTTGAACACCACGCCCAGCAGGATCGGATGCCACGCCACGTAGCGGCCGTACTTCTGCGCGATCTCGTCGATGCGGGTGCTGGCGAAGTAGCCGTAGGGCGAGGAAAAATCGAAGTAGAAGTCGATCGGTGCGGTCATGGCGAAGGGGGCTCCAGGTCAGATTCGCTTGCGTTGGGGTCAGGAACTAGGAACTGCGACGGCGATTGCCAATAGTACAAGTACGATTGCCGATAGTACGCTTCCCGCCCGCGCTCAGCCGAGCGCGCGGGCGATGAGGATCTTCTGGATGTCGCTCGTGCCTTCGTAGATCTGGCACACGCGCACGTCCCGGTAGATGCGCTCGACCGGGAAATCGGTCACATAGCCGTAGCCGCCGAAGACCTGGATGGCGTCCGAGCAGACCGCCTCGGCCATCTCGCTGGCGAACAGCTTGGCCATGGCGGCTTCCTTCAGGCACGGGCGGCCGGCATCCTTGAGCGTCGCCGCGTGCCAGACCATCTGGCGCGCCACGTCGATGCGGGTAGCCATGTCGGCCAGCCGGAACTGCACGGCCTGATGCTGGAACAGCGGCTGGCCGAAGCTTTCCCGCTCCTTGGCGTAGGCCAGCGCGGCGTCGAACGCGGCGCGGGCCATGCCGATGCTCTGCGAGGCAATGCCGATGCGCCCGCCTTCGAGCCCGGACAGCGCCATCTTGTAGCCGGCGCCCTCCTCGCCCAGCAGGTTCTCAGCCGGGATGCGGCAGTCCTCGAACACGATCTGGGCGGTATCGGACGAATGCTGGCCGAGCTTGTCCTCGATGCGCGCCACGACGTAGCCGGGCGTGGACGTTGGCACCAGGAAGGCGCTGATGCCACGCTTGCCGGCGGCCTTGTCGGTCACGGCCATGACGATGGCCACGTCGGCGTGCTTGCCGCTGGTGATGAACTGCTTCACGCCGTTGAGCACGTAGTGGTCGCCGTCACGCCGGGCGGTGGTGCGCAGCGCGGCGGCGTCCGACCCGACGTGCGGCTCGGTCAGGCAGAACGCGCCCAGCATCTCGCCGCGCGCCAGCGGCGCCAGCCACTGCTGCTTCTGCGCGTCGTTGGCGAAGGCCATCAGCATGCTGCACACCGGGCAGTTGTTCACGCTGATGACGGTGGAGGTGCCACCATCCCCGGCGGCAATCTCCTCGAGGATCAGCGCCAGCGACAGGTAGTCCAGCCCTGCCCCGCCCAGCTCTTCCGGCACGGCCACGCCGTAGCAGCCGAGCGCGGCCAGTTCCTTGTGCACCGCCTTCGGAAAGGTCTTGTCGCGGTCCCACTGCGCCGCCTGCGGGGCGATGACGTCCTGCGCGAACTGCCGCACGGCATCGCGGATCATTTCCTGTTCGGGAGTCAGCAGCATGGTGTCCGGTGTCCTTTGTCTCCCTCCCCTTACCAGGGGAGCGGGGTGCCGTCGTAGTTGTGGAAGCTGCCGTTGTCGCGCTGGGTCAGGCCGGCCAGCGTGCGGCGCAGGCCGGTCACGCTCTGCTGCGGCGTGAGGTCGGCCTTGGGGCCGCCCATGTCGGTCTGCACCCAGCCGGGATGCAGCGCCACGCAGATCGCATGGCGCGCGTCCAGCGAGACCGCCTTCAGGGCGGCGTTGGCGCCGGCCTTGCTGACGCGGTAGAGCCAGCTGCGGTTGCTGTCCATCGCGCCGATACTGCCCATGCGCGACGACAGCACGGCCAGCACGCCGCCACGCCCGTGGTTGCCGGTCTCGACGAACGGCAGGATCAGCGGCAGGGCCATCATCGGACCGAGCACGTTGGTGTGCATCACGCCGTCGAAGTCCTCGCGCGTGACCGGTTGCGCGCCTTCGCTGCGCGGGCCGATCACGCCGGCGTTGTAGATCGCCACGTCGAACGACTCGCCATCCAGCTTCCAGCCCAGCCCGGCCAGCGCGCCGGCGTCGGTCAGGTCCAGCTGGTGGGCCTCGGCGCCGAGCGCCTTGAGCGCTGCCACGCCCTCGTCGCTGCGGGCGGCGGCGATGACGCGCCAGCCGTCGGCACGGTACTGGCGGACAAACTCGAGACCGAGACCGCGCGAGGCGCCAAGGACGAGGGCTGTGGGCATGGGAGGACTCCTGTCGTGTGGGTAGGCGAGGTTGGAAGGATCAGACGATTTCGATGCCGACCGCCGTGGCCTCGCCGCCGCCGATGCAGAGGCTGGCCACGCCGCGCTTGCCGCCGGTCTTGCGCAGCGCGCCGATCAGCGTGGTCATGATGCGCGCGCCCGAGGCGCCGATCGGATGGCCCAGCGCGCAGGCGCCGCCGTGGATGTTGACCTTGTCGCGCGGAATCTTGAGGTCGTGCATGGCCGCCATCGGCACCACGGCGAAGGCCTCGTTGATCTCGAACAGGTCCACGCTGTCGGTAGTCCAGTCCAGCTTGCGGTAGAGCTTGGCGATGGCTTCCACCGGCGCCGTGGTGAACCAGCCCGGCGCCTGCGCGTGCGAGGTATGGCCGAGCATGCGCGCCAGCGGCTGCAGGCCGAGCGACTTCGCGGTCGATTCGCGCATCATCACCAGCGCGGCGGCGCCGTCGTTGATCGACGAGGACGAGGCCGCCGTGATCGTGCCGTCCTTGGCGAAGGCCGGCTTCAGCGACGGGATCTTGTCCACCTTGATGCGGCGCGGGCCTTCGTCGGTGTCGATCACCGTGTCGCCGCCCTTGCCCGACACCGTGACCGGCGTGATTTCCCAGCGGAAGGCGCCGCTCTCGGTGGCCTGCTGGGCGCGGCGCACGGACTCCATCGCGAATTCGTCCTGCTGGGCGCGGGTGAACGCGTACTTGGCGGCGCAGTCCTCGCCGAAGGTGCCCATCGCGCGGCCCCCGCCTTTTTCGTCACGAGAGTAGGCGTCTTCCAGGCCGTCCAGCATCATGTGGTCGTAGATCATGCCGTGACCGATGCGGTAGCCGCCGCGCCCTTTCGGAATCAGGTACGGCGCGTTGGTCATGCTTTCCATGCCGCCCGCGATGGCGATCTCGAACGAACCGGCCAGCAGGCCGTCGAAGACCGTCATCGCCGCGCGCATGCCCGATCCGCACATCTTGTTGACCGTGGTACAGGCCACGTCCAGCGGCAGCCCGGCGCCGAGCGCCGCCTGGCGCGCAGGCGCCTGCCCCTGCCCGGCCGGCAGTACGCAGCCGAACACCACTTCCTGCACCTGCTCCGGTTTCAGGCCGGCGCGCTCCACGGCGGCGCGGATGGCCGCGGCGCCGAGTTGCGGCGCCGTCAGGCTGCTCAACTCGCTCTGGAACGCGCCCATGGGCGTGCGGGCGGCGGATACGATGACGATCGGGTCTTGCATGGTTGTCTCCTGAATACCGGTTCGTACTGTCTTGAAATCAGCGGATCGAGGCCTGCGGGGGGTCGCCGTACTGGCGATAGGCCGCGGCCAGTTGTTCGTGCAATTCCTCATTGCTGCTGGCGGCCATGCCGAGGTCGCGCAGCAGGCCATCGGACACGCCGTAGACCCAGCCATGCACCGTCACGGCCTGGCCACGGTCCCAGGCGTCCTGGAGCACCGTGGTCTGGCAGACGTTGTTGACCTGTTCGATCACGTTCAGCTCGCACAGCCGCGTGTGGGCATCGTCCTCGCGCAGCACCGTGCCGAGGTAGGCGGCGTGCTTGTCGGCCACATCCTGCACGTGACGCAGCCAGTTGTCGGCCAGGCCCACGCGCTCGCGCTTGAGCGCTACCTTGACGCCACCGCAGCCGTAGTGGCCCACCACGGTGATGTGACGCACCTTGAGCACCTCCACGGCGAACTGGAGCACGGACAGCGCGTTCAGGTCGCTGTGCGAGATCACATTGGCGATATTGCGATGGACGAACACCTCGCCCGGCGCCAGTCCGAGGATCTGGTTGGCCGGCACGCGCGAATCGGAACAGCCGATCCACAGGTACTCGGGGGCCTGCTGGTTGGCCAGGCGCGTGAAGAAGGTGGGGTCTTCCGCGTTGACGCGGTCCACCCAGTCGCGGTTGTTCTTGAACAGTTGCGCGATGGCATCAGTCATGCCGCCCTCCTTGGAAGATCTGTGTGGTGGTCGTCGGCGCCGGGGCCGTAGCGGTGGATAAAGCGGTCTTTACTCTGATAGGCAAAAAAGTCATGGACGTGTCCGGCTATCAGCCGGTCCTTATGGTGCTGCCACATGGCAGCATCGAAGAAATCCTCGTGGTGCCGCAGGAAGGCGGCGCGCACGCGTGGGTCGCCGAGCAGGAACGTGCGGAACGTTTCCGGAAAGATGTCGTGCGGACGTACGGTGTACCACACCTCGCCCGACATTTCCTCTTCCTCGTTGCGCGGCTCGGGCACGCGGCGGATGTTGCAATCGGTCAGGTACTCGATCTCGTCATAGTCGTAGAACACCACGCGCCCGTGGCGCGTGACGCCGAAGTTCTTGTAGAGCATGTCGCCCGGGAAGATATTGGCGGCGATCAGTTCCTTGACCGCGTTGCCGTACTCGACGATGCCGTGCTCGACCTGCTCGTCGGTGCCCTCCTGGAGCCACAGGTTGAGCGGGGTCATGCGGCGCTCGATATAGACGTGGCGCACCACGATCTCCTGCCCGCCATCCCGCCCGCGCTGGTACTCGATCATCGACGGCGCGTGGGCTTCCAGCTCGCGCACCAGCGATTCGTCGAAGCGCGACAGCGGGAAGGCCACGTCGGAGTACTCGAGCGTATCGGCCATGCGCCCCACCCGGTCGTGCTGCTTCACGAGCTGGTACTTCGACTCCACCAGCGCGCGCGTGGTTTCCTTGGGCGGCGCGAAGTCATCGCGGATGACCTTGAACACGTAGGGGAACGACGGCAGCGTGAACACCAGCATCACCAGGCCCCGGATGCCGGGCGCGACCACGAACTTGTCCGACGAATGCTGCAGATGGTGGAGGAAGTCGCGGTAGAACAGGTTCTTGCCCTGCTTCTGCAACCCCAGCGCGGTGTAGATCTCCCCGCGCGGCTTGCGCGGCAGGATGTCGCGCAGGAAGGTCACGTAGGCCGATGGAATCTCCATGTCGACCATGAAATAGGCGTGCGAGAACGAGAACAGGATCAGCAGCTGTTCCGGGCGCAGCAGCACGGTGTCCAGCACGAGCTGGCCGGTCGGGCCGTGGATGATCGGGATCGCCAGCGGGTAGGTCTGGTCGCCGTTCAGCACCCGGCCGACGATGACGGCGGCCTTGTTGCGGAAGAACAGCGACGATAGCGCGTGAATCTGGAAGTTCGGCGCAATCCGCGCCTCGCCCAGGTGCTCGGCGAAGGCGCGCACCACGTAGCCGATGTCCCGCGCCAGATCCTCGAACGGCCGCTCCAGCTGGTAGTTGTGCACCATCCGCTCGAAACAGGCGGCCATGCCCTCGCGGCTGCCCGGGTAGTAGGCGCGATAGGTGGGCCGCATCGGCGATTCCTCGTTCTCGATGTACTCGGTCGAGATCGCTGGCCGCACGAAGATGAAATCGTTATTGAAATACGAGCGGTGCAGGATGCGGGTGCAGACCGAGTTGAAGAAGGTCTCGGCCAGTTCTGGCTGGTGGTGCCTGGTCAGCAGGCCGATGTAGTGCAGCTTGATCTGCTGCCAGATGCCGTCCTCGATCCGCGCGGCGTCGTACTCGTCCTCGAGGATCACCGTGGTCTCGCGCACGCGCTCGTTATAGAACGCGATGCGATCGCGCTGGAGTTGCTGCAGCCCGTGCCAATCCCCTGCCTCGAAACGCAGCTTGGCCGCGTGGCTGACCTCGCGGAACAGCCGGTAGTGCTTGTCGAAGCCGTCCAGCATGGTCCGCGCCACATCGTAGGCAATCTGCGACGAGAGCAGCTTGGGGAAGTGCGACATGTTCGAGGCGGCGGCTGCGGTAAGGGGTCAGGGAATTGTAAAGGGGTTCGCTAGCGTCGGCTGGGTTGACGATAGATCACATCGTCTCGGCAAACAGCTCCCGGCCGATCAGCATCCGGCGGATCTCCGACGTGCCCGCGCCAATCTCGTACAGCTTGGCATCGCGCCACAGCCGGCCGGTGGGGTAGTCGTTGATGTAGCCATTGCCGCCCAGGATCTGCACCGACTCGCCGGCCATCCACGTGGCCTTTTCCGCCGTGTACAGGATCACCGCGGCGCAGTCCTTGCGGACCTGGCGCACGTGGCCGCTGCCCAGCGAGTCCAGGTTCTTGCCCACGGTATACAAATAGCTGCGCGCGGCCTGGAGCGTGGTGTACATGTCCGCCACCTTGCCCTGGATCAGCTGGAACTCGCCGATGCTCTGGCCGAACTGCTTGCGGTCGTGGATGTACGGCGTCACCACGTCCATGCACGCCTGCATGATGCCGACCGGGCCGCCGGACAGCACCGCGCGCTCGTAGTCGAGCCCGCTCATCAGCACCTTGGCGCCGCCATTTTCGGCGCCGAGGATGTTCTCCACCGGCACTTCCACGTTCTCGAACACCAGTTCGCCCGTGTGGGAGCCGCGCATGCCCAGCTTGTCCAGCTTCTGCGCCACCGAGAAGCCCTTCATGCCTTTCTCGACGATGAAGGCCGTCATGCCGCGCGCGCCGAGGTCCGGCTCGGTCTTGGCGTAGACCACCAGCACGTCGCAGTCCGGCCCGTTGGTGATCCACATCTTGGTGCCGTTCAGCACGTAGCGGTCGCCCCCGGGTCCGCCAACCCTGTCGGCCCGCAGCTTCATGCTGACCACGTCCGAGCCCGCGTTCGGCTCGCTCATCGCCAGCGCGCCGATCCAGTCCCCCGACACCAGCTTGGGCAGGTATTTCGCCTTCTGGGCGGCGGAGCCATTGCGGTGGATCTGGTTCACGCACAGATTCGAGTGCGCGCCGTAGGACAGCCCGACCGACGCCGACGCGCGGCTGATCTCCTCCATCGCGATCATATGGGCGAGGTAGCCCATGTTCGCGCCGCCGTACTCCTCGGCCACGGTGATGCCCAGCACGCCGAGGTCGCCCATCTTCTTCCAGGCATCCATTGGGAACTGGTCCGACCGGTCGATCTCGGCCGCGCGCGGCGCCAGTTCGGCCTGCGCCCAGCTGCGCACGGAGGCGCGCAGCATCTCGATGTCCTCGCCCAGATCGAATCTCAGGCCTGGCAGTTCGGTCATGTCGGTCTCCTGTCTGTTCGTGTCGGTGTTGTGGGGCGTATTTTATTGACGTTTACGTAAACGTCAATTCCATCCGAAGGCGGATGGCTGAAAGTGCGGCATCAGGCGGTTCTGGTCTTGGGGGCTTCGCCATGTGCCGCCAGCAGCGCCCGGCAATGGCGCTCGTGCTGGTCGATCTCGGCAAGTTGGGCCTGGAGGTCTTCCATCTGGCGCTCCAGAACGTCCCGATGCTGCGACAGGGCGCCCAGGAAACGCTCCAACTGCGGCGCGGTATCGCGTGGCGACTCGTAGAGATCCAGAATTTCGCGAATCTCGTTGAGAGTGAGCCCTAACCTTTTGCCGCGCAGCGTGAGCTTGAGGCGGGTGCGCTCGCGTCCGTTATAGACGCGCTTGCGGCCGCCCGGGCCCTCGCGGTCAGGCGAGAGCAGGCCCTGATCCTCGTAGAACCGGATCGCGCGCGGGGTGACGTCGAACTCGCGCGCGAGGTCGGTAATGGTGTAGGTGGCGGAGGATGGCTGTGCCGGCATGGTGCGCCCAGGAAAGTGAACGGTCGTTCGTTGTACGGTCAAGTTTTGGTCTAAGATGACGAGCAGGCCGCGACGATTGACGTTAACGTTAGCGTCAAGTGCCGCCGCTGACAATGACTGGACAACATGACCCCACAGAGCGCCCGGTGCCCCGCTGCACCCGAAGGCGCCAGATTCGACCGAGACAAGCCCCATGAACGCACTCGAAAGCCAGCTCCACTACCCGTTTGACGAGACCATGCCGGCGCCCGGCACGCGCCAGGAAGTGGCGCCCGGCGTCTACTGGCTGCGCATGCCGCTGCCCTTCGCGCTCGACCATATCAACCTGTGGCTCCTGCGCGACCGCCTGGACGGGCGGGACGGCTGGACCATCATCGACTGCGGCATCACCAACGACATCATCAAGGGGCATTGGGAGACCATCTTCGCCAACGAGCTGGACGGCCTGCCCGTGCTGCGCGTGCTGGTGACCCATTGCCACCCGGACCACGTGGGCCTGGCGCACTGGCTCTGCAAGCACTGGGACGTGCGGCTGTGGATGAGCCTGGGCGACTACATGACCGCGCGCGTGATGTCCGGCGGCAGCGGCGTCGGCTCGAATGCCGGCGGTGACTTCGCGGCGAGCCACTTCGCCCGCCACGGCCTGACCGACCCGGACAACCTCGAAAAACTGCGCGGCCGCAAAGCCTACTATCCGTCGATGGTGCCCGAGGTGCCGACGCAATACCGCCGCCTGATGGACGAGGACACCGTGACCATCGGCGCCGATCCGGCCACGGCCGGCTGGCGCGTGATCACCGGCTTCGGCCATGCCCCGGAGCACGTGGCGCTCTACAACGCCGCCACCAATGTACTGATCTCGGGCGACATGGTGCTGCCGCGCATCTCGACCAATGTCAGCGTGTTCGACATGGAGCCGGAGGCCAATCCGCTCCAGCTCTACCTCGACTCATTGAACAAGTACGAAGACCTGCCGGCTGACGTACTGATCCTGCCGTCGCACGGCCGCCCGTTCCGCAACCTGCATACCCGCATCCGCCAGTTGCAGGAGCACCATGTGGACCGGCTGGCCGAGACGCTGGCCGCCTGCGCCGAGAAGCCGTGCCATGCGCACGACATCGTCGGCGTGATCTTCCGGCGCCAGTTCGACATCCACCAGCTGACCTTCGCGATGGGCGAGGCGCTGGCGCACCTGCACGCGCTCTGGCATCGCGGGCAACTTGTGCGCGAATGCGGCGATGACGGGATCATCCGCTTCCGGACGGCCTGAGGATCAGAACGGATTAGGACGAGTCAGAACGACTCGGCAAGCGTCCTGAGGTAGCGCACGCCGGCCACGGCGCGGCTGCCGTACCAGGACAGCATCTCGCCATCGACCAGCATCACCGGCCTGCCGATCTGGCGCTCGAGCGCATCGGCATGGTCCTCGGTGAAGCGGTACGGCTCGGTCGACAGCAGCACGGCGTCCAGCTCGCGCACCAGCGCGTCACTCCAGCGAAAGGTGGGATAGCGCTCGCCGGGCGCATTCGGCCGGCTGCAATCCCCATCGACGCAGGCCGCGAGGTCCGCGCCGTCATCGGGCCAGGTGGCCCAGTTCACCAGCGCCAGCATCCTGCTGATATAGGTGGCGCGCGACACCGTCATCCACGGGTCCTGCCAGATCGCGTACAGCACGGTGCGTGCCGGCCAGCGACGGGCGCGGATCGCATCGAGTTCGGCCTGCAGCGCCTGCGCCAGCCCCTCCGCCTGTTGCACTTTGTTGAAAATGCCACCGAGCAGCCGGTACAGCGCGAAGTTGTCCTCGGGCGCGCACGGGTGGGTGACGATCACGTGCGGCACGAAGGTGCGGATCTCGTCCACGGTTTCGCGCCGGTTCTCGTCGATATTGACCACCACGTGGGTCGGCGCCAGCGCCCGCAGCTTGTCCAGCTTGACGTCCTTGGTCCCGCCGACCTTCTCCACCGCCCGCACCGCCGGTTCGGGATGGATGCAGAAGCCGGTGCGGGCCACCATCTGGTCGGCCAGGCCGAGATCGAACAGCAGCTCGGTCACGGACGGCACCAGCGAGGCGATGCGGACCTCGCCACTGGCCGGGCCGTGGGCCTGCCCGAGGGCGTCGGTCCACATCAGGCGGCTCCCCCGCCGGCGCGGTCTGCCTTGCGCGGCTTGCGCGGCGCGCGGGCGAACAGCTTGTCGTAGAGCCACAGCGGCATCACGTGCAGGATCGACGCCACCACCCCCATCTGCCACGGAATCACCTTGTAGCGCGTGCCGGCGGCAATCCGGCGGATGGCCTTGCGCGCGAAGACGTCGGCATCCATCAGGAACGGCATGCGGTACGGGTTGTGCGCCGTCATCGGCGTGCGGATATAGCCGGGCGCGATGGTCACCACGCGGATGCGGTGCCGCGCCTGCTCCAGCCGGAGGCTTTCCAGCAGCTTCACCACGGCGGACTTCGAGGCGCTGTAGGCCCCGCCGCCGGGCAGGCCGCGCACGCCGGCCACGCTGGCGATACCGACCAGCGTGCCGCGCCAGCCGCCGACGCCGGGCGCGCGCTCGCGCATCGGGTGCAGGAAAGGCTGGAAGGTGGTCAGGGTGCCGAACCAGTTGGTGTCCATGACCAGGCGGAAGTCGTCCAGGTCCTCGCGCTCGCTGGCCACGGTGCCCACGGAGATTCCCGCGTTGGCGATCACCACATCGGGGCAGCCGAAATGGTCGAGAAAATCGGTGGCGGCGGCGTGCATGGCGTCCGCATCGCGTACATCGGCCGCATAGATGCGCACGGCGTTGGGGTTGGGCAGGGAGGCGGCGAAGTCGCGCAAGGCCTCTTCGCGCCGGCCCACCAGCCCGAGCACGGCGCCCTGCGCCGCGTAGGCGCGCGCCAGCGCCTGGCCGATGCCGCTCGATGCGCCGGTAAGGAAGACTTTCAGGGGTCGCATCGGATCAATATAGTGAATTCGGAGGGAGAACGGCCCGGATCAAGCAAAACGGCCCGGTACGCTTCTCGCGCACCGGGCCGTCTGGGTCATGCCGCGCGGATCAGAGCTTCTTCGCGCGCACGCCCGTGACCAGGAAATCCATGGCCTGGATGGCAGCCGGCTTGGTGCCGGCAATGCTCGGGGAGGTCTCGTACTTGCCCTGCACCACCACGGTCGGCACACCCTCGATCTTGTACGAATCGGCGATCTTGTTGGCGCGCTGGGCGTTCGTGGTCACCGTGAACGAGTTGTAGGTATCGAGCCACTGCTTGCGGTCGATGCCGTTCTTGGCCATGAAATCGGCGATTTCGTCGGTGGTCAGCATGCGCTTGCGGTCCTTGTGGATCGCCTCGAACACCTTGCCGTGCAGGGCGTCCAGCTTGCCCAGCGACTCCAGCGCATAGAAGATCTTGGTGTGCGGCAGCAGGTCGTCGCGGAAGGCCACTGGCACGCGCTTGAACACCACGTCCTTGCCCTGCTTGCTGACCCAGGCTTCCAGTTCGGGCTCGAAGTCGTAGCAGTGCGGGCAGCCGTACCAGAAGAACTCGGTCACTTCGATCTTGCCCGCCGGTACCGGCTGGGGCGACTTCAGCACCGTGTAGTCCTTGCCCTCGGCCGGTGCGGCCATGGCTGCGGGCGCAGTCATCAGCAGACCGCCCACGGCGGCGACGGTGGCGAGGAAAGCGGCGATTTTCTTCATCTTCGAAGGGCCTTCTGATAGGTCAGAGAGATCAGGGGGATGGCCCGCACGCAGCGAGCCGACCGGTAAGACAAGTGCGGCGGCGCCCGGTTCCTCCGCGGCGCCGCCCGCCATGTTACTGCTTTGTAAAGCGGATCACCGAAGCTTCGAAACCGTTCGATTGCAGGCGGTCGCGCGCCCGGTTCATGTCCTCGATACGGTTGAACGGCCCCAGACGAACGCGGTACATCTTCACGCCGTTGACATCGCGCTCCGTGACCTTGGCTTCGAAGCCCTGCATGGCCAGATTGGCCTTCTGGCGGTCCGCGTCGTCCTGCGAGCGGAAGGCGCCCACCTGGAGCAGGTAACCCACCTTGTTGGCGTCAGCCTGGGCGATCTCGGCGATCGGGTCGGCTACCGGCTTCTCGGCCGGGCGCGTGGCGGGTTTTTCGGCCGGACGCGAGGCATCGGCCGGCTTGGCGGCGCTGGCCGCGCCGTTGGCGGGCTGGTCAGCCGGGCGGGTGGTCGCCACCGGCGGCTGCGCCGGGGTAGCCGGCTGCCCGTCGGGCTGGCCCACCGGCTTGGCCGGCGTCTTGCTCCACAGCGGCCGGTTCGGGTCGCTCGGGCCCTCGGCCTGCTGCTGCGGTTGCGTCGGCGCCGGCAGCGGCGTGGCCACGTTGCCGGGCTCGCTCGGGCGCTGCTGGACATTGCCGTTGGCGCCCTTCTGCTGGAACGGCGCGGGCGACTTGGTGATATACAGGGCCACCACCACGGCGATGGCCAGGCCGACGATCAGCCCGAGCACCAGGCCCAGGAACGTACCACCGCGCTGCATCCGGACATGGGTACGGGTTGGGCGCGCGGCGCGCTTGCGTTGCTGTTGCATGAAGTCCTCTTCGGTGTTGCCGGGGATTATAGGGCCTGTCCCGGCAGGCACGATTGAGACCACTCTGAAAAGTGGCCCAAGAATCCGTCACAGGGGCGTTGCGGCTCAGTTGGCGGCGGGCTCGCGGTCCATCCGTTGCGGCGCCGAGACGCCAATCACGGCCAGGCCGTTCTTGAGCACCTGGCGCGTGGCCGCCAGCAGCGCCAGCCGGGCGCGCTTGACCGCCTCGTCGTCCACCAGCACGCGGTCGGCGTTGTAGAAGGCGTGGAAGTCGCCGGCCAGGTCGCGCAGGTAGAACGCCACCGCATGGGGCGCCAGCTCGCCGGCGGCAGCCGCCAGCATGTCCGGGAACTCGGCCAGGCGGCGGCCCAGGGCGATAGCCTGGGCGCTCACGTCCGCGGCGGTCACGGCGGCCAGGTCGGCCCCGGCCAGTTCCGGCAGGCGGGCTTCCCAGCCGGCGCCGCCCCAGGCCTCGAAGATCGAGCAGATCCGGGCGTGGGCGTACTGCACGTAATACACCGGGTTTTCGTCGTTCTGCTTCAGGGCGAGGTCCACATCGAACACGAATTCGGTGTCGGCCTTGCGGGACAGCAGGAAGAACCGCACGGCGTCGCGGCCGCGCGTGAAGTGGGCCGGCCAGTCCGCCACGCCGGCGTCCAGCAGGCCGCGGATGGTCTCGTCGCCGCCGTTGCTCCACTCGATCAGGTCGCGCACGGTCACGTACGAGCCGGCGCGCTTGGAGATCTTCACCTCCTCGCCGTTCTTCATCACCGTGACCATCTTGTGGAGCACGTAGTCGGGGTAGCCCTGGGGAATGCCCATGTCCAGCCCCTGCAGGCCGGCGCGCACGCGGGCGATGGTGCCGTGGTGGTCGCTGCCCTGCACGTTGATGACCTTGGCGAAGCCGCGCTCCCACTTGGTGGTGTGGTACGCCACGTCCGGCACGAAGTACGTGTAGGTGCCGTCCGTCTTCTTCATGACGCGGTCCTTGTCATCGCCGTCGTCGGTGGTGCGCAGCCACAGCGCGCCTTCGCTCTCGTAGGTCTTGCCCTTGGCCACCAGCGACTGCACGGCGCCTTCCACGCGGCCATCGCTGTACAGCGACGACTCCAGGTAGTAGCGGTCGAACTTCACGCCGAAGGCCTGGAGGTCGATGTCCTGCTCGTTACGCAGGTAGGTCACCGCGAATTTGCGGATCGAGTCGATATCGTCGATGTTGCCCGAGGCGGTCACCGGCTCGCCGTCGCTGGCAGCCACCGTCTTGCCGGCCAGGAAGTCGGCGGCGATATCGGCGATGTAGTCGCCGTTGTAGGCGGACTCGGGCCAGCCGGCCTCGCCCGGCTTCAGGCCGCGCGCGCGGGCCTGGACCGAGATGGCCAGCGTCTGGATCTGCACGCCGGCGTCGTTGTAATAGAACTCGCGGTGCACCGCCCAGCCGTTCCAGGCCAGCAGGTTCGCCAGCGCGTCGCCCAGGGCGGCCTGGCGGCCGTGGCCGACGTGGAGCGGCCCGGTCGGGTTGGCGGAGACGAACTCCACCAGCACCTGGCCATGCTCGCCGGCCGGCCGGGCGCCGAATCGATCACCTTCGGCCAGCACGGCGCGCAGCACGTCGGCGCGGGCGGCGGGGGTCAGGCGCAGGTTGATGAAGCCGGGGCCGGCAATCTCGGCCTGGGCGACGATCGCCGTGGCACGGGGGTCGGCCTGCACGGCGGCGACGATCTTCTGGGCCAGTTCGCGCGGATTGCTCTTGAGCGCCTTGGCCACCTGCATGGCGATATTGCACGCCAGGTCGCCGTGGGCGGCCACCTTGGGGCGCTCGAAGGTGACGGCGGGCAGGGCGGCGTCGGCCGGGGCGAGCGCGCGCACGGCGTCAGTGAACGCGGCGGCAAGATTGGAGGTCTGAACAGGCAGCATGGATGTCTTTGCCCTGAAGGCGCTAAAGAGAGCGATGAACGGTCCGGAGGCGTTGCGGCAAGTGCGCCGCGCGCCGCGTGACCGGCACCGGAAATCGGGAAACGCGGAATTTTATCAGGTGCTATGCTGACATCATGCGACCGTGCCGCGCGGCTTGTGCGGAACTTCGTCACTCGTGAAAGGAAACATCATGCTGATCACCTTCAAATCCCACGCGGCGCAGGACCTGATCATGATGAAGGATCTTGCCCTCACGCTGCTTGGCATCATCGGCAAGCACATGGGCGAGCGCGGGGTGATCACGTCCGAGGAACTCCCGCGCGCCATCAAGAAACTCGAGGCCGCCGTGCAGGATGCGAAGAAGGTGCACCCCGCCGATACCTCTGTCCACTCCGACGCCCGCGACGAGGACGAGGAAGAACCCCTCCACCTGGGCCAGCGCGCCTACCCGTTCCTGGACATGCTGCGCGCGTCCGAGCGGGAAGGCGCCAACGTGATGTGGGGCGTCTGACGGCCGCGGGCCGTAGTCGACAAGAAACAGGCAAAAAAACAGGCAAAAAAATGCCCGGCCACCATCGAGGTGCCGGGCGTCCCGGATCAGGGATATATCCGGAAAGGGGGTTTTGCTGCAGGGGTAAAACGGTACAGGCCCGGCGTGCCGGGCCAGGATATTCAGTTACTCGTCGCTGCGGCGTCCCGCCAGCAGCAGTCCGATACAGGCGCCGATCAGCGCGGCAATCCCCACTGCCTTCAGCGGGCTTTCGGCCACGCGCGCACGGCCGTGATCCACGGCTTCATCCATGTGTTCCCGGGCCCAGTGCATGCCATCGGTCCCCCGGGCGCGAATCCGTTCCGCCATCTCGTTGGCCCGCATGCGCAGGCGGCGGCCGGCCGCCAGGCCCTCTTCCGACCCCTCGTGCGTGAGCACGTCGATGGTCTGCTGGAGCTGGGCGATCAGGGCCTTGACCTCGCCCGAAACCGGTACGGCGGCGTCACGCGCCGCGTCGCGGGTATCCCGGGCGGCATGTTTCAGCTGGCGCACGGCAGCATCGGCGCTGTCATGCAAGTGATTGATTTCCTTCCGGACTTTGGGGTTCTGCGTGAGCATAGGGACTCCTCATTGCGGTTCGGGGTACTGAGCACCGCGCCCGCCGGCCGATCCGGCGTGGGCGCGTGCCGCGTGCGTGCCCCTTACCTTCTGCGGATCAGGCCCATCACGAAGGTGACAAGCGCCACGACCAGGAAGATGAAGAACAGGATCTTGGCAATTTCGACGGCACCGGCGGCAATGCCACCAAAGCCGAAGATCGCCGCGATCAGCGCGACAACGAAGAAAACGAGTGCGTAATGCAGCATGGCCAGTCTCCCGAGGTTAGCGGGCGCACCCCGGTTGCTGCGGTGCGCCCGGCTTGCGCCACGGTGCGCAAGCTCATAGCCTCATCGTAGGGTCATGCCCCGGCGCCAGACACCGACCCCCGACCGATTCCCGTGTCAGCCAAGTCCTACAATGCACACCGCGCCGCACCGGGTGCGCCACTCGGGGGCCGTCTGTACGATTGACCCTGCCATGTCGATGTGATTCCATGGCCGCACGTGCGCCCGCGCGTCCGCCCAAACCGGTATTTCCTGGTATTCGTGATGGCCAAGCACTCCCTACTTCTCAGAAATACCCTGCTGCTCGCCGGCGGCATCGTGCTGACCCTGGCCGTCCTGATCGCCTCGGAGACGGGCAACCTGCGCCTGCGCGAGGGCTATACCGAGGCCATCCGCTCCCAGCAACTGCAGAGCGACCTGGGCGCGCTGATGGGCGAACTGGTCAACGCCGAGGCGGGCCAGCGCGGTTTCCTGCTGACCGGCCAGGACAGCTACCTGGAGCCGTACTACAAGGCGCTGCCGCAGATCAACGCCCTGATGGCGCGCATCCGCCAGCACTACGCCAACGACGCCGAGGGCCTGCGCCAGTTTGGCGAGGCGTCCCAGTTCGTCACGCGCAAGCTCAACGAGATGGCCCTGACGCTGGTCTACGGCAAGCGCGATGTGGACGTGGCGATGGACCTGATCCGCACCGATTTCGGCCGCCAGACCATGGAAGCCGCCCGGCGCGGGCTGGAGCAGCTGCAGGTGCGCGAGTCCGGCACCGTCACGCACAACCTGGAGGCCGCCGAGCATGACCTCCAGCTCTCGCGCTACGGCATCGGGCTGCTGACGGCGATCAACATCCTGCTGCTGGTGACGGTCGGGCTCGGCCATTCGCGCCGGATGTCGATGGCCGAGGCGGCCCGTAACCAGCTGGAAGAAGAAAGCGCCCGGCTCGACCGCAAGGTGCGCGCGCGCACGCGGCAGCTTTCCGCGCTGGCGGCCCACTTGCAGCGCGTGACCGAGGACGAGAAGACCCGGCTGGCGCGCGAACTCCATGACGAGCTGGGCGCCATCCTGACGGCAATCAAGCTCGACCTGCACTGGGTGCGCATGCGCGTGCAGGAGACCCACCCCGAGGCCCGCGACAAGCTGACCCGCGTGATGCTGCACGTGGACCAGGGCATCCAGATCAAGCGCCAGCTGATCGAGGACCTGCGCCCCACCGTGCTGCTGAACCTGGGCCTGCGCGAGGCCATCATCCAGTCAGTGGAAGACGGCGGCGCGCGCAACCAGTGGGAAACCGACGTGGAGCTACCCGATTCCCTGCCGCCGCTGCGCGACAGCGCGGCCATCGCGCTATACCGGATCGTGCAGGAATCGCTGACCAACGCCAGCAAGTACGCCGAGGCGCGCCACGTGTCCGTGGCGCTGGCCTGCACCGACGACCATCTCACCATGACCATCCGCGACGATGGCAAGGGTCTGCCGCCAGACTTCGACGCCGGCAGCACGGCCGGCCACCATGGCCTGCTGGGGATGGAGCAGCGCGTGCTGGCGCTGGGCGGGACGATGCAGATCGATTCCGCGCCGGGCCAGGGCGTGAGCGTGCGCGTCGAGGTGCCGCTCACCACATCGGTACTGGCGCCGCCGGAGGAAGCAGAGAAGGAAGCCGAGCTGTAGGCCGTCAGGCCGAAGTCGCGCCGCGGCCGTCAGGCCGAGGTGGCGTATTCCTCGATCACGCGGAACACCTGCTCCAGTTCCAGCGACTTGTCGAAGAAATAGTCGGCCCCGGCCTCCGTGCACTGGCGGCGGTACATCGAGACCTGCGCATGATTGGTGTAGACGATGCGGATGCCGGAGAGCCCGGCGCGCTGCATCTCGCGCAGCACGTTGATGCCGTTGCCCTGCTTGAGCTGCAGGTCGACGATCACCACGTCATAGTGTCCGCTCGCGGCCAGCCGGATGGCCATGGCCTCGGTATCGGCCCAGTCCACGGATTCGACGAACGGGAAAGCCGTCAGGTATTCCAGCAGCATGCCCCGCAGGACCGCGGAATCCTCGATCAGGAGGACGCGCAGCGATCGGGTCGAGGAGGCCGTGGCTTGCTCCGGCATGGTGCGATAGGGGGCGGGGAAAAGGTCTGATTGCTGACTGGGGACGACGGGACGCTACTCCACCAGGCCGTTCTTGATGGCGTAGTACGTCAGGTCGGCGTTGGTCTTCATGCCCATTTTTTCCAAAATGCGCGAGCGATAGGTACTCACGGTCTTCACGCTCAGGAACAGCTCGTCGGCGATGACCGAGACCGACTGCCCGCGCGACAGCTTGCAGAAGATCTGGAACTCTCGCTCGGAGAGGGTCTGGTGCACCGGTTGCTCGGTCGGCTTGTCCAACCCGCCGATCAGCAGGTCGGCCACGGTCGGGCTGACGTAGCGGCGGCCCTGGGCCACCGTGCGAATCGCCTTGACGAGGTCGTCCGGCGCCGATTCCTTGGTCAGGTAGCCCGACGCGCCGGCACGGATCAGGTTGATCGCGTACTGGTCTTCCGGATAGGTCGACAGGATCAGCACCGGCAGGTTGGGCAGGCGCTGCCGGATCAATTTGAGTACGTCGATGCCGTTCCGGTCCGGCATGGAAATATCGAGTACGAGGACATCGAACTCGCTGTCGCGCAACTGCGCCATCACTTCGTCGCCGCTGGCGGCTTCGCCCGTCACCTTGATGTCGGGTTCCTCTGAAATGAACTGGCGCAGACCGGCGCGAACGATCTCATGATCGTCGGCGATCAAGACGCGGATCATCGGTGTCTCCCACGGTGAGGGGCCGGCCGGGCTGACGAAACACGGCCCGCGCCGGTTTCTGCATTGTAGTGCCGGCGCCGCAGCAAATATGTCAGTGTCAGGCTGACATGATGCGCCACGGCACAAGCGTGCTGCACTGCGCCAAATCGGGCACCCGGCACGTAGGAACGTCAAGGCGCCAGAACGCCAGAACGGGCGCCGAAGCGCCCGTTCTGGTCATGCATCCCACGTCCTGCGTCCCGGTTTGGGGGTGAGGCGGCCTGGAGGGTACCGCCCCGGCCCCCGCCGGGCACCGAGCGCTGGGATAGCGATCGACTACTGGATCTTGGTACCGGCGTCCGCCCCCGCCCCGGCATTGGCGCCGAGCGGCGTCACGCCGTCCTTCGACTCGCCCTTCTTGCTCTTGGCCTTGGCGTGGCTGCCCTGCTTGCTCTTCGACTTGGTCTCGGCCTTGGTGCCAGCCTCGGCACCGGCATGGGCGCCGAGGTCTGCCTTGCTGTCGGCGGCCGTCGGCGCGGTCGTCGTGGCGGCGCCACCTTGCGTGCTCAGGCCGCCCGATGCGTTGGCGCCCGCGCTCACACCTGGCGCGTTCACCGAGGCGCCCAGTCCGTTTTGCGCACCGGCGGTGACGCCGGTACCTTGGGCCATCGCCACGGAGGAAGCGGCAGCAATCGACAGGGCGGACAGGGAGATCAGCAGCTTGTTCATGGAAGAGACTCCTATTCTGGAATGCTCCGCGACGAAACATTCGTCGCGGCATTCACGCGGTGTCACGTGAACTGAGGCTCAGTCTAAGGAGTCTTTCCGGCGCGGTCTGTGAGGACTTGTAATGCCCTGTAAGCAGTGGTGAGGCCCGTTACAGGTTCGGCGCGAGCGCGCGTGCCAGCGTGGCGCGGTCTTCGCCACGGCGCGCCACCATGTCGTCGAGCTGGTCCTGGCCGATCTTGCCCACGCTGAAGTACGTGGCGTCCGGATGCGCGAGATAGAAGCCGCTCACCGAGGCCGCCGGCGTCATCGCCAGCGATTCGGTGATGCCCATGCCGATCTCGGCGGCGTCGAGGAACTCGAACATCGCGCCCTTGACCGTGTGCTCCGGGCAGGCCGGATAGCCGGGCGCCGGGCGGACACCGGGATACGACTCGGCGATCAGCTCGTCGTTGCTCAGCGTCTCGCCGGCGTTGTAGCCCCACAGGTCCGTCCGCACGCGCGCGTGCAGGCATTCGGCGAAGGCTTCGGCCAACCGGTCGGCCAGCGACTTGAACATGATCGCGCTGTAGTCGTCGTGGTCGGCCTCGAACTGGGCCTCCTTCTTGTCCACGCCAATGCCGGCCGTGACCGCGAACAGGCCGATGTAGTCGGCCACGCCGCTGTCCTTCGGGGCGATGAAGTCCGCCAGGCAGCGGTTAGGGCGGCGCACGCCGTCCACCACCGGGCGCTCGCTCTGCTGGCGCAGGTTGTGCCAGGTCAGGGCGACCTTGGTGCGGGTCTCGTCGGTGTAGATCTCGATGTCGTCGTCGTTGACCGTGTTGGCCGGCAGCAGCGCCATCACGCCGTTTGCAGTCAGCCAGCGGCCCTGGATCAGGCGAGCCAGCATGCTCTTGCCGTCCGAGAACACGCGGCGGGCAGACTCGCCCACGATCTCGTCGTTGAGGATGTCCGGGAATTTTCCGGCGAGGTCCCAGGTCTGGAAGAACGGACCCCAGTCGATGTAGTTCGCCAGTTCGGCGAGGTCGTAGTTGCGGAACACGCGACGGCCGATGAACTTCGGCTTTGGCGCGACGTAGCCGCTCCAGTCCACCGGCGTCTTGTTGGCGCGTGCCTGGGCCAGCGTCACCATCGGCGTGGCCTTCTTGCCGGCGTGCTGGGTGCGGATGCGGTCGTAGTCGACGCGCAGGTCATCCAGGTATTTCTTGGCGCCTTCGTCCGACAGCAGGCTGGAGGCCACGCTGACCGAGCGCGAGGCATCGGGCACGTAGACCACCGGGCCTTCGTAGTGCGGGGCGATCTTGACCGCCGTGTGCACGCGCGAGGTGGTGGCGCCGCCAATCAGCAGCGGAATCTTCTTGATGCGGAAGTAGTCGTCACGCTGCATCTCGGACGCCACATAGGCCATTTCCTCGAGCGACGGGGTGATCAGGCCGGACAGCCCGACGATGTCGGCACCCTCGACCTTGGCCCGCGCCAGGATCTCGTTGCAGGGCACCATCACGCCCATGTTCACGACTTCGAAGTTGTTGCACTGAAGCACCACCGACACGATGTTCTTGCCGATGTCATGCACATCGCCCTTCACCGTGGCGATGACGATCTTGCCGCGCGCGCGCACGTCGCCGCCGGCCTCGGCCACCAGGCGCTTCTCTTCCTCGATGAACGGCAGCAGGTGCGCCACGGCCTGTTTCATCACCCGCGCGCTCTTGACCACCTGCGGCAGGAACATCTTGCCGGCGCCGAAGAGGTCGCCGACCACGTTCATGCCGTCCATCAGCGGCCCTTCGATCACCTCGATGGGGCGACCGCCGCGCGCGAAGATCTCCTGGCGCGCCTCCTCGGTGTCCTCGACGATGAAGTTGGTGATGCCGTGCACCAGCGCGTGCGCCAGCCGCGCGGCCACCGTCACCGGCTGCTCGGGCGTGCCGCGCCAGGCCAGGTTCTCTTCCCGCTTGGCGCCGCCGCCCTTGAAGCGGTCGGCGATTTCCAGCAGGCGGTCGGTGGCATCGTCGCGGCGGTTCAGCACCACGTCTTCCACGCGCTCGCGCAGTTCCGGGTCGAGCTGGTCGTACACGCCGAGCTGGCCGGCGTTGACGATGCCCATGTCCATGCCCGCCGCGATGGCGTGGTACAGGAACACGGTGTGGATGGCCTCGCGCACCAGGTCGTTGCCGCGGAACGAGAACGAGACGTTCGAGACGCCGCCGCTCACCTTCGCGTACGGCAGGTTCTGCTTGATCCAGCGCGTGGCCTCGATGAAGTCCACCGCGTAGTTGTTGTGCTCCTCGATGCCCGTGGCCACCGCGAAGATGTTCGGGTCGAAGATGATGTCCTCGGGCGGGAAGCCCAGCTCGTTCACCAGCAGGTCGTAGCTGCGCTTGCAGATCTCGGTCTTGCGCGCGAAGGTGTCGGCCTGGCCCTTCTCGTCGAACGCCATCACCACGCTGGCGGCGCCGTAGCGGCGGATCAGCCCGGCGTGGTGGCGGAACTGCTCCTCGCCTTCCTTGAGCGAGATCGAGTTCACCACCGCCTTGCCCTGCACGCATTGCAGCCCGGCCTCGATCACCTCCCACTTGGACGAGTCGATCATGATCGGCACCCGCGCGATGTCCGGCTCGGAGGCAATCAGGTTCATGAAGCGCACCATCGCCGCCTTCGAATCCAGCATGGCCTCGTCCATGTTGATGTCGATGATCTGCGCGCCGTTCTCCACCTGCTGGCGGGCCACGGCCAGCGCCTCGTCGAACTGGCCGTTCAGGATCATGCGGGCGAACGCCTTGGAGCCGGTGACGTTGGTACGCTCGCCCACGTTGACGAACAGCGTGTCGTCGTCGATGGTGAACGGCTCCAGGCCGGAGAGGCGCATCGGACGCGGGGGCAGGTTTTGCTGGCTCATGGGAAGGCTATGTGTCTTGTGTGGGGCGGGCGATGGATCAGGCTGCCGTGGTGGCAGTTGCGGTGTCGTCGCGGTACTGGCCGGGCCAGGCGCGCGGCGCCTTGTTGGCCACGCGCGCGGCGATGGCGGCGATGTGCTCGGGCGTGGTGCCGCAGCAGCCGCCCACCAGGTTCACCAGCCCGGACGCGGCGAATTCCTCCACCAGCGACGAGGTGACCTCGGGCGTCTCATCGAAGCCGGTGTCGCTCATCGGGTTGGGCAGGCCGGCGTTCGGATAGCAGGACACCGCGGCGTCGCACACCTTGGCCAGTTCGGCGATGTACGGGCGCATCAGCGTGGCGCCCAGCGCGCAGTTCAGGCCGAAGGTGATCGGCCGGGCGTGGCGCAGGCTGTTCCAGAACGCCTCGACGGTCTGGCCGGACAGGATGCGCCCCGAGGCGTCGGTCACGGTGCCGGAGATCATCACGGGCACGCGCTCGCCGGTGTCCTCGAACAACTGGTCGATGGCGAACAGGGCGGCCTTGGCGTTCAGCGTGTCGAAGATCGTCTCGACCAGGAACACGTCGGCGCCGCCCTCGAGCAGCGCCTTGCCCTGCTCGTAGTAGGAATGGCGCAGTTCCTCGAACGTGACGTTGCGCGCGCCGGGGTCGTTCACGTCCGGGCTGATGCTGGCGGTCTTCGGCGTGGGGCCGAAGGCGCCGGCCACGAAGCGCGGCTTCTCCGGCGTGCTGAACTTGTCGCAGGCGGCGCGCGCCAGGCGGGCGGCCTCGACGTTCATCTCGTAGGCCAGATCGGCCATCTTGTAGTCTTCCTGCGCCACGCGCGTGGCCCCGAACGTGTTGGTCTCGATCAGGTCCGCGCCGGCGGCGAGGTATTGCTCGTGGATCTCGCTGATGACGTCCGGGCGCGTCAGCAGCAGCAGCTCGTTGTTGCCCTTCACGTCGATGCGATGGTCCACGAAGCGCGCGCCGCGGTAGTCGGCCTCGCCAAGCTTGTAGCGCTGGATCATGGTGCCCATGGCGCCGTCCAGGATCAGGATGCGGTCGCGCAGCAACCGGGGCAGGTTGGCGGCCCGCGTGTACGGACGGACAGGTGTGGGAGTGGCGCTCATGACGGGGCTGGGGGCGGAAGACTGCCGAATTTTGGGTAAGAGCGGGATTTTATCAGGGTGATCAAGGCATTGCGGGCAGAAAGGACATCGGAAACCCCGCTAATCCGCGCCGCACCCGGGTTGTCAGTGCCGGGCGCGGCGGCCTACACTGGGAGACGTAATCGCCACCGCACATGTTCCCAACCCGCCCCAACCGGCCATCCGCATGCAACACCTGAGTCCCGCCGACGCCCGCGCCCTGCTCGACAACGCCCCCGATGCGCTGTTCATCGACTGCCGCAGCGAGATGGAATACCTGTTCGTCGGCCATCCGCAGGGCGCCCACAACGTGCCCTGGAACGATGGGCCGGACTGGGAGGTGAACCCGCATTTCGTCCAGGCGGTGAAGAAACTGGCCGGCCATGCCTCGGCCCGCCCGGTACTGCTGATCTGCCGCAGCGGCAACCGCTCCACGGCAGCGGCGCGTGCGCTGGAAGGCGCTGGCTTCACCACGGTGTACAACGTCCTGCACGGCTTCGAGGGCGACCTGGACCCGCAGCGGCATCGCAATACCCTGAATGGCTGGCGCCACGACGGGCTGCCGTGGGAGCAGTATTGACAACGCCGCTGGCCCGCGCCCACCATGAAAAACGCCCGCTTGCGCGGGCGTCGTCGTATCGCGGTAGGGCAGACGGTGCCGGGATCAGTGCATGACCAGCGGGTTGTTCATCACCGTATCGAACTTGCCGAGGAATTCATCCACCTCTTCCACGGATGGCTCGCTCTCGATCAGACGCGTCACGTCGGCGCGGAAGGTCTCGGCCATATGGCCACCGAGGAAAATTTCGCGTTTCAGGTTCTTGTCGACGATTTCGTAGCCGCCCGAGGCAAGGGGCGCATGCTCGACATCTGCTCCAAACTCGACAATGCAGTAATTGTCGCTGTTGTAGATCATTTGCATTGCGCTACCTCCTGGCGTCATGGTTGGCGACAATCCCGCTGATTATTGCGGTTTCCGGCGTAAACCGGCGTGAATGCCGCGATTTCACCTCCAAGCTGAGGGTAGTCGTCCGTAATTCAAGTTCTGCTGCCGGACGAAACCTTGCGTGCAATTGCTGCCCTCCTAGGTTGGGCATCGGCGCCGCACGCAAGTTTCTTGAGCGCCGAGCAGTTCTGTATTCCAAAATCTTTCAGTCCATTACTACGGCACGTCGCATTGACCGCCGCATGCCGCATTGCCGAGGAACGCATCGAACACCGCGAAAAAGCGTTCCGGCTGTTCCAGGAACGGCAAGTGCGCGGCCTCGGGCAATATCTCGAGCTTCGCACCGTGGATCTTGCTGGCAATGGATTGCGCCATCGAAACGGGCGCACCCTCGTCGTTTTCGCCCACGATCACCAACGTGGGGCAATGAATCCGGCCGATGGCCTCCGAGAGGTCGAAGGCCACGATGGCTTGCGCCACCCCGACGTAGCCTTCCACCGGCGTCCCCAGGAGCATCCTGCGGATCATCTCGACCGGCTCCGGATGCGCTTCCCGGAATCCGGCCGTCAACCACCGCTCCAGCGTGGCGTTGACCATGCCCGCCATGCCATGGGCCTCGGCCTGGCCGATGCGGTTGGCCCACATCGGGTGCGCCGTCATCGGCGTATGGTCGTGCGTGTCGACCAGCGTCAGCGACAGCAGCCGCTCCGCATGCCGCACGCCGAGCGTCTGCCCGATCATGCCGCCCACCGACACCCCGCAGAAATGCGCCTGCGGTATCTCGAGGGCGTCCATCAGCGCGGCCACGTCATCGGCCAGCCGCGCCATCGTATAAGACCCGATCGGGGCGTCGCTGCCGCCATGGCCGCGCAGGTCGTACCTCAGTATGCGATAACGGGGCGCCAGATGCTGCACCGTGTCGTCCCAGAGCGACAGATTCGCCCCTAACGCGTGCGCCAACACCACCCACGGGCCGTCCGAACCATCAATGCGGACCTGCAGGTCCACGTCGCCAGTGCGTATGCGTCGGGGGGTCGTGTCAGCCATATGTCGGTCTCCGGGGTGTCACAGCACGAATCATTCTCATCGTCCCTCAGTACTACGATAGACGAGATCAATCTGTGTGCCATCGGGTTCCGTCTGACGGAGACGCGCCGGCAGCCATTTCAGCGCCGGCGCCAACCACACTTCCACGCGCCGTTTATCGCCCGGATGCCGTGGCAGGCGCACGAAGTGCTTCGTCGTGACCATGCCGTGCACGCCGATCTCGATGGTCTCCTCGCCCACGTATTGCACCTGCATCGGCTCCACCTCGCGGGTATCGGCCACATTGAAGGTGTCCGTCACGCCCGGCGCGGCATAGCGCTGGGGGTCGGCGGCGACCCATCCGACCAGTTGCAGGAACACGCTGAAGCGGTCCTGGAAGTTCTGCGGCATCGGCACCTGGCCGCCACGCGTTTCAAACACGATTTGCCCGGCGGCCGGGTCGAAGCGCGCCACTTCCTTCTTGCTGCGGCGGGCTTCCTCGTAGCGCAGCGGGGTCAGCCCGCCCGGCCCCATCTGGCCGGCGCTCTGGAACACGAAGCGGAACCACAGCACGCGCGTCTCCACCACCAGCCGGTAGTGGCCGCCGTCCTGCTCCCAGCGGATCAGGCCGTCCGGGTTCTGCACGCCGTTGACGTAGCTCGAGTAATGCATGGTGGCCGAGGGCGGCGGGCTGTACTGGGGCGATGCCGGCGCGGGCGGGGCCGGGGGGGCCGGCGCGGCGGTGGCGGTGGCGCCGGCTGGCGCGGCACCCTCCCCGCCGGTGCCGGTCACGGCGCCGGTCTCGCCGGACGGCGTCGTGGCCAGGTCCGGCGCCGCCTGGGGCTCGGCCGGCGCGGGCTGGGGCTGCGGGGCAGGCTGGGTCTTGGGCACCGGGCGGGGCCGGGGGCGCGGGGCCGGGGCAGGCGGCGCGGGCGGCGGCAGCAGCACCGCCTCCATCGATGGCGGAATGCTGATCTCGGGCAAGCCCGGCAACGGCATGCGCAGCAGCCCGAGCAGCACCAGCAGGTGCGCAATCACCACGCACACCACGACCGCGATCACCGCGACCCAGCGCCGCCTGAGTCGCCTGCGTGGCTTCGTGCTATCGCGAGGGGTGGCCGGCGGGTCCGGCCGAGTGGCTTGCGCCAAGGTATCCGAGTTCCGAAGAGATCTGTCGGGCGATGTCCCGCACGCGGCGGTCCACCGAACCGCCCCATTCTGCATCGAATACGCGCTGCGCGCCGAGCACAATCAGCGCCATCGACAAATGCCCGTTGGCATCGAACACCGGCAGCGAGATCGCGTTGATGCCCGGCAGCACGCCGCCGCGCGTGCGCGCCGCGCCCTGGGCGCGCACTTCGGCGCAGATCGCGTCGTAGTCGGCCAGCGAGGCGGGCATGTCCGGCAGCGGCGTGGCGCCGCGCGTGGCGAATTCCCGTTCGATCAGCGGCAGCGTCTGGCGCCGCGACAGGTAGGCGCCATACAGCCGCCCCGTGGCCGAGTTCAGCATCGGCATGACATCGCCCAGCCGCAGGCTCACGCTGACCGGATGGCTCGATTCTTCCCAATGGACGATGGTCGGCCCGTGGTTGCCCCACACGGCGATGCCGACGGTCTGGTCGATCTCGTCGCGCAACTGGGACAGCACCGGCCGCGCCTTGCGCACCGGATCGAGCCGGTTCAGCCCCGCCAGACCCAGTTGCAGCGCGAACGGCCCGAGGTCGTAGCGCCCGCTCACGGCGTCCTGCGCCACCGCGCCAAGGCGCTGGAAGCTCACCAGGTACCGGTGGGCCTTGGCCGGCGGCATGTCGGCGGCGGCGGCCAGGTCGCGCAGCATCATCGCGCGCGGCGAGGCCGCCAGCGCCTGGAGCAGCCGGAAGCCGACCTCGATCGACTGGATACCCGCGCGCTTGCCATCGTCCTCATTGGAAGGATCGGCGGCGTCATCGAGGCGGGAATCGTCGGGTGCGGTCATGCGGGGCGAAGGTGGAAGCGGCGTTGCCGGCCATTCTATACGGCAGCCGGCGGCCCGGCGGCCCCGGGTCCGGTAGACTACCGGCCACCGCATATCGACGATTGCCCGCACCCCATGAAACTCGCAACCCTGAAGGACGGTTCGCGCGACGGCCAGCTCGTGGTCGTCTCCCGCGACCTCAAGACCGCGCACTTCGCCACCGACATCGCCGGCACGCTGCAGCGCGCGCTCGACGACTGGGCTTTCCACGCCCCCCAGCTCCAGGACCTCTACGACGCCCTGAACGCCGGCCGCGCCCGCCACCCGTTCCCGTTCCAGCCGAAGGACTGCATGGCGCCGCTGCCGCGCGCCTACCAGTGGGCCGACGGCTCGGCCTACGTCAACCATGTGGAACTGGTGCGCAAGGCCCGGGGCGCCGAGATGCCGCCCGAGTTCTGGACCGATCCGCTGATGTACCAGGGCGGCTCGGACGACTTCCTCGGCCCGCAGGACGACATCGTCTGCGCCAGCGAGGCGTTCGGCATCGACTTCGAAGCCGAGGTGGCCGTGATTACCGGCGACGTGCGCATGGGCGCCACGCCCGAGCAGGCCGGCGAAGGCATCCGCCTGGTGATGCTGGCCAACGATGTCTCGCTGCGCAACCTGATTCCGGCCGAACTGGGCAAGGGCTTCGGCTTCTTCCAGAGCAAGCCGGCCACGGCGTTCTCGCCGGTGGCCATCACGCCGGACGAACTGGGCGAAGCCTGGCACGACCGCAAGGTGCACCGGCCGCTGACCGTGCACTGGAACAGCAAGAAGGTGGGCGCGCCCGACTGCGGCACCGACATGGTGTTCGACTTCGGCCAGCTCATCGCGCACATCTGCAAGACGCGGAACGTGCGCGCGGGCAGCATCGTCGGCTCCGGCACGATCTCGAACGTGGACCGCAGCAAGGGCTACTGCTGCATCGCCGAGCAACGCATGATCGAGACCATCGAGGGCGGCCAGCCGGTCACCGCGTTCATGAAATATGGCGATGCGGTGCGCATCGAGATGCTCGACGCCCAGGGCCAGTCGATCTTCGGCGCCATCGACCAGCTCGTGGCGCCGCGCTGACGCGCAATGTGCCTATAATTGTCCGACCGACCGGTCGGACAATTGATCCCATGCCGGCGGAACCCTCCCTTGCCACGGAAGCCGCCCCATGACCGCAGAGACCCCCGAAACCCCGGACACCACCCTCTCCCCGCGCCTGGCGCGCTACGCGTCCCTGACGCTGCACCGCCACGGCCCCGTGCTCGAGGTCATCATGGGCGCGGCGCAGTCCGCCAACCAGAAGCTGGCCACCGCCGACGCCCGCATGCACCGCGAGCTGGCCGAGATCTGGCGCGACATTTCCGCCGATCCGGACATCCGCGTCGCCATCATCCGGGGCGAAGGGCGCGGCTTCTCGGCTGGCGGCGACCTGTCCCTGGTCGAGGAGATGGCCAACGACTTCGCCACCCGCACGCGGGTCTGGCATGAAGCGCGCGATCTGGTCTACAACGTCATCAATTGCGACAAACCCATCGTCTCGGCCATGCACGGCCCGGCCGTGGGCGCCGGGCTGGTGGCGGGGCTGCTGGCCGACATCTCGATTGCCGCCAAGACCGCGCGGATCGTCGACGGCCATACCCGGCTCGGGGTGGCGGCGGGCGATCATGCCGCCATCGTGTGGCCGTTGCTGTGCGGAATGGCCAAGGCCAAGTACTATCTGATGCTGTGCGAGTCGCTCAGCGGCGAGGAGGCCGAGCGCATCGGGCTGGTATCGCTGGCAGTGGACGAAGACCAGCTGGTGGCCAAGGCGTTCGAGGTGGCCAACCGGCTCGCGACGGGGTCCCAGACGGCCATCCGCTGGACCAAGTACGCGCTGAACAACTGGCTGCGCATGGCCGGCCCGGCGTTCGATACCTCGCTGGCACTCGAATTCATGGGCTTTGGCGGCCCCGACGTACATGAAGGCATGGCGAGCCTGCGCCAGAAGCGGCCGCCTGAATTCCAGTAACCGGCCAGCCAAGGTGGAATGATCGGCCCTGGCGGCCACCCCACGGAGAGCGCGCGACCATGTTCGGACAGATCCCCGATTTCACCAATGGCTTCGAATTCCTGCGCCGCATCTGGAGCGCCGGCGGCAGCCTGCCGGGCGGCGGCATGATGCCCGGCCTGAGCGCGATGACCCCGCCGATGGACCTCGACGAGGTCGACAAGCGCATCCACGACCTGAAGGCTGTGGAAGGCTGGCTGCAACTGAACGCGAGCCTGCTGCGCACCACCATCCAGGGGCTGGAGGTACAGCGCGCGACGCTGGTGGCCTTGCAAACCTTCGGCAACGCGCTCTCCCCGGAAGCCATGCAGACCGCGATGGAGAACGTGGCGCGCGCGGCCAACGCGCCGAGCACCTCGCCGCCGCACCCGTTCCGTCCGTCCCCCGCCTCCGAGACCGTCTCCGAAGCGGAAGCCGACGCGGCCAATGCCGAGGACGACGAGGACTTCGACGCGCCGCCTGAAGTGACCGCCGGAGCTGCCGAGGGCGAGGAACCCGAAGCCGCCCCATCGCCCGAATCCGCCGGTCCCGCCCCACTGCCGCCCAACGCGAGCCTGTGGTGGGACCTGCTCCAGCAACAGTTCAGCCAGATCGCCGGCAGTGCGACGGCGGCCACCGCAGCGCCGTTCGGCAACCTGGGCGGATTCGGCGCGATGGGTGGCATGGGCGGAATGGCCGCCCCGGGCGCGGAGGGCGTGGCGCCCGCCGCACGGGACAATCCCGCCCCGAACGGCAAGGCAAGCCCGAAGCCGGCGGCCAAGCGCGCGGCGGCGAAGAAGCCCGCCGCGAAGAAGGCTGCCACCAAGGCTGCGAAGCCCGCCACCAAGACGTCCGCCACGAAAAAGCCGTCGACCAAAAAGCCCGCCGCGAAGGCACCCGCCGCGCCGGGCACCCCCAAGGACAGCGTCGAGTGAGCCGCCTGTGAGCGTCACGCACGCCGACCCGGCCCTCCGCGCCAGCCAGCGCCAGCGCACGGCGCTGGTCATGATGGGCGGCGGCGCGCGGGCGGCCTACCAGGCCGGCGTACTGGCCGGCATCGCCCGCATCGCCACGCGGCATGGGCTCGGGCATTGCCCGTTGCCGTTCGGCATCGTCACCGGCACCTCGGCCGGGGCGATCAACGGCGCCGGCATGGCGGTGGGCGCCGCGGACTTCCAGGCCGCCACCGACCGCCTCGCCGCGCTCTGGCACGGCATTCATGCCGATGACGTCTATCGCACCGGCGTGCTGGGCGTGGGCGCCTCGGGCGCGCGCTGGCTCTCGTCGCTGGCGTTCGGCTGGATCACCCGCCAGGCCCCGCGCGCGCTGTTCGACAGCGCCCCGCTCGACAGCTTCCTGACCGAGTTGTTCGAACCCGGCCGCGTGCAGGCCAGCCTGGACGCCGGCGTGCTCCAGGCCTTCGCCGTGACCGCGCTGTCGTACAGCACCGGCCGCCATGTCACGTTCTACCAGTCGCACCGGCGCATCCACCCGTGGCAGCGCAACCAGCGGCTGGCCGTGGAAGCGCCGATCGGCGTGGACCACCTGCTCGCTTCCTCGTCGATTCCGTTCCTGTTCCCGGCCGTGCCGCTCGAGATCGAAGGCCATCACGAGTGGTTCGGCGACGGCACGATGCGCCAGATGTCACCGCTTTCGCCGGCCATCCACCTCGGCGCGTCGCGCATCCTGGCCATCGGCGCGGCGTCGCGCCCGCGGCCGGGCTGGTTCGATACCGTGCCGGCCGGCGGCTATCCGTCGCTCGCGCAGGTGGGCGGGCAGGCGCTGGCCAGCATCTTCCTCGATGGCCTGCAGGCCGATATCGAACGGCTGATGCACATCAACCGGCTGCTCGCGCGCATGCCCGAGGCCGCCGGCGATACCGACGGCTGGCGCCCGGTGGAAGTCATGACGATTTCTCCGAGCGAACCGATCGAGTCCATCGCCGCCCAGCATGTGCACCGGCTGCCGCGTACGGTGCGCGCGATGCTCGCCCCGCTCGGCGGTACCGAGGCGCGCGGCGCCGCGTTCGCGAGCTACCTGCTGTTCGAGCCCGAATTCACCCAGGCCCTGCTGGCGCTGGGCGAGCGCGATGCCGCAGCGGAGGCGGACGCCATCGCGGCCTTCCTCTATGGCGTGGTGCCCGAAACCGGCCACGCCACCGCGCGCGCCACCGATCCCGCGCTGACGCCCTACTAGCCCCCTGAGCAGCCGTCCCGGCGTCGCTTTTCGGCCTCTCAGGTCGCAATTCGTCCACTTTCCTGGGGCCAGCCCCGCTGGTTCCTCAGCCGGCACAGCGCAAGAAAAGGGCAACGTCTGTTGCAATCCCTAGTAATCGCACTAAAAAGGAACTAGAGAAAAGATTCGAGAATAATTCCCATCTGGTAGAATCCGCCCGTAATTTCAAAGGCTTACCATGCTCTACCCCGAACTGTTCAAATCATTGGAATCGGTCCGCTGGCACATGGACAAGGACATCCCCTGGGATTCCTTCGACCCCAGCCTGCTGACAGACGACCAGGCGAAGACCATCCGCATGAATGCCATCACCGAATGGTCCGCCCTGCCGGCCACGGAGATGTTCCTGCGCGATAACCGCCACGATTCCGACTTTTCGGCGTTCATGAGCATCTGGTTCTTCGAGGAACAGAAGCACTCGCTGGTGCTGATGGAGTACCTGCGCCGCTTCCGCCCGGACCTCGTGCCGACGGAAGAAGAACTGCATGCCGTGCGCTTCGAGTTCGATCCGGCCCCGCCGCTGGAGACACTCATGCTGCACTTCTGCGGCGAGATCCGCCTGAACCACTGGTATCGCCGTGCTGCCGAATGGCACACCGAGCCGGTGATCAAGCACATCTACCGCACGCTGTCGCAGGACGAAGCCCGCCATGGCGGCGCCTACCTGCGCTATATGAAGAAATACCTGGCGCAGTTCGGCGACTCCGCGCGCGCCGCCTTCGCCAAGATCGGCGTGCTGATGGCTTCGGCCCGCCGCACGGAAAAGCCGCTCCACCCGACCAATCTGCACGTGAACAAGGCGTTGTTCCCCAACGACACCGTGCAGTCCCGCCTGCCGGACCCGGACTGGCTCGAGCACTGGCTCGACGAGCAGATCCGCTTCGACGAAGTGTGGGAAAAGAAGGTGATCGAGCGCATCCTGCACAACATGTCGCTGCTGTTCGAACGCACGTTCGACACCGTGCAGGAACTGAACCGCTACCGCAAGGAACTGAACGCCAGCCTCGTGGCAGCAGGCCAGCAACCGGCCTGATCCCCGCGACCCACGCCGTTCAATGACCGCTCCCGCTTTCGAATCGAAGCTCGTTCCCGCTGACGACGCGGCCGCGCTGCGCGCCGCCGTGGCCGCCCTGCCGCGCCCGCTGGTCTTCACCAACGGCGTGTTCGACATCATGCACCGTGGCCACGCCACCTACCTCGCGCAGGCGCGCGAGCTGGGCGCGGCGCTGATCGTGGGCGTGAATAGCGACGGTTCGGTGAAGATGCTGGGCAAGGGCGATGACCGCCCGCTGAACCATGAGTCGGACCGCATGGCGCTGCTCGCGGCGCTGGCCTCGGTCGATCTGGTGGCGATGTTCCGCGAAAAGACGCCAGTGGAGCTGATCCGCCTGGTGCGCCCCGACATCTATGTGAAGGGCGGCGACTACGACATCGACACCCTCGAGGAAACCCGCCTCGTCCGTAGCTGGGGCGGCCAGGCCTACGCCATCCCCTTCCTGCACGACCGCTCCACCACCAAGCTGCTGACCAAGGTGCGCCAGCAGGGCTGATCAGCCTCGCTGTTCAACCTTCGGCGCCAGATCCGGGCTGCTTCGCGCCGCGCGCCTGCGTGCCGGCGCGGCACGCCTGGAGCGACTCCGCGCCATACCGCAGGCGCACTTCATCCATTCTTGCCCGCACCGCATCGTCCGAGGACGTCACGCGCAGCCATTGGCGCGCTACCGGCCGCGGCGCGTCCGTAATCAGCGCCGTGCGCACGCCCTGGGCGCGCAGCGATTCGAGGAAGCGGTCGGCACGCTCGCGCTCCCGGAACAGCCCCAGCGACACGGTATAAGACGCCGACGACGCCTCATCGTCCTCGTTGCTCACCACGGACACATCGGTCACCTTGCGGCGCTTCAGCTCCGCCAGCTTGCGGTCGGCGTTCTCGCGCGTGGGCTGGGTCGGCAGGTGGACCCACCAGCGCACCTGTTCGGTCCGCTCGAACTGCTGCACCGGCAGCGAAGCCCCGGCGGCGATGGCGGCGAGGTCTTCACGCGCCCGCGCCACGGTCTGGGCCGAGAAACCGCCGATCTCGAAGCAGGCATCGGCGCGCGGGGCCGGCTGGGCCACGGCCAGCGAGACCGTGCCGGCGGGGGTGGGCGTCAGCGCGCCGCGCGGGGAGCCTGCCGGAGCGCCCGGGGCCGGGCGTACGGTGGCGGTATCGGCAGGCGGCTCAAGCCGCATCCGCTCGCCGCGCACCTGCTGGGACACCCGCTGCGGCTCGCGCGGGCTTTCCATCCAGCCAGCCAGCGGGTCCGGGCCGAACCCGCCCAGCACGGCGGCCAGCAGCAGCGCGTTGACGAGCAGCAGGATCAGCAGCAGGGCGGTCGGGCCTTTCTGGGACATGGAAGACGGTTCGGTTGGGCGATGCAAGATCGCCTGGCGGCTGCCTCAGGCCCCGGTGGCCATCGCGTGCAGTCCAAGCAGCACGAGATTATCGTGCATCTCGAACGGCATCGCGAGTGCGCCGGAGAGCGCCTGTCGCGCCCCGCCCGAAAGCAGGCAGCGCACCGGCCCGCGTTCGGCCAGCGCCCGCCAGGAGCGCTCCACGGCGCCAGCCTGGGCGGCCAGACAGCCGGCGGCAATGGCGTCGTGAGTGTTGTCAGCGCCCAACGCTCGCACCGCCCGCGCGGCGCCCGCGCCGGTGTCGAGCACGTCGAGCGCCGGCAGTTGGGCCGTGTTGCGGGCCAGCGAGCCGAGCATCAGCGCCACCCCGGGCAGGATCAGCCCGCCCTCGAAGCGTGCCCCGCCATCGCCCTGCGTGGTGACGATGTCCAGCGTGGTGGCCGTGCCGGCCGTGACGATCAGCAGCGTCTCGCCGGGCAGCCAGCGATGCGCGCCGATGCTGCCGACCCAGCGGTCCACGCCCAGCTGCGTGGGCTCGCGGTAGCCGTTGACGAGGTCGCCGTGGGCGGCCGTGGTGCGTACCCATTGCAGCGTGGGGGCGGCCCCGAAGGCGTCGGCCAGCGTCGCCGCCACTGCCTTGCCAATCGCCGCCCCGGCCACATTGGCGATCCAGACCGACGGCACGCCGCCATCCGCCAGCCCCCGCCATGTGCCGACCAGCGCCGCCAGTTCCGCCGGCGCGGCATGCGGGGCGGCGCCCGCGTGGCGCCACGGGGTGGGCAGGGTGCCGGCCGGCGCGGCCGCGTCGGTGTCGTCCGTGCTCCACGCCCACTTGAGCCGGGTATTGCCGATATCTATCAGCAGGCGCGCGCTCATGCCGCCGCTCCGCGCAAGGACACCTCGCCGCTGGCGATCCGTTGCAGCCCTTCCCCCGTCTCCAGCAGCAGGTGGCCGTCGCCGTCCACGCCCCGGGCGAGGCCCTCGGCCAGCAGCGTGCCGTCGTGCAGCAGCCGCACCGGCTCGTCGCGGAAGGCATCGCGCGTGGACCAGCGGGCCGCCATCGGCGCGAAGCCTTCGGCCAGGAACACGGCGCGCATCGCCGCCAGCCGGTTCAGCACCGCGCCGAGGATCTCGGTGGGATGGTGGGCGGGGTCGAAGCCCGGCAGCGCCTCGGCCACGCCGGCCAGCGGGCGGCCCAGCGCGGCTTCCATACGGGCATCGCGCACCAGGTTCAGGCCGATGCCGATCACCGCCCAGAGCGCGCCGGGCCGCGCCGGCACCGATTCGATCAGGATGCCGGCCAGCTTGCGGCCGTCGATCTGGAGGTCATTGGGCCATTTCAGGCCCACGCGGGTGCCGAGCGCGGGGTTCACATCCTCGAGCGCCTCCGCCAGCGCCAGTCCCACGGCCAGGCTCAGGCCACTCAGGCGGGCCGGCGGCAGCGCCAGCGGCATGGCCACCGAGAAGGTCAGCCCCGCCTGCCCCTGCCAGGGCCGGCCCTGACGGCCGCGCCCGGCGGTCTGGCGATAGGCCACGCGCACCTGCGCGCGCTCGTCCCCCTCCACCCAGCCCTCCACCCAGCCGGCGCTGCGGCAGGCCTGGGTCAGGTCGGCGTTGGTCGAGCCGGTTTCCTCCACCACTTCCACGGTCCAGCCGCGCGCGGGGCCGGTGTCCAGCGCGGCGCGCAGCGCGGCGGCGTCGATGCGCCACGCGGGCAGCGCGGCGGCATCGTCGGCAAGGCTGGGAATGCTGGGGTGGGGGCGGTCGGGAGGCGCGATCATGCGGGGCGGGTCAGGGTCAGCGCGCGGGGTTGCGCAGTTAGCCGCGATTGTAGCCGCGTCGCCCGATTTGGCCGGATTGGCCCGATCCCGTGGCTGTCGGACAGCCCCGCGTGGCCGTGTCAGAGGATGCCCGGTCGCCACGTCACGGCCGGTAGCATAGAATCGAGACTCCCCCATCACATCGCCGCCCCCCTTTGGATTCACCCTTGGATCGCCCATCGACGCCGGCCATCGAGATTTCGCGCCAGGACGGAGCCTGCAGCATCGCGCTGCAGGGGGACTGGACCGCACTCGCGCTCGCCGGCTGCCACGAAGCCCGTGGGCTGCGCGCGCAGTTGCACGAATTGACCGAGGCGCCCCAGCACGCCGCGTGGTCGCTGGCCGGGGTGAACCGGCTCGACCATATCGGCGCGCAACTGATCTGGCAGGCCTGGAACAGCAAGATGCCGGCGAACGTCGAACTCAACGACGGCCAGCGCCGCGTGTTCGACCGCATCGCCGCGCTGCGCCGCGACGGCTGGAAGAAGCGCATGGTGGATCGCTTCAACCCGGTCACCATCCTCGGCGCGAGCCTGCTGTCGTTCTTCGCCCAGTTCGCCATCGGGGTGACCATGCTCGGCCAGCTCACCTTCGACCTGCTGCGCTTCGCCCGCGCGCCGCACCGGGGGCCATGGCGCGAGATTTCGGCCAACGTCTATAACGTGGGATACAAGGCGCTGGGCATCACGGCGCTGGTGGGCTTCCTGATCGGCATCGTGCTGTCCTACCTGTCGGCCAACCAGCTGCGCACCTTCGGCGCCAGCACGTTCATCGTCAATATCCTGGGCATGGCCGTGATCCGGGAGCTGGGGCCGGTGCTGGCCGCCATTCTGATCGCCGGGCGCTCCGGGTCCGCCATCACCGCGCAGATCGGCGTGATGCGCGTGACCGAGGAACTCGATGCGATGCGGGTGATGGGCATCTCGCACGGCTTCCGGCTGATCATGCCGCGCGTGATCGCGCTGGCTGTGGCCATGCCGCTGCTGGTGGCCTGGACCGACCTGATGGCGCTGCTCGGCGGCATGACCGCCGCACAGTTCCAGCTCGGCATCAGCTACGCGTTCTTCCTGCGCCAGTTGCCCGAGGCCGTGCCGGTGGCCAACCTCTGGCTCGGGCTGGGCAAGGGCGTGGTGTTCGGCATGCTGATTGCGCTGACGGCCTGCCACTTCGGCCTGCGCATCCGGCCGAACACGCAGAGCCTGGGCGAAGGCACGACAGCCTCGGTGGTCACGTCGATCACCGTGGTCATCATCGCCGACGCCATCTTCGCCATCCTGTTCAAGGACGTAGGCCTATGAACCATCCGGCCAATCCCTCCCCCGCCCGCCGCGAGGCGATCATCGAGGTGCGCGACCTGGTCAAGCGCTACGGCGACAACGTGGTGCATGACCATCTCAACCTCGATGTCTATCGCGGCGAGGTGCTGTCCATCGTGGGCGGCTCCGGCACGGGCAAGACCGTGCTGCTGCGGCAGATCGTGGGGCTGGAGCGGCCCACGTCGGGGACCATCAAGGTCTTCGGCGAAAGCCCCGCCAAGCTCAAGCCGGCGCAGCTGCAGGCGCTGCGCAACCGCTGGGGGCTCCAGTTCCAGCGCGGGGCGCTGTTCTCGGCGTTGTCGGTCATCGACAACATCGCGCTGCCCATGCGCGAGCTGCGCGCGCTGCCGGACAACCTGATCTGCCAGGCCTCGCTGCTCAAGCTGCAACTGGTGGGGCTGTCCGCCAAGGACGCCGACAAGATGCCGGCCGACCTCTCCGGCGGCATGGTCAAGCGCGTGGCGCTGGCCCGCGCGCTGGCGCTGGAGCCGGAACTGGTGTTCCTTGACGAGCCCACGGCCGGCCTGGACCCGATGGCGTCCGACGACTACGTGGATCTGATCCGCGAACTGCGGCGCGAGCTGGGCCTGACCGTGGTGATGATCACCCACGACCTCGACACCCTGGTGGCACTGTCCGACCGCGTGGCCGTGCTGGCCGACCGCAAGGTGCTGGCCGCCGCCCCGATCCCCGAACTGGTGAAGGTGGACCACCCCTTCATTCGCGAATACTTCCTGGGCGACCGCGCCCAGCGCGCGTTGCAGGCCCTGCCGGCCCCGACCCGGCCCGACGCCCCGCGCCCCCCTTCCGGAGACACCTGATGGAAAACAAGTCAAACGCCTTCCTTGCCGGCGTTTTCACCATCGGACTGGCCGTGCTGGTGCTGTTCTCGCTGTTCTGGTTCAGTTCCGACCACGCGGTGCGCGTGCCGTACGACCTCATCACCCGCTCCACGGTGAACGGCCTCGGGCCGCAGGCCGATGTGAAGTATCGGGGGCTCGACGTGGGCAAGGTGGTGTCGATCAAGTTCGATCCGCAGGTGCCGGGGCAGATCATCGTGCGCATCAGCGTGAACCAGGACACGCCGATCACCCGCACGACCTACGCCACGCTGGGCTTCCAGGGCGTGACCGGGATCGCCTACGTGCAGCTCGATGACACCGCGCGCGAGGCCGGCAACGACAAGGCGTCGCCGCCGCTGCCCACCTCGGCACGGGCGCCGGCGCGCATCGCCATGCGGCCGGGCTTCTTCGAGGAACTGGAGAAGCGCGGCGACTCGCTGCTGACGCAGACCGAGACGCTGATGTCCTCGCTCAACGAGATGTTCCAGACCACCAACCGCGACGAGCTGATGGCCGCCATCCGCTCCGTGCACAAGACGGCCGAGGATTACTCGAAGCTGTCCGCCTCGCTCCAGCCGGCCGCCGCCAAGCTGCCGCAGGCGGTGGATAACCTCAACGCCACGCTGGTCTCCACGCGGCGCCTGGCGGACGAGCTGGCCAGCCCCAACGGCACGGTCTTGCGCACGGTCAACGGCGTGGGCACCAACCTCCAGGGCGCGGCGGACTCGGTGCAGTCGGCCGCCGGCATCCTGAGCGAGGAAACCCTGCCGCAACTGAACGGCCTGGCGCGCGACGCCCGCCAGACCGCGCGCACCATCGACCGCGCCGCCGGCACCTTCAACGACCGGCCCAGCAGCGTGCTGTTCGGCGGCCCCTCGCCCACGCCGGGCCCGGGCGAAGCGGGGTTCAGCGCGCCATGATCATCGACCATCGCCCTGCCCTTCGCCCCAACTTCCACCGGGACTCCGCCATGACGCCTGTAGGACTCGTACGAATCGCCGCCCTTGCCGCACTGCTCGCACTGGGCGGATGCAGCGCGCTGTCGCCGGGGCCGTCCGCGCTGACCTATGACCTCGGGCCGATGGCCGGCACGCCGTCGCAGTCGCCCGCACCGCTGCCCAAGCTGCGCGTGGCCCAGACCGACGGCCCGGTATGGATGGACAACCAGTCGCTCTACTACCGCCTGCAATACTCGCAGGCGCAGCGGCTGCAGGCCTATGCCACGCAGCGCTGGGTCGATTCGCCACCCCGCCTGTTCGATGCGCGCCTGCGCGACGCGGTGTCCGGGCGCGGCGCGCTGACGTGGTTCGGCGATGGCTCGGTGCCGGCGCTCAAGGTGGACCTGCTCGCCTTCGAGCAGGTGTTCGACAGCGCCACCGCCAGCCGGGGCGTGGTGCGGGCGCGCGCCACCGTCTATCACAAGGGATTGATCGGCCAGAAGACCTTCGTGGCCGAGCAGCCCGCCCCCAGCGCCGATGGCGCCGGCGGCGTCAAGGCGCTCTCCACCAGCAGCGACGCGGTGATCGCCGCCATCCTCGACTGGGCTGCCACACTGCCGCTGGCCGCCGCCACGGCATCCGGCCCGGCCGCGCTGCCCGCCGCCAACCCGCCCGGCGCCAATGCGGTGCCGCTGCCGACGGCGCCGCCGTCACCGAATCCGCCCCGGCCGTAACGGCGGCCTGTATTCGCACGCATGACTCTGGTCGCGCCCCCGACATCTCCCCCGCCCCCGCCGCAGACGCCGCGCCAGCCGGAGCTGGACGGCTGGCTGCCGCGCCACTCGCCGCTGGCGCGCGTCGGCCTGATCTGCTTCACGCTGCTGGTGGCCTACGCCAGCCTCTATCCGTTCACGGGATGGGTCAATAACGGCATCTCGCCGCTGGCCTTCCTGACCGCGCCCAAGCCGCGCTACATCACCGAGTTCGACCTGATTACCAACGTGCTCGGCTATTGCCCGTTCGGGGCGCTGGTCGTGCTGGCGCTGCACCCGCGCATCTCGGGCGCGCGCGCCACGCTGATCGCGCTGGTGGCCGGCGCGCTGCTGTCGGCGGTCATGGAGGCGTTGCAGACCTGGCTGCCCAGCCGCATCTCGTCGAATATCGACCTGATTACCAACGCGCTCGGCGCGCTGCTGGGCGCGGCCATGGTGGCGCCGTTCACCAGCGCGCTGGTGGATCGCGGCACGCTTACGCGCCTGCGCATGGCCTGGTTCGAACCCCATGCGAGCTTTGCGATCCTGCTGGTGCTGCTGTGGCCGTTCGCGCAGATCTTTCCGCAGGAGCACCTGTTCGGCATGGGCGGCATCGTGCGGGAATGGCTGACCGACCCCGATTCCTGGCCGATGGAGATCCTGCAGGGCTACTTCCCCGCCCTGCTCGATTGGCAGAACAACGTGGGACTGCGGCCCGACGACATGCAGGCCCAGTTGATGCTGGAAACCATGGTGACCGCGTGCAGCTGGATCGGCACGGGGCTGTTCGCCTCGCTGGCGATGCGGCGCACCGCGCCGATGCTGCGCATCCTGGCCGGGCTGCTCGCCTTCGCGCTGCTGCTCAAGGCCACCGTGGCCGAGTTGCAGTTCGCGGACGACAACACCTTCAACTGGCTGTCCGAGGGGGGCCGCTTCGCGCTGACCACGAGTTCGCTGGTGCTGGTGCTGCTGCTGCGCCTGCCACGCTGGCTGCGCGCGCTGCTGGCCATCGTGGCGCTGGCGGGGCTGGTGGTGCTGACCAACGTGCTGCCGGCGAATCCCTATGCGTGGATTTCGGAGCAAGGCTGGCGCATGGGACGTTTCGTGCACTTCAACAGCCTGGCCCAGTGGCTGGGCTGGCTGTGGCCGTTCGCGGCGTTCTTCTATGTGCTGTGGCGCGTGGAGCAGATGAGCATGCGCCGGCGGCTGCAGCGGCTGGCCCGGCGCCGTGCCACGGCGCGCGCCGTGGCGGCGGCGACGGACCGGCAGGTGGATGCCGGCCCGGGTCCGGGCCAGCCTTGATCCCAATCGAATCGATTTAGTGGAGCTGGCCGCCCTGCTCGCGGATATCCGCGTCGGTGGTCAGCGTGGTCTGCACCGCCACCCGCAGGCCGGCGATCAGCGTGTCCAGCGCCAGGCTCGGCGCGCCGGGATGCCGCGCCGCCTGTTCCGGCAGATAGGGAATGTGGATGAAGCCGCCGCGCGTGCCGGTCAGGCCGTGCCGCGCGATGCCATCCATCAGCCCGTAGAACACGTGGTTGCAGACGAAGGTGCCGGCAGTCTGCGACACCATCGCCGGCACGCCCGCCGCGCGCAGGTCGCGCACGATGGCCTTGATCGGCAGCGTGGCGAAGTAGGCGGCCGGGCCATCGGCGGCAATGGTCAGGTCGATCGGCTGCGCGCCGGCGTTGTCGGCGATGCGCGCATCGTCGACATTGATCGCCACGCGCTCGATCGACAGCTCCGTGCGGCCACCAGCCTGGCCGACCGCAATCGCCACATCCGGCTTTACCGACGCCAGCAGCGCCGACATCGCCTCGATGGCCGCGCCGAACACGCACGGCAGCTGGCGGGCGACGATGATCGCATCGCCCACCTGCTGGCCGTCCAGCGCCCGCACCGCCTCCCATGACGGGTTGACCGGTTCCTTGTCGAACGGCTCGAAGCCGGTAAGTAATACGGTTCGCTGGGCGGTACGCATAGTGCGTGTCTCCATCAGTTACATCAGGAAGTACAGCAGGACGATATTGGCCGCCAGGATGGCCAGCGCCGACGGCACCTGCGCGCGGATGACCGCGTTCTTGTCGTCCAGCTCCAGCAGCGCCGCCGGGACGATGTTGAAGTTGGCCGCCATCGGCGTCATCAGCGTCCCGCAGTAGCCCGAGAACATGCCGATGGCCGCCATCACGGCCGGGTTGGCGCCGAACATGCCCACCAGGATGGGCACGCCCACGCCGCCGGTCATCACCGGGAACGCGGCAAACCCGTTGCCCATGATCACCGTGAACAGCGCCATGCCCACGCAGTACACCGCCACGGCCACCAGCTTGTAGTCCATGTTGATGTAGGCGGTGGCCAGGTGCGCCACGGCCTTGCCCACGCCGGCGTCCGCGAAAACCAGGCCCAGCATCGCCAGCATCTGCGGCAGCACCAGCGCCCAGCCCAGCGACTCGATCAGCCGGCGCGACTCGCGCATGCCTTGCGTCACGGTGTCACGCGTCAGCCAGCACACCACGGCCAGCGAAACCAGGCAGCCAATGCCGAGCGACACGAACGTCACGTTCTTCGGATCGAGCAGCGGCACGCCGGCCAGCTTCACGTCCTTGAACAGCACCGTGCCGATCACGGTCACCAGCGGAATCAGCAGCGCCGGGATGAACAGCTTGTTGCCCAGCCGCTTGGCGCTGGCGCGGCGCTCCGACTCGGGCAGCGTGCCGTGCTTGCCGTGGCCCACGCCGCCGAAGCCGGCGATCAGTGCCATCAGCACGGCGGCGATGCCGACGATGGCCGGCGGGATCTTGTCGCCAATCAGGAAGATGGCCGCGTACAGCGCCCAGAACAGGCCGGTGGACAGGCGACGCGGGTGCGTCTTGTCCGTGAACGTCATCAGGGCGGTAATCGCCAGCACGAAGCCGGCCAGCCAGTAGAGATAGTCGATGGATACGATCATGGCTTACTCCCCAACCTTGCCGGATGCGGCGGACGTGGCCGGCGTCCCCGCCGGCGTCTTGCCCAGTTCGCGCTCGAGCCAGCCGTCCAGCCGCTTCAGGCGCACCGCGTGGATCAGGAACGCGCAGATCGCGGTGGGAATGCCCCAGACGGCGATGTGCAGCGGCTCCACGTCGATGTTCGACGACAGCAGGAAGGTGTGCATCAGCGCGATGGCGCCGAAGGCCACGAAGATGTCCTCGCCGAAGAACAGGCCCACGTTGTCGGTGGCGGCGCAGAAGGCCAGCACGCGCTGGCGCACCGGCTCGGGTAGGTGCCCGAAGCGGTTCTCGGCCGCACCTTCGGCCATCGGGGCCAGCAGCGGACGCACCATCTGCGGATGTCCGCCCAGGCTGGTCAGCCCCACGGCGGCGGTCAGCTCGCGCACGGCGAGGTAGACGATCAGCAGGCGGCCCACCGTGGCCGAGGCGATGCGCGAGATCCACGCCTGCGCGTGCTCCCGCAGGCCGTGGCGCTCGAGCAGGCCGATCACGGCCAGCGGCAGCAGGATGATCAGCGGCAGGTTGCGCGCCTTGACGAAGGCCGTGCCGATCGCGGTGAAGATCTGCATCAGCGGCATGGAAGCGGTCAGCCCCGTGACGATGGCGGCAAGCGCCACCACCAGCATGGGATTGAACCGCAGGACAAAGCCGATGACGATGACGCCGACCCCGAGCAGGGGCCAAAGATTGACAGCCGATTCCATGGGTAACACCAGATAGAAGGTGAAGCTAACGGTGGAGCAAAGCCAGCGCCGGCGGGCGGGCGCCCGTCAGGCACCAGCCCGGATGGCGATGCCTTCCGCGCCGAGCCGTTCCCGGATGCGGCGCGCGAAGGCAAGCGCGTGGGCGCCGTCGCCGTGCAGACACACGGTTTCGGCGCGGATCGGTACCCAGGTGCCGTCGATGGCGCGCACGCGTTGGTCGCGCACCATCGACAGGGTCTGGTCCAGGGCAACTTCCTCGTCGTCGTGCAGCGCGCCCGGCGTGCCGCGCTTGACCAGCGTGCCGTCGGGGTTGTAGCCACGGTCGGCGAACACTTCTTCCTTCACCTGCAGCCCGGCGTCGCGCGCCATGGTGATCATGCGGCTGTTGGCCAGGCCGAAGAAGACGAGGTCGGGGTTGTAGTCGCGCACGGCCCGTACGATGGCGGCGCAGAGTTTTTCATCGCGCACGGCCATGTTGTAGAGCGCGCCATGCGGCTTCACGTGGGCGAGCTGGCCGCCCTGGGCGCGCACGATGGCGTCGAGCGCGCCGATCTGGTACAGGACGTCGGCGTAGACGGCTTCCGGGTCGCGCTGCATCTCGGTGCGGCCGAAGTTCTCGCGGTCCGGGAAACTCGGGTGCGCGCCAATCGCCACGTTGTTGGCGATGGCCCACTTCACGGTCTGGAGCATGGTGGCGGCGTCGCCGGCGTGCCAGCCGCAGGCCACGTTGGCGGAGCTGATCAGCGCCAGCAGGGCTTCGTCGTTGCCGCAGCCTTCACCCAGGTCGGCGTTCAGGTCGATTTGCATGGGGGTTCTCCTTGTACGGTGGGGTCCAGCCCGGTTACGCCACGAAGCGCGTGGTGGTGCGGCGGCGCGCGGCGATCTTCATGCCATCGCCCTGCCATTGCAGCGCCTGGTCGATCTGCCGCAGGTAGCGGTCCAGCTCCGCCTGCGCGGCGGCGGCCTCCTCCAGCGTGGCCTGCACGAAGCGCACGGACGCGCCGAGCGGCACCTGCGCCAGCCGCCAGAGGTCGGCGCCGATCACGACGCCAATCTTCGGATAGCCGCCCGTGGTCTGCGCATCGCTCATCAGGGCGATGGGCTGGCCGGCCGGCGGCACCTGCATCACGCCCGGCACCACGCCGTGCGAGAGCAGGTCGCCGCTGCGCTCGGCGCGGCGCGCCAGCGCGGGGCCCTGCAGGCGCAGGCCCATGCGGTTGCTCTGCGGCGTGATGGTCCAGTCGGACTGCCACAGCGCGGCCTGCGCGGCGGGTTCGAAATCGGGATATTCGGGGCCGGGCAGCATGCGGATGGCCCAGGCGTCGTCGATGCGGTTCACGGGCAGCGCCCAGCCGGGTGCGGCCACGCCGAGCCAGTCGCGTTCCTCGTCCAGGCCCGGACGGCCGGCGGGCAGCTTGTCGCCTTCGCGCAGCACGCGGCCCTCGAAGCCGCCATAGCCGGACTTCAGGTCCGTGCTACGGGAGTTCATGACCAGCGGCACATCGATGCCGCCCGCCACGCAGAGGTAGGTGCGGGTGCCACCGCGCGGGGACGGCAGCGTCAGGGTCTCGCCGCGATGCACATCGAAGGCATGCCAGCACCAGACCGGCACGCCGTCCAGGTTGGCGCCGCACTCGGCCCCGACCAGCGCCACGCGCATATCGACATGGAAGCGCATGGCCGCGCGGCCCAGCGTGAATTCGATGCCGGCGGCGCCGGCCGCGTTGCCGAGCAGCCGGTTGCCCACCTGGAGCGCCAGACTGTCCGCCGCGCCCGAGCGGCCCACCCCGAAGCGTCGGAAGCCCACCCGGCCGAGATCCTGCACGGACGCCTGCGCGCCGGGACGAATGATTTCGATCACGCCAGATACTCCTCGACGATGAAGCGCACGGTGTCGCCCGGCGCGAACAGGGACGGCGGATCGCGGTCCGCCACGAAGAGCTGGGCGTCGGTATGGCCGATCAACTGCCAGCCGCCGGGCAGCACGGCCGGATAGATGCCGGTCTGCTCGCCGCCGATGCCCACGGCACCGGCCGGCACGGCCAGGCGCGGCTCGCGGCGGCGCGGCGTGGCCAGTTCGGGGACCATCCCGCCCATATAGGCGAAGCCGGGCTGGAAGCCAAGGAAATACACCACGTACTCGCCGGCCGCATGCCGGCGCACCACTTCCTGCGGCGTCATGCCCGTGTGCGCGGCCACATCGGCCAGATCGGGGCCGAACTCGCCGCCGTAGCGCACGGGAATCTCCACCAGCTTGCCGGTGGCGTTGCGCGTCTCGCCGGAGGCCCACGCCACCTTCAGATTGCGCTCCAGCGCGGCCACGTCGGCGGTGTCGTCGAACACCAGGGTGAGATTGTTCATGCCCGGCACCACGTCCACTACGCCGCGCCAGTCGGCGGCGCGCTCGGCCATGGCCCAGATGCGGCGCTGGACATCGAGCGAAGCGGGCGGCGCCACGCTATAGAGCAGCGCCTGCTCGGCCAGGCGATGGACGGTGCAATCGGGCATGTGGGGGCAACCTGTGAGGAAGAGGTCGGATGGCGTCGGACCGAATGTGACTCAGCCGTATTTCATCGACGATTTATCGATAAATTCATCATAACGAAACATGCCAACGCCCAGCACTCGGGGTTGTCCCTAGGATGTTATGCACCGTTAGCGACAAGATGTCGCCAAGACGGGGAATAAGTGATTTTTGCTGCGCTTATTGTGAAAGGTGGTTGAAAGGCGGTGCGCAGACATTCAAGGCGCCGCTTGCCTGCCTGTCGGAACAATAGGCAATAAAAAAGGCCGGGAGCGTGTCCCGGCCTTCTTTGATCCTGCTACCTGCGTGCTTTGTTTTGCTTCAGGCAAACCCGGCCTGATGCGCCTGCTGGTCGGCGTGGTACGAGCTGCGCACCATGGCGCCCACGGCGGCGTGGGTGAAGCCCATCTTGTAGGCCTCTTCCTCGAACATCTTGAAGGTGTCCGGATGCACGTAGCGCATCACCGGCAGGTGATGGTTCGACGGCGCCAGATACTGGCCGATGGTCAGCATGTCGATATCGTGGGCGCGCATGTCGCGCATGACTTCGAGGATTTCCTCGTCAGTCTCGCCCAGGCCCACCATCAGGCCCGACTTGGTCGGCAGGTGCGGATTACGGCGCTTGAACTCCTGCAGCAGCTTGAGCGAGTGCGCGTAGTCGGCGCCCGGACGCGCCTGCTTGTACAGGCGCGGCACGGTTTCCATGTTGTGGTTCATCACATCGGGCGGGGCGGCCTGGAGCACGTCCAGCGCCTTGTCCAGACGGCCACGGAAGTCAGGCACCAGCACCTCGATGCGCGTGGCCGGCGACAGCGCGCGGGTCTGCGAGATGCAATCCACGTAATGCTGGGCGCCGCCGTCACGCAGGTCGTCGCGGTCCACGCTGGTGATCACCACGTAGTTCAGCTTCAACTGGGCGATGGTGCGCGCCAGGTTGCCCGGCTCGTTCACGTCGAGCGGATCGGGGCGGCCATGGCCCACGTCGCAGAACGGGCAGCGGCGCGTGCACTTGTCGCCCATGATCATGAACGTGGCCGTGCCCTTGCCGAAGCACTCGCCGATGTTCGGGCAGCTCGCTTCCTCGCACACCGTGACGAGGTTGTTCGCGCGCAGGATGTCCTTGATCTCGTAGAAACGCGAGTTGCCGGTGGCCGCCTTCACGCGGATCCACTCCGGCTTCTTCAGCTTCTCGGCCGGCACGATCTTGATGGGGATGCGCGCGGTCTTGTCGGCCGACTTCTGCTTGCGGGTCGGATCGTACTCGGCAGGGGATTGCGGGGCTTCGCTGGACGTGGCGATCAGGGCGTCGCTCATACTGTTCTCCGCACGCTTGGCCGCGTGCATGTTTGGCTGTGGACTTGGCTGTGAATCGGGGCCGGGTACGCCATCGCTGTGCTCAGGCGGCCTCGGCGGCGGCATTCCCGCGCACCGGGGCACGCGCTTCGCGCGCCGCCAGCACCTCGCACAGGGCCGCCGCCAGGCGTCGCGCGATTTCGGGGTAGTGGGCCGCAGTGACGGCGCCCTTCGTGGCGTTCGTCGTGGCACTCAGCGTCGATGGCGTTCCCCCGGCTTCGCCTGCCCCCGGCACGGTGGCGCCCGCGCTGGCCATGTCGACTGTTTCCAGTCCGGCATAGCCGCAGGGGTTGATGCGAAGGAACGGTGAGAGGTCCATCTGCACGTTGAGGCTGACGCCGTGATAGCTGCAGCCGTTGCGGATCTTGAGGCCGAGCGCGGCAATCTTGGCGCCCTGGTGCGGTCCGTCCGACAGGTAGATGCCGGGGGCGCCGGGCTTGCGTTCGGCTGCAAGATTATACGCCGCGAGCGTGTCCAGCACCGCCTGCTCGATATCGGTCACCAGCTCGCGCACCATCAGGTGGCGACGACGCAGGTCGAGCAGCAGGTAGGCCACGACCTGGCCCGGGCCGTGATAAGTGATCTGTCCGCCACGATCGATCTTGACGACGGGGATGGCGGCGTCGGGCGAGAGCAGGTGCGCGGGGTCCCCGGCCTGGCCGAGCGTGTAGACCGGCGGGTGCTCGACCAGCCAGATCTGGTCCGGCGTGTCGGGCGTGCGGGCCTCGGTATAGGCGCGCATGGCGTCGAAACAGGGCGCGTACGGCTCCAGACCCCGTTCGATGACTTGAATGGCATGCATGCCCGAGAGTGTAACGAAAAGGGCCGGCATCCGCCGGCCCCTGGTGGGCGACCCCGGTCATGGCGGGGTCTCGCATTCGGCCTCCCGGTCCGGCCTGGGCGGCCAGACCAGCCTCAGTTCAGGAGGCCGTGACCTGATCCTGGCCCGGTGTCCATTCGGTCCCTCGAACCAAACGCCTCACGGCGCGGAACACGAAATGTGGCAGGTCCGCCACGGTCGCCGCCGGGCGGCGTGCTTCGGCAATCAGCGCCAGCCTGACCGGGCGGGTCGCGCGCGAGTCCACGCTGATCACGATCTCGTCGCCGCGCCGGAGCAACAGGCTGCCGCCACAACGGAGCCAGTAATCCTCCGAGTCGTTCTCGCGGGTCACCCACACGTCCGTGGCTTTGGCGTCTTCCACAAACAGACGCTGGGCAGCATGGAGCGAGAGGCTGGTGACTTCGCCAGGGACGAGGGTGAACACTGTCGTTGTGAGCAATGCTTTCATGATGGCTTTCTCCGTGTGCCGGGTGCCCGCTGACTGGTCAGATGCGCCGGAACTGGCCTGGATATTGGACCGGGCCAGTTAGGGGGCGCTGACAAGCGGTTCCGGTGCATTGCATTCTAGTGATTGCCCTAGCACTATCAAAACGATATATATTCTTGTGTCTTGTTAGCCAAACTCACATAGAGAACTCGCATCATGGTCTGGAGCGGCAGCTGGAATCCCGACAATGGACAGCGCTGGAAGCGCGATTTCCCGCGCCTGCCGGCGCTCTCCGCGCTGCGCGCCTTCGAGGCCGCCGCCCGCCACGAGAGCTTTTCCCGCGCGGCGGCGGAGTTGTTCGTCACCCATGGCGCCGTCAGCCACCAGGTCCGCGCGCTGGAGGAGGAACTGGGCCAGTTGCTGTTCGAGCGGCGCGGCAAGCGGGTGATGCTGACCGCCAACGGCCGGGTCTACGCCGAGCGCGTGCGCGACGCGCTGTTGCAGATCGCCGATGCCACGCGCGTGCTCCAGGCCGGCAACCGCGACAAGCGGCTGACCATCAGCACCATGCCGTCCTTCGCCGCGCGCTGGCTCACGCCGCGCATTGGCAGCTTTATCGAGCAGCATCCAGAGCTGGACGTGGAGCTGCTGTCCTCGAACTCGCTGGTCGACTTCGCCAATGAGGAAGTGGACATCGCGCTGCGCATGGGCAACGGTGACTACCCCGGCCTGTACGTGGAACGGCTGCTCGACGATGTGTTCTTTCCCGTGTGCAGCCCCGATTTCAACGGCGGCCGCCTGCCCGAGCAGCCGGCGCACATGGCCGGCATGCCGCTGCTGCGCGGCGAGGGCGATCCGTGGCAACCGTGGTTCGAAGCCGCCGGGCTGGACTGGCCGGAGCCGCGCAAGGGCCTGCTGCTGCAGGATTCCTCGCTGCTGCTGCAGGCCGCCGCCGAGGGCCAGGGCATCGCGCTGATCCGCTCCTCGCTGGCCTACAACGACCTGCTCTCCGGCCGCGTGGTGCGACTGTTCGACGTGAGCATCGTCTGCCCGTGGCTGCTGTACTTCGTCAGCACGCAGGCCAGCCTGGAATTGCCGAAGGTGCAGGCGTTCCGCCAGTGGCTGCTGCCCGAGATGGAGCGCTTTCGCAACATTTTGTCGCAGTGGTCTGACTAGCACCCCTTACCTCACAACCGGAGGGTTGGTGGGGCGAATGGACGGGTCACAGGAGAAGCGTTCCTGACCGGTGGGGGAGCGGAGACCAGACGGCAATTTGGTATCAAACTCAATGCGCAGACCATTGGGCAGGTCTTCCTTGCCGTAGACAAAACCGGGAATCAACGGATATCGCGCGGTAATAATTCTGCCGGTAGTCTCGCTGTGCAATTTCGATATATACATAGCGTCTTCAGTCGCCGCAATGGTGAACCGCTTCGAGTCTTTGAATGGGTCGAAGCTCACCATATAGCGCCAGCCTTTGAAGGTTTTGCCGCCATCGGTCGAATAGAGCAACGAGATGGAGCAGCCTCGGTCGCTGCACGTCCGTTCTGGCGGCTGGGACGACGGAATGACAAGGTTCAGGCCGGTTGCATCCGCATTGATGAGCCTGCCCTGAAAGTTCTCGATGCCGTTGCGCCCAAGTCTTTTGCGAATCCCTTGCTTCGTGTCGTTGTAGTACGTCGTCCCATGGTGGCAATCCCAATAGTTCTCTAGTGTCACAAAACGATGGTCGTCGATGCGATAGATCACCTGTGGCGGCACATCGTAGACGGCGTCCAGCGGTGGGCCGACATAAGAGGGCGGCGTGGCGCAACCGGCAATCAAAAGGGCGCCCAGTGCGGCGGCGGTGATGGCGCTTCGCATCAGAATTCCCTCCGTTTGATCTTTTCAGCCTGAGCGCGGGTGATTTCAGCTGCCACGGTTTCGCCGTCGATAAGCGACGGCATGGCGGGCTTCATCAGGTTGCCGGTAAGGAAATACGGGTCCCGCAAGGAGGTCCAATCGGCCTCCTGCAGCAATCGGGTCCAGAATGTGGGGTCCTTATATGCATCGCAGAAGCCAACGGGCAGGTCATAGGCGACCACGCGCTTCATGAATTCGGCATTTTCAGGCAAGCTGCTGTGATCCGTCGGCTCGGGTTGATATTGGTCGATGCGCTTCCGCATCTCTTCTCGGGTCTCAATTCTGCGATTGGGTCGCCCATCGTTGTAGATGTCTGGCTCTTCCCTGTATTCCTCCGGCTCGTAGATCGATGCGAGATATGAGAATGTCGTATCGAGACGCTCACCGGTTTCCGGGTCAACCTCGCCCCATTTTGCGGCAGTATGTTTTGACCTATCGAAGCGCTGCACCTCCTCAGCCGTCAATGGATTCGGCACTGCCTCGGCGTTGATCGTCACCGTCTTGTTCTTGTCAGGTACCGCCCAAAGCTTCATCAATCCACCCAGTACCCCGCGATTACCGTCCCAGAAATCGTCGGACTTGACCCCGGGAGGTGGATCCGGGATCGGCGGTAGCGACCCAAACTTCTTGACGCCCGGCGCGTCGCCGCAAGGCGTACCTCGCGCCAGCATCCTTTGTTTGACCGTATCGCCCAACTCCGCCAGCAGATTGGCATCCAAGCCCTGCCAGCCAATACTCTGCAAGGCCGTGCAACCCATCACCCGGTCATGGGGGCTGAAGTACACGTATAACCGCCCATGGTTGTCTCGCTCGGGCATGCCGAAGTGATTTTCGAGATCGGGGCGCCAGAAATTCATGTCCTCGGTCGCACCGACTTGCAAGCACTTTATCTGCGCCGGTGAGAGCGCCCGCTTTTCCTGTTTGATCCGGTTGGCGATATTGCGGAAAGTATTGACCCTTGCCCGTTCGGTAGGTCGTTCATTGCCACAGGTGAGGGAGTCGGTGATTTTGTCGTCGAGTGCGAACGGCGAATTCATGATGAACAGCGCGTCCGGCGCGCGCGTCTCGCACAAGGCCGTGGCGGCCATGGCAATCATCGTTCCCTGGCTGTGCGAGCAAATCGAGATCGTGTCATTAGGCGAATGCCGGCGAATCTTGTCGATCAGCCCGGCCAGACGCTGCACCGCATGGGCGTAATAGGTGCGTGGCGGCGCGTCCTGCAATTGGCGCTCCGTCTCGGTATTGAGCGCCTGCATATCCACACCCAGGACATGCCGGCGGAAACCGGCCTCGCTCCAGAGTTGCTGAAGATTGTTTGTGCCGTTCTGGAAAGGACCACCGCCCCAATACCATGGCCCGCCCTGACTCGTGCATTGCGGCGCACTGTAATCAGTGCCCCGGATATTTCGTAGCGGGATCGTATAGTTTTCTTCCTGACCATCGGGAGCTCGATAGCCCCAGTAGAAGCGGATGACGGGGGAATATCCTGCTGTTACGACACGGCGCCCATCCTGCTGTTTTGTTACGCTATCAACCGCCGTGTAGGTGGTTGCTTCGAGGTCTGCGCGATTCAATCGCTGATTCAACCCGTCGCATAGCGCGCCTTCCGCCGCGTCATACCACTCCCCTTCCGAATTGACCCCGTGCACAAAGATAATAATTCCGGGCAGGTGCGGAGGAATCTGTGCTTCCGCCCGGACCTCGAAGCTTTCCGGTGTCAGGAACGACTCCCAGTACGGCCGTCCCTGCGCGTCGATCTGCATCGGCACGACGCGCGTGGCGAAATTGAGCTTGTTCCGCTTCGATTCGTTAGCCGGCGCGGGTTGAGCCGACCGCCCATCGTCCTCTTCAAAAACATCAGCCATATGACCTCGCTTCCATGCCACCGCAGCCTGAAAAGCTGCGTATTCGGCATGCTAGAAGCGAGGATCCGGTCACTACAATCGTAAAACGCCGAAACTCGCGTCGGCGAAGATGGCTTGGCGGCTATGGGGTCCGGCCGGGTGACTCAGCTTTCTTCGTCTTTTTCCGATGGTGTCGGCGCAGGCTTTGCGGCGGCAGTCTTTGCACGCCCCGCGCGCGGGTGGGCCTGGTCGTAGACCTTGGCCAGATGCTGGAAGTCGAGTGAGGTGTAGACCTGCGTCGTAGCGATGCTGGCGTGGCCGAGCATCTCCTGCACCGCGCGCAGGTCGCCTGACGATTGGAGCATATGCGTGGCGAATGAGTGGCGCAGCATGTGCGGATGCACGTGGGTCGGCACGCCGGCCGACAGCGCCTGCTTGCGGATGCGCGACTGCACGGTCGCCCCGGACAGCCGCTTGCCGCGCGTGCCGAGGAACAGCGCGTGGGCGTCCTCGGGCGCTGCGCCGGGGCGCAGCAGCGTGTCGCGCACGGCCAGCCACGCCCGCAGCGCCTCCATCGCCTTGCTGCCGACCGGCACCGAGCGCCGGCGCGAGCCCTTGCCGATCACGGTGACCTCGGCGCCCGCCAGGTCGATCCAGCCGATCGAGCGGTACGCGCCATCCTCGGTGTAGCGCAGGTCGAGCTGCACCAGCTCCGACAGCCGCAGCCCGCTCGAATAGAACAGTTCGAACACCGCCTGGTCGCGCCGCGCCTCGGCCGAGTCGCCGGGGCGATGGGCGACCAGCGCCACCGCATGCTCCACCGACAGCGCCTTGGGCAGCGGCTGGCCGCGCTTGGGCGCGCGCACCCCATCGACAGGATTCACCGCCACGCCATGGCCATGGCGCGCCGCCCACAGGTAGAAGCCGCGCCAGGCGGAAAGCGTGCGGGCGATGGTCCGCGCGGACAGGCCGCCGCCGTGCATGCGCGCGGCGAAGGACCGGATGTGATGGGTTTCGAGCGCCAGCAGCGCCACGCCCGGCGCGTGGCGCGCGGCGTGGGTCTGGAGCACGGAGAGGTCGTGGCCGTAGCTGGCCAGCGTGTGTTCGGCCAGCTTGCGGCCGGTGGCCAGCCAGTCGAGGTAGCGCACCACCAGCGGATCGGGCACCGGCTTGGGGTCCGGTGCCTCGCTATCCGATGGCGGGCGGCGGGACATGTCAGTCGCGCAGGCGGTTCAGCGCGGCGCCGGCGACTTCGCCGATCTGGCCCAGGTAGGCCGTGCCCATGCCTTCGTGGAAGCGGCGCGCATCGGGCGAGCCCAGCACCAGCAGGCCGAAGGTGGCGCCCAGCGCGTCTTCGTCCGGGCGGGTCGGCACGCGCAGCGCCACCATCGCCAGCGAGGCGATGTCATCACGCTCGAGCAGCGCGGCGGCCTCGAAGCCGCTGTTCGGGCCGCAATACGGCGCGCGCAGCCCTTCGGCAAACAGGCGCAGGTCGTCGCTGGCGCCCTGCGCCACTTCGATGTGCGTAAAGGCTTCGCCGACGTTCCACACGCGCAGCGCCACGGCCGGCACGTCGAACACCTGCTGCAGGCCGTCCTGCACCGTGTACGGCAGCGCGTGCGAGTCGGCCTCGGCCAGCAGGCGGAGCTGCCAGGCGTGCATGCGCTGCTGGGTGCGGTCGTTGTCGTGCCCGTGGCGGACCAGGTCGGCCAGCTTCAGCTCCAGCCCCTTGTTCTTCTCGCGCAGGATTTCCATCTGGCGCTCCTGCAGCGACACGGCGCGATGGCTATGCGGGCTGGTCAGCTGCACCGCGGCCAGCAGTTCGGCGTGTTCCTCGAAGAACTGCGGATTGCTCTGCAGCCAGGCGGCGACATCTTGGGCGTTCATAAGCTTCTACCGGAGTATTTTTCGGATGGCAGTGTAGCAAACGGCACTGCTAGGTCTGGATCAGCCGCTTCTGGCGCGAAATGCTCATCAGGATGCCGATCCCCATGCCCAGTGTCACCAGCGCCGTCCCGCCGTAACTGAGCAGCGGCAGCGGCACGCCCACCACGGGCAGGATCCCGCTCACCATGCCCATGTTCACGAAAGCGTAGGTGAAGAAGATCAGCGTGATGGAACCCGCCAGCAGCCGCGAGAACAGCGTCGGCGCATTGGCGGCAATATACAGCCCGCGGAAGATCAGCATCAGGTACAGCACCAGCAGCACCGCGTTGCCGATCAGGCCGAATTCCTCCGAGAACACCGCGAAGATGAAGTCGGTGTGCTTCTCGGGGATGAATTCCAGGTGGGTCTGGGTGCCCTTGAGCCAGCCCTTGCCGGTCACGCCGCCCGAACCGATGGCGATAATCGACTGGATGGTGTGGAAGCCCTTGCCGAGCGGGTCGGTGGTGGGGTCCAGCAGCGTGCAGACGCGGTGCTGCTGGTAGTCGTGCAGGATCGGCCAGTTCACGCCCGGGGCGCAGATCTGGCTTTCATACGAGATCAGCAGCGTGACCGCCACCACGCCGATGGCCAGCAGCGGCAGGATGATCTTCCAGGTCAGCCCGGCGAAATAGATCACATAGAGGCCGGCGGCCAGCACCAGCAGCGCCGTGCCAAGGTCAGGCTGCTTGGCGATCAGCCCCACCGGAATGCCGAGCATGACCAGCGCCACGACAAAGTCGAACCACTTGACCACGCCCTCGCGCTTCTGGAAGTACCACGCCAGCATCAGCGGCATCGAGATCTTCATGATCTCGGACGGCTGGATCACCATGCCCACGTTGAGCCAGCGCCGCGCGCCCTTGCGGATCAGGCCGAACATCGCCACGGCAATCAGCAGCGCCACGCCCACTGTATATAGGGGGACGGCGACCCGCATCAGCAGCTGGGTCGGCATGTAGGCGATCACCATCATCACTGCGTACGAGAGCAGGATGTTGCGCAGCTGGTCTTCCACGCGGCCCGGCATGTCGATGGCGGCCGAGTACAGCGCCACGATACCGGTGGCGAACAGCAGGAAGACGATCAGGGCCAGCGGCTTGTCGAAGCCCGTGAGGGCCGTCCGGATCACGGACACGACGCGGCGTTTATCCATGGTGCCCGTCTCCTTTACTCTGAAGCATTGTTACGGGGGGCGGGTGCCGTCGTGCTGACCGGCCGGACGCGTGGCTTGGCCGGCGCAGGCGCCGAGGCGGGTGCGGGGCGCGCGGCGGGTGCCGGGACCGGCACCGGAGCCGGCGCGGCCGGCTTGCTGTGGCCAAGCGCCTGGAGCATCCGTTCGTCGAGCGTGGCCACGGCCGAGGCCGGCGCGATGGCGGCCGGGTCAAGCTGGGCGGCGATCGATTCCGACGCGCCGCGCGCGCCGGCGCCCGATGCCACGGTGGCGCCGGAAGCCCCCGCCAGGGCTGCACTCGCCCCCGCAGCACTGGCGTCCGCGCCCGAGGCCGCGCTCACCGGCGCATTGGCCATCACCGTGGCCGTCGCCACGTTCGCCGTCAGGCCGGTGGTGAACACGCTCGGCGTGTCCACCGGCGGCTTGCCGCCCGCGCGCTCGCGCTCGGCCGGCGGCGGCGCGTTGGCCTGCAACTCCTCGGGCCACTTGCCGAGCAGGTAGTAATCCATCACCTTCCGCGCGATCGGCGCCGCCACGGCCGCGCCGAAGCCGGCGTTCTCGACGATCAGCGCCAGCGCGATCTTCGGGTTGTCCGCCGGCGCGAACGCGGTATAGAGCGAGTGGTCGCGCTTGCGCTCGTCGATGGCATGGTGGTTGTACTTCTCGCCCTTGGCCAGCGTGTAGGTCTGCGCCGTGCCGGTCTTGCCGGCCGATTCGTAGGCCGCGCCCGCGAACACGCGCGCGGCAGTGCCCGAGTGCGTCACGGCCACCATGGCCTTCTTGATCACGTCGATATCGGCCTGCTTGAGCGGAATCCGATAGCTTTCCTTGGGCACGGTCAGCGTCCGCTGGCGCGAGACCGAATCCTCCACCGCCTTCACCAGGTGGGGCTTCATCGCCGCGCCATTGTTGACGATGATCGACACCGCATTGGCCAGTTGCAGGATCGTGAAGCTGTTGTAGCCCTGCCCGATGCCCAGCGAGATGGTCTCGCCGTCATACCACTTCTGCTGCTCGGGCTTGCGGTACGCCTTGCGCTTCCACTCGGTGGACGGCAGGATGCCACGGCTTTCGCCCTCGATGTCGATACCCGTGATCTGGCCGAACCCGAGCGGCTTCATGAAGTCGTGGATGCCGTTGACGCCCATGTCGCGCGCCAGCGCGTAGTAATAGGTGTCGCAGGACTGCACGATGGACGCCTGCATGTCCACCCAGCCGTGGCCGCCCGGCTTGTCGTCGCGGAAGGTGTGGTTGCCCAGCGTGAAGAAGCCCGGATCGTGCATGCCCCAGGCGGCCGTGCGCTTGCCGATGGTCAGCGCCGCCAGCGCCATGAACGGCTTGTAGGTGGAGCCGGGCGGATAGGTGCCGCGCAGCGGGCGGTTCAGCAGCGGCTTGTCCGGCGAGCTGTTGAGTTCGTCCCAGGTCTTCGAGTCGATGCCTTCCACGAACAGGTTCGGGTCGTAGGTCGGCTTGGAGACGAAGGCCAGGATGTCGCCCGTGGCCGGCTCGATCGCCACCAGCGCACCGCGCCGGTCGCCAAACAGCTGCTCGGCCAGTTGCTGGAGGCGGATGTCCAGCGACAGGATCAGGTTGTTGCCCGGCGTGGCCGGCGAGGTGGACAGCGTGCGGATCGGCCGCCCGCCCGCGCTCACTTCCACTTCCTCGAAGCCGGTCAGCCCGTGCAGTTCGGCCTCGTAGCTCTGCTCCAGGCCGATCTTGCCGATGTAGTTGGTGCCTTTGTAGTTGTCGGCGTCCTTGCGCGGATCGTACTTGGCGCCCTCGGCGTCGTTGGCCTCGTCCATCGCATCGATCCGCTCCTGGTCGCGCTGCGAGATGCGCCCCAGGTAGCCGATCACGTGGCTGGCCGATTCGCCGAGCGGGTACTGGCGGAACAGCCGCGCGCGCACATCCACGCCGGGAAAACGGAAGCGCTGGGCGGAGAACTTGGCCACTTCCTCGTCGGAAAGCTGGCTGCGGATCGGCAGGCTTTCGAAGCTGCGCGACTCTTCCAGCAGGCGCTTGAAGCGGCGGCGGTCACGCGGCTGGATATCGACAAGTGACGAAAGCGACTCAATCGTGTTGTCGAGGGTATCGGTCAGCTTCGACGGCGTGATTTCCAGCGTGTAGGCCGAATAGTTGCGCGCCAGGATCACGCCGTTGCGGTCCATGATGATGCCGCGATTGGGCTCGATCGGCGCCACCGAGATCCGGTTGTCCTCGGCCTTGGCCGAGTACTGGTCGTGCTTGTACCACTGCAGCCACAGGAAGCGGGTGAACAGCAGCCCGAAGCAGATCACCGTAAACAGGGCGGCAGCCGCCACGCGGATGCGGAAGCGGCCGATTTCCAGTTCGACGTTGCGGATTTCGGTCATGGCGGTACTGCGGCGGCGGGTTCGGCGTGGGCGGTGGCCCGGGCGGCTCTATATAGATAGATCCGGCCCGGGAAGGCTGGATCGGCTAAATCGGTCGGGTTTCGTCGATGTCGTGCGAACGCCGCTGTGGCGCCAACAGCACACTGGTGGCCAGCGGCCACAGCAGCGCCTCGATGCAGGGCGCCAGCAGCAGTTGCCAGCCCGGCAGGGGCGCGCCCATGGCCAGGCGGATCACCACCGGCACGGCGTGGACGATAAACAGCAGCGGCAGCACGTGCAGCGCCTGGGTATAGACCGAGAACCACAGGACGCGGCGATGGATCGTGATGGCGAAGTAGGCCAGCAGCGTGTAGGCCATGGCGTGCTCGCCCAGCAGGCGGGCATCGTGCACATCCATCAGCAGGCCGAGCAGGAAGGCCACGCCCATGCCGACCTTGCGCGGCTGGTGGATGTTCCAGAACACCAGCACCAGCGCCACCATGTCCGGAATCCAGAGCGTGGTGCCCCACGGCATCAGGTTGAACAGGAAGGCGACGATGAACGTCACCGCGATGAACGCGGGGTTGACCGGGCGCAGCAGATACTGGGGATTGGTCACCGTGCGGGCTCCGTGGCAGCGGGTTTATCGCCGTTTTTCTCTGCCGATTTCTCGGCACCGGCGCGGGCCGCCGCCGAACGCGCACCGCGCTCGGCCTTCTGCGGCTTGTCCTCGTCCTGCGGACGCGGTCCCAGCCCGGACTCGTAACGCACCACCAGCAACTGTCGGTGCGAGCGCACGCCAGCCACCGGCTCGCAGTACACGCGCGAGAAGGCGGTATCGGCCTTGCGTTCGATATGGGAGATCTTCGCCACCGGCAGGCCGGGCGGATAGGTCCCGTCCAGGCCGGATGTGACGAGAAGGTCTCCTTGCTGGAGATCGGCCGAGGCCGCCATGAAGCGCAGGTCGAGCTGCCCGGCACGCGAGCCGCCAAAGGCCACGCTGCGCAGCCCGTTACGCACCACCTGGACCGGAATCGCCTGATCCTTGTCGGTCAGCAGCGTCACTTCGGACTGGAGCGGCGAGACCCGCGTGATCTGGCCGATCACGCCGCGTTCGTCGATCACCGGATAGCCGGCGCGCAGGCCCTGCACGCTGCCCCGGTCGATCACGATGCGCTGGCTGTATGGGTCGCGGGCGTCATAGAGGATCTCCGCCGCCACCACCGGCGTGGCCGATTGCTGGGTCAGATTCAGCAGCTTGCGCAGCTGGTTGTTCTCGGCCTCGAGCTGGGCCTGGCGCACGGCGGCGCTGGCCTGCTCCACGGCGCTGCGGCGCAGCTCGCGGTTCTCGTTGGCCAGCGTGACGGACGACTGGGCATAGTCAAAGACGCCGCGCAGCGCATCGCGCGGCACCAGGACCACGCGTTCCACCGGCATCAGCACGGTGGCGGCAACCTGGCGCGCGACGCGCATGGCGTCGAAGCGGGCATCGACCACGAGCAGCGTCAGCGCGATGGTCACGAAAATGACCAGCCGCGCCACGGCGGACGTGCCTTGCTTGAAGAGCGGCGGTGGGGAGTAATCCATTTACCCGTGCGCAGGCGAAGTCATCCCGCCGGGGGCGGCGGGAAGGGGCGGAAATCTCGTGGCGCACGCGCCGGCGCAGCCTGCTGGGGCCGGCATGCCGCGTGTCGCCACGTTGCGGTTCCTGTTCTTACTCGTACGAGAAGATGCTGCCGAGCTTGTCCATGCGCTCGAGCGCCATGCCGGAGCCGCGCACCACGCAGGTCAGCGGGTCTTCGGCCACCAGCACCGGCAGGCCGGTTTCCTCGGCCAGCAGGCGGTCCAGGTCGCGCAGCAGCGCGCCGCCACCGGTCAGCATCATGCCGCGCTCGGCGATGTCGGCACCCAGTTCCGGGGGCGTCTGCTCGAGGGCGATCTTCACGGCGGACACGATCTGGTTCAGCGGATCGGTCAGGGCTTCGAGGATTTCGTTCGACGAGACCGTGAATGCACGCGGAATGCCTTCGGACAGGTTGCGGCCCTTGACTTCCATCTCGCGCACTTCGGACCCCGGGAATGCCGAGCCGATTTCCTTCTTGATGGCTTCGGCGGTCTGTTCGCCGATCAGCATGCCGTAGTTGCGGCGGATGTAGTTGACGATGGCTTCGTCGAACTTGTCACCGCCCACGCGCACCGAACCCTTGTAGACCATGCCGCCCAGCGAGATGATGCCCACCTCGGTGGTACCGCCGCCGATGTCCACCACCATCGAGCCCGACGGTTCCGACACCGGCAGCCCGGCGCCGATCGCGGCCGACATCGGCTCCTCGATCAGGTACACCTGGCTGGCGCCGGCGCCCAGCGCCGATTCGCGGATGGCACGGCGTTCCACCTGGGTGGAGCCGCACGGCACGCAGATGATGATCCGGGGGCTCGGGCGCAGCAGCTTCGAGTCATGGACCATCTTGATGAACTGCTTGAGCATCTGCTCGGTCACGGTGAAGTCGGCAATCACGCCGTCCTTCATCGGGCGGATGGCCTCGATATTGCCCGGCACCTTGCCCAGCATCTGCTTGGCTTCCTTGCCGACCGCCTGGATCGTCTTCTTGGCGTTGGGGCCGCCTTCCTGACGGATGGCCACGACCGACGGCTCGTCCAGGACGATGCCCTTGTCGCGCATGTAGATCAGGGTGTTGGCGGTGCCCAGGTCGATGGCCAGGTCGTTGGAGAAATAGCTGCGGAGAAATCCGAACATCAGGAATCCTGTCTTTTGTTGGTTCGCGAGTATGCGAAACGGCCGGCGCCGTCTTCGGCCCGGCCAGGTATACGTTTGCAAGGGTGATGGTTCACGGTTCCCCCGGTGCGCTGCGGCCCGTACCGGCAAGCCGGTACGCCCCGGTGCCGACGGCGAGGGGCGCATGCCCGCCCGGTCATCGGCGATCCGCAACCGGCGCAACCTGCACGCCGGACCTACGGGAACCTTTGATTAGACTCTGCGCGAAAGTTCGCCGCCAGATGCGCCGGACAGGTCGGAAAATCGCCTGACGATGGCAGAAGCCTAATCGGAGGAACCTGATTGTGAAGTGTGAAACTGCGATGAAAACCAGCCGTTAATCGCGGACTTGCCGCCGGGCCGTGCCTTTATCGTTCGCCAATCGTTTCCTGCTCTGTTGCAGTCCTGCGACGCTCGCGCGCCGCATGCCCCGGGCGGCTGCCCTGCCCGGCACTCATGGTACGTGCCAGCAGTGGCGACGGCATCACCGGCGCAGTCGCCGGCGTGACCCGTGACCTGCCTGGAACCCCCCGTTTGGCGCGCCATGTGAAGTCCGCGTTGCGGGAGGCCTGCAGCGCGTAATGATACCTTATAATCCACGCTGTTTCGGGGCGTCAGCGCCCGGAAAAACTTGTAACGAAACGATCCCGGGGGCGCCCCCGGACCCCGCTCCGGGCGTCCTGCCCGCCACCGACCGCAACATCCCCAGTCCGATGGACTGAACCCGGCGCCCGCGCCGCATCACGCCATGGCTCTCGCACTCTCCGACGTCAAGCGCATCGCGCACCTGGCCCGCATCGAAACCAGCGATGCCGAGGCCGCGCAGACGCTCGCCCAACTGAACAACTTCTTCTCGCTGGTGGAGCAGATGCAGGCGGTGGACACCACCGGCATCGAGCCGCTGGCGCACCCGCTCTCCGCCGTGCGCGACATCGCCCAGCGCCTGCGCGAGGATGCCGTGACCGAGACCGACCGCCGCGAAGACTACCAGCGCCCGGCCCCGGCCACCGAACGCGGCCTCTACCTGGTGCCGAAGGTCATCGAGTGACGCCCGGGCCCACCCGCCCGGCCCGCCGCCGCCCCTGACCGCCACCGCAGACACCAGACCGACATGTCCTTTTCCGCTGATTCCGTGACTTCCCTGCGCCAGATCGCCGATGCCCTGGCGGCGCGCACCGTCTCCGCCGAGGAACTCGCACGCGACTACCTCGCCCGCATCGAGGCCGCGCGCGACCTGAACGCCTTCGTCGACGTCAACGCCGACCTCACCCTGGACCAGGCCCGTGCCGCCGATGCGCGCCGCGCCCAGGGCCAGGCCACGCCCTTGACCGGCGTGCCCATCGCCCACAAGGACGTCTTCGTGACGCGCGGCTGGGCCTCCACGGCCGGCTCGAAGATGCTGGCCGGCTACCAGAGCCCGTTCGACGCCACCGTGGTGGAGCGCCTCGCCGCCGCCGGCATGGTCACGCTGGGCAAGACCAACATGGACGAATTCGCGATGGGTTCGTCGAACGAGAACTCGTATTTCGGCATCGTGCGCAACCCGTGGGACAAGCAGCGCGTGCCGGGCGGCTCCTCGGGCGGTTCCGCCGCCGCCGTGGCCGCAGGGCTGGCCCCGGCCGCCACCGGCACCGACACCGGCGGCTCGATCCGCCAGCCGGCGTCGTTCTCGGGCATCACCGGCATCAAGCCGACCTACGGCCGCGTCTCGCGCTACGGCATGATCGCGTTCGCTTCGTCGCTCGACCAGGGCGGCCCGATGGCCCGCTCGGCCGAGGACTGCGCGCTGCTGCTCAACGCCATGGCCGGTTTCGATCCGAAGGATTCCACCAGCCTCACGCCCGCCCAGGGCGGCGTGGACGAGGACTTCACGCGCCATCTGGGCCAGCCGCGCGCCGGCGCCAGCGCCGACCAACCGCTGGCCGGCCTGCGCATCGGCCTGCCGCGCGAGTACTTTGGCGCGGGCCTGTCCGCCGATGTGGAAGCCGCCGTGCGCGGCGCGCTGGCCGAGTACGAGAAGCTCGGCGCGACGCTGGTCGACGTGACCCTGCCCAAGACCGAGCTGTCGATCCCGGTGTACTACGTGATTGCGCCGGCCGAGGCGTCGAGCAACCTGTCGCGCTTCGACGGCGTGCGCTACGGCCACCGCGCGGCCGAGTACAGCGACCTGCTCGACATGTACAAGAAGTCCCGCGCCGAAGGCTTCGGCGCCGAGGTCAAGCGCCGCATCATGGTGGGCACCTACGTGCTGTCGCACGGTTATTACGACGCCTATTACCTGCAGGCGCAGAAGATCCGCCGCATCATTGCCGACGATTTCCAGCGCGCCTTCAGCCAGTGCGACGTGATCATGGGCCCGGTGGCGCCCACGGTGGCCTGGAAGCTCGGCGAGAAGACCGCCGACCCGGTGCAGATGTACCTGGCCGACATCTTCACGCTCTCCACCAGCCTCGCCGGCCTGCCCGGCATGAGCGTGCCCTGCGGCACTGGGCAGGACAACATGCCCGTCGGCCTGCAGCTCATCGGCAACTATTTCGACGAAGCGCGCCTGCTGCAGGTGGCCCATGCGTTCCAGCAGGCCACCGACTGGCACCTGCGCCGCCCGGCCTGATGACGATGCACGACAAGCGCCTGCTACGCCTCTTTGTCGCGATGGCCCTCGCCGTGGTGCTGGCCGGCTGCTCGCTGCCCTTCGGCGGGCGCTCCACGCCCATCGCCGCGCGGGACATCGACCTGAACGGCGACTGCCGCCGCACCGAGGAAGACGGTTTCCGCGAGGACGCCCAGCTACGCGTGGTGGACAACGCCGTGCAGCAGTTGCAGTGGAAGCTGTGGGTCGGCAAGCGCGGCTCGTGCAGCTTCAATCTGGCCGACTTTCGACAGGTGCGCAAAACGCCACATATCGAGCTGCGCGCCAACGATGGCAGCGCCTGCAAGCTGATGGTCTGGCAGGACCCGCGCCGCGTGACGCTGGCGCACGCAAGCTGCCAGTCGCACTGCACGCCCGGCATCTATGAAGAAGCGTGGCCGGTGATGTTCGAGCCGGACTCGGGCGCCTGCGCCCGCACGCGATAACGTAACTATCATGCCGCCACGCCGCCCACTCTCATCCTTCGCCGCCGGGGTTCTGCCCGGGGTTATGCCTCGGGCGCGGCGCTGGCTGCGCGCGGGTTTTGCGATGATGACGGTGGCGGCGGTGCCGGCCTGGAGCACGGTCTCGGCGCCGCAAGCGCCGATTTCGGCCTCCAGTGCGCCTGCTGTGGCGGCTTCTGTGGCGGCCTCGGCAGCCACCTCCACATCGGCCGCCCCGGCGCCCATCGTCCAGCGCGTACGGCTGGCGGGCGATGCCGGCATGCCGACGCTCCCCGCCTACTGGTTCCTGCCCCGCGACAGTGGCCAGCCAAGGGCCCAGCCGCTGCCGGTGGTCGTGGCGCTGCACGGCTGCGGTGGGCTTGAAGACACGCATCGCGTGGCACGGCGCACCGGCTCCATCGACGAAATCCTCGACCCGGCCGGCGCCCTGCAGGCCCGCTACCGCGAGTACGCCCACTGGCTGACCGAGCGCGGCTACGCCGTGCTGATGCCGGACAGCTTCGGCCCGCGCGGCCGCATCACCAGCGGCTGCGGCGACACGCCGGACGCGCGCGGCATCGACGACAAGACGCGCCGCGCCGACGCCCTGGCCGCGCTGCGCTGGGTGGCCCGCCAGCCCGGCGTCGACCCGCGCCGCATCGTGCTGCTGGGCTGGTCGAACGGCGCGCAGGCGGTGCTGGCCGCCATCGACGCCAGCCGCCCGTGGCCGGCCGGCACGCCTGCCGTGGAGCGCGCCGTGGCCTTCTACCCGGCCTGCAAGCGCGTGGTGCGGCAGCACAATTTCAAGCTGCGCGCGCCGGTGCTGATGATGATTGGCGGCGCGGACGACTGGACCCCGGCCACGCGCTGCGCGATGCTCCAGAACGCGGTGCTGGCCCGCCAGCCCGATGCGCGCTTCCGGCTGGAGATCTACCCGGGCGCCTATCATGGCTTCGACGGCACCAGCGAGCTGCACGGCCGGCGCGACGCCTCCCGGCGCACCCCGGGCAGCGATACCGCCAGCGGCGGCGACGCCCTGGCGCGCGTGGCCGCGCTCGCCCAACTCGATTCGTGGCTGTTGAACCCCGCGCCCTGAAAAACGCCGGGTCCGGCCTGATATAGAACAGAACAGAAGACTTAAACCAGGAATACCGCCATGCAATGGGAAGTGGTGATCGGCCTGGAGACGCATACGCAGCTCTCCACCGCCTCGAAGATTTTTTCCGGCACCTCCACCGCGTTCGGGGCCGAACCCAACACGCAGGCCTCGCCCGTGGATCTGGCGCTGCCGGGCGTGCTGCCCGTGCTGAACAAGGGCGCCGTCGAGCGCGCCATCGAGTTCGGGCTGTCCATCGGCGCCCATATCGCGCCGCGCAGCATCTTCGCGCGCAAGAACTACTTCTACCCTGACCTGCCGAAGGGTTACCAGATCAGCCAGTACGAGATCCCGGTCGTGCAGGGCGGCACCATCACGATCCAGGTGGAAGGACGGCAGGGCGTCTACGAGAAGACCGTGAACCTGACCCGCGCCCACCTTGAGGAGGATGCGGGCAAGTCGCTGCACGAGGACTTCGCCAACATGACCGGCATCGACCTGAACCGCGCCGGCACGCCGCTGCTGGAGATCGTGACGGAGCCAGACATGCGCAGCTCGGCCGAGGCCGTGGCCTATGCCAAGGCATTGCACTCGCTCGTGGTGTGGCTCGGCATCTGCGACGGCAACATGCAGGAAGGCAGCTTCCGGTGCGACGCCAACGTCTCGGTGCGCCCAGTCGGCCAGAAGGAATTCGGCACCCGCCGCGAAATCAAGAACCTGAACTCGTTCCGCTTCCTGCAGCAGGCGATCGACTACGAAGTGCAGTGGCAGATCAACGAGATCGAGGACGGCCGCAAGATCGTCCAGGCCACCGTGCTGTTCGACCCGGACACCGGCGAGACCCGCGCGATGCGCACCAAGGAAGACGCGCACGACTACCGCTACTTCCCCGATCCGGACCTGATGCCGCTCGAGATCGACAGCGAGTGGGTCGAGCGCGTGCGCGCCGGCCTGCCCGAGCTGCCGGCGGCGATGCAGGCGCGCTTCGTCTCGCAATACGGCCTCTCGGCCTACGATGCGAGCACGCTCACGGCCACCAAGTCCCTCGCCGCGTACTTCGAGGCTGTGGTGACCGAAGCCGGCGTGGCCAGCGCCAAGCCGGCGGCCAACTGGCTGATGGGCGACGTGGCGTCGCAACTGAACCGCGAAGGCATGGCCATCGACGACGCCCCGGTGCGCCCGGCGCAACTGGCCAGGCTGCTGGCGCGCATCGCCGACGGCACGGTGTCCAACAACACAGCCAAGAAGGACGTCTTCCCGGCGATGTGGGCCGGCGAGTCCGGCGGCGACGCCGACGCGATCATCGCCGCCAAGGGTCTCAAGCAGATGTCCGATACCGGCGAACTCGAGAAGATCATCGACGACGTGCTGGCCGCCAACGCCAAGTCGGTGGAAGAGTTCCGCGCCGGCAAGGAAAAGGCGTTCAACGCACTGGTTGGCCAGGCCATGAAGGCCACCAAGGGCAAGGCCAACCCGGCCCAGGTCAACGAACTGCTCAAGAAAAAGCTCGGCTGACCCGCCCTCGGCGTCATCCGAGCCATCTGGCGAAAGAAGCCGGCCCGCGCAAGCGGCCGGCTTTTTTGTTGGGCGCCCCTGAGCACCCCTAAGCGCCCCTAAGCCCCCCGCAGCGCCCGCTCCAGCGCCACGATGCGCGCCTCGAGGTCGTGCAGGCGGCGCTCGCGCGAGGCGAGGGCTTCCTGCATCTGGGCGATGGGCGCGCTCAGTTGCCCCACGGTGGCCGCGTCGGTCGGCGCGGTGCCCGGCGCGACGTTGATGATCTGGCGCTGCAGGGTGTCGGTGCCGACCGAGACCGTCAGGTCGCGGTCGCAGTACGAGGCCGTGCCGAGCGCCACGCCGTGCGCTGCCGCCGCGCGGCTGCCGTGCCCGAGCGCCACCGCGAACTCGGTGCTGGCGACGGCGTCGGTGCCCACGGCGACCGCGCCGGTATTGGTGGCCTGCGCCATCGGCCCCACGGCGATCGCCGTCGCGCCGGAGGCTTCCGATCGCTGGCCCAGCGCCACGCTTTTGTGGCCGGATGCCACCGCGGCCATCCCCACCGCCGTGGTGCCGCCCACCTGGAAGCTGTCCGCGCCGGTCGCCACGGCATTGCCGCCGATGGCGACGCTCCACGCGTAGACGGCCTGCGCTTTTTCGCCGATCGCGACCGAGCGGCTGCCATAGGCATAGGTATCGCAGCCCAGCGCGACCGAGCCGGCGTCCACGGGGTCCCGCGCGGCGACATCGGCACGGGCATTCAGGCCAATGGCCACGCCGGGCCCCGACTCGCTGACCGTCGCCCCTTGGCCCAGCACGACACTGCCGACCCCGGTGGCGACGGTATCCGCGCCGATGGCGATGGCGTTGCTGCCGGGTGCCGAGGCGGCCGTCCCGCTGGCGTTCACCTGCACATACTTGAGGCCGGTCTTGCCCGAGGCGAGGTCATCCACCGTCTGCGACAGCGCGGCGATGTCCTGCGCATTGCCAGCGACGTCGGCCTCCGTGTCGGCCAGCTGGCTGCCCGTGATGGCGTCGCTGCTGCCGGGGCTCACATCGCCGGGCCGGAGCCCCGTGACCAATGTCGATGGCAGCGTAGCGCGGCTCTTGCTCTTGTCGTCATAGGCCAGGTAGGGCGCACCGCCGCCACCGCCACCGCCACCGCCACCGCCACCGCCACCGCCACCGCCACCGCCACCGCCACCGCCACCATTGCCGTTGGCGGACGATGGATGGTTCCCTGCTTCGGGCTCAGTCTGAGGAATTGCCATGAAGGGCTCCTGGAATCGGGTTGATCAGAACCACGGCAAGGGCGCATACACGGCCCGTGCCGTCGCCATGGTCGCTACCCGATTTCCGAAAGTACATGGATCCAAAGGCCGCCCGCCCCCCGACTACGAACGCCCCGCCGCCCGCTCCTGGTTGTTGGCGATGGCGCCGCGCCCGATGCCGATCGTGCCGTAGCCGTACACGTTCGCGCTGGCTCCGATCGCCACGGCCTTGTCGCCCCATGCCGTGGCATCGCTGCCCAGTACCACCACGCCGTCGCCGGGCGAGTCCGGCCCGACCTGCGCCTGGGAGCCGATGACCACGCCCCGGCCCGCGGCGCCGAACACGGCGCCCTCGCCCACCACAACGCTCCCCGAGCCCGCCGCCACGGCGGAGGGTCCGATGGCCACGGCTTCCTGGCCACTGGCCTCGCTATCGGGGCCCTTGCTGTTGGCGTGGAAGTACTTGGCGTTCTTGTCGTTCTTTCCGACTGTGCTCAGTGCCCACGCTCACCTCCACCTCCGCCGTGTGCTCGCCCCCGTACTACCTGTGGCGCACCGCACGCTCCAGCACCGCGAGGCGCGCCTCGAGTTCAACCAGCTGCTGGTTTGCCTTGAAGAGCTGGCTGCCTGCCACCGCATCCGTGCTCTGCAGGCTCTGCTCAGCGGGTCGCAACCCCGCAACTTTTACCGATTGCAGCGTAAGCCGGGTCTTGCTCCTGTCGTCGTAGAGCACCAACGCACTCTCCACTTCCCCGCGCGCATTCACGGACAGGCCCGCCTCCTTTAACTGGCCGACCGTGGCGGCATCATCATCCTCCTGCCCCGCCGCAACACGGGCGATGAAGCGGCGGGTGCTGTCATTGCCGACAGATACTGTCTGCGCGCGATCGGTCGTGGAAGCGCAACCCAGCACCACACTCTGGGCGCCATTCACGGTCGCCTTCGCGCCGATGGCCACTGCTGAATCACTGTCAACGAGGGCCAGATCGCCGATAGCAATCCCCTTGTTACCACTGGCGCTCACCGTCGCCAGACACCCGGCCGCAACCGCTCCATAAGCGTTGGTATAGGCGTAATAGCCGATGGCAGTGGTGCATATGGCATATCCCTGGGCATACGCACCCACATACACCGAGCCCGGATAGTCCGCGCCGATTGTTCCCGCCGCGTGGCCGACAGCGACGCATTCCTCGGAATCCACCTCGGCGTGACTGGCAATCGCCACCGACTCGATGCCATTGGCCTGACTGTCCGGACCGGTGCTGTTGACTGCAAAATACGTAATGCCGTCGTCTTGCAGCGCAATGGCGTCAACCCGTTCCCGTAGCGCATGGAACTGTTGCAGGGTGACATACTGGCCCGGGCGGTCCCTGTCCGAGGCGTTGGCCCTAGCCTGGACATCAGTCTGATTGCTCATTGCGTTCTCCATCAGCTGCCGCGACGGACAGCGCCCCATCCTGAGTAAGATTGCCGTGTGACCGCACCATGTGCTCAAGCCACCCGGGGCCATTCCTGCACGACTACCTGTCGCGCACCGCACGCTCCAGCGCCGCGAGGCGCGCCTCGAGTTCGACCAGCCGCTGATTTGCCTTGAAGAGCTGGCTGCCCGTTACCGCTTCTGTGCTCTGCGCGCTCAGTTCAGCGGGACGCAATCCCGACACTCTTACCAACGGCAGCGTCAGCCTCGTCTTGTTCCTGTCGTCGTACAGCACCAGCGCACGCTCCACTTCGCCGCGCGCATTCACGGGCAGGCCAGCCTCCTTCAACTGGCCGATTGTGGCGACATCATCATCCTCCTGCCCCGCCGCAACACGGGCGATGAAGCGGAGCGCGCTGTCATTGCCTACGGACACCGTCTGCGCGCGATCGGTCGTGGAACCAGCGCCTATCGCCACACTCTGCTCGCCGCTCGCAGTGGCACTCGCGCCGATGGCCAATGCTGAATCACCGGCAACGATGGCTGTGTTGCCGATACTGATCCCCTTGTTAGCAACGGGGTCCACTATCGCGGCAGACCCGATCGCAACCGCTCCATAAGCCTGAGCGAGCGTGTCAAAGCCTATGGAGGTGCTGCACGTTTCGCTGGCTGAGGAATACGCCCCCACACACACCGAGCCCTGGCCAGATCCGGTAGCCAGGTAGCCGACTGCAACAGATTCTTCGGAATTTGCGGAGGCACCGCTGGCAATCGCCACCGACTCGCTGCCATTGGCCTGACTATCCGCGCCGGTGCTGTTGACTGTGAAATACATAATGCCGTCGTCTGTCAGCGCAATAGCGTCAACCCGTTTCCGTAGCGCATTGAATTGTTGCTGGGTGACATACTCACCCTGCAAGGCCCTCCCCGGAAGATTTCGCCTTGCTTCGATCGCGGTGCGATGGGTCATTGCAGTTCTCCGAAAGGTGCCGTTGGTGGACGGCGCGCATCATGGCGCCACAACGTCCAGGACGCCACCATGTTCCGCGGTCCCTCTCCTGAAGTACATGGATCCCCGGGTAGATGATGCGCGGGCGCCGCCGATCACTCCACCGGCACCACGCTCACCTCCACCTCCACCGTGTGCTCGCCCCCGCCCACGATGACGCCGTGCAGCAGGGGCACGTCGCTGTAGTCGCGCGCGATGGCCAGGGTGACGTGGCGGGTGTCGGCCAGCATGGCGTTGGTCGGGTCGAGATCGACCCAGCCGTTCCCGGGGCACCAGACGCCGGCCCAGGCGTGCGAGGCATCGGCGCCCAGCAGGCGCGGCTCGCCCGGCGGCGGGTCGGTGCGGAGATAGCCGCTGACATAGCGCCCGGGCAGCCCGAGCGAGCGCAGGCAGCCGATCATCACCTGGGCGAAGTCCTGGCACACGCCGCTGCGCAGCGCGAAGGCCTCCAGCGCGGGCGTGTGGACCTCGGTGATCTCGGCGTGATACTCGAAATCGGCGTGGATGCGGTGCATCAGGTCGATGGCGCCAGCCACCACGCTCACCCCGGGCGTAAAGCTGCGCCGGGCGTAGTCGCGCAGGTCCGCGTGCAGCGCCACATTGGGCGAGGCGAAGACGAACTCGGCCTCGGGATCGAACGGCTGGCCGGCGCGGTAGCGCAGCCGTTGCGCGGCCTTCTCCCACGGCGGGCTGCGGGCCGGGTCGAGCGTGGCCCAGCGCGGCGTCAGCGTGACCGTGCTGGCCGTGGTCAGCCGCATGGTCTCGTGCGGCACGTCGAGCATGAAATGAAGCACGTTGTTGCCGAAGGCATCGGTGCGCACGTGATGGTGCGAGGGCTGCGGATCGATGTCGGTGCAGTGCGCGCTCACGGCCTGCCACGGGTAGGACGGCGGCGTGACCACGGCGCGCTGCTGCGCGTGCTCCACGGGCCAGGCGTACTGGTAGGTGGTGACGTGGTGCACGCTCAGGGTGGACGGGGCGTCGGCCTCCGGCGTCGGCGCCGGGGTGGCCGGCGGCTTGGCGGCGGGCACGGGATGCACGCTCATGGCAGGTCCGTTTCCGGCGCCACGCCGGCATGGCTGAAGTACCGGCCGCCGATTTCATCGGACAGCTTGGCCATGCGCGCGCCGAGCTGGTCGCACAGCGCGGCCAGCGTGGCATGGCGGCCTTCGTCATCGGTGGCGCACAGCACCGTGCGCGACGGCAGCGCGCTGGCCGGCGGCAGCAGTTCCGCCAGCGGTACGCGGGCCTGCCCCGTGGCGCCGGTCGGCAACTGCACCAGCTTCTCGCGCAGGCGGTCCAGCACGCCGTAGAGGCCACGCGGGTTGGTGGCATCCAGCACGAGCAGGTCCACCAGCGCCGGCACGTCGGTCCGGCCCGGGAACAGCGAGCGGTAGGTCAGCGTGCTGTCGAACAGGTGCAGCAGCAGGTCGAAGCCACTGCGCGAGCGCAGCGCGCCACTGCGCTCGGCCACCTCCAGGAACAGCGCCAGCGTGGAGACGCGCTCGATATGACGGCCGATGAACACCAGCCGCCACGCTTCATCGCGCGACATGCGGTCGCCCTGCGCGCCGCTGATCGCCCCGAGCTGCATCGAGAGCTGCTCCAGCGCGACCAGCACCCGGGAGCGGTCGTACGAGCCCTCGCCGCTGGCCGAGCCGGCCGGGCACGCGGCGGCGGCCATCGCGTCATGGAAGTCGTTGCGGGCGGCCAGGATGGTGCGCCAGTGGTCGTTCGAGAGCCGGTTGCGGATCTCGTTGGCGGCGCGGGCGTGACTGGCCAGCGTCTGCACCACGCCGGCGCACCCGCTGGCATCGGCCAGCGCGGACACCAGGCTGCGCTCGAAGACCCGCAGGGACGCCTGCGGCGACGGCGTCTGGGCCGGCACCAGGCCGAACCACTGCGCCAATTGGCTGATCATGTTCAGCGTGCCGTCGTCGGTCTCATCGTTCGATTCGATCGATCCGAGGATCTGCCGGCACAGGCGCACGGTGTTCTCGGCGCGCTCCGCGTAGCGGCCGGCCCAGTACAGGTTCTCGGCGGCGCGGCTGGAGACGGCCAGCGGGCGCGAGGCGGGCGCCGCCGCCAGCCCGCTGCGCGCGGCCAGTGGCACGGCGCCCGAGGTCTGGCTGGAGAGCACCCAGGTGTCGGCGCTGGTGCCGCCCAGCTGCATCGACACCGCCTCCAGCCGGGGCGGCGCCAGTCGCATGAATCCGCCCGGCATGACCTGCCAGCCGCCGTTGCCATCGGCGATGGCGAACACGCGCAGCATGGACGCCCGCGAGCCAATCCGCCCGCCGCCGCGCCCGTCCGGCTCCCAGCACGGCGTGTGCGAAAGCGGCAGCGGCGCCTGCAGCGTGTAGCGGTCCGGCGTCTCGGCGATGCGCGCGCGCCAGTCTTCCAGCGGCTGCAGCCCGCGCTCCATGCCCAGGCGCGGCTCGCCCGGCACGCGCGGATAGGTCGGCATGACGAAGGCCTCGGTCAGCGTCGACATGGCCTCGTCCTGCGCGGCGGCCTCGCCGCACCACCAGCTCGACACCGCAGGCAGGATCAGCGTCTCCCCGAGCAACGCGCGGGCGATGCCCGGCAGGAAGCCGTGGATCGCCGGCGACTCCAGGAAACCCGCGCCCGGCACGTTCGACACCATCACGTTGCCCGCCCGCATCGCCTCCAGGAGCCCCGGCACGCCGATGGTGGAGTCGCTGCGCAGCTCCAGCGGGTCGCAGAACACGTCGTCCAGCCGGCGCAGGATCACGTCCACGCGCTCCAGCCCGCCGAACGTCTTCAGGTAGACCATGTCGTTGCGCACGGTCAGGTCCTTGCCTTCCACCAGCGTGATGCCGAGGTAGCGCGCCAGGAAGGTGTGCTCGAAGTAGGTCTCGTTGAACGGCCCCGGCGACAGCAGCACGATGTGCAGCCCGCCGCTCGACGGCAGCGAGGCCCCCTCATCCGCCCCCGCCACCAGCGGCGCGTGGGCCAGCGTGGAGATCAACTGCGCGAAGGCCGGCGGCAGGCGCCGCACGCGCATCTCGCGGAAGGCATCGGCGAACTGGCCCGAGATGATCAGCCGGTTCTCCAGCGCGTAGCCCATGCCCGACGGGGTTTCCGTGCGATGGGCGATGACGGTCCAGCCATCGTCGGTATGGACGAGGTCGATCGCCATGGTCTGGAGGAAGCTGCCGCCGGGCGGCTGGTAGCCCTTGAGGGGCCGCATGTAGCCGGGATGGCCGTAGACCAGCCCCGGCGGCAGCAGGCCGCGCGTGAGCAGTGTCTGGGGGCCGTAGATGTCGGCCATGATGGCGTTGGCGAGCGTGGCGCGCTGGGCTGCGCCGGCCTCGATCACGGCCCAGTCCTCCTCGGCGATCAGGAACGGCAGCAATTCGAGTTGCCACGCCCGCGCGCCGCCACCCTGGTCGGCATAGACGTTGTAGGTCACGCCGTTGTCGCGGATCTGGCGCGCCACTGCCGCCGCGCGCGCCGCCAGCGCGTCCGGGCTCAGATTGCCCAGGTCGCCCTGCTCGCCCAGTTCCGAGAAGAAGCGCGCCCAGGGCGCGCGCAGCGTGCCGTCCGGCAGGCGCAGCTCGTCCAGATGGCCGGACGGCACGGGCAGGGCCAGCCGGCTCGCCATGGCAGCCGGGCTGTCCGATCCGTCGAGGGGAAGCGACGACTGCAAGGGCACGGGGAGGGGTCTCCGGGGGAGGGTGTCGGGCTAGATCTGCCGCAAATCGAGCGTAAAGGGAAATTCGAGGCTGCGTTCCACCGGCGGCGCCACGGACCGCCCCGGCGTATGGCCGATGGTGAAGAAACGGGCCAGCCGCCGGCTTTCGGCCTCGTAGGCGTTCACCGGGAATGTCTGGTAATTACGGCCGCCGGGGTGGGAAACATGATACTGACATCCCCCTACGCTGCGATCCATCCACGTATCCACCACGTCGAAGGTCAGCGGGGCATGGGAGCCGATGGTCGGATGCAGCGACGACGGCGGCGCCCAGGCGCGGTAGCGCACGCCGGCCACGTACTCGCCGGCGCGGCCGGTGGGCTGGAGCGGGATGGTCCGGCCGTTCACCGTCACCACATGGCGGGTCTCGTTCATGCCGAGCACGCGCACCTCCAGCCGCTCCACCGACGAATCGACATAGCGCACCGTGCCGCCCGCCGCGCCCTCCTCGCCCATCACGTGCCACGGCTCCAGCGCCGCGCGCAGTTGCAGCGAGAGCCCGGCCGCCTCGGCCTCCACCTCGCCCACGCGCGGGAAGCGGAACTCGAAGTGCGGCGCAAACCACGCGGACTCGAACACGAAGCCGGCGCTGCGCATCTCGGCCAGCACGTCCTCCAGATCCATCTGCACGAAGGTGCCGAGCATGAAGCGGTCGTGCAGCGCCGTGCCCCAGCGCGTGAGCCGCGCGGTATAGGGCGTGCGCCAGAAACGGGCGACCATCGCCCGCAGCAGCAGTTGCTGCACCAGGCTCATGCGTGCGTGCGGCGGCATTTCGAAGGCGCGCAGCTCCAGCAGGCCAAGCCGGCCCGTGGCGCCATCGGGGGAATAGAGCTTGTCGATGCAGAACTCGGATCGATGCGTATTACCCGTCACATCGGCAAGCAGGTTGCGCAGTGCCCGGTCGATCAGCCATGGCGGGGTGTAGCCATCGCCGGCGCCTTCGTGCAGCGCCACCTGCCGACGCAGTTCCGCGAAGGCGATCTCCAGTTCGTAGAGCTGGTCGTTACGGGCCTCGTCCACGCGCGGCGCCTGGCTGGTCGGGCCGATGAACAGGCCCGAGAACAGGTAGGACAGCGCGGGATGGTTGTGCCAGTAGGCGATCAGGCTGGCCAGCACGTCAGGCCGGCGCAGGAAGGGGCTGTCCGCCGGCGTGGCACCGCCGAGCACGAAGTGGTTGCCGCCGCCCGTGCCGGTGTGGCGCCCATCGAGCATGAACTTGTCGGTGGAAAGGTGCGTCTCGTGCGCGGCCTGGTAGAGGAACTCGGTGTGATCCACCAGTTCCGCCCAGTTGCTGGCCGGATGGATGTTGACCTCGATCACGCCCGGGTCCGGGGTGACCTGGAGCAGCTTCAGGCGCGGATCGCGCGGCGGCGGGTAGCCTTCCATCACGATCTTCATGCCGAGTTCGGCCGCCGTGGCTTCCACCTCGGCCACCAGCGCGAGGTAGTCCTCGAGCACGGTCAGCGGCGGCATGAAGACATAGAGGATGCCGCGCTTGTCGCCCATCGCCTTCAACTCGACGGCCGGGCCGGCCGCGCGGCTGGGATGGCGCACTTCCACGCAGAGCGCGGTACGGATGATGTCCGCCGCCGACTCGCCGAGCGCGGGCGGGCGGGTGAAGGCCGGGGCCAGGCCGGCTGCGTCGGCCGTGGCGACCGGTGCGGGTGCTGGCTCCGCTGGTGTTGCGGGCCCGGACCGTGCCGGGGCGACGGCCTCGCCGCGCGCCTGGGCGCGCCGAACCGCCATGGCGGCCGGACCCAGCCCGGTCGGTTCGAGCGACAGCCCGCCGGCCGGCGCCGGCAACTGGCTGCGCAGCGGTGTAGTGGCCGGCAGCGGGGCGCGCGGGGCGAAGGGGTCCTGATCGAACTGCCACGGGTAGTCGGCCTCGGACACCCACGGCAGGGCGTCGAGCGGCAGCCGGTAACCCATCGGCGAATCGCCGGGCAGCAGATACATGCGGTCATCGCGCAGGAACCACGGGCCGGTAATCCATGCGGCGTCATTGCGCGACGGCGGCTCCTGCGTGGCGCGGGCCAGCGGCAGCACGTAGCCGGTGACGCGCGACAGGCCGCCTTCGAACACCCGGCGCAGGCGGGCGCGCTCCATGGCGTCTTCCAGCCGCGCCTCGTGCGGATCGACGTTGACCGGCAGGCTGCGCTCGCGCCACAGGTAGTACCAGACGTCCTCGTAGCCGGGCAGGATGAAATGCGAAGCCAGGCCGAGCCGGGCGGTCAGGGTTTCCATGAAGCGCCGGGCGTCGGCGTCGGTGTAGGCGTCCGGCTCGCGCTCATCGGCGAACAGCGCCGGGTTCTCCCAGCACGGCACGCCATCGGCACGCCAGCAGATCGACAGCGCCCAGCGCGGCAACTGCTCGCCCGGATACCACTTGCCCTGGCCGAAGTGCAGGAAGCCACCCTCGCCATATTGCGCGCGCAGCTTCTGCACCAGTTCGGTGGCCAGCCCGCGCTTGGTGGGGCCGAGCGCGTCGGTGTTCCATTCGGCGCCCTCGCGGTCGCGCGCAGCGACGAAGGTGGGCTCCCCGCCCATCGTCAGGCGCACGTCCATCTGCTCCAGCGTCCGGTCGACGGCTGCGCCGGCCGCATCGACGGCCATCCATTGCGCCTCGGTATAGGGCTTGGTCACGCGCGGGGACTCATAGATGCGCGTGATCGACATATGGTGTTCGAAGGAGACCTCGCACTCGTCCACCGCCCCGCTCACCGGCGAGGCGCCGCTGGGCTCCGGCGTGCAGGCTAGCGGGATGTGGCCCTCCCCGGCCAGCAGCCCGGAGGTGGGGTCCAGCCCGATCCAGCCGGCGCCGGGCAGGTAGACCTCGCACCAGGCATGGAGGTCGGTGAAATCGGTCTCGGCGCCTACCGGGCCATCGACGGCCTTCACGTCGGGCGTCAGCTGCAGCAGGTAACCCGATACGAAACGCGCCGCCAGCCCAAGATGGCGCAGCGTCTGCACCAATAGCCAGCCGGTGTCCCGGCACGAGCCGGAGGCGTTCTCCAGCGTGGTCTCGGGCGTCTGCACGCCCGGCTCCATGCGGATCAGGTAGCGGATGTCGTGCTGGAGGCGCTGATTCAGGGCCACCAGGAAGTCCAGCGTGGCGGTGGGCGTCCGGTCGATGCTGGCCACGAAGGCCGCCAGGCGGGGGGTCAGCTCGCCGCGCACCAGATAGGGGGCGAGGTCGTGCCCGAGGCTGGCGTCGTAGTCGAACGGGAATGTCTCGGCCGATGGCTCCAGGAAGAAATCGAACGGGTTGTAGACGGCCATTTCCGCCACGAGGTCCACCGTGACCTTGAAGCTGGTGGTCTTCTCGGGGATGACCAGGCGGGCGAGGTAGTTGGAGAACGGGTCCTGCTGCCAGTTCACGAAGTGCTGCGCGGGCTCGATGCGCAGGGAATAGGACAGGATCGGGGTCCGGCAATGCGGCGCGGGGCGCAGCCGCACGACTTGCGGTGACAGATTCACCGGGCGGTCGTAGCGGTAATGCGTGACATGGTTCAGCGCAACGTGCGTAGCCACTACAACCTCCCAGGGGTGCGGTGAATCGTCAGTAATGCGTCAGTGAATCGTCCAGATGGGCATCGGCCGGATGGAATGCAGCAAGCAAGACTTGTACCGAGCCCTATCGGCAGACCGCGCCGTGGCCCCGACGAGGTGGCGCGCGGGGCGCTTCACATCGACCCGCCGCTCTTGGCGCGCAGGCCGTCCTCCAGCAGCGACCGCAGCTTGGCCAGCGCGCCGGGGTCCCCGCCTGCCGCCGCGCGGGCGTACCAGATCTTGGCCTGCTCGATGTCCTTGTCCACCACGCCGGGCTCGCCCCGCTCGTAATAGCTGCCGACGATGTACTGCGCGCCACCGTCGCCGGCTGTGGCCGCCCGGCTGTACCAGGTGAACGCCTTGCCGTAGTCGCGCGCCACGCCCCGCCCGGTGAAGTAGTTGGTGGCCAGCGCCATCTGCGCCTGCACATGCCCGCCCTGCGCCGCGCGCTCATACCAGCGATTGGCCTCCACGAGCGACTTCGGCACCAACTCGCCGCGCTCGTTCAGATCGCCCAATGTGAACTGCGCATGTGTCATCTGGTTGTCAGCCGCCTTGCGCAGCCAGACCAGCGCCTCCTGCGGCTTGGGCGACGTGCCCTCGCCACGCAACAGCATCATCGCGTAGTTGAACTGCGCCAGCCGGTTGCCCTTCTGCGCCGCCGCAGCAAACCCCTGCAGCGCGGCATCGAACTGCCTAGCCTCGTAAGCGGTCACCGCATCGCGCGTCTGCGCCTGCGCGGGCGCCGGCGGCTCGGTGGCGGCCCGCATCGGTGCGGCATGGGCCACGGACAGCACGCAGGCCAGAAATGCCATGCACGCCATGACAGCGGCTGCGGCCTGGCGAATCGGGACAAGGGAGGCAGACATGACGTGACTCCGGCGAGCAGGGGTCGGACGGAACGGGGCGCTACCAATTCAGTGTAGCGGACGACGCTTCGACCGGCTCGCCAGAATGCGAGTCGTCTTATGTACGTGGATTGGACGGCACAGAAGACTGGGGGATCGCCAACCTTCAGCGCCGCACCGTGCCGTTCCTGCCTGTTCATCCGAGACACCCACGACGCATCGCGCCCTTGCGTCGCCCGTCCACCCGCCGTCACGGCACCGCTGGCGAGGCGCCCGCGTGATCGCCTGGGAGCCCTTCCGCCTCGCCGACGTCGTCCATGACCTGTCCCACCTGCACCCGCGCCGCCTGACGCTGACCTTCGCCGCACGGGATGGCAAGCCGGCGCAACACTACATCGTCGACGTGATCTTCGGCCTCCACTGCTTCACCCGCGCGGTCAATCCGGAGGCGGGAGACGCCGAGGAGGCGCTGCGCTATCGGGACAAGCGCGAGACCCGGATCTTCTGCCATCGGCGCTACGCGCTGTCGTTCAAGTTGCCGGAGGTGGTGGGTTCGTTGCCGCTGCGCCCGTGTTATCACACAGGCAGAGGCAACTTCCTGTTGCTCGAATGGGTGGATGAATCCGGCGAGCGCCAGGAATATGAGATCTACATCACCGTGACGCGGTCCCGGGAGCGGGGCGCGCTGCGCCTCTATGTGCAAAGCGCGTACGTCCGGGACCGTACCCACATCGGGAGCCGGCCACGCCGCCGCGTACTGAAGACCCGCGTGCTGCTGCACAACACGCTGCACGGCAAGCCCATCAGGATACCGCCGGATTGAGCGGCATCCGTCGCCCAAACGAAAAAGGCTCCCGAAGGAGCCTTTGTTCGCACTGCTAATCGGACCTCTTTGCTTTTCAGCTATCAGCGCACTCGGGCGCAAACCTCTTGCGAGGCGGAGCTGACACGCGGCTTTCGCCGTTCCGTTCATATGCCAACGACGCGATGGTAGCCCGATCGGCGCCGGCTCGCAAGCCGGGCGTTGCGCTCACGCCGCGAAGCGGTAGCCGACGCCGACCTCGGTCAGCAGGTGGGCCGGCTGGGCGGGGTCGGATTCGAGTTTGTGGCGCAGGTGGCCCATGTACACGCGCAGGTAGTGGCTGCTCTCGGCGTGCGACGGGCCCCAGACCTCGCGCAGCAGTTCGCGGTGGGTCATCACCTTGCCGCGGTGGGCGATCAGCACCGCCAGCAGCCGGTATTCGATGGGGGTCAGGTGCACGGGCGCCTCGGCGCGCGTGACGAGGCGGTTGGCCAGGTCCACCTGCACGTCGCCGAAGGCGATGGTCGGCGTGCCCTGCGGATTGGCGCGCGCGTGGCGGCGCAGCAGCACGCGCACGCGCGCCACCAGTTCGCCCACGCCGAAGGGCTTGGTCAGGTAGTCGTCCGCGCCCGCGTCGAGCGCGGCGATCTTGTCGGCCTCCTCGGTGCGCGCGGATAGCACCAGCACCGGCACCTGCGTCCATGTACGCATCTCGCGGATCAGCGTCATGCCGTCGCCGTCGGGCAGGCCGAGATCGAGGATCACTACGTCTGGCTGGCGCGTGCCGGCATCGATCAGCCCACGCTTGAGCGTCTCCGCCTCGTGCACGGTGCAGCCCTCGGCCTGCAGCGATTCCCGCACGAAGCGCCGGATATGGGGCTCGTCCTCCACCAGCAGGACGGTCGGCGAATAGTCGAATGGCATCTCGTTCAGGGTTCCGTCCTGGCGACCTGGTTCAGGTCGCTCAGATCATTGAGGTCGTTGAGGTCGTTGAGGTCATGCAGGGTTTCCGGCTCGATGTCCGGCGGATTGCCGCGCGGCAGCGCGAGCGTGAAGCGCGCGCCATGCGGCGCCGCGCCGTGCACCGGCTCCACCCAGATGCGGCCGTCGTGCGCCTGCAGGATGGCGTCGCACACCGCCAGGCCCAGCCCCACGCCTGCCGTGGCGGACTCGTGCGCGCCGCGCGTGAATTTCTCGAAGATGCGGCGCTCCTGCCCGGCCGGCACGCCGGGGCCGTCGTCCTCGACGAACACCTGCACCATCTCGCCGGCCACGGCGCCGCCGATGCGCACCGTCGTGCCCGGCGGCGTGTACTTGGCAGCGTTCTCCAGCAAGTTGCAGAGCACGCGCTCCACCAGCACGGCGTCGCACTCGACCAGCGGCAGCGCCGCCAGCCCCGACACCTGCACGGGGTGCCCCGCCAGCGCCTCGCGCATCGCCGCCAGCGCCGCGCCCACCAGTTCTTCCATCGACTGCCAGCCGCGCGTCAGGGACACGTCGTGCCGCTGCAGCCGCGCCATGTCGAGCAGATTCACCACCATCGTCCGCATGCGGTGGGCCTGGACGCGCATGGCGTCCACGGTGGCCGCCACATCGGCCGGCAGCGGCGCCCGCGCGAGCGACTCGGCCATGCCGATCAGCCCGGTCAGCGGCGTGCGCAGGTCGTGCGACACCGCTGCCAGCAGCGAACTGCGCAGCTGCTCGGATTCGATCGACACCAGCGCCTGCTGCGCCACCTCCACATAGTGCAGCCGCTCGATGGCGATGGCGATCAGCGTGGCGAACACATCGGCCTGGCGGCGCAGCGCGGGGTCGGCCAGCGCGCCCCAATCGTGCGGCTCCACGGCCAGCACGCCGCGCGTCTGCATCGGCGCCTTCAGCGGCAGGTACAGCACGGTGCTGCCCGGCAGCGTGTGGGTGCCGGTGCCGGCCGCTTCGCCATGGTCGAACACCCACTGGGCCAGCACGGTGTCGATGGCTTCGCCCTTGGTGGTCCGACCTTCTTTCGGACTTGTCTCATTGGGATCCGCCACCGGAAGCAGCCGGCCCGATGCGGAGACGAGGAAGAACGACGCGTGGGCGTCGAACGCGGCACGCAGGAAGCGTCCGCCAATCTCGACGATCTGCTGCGTGGTCAGCGCCGCCGACAGCTCGCGCGCCAGTTCGTAGAGCGTGCGCGCGTCGGTCTCGCGCCGCACCGCCACGCTCGCCTGCTCGCGCAGGCCGGCAGTGAGCTGGCCGATGACCAATCCCACCGTCAGCAGCACGACGAAGGTCAGCAAATACTGCACGTCGCTGACGGCGAACGAGAGCCGGGGCGGCACGAAGAAGAAATCGAACGCCCCTACCGACAGCACCGACGCCAGCGCCGCCGGCCCCCGCCCATGGCGCAGCGCCACGCCCACCACGGCGGCCAGGAACAGCATGGCGATGTTGACGATGTCGAACCAGGGCCGGGCGAATGTGGACAACAGCGTAGCCCCGGCGCACCAGGCCACCGACCAGACATAGTCGAGGCGGCGCGTACCCGATTCGGCGACGTTTTCCTCGGACATCGCCCCTGCCGGCAGGCCCTGCGTGGCCGGCAGCGGCGCCGCGCGTGTGGTGTCGGCCGCCACGCGGATCACGTCGATTTCAGGGCAGCCGGCCGCCAGCGCATCGGCGAAGGTCTGGCGGCCGATCAACCGGTTGCCGGCGCCCAGCACCGGCGACAACGCGCGCCCCAGCAGCATGCGGCCCTGTTCGAGCCATCCGCCTTCATGCTGCCAGTCGGTGCGCGCGCGGCCCACCAGCACCTTGGTGAGATTGTGGCGGCGCACGTAGCCGGTGACCGCGCGCACCATATCGTGTCCGGCCAGCGTCTCGGTGCGGGCGCCCAGTTCCTCGGCCAGCCGCATTGCCGCGCGCACGCGGGTGCGCACCTCGGAGGACAGCGGCACCAGCCGGGGCGTGGCAATCGTCACCACGTGCCAGTCGCAGTCGAGCTGGCTGGCCAGCCGGCGCGCGCTGCGCACCACCTGCTCGGCGTCGTCGCCGGTGCCGATGCAGGCCACCAGCGCCTCGCGCGTGCGCCAGACCGGTTCGATCGACTGGGCGTCGCGATAGGCGCGCACGTCGTCATCGACACGATCCGCCGTGCGCCGCAGCGCCAGCTCGCGCAGCGCGATCAGGTTGCCCTTGCGGAAGAAATTGCGCGCGGCGTGGCGGGCCTGCTCGGGCAGGTAGACCTTGCCCTCGCGCAGCCGGCGCAGCAGTTCGTCGGCGGGCAGGTCCACCAGGACGACGTCGTCGGCGTCATCGAACACGGCATCGGGCACGGTCTCCCAGACCCGCACGCCGGTGATGCCGCCCACGGCCTGGTTCAGGCTCTCCAGATGCTGCACGTTGACCGTGGTCCAGACGTCGATGCCGGCGGCCAGCAGTTCGGCGATGTCCTGCCAGCGCTTGGGATGCCGGCTGCCGGCGGCGTTGGTGTGGGCCAGTTCGTCCACCAGCACCAGCGCGGGATGGCGCGCGAGCACGCCATCGAGATCGAATTCCTTGAGGACGCGGTCGCGGTAGGGCATCTCGCGCAGCGGCACGCTGTCCAGCCCGGCGACCAGCGCCTCGGTCTCGGCGCGGCCGTGGGTCTCCACGACGCCCACCACCACGTCCACCCCCTGCGTGCGCAGCGCGCGGGCGGCGGTGAGCATCGCGAACGTCTTGCCCACGCCGGCCGAGGCGCCGAAGTAGACCCGCAGCTTGCCGCGCCCGGCGCGCGCGCCCTCCTCCTGCATGCGTTGCAGCAGGGCGTCGGGGTCCGGGCGGTTGTCGGCGAGGGTCATGGTAGAGGGGGCGGTGGGACGGATTCTGCCACGGGGCCGGCGGCCATGGGCTGGCGCATCCATTCCATCAGTCGCCCCGCTTCACCCCATCCAGCGCAAGGTTCAGCTTCAGCACATTCACCCCGGGCTCGCCGAACACGGCCAGCCCCGGGCCTTCCGTGTTCGCCGAGATCAGGGCCTCCACCTGCGCCACCGACAGCCCGCGCAGACGCGCCACGCGCGCCGCCTGGTAGCGGGCCGCCGCCGGGCTGATGTGCGGATCGAGGCCGCTGCCCGAGGCCGTCACCAGATCCACCGGCACCGGCGCCTTGTTGTCGGGGTCGGCGGCCTGCAGCGCCTCGATGCGCGCCCGCGCCGCGTCCGTCAGCGCCGGGTTGCTCGGCCCGAGGTTCGAGCCCACCGACGCCGCCGCGTTGTACGGCATCGGCGCCGTGGCCGACAGGCGGCCCCAGAAGTACTTCGGCTCGGAGAACGGCTGGCCGATCAGCGCCGAGCCGACCACCTTCCCATCCTTCTCGATCAGCGAGCCGGCGGCCTCGTGCGGGAACACCGCGCGGGCGATGCCGGTCACCGCGCCGGGGTACAGCAGCCCGGTCACCACCGCCAGGCCGACGAAGATCGTCAGCGCCGGCCGCAGCAGGCCCGGCTGGCGCGGTACGTTGTTTGCGGCGGCGCCCATGGGGGCCTTGGTTTGCGTAGTCATGCGTATTTCTCCTAGACGACTCGGCTCAGACCCAGCCGAACATCGTCAGCAACAGATCGATCAGCTTGATCCCCGCGAACGGCACGATGATGCCACCCAGCCCGTAGATCAGCAGGTTCCGGCGCAGCAGCACGGCCGCGCCGAGCGGGCGGTAGACCACGCCGCGCAGTGCCAGCGGAATCAGGGCGACGATGATCAGCGCGTTGAAGATCACCGCCGACAGGATCGCGGACGCCGGCGTGGCCAGCCCCATCACGTTCAGCAGGTTGAGCTGCGGATAGGTGGTGGCGAAGGCGGCCGGAATGATCGCGAAGTACTTGGCCACGTCGTTGGCCACGCTGAACGTGGTCAGCGAGCCGCGCGTCATCAGCATCTGCTTGCCGATCTCGACGATCTCGATCAGCTTGGTCGGATTGCTGTCCAGGTCGACCATGTTGCCGGCCTCGCGCGCTGCCTGCGTGCCGCTGTTCATGGCCACGGCCACGTCGGCCTGGGCCAGCGCCGGGGCGTCGTTGGTGCCGTCGCCGGTCATGGCGACGAGGCGGCCCTCGCGCTGGTACTCGCGGATCAGCGCCAGCTTGGCTTCGGGGGTGGCTTCGGCCAGGAAGTCGTCCACGCCGGCTTCCGCCGCGATCGACGCCGCCGTGAGGCGGTTATCGCCGGTGATCATCACCGTGCGGATGCCCATCCGGCGCAGTTCGCCAAAGCGCTCGCGGATACCGGTCTTGACGATGTCCTTGAGTTCGACCACGCCGAGCACGCGCACGCTGTCCTCGGTGCCTTCGGAGATCGCCTCCGCCACCACCAGCGGCGTGCTGCCGGCGCGCGCCACATCGTCCACGGCCTGCATCACGGCATCGGGGAACTTGCCGGCGCGGTCGGCCACGTAGCGGCGTACTGCATCGGCGGCGCCCTTGCGCACGCTGCGCACCCGCGCGCCGTGGGTGACGTCCACGCCACTCATGCGGGTCTGGGCGGTGAAGGGAACGAACACGGGGGCGTCCAGGCCCTTGCCGCCCATTTCGGGGACGGTGGCGTCGGGCTGCTGACGGGCCAGCGCCACGATGCTGCGGCCTTCCGGCGTCTCATCAGCCAGCGACGACAGCCAGGCGGCTTCGGCCAGCTGGCGCGGGGTCACGCCCGGTGCGCAGATAAAGCGCGCGGCCTGGCGGTTGCCGTGCGTGATCGTGCCGGTCTTGTCGAGCAGCAGCACGTCCACATCGCCGGCAGCTTCCACGGCCCGGCCGGACGTGGCGATCACATTCGCCTCCATCATCCGGCTCATGCCGGCCACGCCGATGGCGGACAGCAGGCCGCCAATGGTGGTCGGGATCAGGCACACCAGCAGGGCCACCAGCACCGTCACCGACACCGGCACGCCGGCCTTGGCCACCATCACGCTATATAGAGAGAACGGTTGCAGCGTGGCCGTGGCCAGCAGCAGGACCAGCGTCAGGCCCACCAGCAGGATGGTCAGCGCCAGCTCGTTGGGGGTCTTCTGGCGCTTGGCGCCTTCCACCATGCCGATCATGCGATCGATAAAGCTCTCGCCGGGGTTGGCCGTGATGCGCACGACGATCCAGTCGGACAGCACGCGCGTGCCGCCCGTGACCGACGAGAAATCGCCGCCCGACTCGCGGATCACCGGCGCGGACTCGCCCGTGATGGCGGACTCATCGACCGAGGCCACGCCTTCGATCACGTCGCCGTCACCGGGGATCATGTCGCCGGCCTGGACCAGCACCACATCGCCCCGACGCAGGTCCGTGGCGATGCGCGCCTCGGTGGCGCCATCGGCACGGATGTTGGTCCGGCCCGGGCGCAGCACGCGTGCCGTCACCGTGGTCTTCAGCCCCCGCAGCGCGGCAGCCTGCTGCTTGCTGCGGCCTTCGGCCATGGCTTCGGCGAAGTTGGCGAACAGCACCGTGAACCACAGCCAGATCGAGATGGCCAGGATGAAGCCGGCCGATTCCCCACCCTGCACGGGGCTGAACAGGGCGCGCAGGAACAGGATCGACGTGAGCACGCTGCCCGCGTAGACCACGAACATCACCGGATTGCGCAACTGGGCGCGCGGCGACAGTTTCCTGAAGGCGTCGACGATGGCCGGCTTGACCAGCTCGGGCGCGAACATGCCGCCCCGGGCCGGAACCTGACGCGGGGTACGCGCCACCGAAGTGCGCGTCACCGTAGTGTCTTGCTGCATACGATTCTCCACGATTACCGGGCCACCGCCTGAGTGGCGGCCGGGATGTGCTGCAACTGCTCGGCCACCGGGCCCAGCGCCAGCGCCGGCACATAGGTCAGCGCGCCTACCAGCAGGACCGAGCCCACCAGCAGCACCACGAACAGCGGGCCGTGCGTCGGCATGGTGCCGGCGGTAGGCGGGGTGCGGCGCTTGGCGGCCAGCGAGCCGGCCATCGCCAGTACCGGCACGATGATCCAGAAGCGGCCGAACCACATTGCCGCGGCGAGCAGCCCGTTATAGAACGGCGTGTTGGCGGAGAGGCCCGCGAACGCGCTGCCGTTGTTGTTCGCCGCCGACGAGAGGGCATAGAGGATTTCCGAGAAACCGTGCGTGCCGGGGTTGAACACCCCCGCGCGGCCGGCCTCGGTCATGACCGCGATGCCCGTACCCACGAGCACCAGCAGTGGCGTGACGAGGATCGCCACGGCGGTCATCTTCATCTCGTAGGCTTCGATCTTCTTGCCGAGGTATTCCGGCGTGCGGCCAATCATCAGCCCGGCGATGAACACCGCCAGCACCGCGTAGACCAGCATGCCGTACAGGCCCGAACCCACGCCGCCGAACACCACTTCGCCGAGCTGCATCAGCAGCATCGGCACCAGCCCGCCGATGGCCGTGAACGAGTCGTGCATGCCGTTCACCGCGCCGCACGACGCCGCCGTGGTGATCGTCGCGAACAGGGAGGTCGCCGAGATGCCGAATCGCACTTCCTTGCCTTCCATGTTGCCGCCGGCCTGGAGCGCGGAGGCCACGTGGTCGATACCCAGCGATGTCAGCGCCGCGTTGACCTGCTGCTCGGACACCACGGCGGCAATCGCCATGACCACGAAGATCACGGTCATCGACGCCAGCACCGCCACGCCCTGCCGGCGGTCACGCACCATCTCGCCGAAGGCGAAGCACAGCGCCGCCGGGATCAGGAAGATGGCTAGCATTTCCACGAAATTCGTGAACGGCGTGGGGTTCTCGTACGGGTGCGCCGAGTTGGCATTGAAGAAGCCGCCACCGTTGGTGCCGAGCATCTTGATGGCTTCCTGCGAGGCCACCGGACCCATCGCCAAGGACTGCGTGCGGGTCTTGACGGTCTCCGTCACGGGCTGGCCGGCGGTGTCGAGCACGGGCTGGCCGGCCGCATCCACCTTGGGCTGGGTGTAGGTGAGTTCCGAGACCAGCGCTGCATCCTGGTAGCGGTCGAAGTTCTGGATCACGCCCTGGCTGACCAGCAGCAGCGCGGTAATCAAGGACAACGGCAGCAGCACATAGAGCGTGGTGCGCACCAGATCGACCCAGAAATTGCCGAGCGTGGCGGCGCCGTGGCGCGCGAAGCCGCGGATCAGCGCAAACACCACCGCAATGCCAGTGGCCGCCGAGACGAAGTTCTGCATCGTCAGCGCCAGCATCTGCGTGAGGTAGCTCATCGTCGATTCACCGGCGTAGCCCTGCCAGTTGGTATTGCTGACGAAGCTGATGGCGGTGTTGAACGAGGAGTCGGGCGAGATCGCGCCGAACGCCTGCGGGTTCAGCGGCAGCATGCCTTGCAGGCGCTGGATCGCATAGACGAAGACCACGCCGAGCACGTTGAAGATGAGGACGGCGATGGCGTACTGCTTCCAGCCCATCTCCGCGTCCGCGCGCACGCCGGCCAGACGGTAGAGCGCGCGCTCAAGAGGGCGGCCCCAGGCGGTCAGGCGATAGTCGCCCTCCTCCAGCGCGCGGCGCATGTAGCGGCCGAGGAACGGCGCCATCGCGAACAGGATCGCGAGGTACAGGACCAGCAGCCCGATGAATTGTGTGGACAACGGCGTGGACATCAGAATTTCTCCGGCCGGAACAGGGCAAAAAGCAGGTAGAGGAAGATCGCGGCGGCCAGGGCCCCGCTCAGGATGTCGGTCCAGTCCATCAGCGCCCCCGCTCGTCGTCCGTCTGCCGCGCAGACGGCGGGTTGGCGCCCAGCGCGGCGCACAGTGCCAGCAGCGCGCCGGTCAGCGCGCCGAAGGCCAGCAACACGAGGAAATAGATCCCGTCCATACAAACCCCAAATAGGAAAAACGTGAAAGATTCACGCTTCGGAGATTAGGGACGGCGGGGTAAAAACGGGGTAGAGAGGGGGAGGGGTGGTGTAAAGAAGATATAAAAACGGCGCCAACGCCAGGCGTGGCGCCGTTTTCCAGCCATGGCGGCTGATCCGGACTGGGCTAGATCCAGCCCGCCCGGTGCAACTTGCGCCAGAGCCAGGTGCAGGCCGTGGCGGTCACGCCGATGACCACCGGATAGGCGTAATGGAGCTTCAGCTCTGGCATAAAGCTGAAATTCATGCCGTAGAGGCTGAAGATCACGGTCGGCACGGCGAGGATGGCGCCCCAGCCGGCCAGCCGCTTGACCACCTCGTTCTGGCCCACCGTGACCAGCGCCAGGTTGACCTGGACCGCCGTGGTCAGCATCTCGCGCACCACGTCCAGCGTGCGGACGATGCGGCTGGCGTGGTCCTCGATGTCGCGGAAATAGGCGCGCAGCTCCTTCGGCACCAGTTCCTCGTGCAGCCGGATCAGCTGGCTGCAGATGTCCTCCACCGGATAGACCGCGTTGCGCAGCCGCAGCACCTGGTGCTTGACCTGGTACAGCCGTTCGATGGCGGCACGATCGAATTCATCGCGGAAAATGTCCTGCTCTAGCGTCTCGAAGTTGTCCTCGAGCCGGTTGACGATGGGCAGGTAGTGGTCCACCACGAAGTCCATCAGCGCATAGAGCACATAGCCGGGGCCGTTGGCCAGCCCCTGCGGGTCGCTCTCGCAGCGCTCGCGCACCGGGGCGTAGGTGGAACTGGCGCCGTGCCGTACCGAAACCACGTAGTTCGGGCCGACGAACAGGTGCGTCTCTCCCACCACCACCTCCTCCCCGACCAGTTGCGCGGTATTGAGCACCACGAAGACCGAATCGCCGTAGGTTTCCAGCTTGGGCCGCTGGTGGGCGTCCAGGGCGTCCTCCACGGCGAGGTCGTGCAGCCCGAACGCCTGCTGGACCTTGCGCAGCAACGCCAGGTCCGGTTCGTGCAGGCCCAGCCAGACAAAGGTGCCGGGCTCGGACAGTACGCCGGCGAGGGCGTCGAATTCGACCGGACCCAGCTTCTTGCCTTGACGATAGGCCGCGCAATTGACGATGGCGCCCATGGGAACTCCGTTGTCGAGATGCGCAATCGTAACAAGAGCGTCACCCTTCTGCGAGCGTAAGCGGCATCGCCCGGCACTTTAGGCGCGCGATCCGGCCGGGAAGCCCCGCATCGGGCACGTTCGGCGCCGGGTTCGAGAATTGTTACAGTTCGCCGGAGAACCGACGTTAGAATGTGGCATTTCCACGGTCACCGACTATGTCTCAGAAGAAATCGCCACGCTTCGAGCTGCGCAGTGGCAACGTCGACGCCCTCCTTCTCGCCCTCAAGACCGCCGACATCGAGGCGCTGCGGGATGATCTCCTCTCCCGCTTCGAATCGACCCCCGATTTCTTCTCCAATGACGTGGTGGCGCTGGACCTGCGCCGCCTGGAAGGCGACGACCGCCTGGCGCTGGACCGCGTGATCGACACGCTGGCCACCCTGCGCGCCCGGGCCATCGGCGTGGTGGCGCGCGACGACCAGCGCGCCTGGGCCGAAGCCTTCGGCCTGCCGCTGCTGGAGAGCCAGAGCCGCCGTGGCGGCCGGGACGAAGCGGCGACGGCTGCCGCCCCAGGCGCCCCCAAGGCCGCCGAAACCCCTGAATCCCCCGCCGCCGAAGCCGCGCCAGTCAACAACACGGCCTCGGATATCGCCGAGATCATGGCCGCTGCCGCCGCCCCGCGCGCGGTGCCGACCCTGCTGATCGACAAGCCGCTGCGCTCCGGCCAGCAGATCTACGCGCAGGGCGACGTGGTGATCCTGGACCTGGTCAGCTACGGCGCCGAGGTCATCGCCGAAGGCAACATCCATATCTATGCCCCGCTGCGCGGACGCGCGCTGGCGGGTGTCAAGGGCAACCCGGACGCGCGCATCTTCTGCACGTGCCTGGAGCCCGAGCTGATTTCCATCGCCGGCATCTATCGGACCGCCGAGCAGACGCTCCCGGCCGATGTGCTCGGCAAGTCGGCCCAGGTGCGCCTGGCTGACGAAAAGTTGATTCTCGAACCGCTGCGGATGAAATAACCGCGCTAACCCATCGGTACGGCCGGCCCGCCCGGTACGAAATACCCTGCACCCATACTGGACCATAGAGCCATGGCAAAAATCATCGTTGTGACCTCCGGCAAGGGAGGCGTTGGCAAGACCACCACCAGCGCGAGCTTCGCCGCCGGCCTGGCCCTGCGGGGCCACAAGACGGCCGTGATCGACTTCGACGTCGGCCTGCGCAACCTCGACCTGATCATGGGTTGCGAGCGCCGCGTGGTGTATGACCTGATCAACGTGGTCCAGGGCGAAGCCAACCTGAACCAGGCGCTGATCAAGGACAAGAAGTGCGAGAACCTGTTCATCCTGCCGGCGTCGCAGACGCGGGACAAGGACGCGCTGACCCGCGACGGCGTGGAAAAGGTCATCAACGGCCTGGTGGGCATGGGCTTCGAGTTCATCGTCTGCGACTCCCCGGCGGGCATCGAGTCCGGTGCGCTGATGGCGATGTACTTCGCCGACGAGGCGCTCGTCGTGACCAACCCGGAAGTCTCGTCCGTGCGCGACTCGGACCGCATCCTCGGCATCCTGGCCTCGAAGACCAAGCGTGCCAGCGAGGGCGGCGAGCCGATCAAGGAGCACCTGCTGATCACGCGCTACAACCCGAAGCGCGTGCATGGCGGCGAAATGCTGTCGCTGACCGACATCCAGGAGATCCTGCGCATCAAGCTGATTGGCGTGGTACCGGAATCGGAAGCCGTGCTGCACGCGTCCAACCAGGGCACGCCCGCCATCCACCTGGAAGGCAGCGATGTGGCCGACGCCTATGGCGACGTGGTGGACCGCTTCCTGGGCAAGGACAAGCCGATGCGCTTCACCGACTACCAGAAGCCGGGCCTGCTCTCGCGCATCTTCGGTAACAAGTAAGGAGGACTCATCCCTATGTCGATCCTGTCCTTCCTGCTGGGGGAGAAGAAGAAGTCAGCGTCGGTCGCCAAAGAGCGGCTGCAGATCATCCTCGCCCATGAGCGCACCGGCCATTCCGCGCCGGCCGATTACCTGCCGGCCCTCCAGCGCGAGCTGGTGGCCGTGATTTCCAAGTACGTGAAGATCAGCGACCAGGACCTGCGCGTCAGCCTGGAGCGCCAGGACAACCTCGAAGTGCTCGAGGTGAAAATCGAAATCCCGCAAAACTGATTGCCCTTCGGCATTTTCGGTATTCGTTTTTCGGTTTTCGAATTAATTCGAGTTTCTCGGTCCTGAACGGCGCGCGGATACCTTCCGTGCGCCGTTATCCCATTAACTAAGGGATAACCCGCCCCTCGCAAGGAGGGGTTTTTGCATTGCAGCAACCATCCACGTGGTGGCTGCAATCGCGCCTGCACAGCCGCCCCACCGCTCGCCTCCCACGTCCATGCACTGCCATGGCGCACGCTGCAATGCACCATTATCACGAGGGTGTGACATTGTGTAGCGACAAACCAACGGAATTGCACCAAATGTCTCTCTAGAGTGCCGGTTCACGCTGCTTTTATGTCCGAAAGTTCCGTGTTTTGTTAAATTTTCGCGGCGTTTACTGCAAACGTAAACCTTTGTGCCGGCCGTGATCCGGTTACGGCACAACCACAAGACAGAAAAGGAGCACCATGAAGAAATCGCTACTCACCCTCGCCATTGGCAGCCTGCTGGCCGGCAGCGCCTACGCACAGACGTCGGTGACGCTGTACGGTATCGTTGACCAGAGCATTCGCTTCCAGACCAACGCCGACGCCGGCAACCACAGCCAGACGCAGCTGACCAACGGCGCGATCACCAACAGCCGTTGGGGCATCAAGGGCAGCGAAGCACTGGGCAACAACCTGAAGGCCATCTTCCAGCTGGAAAACGGCTTCGATCCGGATACGGGTCGTTCCAACCAGGTCAGCACCGCCAACCCGAGTGGCCGTATGTTCGGTCGTCAGGCCTACGTGGGCCTGGCCGGTGACTTCGGCGCAGTCAAGCTGGGCCGCCAGTACACCGAAGGGTTTAATTTGTTCGGCGACTTCGACCCGCTGACCATCGGTAACTACGACAACAACGCCTGGCCGTTCTTCCTGACCCAGATCCGTACCGACAATGTGGTGAGCTACTCGGGCGCGTTCGCGGGCCTGAACGTGGGCGCCAGCTACGGCTTCGGTGAGACCGCCGGCAGCATGACGCGCAACCAGTACTGGGGCACCCGTGCCTCGTACGACATCGGGCCGTTCGGCATCGGCGCCGTGTACCAGGAATTCCGCAACGCCAGCAGCGAGCGCCAGCAGATGTGGGGCCTGGCTGGTAAGTACACCATCGGCGCAGCCAAGCTGTTCCTCGGTTACGTCGGCGGCCGTGACGCCACCGGTACGATCGACAATGGCTTCCTGAACCGCTCGGCCGCCACGACCACGGTTGCCGCCCAGAACGCCATCGTCGCCGGCGCCGCCAACACGCCGCGCAAGGACATGATCGGCTACGTCGGCATGACCTACCAGGTCAGCCCGGCCCTGGCCGTGACCGGCGTGTTCTACGGCGACCACGTGAAGGACAAGAACGGCGTGGAAAGCAGCGGCAACCGCTACACCGGCGTGCTGCTGGCCGAGTACTCGCTGTCCAAGCGTACCCAGGTGTACGGCACCGTCGACTACAACAAGGTCACGGGCGCTGTGCAGGCCGAAATGCCTGGCAAGAACAACCAGACGGGCGTGGCCGCAGGTATCCGCCACATCTTCTGATTGTTGGTCTGACCGCATCGCAGAAAGGCACCTTCGGGTGCCTTTTTGTTTTTCAGGGCGGCGGGTCGTTCCTGCCGTCATCAGCGATTGGGGCCCAGCACCGGCTGGCGGCCCGTTCCACGGCGCCTGCGGGAGCCGCCGGCCGGCGCGGCGTCGGGCTTGGGTGCAGGCCCCGCCGACCCCTCGTCGCCGAGCAACTCCAGCCGATAGCCATGCGTGTACAGCGGGACGATGCGCACGCCGTTGTCGGGCCAGAGTCCCAGCTTGTTGCGCACGCGCGAGATGTGGGTGTCGATGGTGCGGGACATCGGCGGGATGTCGCGCCCCCAGACCGCCACCACCATGTGTTCGCGCGGCACCACCCGGCCGGCGTTGCGGAACAGCAGCAGCGCGAGGTCGAATTCCTTGGGCGTCAGCGCCACCTTCTGGCCGTGGCATGTCGAGGCCCGGGTGGCCAGGTGGAAGGCGAAGCAGCCCCAGGCCATGCTGCCGTCGCGCGACTGACGCAGGTCCGGGTACGCGCGGCGCAGCAGCGCCTCGATCCGCGCGGCCAGTTCCTGCGGGCGGATCGGCTTGACCATGTAGTCGTCCGCTCCCGCTGCCAGCGTCGCCACGATGTCCCGCTCGTTGTCCAGCCCGGTCAGGAACATCACCGGCACGCGGGCGTCCAGATGGGCGCGCACCCACGCCAGCACCTCGCGGCCGCTGACCTGCGGCGCGTGCCAGTCCAGCAGCAGCAGGTCGAACGTGACCTTGCGCAGCGTCAGCAGCATGCGCCGGCCGTCGTCGAACGTCACGCATTCGTGCCCGGCGGCCGTCACGATCTCCCGAATCCGCGCGGCGTGGCCGGCGTCTGGCTCCAGCGAAGCTATCCTCAATCCCATCGTCGTTGCGCGCCCCCGAGGCGCATCCGTTGTCTGCCATCCGAGCATTAGAGGCCGGGACGCGTCGCAACCCTATAAGACGATGCTCATTTTTAGTCGGCAACAAATGTTTACTTCGTGCCGGCCGGCGCGCGGCCTACCATGGCCGCATCGAAACAAGCCGAGGGAGGCCCATCGTGAAGATCGCCGCGCTGGCGGACAACCCGTCCCGCGCCGGGATGCTCAGGCACGCGCTGCATCGGGGCGGGCATGTCGTGCGCTGCTTCGGGTGTGGAAAGTCGATGACGGACGCGGTGCGGGACGCCCGCTACGACGTGCTGCTGCTGGACCGCGCGAGTTCCATCGCCGCCGCGACGGCCGCGTGCGACGTGCTGAAATGGGTGCGCGACACGCTCGGGCAAGGCGTGCCGGTGATGATGCTGGGCCGGGGCGACGACGAGGCACAGGTGGCGGCCTGCCTGGCGGCGGGCGCCGATGCCTACGTGGGCGAGGCGGGGCGCGGGGCCGAGTTGCTGGCGCGCGTGGAGGCGCTGGCGCGGCGCGCGGCAGTACCGGGAATGCTGGCCGGCACCGTGGCGCCGGCGGGCTTCGGCGACATGCCCGAGCAACTCGTGAGCGGCGTCTATCGCTTCGTCACGGCCGAGCGGCAGGCCTGGGTGGCCGGTGTGCCCGTGGCGCTGGCGCCAAAGGAGTTTGCGCTGGCCCTGCTGCTGTTCCGCAACCTGGGCACGCTGGTGCTGCGCGAGGCGATGATCCGGCACGTCTGGCCGGACGGCGGGGTGCACACGCACGCGCGCACCGTGGACAGCCACCTCTCGCGCGTGCGGACCAAGCTGGCGCTATGGCCCCGCAACGGCGTGATGCTGCGGGCGATCCACCGGCTGGGCAGCCGGCTGGATCTGGTCTAGCCGATGGTGGACGACGGGGGCTCAGTCGGCCTTGATGCCGGCTTCCTTGACGATGCGCGCGTTGTCTTCCGACTCCGCGCGAATAGCGGCGGCGAACTGCGCGGCGGTGCCGCCGGTGGGCACCTCGCCGCCCTTGAGCAGGCGCTCGCGCACTTCCGGCTCGCCCAGCGCCTTGTTCAGCTCGGCGTTGAGGCGGTTGATGATGGCCGGCGGGGTCTTGCCCGGAGCGAAGATGCCGAACGTCGACGTCAGGTTGGCCTTGGGATAGCCGAGTTCGGCGAAGGTCGGCACGCCGGGCAGGCCCTCCAGGCGCTTGGGCGCGCCCACGGCCAGCGCGCGCAGGCGGCCCGCCTGCATATGCTGGCTCAGCATGGGGCTGGCGTTGGTGCTCATCACCTCGAACTGCGCGCCCAGCGCGTCGTTCATCTGCTGGCCCGCGCCCTTGTAGGGGATCAGCGTGATGTCGGCCTTGGACTTCGCCTTGACCTGCTCGAGCATCACGTGCCCGACCGTGCCCAGGCCCGAAGTGGCCCAGCGGACCGAACCCGGCTTGGCCTTGGCCTGCGCGACGAGGTCCGGGAAGGCCTTGCCGGCGAAGCCCGAGGTGGCCACCACGAGCACCGGCGAGTACATGACGCTCATGACCGGCGCCACGTCGTGCTCGGGGTCGTAGTTGACGCGGCCCACGTGCGGGTTCAGCGTCAGCGGGCTGGTGGAGGCGAAGCCGATGGTGTAGCCGTCCGGCGCGGCCTTGGCCACGGCGTCGATGCCGATGCTGCCGCCAGCGCCGGCCTTGTTCTCCACCACCACGGAGGTGCCCATCTGCACGGACAGCTTCTCGCCCAGCGCGCGGGCCACGGCGTCGCTGATGCCCCCGGTCGGGTAGGCCACGATCACGCGGATCGGGCGGCTCGGGTAGGCGTCGGCCGCGTGGGCGGAGGAAACGAAGGACGGGGCCGCAAGCGTGGCGACAGACAAGGCCGCCAGCAGCGGCTTGGAAATGGCAGGAAACATGTTGGAAACGGGGCGGGAGGGTTGCTGATGGATAGGCGCTATCTTAGCCGAAGGGCCCCGGCGGCCCCGCCCGCTTGCCGTTCCGGCCTTGCCAGCCCTCCCGGCGAAGCCGTTTCAGCGCACGAGCGGGTGTTCCGGCACCCACGAGACGAAGAGTTCGTTGGCGCGGTCGTACAGCCGCCACGCCGTGCCGCACTCGCGGCAGGTGAAGGACAGCATGCTGAACGGCACCCCGGCCGCGCTGGCACTGACATGGGGCGCCGTGTTGCGCAGAGCCAGGCAGGCGTGCGGCTCGCGCCGGCGCGGGTCCTCGGCCAAGGCCAGGCAGTGGGCGCAGGCGGGGCGGGTGGGTACCGGCAGGGGCGGGGCGGCTGGCATGGCGGGATGACCGGAATGACCGGGGAGCGGGGGCACGGCGGACTTCATGCCCGCCATGATGCCGGAAAACGCTGGCGTTGGCCCCATCTGGCGGTGATTGGTCCGTGGCCGGGCCATGGGCAGGCCATGTCGCGCCATGTCTGCTGCGTGCGCGCGACAGGCTGGCGTTTTCACGCGGCATCGCGTCTGGCGCACTTTACGTGGCGGCGCCATGCGCTCAAGATTTCCGATCCCACATCCCCATAACAAGGAGCCTGACCGCATGCCATCCGTTCGTCGCCCCCGCTTCCCTGCCCTGCGCGCCCTGCCGTTCGCGCTGGCACTGGCCTCCGCCTGCGCCGCCACGGCCCACGCCGCCCCGGTGGAGCCGGCCTACCAGCTCGCCCAGCAGGAGAAGCCCGCGCTGATCGCCACGCTCAAGGATCTGGTGTCGATCGAGTCCGGCAGCAAGGATATCGAGGGCCTGGACCGCATCGCCTCGCTGATCCGGGACCGGCTGGCCGCGCTCGGCGGCGACGCCAAGCTGGTCGAGCCCACCGAGGTCTACCGGATGGAAGACACGCCGGAGAAGGTCGGCAAGATGGTCGTGGCCCAGTTCAAGGGCACCGGGCGCCGCAACATCATGCTGATCGCCCACATGGACACCGTGTACCTGCGCGGCATGCTCGCGCAGCAGCCGTTCCGCGTGGACGGCGACCGCGCCTACGGGCTGGGCATTGCCGACGACAAGAATGGCGTGGCCGTGATCCTCCACACGGTGGCCATCCTGCAAAAGATGAAGTTCAAGGACTACGGCACGCTGACGGTGCTGATCAACGGCGACGAGGAAATCAGCTCGCCGGGCGCCCGCGCCATGATGACCAAGCTCGGGGCGCAGCAGGACGCCGTGTTCTCGTGCGAGGCCACGCGCGTCACGGGCGACCGCCTGTCGCTGGCGACGAGCGGCATCGGTGCGATTTCGCTGAAAGTCGCGGGCAAGGCGTCGCACGCGGGTAGCGCGCCGGAGCTGGGCCGCAATGCGTTGTACGAGTTGTCGCACCAGATCCTGCAGATGCGCGACCTGTCCAACCCGGACACCGGGCTCAAGGTCAACTGGACGATCTCGAACGCGGGCACCAACCGCAACGTGGTTCCGGCCGTCGCCACGGCGCAGGCCGATGTGCGCGTGCTGCGCACCGCCGACTACGATGGCCTGGAGCGCACGCTGCAGGAGCGCGTGAAGCAGAAGCTGATTCCGGACACCAAGGTCGAGGTCAAGTTCGAGCGTCGTCGCCCGCCGCTCGAGGTCACCCAGGCGGCGCGCACGCTGGCAGCCCATGCGCAGGGCATTTATTCGGAAATCGGCGAGAAGCTGATGGTCTATGACACTGCCGAAGGCGGCGGCACCGACGCGGCGTTCGCGGCGGCGGGCACCAAGGCACCGGTGATCGAGCGCTTCGGGCTGCGCGGCTTTGGCGCGCATTCGAACGATGCCGAGTACGTGGACCTGAACTCGGTCACGCCGCGCCTGTACCTGCTGACGCGGATGATCATGGATGTGTCCCAGGATAAGGCTGGGGCCGCGAAGTAGGCGTTCTACGAGGGGTGGCGGGCAGGTTCATGCGCCGGCCCTCTCCCCCGGCCCCTCTCCCGCAAGCGGGCGAGGGGAGCAATCCAACGGCGGGCTAGGCCGCCGCGGTCTTCTTCCGTCCGCCGAGGTCCGGCAGGAACACCGCCAGCAGGCCGAGCAGCGGCAAATAGGCGCAGACGTCGTACACGGTCTTGATGCCGTGCGTGTCGGCCAGGGTGCCGAGCACGGCGGCGCCGATGCCGCCCATGCCGAACGCGAAGCCGAAGAACAGGCCGGACACCATGCCGACCTTGCCCGGAATCAGCTCCTGGGCGAACACGAGGATGGCCGAGAACGCCGAGGCCAGGATGAAGCCGATCACGAACGACAGCACGCCGGTCCAGAACAGGTTGGCGTGCGGCAGCATCAGCGTGAACGGCGCCACGCCGAGGATCGACGCCCAGATCACGCGCTTGCGGCCGATGCGGTCGCCAATCGGGCCGCCGAGGATGGTGCCAGCCGCTACCGCGAACAGGAACAGGAACAGGTAGATCTGCGAAGACTGGCGGGTCAGCCCGAACTTCTCCATGAGATAGAACGTGTAATACGTGTTCAGGCTCGCCATGTAGAAGTACTTCGAGAAGATCAGCAGCAGCAGCACCGCGATGGCGCGGACCACGGTGCGGGTCGGCAGCGGCTTGGCCGCCGTGCCGGCGCCCTTCTTCTTGGCTGCGCGCTCGGCCAGGTGGCGGCCGTACCAGCCGCCGATCTGCCACAGCACGGCAATCGCCAGCAGCGCGGCCAGCGAGAACCACGCCACGCTGCCTTGCTGGTGCACGATCCACGCCGCCAGGAGCGGCCCCATGGCGCTACCGCCGTTGCCGCCCACCTGGAAGATCGACTGGGCCAGCCCGTGCTGGCCGCCCGAGGCCATGCGCGCCACGCGCGACGACTCCGGATGGAAGATCGACGAGCCGGTACCCACCAGCGCCGCCGCCACCAGCAGCACGCCATAGGTCGGCGCCACGGACAGCAGCAGCAGCCCGCACAGCGTAAAGCCCATGCCGATGGCCAGCGAATGTGGCTTCGGATGCTTATCTGTGTACAGGCCAACGATCGGCTGCAGCAGCGACGCGGTGATCTGATAGGTCAGCGTCAGCAGGCCGATCTGGGTGAAGCTCAGGTTGAAGCCGCCCTTGAGCATCGGATAGATGGCCAGGATCAGCGACTGAATCATGTCGTTGAGGAAGTGCGCGAAGCTGATCGCGTACAACACGCGGAAGCGCGTGCCTTCCTCGCGGTGCGCGGCCTCGGCGGCGGGGGCGGGATTGACGGTTGTGCTCATGGGGCGGGGCGCATTGGCCGATCTGGTTAAAAGTGTGACGATCGCATCCTAAATGGCAAATTTCCGCCTGTCCTGCGAGAATGGGGCCGGAACCTTGGAGAAAAGGACATGCCGCCCACCCCCCGTCCTCGGAAAGCGACGCCGCCGCCAGTCGAGTGGATCGACCGCACCACGCCGGGCGCCCGGCGCCTGCCGCCCGATGCCCCGCACGACCCCGATGCCGACGCCCGGGCCGACACCTACGCGGCCTCGCCAGCCTACATCCGCTACGACCGCAGCCCGATGCCGGTAACGGCCATGGCCGCCGACTACGCCCCGGGCCACGTCACCAAGCCGCACCAGCATCCCCACGCGCAGTTGATCCACGCGATGCACGGCGTGATGGTGGTCTCCACGGCGGACGGGCAGTGGATCGTGCCGCCCACGCGCGGCATGTGGATGCCCGGCGGCACGGTGCACTGGATCCGCATGGTCGGCCGCGTGCAGATGCGCACCGCCTATATCCGCCCGGACGCCGCGCCGGACCTCCCCACCCGCTGCACCGTGCTCGGCGTCACCGCGCTGCTGCGCGAGCTGATCCTGGCCGCCATCGACATCCCCCTGCCCTATGCACCGGACTCGCGCGACGGTCGGCTGATGCGGCTGCTCCTCGATGAGGTGCTGCTGGTGCCGACCCTGCCGCTGCACCTGCCGCGCCCGAGCGATGTCGGCCTGCGGCAGATCTGCGACGCCATCGTCGAAAGCCCGGACACCGACCTGACCCTGGCCGATTGGGGAAACTCGCTGGGGGTGGATCCGAAGACGATCCAGCGACGGTTCGCGCGCGAGACCGGCATGACCTTCGGCCAGTGGCGCCAGCAGGCGCGGCTGCTGGCCGCGCTGGAGCGCCTGGCGGCGGGGGCGAAGGTGGTGGATGTGGCGCTCGACATGGGCTATGGCAGCCCGAGCGCCTTTGCGACGATGTTCCGGCGGCAGTTCGGCGTGCCGCCCAGCGCCTTCTTCCGATAACTGCCCGATGAGCCCGGTCGGGGCTCAGGCCCCGATCGGGTCCCGCTCAGGCCCCATCCAGGTAACGCTCGGCCAGCCGGGTCCAGTACGCCGCGCCCACGGTCAGATTCTGGTCATTGAAGTCGTAGCCGGCGTTGTGCAGCAGCGGCTGGTTCGCGCCGTTGCCCATCCGCACGAAGCAGCCCGGGCGCTGTTGCAGGAAGTACGCGAAGTCCTCGCTGCCGGCGATCCGGTGGAAGTTCGGCACGGCACGCTCCGGCCCCACCAGTTCCTCGGCCACCTGGCGCGCGAACTCGGTTTCGGCCTCGCTGTTCACCAGCACCGGGTAGCCGCGCACATAGTCGATATCGACCGTAGCGCCGTAACCCTCGGCGTGCGATGTAGCCAGCTGGCGGATGCGCGCCTCCATCGACGCCCGCACCTCGGGGTTGAACGACCGCACGCTGATTTCCATGCGCGCGCTGTCCGGAATCACGTTCGGGGCGTGGCCGGCGTGCAGCGTGCCGATGGTCACCACGGCGGTCTCGTTCGGATCCACATTGCGCGATACCACCGATTGCAGCGCCATCACCAGGCTGCCGGCCACCAGGATCGGGTCGATCGACTGGTGCGGGCGCGCCGCGTGGCCACCCTTGCCGCGGATCGTGATCGCTACCGTGTCGCAGGCCGCCATGAACGGGCCGGAACGGAACATGAAGGTGCCAGCTTCCACGCCCGGATGGTTGTGCAGGCCGAAAATCGCATCGCAGGGAAACCGCTCGAACAGGCCATCGGCCAGCATCCGCTCCGCCCCGCCGCCCGCGCCGATTTCCTCGGCCGGCTGGAAGATCAGGTGGATGGTGCCGTTGAAGCGGCGGGTCCGCGCAAGCTGGCGGGCGGCGCCCAGCAGCATGGTGGTGTGGCCGTCGTGGCCGCACGCGTGCATCTTGCCCTCATGCACGCTGGCATAGGGCAAACCCGAGCGCTCGTGAATCGGCAGCGCGTCCATATCGGCGCGAATGCCGACACTCCGCTTGCCCGTGCCGGCGCGCAGCGTGCCGACCACCCCGGTGCCGCCCACGCCGCGCGTGACCTGATAGCCCCACCCCTCCAGGCGGGACGCCACCAGTTCGGCAGTGCGGATCTCGTTGAAGGCCAGTTCGGGATGCTGGTGGATGCTGCGCCGGATGTCCTGCAGCTCGTCGTGGCAATCGAGCGTGTCGTGCAGCGTGCAGTAGGAGCGCGTGGGGGATTCGGTGGAGCCGTTCGCGAGCTTGACCGCGACAGTCTTCAATATCGATTCTATTTCGGGGGCATGTTCAGACATGGCATTGCTCTTGTGGCTTGCATGTATGAACAGTATTTCACGCAGGGTCGAAGGGTAAAACCCAGAATGCGGATTTCGTGCGTATGCGCCCTAAACCGTGCCAAAACTGTTGCCCTTAGGGGACGCTTTGTGTGGAACTGCGACCCTTTGTATGAAGACGTTTCAGCGGGGAACCCGAAAGTCCCCCTTTTTCTGGCAACGATGTCGGACATGGGCCGACGCCCGACTCAGCGCTCGCCGTATGGCACGACCTGCTGGGTCTGCTCGCCGAGGCCGGCGATACCGAGGCGCATGGTGTCGCCCGCGCGCAGGTAGCGCGGCGGCTTGAACCCCATGCCCACACCCGGCGGCGTGCCCGTGGCGATCAGGTCGCCGGGCAGCAGGGTCATGAAGCGGCTGACGTAGCTGACCACGGTGGCGACGTCGAAAACCATGGTCGCGGTGCTGCCTTTCTGCATGCGCTGGCCGTTCACGTCCAACCACATCGCCAGGTTCTGGGGTTCGGGCACCTCGTCGCGCGTGACCAGCCAGGGGCCGACCGGGCAGAAGGTGTCGCAGCCCTTGCCCTTGTCCCAGGTGCCGCCCCGCTCGATCTGGAACTCGCGCTCGGACACATCGTTGACCACGCAGTAGCCCGCCACGTGCTCAAGCGCCTGGGCCTTCGAGACATTGCGCGCGGTGGTGCCGATGACCACGCCCAGCTCCACCTCCCAGTCGGACTTCTCCGAACCGAACGGCAGCATCACGGCATCGTTGGGGCCGTTCAGCGAGGAATTGGCCTTCAGGAAGACGATCGGCTCGGCCGGCAGCGGCATGCCGGCTTCGGCGGCATGGTCAGCGTAGTTCAGGCCGATGGCGATGATCTTGCCGATGCCGGTCCAGGGCACGCCGTGGCGGGCGCCCTCCACCAGGGGCAGCGTGGCGGGGTCGATCGCGGCCAGCCGGGCCAGCGCGGCCGGCGCCAGTTCGTCCGGGCCGATGTTGCCGATCACGGCAGACAGGTCGCGCACGCGGCCATCACGATCCACGACGCCCGGGCGCTCTGCACCGGGCTGTCCTACGCGTACTAGTTTCATGGTGATTTCCTTGGTTTCTGGGCTGGCCGTGGGAAGCGAGACGGCAAGGAAACCGAGGATAGCCGGAATCTGGCCGGCTTGTCCTGTGCAGCAGCGGAGACATCCCCGGTGGAGAAGTACCGCCAAGGTCACCACCACGCGCTACGTTTACGCCCCGGCCGGCACGCGATAGTGCGAGCTGTCGAGCAGGTCGAGCCCGCATTCGAGCTGCCCCACCCAGTCGATAAAGCGCTTCACCATCGCCCGACCCCGGAACGACGGCCCGTGCTGCGGCACGATCCATTCGATATCCATGGTCCGCGCCATCTCGGCCCAGAGCCGGCACGCGCGGTTGCCGCTCATATAGCGGCGATGGAACGGCAGCATGCGCGGGAGATGGGCGTCGAAGTCCTCGACCACCGCGCCGGCCTCGGCGGCCGTGGTCATGGCCGCGCCCAGATCGCCCGAGAACAGGATCTTGCTGATGGGATCGTAGAAGTGGAAATTGCCCTCCGAGTGGAGGAAGTGGGCCGGGACGGCGATCAGGTTGCTCGCGCCGAGCGGCACGACCATGCCGGCATCCGGAATGCCGACCACGCGGCCGGCCATCTTCCCGGCCTGGCAGATATGGGGCAGGAAGCGCGCCCATACCTGCGAGATCAACACCTTGCTGTCCGATGCCGTCAGCCAGCGGCCCACCGACGCCACGATGTCCGGATCGGCATGGGAGGCCAGCACGTAGTCGAGCCGCTTGGGCGGAAAGTGGCGGCTGATCGCCATATACAGCTCGCCGTAGGTCAGCGCACCGCCGGGATCGATCAACGCCCCGTGACCGTGGTTGACCACCAGGAACTGGTTCGACTGCACGACGTCCCCGTCGCCATCGTCCACCAGGTCGGTGAACACCATGCAGACATGCTCGCTCGATTCATATAGCGCGATAGCCATCGCGGCCCCCCTTTCGCTCGTTTTTGTTTTGAATCGGCGAAAGTACCAGCGGGGGCGGTTCGACCTTTGACGGGGATCAAAGGTCGGTCATGCGGTCTTAGCGCGTGCTGAGCAGCTTCTCGATATTGGCCACGAGTTGCTTGTCGTCCGGCTTGACCATGCTGTTGTAGCTGCCGACGACCTGCCCCTTGCGGTCGATCAGGTATTTATAGAAGTTCCACTTCGGCGCGGTGCCGGTTTCCTTGGCCAGCAGCTCGTACATCGGGTTGACATCGCTGCCGCGCACGTGGGACTTGCCCAGCATCGGGAACTTGACGCCGTAGGTGTTGTAGCAGAAGTCGGAAATTTCCTTCGAGGAGCCGGGCTCCTGCGAGAAATCGTTCGACGGGAAGCCGAGCACGACCAGGCCGCGCTCCCGGTACTTGGCGTAGAGCGCCTCGAGGCCCTCGTACTGCGGCGTGAACCCGCAGTAGCTGGCCGTGTTGACCACCAGCACGACCTTGCCGGCGTACTGGCACAGGTTCTGGGGCGACTCGTCCTGCAGGCGCGGGAACTTGAAGTTGAGCGTCGCCGGGCAACTGCCGGCCTGACCGGCTGAAGCGGCGGCTGTGGGGGTCGACTTCTCGGCGGCGTGGGCTGCGCGCGGCAGCAGGCTGGCCGTGGCGGCGGCCATCGCGGACACCGCCAGGGCGGCGAGCAGCGCGCGGCGCTGGAGCGTCAGGGTGGCCGTGCGCGGGTGGCGCATCCGGGTCGGGGGGACCATGCGGGTCATGACGGGCGACTCCATATTGGGGCGTGAAAGGTAGCCTCCGCAGTCTACGCCTTCGTCGGGTTCACTGCACTCCGTGCTGCAGGATCGATGATGGACGATGGCGGCCGCCATCCGTCCGGGGGTCAGTCCATCACCGCCGTCGCGGCGTGCTCGGTCACGCTGGTACGCAGTTCCAGGTCCGGCATGCGCCGCACGATCAGTAACGCCACCACCGCCGCCACCGCGCCCGCCGCGAAAATCAGCTGGAAGCCCGACTCCACGCCGGCGGACAGCACCTGCCGCACGGCCGGCGACAGATGCGCCATCGCCTCGCTACCGTGGCGCAGCGCGCCAAGGTCCAGCGCCTGGGTCACGCCGGCGCGGCCCATCGCCTCGCGGAACTCCAGCGCCAGCAGCGTGCCGGCCAGTGCGCCGCCAATCGCGCTGCCGAGCGAGCGCACCACCAGCAGCGCGCCGGTGCCGGCGCCCATGTCGCGGCGCTCGAGCGCGTTCTGTACCGAAATCAGCGTGCCGACCATCGCCATGCCCAGCCCCACGCCGCCCACCGTCATGGCGAGCAGGACGGCAGCCGTGGGCACGTCCGGGGTAGCGCCAGCCAGCGCGCTCAGGCCGATGGCGGCCAACACGAAGCCGGCGCTGAGAATGCCCCGCATGCGTCCCATGCGCGGCGCCAGCCAGGCCACCACGAGGTTGCCGGCCACGGTGGACAGCAGGAACGGCACCACGAGCAGGCCGGACATCGCGGCATCGGCATGGCGCGCCAGCTGGAAATGCAGCGGCAGCGCGAAGATGCACAGGAAGATATTGAGCGCGGCCAGCGCCGAGGCGCCCACGCCCATCACATACGCGCGGTTGCGGAACAGACGCGGCGGCAGCATCGGGTCCGCCGCGCGGCGTTCCTGCCAGGTCAGCAGCGCCAGCGCCCCGGCCGTGATGGCCAGCAGCGCGCCGGTTTCCGGGGAAATCCAGTCGAAGGCATCGCCGGCCCAGCTCATGGCGAGCAGGAAGGCGACGATGGCCACCGCGAGCAGCAGCGCGCCCAGCCAGTCCACGCGCGGCCGGCCGCCGCGCGGGCGCAGGTTGGCCAGGCCCCGGTAGCACATCGCCATGGCCAGCGCGCCGAGCGGCACGTTGATCCAGAACAGCCAGCGCCAGGACAGATGGTCAGACACCCAGCCGCCCACCAGCGGCCCGGCGATGGAGGCCATCGCCCAGACCATCGCCAGATAGCCCTGGTAGCGCCCGCGCTGGCGCGGCGCCACTACGTCCGCAATGGCCGCCTGCGCCAGCGACATCAGCCCGCCGCCGCCCACGCCCTGCAGCGCCCGGAACAGGATCAGCTGCGTCAGCGACTGCGCCAGCGCGCACGCCACGGAGGCGAGGATGAACAGCGTGATGGCCACCATCAGCAGGCGCCGCCGCCCGAAGCTATCGGACAGCTTGCCGTACAGCGGCGTGGTGACGGTGGAGACGATCAGGTAGGCAGTGACGATCCACGACAGATGCCCAAATCCGTTGAGATCATTCGCAATGGCGGGCACGGCGGGGATGACCACGGTCTGGTCCAGCGCCGCGAGCAGTATGCATAACACGATGCCGCCGATGACCCGCATGATGGCGCGGTGATCGTGGACGATGGGCGGATGTTCGGGAACGGAGGCGGTAGCCTCCACGGCGGATTGCGGCGAGGTGGGCGACGACATGTGGCTACGGCGGGATGGAGGCTGCGGGGACCATCCCTTGCGTGGGGACGGCCTAATTCAGTATCCGCATAATTATATGCGGAAGCCATCGTTGACGTAGCAATGAATTTTGGCTAGAAGTGGCCACGGCGCCACATGGCGCGTCCGTGGCCTGATGGCCGCTAGCGCGAGCCGCCGGTGATGTAGTGTTCGAGTTGCTCGATCACGAAACGCTGTTCGCTGATGATGTTGTTCACGAGGTCGCCGATCGACAGCATGCCGAGCAGTTCGTCCCCTTCCATCACGGGCAGGTGGCGCAGGCGGTGCCGCGTCATCAGGCTCATGCAATCGTCCGTGGTCTGGTCCGCCCGCACATAGATCACCGCTGAGGTCATGATCTCCCGCACTAGCGTTTCGCGCGACGTACGTTGCATCAGGATCACTTTTCGGGCGTAATCGCGTTCGCTGAGGATGCCCTGGATCTTGCCGTGCTCCATCACCAGCAACGCGCCGATGCCTTTCTCCGCCATCAGTTGCAGCGCGGCGTAGACCGTCGCTGAAGGAGGAATGCTGAAGATCGCCTGATTTGGCTTCGCTTCCAGAACCTGCCGTGCGGTTTTCATAGACCGACTCCTTATTGCTGTCTGGGGAAATCGCTGCACCGGCCCGCCGCGCTGTCTTGCCCCCGCATACGCCGCCGGCCTGCTCATTCAGATTAGCAAAGGATAGTCGGCGCTTACAGGGTGACTTTCACGAATCTTTGTAAGCAAGCCGACGTGCCCTATTGTTTCTTCTTGCGCACAATTCCCAGCAGCGAAGTCGCGCGTTACTCGGTCAGCATCCGCACCCGCACCTTGCGGCCCTTGACCTTGCCATCGTTGAGCCGTTTGACCGCTTCCTTGCCGATGGCACGATCCACGGCGATGTACGTGGACATCTCCATCACGTTGATCTTGCCAATCTGGTCCTTGGTGAAGCCAGCCTCGCCGGTCAGCGCGCCGAGGATGTCGCCCGCGCGGATCTTTTCCTTGCGGCCGCCGAGCATCTGCAGCGTGACCATCGGCGGCAGCAGGCGCTCCTTGCTCTTCGGCACCAGTTCGGTCAGCGCGTGCCATTCGAATTCGCCGCCCTGATGCTGTTCCAGGTTCCCCACGCGCCCCATTTCATCCATGCTGACCAGGCTGAACGCCCAGCCTTCCGCATCCGCGCGGCCCGTGCGGCCGATGCGGTGCACATGCACCTCGGGGTCGGGCGTGACATCGACGTTGATCACGGCTTCCAACTGGGCGATGTCGAGACCGCGGGCTGCCACGTCCGTGGCCACCAGGACCGAGCAGCTCCGGTTCGCAAACTGCACCAGCACCTGATCGCGGTCACGCTGTTCCAGGTCGCCATGCAGCGCCAGGGCCTCGAAGCCCTGCGCGCGCAGCAATTCGACGAGATCGCGGCAACGCGCCTTGGTATTGCAGAAGGCAAGCGTGCTGGCAGGCCGGAAGTGATCGAGCAGGCGGCCCACAGCTTGCAGGCGGTCGCCATCCTCCACCTCGTAAAAACGTTGACGAATCTTGCTGGCGCCGTGCGTCTCGGCCAGCTTGATCTCGCGCGGCTTGTTCAGGAACTGCTGGCTCAGCTTGACGATGCCGGGCGGGTAGGTGGCCGAGAACAGCAGTGTCTGGCGGTCCTTCGGGCAATGGTTGGCGACGAACGCGATGTCATCGAAGAAGCCCATGTCGAGCATGCGGTCCGCTTCGTCCAGCACCAGCGTATTGATACCGCGCAGGTCCAGGCTGCCGCGCTCGATGTGATCGAGAATGCGCCCCGGGGTGCCCACAACGATATGCGCGCCATGGATAAGGCTGTCGACCTGTGGCCGCATAGGCGACCCGCCGCACAGCGTCAGCACCTTGATGTTCTCTTCCGCACGCGCCAGGCGGCGGATTTCCTGCGTGACCTGATCGGCCAGTTCGCGCGTGGGGCAGAGCACGAGCGCCTGCACGTCGAAGCGGCGTGCGTCGAGCCGATGCAGCACCGCAAGCCCGAAGGCGGCGGTCTTGCCGCTACCAGTCTTGGCCTGCGCGATCAGATCCTGCCCGGCCAGCGCCAGCGGCAGGCTGGCGGCCTGGATCGGCGTCATGGTGTCGTAGCCGAGCTGCGCCAGCGTGGCGAGCATCGCGGGCGACAGCGCCAGGTCGGAGAACGGCGCGCCTGCCGAAGTCGTGGCGGGGGCGGCGGAGATGGGGGTTGGGCTCGAAGTCATGCCGGATTATAGCGGCGGGGGTGCGGCGGGGGTGGCTCGGAAACCGGCTTCAGTCACGCAGCCTTGCGCGCGGCGGGCTTCTTCACCGGCACGTCCTCGGTCGGCGCCCATCCCAGCCGCTCGAGCAGGGCCTGCGCCGCCGCCGGCGCGTGCTCCTTCGCCCCGTTGATGAAGAACAGGAACAACCCCTTGGGCTTCTGACGGGCGCCGGCCTGCTCATCCACGCGCGGCAGGTCGTCCGGCACGCTACCGCCGGCCCACGCGGTGGCGCGCGCGGCCCAGGCGTCGAGATCTTTCGGCGCATAGCCGGTCTTGAGCTTGGCCTGCGCGTTCATCAGCCGCGCATAGGCAAAGTCCGCGGTCGGGTCCGCGAACGACGGAAACTTTGGCGAATCTGTGTACACCGTGGCCGCCTTGAACTTGCGCGCGAGTTTCAGGTAGTCGTCGCACATAAAGCTCTCGTGCCGCACCTCAAGCACGTGCCGCAGCTTCACGCCTTCGACAGCATCCGGGAGCAAGGTCAGGAATGCCTCGAAGTCATCGGCCACGAACTGCTTGGTTGGCGCGAATTGCCAGACGATGGGACCGAGTTTCTTGCCCAGCTCGGCAATGCCGCTGTCGATGAAACGGGCGATGGAGTCGCCCGACTCGGCCAGGATGCGCCGGTTGGTGGCGAAGCGCGACGCCTTCACCGAGAACACGAAGCCATCCGGGGTCGCATCGCGCCAATTGGCGAATGACGTTCGCTTTTGTGTCCCGTGATAGGTGCTGTTGATCTCGATGGCGGTCAGGTGACGGCTTGCGTACTCGAGTTCGCGCGCCTGCGCGAGCCCGGACGGGTAGAAGTTGTCGCGCCATGGCGCAAAACTCCATCCGCCGATGCCGATGTGGATGTTACCTACCGTCTTGCCTTGCTTGCGCACTGCCATGACCACCTCCGCCAATCACGCAAAATGCGATGCATACCAGTCTAGCGCGCAGCGGCGTGTCCGGCCAACGCCACGTTTTCGTCGCATGACGATTCATGGCGGGAATGTTGCTTCCTGAATGTGGCGACCGAAGGCACACTACAACCGATTCCAGCCGCCTCACCTAACCCGGAGGGCCCGCCTTGCGCATCGACCCCGACACGCTCCCGGCGATTCTGCAAAGCATCGAGGCACGGGCCCTGGCACTGCGCGACACCCCGCCAGCCGGCTTGTTTTCGTCGATCGACGAGACGGCGGCTCACATCGACCTGCCCATGGAGCGGGTGCTCTATCAGCCGCCGCCGGCTGCGGCCCTGAGTCAGAGCCTTCTCAAACGACGGGTCGAAGCTGCGCTACGCAGCCAGCCGCAAGTCTCGCTGCAAGCCCTCTGCGGGGACCACCCACTCGAACACGGCCTCGCGGAGTTGCTGACTTATCTGCAACTGACTGGCGATACCTTCCATTGCGTCGTCGATGAGGCGGCGACCGAGACCGTCACCTGGCACGCGCGCGGCATGGGCGGCGAGCCGCTGACACGCGGCGCGCAAATGCCACGCGTCGTCTTTGTGAGACATGGATCATGAGCGCGCACGGTCCCCATGCCCTGTCGCCCCTTGTGGTCCCGCTGCTCAAAGGGGTGCTGAGCCGCGAAGACTCACCCAGCGCTTGGCAGGCACTCGTGTCACAGCAGGCAGCCGTGCGCGACTATGTGGCCGTGCTGGGCCTCGCCCTGGTCGTCGACGAGGACGATGGATTCGCATTTCTACGAGTGCTATCAGCGCCAGCGGCAGATGCCACGGCGCCCTCTTTGATCGCCAGACGCCCCCTGTCCTACGCGGTCAGCCTCACGCTGGCGTTGCTGCGCAAGGCGCTCGCCGAATTCGACGCTGCCGGTCTCGATGGCCCACTGATCCTGACGCGCGAAGACATCGCTGAATTGCTACGCACGTTCCTGCCTTCGGGCAGCAATGAAGCCAAGCTTATCGACATGGTCGACTCGCATGTGGGCAAGATCGTCGAACTCGGCTTCCTGCGGCGCGCGGGCCAAACGGAAACACCTTCGTACGAAGTCCGCCGGGTGTTGAAAGCATTTATCGACACCCAATGGCTGGCCGATTTCGACGCGCGGCTGGCCGCCTATCAGACACAACTGCGCGGCACCTCCACCGAGCGCACGCGAGGCGTCGATGGATAGGCCACCCACCATGGCACCGGAGACGGTGGCCCCGGATATCGAGGCCACCACACTGGATGCAGGATTCCGCCTGATGCGGCTCGAGGTCTCGAACTGGGGGCCGTTCCGGCAAGGTGTGACGTCGATGTGTCCCGACGGCCGCCATGCCGTGCTGACTGGCAACCTCGGGCCAGGCACGAGCGCCCTGGTCGAGGCCTTGAGAATGCTCCTACTCCCGGCCCCGAACCCCGCCATCACGCCGCATGCGACGGATCGGCCCGCCATGCTGCTTGGCGTCTTCCACAATGCCGCGTTCGACAGAACGGTCACCCTCGCCCAGATATTCCCTAGCGCGGCGGATCAGCCCCTGCCCGCGCGGCTGTTCGTCGCCGCGCCGCATGAATTGAGCATCGGCGGCGATCTTTCTCACTTCGACGGCGACCTCGTCGCCCTCCGCAAATCGCTGCGCACGGTCGGCGCCGAATCCTTCGACACCTTCCCGCGGTATCACGCATGGTTCCGTCGCTGCTTCGCCATCGGCGATCCGCTACCCGTCGAAGCTCTGCGCGCCTGCCGTGACGCGCTGGACGGCTACTTTGCCAGCCTCAAGCTCGCGCTGCTGGAGGTGCGGCTCGGACAACTGGCCGACGACTGGGCGCGACACGACCGCCGCGTGCTGGATGAAGTGGAGCGCCACGCCGCGCTGCGCGCCCAGGCGCTGCACCTGCGGCATAGCATTTCCGCGAGTGGAGGCGAGCGGATCGCGCAACTCGACATCGATATCGAGCAACTCGAACGGGTACGCGACATCCGCCGGCAACGCGCAACGCTGTACGCCACGCTGATTGCCTCCGTCAACGAAGCGCCTGCCGCCACCGAGGCGGACTTCCTCGCCCAACGCGAGCGGCTGGCGGCGCGCCGGGCCCATGCGCCGTCCGCAGCGCTCTCGCAACTCTCCGCTTTTTCAGACTTCCACGAAATCGACTGGCACATTCCGGCGCGCGACGCGGCGCGACTTGGGGAGGAAAAGCAACGACTCCAGAATGCCTCGGACATCCTCCAGCAACTGGCTGATGGGCTGGAGGAGTTACGAGGGACAATCCGGTCATGCGAGCAATCGCTCGATGCCTGCCGCGACGCCCGCACGGCGGCGCAGACGGCGATGGCCATCGCAGAAACGGAGCGCCAGCAGGCGGAAGACCTACTGGCCGCGTCCGAACCCGCCATGCAGTCGGCCAGCCTCGACATGCTCGACGCGCTGCGCGCCGAGGCGTTCGGGCAACACGCGCCCACCGTGGAATCATGCGACCCCTGCCGCGAGAGCATGCGCCGCTGGCTCCAGGCCCGCATCGACGCCGACGCACGCGACTGGGCACTTCTGGACGAACAACTACGCGACGCGCCATCCGCGCTGGCCACCGCAGAGGCGGCTCGGCCCTACCGCTTCCACCTCGCCGTGCTGGATGAATCATTCTGGCGGGGCGACGACGACACCACGCGCAACTGGCTACAACGGCTAGGCGCCGCCAACGTGCAATGCCTGATCGTCACCCCGATGGAGAAGATTCCTATTGTTGAGCCGATGGTGTCCAGCGTGGCGTTTGTGCGGGATGAGGGAGACGCTGCAGCGCGGGTCTGGCGGGTAGGGATAGAGAATCGGTAGGTGGCGGTATCCCGCTACGCTTCCCCCGCAGGCGGAGGATATTTCACCGCATTCATTTCCATTTTCGCCCTCACCGCGGCATCCAGATCCCCCCCCAACGCCGTCACAAGCTGCGTGAGGTAAATCGTAATATCCGCCAGTTCCTGCTCCACATGCGCCCGCTCCGCGGTCGCCATGACGTTGCGGGATTCCTCTTCCGTCTGCCACTGGAAGATTTCCACGAGTTCGGACACCTCGACGCTCAGCGCCATGGCGAGATTCTTGGGGCTGTGATACTTGCCCCAGCCGCGCCGCTCGCCAAAGGCGGCGGCGGCGAGTTGGAGATTCTTGATGTCGATGAGAGGCATGGACAGTCTCACTTCAATGAAAAAGGGTTACGGCCTGGCAAGCCGTAACCCCATTTGATGACTAGCGTTTTTATGATCTCGCTAGGATCGGCGCACCACCTCAAACATCAATATTCCGCGCCACCAGCGCATTCGATTCAATGAAATGACGACGCGGTTCCACTTCGTCGCCCATCAGCGTGGTGAAGATCTGGTCGGCCGCGATGGCGTCTTCGATCTGCACGCGCAGGAGGCGGCGCTGGGTCACGTCCAGCGTGGTTTCGAACAGCTGCTCGGGGTTCATCTCGCCCAGGCCCTTGTAGCGCTGGCGGGACACGCCGCGCTCTGCTTCGGAGAGCAGCCATTGCATGGCCTGGTGGAAGTCGGACACCGTCTGATCGCGCAGGCGTTCGCCTTCGCCGCGCTTGACCTTGGTGCCTTCCGGGATCAGGCCCTGGAAGGTCGTGGCGGCGCGGGCGAGTGCGGCGTAGTCGGCACCATGGACGAAGTCCGCGTCCAGGTGCGACAGGCGCACGTTGCCGTGGTGCCGGCGCGCGATCATCAGGCGGTGCTTGTCGGTTTTCTCGTCGAATTGTGCATACACGTCAGCGGTGCCGTCGTCGTTCACGGCGGCGCCCAGCAGCGTCTTGGCGTGCATCTCGGCCAGCTTGGCCTTCAGCGCCACGGCCGAGGCTTCCGCCGCGGCCGCGTTGTCGAGATCCAGCACCACGCCGTCGGCGATGGCGCGCAGCGCGTCCGGGTCGACGATGCGGGACAGGCGGCCGATCACGCCTTCGGCCAGCTGGTACTGGCGCGCCAGCTCGGTCAGGGCGTCGCCCATGATCTCGCTGCCGTCCGGGCGCGTCAGGGACGCCTTCTCCATCGCCAGCTTCAGCAGGTAGGCGTTGAGTTCGTTGTCGTCCTTGATATACCGCTCTTCCTTGCCGTGCTTGATCTTGTACAGCGGCGGCTGGGCGATGTACACATAGCCGCGCTCGATGATGTCCGGCATCTGGCGATAGAAGAACGTCAACAGCAGCGTGCGGATGTGCGAGCCGTCCACGTCCGCATCGGTCATGATGATGATGCGGTGGTAGCGCAGCTTCTCGAGGTTGTAGTCGTCCTTGCCGATGCCGGTACCCAGCGCCGTGATCAGCGTCAGCACTTCCTGGCTGGACAGCATTTTGTCGAAGCGCGCGCGTTCCACGTTCAGGATCTTGCCCTTCAGCGGCAGGATTGCCTGGAACTTGCGGTCGCGGCCCTGCTTGGCCGAGCCGCCTGCGGAGTCGCCCTCCACCAGGAACAGTTCGGACAGCGCCGGATCGCGCTCCTGGCAGTCGGCCAGCTTGCCCGGCAGGCCCATGCCGTCGAAGGCGCCCTTGCGGCGCGTCATTTCGCGGGCCTTGCGGGCCGCCTCGCGCGCGCGGGCGGCGTCCACGATCTTGCCGCAGATGATCTTGGCGTCGTTCGGCGTCTCCAGCAGGAAGTCGGTCAGCGCCTTGCTTACCAGTTCCTCCACCGGCAGACGCACTTCGGACGACACCAGCTTGTCCTTGGTCTGCGAGCTGAACTTCGGCTCGGGCACCTTCACGGACAGCACGCAGGACAGGCCCTCGCGCATGTCGTCGCCGGACGTCTCGATCTTGGCCTTCTTGGCGATCTCGTTTTCTTCGATGTACTTGTTGATGACCCGCGTCATCGCCGCGCGCAGGCCGGTCAGGTGGGTCCCCCCGTCGCGCTGCGGAATATTATTCGTGAAGCACAAAACCTGCTCGTTGTAGCCATCGTTCCATTGCATGGCCACTTCCACCGTGATGCCTTCCTTCTCGACATTCGCGTAGAAAATGGTCGGATGCAGCACGGTCTTGGCGCGATTGATGTACTCGACGAAGCCCTTCACGCCGCCCGAGTAGGCAAAATCCTCTTCCTTGCCCGTGCGCTGGTCGGTCAGGCGGATGTGCACGCCGTTGTTCAGGAACGAGAGTTCGCGGATGCGCTTGGACAGCACCTCGTAGTGGAACTCCACGTTGGTGAAGATTTCCTCGTCAGCCAGGAAGTGCACTTCGGTGCCGCGCTTGTCGGTCGCACCGATGACCTTCATCGGCGAGACTTCCACGGGGTTGCCATCCGGACCGTTCACGGTCTCGATCACGCGGTTCTGCACCTCGCCCTTGGCGAACTCGATCAGGTTGACCTGGCCGTCGCGGCGCACGGTCAGGCGCAGCCACTTGGACAGCGCGTTCACGCAGGACACGCCCACGCCGTGCAGGCCGCCAGACACCTTGTAGCTGTTCTGGTTGAACTTGCCGCCCGCGTGCAACTCGGTCATGGCGATTTCCGCCGCGCTGCGCTTCGGCTCGTGCTTGTCATCGAACTTCACCGCCGGCGGAATGCCGCGGCCGTTGTCGACGATGGAGATCGAGTTGTCGCTGTGGATCGTGACCTGGATCTCGGTGCAATAACCAGCCAGCGCCTCATCGATGGAGTTATCCAGGACCTCGAACACGAGGTGGTGCAGGCCAGTACCGTCGGAGGTGTCGCCGATATACATGCCCGGGCGCTTGCGTACCGCCTCCAGGCCTTCCAGGATCTGGATCGAAGAGGCTCCGTAAGAGTTTTCCTGCTGCGGATTTTGCTGGTCGGTCATGTTTTCCTACTCACGATACTCACGGCAAATGCGGAATCCGGTCCCGACGCCGGGCTGGCGCGGGGTCTGGGGTCCGCAATGGCGGGTTACTTAAAAACGGCAAAAGGGGCGGATCGTTGGGATCCTGCCCCTGCTGCGGTGTGTGCCCGGTTGTCTACTGGACAGTCCACGGCCATCCCCGCGTGGGCGGGCATGGCCGGAGTCCCGGTCATCAGATCCGCATCGGCATGACGACGTACTTGAAGTTGTCGTCTTCCGGTACGGTAATCAGGGCGCTCGAATTGGAGTCGCCCAGGCTGACCTGCACCTGTTCGCTCTTCAGGTTGGCCAGCACGTCGAGCAGGTAGGTCACGTTGAAGCCGATATCGAGCGCGTCGCCCGAGTAATCGAGTTCGAGTTCTTCCTGCGCCTCTTCCTGATCGGCGTTGGTCGAGCTGATCTTCAGCATGTGCGTATCGAGGATACAGCGCACGCCCTTGAACTTGTCCGTGGTCAGGATGGCGGTACGTTGCAGCGCCTGCTGCAGCTTCACGCGGTCGATCGCGAACGCATTCTTGTAGCCCTTGGGGATCACGCGCTGGAAGTCCGGGAACTTGCCTTCCACCAGCTTGCTGATCAGTTCGATGTTGGCGAACGTGAACTTGACCTGGTTGGCGGCCAGCTGCACCTGCACGGGATCGTCGTTATCTTCGAGCAGCCGCTGCAGTTCCAGGATGGTCTTGCGCGGGATGATCACTTCCTGGCGCGCGCCGCCGCCGGTGGCCTCGGTCTCGAGTTCCACGCCGCAGTACGCCAGGCGGTGCCCGTCGGTGGCCACGGCCATCACCTTCTTGCCGTCCACGACGAGCAGCATGCCATTCAGGTAATAGCGGATGTCCTGCTGCGCCATGGCGAAGTGGACCATCGCCAGCAGATGCTTGAACGTCTTCTGCGGCAGGCTCACGCTCGCGTTGAACTCCGCAGCCTCGGCCACGGTCGGGAATTCCTCGGCGGCCAGCGTCTGGAGCGCGAAGCGGCTCTTGCCCGATTGCACCGTCATCCGCTTGTCGTTCAGCGACAGCGCCACGTCACCGTCAGGCATCGCGCGCAGGATGTCCAGCAGCTTGCGCGCCGCCACGGTGGTGGCCACGCTGTCGCTGCCAACGCCGCATTCGGCGTGGGTGGTGATCTGGATCTCGATGTCCGTCGAGAGGAAGGAAACATTCGAGCCGGACTTGCGAATCAGCAGGTTGGCCAGGATCGGGAGGGTGTGGCGGCGCTCCACGATGCCGCTCACGATTTGCAGCGGACGCAGCAGATTGTCTCGCGAGGTTTTGACCAATTGCATTGAATTTATCCTTCGTCGTTTGTCGTCAGCGACCGCAGGTTGCGCGCAACTCCAAATTCACTTAGGAATCAAGGAGTTAATTGTGCATTGTACCAAGGATAAGCCGCTGCGGTGAAGCGGGCCGGCTCCGGCGCGGAGGACGGCTGTGCCTAAAATGCCACGATCCGTCATTTCTTCCCGCCAAGCCGCCCCGACTCACCGCAAAGCCTTATCTGAGGCCGATTTCCCGCGATCCAAGCGTTTCGTTCAGTCGCCCGTTTGCCGCCGGGCGCGCACCCTGTAGTATGCCAGCCCGGCAAGGCCAACCTTTAAAATCATAAAACGGTGCCAGGCGGCGCAGGATTCACCTGCGTCACCGGCTCAGGCATCACCCCTTGAGCGTCTGTTCCAGCACGTGCAGCTCGTGGTTCAGCTGCGCGTCCTTGCTCCGCTCGTCGGCGATCTTGCGCACGGCGTGCAGCACCGTGGTGTGGTCGCGTCCGCCGAACAGCTCGCCGATCTCCGGCAGGCTCTTCTGCGTCAGCTCCTTGGCCAGGTACATGGCGATCTGGCGCGGCCGGGCGATATTGGCGGGCCGCTTCTTCGAATACATGTCCGCGACCTTGATGTTGTAGAAGTCGGCACAGGTCTTCTGGATGTTCTCCACCGAGATCTGGCGGTTCTGCACGGTTAGCAGGTCCTTCAGCGCCTCACGCGTGACATCGATCGTGATGTCCTTGCCGTGGAAGTTGCTGAACGCCAGGATCTTGCGCAGCGCGCCTTCCAGCTCGCGCACGTTGGAACGCAGGTGCTTGGCGACGAAGAACGCCACCTCTTCGGGCACGCTCACGTTCTCGGCGGCGGCCTTCTTCATCAGGATGGCCACGCGCATCTCGAGCTCGGGCGGCTCGATGGCCACGGTCAGCCCCGAGTCGAAGCGCGAGATCAGCCGGTCGTCGATGCCGGTGATTTCCTTCGGATAGGTGTCGCTGGTGATAATCACCTGCGCGCGATTCGCGATCAGCGCCTCGAACGCGTAGAAGAATTCTTCCTGCGTACGGTTCTTGCCGGAGAAGAACTGGATATCGTCGATCAGCAGCAGGTCCAGCGAGTGGTAGTACCGCTTGAACTCGTCGAACGCCTTGCGCTGGTACGCCTTCACCACATCGGACACATACTGCTCCGCGTGGATGTAGCGGATCCGCGCGCGCGGGTTCTCCATCAGCATGAAATTGCCGATGGCATGGATCAAGTGGGTCTTGCCCAGGCCCACGCCGCCATAGAGATAGAGCGGGTTGTACGACTTGCCCGGGTTGTTGGCCACCTGGATCGCGGCGGCGCGCGCCAGCTGGTTGGCCTTGCCGGTGACGAAGTTGTCGAACGTCAGGATCGGGTTCAGGCGCGAGCGCTCATGCACCGTGTCGCTAGGCTGGGCGCCGCCCATCGGCTGCGGCTGGCCCGGGTGGGACTGGTGCTGCGGGTGTTGTTGGTGCTGCGGGTGCTGCTGCACATGTTGCGGATGCTGGGGCTGCACGCGGTACGAACGCGCGCTGGCCTCCGACGGGTCCATCTGGGCCACGTCGATATCACCGATATCCGCGCCATGGCCGCCGGCATTGCCTTGCAGCGGATGACCGGTGTGCGGCGCCTGCGGCATCTGCGGCCGCGCCGGGTAGTTGCCCTGGGGATTCAGGGCAGCCATGCCGGGATAGCCGCTCGGCGCGCCCGGGTTCGGATAGTCGGGATAACCGGTTCCCTGCGGCGCATGAGAAGCGCCGTGTTGTCCACTCGGATAGCCGTTGCCGGGTGCGCCCATCGGCGTACCCATTGCAGCGTGCGCGCCGGCGTTGTCACCCATCTGTGCCGTGGCCTGCTGGGTATAGGCGGCCGCGCGCCCCGAGGCGGCAGGGTCAAGGACAAAGTGAACGCTAACCTGCGCTTCCCAATATTCGCAGGCGAGGGCCGTGATGCGGCCCGAGAATTGGCTCTTGACCCAGTCGAGCTTGAAGCGGTTAGGCGCGGCAATCCGCAGCGCATGCGCCTCCTCGTCGAAGGCGACGGGCGCCAACGGCTTGATCCAGGTCTTGAACTGTTGCGGCGTCAGTTCGCGCTCGAGTTGCGCGGCTGCCGCCTGCCAGAAATCTTGCATGTGTTCTTGTTTGGTGATCGCGCCAGGCCGCAGCGCGTCACGAGTATCGGGGTGCCCGCCAATCATCCGGCTTCCCGCCACGCGGCCCCTCGGGGGCCAGCGCGACGCGGCAATGCCACCCCATCGGCGTGCGGCAAGCATCGCCCGATCAAGCGGTATACCAAGGCAGGAAGTCCGGGTTGTGCGTGCGCCACGCGGCCCGTGTAGTGTTTGGACCGGGATTGTACCCCCCGCCTCAAGTTATCCACAAAGGATAACCCTGTGGACAAGTTGTGAAAATTCAGTGGATTGCTGTGCACAACCTATAAAGAAGAACGGCCCGGAGAGGGGCCTGGGCAGCTGATAATCCATCGAAAACAACGAGTTGGACATCTTGGCTACCGCATATAGGTGACCCCGGATACCCACAAGGTTACCCACCGGCCATTGTGGACAATGGCGCACCGACGCATGCGCCTGCCATTGTGGCGGCGTCGGCGGCACTGGCCATCGGTTGCCTTGACAGTTCGCGCGAATATCGGTTAAATGGCGGGTTCTGCGATGCGGCAGGGGATCACGTATGCGCATCGCCGGGTCTGGCCCGTACCGCCACGTGTAAACATGTGCGGCATCAGGCAAGCGGCCTGATCCCCCGTCAGCGCCTCGGCCTTCAGCCAGGCCAGCGGCGGCCGGCAGCAAGACAGAACCAGAATCGTCGGCAGACCGCAGCAAACCCGATCGGAATTGCGGCGGCCCCATGCGAACCATACGCGGCGGCCAAGGCGCCCCGGCATTGGCCGGCGCCCGGAAAGCCCGGATCAACCAGAGAGTGCAACATGAAACGTACCTACCAACCTTCCGTTACCCGCCGCAAGCGTACCCATGGTTTCCGCGTGCGCATGAAGACCCGCGGCGGCCGTGCCGTCATCAACGCTCGTCGCGCCAAGGGCCGCAAGCGCCTGGCCATCTGAGCGCCGGGCGACCGGCCCGGACGGTCGAGCGCCGCGATGGCCTGCCATCGCACCGCGCACTGACCGTCCCCGCCACCGCCTCGCACTCAGGTCAGCCAGGGGCAGCCGCCGCAAGCCCAGCGATCCCGCTAGCTTTGCACAGCGTGTCTACCCATGCCTTTCCCAAAGCCGCGAGGCTCACAAAGACGGATGAATTTTCATCCGTTTTTGCTTTGCGGCCACGGCGTCGCAGCGCACACTTCGTGCTGTACGTGCGAGCCAACGGCCAGGCGCAGGCCCGGCTGGGCATCGTCGTCGGCAAGAAGTTCGCGCCGCGCGCCGCCGAGCGCAACCTCGTGAAGCGCATGGCGCGGGAACTGTTCCGGGGCCAGCAAGCCAAACTCGCGGGCCGCGACATCCTGTTGCGGCTGCAGGCCAAGTTTCCGCGCGCGGACTTCGCCAGCCGGACGGCCGTCCGGCGGGCGTGCCTTGCGGAAATCGCCGGCCTGCTCGAGGTGGCGGCCAGACCCTTGCCCACCGCCCCGCCCGCCGTCGATGCGGCCGGCCCGGCGGCGCCTGCCACGCCCAACGCGCCTGCCTGATATCCACCATGAAGCGAATCCTGCTTGCCCTGCTGCGCATCTACAAGATCGCATTGAGTCCGTACCTGGGCTCGCGGTGCCGCTTCCTGCCTACCTGCTCCGAGTACGCCCGTGACGCCATCGTGCTGCACGGACCGGCCCGGGGCAGCTGGATGGCCGCGTGCAGGCTCTGCCGCTGCCATCCTTTCACGCAGGGCGGGTATGATCCCGTGCCCGACCCCACGAAACACGGGAATGCCGCCGCGGCGACTCCTGCCTCCGCCGCGCCAGGCCGCCCGCCTGTCACGGTCCGGCTCCCGAGACCCTGATTTCCTCCGACCATAGCGAGACATGGATATCAAACGCACCATCCTGTGGGTCATCTTCTCGATGGCCCTCGTGCTGCTCTACGACAACTGGCAGCGCGCCAACGGCCACGCGTCGATGTTCTTCCCGAGCGCCAACACGCAGCAGCAGGCCGCCCCGGCCGGCGGCGCGAGCGGCGCTGCGGCGCAGGGCGACGTGCCCAAGGCGAACGCATCGGCCACCGCGGGTGCTTCGGCGCCGGGCGCAGTGCCTGGCGCCCCGCAGGCCGCTGCCCAGCCCACGGGCGAGAAGGTGGTGGTCACCACCGACGACCTGCGTGCCGAGATCGACACGGCCGGCGGCATCCTGTCCCGCCTGGAGATGCTCAAGCACCACGAGAAGGACGGCAAGCCGGTCGTGCTGTTCGAACGTGACGCAAACCGCACCTACATGGCGCGCTCCGGCCTGATCGGCGGCGACCTGCCCAACCACACCACGGTGTTCTCGGTTGCGCCGGGTCCGCGTACGCTGGATGGCAAGGACAAGCTCGAAGTGGTGCTGACTGCCGAGAAGAGCGGCGTGAAGTTCGTGAAGACTTACATCTTCCACAAGGGCAGCTATGTGGTGGATGCGCGCTTCGACGTGACCAACGCCGGCACGGCGCCGATCTCGCCGACGCTGTACCTGGAACTGGCGCGCGACGGCAGCAAGGTCGAGCAGTCGCAGTTCTACAGCACCTTCACCGGCCCGGCCATCTACACCGATGCCGACAAGTATCACAAGCTGAGCTTCGAAGACATCGCCAAGGGCAAGGCCACCGTGCCGGCTGCCACCACCAGCGGCTGGGTGGCGATGGTGCAGCATTACTTCGCCTCCGCCTGGATTCCGCAGGCTGGCAAGCAGCACAGCTTCTACGCCGAGCAGATCGATCCGAACCTGTACCGCGTGGGCATCCAGCAGCCGCTGGGCCAGATCGCGCCGGGCGCCTCGGTGACCACCGATGCCCGCCTGTTCGCCGGTCCGCAGGAAGAGCGCATGCTCGAGCAGATCACGCCGGGCCTGGAGCTGGTGAAGGACTACGGCTGGCTGACCATCCTCGCCAAGCCGCTGTTCTGGCTGCTCGAGAAGCTGCATGGCGTGCTGGCCAACTGGGGCTGGTCGATCATCGCGCTGACGGTGCTGATCAAGCTGGTGTTCTTCCCGCTGTCCGCGGCGAGCTACAAGTCCATGGGCAAGATGAAGGACCTGCAGCCGCGCATGACCGCCATCCGCGAACGCCACAAGGGCGATCCGCAGAAGATGAACCAGGAGATGATGGGGCTGTACAAGACCGAGAAGGTCAATCCGCTGGGCGGCTGCCTGCCCATCGTGATCCAGATCCCGGTGTTCATCGCGCTGTACTGGGTGCTGCTCTCGTCCGTGGAAATGCGCGGCGCGCCGTGGCTGGGCTGGATCCACGACCTGTCGGTGCCGGATCCGTTCTACATCCTGCCGGTGGTGATGGCCGTGTCGATGTTCGTGCAGACCAAGCTGAACCCGACCCCGCCGGACCCCGTGCAGGCGAAGGTCATGATGATCATGCCGCTGGTGTTCTCGTTCATGTTCTTCTTCTTCCCGGCCGGCCTGGTGCTGTACTGGGTCGTGAACAACATCCTGTCGATCGCCCAGCAATGGCAGATCAACCGGATGCTCGGCAAGGGCAAGGCGGCGGCGGTGGCCAAGGGCTGATCGCGCTGACATTCGCCTGAGACGAATCTGAAAGTAAGCCCGGCCTCGCGCCGGGCTTCTTTTTTGGTGCGCCGGCGGCGTATGCTTGTGCCCTGATCCAGCCACGATGAAGAGGACGCGAGATGACATGGTCGGCCAGCCAGTACGTACAGTTCGAGGATGAGCGCACGCGCCCGGTGCGCGACCTCGTGCAGGCGATTCCCACCCGCGAGGCGCGGCGCGTGGTCGACATCGGCTGCGGGCCCGGCAACTCGACCGAGGTGCTCGCGGCGCGCTATGCCGACGCCCAGGTCACCGGCCTGGACAGCGATGCCGACATGGTGACGGCCGCCCGCAAGCGCCTGCCGAATATCGACTTCGCCCTCGCCGACGCCACCACGTGGACCGACGCCGGCCCCTATGACGTGATCCTGGCCAACGCGGTATTCCAGTGGGTGCCCGATCACGCCACGCTGTTCCCGTCGCTGGTGAGCAAGCTCGCGCCGGGCGGCAGCCTGGCCGTGCAGATGCCGGACAACCTCGACGAACCGCCGCACCTGCTGATGCGCGAGACGGCCATGAACGGGCCGTGGTCGCCCAAACTTACGGCGGCGGCGCAGGCGCGCACGCCGCTGGCGTCCGAGCGCTGGTACTACGAACTGCTCAAGCCGCATTGCTCGCGCGTGGATGTCTGGCGCACCATCTACCAGCATCCCCTCAAGGGCGGCCCCGCCGCCGTGGTGGAGTGGTTCAAGGGCAGCGGCCTGCGGCCATTCCTGGCGCCGCTGGACGCCGCCGAGCAGGCCGACTACCTGCGCCAGTACGAAGCCGCGCTGGCCAAGGTCTTCCCGGCGATGGCCGACGGCACGGTGCTGCTGCCGTTCCCGCGCGTGTTCATCGTCGCCACGCGCTAGGGCCGGCAACTCCTTGGGCGCCCTTGTGCGGCGCAGCGGTCACAGCATCTCCGGCGACGCGTGCGCTATCGCCTACACTGCAGTGACACAGTCATTGTCGTGGAGGTCAGAGGTTGCCGATGCCTACCGCCCCCGCCCTGCACCGGAACATGCGTCCGGCCCAAGCCTTCGCGGACCTGGCCACGCAGGGCCTCAGCGCCGTGGAGGACGGGCTGGAACTGGTCTTGCACCGCGATCAGGCAGAGGACGTCCACGCGCTGCGCGTGGCCTTGCGACATCTGCGCGCCGTGGCCTGGGCCTTCGGCCCGGTACAGCCCGCGCGCGTCAAGGCCCGCTGGAAGCGGGCGCTGCGCGACGTGGCGAACGCCGCCAGCGACGTGCGCGACTGGGACGTGTTCGTCATCGAGACGCTGTCCCCGGCGCTGGCCGACCATCCTGGCGATGCCGCGCTGGTGGCGCTGATCGAGACCGCGCAGGCACGCCGGTCGGCCGCGCGGGAAGGCATGGTTACACGATTGTCACGATATCGGCAGGCGCCTTTGCCTACACTGCACCGAGACCTGCTGCACCTTGCCGGGCGCAAGTCGCGCGGCAAGCTGGGCGCGTTCGCCCGCAAGCGCATCCGCAAGGCACGCGATCGGGTACGTGACCTCACCCGCACCGCGCGCGACGGCCGGACCGAGCACGTGCACAAGCTCCGCATCGGCAACAAGCGGCTGCGCTATGCGATCGAAGCGCTGTCCGATGTCCTGCCGAAGCGCTATCGCAAAGGACTGCGCAAGCAACTCGTGGCAAGGCAGGGGGAGCTCGGCGCCGTGATCGACGCCTCGGTGGCACGTCGGCTGATGGCGGAATGCCTCGGTGTATCGACGACCGAATCCATGGCCGAATCGACAGCCAAACCCACCCCGCCCTGACCGCCGGCATGCGCCGCACCCATCCCGTTCTGCGACAATAGTGCCCATGACTGCTCCCCAGCTTCCTATCGCCGCCATCGCTACCGCACCGGGCCGTGGCGGCATCGGCGTCGTGCGCGTCTCCGGCCCCGATGTGGGCACCGTGATGCGCGCGGTCTGCGGCCAGACGCTCAAGCCGCGCCATGCCACTTACCTGCCCTTCCTCGATGCGCGCGGCTGCGTGATCGACCACGGCCTCGCGCTGTACTTCCCCGCGCCGAATTCGTACACCGGCGAAGAGGTGCTCGAACTGCAGGGCCACGGCGGACCGGTGGTCATGCAGATGCTGCTGTCGCGCTGCCTGGAGTCCGGGCGCGAGATTGGCCTGCGCGTGGCCGAGCCCGGCGAGTTCACGCGGCGCGCCTTCCTGAACGACAAGCTCGACCTCGCCCAGGCCGAAGCGGTGGCCGACCTCATCGAAGCCAGCACCGAGGCCGCGGCACGTTCCGCGGCGCGCTCGATGGAAGGCGAATTCTCGAAGGCCATCCACGCGCTGGTTGAGAAGGTCATCCATCTGCGCATGCTGGTGGAGGCCACGCTGGACTTCCCCGAGGAAGAGATTGATTTCCTCGAAGCCTCCGACGCGCGCGGCCAGCTGGCCCGCATCCGCAGCGACCTCGCCGGCGTGCTGAAGCAGGCGCGCCAGGGCGCGCTGCTGCGCGAGGGGCTGTCGGTGGTGCTCGCCGGGCAGCCGAACGTGGGCAAGTCGTCGCTGCTCAACGCCCTGGCCGGCGCCGAACTGGCCATCGTCACGCCGATTGCCGGCACCACGCGCGACCGCGTGCGCGAGACGATCCAGATCGACGGCATTCCGCTCCACATCATCGACACCGCCGGGCTGCGCGAGGACGCGGCCGACGAGGTCGAGCGCATCGGCATCGAGCGCACCTGGGAGGCCATCGGCCGCGCCGACATCGTGCTGCATCTGGTGGATGCCCCCGACTACATCGAGCATGGCCTGTCCGAGATCGACGACCACATCGACGACCAGCTCAGCGGCCGCCTGCCGCCGGGTGCGCCGATCGTGCGCGTGGTGAACAAGATCGACATGGCGCCCGCCGCCGGCGAGATGATGTTCGGCGGCAACCGCCCGCACGTGGTGGCCGCCAACGGGCCGAACCCGACCGAGATCTGGATCTCGGCGCGCACCGGCGCGGGCATCGACCTCATGCGCCGCGAACTGCTGCGTCTGATCGGCTGGCAGTCCGGCAACGAAGGCACGTTCCTCGCGCGCGAGCGCCATCTCACCGCGCTGCGCAACGCCCAGTCCCACCTCGACGTGGCCACCGAACGCGCGCAGCAACAGGCCCAGGCGCTCGACCTGTTCGCCGAGGAACTGCGGCTGGCGCAGGACCACCTCAACAGCATCACCGGCGAGTTCACGAGCGACGACCTCCTGGGAACCATCTTCACGCGGTTTTGTATTGGGAAGTAGGGCCTGCCCGGGCCGCACATCCCTGAACCGGAGTTACACATGCCCCGCGTCTCCAAGGCGGAAGCCGAACGGCACCGCGTCACTATCGAACAGGTCTCCTCGCGGCTGTTTCGCGAGCAGGGGTTTCATGGCATCAGCGTGGCGGACCTCATGGGGGCGGCTGGGCTGACGCATGGCGGGTTCTATGGCCATTTTGCGTCGAAGGATGCGCTGGCGGCCATCGCCTGCACGCGGGCGTTCGAGGAATCGGGCGCGCGCTGGCGCAAGCGGGTGGAGGAATCTCCGGACAAGGCCACCGCCCTCGCCGGGCTGATCGAGAACTACCTGTCCGTGCGCAACCGCAACGCCGCCGGCACCGGCTGCGCAGCGGCGGCGCTGGCCAATGACGTCGCCCGCGAGGGCGAGGAGAAGCCGGTGCGTGCGGCCTTTGTCGACGGTATCCGCGATCTGCTCGAGATCCTCGAGGGCGTGCAGCCCGGCGACGACCCGGCGGCACGGCGCGCGGCGGCCATCGCGCAGCTGTCGACGATGGTCGGCGCGCTCGTGCTGTCGCGCGCCACGCTGGGCACCGGGCTGTCCAACGAGGTGCTGGCGGCGGCCAAGGCGCAGTTGCTGGCGCAGGTTGGCGATGCCGATGGGGTCTCGGGCGGCCCAACCGGGTAAACTGCCGCTTTTCCTCCTCAGCCCCCCTCCAAGATGTCCCGTCTCCGGCAAACCCTTCTCATCATCGTCTTCGTGGCGATCATCGGCATCCTGTGGTTTGTCGGCAATGACACTGGCGAGATCGTGCCGACCGGGCCCGCTCCCGCCGAGACGGCCGAGGTGGTGCCGGCCAGCGTGCCGCGCGGCATTCCGCACGACGGCACGCTCGATCCGATCAGCATCGACGAGAACCGTCCCGCCGACCGGCTGCCCGAGTACGCGGCGGCGGCCCTGCTCAACGACTATCGCGACAACACCGGGGCGGCCGACGACCGCTATCGGGGCAAATACTTCATCGTGGAAGGCGTGGCCAGCGGCATTCGCCGTGAAGGGACGGAGGTGTTTCTGGAGATCCGCACCGATGCGCCGGGCCAGGTGGTCCGCGCCGTGCTGCTGCCGGAACAGATCTGCGGACCGGCCGGGCGCCGATGCGAGGTGGAGGCACGCGCCACGATGGTCCGGCGCGGCCAGAAGGTGGCCGTGGAGTGCACCGGCGCCGGGCTGGCCGAGGGTGGCACGCCGCTGCTGAACGAGTGCCTGGTACGTGGCGGCGCCAACTAAGTCCCCAACGAAGAAGCGCCTCCCGGGCCGCCTGGCCGCCTGACAGCACGGCTGGGCCGATTTTCCCCCTCTGTTCCCCGCATTGACCGCCGCGCCGCACGCCTACAGTACGCAGGCATGCTGCCGGCACTGCGCCCCTCGCTTGTTGTTGTGAGCCCGGGCGGCCGGCACCCTCGCCGACGCGATCCAGGACACACCATGAAGAGAGCAACCCTTGCCGCTGCGCTGGCCCTGCTGGCCACCGGCTGTTCCACCTACCAGGCGGTCACCCCGGTCGACCGGCCGGTCACGTACGACCCCATCGCCGGCTACCAGTCCGGTGCCTATGGCGGCCCGGCCGAATTCCGTGTCGATGGCAACCAGGTGATTGGCGCCGATGGCGCGCTGTTCTGCGTGGTCACCAACCAGGTGAACGGCAATGCCTATGTGGAAGACTTCGCGGCCTCGCTGCGCGCGCGCAACTTCGAGGTGAAGATGCTGCCGCCGTATTCGTCGATCGCCTCGTGCCCGATGACGGCCACCTACACGGCCCAGCGCCAGACCTACGTGACGCCGTTCCTGACGTCGGCGGACATCACCATCTACCGCAACGGCGAGCGCGTGGGCAAGGCCCTGTTCAACGCCAACCGCAGCGCGGGCGGCGTGAACCTGAGCCACCTGATCCCGCCGGCGTCCAAGATCGAGGAACTGGTCGACCAGCTCTTCCCGGGCCTGAAGCCCAAGCCGCAGCCGGCCCAGGCAGCGCCCGCCCCGGCACCGGCGCCCGAGGCAGCCCCGGCGCCGGCACCCGCCGCCTGACCGTCCCCGGTCAGGCCAGCAGTCAGGCCAACCAGCAGCCCAGCCATCAGGCCAGCCGGAACACCTCCACCGCCTGGCGCAGCTCCTGCGCCTGGTGATGCAGGCTCTCGGCGGCCGCGGCGGCCTCTTCCACCAACGCGGCGTTCTGCTGCGTGGTGGTATCCATCTCCGCCACCGCGCCGCTGACCTGGGCCAGCCCCTGCGCTTGCTCGCGGGAGGCCACGCTGATGTCGCTCATCAGCGCCGCCATGCCTTCCACGCGCCGCACCATGTCGTCGATGGCGGAACCGGCCTGCTGCACGGCCTCGTTGCCAGACTTCAGGTCCGTCACGGTCCGCTCGATCAGCCCCTTGATTTCGCCCGCCGCGTTGGCGCTGCGCTGTGCCAGGCTGCGCACCTCGCCGGCCACGACCGCAAAGCCGCGCCCGTGCTCGCCCGCTCGGGCCGCTTCCACGGCGGCGTTCAGCGCCAGGATGTTGGTCTGGAAGGCAATGCCGTCGATCATGCCGATGATGTCCACCACCTGCTGCGCGTTGCGGTGGATTTCGGCCATCGTATCCACCACCTTGCCCACCGTCATTCCGCCCGCGCGGGCGGCCTCGGCGGCGCTGGCCACAGCGGCGTTGGCGTCGTGGGCGTTGTCGGCGTTCTGCTTCACGGTGGCGGAAAGCTGTTCGATACTGGCCACGGTGCGTTCGAGGCTGCCCGCCTGCGAGGCCGTACGCGACGACAGGTCCGCGTTGCCGCTGGCGATCTGGCTCGTGCTGCCGGCGATGGCCGCCACGCTGCCGCGCACCTTGTCCACGATGCCGGTCAGCCCCTGCCCCACGCCGTCGATGGCGCGCATCAGTTCGCCGATCTCGTCATTGCGCGGGCTGTCCAGCCGGGCAGTCAGGTCGCCCTCGGCCAGCCGGGAGGCCGCGCCGGCCGCGTGCGTCAGCGGCTGGCTGACCATGCGACGCAGCAGCCACCAGAACGCGGCGGACACCGCCAGCGCCACCAGCAGGCCGGCGGCCAGGAAGCGGTTGCGGCTCGCCACCAGTTCGCCACGCAGCGAATCCATCGGCACCGTGCCGGCGATCACCCACTGCCACTCGGGGTAGGTGGCGAACGCGGTCAGGCGTTCGGCGGTGGCGCCATTGCCGTCATTGCCCATGGCCACCGTGTGCACCATCGAGCCCTCCTTGGCGGCGATCATGTCGCGCACCCAGGTCTTGCCATCGGCGTCCTTGGCGTCGATGCGCACCGAGCCCTCGCCGCCGGCCCGGTCGACCAGCACCTTGCCCTGGTCCGCGCCCGGCCGGGCGTCGATCACCATGAAGTGGCCATCGCTGCCGATGGCTTTGCGGCGGATGCGGTTCTTCAGCATCGCCAGCTCGGCCTCGACGTTCACGCCCACGTACAGCGCGCCGACGATCTTGCCGCCGGCGTCGCGCACCGGCTCGTACTTGCTCATATAGGGCTTGCCGAACAGCCACGTCAGCGCGCGGTAGGACTTGCCCGCCGCCACGGCCGTGTAGGCGGCGCCGGCGCGGTCCAGCAGCGTGCCGATGGCGCGCTGGCCGTCCTGCTTCTTGAGCGAGGTGGTCACGCGGATGTAGTCGTCGCCGGTGCGCGCGAACACCGTCGCCACCACGCCGCCGGTGGTGGCGAGGAAGCGGTCGGGCACGTCGAAGCTGTTATTGAGCACGAGGTCGCCGCTGCGGAACGTCGGTGTGGCCTTGCCGGCCACTTCCACGGTCTGCGCCGGGTCCACGCTGTACGGGCCGGGCAATACGGCCGCGAAGCTCAGCATGAAGCGATCGGCTTCCTGGAGGATGGTGTCGTCGAGCTGGCCGACCAGTTCGCTGAGGGTCTGGCTTTCGGCGTAGATGGCCTCGCGGGCCTGGTCCTCGAGCTGATGCATGCTGCTCAGGGACAGCGCCAGCGCGTAGGCGCCGAATGCGATGATCTGGACGACCAGCACCACCAGCGCGATGCGGGTGCCGATGCTCCAGCTACTGGCGAGCGCGCGCGCGCGGCCGGCCGACGCGGGTCGGGAGAGTGAGAGAGAAGTCAAAAGGGGCGCTCCGTGGCAATTCCACGCACCTTTATGGCGCGCGGGCAACGCCCGCTCTGACGGCAGGTCGTCACAGCGTCAATAACGGATGGCGCGCCCCCCGGCTTGAATGGATCGAACGCTTACTCTAATAGGTCACATCAGGATGCAATGCCGATTGCAACCGGTTGCATGGATGTGTTCGATCAAACGTCCAGCCGACCAAGTCGTACAACCGTCACACCCGGCCGAAGCTGGCGCAGCGACGGCATCACCAGCACGCAGTGGTCGTACGGCGTGGTCACCGGCTCGCCATCGCGCCAGCCGATCACGGTGCCCGCCTGGTCGAAGGTTTCCAGCCCCGTGTACGGGCCGGCGAAGCGGAAGTCCATGCTCGCCGCCACCACGGGCTCGGTCACGCGCACCACGCGCTGCGCCGCCGGGAGCGGGCGCAGCCAGCCGGCCGGCAAATCCGCTTCTTCGACGATGCCCGCCTGCAGCAGGAAGCGCGCCGTGCAGTCGCGCGCCACGTCCACGGCGGCGGTCTCCCAGTGCTGGCCGCACTCCACCAGCAGCGCGTTGCGCGCGCTGGCCGGGTCGCCGAAGCCGGCGTAGTCGCGCATGCGGCGGCCCTCGGGGTGGCCTTCGTCGACGATGATGTCCGCCGGGGCGCCGAGCGCCTTCGACAGCGCGATGCCCTTGTCGAGCGGCCCGGAGACGATCAGCGGCCGGCTTTTCTCGTGCATCGAGTGCAGGTCGAGCAGCAGGTCCACGGTATCGATCACGGGGCGCATGGCGCGGGCGCGTCGCAGTTCGCTGGAATCGCGCGTGGTGTCGTCGAGCACGGCGGCGGTCCAGACGCGGTTGAAGTCCTGGTCGACGAAGCGCGAGGCATCGGGCCGGGCGGCGTCGAAGGTGGCGTAGGCGTCCACATTGGCGAACGCCAGCGTCAGGCGCCCCCGGCGCGGACGCAGGCCGTGGTCGAGCAGGCCGGCCACGGCGATGGCGCCGCAGACCTCGTTGCCGTGCGTGAGCGCGTTGACCATCACATGCGGGCCCGGCAGGCCGGAATCGAACGTGTGGACGTAGGCGATGCCGGTGTTGCCGGCGGCGTAGGGGCGGATATCGGGAAAGCTGACCTCCACCGGATAGGCGGCGAAGGCGGGAGGCGTCTGCGTCATGGAAAGGATCCTATTTACTCGCGGATATCGGCGGTCTGCACGATGGTCCGATAGCGGGCCGTCTCGCGCTTGATGAAGGTGCCGAACTGGGCCGGATTGGCCGGCGCCACCTCCACGCCGGCTTCGGCCAGCTTCTTGCGGACGTCCGGCAGGGCCAGCACGGCCTGCATCTCGGTGTTCAGGCGGTCGATCACCGGGCGCGGCGTGGCGGCGGGCGCCATCAGGCCGAACCAGACGCCCATGTCCACGCCCTTGAGCGACGGCGTCTCGGCCAGCGCTGGCACGTTCGGCGCCACGCTGGCGCGCTTGCCCTCGGTCACGCCATAGGCGCGCACGCGGCCCGCCTGGATATGCGGCAGCGCCGACGACAGCACCATCACGGCGAGGTCGATCTGGCCGCCCAGCAGGTCCGTGGCCATCGCGGAGGCGCCCTTGTACGGCACGTGCGTGATGTTGACCTTGCCCTGCTGCTTGATCAGCTCGCCCGCCAGGTTCAGCGGCGTGCCCACGCCCGACGAGGCGTAAGACAGCTTGCCCGGCTGCGCCTTGGCCAGCGCCATCAGCTCGCCCGCGTCCTTGGCCGGCAGTTGCAGCTTGCCGACCAGCACCATCGGCTGCGTGCCGACGAAGGTGATCGGCGCCAGATCCTTCTCGCCGTCATAGCGCACGGCCTGGTTGGTCAGGCGGGCGATGGAAACCTCGCTGCCCGAGCCCAGCAGCAGCGTGTAGCCGTCCGCCTCCGCCTTGACCACCTTCGACGCGCCGATCGTGCCGCCGGCGCCGCCGAGGTTCTCGATCACCACGCTCTGGCCGAGCCGCTTGCCCAGCTCCGGCGCCACGGTGCGGGCGACCAGATCGACGCTGCCCCCGGCGGTGTAGCCCACCACCAGCGTGATGGGCTTGGTGGGATAGCCACCCGCCGCGTGGGCGACGGTGGCGGCGAGGGCACAACAGCTCAGGGAGGCGGCAGCGGCCGCGCGCAGCAGGGTTTTCATGGTGATTTCTCTTCCGGCAGGTGTGGGTGTCGTCCGGCGATGGTAGTGAGCGCCGGGCGCGCCGGCATGCGGCTTTGGCAATGCGGGTTGCCATTTCGGCAATGGGCCGGAATGGTGCAGTTGGACGCACAAATGTGGGTCGAAAATCGACAGAGTTCGCTCCCGATTCTGCGCGCGAATCGACAGCTAAGACGCGTCCTAATCCGCCCGCTGCGCCGCCGCCCGCCAGAACGCCTCCGCCAGCGCGCGCATCGACGCCCGGGGCCGGTAGAGGCGGATGTCGAGGGCAAGGTCGGAGGCGTCGCCGCCGTCCAGATCGGCGCGCACCAGACGGCCCGCGTGGAGGTCGTCGGCAATCAGCCGGGCGGGCAGCCAGGCCAGCCCCATCGACTGGCGCACCATCTCATGCACCGATTCGGCGAAATCGCTCACGGCGATCACATCGAGCCGCGCAGCCAGCTTCCGGCGCGCGATTTCCTGATTGACCATGCGGCCCATGGTCAGCGTCTCGGCGTAGGCGATCATCGGCACGGGCGCGGTACGCGCGGCGGTCTTGGCCCGGTGCAGCCGATAGGCCGGGCCGCCGCGCGCGTCGGCGGCGGCCACGCAGACCAGCCGCTCCACGCCCACCGGGTGGAAGGTGTAGCGCGCGTCGTCCAGCATCACGGGCAGGTCGTGCGGGCTGTAGCAGAGCAGGAAATCGACGTCGCCTTCGGTGAACAGCGCGAGGGCGTCGTGCGTGGCATGGGTGGAGATGCGCGTGCGGAAGCCGGCGCCGGCCGGGTCGTCGCGCAGCGCGTGGCGCAGGCCGGCCAGCCACGCCGGCACCATCGAGCGGGCCAGCGTCTTGCCGGTGGCGATGGTCAGCGTTTTGGCATCGGCGCGATGCGCGGCCCGCAGCGACAGGCGCGCTTCGTCGAGCGTGCGCAGCGCGGCTTCGGCGGCTTCGAGGAACTGGCGGCCCTCGGCGGTCAGCCGCACGGGAAAGGCACTGCGGTCGATCAGCGGCGCGCCGGCCCAGACCTCCAGCGCCTGCATGCGCCGGCCAAACGCCGGCGGCGTGACATTGCGCAACTCGGCCGCGCGCGCCAGGCTGCCGGCCTGCGCCAGGCAGACGAAGTCTTCGAGCCAACGGATATGCATGGGGGGCGGCGGGCGGGGCAGGCGATGGCGCATTGTAGCGTCGCGCGGTTTGCTCCCCTCGCCCGCTTGCGGGAGAGGGGAGAAAACAACGGGCGCGCGGTTGGCCGACTCGGTTAGAATTTTCCCCCATGGCCACCGAACCGCGCGGCGCCAAGCCGCCGCATCCCGAATACACGATCGACGAACTGGCGCGCGCGGCCGGCACCACGGTGCGCAATATCCGCTCATACCAGGATCGCGGCCTGATCGATCCGCCCGAGCGGCGTGGCCGGGTCGGTATCTACACGCAAACCCATCTCGGGCGCCTTCGCCTGATCCATCACCTGCTGGCGCGCGGCTACACGCTCGCCAACATCATGGAGCTGCTCAAGGCCATCGTCGAAGGCCACGACCTGCGCTCCATCCTCGGGCTGGAGACGGCCATCAGCAGCCCGTGGAACAGCGAGGCGCCGCGCCACTATTCCTACCTCGCACTGGCCCGGCTGTTCGGCCGTGCGGTGTCGCGCCCGGCGCTGGCCAAGGCCATCGCGCTGGGGCTGCTGGAGCCGGACGGCTTCGGCTACCTCGCGCGCAGCCCGCGCGCGCTGATGGCCGGCGCGGAGATCGCCCGGGCCGGCTTCGGGCTGGAAGACGTGCTGGACATCATCGAGCATTCCCGCAGCCACTTCCAGGCCGTGTCCGACCGCATCGTCGGCATGGTCGTGCGCGAGCTGGACCGCTTTGGCGAAGGCCAGCTACCGCCGCCGGCCGAGGTGCCCCGGCTGGTGGACATCCTCTGGCGCATCCGCCCGCTGGCGATGGTGGCCGTGGAGACCGAGATGATGCGCGCGCTGGAGATCTCGGCCAACAAGTACCTCGGGGACCGCGTCGCCGCGATCCTTGAACACCTGCACGATCCCGCCGCGCCTCCCTCGGAACCTCCCGCCGAGCCCCGCAGCTAGGCCGCGCTGCGGATCGACGGCGCGCGCGTGCTGGCCCCGGCCTGCAGCGCGGTCTGCTCGATCTCCTCGATCAGCGGCCCGATCCGGTTCAGTTCGGCCCGGTTGTCCTCGTCCCACGGATGGAAGCCCGGCCGGAAGTAGTCGAACCATTCCGGGATCATCTTGCGCAGCACACCCGGCGCGCCCCAGAGGAAGTTGACGACCTTGCCGAAGCCGGGCAGCTTGTGGCGGCAGGTCTTGTCCGCCATCACCAGCCGCACGTGGAAGACGAAGACCAGCGCCCAGAACGTGACCGTGGTGGTCAGCATGGTGAACGCGCGCAGCAGGTAGCGGTACGGGCCGGGCTTCATCACGGCGTTCCAGACGTCATAGGCCACGGCCTTGTGCTCGGTTTCCTCGAGCGCGTGCCAGGTCCACACCTGCCGGTAGCCCGGCTCCGAACGGCCCATGTGGCGCGGGTCGGACAGCATGCCGCCGGCCAGCATCGCCGTGTAGTGCTCCAGCGCGATGGTGTGCGCGAGCTGCCACGAGTGCGGCAGGATCTTGCGCAGCAAATTCAACAGTTTTGATACAAAGTTGTCGAGCTGGCTCGCCGGCAGGCCCGCGTCGTCGAGCAGCCGGTTGTAGAGGATGTGCTCGCGCGTGTGCATCGCCTCCTGGCCGATGAAGCCGGCCACGGCGCGCTTCAGCTCCGGGTCGGTGAGCTGGTCGCGGTAGTGGCGCACGCTGTCCATGAAGAAGCGCTCGCCGGCCGGAAAGAAGATCGACAGCGCGTTGATGAAGTGGGTGACGTGGGGGCCGCGCTCGTGCCAGTCGCTGATGCGGGCTGGCGGGAGGTGCGGATGCACGTCGCGACGGACTGGCATCATGATGTGAGCTCCTTGATCGAAAGCGGACGGCCTGCGCCGGCGGCGTCCAGGAACGGCAGGAGGTCGGTCGCCACGCGGTGCGGGTCTTCCTCCATCGGGATATGGCCCAGGCCGGCGTAGCGGCGCAGGGTGGCGTTGGGCAGCCGCGCCAGGAAGGCGTCGGCGTGCGCGGGCGGAATCCAGCGGTCGCGCTCGCCCCACAGCACCAGCGTCGGCGCGCGCACGCCGGCCAGCAGGTCGGTGGCGAGGTCGGCGAAATCGAGCTTCGGCACCATCCGGCCGATGGCCTCGCGGCTGCCCTCGGCGTAGAAGAAATCGACATAGCGCCGGAAGGTGGCCTCGGGCACGCGCGAGGCGTCGCCGTACACATCGCGCGTGGCCGCCCGGATGATCCACTCGGGCAGCAGGCGCGCCGCCGACCAGCGCACCAGCGCGTGGCGGAACAGATCTATATAGATAGGGAGTTGCATCGGGAAACCGGCCGCATCGATCAGCACCAGCCGGTTGACCAGCGACGGGCGGCGCACGGCCAGGTCCCAGGCGATCAGCCCGCCCAGCGAGTTGCCGATCAGCGTGGCGCGCGAGACCTGCACGGCAGCCAGGAAGGCGTCGATGAAGTCGCGGTAGACGTGGATGTCCATCGTCACCACGCGGCCGCGTGCGTCGCGCAGCGGTCCGGTCAGGCCGAACGGGGCGATGTCGAGCCGCAGCACGCGGTAGCGCTGGCGCAGCGCCGGCATCAGCCCTTCCCAGGTGTGCAGGGACGCGCCGAAGCCGTGGATCAGCACCAGCGGCTCGCCCTCGGGCACGCCCTCCTCGGTGTAGTGGACCAGCGCGCCCATCACCTGCACCCAGCGCGAGGCCGGCAGTGCGTAGCGGCGTGCCAGCGTGGCGCGCGACAGGCTGAAGAAGCCCACCCGCCCCTGCCCGAACCAGCGCGTGAACGCGCCCGGCGGCGCCTGCAGCGCGGCTTCCCGCGGCAACGCGGCGCGGGTCATGCGCGCTCTCCTTCGCTGGCCGCCGCCGGCGTGCCGTCCGGCATCAGCGCCTTGCGCTTGCGGCGCGTCTCGCGCACCACCAGCGACTGGTACGCCGCCGGCAGCAGGCGCGCCATGGCGTCTGCCGCGTACGCATCGGGCCCCACCAGCACGCGCCGCTTGTTGGCGCGCACGCCGTCCAGGATGATGCCGGCGGCCTTCTCGGGCGTGGTGATGAAGAACTTCTCGAACTCCTCACGGCCCTGCTGGGCATCGCGCACAAGCAGGCCGTTCACGCTCGGCGAGACGCGGCTGTCGCGCGCGATATTGGTCTTGATGCCGCCCGGGTGCACCGTGGTGGCCGAGACGCCGCAGTCCATCAGGTCGAGTTCCTGCCGCAGCGACTCCGTGAAGCCGCGCACCGCGTACTTGCTGGCGTTGTACGCGCCCATGCCGGGCTGCGCGAAGAGGCCGAACACGCTCGAGGTATTGACGATGTGGCCCTCGCCGCTGGCCTTGAGATGCGGCAGGAAGGCCTTCGTGCCATGGACCACGCCCCAGAAGTTGATGCCGATGATCCAGTCGAGATCGTCGTACTGCATGCCGTCCACGGTGCTGGACAGCGCCACGCCGGCGTTGTTGAAGATCAGGTTGACACGGCCATGCGCGGCGGCCACGTCGTCTGCCCAGACGTGGACGGCGGCGCGGTCCGCCACATCGACGAGGTGCGCCGTTATCGTCACACCCGCCGCATGGCGCGCGACCTGCGCAGCGGTTTCCGCCAGCCCCGCCTCGTTGCAATCGGAAATCGCCACGTGGCAGCCCTCCTGCGCGAGCTGGATCGCCAGGCATCGGCCCATGCCCGAACCGGCGCCGGTGATGGCGGCCACCTTGTTTCGAAACACCTTCATGCGGGTCTCCTCTTCTTTTTGCGTGTGGGGCTAGACGCGGATCGCGTCGGCGTCCTCGGGCTGCGGCATGCCGGTCGGCTGGCGTGCCGGCCATCGCTCGTAGTCGGCCGGTTGGAAAGCCTGCGTGGCGCGGCGGAACTGCCAGGTGAAGCCCGGCCACAGCGTGGTGTTCTTGCCGTTGCGTGGGTCGATGTACCAGCTGGCGCAGCCGCCGGCGCTCCAGATGGCATGGCCGAGCTTCTGCTGGATGTTGCGGTTGAAGGCGGCCTGCACGGGCGGGCGCACGTCCACGGCCTGGAGGCGGGCCTGGCGCATGTGGCGCAGCGCGTCCAGCACGTAGTTCACCTGCGACTCGATCATGAACACCATCGAGCTGTGGCCCAGCCCGGTGTTCGGGCCGACGATCAGGAACAGGTTCGGGAAGCCGGCCACGGTGGTGCCGAGGTAGGCCTGCGCGCCATCGCGCCAGGCATCGAGCAGGTCTTCGCCGTCACGGCCCACGATCACGCCGCGCGGCAGCGGGTCCGTGGCGTGGAAGCCGGTGCCGAGGATGATGCAGTCCGCCGGGCGGCGCGTGCCGTCGCGCATGACGATGGCGTCCGCCTCGACGTGGTCGATGCCGGTGGTCACCACGTCCACGTTGGGCCGCATCAGCGCCGGGTAGTAATCGTTCGAAATCAGCACGCGCTTGCAGCCGATGGTGTAGTCCGGCGTCAGCGTGGCGCGCAGGGTCGGGTCCGGCACCTGCCGCCGGAGATGGCGGCGCGCGATGCGCTCCACCACCTTCATCAGCTTGGGATGGAGCACGAAGCCGAGCACGCGCGATTCGAGCATCCAGTAGATCCCCGTGCGCGCCAGCGCCTGCGTGAACGGCAGGTGGCGGAACAGCCAGCGCTCGGCGGCGGAGACCGGCCGGTCCGGCTTCGGCATGATCCACGGCGGGGTGCGCTGGTAGAGGTCGAGCTGATCGACGAGCGGCGCGATCTGCGGCACGAACTGGATCGCGCTGGCACCGGTGCCGATCACGGCAACGCGCTTGCCGGCCAGCGGCGTGTCATGGCGCCACTGCTGCGAGTGGAACATCGCGCCCGCAAAGGTATCGAGGCCGGGAATATTGGGGATCGATGGCCGGCTCAGGCCGCCCATCCCCGACACCAGCACCCGCGCCCGCACGCGCCGGCCATCGGCCATGCGCAGGCGCCAGCAGCCTGCCGGGGCGTCCCAGGTGGCCTGCTGGAGGGCGTGCCCGAGGCGCAGGTGGGGGCGCAGGCCGAAGCGGTCCGTGCAGTGTTCCAGGTAGGCGCGGATTTCCGGCTGGGTCGAGAACATGCGCGACCAGTCCGGGTTCGGCGCGAACGAGAACGAATAGAGGTGCGATTGCACATCGCAGGCACAGCCGGGGTAGTGGTTGTCGCGCCAGGTGCCGCCCACCGCCTCGGCCTGCTCGAAGATCAGGAAATCGGCTTCGCCAGACTGCTTGAGGCGGATGGCCATGCCCAGCCCGGCAAAGCCGCTGCCGATGATGGCGATGTCGCAGGTGACTTCGGTGCCAAGACCGGCCGGCAGGTCCACGGGTGCGTTCATAGAGGGCGTTCCGGTGGGTGCGCTGGCGGCGCCGGCTGGCGGCGGTTCGTTAGCGACACCGTTTATTGTGACATTGGTCGATGTCATCATAGGTAGCGCTTCCGGGGCCGGTCAATCCGATGGCTTGAAGGATTGCTCTATTTTTGGGGGATTTCCAGTGTCGTAGCCATCACATAAAACGATGGCGCAGCGATGGGCGCAGCAGTGGGTACGGTTGTCAGCCGCGCGTTTGAAACCGAAGTGGAAGTCGAAATTATTCTCGGGCGCTTAGGCAGAATCGCAACGCCGTCATCCCAAGAACAAAAACGGAGACACCGCATGCCCCGACCGGCTTCCCTCGCCCCACCCCAACGACCCGCGCGTCGCGCATTCCTGAAGGTTGGCGCCGGCTTCTCGGCGGCCATCGCCTGCTCGGCGCTGTTCCCGGCGCTGACCGGCTGCACGCCCGCCGATGCGCCGGAGGCCGGCATGGCGTTCCTGCGCCCGGCCGATGTGACCCTGTTTCGCGCCCTGCTGCCCGCCATCGCCAGCGATCTGGCCACGGTGGACGCCGCCACGCACGAGACGCGGCTGGCCGCCGCCGTAAGGAACATCGACGGAACCATCGCCGCGATGGATCAGAACGGGCGCGGGGAGCTACGCAAGCTGCTTGACCTGCTGGCCAGCACGCCGCTGCGCTGGGCCGTGGCGGGCGTTCGGTCGCCGTGGGAGCAGGCCACGCCCGATGCGGTGCGCGCCTTCCTCGCGCGCTGGCGCGCCAGCCGTTTCGAGACGCTCAACGCGGGCGGCGTGGTGCTGGTCAAGCTGGCCAGCGTCGCCTACTTCGTGCTGCCGGGCACCTGGGCTGCGAGCGGCTATCCCGGCCCGAATCCCGCGGTCTATCGCGCCCTCCACAGCTAAGGCTCCCGCTCATGGCCATCGACGATATTTACAGCGCCGGCATCGCGTCCGGCTGGAAGGTGCTGGACGCCGCCACGTTCACCGCGCCGCGCACGCTCGACACTGACGTGGCCATCATCGGCACCGGTGCGGGCGGCGGCATCGCCGCCGAAATCCTCAGCGAGGCGGGCCTGCGGGTGCTGCTGCTCGAGGAAGGCGGGCTGCATACCTCGAACAGCTTCCGGGACATGGACGAGGCGCGCGCCTATCGCGATCTCTACCAGGAGGCGGCCGCCCGGGCGACGTCGGACGGTGCGATCGCCGTGCTGCAGGGGCGCTCGGTGGGCGGCAGCACCACGGTCAACTGGTCGTCCAGCTTCCGCACGCCGCCCCGGACGCTGGCGCACTGGGCCAGCGAACACGCGGTGACCGGCCACAGCGAGGCCGAGATGGCGCCGTGGTTCGCGCGCATCGAGGCCCGGCTCGGCATGGCGCCGTGGGCGATGGCACCGAATCCGAACAACGCGGTGCTCAAGCGGGGCTGCGACCAGCTCGGCTGGGAATCGCACGTGATTCCGCGCAATGTGAAGGGGTGCTGGAACTCGGGCTATTGCGGCTTCGGCTGCCCGGTCAACGCCAAGCAGTCGATGCTGGTGTCGACGATTCCCAACGCGCTCGCCCACGGCGCCACGCTGATCCACCGCGTGCGGGTGCGCAAGCTCGACCATGACGGCAAGGCCGTGCACGGGCTGACCGGCGAGGCCCTCGGCTTCGACGGCTATACGCCGACCGGCGTCACGCTGACCGTGCGGGCACGCCATGTGGTGGTGGCGGGCGGGGCCATCAACTCGCCGGCGCTACTGCTGCGTTCGGGAGTGCCGGATCCGCACGATCTTGTCGGTCGTCGCACGTTTATTCATCCCGTGAATTTGAGCATTGCGGAAATGCCGGAACTTATCGAACCGTACTATGGCGCGCCCCAATCCATCGCCTCGGACGAATTTCAGTGGCGCAATGGCGCCACCGGCCCGATGGGCTACAAGCTGGAGGTCCCGCCGATGTTCCCCGGCATCAGCGCTGGCGTGCTCAACAATTTTGGCGACGCGCTGCGCCGCGAGATGGCCGCGTTGCCGCACACCAACGCCATGCTGGCGCTGTTGCGCGACGGCTTCGTGCCGGATAGCCCCGGCGGCCGGGTGCGCGTGGCCGACGACGGCAGCCCGGTGCTGGACTACGCGCTGAGCGACTACGTCTGGGACGGCGTGCGCCGCGCCTGGCTGAGCATGGCCGAGGCCCAGTTCGCCGCTGGCGCCAAAAAGGTGCGTCCCGCCCATCTGGACGCCGCCTGGTACACCAGCTGGCCGCAGGCGCGCGACGCCATCCAGACCCTGCCCCTGAAGCCGTTCCGTGCCCTGCTGTTCACCGCCCACCTGATGGGCGGCTGCGCGATGAGCGACGACCCGGCGCGCGGCGTGGTCGATAGCCAGGGCCGGCATCACCATTTGTCCAATTTGTCTGTGTGCGACGGGTCAGTGTTTCCTACGAGCATCGGGGCGAATCCCCAGTTGTCAGTTTTCGCATTGACGGCGCAAAATGGTATGTCGCTAGCAGTTCGCATCACGGCGTGATGGGATCGGCGGCGGCCCGCTCGGGGGGGCGGTAGCGTTGGGTTGGGGATCGCGCAGCGGAGGCAAACCGCCGCCAGGCTTGGCATCACAAGGCATGGCGGAGGCCCGGCGACTGTGGCGACCCTACGGATTCGCGTAGGTTTTCTGCCTGGCGGATCGGTACTCGCGGTCTAGAGGAACTCTTCGAAAATTGCACTTGTGAAACAGTCGAGGCGGTGAAGTAGGCTTCGTACAACCGTTTCAAGCATCCGTACGCCGACAGAGCAACGGAGCCACAGTGGTAGTGGATATTTGCAGGGGTCCACAGCAGTAATTTTGCGAGAGACACCCCATGAAGACCGGCAAAAGCACGGCAGGCGATACCAAGGCGCGGATCCTGGATGCGACCGAGAAGCTGTTCATCGAAGTGGGCTACGAAGCGACCTCCCTGCGGCAAGTCACGTCGCGGGCGATCGTCAATCTCGCAGCCGTCAACTACCACTTCCGCAGCAAGGAAATGATGATGCAGGCGGTGCTCGGCCGCCGGCTGGATCCACTCAACACGCGGCGACTGGCGCTCCTCGATGCCTGCGAGGCCCGCTGGCCCGGCCACGCCATCCGCTGCGAACACGTGATGGGCGCGCTGTTCGTGCCCGCGCTGCAGATGGCACGCCAGCCCGAGATCGGCGGTCCGTCCTTCCTGCGCCTGCTCGGGCGGGTGTACTCGGACACCTCGCCATTCATCCAGTCCTACCTGATGGGGCACTACGCTCCGGTGTTCGGGCGCTTCTTCGAAGCCTTCGCCCGGGCGCTGCCGGACGTGCCACGCCAGGAACTCGGCTGGCGCCTGCATTTCGCGCTCAAGGCGCTGGCCGGCGTGCTGGCCGGCGACGAACTCGGCAACCTGATGCCGGCGTTCACGCAGGGCAAGAGCATGAGCGATGCGCACGTGCTGGCCCAGCTGACGTCGATGGTGGTGGCAGCCCTCAAGGCGCCCTCGCCCGAGACGCAGGAGCTGGGCGCGCTGCAGGACGTGTTCGACATCGGCGATGCCCAGCAGGCCGATGAGCAGGCACATATGGCGGCCCTGGCCGCCACCGTGGAGGACGAGGCCCACCAGGCCGCCGTTGCCACGGCCGCCGCCGTGAACCGTGCCCGACGCGGCACACGCACGGTACGCAACGAAGGGGCCACGCGCGCGGCCACCGCCAGCCTGGCGGTACGCCGCGAGATGTGTCCCGCTTTCCCCAGCAATCCGCTCGACGACTGGATGCGCACCCGCTCCAGAAACTAGCCGTGCGCGGCGGTCTCCATCGGGACCGCCGCCCTGGCACCGAGCGCGCGACGACCCGCGTCGCGCCGGGATTGCCCTGATTCGAGATCGATTCTTTTCGCCACGCCACCGCGAGGCGTGACGCCCTGCGCGCCACGCACGGGCGCCCTGCTGCCCGCCATTTGCCCACGCCTTGCACAACAACAGACAAGAGACACGCGATGAAGCCATTACATCTGGTCGCCGCCATCGGCGCCGTCATCGGCCTGCTGGCCACGCAACACGTTGGCCTGCCGCTGGCCCGCGCCCAGACCGCGCCGCCGGCCGCCCCAACCATGAGCGCCCCCGCCGCAGCACCGGGTACGCGCGCCGCCACGCCCTATGACGGCATCCCGGCCGCCCAGCAGTCGGCGCTGTTCTCGAAGCAGGTTGCCAGCGGTGAGCTGGCCGCGCTGCCCGATGCGCAGCTACTGGCCACCTTCGACGCCCTGGAGCCCGAGACCCTGCTGATGTGGGCGCGCGCCGAGATGAGCCGCTATCCCGAATACGAATACTGGATGACCCGCCAGGAGCGCCTCAACGGCCAGTGGCAGGACACCCCGGCGCGGATGATGATCCGCTACCGCCACCAGCCGCGCCAGCTCTACGCCAAGTGGCTGCCCAACGGCGTGCAGTCCGGGCAGGAAATTCTCTATGACGAGACCCGCCGCAAGGACGAGATGTACGGCCACCTGGGCGGCATCATGGGCTTCACGTCGATGTGGATCTCGCTCGATGGCACGCTCGCCAAGTCTCAGTCGAACCATACGGTCCGCGACTTGGGCTTCCAGTTCGTGCTGTCGATGCTCGAACGCGACGCGCGCTCGCTGCGCGCCGCCGGCCTCTCCGAAAAGTACAACCGGGCCGAGATCGTGCGCGAACAGGGCGTGCGCATGGTGGCGCTGACCTGGGACCTCCCCGAGGGCGCGCCCAAGTACTACGCCAAGAAGGTGCAGCTGATGCTGGATCTCAAGCACCCGTGGCCGCGCGTGGAAACCGCGTGGGATGCGGACGGCAACATGGTCGAGAAGATCGTGTTCGAGCGCGCGATGAAGAAGACCTTCGACGCCGCCACGTTCGACCCCGCCAACAGCGAATACAAGTTCTGACCGCCGCGCGAGTGCGCGCGCCGGGCGTTTGAATGTGGACGCAGGGGCCCCCGCACACGGTTTGAACGCTGGGCCCCCGCGCTTGCACGGCAACGCTGACAGACCGGCCACCGGTGTTTGGAACGAGCGCTCTATTGACGCTCAAACGCGCCAGACGCGAGAGTCCGACCCACCGCGAGAGATCCGCAACAAGCGGACCGCCGGTCATAACAACATGGAGACAAGTCATGTCCGAGTTGCACCTTCGGCGCGCGCCACATCGCGCCCCTAACAGCGCCCTTAGCTTCGCCGCCACCCTGGCTGGGGTAAGCCTGACGCTCACGCTGGCCGCTTGCGGCGGCGGGGGCGATGACCCGGGCACCGCCGCGCCGGCCGCCGCCCAGCAGTGCGGCGCCACCAACAGCTGCCCCGCCACCGGCCCCACGCAGAACCAGCCCGTGGCCGCGCTGTGCCCGGACACGCTCGACTACAACACCACCTACACGGGCGGCTCCGGCGCTGGCGAACTCGTGAAGATGCAGTTCGACTCCACGCAGGGCACCTACCGCATCCAGATCCTCGAATCGGCCGTGCCGAAGGCCACCAACGACATCTACCCCACGCGCGGCGGCGTGACGCTGACCGGCACGATGGCGCATCCCACGCGCCCGCTGCCCACCCCGGCGCAGAACCAGTGCGCCTACGAGCTGAAGACGGCCACGGCCTCCGACGGCATCTCGCAGGCGCTGATCGACCCGGCCAACCCGCCGATCATCTTCGTCGGCAACGGCGTGGCGGGCGGCGGCATTCCGGGGGCGACGATCGAGTACGCCGGCATCTTCGGCATCGGCGCGATCCCGAAGACCACCTTTCCGATGTACCCGGTGCTGGCCTTCGCCCAGACCGAGACCGACTTCGCCAAGGTGGCCGGCACCTACAACGTGCTCGGCTACCACCTCGTGCCGTCCGGTGGCGAGCTGTTCCCGGCCGGCTACTTCCTGCCTGCCACGGCGCAGACCGTGGAGACACTCAATGCCGATGGCACCTGTCACGCATCGAGCGGCAACTGCGTGACCACGGGCCAGCCGTGGAAGCTGCGCGTGGGCACCGACGGCGCGTTCGACAGCGACAACGCCAATAGCACCCAGCCCTACCCGCATTTCTTCGACAAGGCCTTCCTGCAGGACCCCAACAGTCTCGCCAAGGGCGTGCTGGTGGTCGGCAAGCTCGACGGCGCGCAGGTGCCGCTGCTGATCCGCGTCGGCTATGCCCGCATCGACCTGGCGGCGAACATCCTCAGCGTGGATGACGAATCGGGCCTGGCGCTGCTCTCGCCCACCACCGCCACTACGCAGGCGGCGATGCATGGCAGCTACATCGGCTCGGGCAGCGACTTCAAGTACCTCTCGTCGATCGTCCACGACAACCTCGTCGCGCTGATCGATCCGCAGGATTCGTCGCTCAAGCCGGTGGGCGGCTTCCAGATGGACTTCACGCAGGCCACCCAGCCCGGCGTAGTGGCCACCACCGACAACAGCGGCGTCACCGGCAAGCTGATCACCACCGGCCCGGTCTACGCGCACCTGTTCGGCCCCGCCGCGAGCCCCACGTTCCGCGTGAGCGCGCTGGCCAGCCGCTGATTCCGCACCCCACACCATAAGAAAGACCAAGGAGACGCCTCATGCCCCAACTGCCCTCCCCGCTTCCTGACTCGCTCCCCGTCCCCCGTCGCCAACCGTGGCTGGGCCGGCTCGCGCTGGTACTCGGCGCCACCGCCCTGCTCGCCGCCTGCGGTGGCGGCGGGGACAGCGGCGGTGGCACCGCCACGCCGGCCGCCGCGCCGGTGCGGCTGTGCCCGAGCGCCATCGACTATTCCACGCCCTACATCGGCGGCACGGGTTCGGGCGAACTGGTCAAGGTGCAGATCGATACCACCCAGCGCACCTGGGCTGTCACCTTCCTCGATTCATCGGTGCCGCGCACCACGGGCACCATCAAGCCGACCCGCTCCGACCCCACCGGCGGCAAGAACGTGATGACCGGCACACTGGCGAAGGAAACCGGCCTGCCGACCGAGAAGCTCAACCAGTGCGCGTTCCAGCTGCTCGGCGCCAGCCTCGACCCGGCCCGGCCGGCGCGGCTGTTCATCGGGCAGGGCGTGATGGGCGGCACCATCCCGGGCGCGCGCATCCAGTTCAACGGCATCGCCGGCGCGGGCTCGGTGCCGGACACCACCTTCCCGTTCTTCCAGTTCATCGGCTTCGCGCAGACCGAGACCGACCTGACCAAGATTGCCGGAAGCTACAACGGCTCGGGCTTCCATGAGGTGCCATCGAAGAAGTTCCAGATGGTGGCGCAGGACTACCGCATGGCGCTGGCGGCCGATGGCTCGTTCACGGTGTGCGACAACAAGGCCGGTGGCACCTGCAAGCAGCGCGGCGACAAATTCGTGCCGCAGGACAACGGCACCCTCCTCTCCACGCGCTACGAGGGCGAACTGCCGCCGACGCTGGGCGCCGTGCTGGGCCGCGCCTACCTGATCGTCGGCAAGCTGGCCGGGCACCTCGTGCCGATCATGATCCGGGTGGGCTTTGCCAACGACGACTTCACCCAGTTGCCGGTGGGCGCCGACGACGAGATCGGCATCGGCATGATGGCGCAGGCGGTCTCCGCGCCACAGGGCACCTACAACGCCGAGTACGTGGGCGTGGACAGCAACTTCGAGTACCGCGTGACGGCACTGGTCGATGGCGACGCGGCCATGCTCGACCCGTTCCGCGCCTCGGACGCCACGCTGGCCACCGCGATGAAGCTCGACTTCTCCCAGACGGTGCCCGGCGTGGTCACCACCACCCGCAAGGACGTCGGCGCCAGCGGCCCCAAGGGCAAGTTCATGTTCACCGGCCCACGCGGCGTGTTCGGCTTCGTCGAGGACCGCAACGGCTCGCCCTACTTCACCGTCGGCGCGTTTGTCGAATAACGGACAGGAGACACAACATGACCCTGCACCGCCTGTTCGCCCGCCTCGCCACCATCGCCACGCTGGCCGCGTGCGCCGGCATGCCGATCGCCCACGCCCAGAAAGCCGGGGACAACGTCGTCTCGGCCGGCTGGTTCCATATCCAGACCCACGGCACGAGCCCGCCGCTGACCACCAGCGTGGTGGACGTGCCGATCAACTACCCGCTCGGCCTGCCCTCCACGTTCACGGCGCCGGGCAGCGGCCTGTCGACGTCGAATGCCGATACGCTGGGGCTGACCTTCAGCCACTTCGTCACGGACCATATCGCCGTGACGGCCGTGGGTGGCATTCCGCCCGAGTTCAAGCTGTACGGCCACGGCGAGCTGATCCCGCCGGGGCCCGCCGGCGCACTGGGGCGGCAGAGCCTGGGCGATCCGTCGCTGAACCCGATCATCACGCGCGCCCGCCAGTGGAGCCCTGCCGCGATGGTCCAGTACCACTTCCTGGAGCCGGGCACGCGCTTCCGGCCGTTCCTGGGGGTGGGCGTGTCGTACAACTTCTTCACCGATATCCGCGTGAATCCGGCCTTCGCGGAGTCGGTCAACAACAACCTTGGCGCGGTGCTGGCGGCCGGCGCCGGTATCCCGGGGCCGACTTCGGTCCATGCCGATGCCTCGTCGTCGTGGGCGCCGGTGTTCAACGTCGGCGGCACCTACAACTTCAACGAGCACTGGGGCGTGACGGCGGCGGTGACCTACATCCCGCTGAAGAGCACCTCGACGATGACCATCAAGGCATCGGACGGCACCACGCTGTCCACCTCGAAGACGAAGCTCGAACCGAATCCGATCATCTTCTTCCTGGCGGCGACGTACAAGTTCTGATCCGGCGCTCCCAAGCAAAAAGGGCGAAGCTCGCGCTTCGCCCTTTTTGCATCTGCGTTGCCGCAGTCCTTACTGTGCCGAGGTGCCCGTCGGCGGCGTGGTGGCCTGCGCCACTGCGCCCGTCTCGGTCAGCCCGCCGCCCAGCGCGCGGTACAGGTCGATCGAGTTGACCAGACGCAACTGCCGCGCCTGGATCAGCGCCTGCTCGGCGGAGAACAGCTGGCGCTGCGCGTCGAGTTCGTCCAGATAGCTCGCCACGCCGCTGCGGAAGCGCAGCCGGGACAGCTCGTAGCGCGCCGATTCCGCGTCGCGCTGCTGCTGCTGGCCGGCCACCTGCTCTTCGAGCGTGCCGCGCGCCACGAGGGCGTCGGCCACTTCGCTGAAGGCCACCTGGATGGTCTTCTCGTAGTTGGCCACCTGGATGTTCTTGCGCACGTTCGCCAGGTCGAGGTTCGACAGATTGCGGCCGTAGTCGAAGATCGGCAGCACCAGCTGCGGCGAGAACGACCAGATGTTGGCGCCGGAGTCGAACAGGTTGGTGAACGAGGTGCTGATGTTGCCGGCACTCGCGGTCATCGTGATGCGCGGGAAGAACGCCGCCCGCGCCGCGCCGATGTTGGCGTTAGCCGACAGCAGGGCCTGCTCGGCCTGGCGGATGTCCGGACGCTGCGTCAGCAGATCGGACGGCAAGCCTTCCGGGATGTCGCTGATGATGTGCTCGTCGGACAGCTGCATCGGTGCCGGCAGGTTGGCGATCTCGCCGATCGGCTTGCCCACCAGCACTTCCAGCGCGTTCTGCGCCTGCGCGCGCTGGCGCGCCAGCTGCGCAGCGGCCACGCGGGCCTGCGCCACGAGCGACTCGTTGTCGCGCAGATCCAGGGCCGAGGTGGCCCCCGCATCGAAACGCCGCTTCGCCAGCTCGAACGTGCTCTGGCGCGCTTCCAGCGTGTTGCGGGCCAGGTCGTACTGCTCGGCCGCCGCGCGCTCGGCCAGATAGGCCTTGGCGACTTCGGACACCAGCGAGATGTAGGCGGCGCGATGGGCCTCCTCGGTGCTCAGGTACTGGGCCAGCGCGGCGTTCGACAGGCTGCGGACGCGCCCGAAGAAGTCCAGCTCCCACTGGGTCACCGACAGGCCCACCTGGTAGATGTTGCCCGTGAACGATTGATCGACGCCCGAGGTTGCCCCGGAGAAACGGCCGCGCTGGAAGCTCGCGTTGCCGTTCAGGGTCGGCAGCAGGTCCGCGCGCTGGATCCGATACTGCGCGCGCGCTTCCTCGATACGCAAGGCCGCCGTGCGCAGGTCGCGGTTGTTCTCCAGCGCCGTGGCGATCAGCCCCTGCAGGCGCGGATCGGTGAAGAAGTCGCGCCAGCCGATGTCCGTGGCGCGGCGGGTCTCGCCGCTCTTCACCTCGGCCGATGCGTAGCCCTCCGGCGCCGCCGGAAAGCCAGCCGCCACCGGCGCGGCCGGACGGTCATAGTGCGGCGCCAGCGTGCAGCCCGTCAGCACGCCGGCCACCAGCAGCAGTGTGGTCAGTGTCTTGGTCATGTCAGTTTTTCTCCTGGGCTTCTTCCAGGCGCGCGCGTTCCCGCTCGTGCTGGCTCGCGCTGCCCTTGAAGCGGCCGCGCACCACCACGAAGAATACCGGCACCAGGAAAATCGCCAGCACCGTGGCCGTGATCATCCCGCCCATCACGCCCGTCCCGATGGCGCGCTGGCTGCCCGAGCCCGCGCCGGTGGCAATCGCCAGCGGCAGCACGCCCAGGATAAATGCGAACGACGTCATCAGGATCGGCCGGAAGCGCAGGTGCACCGCCTCGAGCGTCGCCTCGACCAGCCCCTTGCCCTGGGCCTGCAGGTCCTTGGCGAACTCCACGATCAGAATGGCGTTCTTCGCCGAGAGGCCGATCGTCGCGATCAGGCCCACCTTGAAGTACACGTCGTTGGGCATGCCGCGCAGCGTCACGCCGAGCAGCGCGCCGAGCACGCCCAGCGGCACCACCAGCAGCACCGCCACCGGGATCGACCAGCTCTCATACAGCGCGGCCAGGCACAGGAACACGATCACCAGCGACAGCGTGTAGAGAATCGGCTCCTGCGAACCGGCCAGGCGCTCTTCATACGACTGGCCCGACCACTCGAAGCCGAAGCCCGGCGGCAGCTTGGCGAAGTTCTCCTCCATCACGCGCATGGCCTCGCCCGTGGACTTGCCCGGCGCAGCCTGGCCAGCCAGCTTCACGGCCGGCATGCCGTTGTAGCGCTCCAGGCGCGGCGAGCCCATGATCCACTGCGACGTGGCGAACGCGGCAAAGGCCACCATGTCGCCATTGGCGTTGCGCACGCGCAGCTTGGTCAGGTCGTCCGGCAGTTGCCGGTCCGCGCCCTCAGCCTGCACGATCACGCGGCGCACGCGGCCTTCGTAGATGAAGTCATTCACGTACGAGGAACCGAAGGCGATGGTCAGCGTGGCGTTGATATCCGCCACCGTCACGCCCAGCGCCCGCGCCTTTTCGCGGTCGATGTCGATGCGCAGCTGCGGCGCGTCTTCCTGGCCCTCCGGGCGCACGCCCTGGAGCACCGGATTCTGCGCCGCCATGCCGAGCATCTGGTTACGCGCTTCCATCAGCTTGGCGTGGCCCTGCCCCGTGCGGTCCTGCAGGCGGAAGTCGAAGCCCGACGAATTGCCGAGTTCCGAGATCGCCGGCGGGTTCAGCGGGAAGATGATCGCATCCTTGATGAACGACAGCGCGCCGAATGCCCGGCCCACCAGCGCCTGGGCCGTCTGGTCCGCGCCGGGGCGCTCCTTCCAGTCCTTGAGCCGCACGAAGGCGATGCCGCCGTTCTGGCCACGGCCGAAGAACGAGAAGCCCGCCACCGTGATCATCTGGTCGACGACCTTCGACTCCTTCTGCAGGTAGTAGTCCTCGATCTGCTTGAGCACGCCGATGGTGCGCTCCTGCGTGGCGCCCTGCGGCAGCTGCACGACCGTGATCATGTAGCCCTGGTCCTCATCGGGCAGGAACGACGACGGCAGGCGCTGGAACAGCAGCACCACGCCGGCGATGATCACCGCGTAGATGATCAGGTAGCGGCCCGAGCGCTTCAGGATGCGCGCGACCATGCCCTGGTAGCCGGTGGACGCCGTGGCGAACGTGCGGTTGAACCAGCCGAAGAAGCCCTTCTTCTCTTCGTGATGGCCGGCCTCGACCGGCTTGAGCAGCGTGGCGCACAGCGCCGGGGTCAGCGTCAGCGCCAGCACGGCCGAGAACGCCATCGAGGCGATCAGCGACAGCGAGAACTGGCGGTAGATGTTGCCGACCGAGCCCGAGAAGAACGCCATCGGGATGAACACGGCGGTCAGCACCAGCGTGATGCCGACGATGGCGCCCGTGATCTGGCCCATGGCCTTGCGGGTGGCCTGGCGGGGCGAGAGCCCCTCCTCGCTCATGATCCGCTCGACGTTCTCGACGACCACGATGGCATCGTCCACCAGGATACCGATGGCCAGCACCATGCCGAACATCGTCAGCACGTTGATGGAGAAGCCGAAGGCCAGCATCGCCCCGAACGTGCCGAGCAGCGCCACTGGCACCACCAGCGTCGGGATCAGCGTGGCGCGGAAGTTCTGGAGGAACAGGTACATCACCAGGAACACCAGCACCACGGCTTCGAGCAGCGTCTTGACCACTTCCTCGATCGAGATCTTCACGAAGGCGGAGGTGTCGTACGGCACGCTGAACTCGTAGTCCGGCGGGAAGTAGCGTTGCAGCTCTTCCATCTTCGCGCGCACGGCGGTGGCCGTGGCCAGCGCGTTACCCGTGGGCGCGAGCTTGATGGCGATGGCCGACGCCGGCTTGCCGTTGATGCGGGCCAGCGTGGAGTAGTCCGCGCCGCCCAGTTCCACACGGCCTACGTCCTTGATGCGCACCGACGACCCATCCGGGTTCGTGCGCAGCAGGATGTTGGCGAACTGCTCGGGCGTGGTCAGCCGGCTTTCCGTGCTCACCGTGGCGTTCAGCTCCGTGCCCCTGGGCGACGGCGTGCCGCCCAGTTCGCCCACGGCGACCTGGATGTTCTGCTCGGAAACCGCCGCGGTCACGTCCAGCGGCGTCAGGTTGTAGCCGGTCAGCTTGGCCGGATCCAGCCAGACGCGCATGGCGTACTCGGTACCGAACAGGTCGGCCGAGCCCACGCCGGGCACGCGGCGGATGGAGTCCACCACCTGCGCGGAGACGAAGTTACCGAGCGCGATCGCATCCGTATTGCCGGACTTGGACGAGACCGTGATGAACATCATGTAGTTGTTGCCGGCCTTGTCCACCTTCACGCCCTGCTGGCGCACCTCCGCCGGCAAGCGCGCTTCCACGCGCTTGAGGCGGTTCTGCACCTCCACGGAGTTCAGGTCGACGTTCGAGCCCGGCGCGAACGCGATGTTGATCGACGCCAGCCCGGACGCCTCGCTTTGCGACTCGTAGTACAGCAGGTTCGGCGCGCCGTTGAGTTCCTGCTCGATCACGGACACCACCGAGTCCTCGATGGTCTTGGCGGACGCACCGGGGTAAGTCGTGGTCACCGAAATGATCGGGGGGGCGATGTTGGGGTACTGGGCGATCGGTAGCTGCAGGATCGCCAGCACCCCGCCGAGCGCGATGATCAGCGCGAGCACCCACGCGAACACCGGCCGGTCGATAAAAAACTTGGCCATGAATCTGGCTCCCTATCTATTACTTATGGTGCGATGGCGCGGGTCAGCCTTGGGTGGCCGGGGTCGACGCGGTCTTCGGCGCCTGGAACGGCACGGCCTTGGCGGGCGCGCCCGGCTGCACCTTCTGCAGCCCTTCCACGATCACCTTCTCGCCGCCCTTCAGGCCTTCGGTGATGATCCAGCGGTCGTCGATCGCCTGCGGTGCCTTGACCGGCACGACGGCCACCTTGCCGTCGGCGCCCACCACCATCACGCTGGCGCCCTGCGCCGTGCGGATCAGCGCGCGCTGCGGCACGGTCAGGGCGTTCTCGTCCACGCCCTGCTCGATCTTCACGCGCACGAAGGTGCCCGAGAGCAGTTCGCGCTTGGCGTTCGGGAACTCCGCGCGCAGCGTGATCGAGCCGGTGGTCGGGTCCACGGTCATGTCCGTGAACAGCAGCTTCCCGGTCTGGCTGTACTCGCGGTCGCCCGCCTCGGGGAACAGGTGCACACGGGCACCGCCATTCACACCCTTGACCTGACCATTCTCGATGGCCCGGCGCAGGCGTGCCACTTCGGCGGCAGGTTGCGTGAACGTCACCCAGATCGGATCGACCTGCTCGACCACCGTCAGCTTGGTGGCTTCGCCCTTGCCGACCAGCGCGCCTTCGGTGACCAGCGCGCGGCCCACGCGACCGGAGATCGGCGCGGTGACCGTGGTGTAGCCCAGGTTGATCTGGGCCGTGGTCACGGCAGCCTTGGCGGCGGCGATGTCGGCATTGGCCTGGCCGGCAGCGGCCACGGCGTCATCGAACTCCTGCTTGCTGACCGCGTTGGCGGCCACCAGCGGCTTGTAGCGCTCGGCCTTCTGACGCGCGGAGACGGCGTTGGCCTCGGCCCGCTCCAGCTGCGCCCTGGCGGACGCCAGCTGGGCCTGGTACGGGGCCGGATCGATGCGGAACAGCACCTGGCCAGCCTTCACTTCGCCGCCTTCGGTGTAGTTGCGGGACAGCACGATGCCTTCCACGCGGGCGCGCACTTCGGCGGTCCGCACGCCTTCCAGGCGGCCCGGCAATTCATTGATGACGGCAACAGCGGACGGTGTGACGGTAACCACACCCACTTCGGCCGGCGGCATGGCGCCGCCCTGCGGGGCCTTCTGGCCGCAGGCGGACAACGCCAGGACCGCCACGGCGGCGGCAACGCAATGGATACGTTGGGACTTCCTCATCGATAACCCCATGATGATGTTTGAGATCTGCCGCACTGGCCGCATGTGACGGCCGGACGGGCGCGCCACTGCGTGGCGAGTGCGGAAAAGCGTAATGCGCACCGCAAGCCGGCCCCCTTGAGCGGGCGCATGGCTAGCGGCGTTGGTGCGTTAAAACTGGCAGGTTGGTGCCCGGCGCGTCAGCCGTGACGTCACTTTGCGTGCAGGGCGTCACTGGATCTTGGGCTGGCCGACGATCGAGCAAGCGCGTAGTATATATACATTCAAGCATGTATGTTAAGTCCGGCACGCAAACAGCGCCTTTTACAACACTTTGAAGCGCAGCCTTTTTGACGCAATCTTGACGATTTGCGTCAACAGTGAGCACGAATATTGCGGGCAGGTTAGGATGCGCCCCGCCGATGGCGGTGTCGCCATGAACAAATGAGAGGTTGTCGTCACAATCGTGTGGCACAACGGAGACCTGGGCGGATAAGCGTCCGCTGGCAGGAAAGAGGAAATGGTCAGACGTACCAAGGAAGAAGCGCAGGAAACCCGCAACCGGATCCTGGATGCCGCCGAGGCGGTGTTCCACGCCCGTGGCGTGGCGCGCCCGTCACTTGCAGATATTGCCGAAGCGGCCGGCGTCACGCGCGGCGCCATCTACTGGCACTTCAAGAACAAGAGCGATGTCTTCGCGGCCATGTGCGACCGCGTGAACCTGCCGGTGGAGGCGCTGATCGCCCCCGAGCGGCGTGCGCTGCGCGAGGATCCGCTGAACAGCATCCGCGACATCTGCGCCTTCGTATTCAAGCAGACCGTGGTGAACCCGCAGTGGCGCCGCGTCTTCGAGATCATCTTCCACAAGTGCGAGATGGTGCAGGACAACGGCGCGATCTTCGAACGCCAGCGCCAGTCGCACAAGGAAGGGCTGGTCAAGATGCACGAGCACCTGCGCATGGCCGTGGAATGCGGCCAGCTACCGGAGGATCTCGACATCCCGCTGGCCGTCAACGCCTTCCACGCGGCCATTGGCGGCGTGCTGGCGCACTGGCTGTTCTCGCCCGAGGATTTCGAACTCAATCACGAAGCCGAGCGGCTGGCCGACGCCATGATCGACATGCTGCGCTTCTCCACCGCCCTCCGGAAAGGCTACGTGCCGCGCCCGATGGGGCCGATCGACGCCGAAATGGCCACGTTCTGCGGGTCGTCCACGCCACAGGCCCTGGCCGAATAAGCCTCCCCAGCCCTATCCCCGCAGCGCCTCGCGCCAGCGCGCCAGGAACGCCCGCTTGCGCAGGGCGTCCTGCGCGGCCAGCAGGCCGGGGCCCACGCTGATCGGCTTGAGCGCATAGCCGAGCCGCTCCGCCAGCGTCTGGGCCGTGTAGGCGCTGTCAGTATCGGTGCGGATCGTATAGAGCTGGGAAGTCGACTTGCCGAGCTGCGCCTGCCCCTCGCGCGAGAGCACGAAGTCCAGCCACAGCCGCGCCGCATTAGGCCGGGGCGCCTGCCGGGCGATAAACGCCACGCGCGACATCACCAGCGTGTAGTCGCGCGGCGCGATCACGCCGATGCTGGCGCCGCGCTCCATCAGCGACAGCGCGTACGACCCCAGCAGGTTGTAGCCGAGCACCAGCTCCCCGCTGGCGATGCCTTCGATCATGTCCGCCGTCGAGGCCGACAGCTTCACGCCCGCGCGACCCAGCGCCTGCGCCAGATACCAGAACTCGCTGCCCATGCGCGCGTCCTGCTGCGCGAGCAGGTAGCCCACCCCCGAACGCTCCACGTCATAGGTCACGATGCGCCCGCGCCACTGCGGCCCGCGCTCCTGCAGCAGCCGCGCCAGCCCGCTGCGGCTGCCGGGCACATGCGCGCCATCGAAATACTTGCGGTTGTAGACAATCACGGCCGGCTCGAAGGTCGTGCCCCAGGCCTCGTCACGCCACACCGCCCAGCTCGGCAGGCCGGCGCGCTCGGGCGAGTTGTAGCGCTGGGCATAGCCGTCGTTGACAAGCTTGATCTGGAGGTCCATCGCCGTGCTCCACAGCACATCGGCGAACGCCGCGTCGCGCGGCGCGCGCGTGGCGCCCAGCGCGGCGCTCTCGGCCAGGAATCGATCGTTCAGCTCCACCGTGTTCAGGTCCGCGTAGCGCACGCGCACGCCGGGGTAGCGCGCTTCGAAGGCGGCGATCAGCGGCTGGACCACCGCGAGATCCGTGGATGCATAGACTGCCACCGCACCTTCGCGCTGGGCCCGTTCGATGATGCCGGCGTACTCGGGCGGATAGCCGTCCGGTACGCGCGGCGCGGCCTGGGCCAGTGCGGGCAGGGCGGCCATCGCGGCACCCGCGCGCAGCAGGTGCCGGCGCACCGGCGATGCGGGCGCGGAGGACGGCGTCGGCAGGGGCGATGTCAGGACGCGATTCGGCAAGGCGGAACGGAGGGCGATGTGGGACAGGCCGCCGACACCGGCGGGCAGGGCGGAGGTATTATAGGCGCCCTCGGGACGCGCCCGCGCCCTCGATTCCCGATCCGGCAGAGGAGGTCCGGCATGCGTATCCTGCTGGTAGAAGATGAGGTGGAACTGGCCCGCTGGGTGGCCCGCGCGCTGGAGCAGGGCGGCTTCGTCATCGAGCACGTGGCGGACGGCCTGCAGGCCGAAGCCCGGCTGATGGCCGAGGAATACGACGCCGTGGTGCTCGACCTGCGCCTGCCCGGCAAGGACGGCCTGGCCGTGCTCAAGGCCATGCGTGGCCGCGACGACCGCACGCCGGTGCTGATCCTGACCGCCCAGGACACCCTCGACGAACGTGTGCGCGGCCTGAACCTCGGCGCCGACGACTACCTGCCCAAGCCCTTCGCCATCGCCGAACTCGAGGCGCGCATCCTCGCCCTGATCCGCCGCAGCCGTGGCCGCGCTCATCCCCGCCTGCAATGCGGCACGCTGGTATTCGATGGCGAGACGCGCAGCTTCACCCTCGGCGGCGCGCCGCTGGCGCTCACGCCGCGCGAATCCACGCTGCTCGGCGCACTGCTGGCCCGCAGCGGCCAGCCGCTGACCAAGGCGCAACTGCTCGACAAAGTCTTCTCGCTCGATGCCGACGTGAGTCCGGACGCCATCGAGGTGCTGGTCTACCGCCTGCGCAAGAAGCTGACCGGCCATGGCGTGACCATCGTCACGCTGCGCGGCTTCGGCTACCTGCTGGAACCCGAGGCCGAGGCCTGACATGAGGCGCCGCCGCCCGCGCACGCCAACGCCGGCGCGGCCCTGGCTGCGCGGCAGCCTGCGCCGCCAGCTACTGATCCTGCTCGTGCCGGCGCTGGCGCTGATGATGGCGGTGGACAGCTGGTTCACCTACGGCACGCTGCGCCACGCCGCCAACACCGCCTACGACCGCTCGCTCTACGGCTCCGTGCGGACCATCGACAACGCCATCGGCATGGCCGGCGAGAGCGTGCAGCTGACGCTGCCGGATGCCGCGATGGAGATGTTCGAGACCGCCGCGCAGACCCACGTGTTCTACCGGGTGTCGATGGAGCGGGCAGGGCGCGTCGAGACCGTGACCGGCTATGACGACCTGCCGCTGCCGGCGGGCACCCTCGTCAACAATCAGACCCGCTTCTACGACGCCACCTATCGCGGCGAGCCGGTGCGCATTGCGGCGATGGCCCGGCCGGTCTACCGGCCCGACGCGCGCATCCGCGTGATCATCCAGGTGGCCGAGACCGCCGAACCCCGCTCGGCGCTGATCGCCAATGTCTGGCGCAGCGCGCTGCTGCGCGACCTGGCGCTGATCGTGCTGTCGGCCCTGATCCTGGTGGGCGGCGTGACCTATGTGCTGCGTCCGCTGCAGCGCGTGCGCGACGATGTGCGCGCGCGCTCGCCCGAGGACCTGACGCCGCTCGAATTCGACCGCGTGCCCGTGGAAGTGCGTCCGCTGGTGGACGCGGTGAACCTGCACGTCTCGCGCTCCGAGACCATGGCGCAGTCGCAGGCCCAGTTCATCGCCGATGCCGCGCACCAGCTGCGCACGCCGCTGGCCATCCTCAAGACGCAGGCCGAGTTCGCCCAGCGGCAGCTGGCGGCCCGCCACAGCGAGGCCGGGCGCGAGGCGGCTGGCGAAGCGGTGGGCGGCATCGTCACGCAACTGGAGCAGGCCGCGCGGCTGACGAACCAGCTACTGGCGCTGGCGCGTGCTCGGCAGCCAGTGCGCGAGGGCGGCGGGCCGGCCGAATTCGTGGCCGAGATCGACGCGGTGACCGTGGCAGAACAGGTGGCACTCGACTACCTGCCGCTGGCGCGCGGCAAGCAGCAGGACTTCGGCTGGGAACGGCCGACGGACCTGACGCTGCCGGTGCGCGCCGACGCCGCGCTGCTGCGCGAGGCACTGGCCAACCTGGTGCACAACGCGATCCAATACTCGGGGCGCGGCAGCCGCATCACGCTCTCCGCCGTGCGCGTGGGCGGCGATGCACTGCTGGTGGTGGAAGACGACGGCCCCGGCATCCCCGAAGCCGAGCGCGAGAAGGTGTTCGCGCGCTTCTATCGACGGGTGGAAAACACCGAACCGGGATCCGGCCTGGGCCTCGCCATCTCGCGGGAAATGGCCGCACGCTTCGGCGGCACCGTGGTGCTGCGCGAAGGCGTGCAGGGCAGGGGGGTGCGAGCGGAGTTGAGATTGCCGATGGCTGGCGACGCGTAGACGCGACAGCGATTTTTCGAACTAGTACGATTGTAGTGCCCACTTCGACGCTTCTAGCATGGCCCCTACGCAGCTTTTCCGGGCTGCGCGGGCAACGGAGCGAGAATCATGGCGCGGCAGTCGTATTTCCTGAAAGTCCCCGGTGCGACAAGCGCCGCAGGGTTGTCGGTGGTGTCATTCGAGGCGGTGGAGCGGCTGGGCGAGCCCTACGAGGCCATCGTCCAACTGACACACCCTCTTGAACTGGACCGCGCCGATTATCTCGGCAAGCCGGCCACATTCCTGATCGACCCCGGCGATGAGGCCGAGCCGCGCACCTTTGCCGGCTGCATCACCCGCTTCTCCAAGACGGCGCAAACACCGGACTTCCATGCGTATGAGATGGTCGTGGAACCGCTGGTCGCCCGCCTGAGGCTGACTCGCTCCACCCGCATCTACCAGCACCAGACCGCGCCGGAGATTATCGAGGCGATTCTGCGGCGGCATGAACTGGTCGGGCATCAGTTTTCCTTCCGCCTTCGACGCCAATATCCCCAGCACGCGTTCCGCTTCCAGTATCAGATGTCCGATTGGGAAACCATCCGTCTGCTGATGGAGCAGGAGGGGCTGTATTCCTATTTCCTTCCCGGCAAGTTCGGCGAGATGGTGGTGTTTGGCGATGACATTGACCATTACCTTTACAAGCCTGAATTGCGGGTGCCGTATCGCGAGACGGCGGGATTGGAGGCTGGTGTCGAAGCGGTCATCGGCCTTCGTACTATTGCTAGAACCGTCCCCGCATCGTTCCTCGTGGCGGACTACAACCCCGACCTGGCGTGGGAGCCGCTGAAGGGCGAAGCCAATGTCGCGAGGAAGGACAAGACCACCTACGGCCAGCCGTATGTCTTCGGCACCCATCACCTGGATTTCGAAGGCGCCAGATGGGAAGCCCAGCTTCGGCATGAGGCGGCGATGGCTTCCCAGGTGGTCTATG